>Ga0207706_10000041_pt1 | contig 130090 bp, 123 predicted proteins | sample KBSC53metaG_FD_184318 | JGI IMG/M metagenome (GOLD analysis project Ga0207706, IMG submission 184318) | Corn rhizosphere microbial communities from Kellogg Biological Station, Michigan, USA - KBS C5-3 metaG (SPAdes) (version 2) | ecosystem: Host-associated > Plants > Roots > Rhizosphere >...
ACGCGATTTCGCCGCGGTTGGCGATCAGGATTTTTTTGAACATTCGCCCGGTCAGTCCTTCGTCGATCTACGCCAGAAGACAAACAAGATGCCTGCCAGCACAGCGGCATCAATCAAGAATGCGAAAGCGTAATTGTGACTTCGCGCGCTTTCGCAGGCCGCTTGCTGCGCGGCAGTCGAGGAATTGCAATCACCGAACGTGACGAGCGCGTTGAGCACTAGTGCGAACACAATCCACGCCAAACCGGAGACCAGGCAGCCAGCCTTCTCGCCGCCTGTCACTCCGCCGCCTCATCCAGCGGTGGTCGGTTATGCCCGAGCAGGCGCAGCACTTCGTCGGCGGCATCCGCGAGGTTGGTGCCGGGGCCGAAGATCGCCTGTACGCCCGCCGCGCGGAGGGCGGCATAGTCCTGCGGCGGGATGACCCCGCCCGCGACCACCTTGATGTCGGCGCGGCCCATCTCCTTCAGCGCGTCGATCATCTCAGGGATGAGCGTCCGGTGGCCAGCGGCGAGCGAGCTTGCGCCGACCACGTCGACGTCGTGCTCGACCGCCATTTGCGCGGTCTCGTGCGGGGTCTGGAACAGCGGCCCGGGGATCACTTCGAAGCCGAGGTCGGTGAACGCCGAAGAGACCAGGTTCGCGCCGCGGTCGTGGCCGTCCTGGCCCATCTTGGCGACCATGATGCGCGGCTTGCGGCCGAGGCGTTCGGCGACCGATTGCGTGCCCTCTTCCGCTGCCTTCCAGCGCCCATCCTTGCGCGCCGTACCGTAGATTCCGCGCACCGGCTCCGGCTTGGTGCCGTAGCGTCCGAACGCCCGCTCCAGCGCATCCGAAATCTCGCCCAGCGTGCTGCGAACGCGCGCGGCTTCGACGCTCAGCCGCAGCAAATTCTCGTCACCGCGCGCGCCCTGTTCAAGCGCACCGAGCGCCGCGCGAACTTTCTCCTCGTCGCGTCCGGCGCGAACCTTCTCGATCTTCGCAATCTGCGATGCGCGGACCTTGGCGTTGTCGACCTCGAGAATGTCGTGCTCTTCCTCTTCGGCCAGCCGGTAGCGGTTCACGCCAACAATCGTCGTTTCGCCCGTATCGACCTTGGCCGCGCGCGCCGCAGCGGCTTCCTCGATACGATGCTTGGGAAGTCCCTCCGCGACCGCCTTGGTCATCCCGCCATGCGCCTCGACTTCCTCGATCAGAGCCCAGGCCTTTTCCTCCAGCTCGCGGGTCAGCTTCTCGACGTACCAGCTCCCGCCGAGCGGATCGGCGACCGCCGTCACGCCGCTTTCCTCGGCGAGGATCAGCTGCGTGTTGCGGGCTATGCGCGCGCTGAAATCGGTCGGCAACGCGATCGCTTCGTCGAAGCTGTTGGTGTGGAGCGACTGTGTGCCCCCGAGCACCGCCGCCAGCGCCTCGATCGTGGTTCGAATGATGTTGTTGTACGGGTCCTGCTCGGTGAGGCTGACGCCCGACGTCTGGCAGTGCGTGCGCAGCCTTTTCGAACTATCCTTCTTCGCGCCGAGCTGCGTCATAATCCGGTGCCACAGCGTCCGCCCCGCCCGCAGCTTCGCAACCTCCATGAAGAGGTTCATGCCGATGCCCCAGAAGAAGCTGAGGCGCCCCGCAAAATCGTCGATATCGAGCCCGTCGGCCTGCGCCGCGCGGACATATTCCATGCCGTCGGCGAGCGTGTAGGCGAGCTCCTGAACCGCCGTCGCTCCCGCCTCGTGCATGTGATAGCCGCTGATCGAGATGCTGTTGAATTTCGGCATCTCCGCCGCGCAATAGGCGATGATGTCGCTGACGATCCGCATTGAGGGTTCGGGCGGATAGATGTAGGTGTTGCGGACCGCGAACTCTTTCAGAATGTCGTTCTGGATCGTGCCGGTGAGCCGGTCGTGCGGAACGCCCTGCTCCTCCCCTGCCACGATGAAGAAGGCCATGACCGGAAGCACCGCGCCGTTCATGGTCATGCTGACCGACATTTCGCCGAGCGGGATTTCGTCGAACAGCAATTTCATATCCTCGACCGTGTCGATCGCGACGCCTGCCATTCCGACGTCGCCGGCGACGCGCGGATTGTCGCTGTCGTAGCCCCGGTGGGTGGCGAGGTCGAAAGCGACGCTGAGACCCTTCTGCCCCGCGGCGAGGTTGCGGCGGTAGAAGGCGTTTGACTCTTCCGCAGTCGAGAAGCCCGCGTACTGGCGGATCGTCCACGGCCGCCCCGCGTACATCGTCGCGTAGGGGCCGCGGGTGAAGGGCGCGAGGCCGGGATAACCGCTGTCGATCGCGTCGGCGGGCCCGTAGACGGTTTCGAGCGCGATGCCCTCAACCGTTTCGCGCGTGAGGTCCTTTCCTCGCGACTCCTTGTCTGCGAGCGTCTTCCAGTCGGATTTCGAGGGCTTGTCGTTCACCGCGCGCGGCTTAGCGCCCTCCCCAGTCAAATCCAATCAGTGAGCGTCTTTCGGTGTCTCCATGATCTCGGTCAGCACGCCGCCCATGTCCTTGGGGTGGATGAAGAACACCGGGGTCCCGTGCGCGCCGGTGCGCGTGGGGCCGAGGATCCGGGCGCCCTTGCCCTCGAACCAGTCGCGGGCTTCTTCGATGTCAGGCGCCTCGAAACAGACATGGTGCTGTCCGCCAGCCGGGTTCTTCTCAAGGAACTTCACGATCGGCGAAGCCTCGCCCAACGGCTCGATCAGCTCGATCTGGCTGTTGGGAGTATCGACGAAGCAGACGCGCACGCCCTGGGCTGGAAGATCGAACGGCTCGCCGTGCGGTTCGGCGCCGAACATCGTGCGATAGGTTTCGAGGCTCCGCTCGATCGACGGCGTCGCAACGCCGATATGGTTGAGGCGGCCGAGTTTCATATGTTCACCGTCATCCCGGCCCTGAGCCGGGACCTGCCTTTCTTGAATGCCGTAAGAATAAAAGGCGGGTGCCGGGTCAAGCCCGGCACGACGAGTCAGGCGCTCAGCACCGCTGCACTTTGCTTTGCCCGCCGGAAGCGAGGACGTAGACGTTGTCCTTGCGGACGTAATGCTCGGTGAATTCCTTCGACGACCCGAAATAGACGACGTCGAACGACTTGCCCGGCTGAATGTTGTCGATCCGGCCGCTCACCTGAGTGTACTTCTTGCCGGCTGCCGTAGCGGCGGCCGAATCGTCATAGGTCATCGGGAGCGTGACGAGATGCCGCGGTCCGTCGGGTGTGAGTTCCACCAGTGTCGCAGTGCTGCAGGAAAGGCCCTGCCAATTGCCAGCTCCGTTGACGGTTACGACCGGCAGGTTTCCGAAGCTGTTGTTGACGCTCCAGTCGACAATCTTGCCGAAGGACCCAGCCTCGGCCGCGGGAATGAACTTCTTCTCGATCTCGAAGCCTTTGTCCGACGGCTTCAGGTAGAAAATGGCGAGCTTGCCGGCATTTTCATGCTTGCCGTCCTGGACTTCGCCGGGGCTCAACAACACCTTGCCAAACGGCGCATCGACCAGCTCTCCGGGCGTGTATTTTACGTCCTCCTTGAGCCGCCCCTGCTTCTTTAAGATTACGCTGTCGCCCTTGCCAAACGCGGCTCGAAAGGCCGCATTGATCGGCTTCTCCGCGACGGGCGCCGGCTTCTCGGCAGCCGGCTTCGGAAGCTTCGGCGGCTTAGCCACAATGGGCGCGGCACTGGCCAGGAACAGCAATGCAATGGCGACGCGCTTCATTTCGGCCTCCCCTGTCACGGGCCGGGGTCGAGTCGTGAGGGCGCGACTGTTACATCCGCATTCACACCATTTGCAATTAACCAAGGTTGGAGGAGCCGCTGATTTCGCGCCTTCTCAAGACTCTACGCGCACCTCGGACGTGACGCTGTTCGCGATGAAGCAGGCCTCGTGCGCGCGGTGATGGAGGTCGGCGATCTCAGCCTCATCCGGGGCGGCGCCATGCCAGATGATTTGCGGGCGCAAGGTCACGATTGTAATCGCAATCTTCCCCCCGGCGCGCTTCTCGAGCACGCCTTCGGCCTCGTCCACATATTCGTCGATCACGAAGCCGTCGCGCCGCGCGAAGTCGAGGAAAAACAGCATGTGGCACGACGAGAGCGAGGCGATGAACGCCTCCTCCGGATCGACTCCGTGCGGGTCCGACCAGGGCGCCGGGACGACGTGCGGGCTCGCGCTCGCGCGCATGACCGCGCCGCCGTCGAACACCCAGCGGTGCGCGCGGCTATATTGGCCCTTGGCGAAACCGGGCGCGTCCTCGCGGGTCCAGCAGACGGTGGCGGTGTAGGTGCTCATCTCAGCCACCCCTTCAGGTCCGCGTAGATCGCGAACGCACTGAACACGAACAGCAACGAACTCATGAAGAGACCGTAGACATACGATCCAGGGAAGATCGATGCCGGCTCCCAAGTCCATTTGGTCCATCCGTCGCGGACCAATGCTTCACGTCGAAGAAGCATCCTACCCAACACATAAGCACACCAGGCGAACATGGCGGCAAACGCGAGATCGGGGAGAGGATTTTTGGGCATCAAAGCGGAATGTTATCATGCTTCTTCCACGGATTTTCGAGCTGCTTGTTGCGCAGCTTACGTAGCCCCATCGCCACGCGCCGCCGCGTCGAGTGCGGCATGATGACCTCGTCGATAAAGCCCTTGCTCGCCGCGACGAAGGGGTTGGCGAAGCGCTCCTCATATTCGCGCGTGCGCTCGGCGATCTCCTCCTTCGTCTTGCCGCGGAAGATGATTTCGACCGCGCCCTTGGCGCCCATCACCGCGATCTCGGCGGTCGGCCAGGCGTAGTTCAAGTCGCCGCGCAAATGCTTGGAGGCCATGACGTCATAGGCGCCGCCATAGGCCTTGCGCGTGATCACCGTGATCTTCGGAACTGTCGCTTCGGCATAGGCGAACAGCAATTTCGCGCCATGCTTGATGATCCCATGATGCTCCTGCCCGACGCCGGGAAGAAAGCCGGGAACATCGACGAAGGTCAGGATCGGGATATCGAACGCGTCGCAAAAGCGCACGAAGCGCGCGGCCTTCTTCGACGAGTTGATGTCGAGCACTCCGGCCAGAATCATCGGCTGGTTGGCGACGACGCCGACGGTACGCCCCTCGATCCGGCAGAAGCCGACAATGATGTTCGCTGCATGCGCCGGCTGGAGCTCGAAGAAGTCGCCCTCGTCGGCAACCTTCCGGATCAGCTCGTGCATGTCATAGGGCGTGGCCGCACTCGGCGGGATCAGGGTGTCGAGGCTGTCCTCGACGCGGTCGATTGGATCTTCACATGGCCGTGAAGGATCGTCGTGCCGGTTGGAGAGCGGCAGGAAATCGAAGAACTCGCGGGTCGCCAGAAGCGCATCGATGTCATTCTCGAAAGCGACGTCGGCGACACCGGACTTGGTCGTGTGGGTGACCGCGCCGCCCAGCTCCTCCTGAGTCACCACCTCGTTGGTGACCGTCTTCACCACGTCGGGGCCGGTCACGAACATGTAGGAGCTGTCCTTCACCATGAAGATGAAGTCGGTCATCGCCGGCGAATAGACGGCGCCCCCGGCGCATGGGCCCATGATCAGGCTGATCTGCGGAATGACTCCACTGGCGAGGACGTTTCGCTGGAACACCTCGGCGTAACCGGCGAGGCTTGCGACGCCCTCCTGGATTCGTGCGCCGCCGGAATCATTGAGTCCGATGACCGGCGCCCCCACCTTCATCGCCATGTCCATGACCTTGCAGATCTTCTGAGCATGACGTTCGGACAGGGACCCGCCGAACACGGTGAAATCCTGCGCGAACACATAGACCAGCCGACCGTTGATCGTACCCGAGCCGGTGACGACGCCGTCGCCCGGGATCCTCTGATCCGCCATTCCGAAGTCGGTCGCGTTGTGCTCGACGAACATGTCATATTCTTCGAAACTGCCGGGATCGAGGAGGACGCTGAGGCGCTCGCGCGCCGTCAGGCGGCCCTTCGCGTGCTGGGCCTCGATGCGTTTCCCGCCACCGCCCATCCGGGCGAGCTCGCGCCGCTTTTCCAGTTCGTCGATGGTGGTGGCCAAGGGCTCTCTCCTCGGCCCGCCTCCTTCCACGTACACGGGCTGCCGGTCAACCGAGCGGGAAAGAGGATGTTTTGCATCCGTAACGTCGCGAGTGCATGGCGGTCTGGCGCTGTCAGAAAACGCATTGCCGTTGTTGCAGTGCACAAAGAGTATTATTTTAGCGCTAACATTAATGTAGGTTACGGAACCGCAACGCCTCAATGGCCGTTCAGCAAGGTGGGCGAAACCAACAAGTCATGGAGGAACAAGCCACAATGCTGACTCGCGTCGGGGTACCAGTAGAGTTTGAAGCCGAGCACTCGGCGCCGGACCCTGAGCCCACAACTTTGATCTGTTTTTCGCACCTGCGATGGAACTTCGTGTTCCAGCGGCCGCAGCACCTCATGAGCCGCTTCGCGCGCGAGATGAACGTCGTCTTCTGGGAGGAGCCCGTCGACATAGCGCCGAATGACACCGCATTTTTGCAGGTGCGAGAAGCTGAGGACGCGGAGAACGTTCGGATCGTCGTCCCCCACCTTCCCCACGGCATGCCCGAGGACGCGCGCGAGGCAACCCTGAAGCGTCTGCTCGACGCGCATCTGTCTTCCGTACGCGGAGCGCTGGTCGCCTGGTACTACACGCCGATGATGCTGCCGTTCTCGCGGCATCTCGAGCCCGACGTCCTTGTGTTCGACGCTATGGACGAGCTTTCGAAGTTCAAGTTCGCGCCGGAGAAGCTGCTCGACCTCGAGCAGGAGCTGATCGACCGCGCCGATGTCGTCTTCACCGGTGGTTCCAGCCTCTACGAGGCGAAGAAGGACCGCCACGCCAACGTCCACTGCTTCCCTTCGTCGGTCGACCGCGCCCATTTCGCCAAGGCGCGATCAAAGCTTTTCGACCCGGCCGACCAGGAGGATCTGCCGAAGCCCCGGCTCGGCTTCTACGGCGTAATCGACGAGCGCTTCGATACCGAGCTGCTAGCCAGGGCCGCCGAGATGCGTCCCGACTGGTCGTTCGTGATGGTCGGGCCGGTCGTGAAGATCAGCGACGAGGACCTGCCGAAGCGGCCGAACATCCATTACCTCGGCGGCAAGACCTATGCGGAGCTTCCTGCCTATCTGTCGGGCTGGGACGTTGCGCTGATGCCGTTCGCGATGAACGAATCGACGCAGTTTATCTCGCCGACCAAGACGCCCGAATATCTCGCCGGCGGGAAGCCGGTTGTCTCCACGCCGATCAAGGACGTTGTGCGTCATTACGGTGATCTCGAAGGCGTTAAGATCGCCTCGACCCCGCAAGAGTTCGTCGCCGCCTGCGACGAAGCGCTCGAGCTTGCGCGCAACCCCGAGAGCGGCTGGCTCGCAGAAGCCGATCTCATACTGTCTGCCTCGAGCTGGGATACGACCCAGGCGCGCATGGCAGGCCTTATCGCCGACGTGCTCGGCACCCGTACGGGAGCGACATCGCCGGCCTTGCTGGTCGCCGCGGAATGAGCGCGCTCCTCAAGGCCGCTAACGGCGGCAGGTACGATTATCTGATCGTCGGGGCCGGCTTTGCCGGTTCCGTTCTCGCTGAGCGTCTCGCCTCCCAGCACGGCGCGCGCGTGCTGCTGATCGACCGGCGGCCGCATGTCGGCGGCAACGCCTATGACGAGCCGAACGAGGCGGGCATCCTCTATCATAAATACGGCCCGCACATTTTCCACACCAACAGCGACCAGGTGTGGGACTATCTCTCGCAGTTCACCCAATGGCGGCCTTACGAGCATCGCGTCCGCGCGAAAGTTCGCGGCCAGCTGGTACCGATCCCGATCAACCGGACCACGCTGAACAGGCTGTTCGACCTTGCCCTGCAAACGGACGAGGAAGCGGCCGACTATCTCGCCTCCCGGGCGGAGCCGGTCGAGGACATCAAGACGTCGGAAGATGTCGTTATCAACGCCGTCGGCCGCGAGCTCTACGAGCTGTTCTTCCAGGGATATACGCGCAAGCAGTGGGGCCTAGACCCGTCCGAGCTCGACAAGCAGGTGACCAGCCGGATCCCGACCCGGACCAACACCGACGACCGCTATTTCAGCGACACGCATCAGGCGATGCCGCTCCACGGCTACACGAAGATGTTCGAGAAGATGCTCGGTCATCCGCTCATTGAGATCCGCACCGGAGTCGATTTCGCGGAGCTGAAGGATCAGGCGCATGAGATCGCCGATCACATCATCTACACTGGACCGATCGACGAATATTTCGACTTCCGTTTCGGCAAGCTCCCGTACCGCAGCCTGAAGTTCGATCACCGGACCCTGGACGAGGAGCAGCACCAGCCGGTCGCCGTGGTGAACTATCCCTCCCCCGACGTGCCCTACACGCGGATCAGCGAATATAAGCATCTGACCGGCCAGGAGTCGCCGGTGACGACGATTACCTACGAATATCCGTCGGCCGAGGGCGATCCATATTATCCGATCCCGCGAGCGGAAAATCAGGCGCTGTACAAGCGCTACGAGGCGCTTGGGGATTCGACTGATGGGGTCACCTTCGTCGGCCGCCTCGCCACCTACCGCTACTACAATATGGACCAGATCGTCGGACAGGCGCTCGCGACCTTCCGACGCATCGACCAGCGGAGGGAATGCGTGGGGGAGCCGCTGACGACAGCAGTGGCCGCGGAATAGACGCGCCGCTGGCACAATCCTGACGCTCGTGCTTTTCAGCCGCGAGGAGGATTGCGGCTAATGCGGCAGAATTGGCCGGAACGACTGTGGCTCGTCCGCCATGGACAAAGCGAAGGCAATGTCGCTAGGGACGCCGCGGACGAAGCGGGCTCGCACGAGATCGACATCGATGTGCGCGACGTCGACGTGCCCTTGTCGGCGCTGGGGCACACGCAGGCCGAGGCTGCGGGACGGTGGTTCGCCGCCTTGCCCGAAAACGACCGGCCTGAGCTGATCCTCTCATCGCCCTATGTCCGCGCCAAGCAGACCGCCGCGATCATATGCCGCGAAGGCGCGCTTGCCGGAGGACCGGCACAAACCATCGTCGACGAGCGCCTTCGCGAACGCGAGTTCGGGATCTTCGACCGGCTGACCACTTCGGGAATCCGCCACCGTTTCCCCGAGGAAGCGGCGCACCGCCGGCGCCTCGGAAAATTCTACCACCGGCCGCCCGGCGGCGAGAGCTGGGCCGACGTCATCCTTCGGCTCCGCTCGATGCTGAACACGATCAACCTTCACTATTGCGATCGGCGTGTGCTCATCGTCTGCCACCAGGTCGTCGTGCTGTGTTTCCGCTACATTCTCGAAGAGCTGGACGAGGCGGCGATCCTCGGCATCGACAAGCAGTCCGAGGTATTGAACTGCGGAATCGCCGAATATCGCTTCGAGCCGGACGCAAAGGGACTGTGCGTTCCCGATCTCAGTCGGTGGAACTACGGCGCTCCGCTGGAAGCGGAAGGCGCGCCGAAGACCTCTGCGAAGGACGCGGTCACGGGGACCCGATGAGCGGGACTGCGCTCGACCGCCACGTGCTGCAGGATCACCCGTTGCCGCCGGTCGCCGATGGCGACAAGGAAACCAAGGGACGGGTCCTGATCCTCGCCGGAAGCCGCCAGGTGCCGGGCGCGGCGCTCCTCTCGGCAATGGCGGCGATGCGCGCGGGCGCCGGTAAACTCAAGATCGCCACCGTCGAAAGCGCGGCCATGCCGCTCGGCATCGCAATGCCCGAAGCAATGGTGACTGGATTGCCCGAGGCGGACGACGGCAGTTTCGCGGGCGGCGCCGTGGACCGCGTGGGAGAGTTCGCCGAAGAGGCGGACGCCGTCGTCGCTGGGCCAGGCGTCAAACCCTCGGATGTCTGCAAGCGCCTCGCCGACGTGCTGCTCGAAGCGAAGGCGGCGCTTGCCCTAGACGTGGCGCTTCTCGAGATGCTGGAGCCGCTTCACGAGCGAGGGCTCCGACGCGATACAACGCCGATTCTGCTGCCGAATGCCAAGGAGCTTTCTTCCCTCCTCGATTGCGATCCCGCCGAGGTCGACGAGGATCCGGTCGCCTGCGGCGTTCGCGCCGCAAAGCTCTATCGGTCGGTGGTCCTCGTCAAAGGTGTGACGAGCCACGTCGTCACGCCGGAAAGCGAGTGCTGGAGATATGACGGCGGCGCCCCGGGCCTCGGAGTCTCCGGCAGTGGGGACGTTCTTGCAGGCATCGTCGGCGGGCTGCTCGCGCGCGGTGCAAGGCCGCTCAACGCCTTGCTCTGGGCCGTGTGGCTCCACGGTGAAGCCGGCGCTCGGCTCGCGAAGAAGATCGGCCCGATCGGCTTCCTCGCCCGCGAGATCGCCGACGAGATTCCGGCACTACTGCCCCGCTGAATCCTTCGAGTGGTAGCGATCGAGTTCGTCGCCGATGAGGCGGACGACGTGGAGCACATTGGTCGACCCCGCCGTTCCGAACGGGATTCCCGCCATCAGCACGATCCGGTCGCCGCCCTTCGCGATCTGATGGCGGAGCGCCATCCGCTTGCCCTTCTCGACCATCTCCTCGAAGCTGCCGACGTCGCGCGAGTGAACGGCGTGGACTCCCCACAGGAGGCCCATACGGCGCGCTGTATGCTGCGACGGGCTCATCGCCAGCAGCGGCACCGGCGGGCGCTCGCGCGCGATCCGTCGCGCCGTCGCTCCGGAGCTGGTGTAGCAGACCATCGCCGTCGCCGTGACGGTATAAGCGATCTGCCGCGCCGAACCCGCGAGCGCGTCGGCGGTCGTCGGCTCGAGCCGCGTCTGGGTGAAGTGGATCCGCGCCTGGTAGCTCGGGTCGCGCTCGACGCTGTTTGCGATCCGGTCCATCATCTGCACCGCTTCGCAGGGATACTGGCCCGAAGCGCTCTCCGCCGAAAGCATGACTGCATCGGCGCCATCGTAGATTGCCGTCGCGACGTCGCTCACCTCGGCGCGCGTCGGCGTCGGCGACGTCACCATCGATTCGAGCATCTGAGTCGCCACCACGACCGGCTTCCCGAACTGGCGCGCGCAGGCGACGATCTTGTTCTGGAGCGGCGGCACGTCTTCGGGAGGAAGCTCGACGCCGAGGTCGCCGCGCGCGACCATCACCGCGTCGGACAAGGCGATGATGTCGTTTAGTCGCTCGATCGCGGCCGGCTTCTCGATCTTCGCCAGCAGCGCAGCGCGCTCGCCGATCAGCGAACGAGCCTCCGCGACGTCTTCCGGCCGCTGCACGAACGAGAGCGCGATCCAATCGGTGCGCTGCTCGAGCGCGAACTGGAGGTCGTCGCGGTCTTTGTCGGTGAGCGCCGGGATCGGCACCACCACGTCGGGGACGTTAACCCCCTTGTTGTCCGACACCGCGCCGCCGACCTTCACTTCGCTGACGATACGATCGCCGTCGGCTTCGAGCACGTTGAGGCGCACCTTGCCGTCGTCGATCAGGATTTTCGTGCCCGCCTTGACCGACTCGAACAGCTCGGCGTGCGGAAGCTGCACGCGATTGTTGTCACCCGCCTTCTTCTCGCGGTCGAAGATGAATAAGCTGCCCTTCTCGAGGACCGTCCGTCCCCCCGCGAAATGACCGACCCTGAGCTTGGGCCCTTGAAGATCGAACAGGATCGTCGTTGGCCGGTGGAATTCCTTTTCGAGCGCGCGGATATGCTCCACCAGCTTTGCCTTCGACTTCTGGTCGCCGTGGCTCATGTTGATCCGGAAGGCGTCGGCGCCGGCGATCATCAACCTTCGGATGATCTTCGGGTCGCTCGACGCCGGGCCGAGGGTTGCAAGGATTTTCACCTTGCGGGAGCGGGGTGGGAGAGTCTCGGTCACGCAAGCTGCCTTACCCGCTTGATATGAGCGTTCAACCCGCTAGAGCCGCCGCTCAAACATCGAAATGCGGAGATTTGTAAGCATGGCGGAGGGCACCGTCGCGGCTGACCAGCTGCGTCTGTTCATCGAGCGCATCGAGCGCCTGGAAGAAGAAAAGAAGGGAATCTCGGACGACGTCCGCGACGTCTATGCCGAGGCCAAGGCCAACGGCTACGACCCCAAGATCATGCGGATGATTGTTCGGCTCCGGAAGATGGAAACCCACACCCGCCAGGAGCAGGATGCAATCCTCGACACCTATCGCCAGGCGCTCGGGTTAGCCTAGCTTCCGTTCGTCCTGAGCTTGTCGAAGGGCTGCATTTCTCTTTAGGTCGCAAGAATGAAGGGCAGGGCTTCGACAAGCTCAGCCCGAACGGTTTAGGTTCGGACGATGGCAGGCCACAGCAAATTCAAGAACATCATGTACCGGAAGGGGGCGCAGGATAAGAAGCGATCCGCCCTCTTCTCCAAGCTAAGCCGCGAGATCACCGTCGCGGCCAAGATGGGTCTTCCCGACCCGGACGCAAACGCGCGCCTTCGTGCCGCAATCATCGCGGCGCGCGCGCAGTCGATGCCCAAGGACAATATCCAGCGCTCGATCGACAAGGCTTCGGGTTCGGACGCCGAAAATTACGAAGAGGTCCGCTACGAGGGCTTCGGTCCGGCGGGAGTCGCGATCATCGTCGAGGCTCTGACCGACAACCGGAACCGCACGGCGACCAACGTCCGAACCGCTTTCTCCAAGAACGGCGGCAACCTCGGAGCTGGCGGAAGCGTCAGCCACGGTTTCTCCCGCCTCGGACTGATCGAATATCCGGCGAGCGCTGGCGATGACGAGAAGGTTCTTGAAGCCGCGATCGAGGCTGGCGCCGATGACGTCGAAAGCGACGAGGACGGCCACCGCATCTGGACCAGCATTGACGGCCTCCATGAAGTCGCGCGGGCACTCGAGCCGATGCTCGGCGAAGGCGAAGGCGCCAAGCTGGCCTGGCGTCCGTCGACCGAGGTCGAGGTCCGCGGCGATGACGCGCAGACGCTGATGAAGCTGATCGACGCGCTCGAAGAGGACGACGACGTCCAGACGGTCTGGGGCAATTACGATGTTCCGGATGAAGAGCTGGAGAAGCTCGGCTAATAACGGCTCGCGAGGGGGTCGCGATGCACGCTTTCGACTACATCTCGGTCCTCTTCTCGTTCGTTTATGCTGCGGCCGTCGTCCACGTTCTCGCGACTGCAGGCGACATCGCAATTGCCTTCAACCGGATTCGATTTTCCTGGCTGAACGCCGGTTGGATGCTGGCGTCGCTGCTGGCGGTGGCCGCCTGGTGGATCGGCGTTTGGGACCTGCGCGGCATCGGCGTGTGGACGATGCCCTCGGTCGGCTTCTTTTTCGCGGTTGCGTGCCTGATGTATCTCGAGGTTCGGCTGGTTTGCCCGCGCATCGTCGGCGATGGTGAGGCCGACCTCATTTCCTTCCATCTCACCGAGGGCCGCAAGTATGTCGGCGCTTATTGCCTCATCATGGTGGTGACTGCCGCCACCAACGCCTTCTTTGCAGACGGGAGCGCGACGTGGGTCGCGCAGAACTATGCGATCGTCCCCATGGCGATTGGCAGTTTCGCAGCAGCCATATTCATAACGACCCGCTGGGTGCAGGTCGCGGCGGTCCTGGTCCAACTCGCAATGTGGTGCTTCTACTTCACGGCTTTCCAACCCGCGCTCGCCGGTTAGAGTTTGGCAATGCTCGTCTTAGGCCTCGACCCCGGATTGGGAACCACCGGCTGGGGACTCATCGAGGCTGAAGGCAATAGGCTCGCACACGTCGCTAACGGGCAGATCAAGACCGACGCCGCGATCCCGCTTCCGAAACGCCTCGCCGCTCTCGCGAACGAGCTCGAGCAACTGATCGCCGAACGGCGCCCCGGCACGGCAGCGGTCGAGGAAGTGTTCGTCAACAAGAACCCGCAGTCGACGCTCAAGCTCGGCCAGGCGCGCGGTGTGGTGATCATGGTGGCTGCTCGCGGCGGGCTGGAGGTCGGCGAATATGCCGCCCGGCTGGTCAAGAAGGCGGTGGTCGGGAACGGCAATGCGGAGAAGATGCAAGTCCACGCGATGGTCTCGCGCCTGCTACCCGGCGCAAAGATCGCCGGGCCGGACGCGGCGGATGCGCTCGCCGTCGCTATCACCCATGCGCATCATCTGGCGACGAGCCGCCGCATCGCTTAAGCCTTCAGCCCATGATCGCGCGTCTCTCGGGCATCCTCGCTGAAACCGCCGCCGACAGCGCGGTGATCGACGTCGCAGGCGTCGGCTATCTCGTTCACCTGAGCGGCAAGACCCTAAGCGCGATCGGCTCCATTGGCGGAGAGGTCGTGATCCTCACCGAGCTTCAGGTGCGAGAGGATGCCTGGACCTTGTTCGGCTTCGGCTCGGCCGAGGAGCGCGACGCCTTCCGCGCCCTCACCTCGATCCAGGGGGTCGGCGGTCGCCTCGCGCTGGCGATCCTTTCGGTTCTTGGCCCCGACGAGCTCGCCCGCGCCGTCGCACAGGACGACAAGGCCATGATCGGTCGAGCCAACGGCGTCGGCCCCAAGCTCGCTGCCCGCATCGCCAACGAGCTCCAGGGCAAGCTGGGAGTCGCTGGCCTTAGCGGAGGTGCCGCGGCGCCCCGAGGCGGTGCAGCCGCTGACGCCCTCTCGGCCCTCGCGAACCTCGGCTTCAAGCCCGCCGAAGCCAGCGCCGCCGTCAACGCGGCGCAGGACGAGCTCGGACCCGACGCAGGCCTCGATGCCCTCGTCCGCCTCGCTCTTAGAAAGGCAGCGAAATGACCACGCGCAAAGCCTCCTGCCGCTGCGGCCAGCTCCGCGTCACGGTCACCGGCGACCCTGTCCGCGTTTCCGTCTGCCACTGCCTCAACTGCAAGAAACGGTCAGGAAGCGCCTTTGCCGCCCAGGCCCGCTGGCCCGGCGATCAGGTGCAGATCGAGGGAGAGTCCAAGACCTTCGTCAAGGCGGGCGATAGCGGCAATCCCGCCACCTTCCACTTCTGCCCCGACTGCGGGTCGGACGTTTATTATCTGATCGACGGCAAGTTCGACGGCCTGATCGCCATCCCGCTCGGCACGTTCGACGACCCCTTTTTCGGAAAGCCAGAATATTCCGTCTACGAGGGCCGCAAGCACGAGTGGCTCGAGATCACCGGCGACCTCGAGCACTTCACCTAGCCACCCCAGGCGTCCTTGTAGACGCGCAGGAAATTGCCGCCCATCAGCTTTTCCAGGCGCGCCTCGCTCCAGCCGCGCTTCTGGAGATCGGCTGCGAAACGGCGGTAGCGATCGATGCTGTTATAGTCCTCGACCAGCGGATAGACTCCGATTGCCTCACCGGGCGCCGCGATGCCCATCTTGATGCGCATCCGTTGGTTTTCGTCCAGCTTGGCCTTGGTCGCGGCGTCGAGCACGGTCGGTAGCGGACCGTTGTCGGTGCCGATCCCCACATGATCCTCGCCCGCGACGCTCGCGATATGCTCGACATGGGCAATGACGTCGGACCCGGTCGCATGTTGGCTGACGGCGAGATACGGCATGAAATAGACGCCGACGACGCCGCCCTTGTCTGCGACCGCCTTGATCACCTCGTCGCCGGTGTTGCGCGGGTGATCGACCAGCGCTCGGGCACCGGTGTGGCTGACGACCAGGGGGCGCTTCGCGAAAGCGGCGGCCTCGGCCATCGTCTTCGCGCCCCCGTGGCTGAGGTCGAGCAGGAGCTTCTCGGATTCGATCCTGCGGATCGTGTCGCGGCCGAGATTGGTAAGGCCCGCGTTGCGCGGCTCGATCGATCCATCGCCGCTCAGATTGGCGAGATTGTAGGTCAGCTGGACGGTCATGATCCCGTCCTTCTTCATCTCCGCCAGACGATCGAGCTCAGGGCCGACCATCGACGAATCCTGCGTGCCCAGCACCCACGCCAGCTTCTTCTCGCGCTTGGCCTTGAGGATGTCCGCGGCGCTTCGCACCAGCAGCAGCCGGTCCGGATTGGCGTTCAGGAAATTCAGGCTGACGGTGATCGCCTTCTTATACTCGCCCCAGTCGTCGGCGACATTGCCGACCGGCATGACCGTGTCGCGCACGACCGTCACGCCGGTTTCGACAACCTCGTTCCAGGCGCGATCGCTCATCCGCAGCTGCTCTTCCGGCGCATAGGGATCGCCAAGGCCGCCCAGTCCATCGATGATGATTGCCCGATCGTACCATCCTGCAGCTGCAGGCTTCCTGGCCAGCCCGGGCCCCGCGGCCACCAGCGCAGCGGCGCCCGCCATCATTGTCCGCCGGTCGAGTTCCATCTTGTCCCCCGTAGCGCGCAAAATACGCTGTCCTATCGCGCATCGAATGTGCATCATCGCCACGTGTCGCGCATGAAAGCAATCCGGTTGGCGATCTTCGGCCCAGCTGTCGCACGCGCTCCTCGCGCGCGCGCATGTAGTGCCAACTTTGCCACCTTTCGGGCGCGGCATGGCAACTGACCCCGCCCGGATTACGACGCCCGAGCGCACCAGCGAAGACGCCGACGCCGCGCTTCGGCCGAAGAGCCTCGACGAATTCATCGGCCAGCAGGCGGCGCGGGAGAATCTGCGGATCTTCGTCCATGCCGCGAAGAGCCGCGGCGAGGCGCTCGACCATGTCCTTCTCCACGGCCCGCCGGGCCTCGGCAAGACCACGCTCGCCGGAATCCTCGCGCGCGAGATGGGCGTCGGCTTCCGCGCCACCTCCGGCCCGGTCATCGCCAAGTCGGGCGACCTCGCCGCGCTGCTGACCAACCTCGAGGACGGCGACGTCCTCTTCATCGACGAGATCCATCGCCTCAATCCTGCGGTCGAAGAAGTTCTCTATCCCGCGATGGAGGACCGCGCGCTCGACCTGATGATCGGCGAGGGCCCGTCGGCGCGATCGGTACGGATCGAGCTTCCGCGCTTCACCCTGATCGGGGCGACTACACGCCAGGGATTGCTCACGACACCGCTCCGCGACCGGTTCGGGATTCCGATCAGGCTCAACTTCTACACGGTCGAGGAACTCGAGCAGGTCGTCCGCCGCGCCGCGCGCCTGCTCAACGTCGATCTCGCCGATGACGGTGCCAGGGAGATTGCGCGCCGCTCGCGAGGCACTCCGCGCATCGCCGGGCGTCTGCTCCGGCGAGTTCGGGATTTCGCGCATGCGTCGGGTTCCGACACGGTCACGGCCGAGGTCGCCGACAAGTCGCTGTCCCGGCTCGAGATCGACAGCCTCGGCCTCGACGCCATGGACCGGCGCTATCTTACCATGATCGCCGACCTCTATGGCGGCGGCCCCGTCGGTGTCGAAACCCTCGCAGCGGGCCTGTCCGAGCCGCGCGACACGATCGAGGACGTGATCGAGCCCTATCTCATTCAGCTCGGCCTCATCGCGCGGACGGCACGAGGACGCTGTCTCAACGGCCGCGGCTACGCCCATCTCGGCCTGCCGGCGCCCCAAGGCAACCAGAGCGGATTGTTCGATTCGGGAGGATCTCCGAAGTAGTGCGTTACCTGTTCCTGCTCGCCGCGGCCTGCCTTGCCGCAGCCGCGCCGCTGCCCGCGCAAACCCAAGCGTCGTCCGGGCCCGATTATTCGAAGGATTCCGCGTGGCTTTGCCTTCCGGGCCGCGAAGATACCTGTTCGACGCCGCTTCCGACGACGGCGCTCAACCCGAATGGCTATGGCTCGGTCGGCCGAAGCGAGGTGGCCAACGACCCACTGATCGACTGCTTCTACGTCTATCCGACCGTCTCGAACGATCGCGGAATGAACAGCGACATGGTCCCCGGGCGCGAAGAGAAGCTGGCCACCGAGACCCAGTTTGCTCGCTTCGCCTCGGTATGCCGGCTGTTCGCTCCGGTGTACCGTCAAATGACGCTGGCAGCGATTGCGACCTATTCGGCGGGCGGCGACATCAGCGATGCGGCGAAGCTTGCTTATGCCGACGTGAAGGCGGCTTGGCGGAACTATATGAAGACGCGCAACGGCGGCCGGCCGTTCGTCCTCATCGGTCACAGTCAGGGCAGCTTCATGCTCCAGCAGTTGATCGCGGGCGAGATCGAGACCGATCCGGCCGTCGCGGCGCGAATGAAGCTGGCGATCATCCCCGGATTCAACGTGTTGGTGCCGCAGGGCAAGCTCGTCGGGGGCACGTTCAAGAAGACTCCACTCTGCAGCCGCCCGGACCAAACCGGCTGCGTCATCGCCTGGAGCAGCTTCCGCGAGAAGAACGTACCACCGGAAGGTGCGATGTTCGGATATTCCGATCAGCCGGGAATGACCGTCGCCTGCGTCAATCCGGCGCTTCCCGGATCAAGGGACTGGGTGAAGCTCGACAGTTACTGGTTCACTCGCTCGACCCTGCCGGTGCCCGGGGGGCCGATCCGTTGGTCGAGCGAAGGCCAGCCGCCGACGCCCTATGTGCGGACCGAAGGGCTCGTCTCGGCGAAATGCGTAAACGATGGCCCCCGCGGCTACCTCTCGATCCGCACGAACCACGCGACTGGAGAGAAATGGGCTGACCATATCGGCGGCGAGGTGGCCGTGTTCGGCATGTTCCTTCCCGGCTGGGGAATGCATCTCATCGACGTTCCCGAAGCCGAAGGCGACCTCCTTCGTCAGGTCGACGAAATCAGCGATCGATCCAGAACAGCTGCTCGACGGTGAGGCCGAGCGATTCGGCGAGCTTCAGCGCAAGCATAGTCGAAGGGGTGAACACGCCGTTCTCCACCGTGTTCACCGTCTTTCGCGTGACCCCGACCCGCTCGGCGAGCTCGGCCTGGGTGATTCCGAGCTCGGCACGACGGTCTCTCAGCCGGTTGGCAAGCCGCTCAGTCATCTCTGAGTGCACGGCGCTCCAGCATGCCGAAGCGGATCAAGGCGGCGGCAATCGCGACCGACAGGATCACGTGGATTGCGTCACGGCCGCTGACCAGCTCGAACATATTAATGACGTAAAGCGCGAGCGACGCGGCCATCGCCGCCCAGAACCCATAGACCAGGCTTGCCTGCCGATGGGCGCGGGTGCTCTCGTCATTGATCACCTCCCGCACGGCGCGCGGCTGGAACCAGGCCCCGTTGGTGGCGAGCGCGGCCAGCAGGACCACAGACAGAGCCAGCCATGCGGCGATCTTCACATGGTCGACCGGCCGGTCGGAATGTGCCGGCATGTTCAGATAGCTCGCCTGCTGGGCAAGAAAGATGACCGCCAGCGCTGGCAGGGTCCGCGACCGCCGCCGGCTTATCGCGTCCGCCGATTCTGATGCTGTTCGATTCGCCATTGTCCTGCCCCTAGTAACCTATGAGTTACATGTAACCTTAGCGTTACATCAGAGTCAAGCGGGGTTTACGGCGGGAGTCGGCGGTCGCTAGAGCGAGGTGGATGGTGGGATCCGAACTCGACACGCCCTACCGCGGCGGCTTCGTCGGTCCGGAGCATCATTTCGCGCTCACCGTCTATTTTGAGGACACCGACACCGCGGGGGTCGTCTATTACGCCAACTACCTCAAGTTCATGGAGCGAGCGCGCTCCGACATGCTGCGCGCGGTCGGAATCGACCAGCTGGCAGCACTTCGCGGCGACGGAAGCGCCTATTTCGTCATTCGGGTCGACATCCACTATCGCCGCCCCGCACGGCTTGGCGACGACCTTCAGGTCATCAGCACGGTCGAACAGGTCCGCGCATCGTCCGTGAATATTCATCAGCGAGTCATGAGGGGACCCGAAGTGTTGGCCGACGCAACCGTCACTGCCGCTTGGTTGGACCGCGAGGGACGACCGCGGCGCCAGCCAAAAGAGTGGGTCGAAACATTCCGGCAAATCGGCATCAGGGAGCAATGAAAGCAATCCGACTGAAACTGGCCGCGTTCGGCGCGGCGGCCTTGTTCGCGTCGCCCGTGACGGCGACAGTGCAGGCCGGCGCTCCAGCCGCGACGGTCATCGCTTTGCCGCCGATGACCTCGCCCGATGCGGGCGCGAAAGGCAATCAATCGCTTGCTTATGCATGGCAGGCGACGCAGCTCATCGAAACCGACTTGAGACAGACTTCAGAGCTGATGCCGCTGTCGCCCGATCGGAAGGATTATTACTCCTATCCCGAGGTCACTGCTCCCACCTTTTCGAAATGGCGCGACCGCGGGGCGAAGGGACTGATCACCGGCTTCGTTCAACAGCGCTCAGACGGGCGGCTGACGGTCGGTTGCTATATCTACGATGTCGACAAGGGCCGCGAGCTCGGCCGTATCGGCTTCGTCGTGGCGCCGGACGACCTCAGGCGCGCAGCGCATAAATGCTCGGGCCTCGCCTACAAAGGTATCACGGGTTCCCCCGGCATGTTCGACACGCGCATTGCCTATGTCGCCGAAACCGGCGCTCCCGGCGCGCGCGTGAAGCGGATCGCGATCATGGACAGCGATGGTTACGACCATGATTATGTGACGGCGGGCGATACCATCGTCCTCACCCCGCGCCTCTCGCCGAAGGGCGCGCATCTTGCCTATGTGAGCTTCCAGGGCGGAGTTCCGCAGGTCCGCATCGCGGATCTCGATTCCGGCCGGCAGCGTCCCTTGCTGGCCGGCAACGGCATGACCTTTGCCCCGCGCTATTCGCCCGACGGCTCGCGCATCGTCTTTTCGATGATGCTCGGCGCGAACAGCGACATCTACGTGGTCGGAGCGAACGGCGGAATGCCCCGCCGGCTCACCACCGCGCCCGGGATCGATACCGACCCCAGCTTCTCACCGGACGGAAGCAAGATCGTGTTCGAAAGCGACCGCTCGGGCACACAGCAGCTTTACATGATGAATGCCGACGGATCGCAGCAGCGGCGGATAACCTTCGGCACCGCCGCCTATAGCGCTCCCGAATGGAGCCCGGACGGCAATTTGATCGCTTATACCTGGCGCTTCGGCGACACGCGCCGGATCGGCGTCATCGCTCCCGATGGCGCCGGCGAGAAGCAACTCACAGCCGGGTCTGCCGATGAATCGCCCAGCTGGGCGGCGAGCAGCCGCGAGCTGGTTTTCCAGCGGACCGAAGCCAACGGCCGCCCGGCGATCTACCGTGTCAGCCTCGACGGGAGCCAGCCGCGAAGGATGACCATCCCGCAGGACGGATCGGACCCCAATTGGTCGGGAGCGATGGACTAAGCCATGCGAAAGATACTGCTTTTCGCCACCTTGCTCGCCACTCCCGCCTGGGCACAGCTGCCCGGGTTGAGGAAGCGGCAGCCGACACCTCCGGTTCCGATGCTGGTCCAGAACCCGATCGAGCTGCTTCGCGCGGACTTCGCGGCGCAATCGGGCGGCTCTATGATCTATTTTTCGCAGGGGAGCGCCCAGCTGACGCAGCAGGCGCGGACCATCCTTGCGGCACAGGCGATGTGGCTGAGGCAACATCCGGAAGTTGCCGTTCGAGTAGAAGGTCATGGGGATCCGACCGATACCCGCGACCATGCGCTGGCGCTCGGCGCCGAGCGCGCCGCCGAAGCGCGCAATTATCTGATCTTGCTGGCGGTGCCCGCTGCGCAGGTCAGCGCAATGACTTGGGGCAAGGAGCGCCCGGGACCGCCGAGCGCGGTAATGACGTTACAGGACTCAGGCAGCCCGCCGCTGGTGCCCGCAGCTGGCTAGCCATGCGCGCGCCTGGCGCTGCGCCTCGGCGATCTCGCGAGCGGTCATCTCCAGCGCGATCTCCGCGCGGCATTCCTGGCCGCGCGTCGACCCCGAAAGCGCCGCAAGGTTGAACCATTTGTGGGCCTCGACGAGATCGACGGAAATCCCGCCGCGTCCGGTCGAATAGGTAATTCCGAGCTCGAACAAGGCATCGACGTTGCCCGCCTCGGCATCGGCAAGTCGGCTCCGAAGAAGGAACTCCGCGCTCTTCTGACTGATGGCACCCATGTCCAAATCCCCTTCCCTGTTGAGCGGAGAATTCGGCGCGGAAGGCAAAAAAATGGTTAACGCGGTTCAACTACATCGTCAGACGGCAATATTGTCGATCAGCCGCGTCGTGCCGATCATCGCCGCCGCGATCAGCCGCATCGCGCCGGTTGGAGCCTCCAGCGGCTCCAGCGTCGCAGCGTCGACGAGCGCGAAATAGTCGATCCGCGAGAAGCCCGCTTCTACCAGCGACTTCCGCGCAGTGTCGAGCGCGAGCCGGACGGAAGTGCCATCGAGAATTGCCGAACGCGCATATTCGAGTGCACGCGGCAGAGCGACCGCGCGGCCCCGCTCGCTTTCGGACAGATAGGCGTTGCGTGATGAGAGGGCGAGGCCGTCTTCTTCGCGGACTGTCGGTACACCAACGATTTCTACCTGGACGTCGAGATCGGCGACCATTCGCCTGATGACGGCGAGCTGCTGCAAATCCTTCTCCCCGAACAGTGCCACGTCGGGTCTGACCGACAGCAGTAGCTTTGCGACGACCGTTGCGACCCCATCGAAATGGCCCGGACGCGCCTCGCCTTCCCAGCGATCAGCAACCCCACGGACGTGGATCGAAGTCGCAAATCCGTCGGGGTACACGTCGACGACCGACGGCATCCAGATGAGATCGCATCCCGACTGCTCAAGCAGCCTGGCATCCTCAGCTTCGCGACGCGGGTAGCGTCCGAAGTCCTCGTTCGCTCCGAATTGCGTCGGATTGACGAAGATCGAAGCCGCGACCGTGTCGGCGCACCGCTTCGCCTCTTCCACCAGCGCGATGTGCCCGGCGTGAAGCGCCCCCATTGTCGGAACGAGCGCCAAAGTCCCTTCGAGCGCGCGCCTCGCGTGTGCCAATTCTTCACTGGAACGAACGATTTGCACGCGCCCGGAGCCTCAGTTAATCTTCACTTCGGGCGGCGCTTGCACTTGCGCCGGGGGAAAGATCAAGCATGAGCCAGCCGCATTTCATCGTCTTCGCCAACGAAAAGGGCGGGACCGGCAAGTCGACGACGGCGGTCCACACTGCCATTGCGCTCGCCGCCTCGGGCCACCGCGTCGGCGCTCTCGATCTCGACAGCAGGCAGCGGACCATGACCCGCTATTTCGAGAACCGCGACGCGACCATGCGCCGGCTCGACAAAGAGCTTCCGCAAGCGGTCTACAAGGTCCTCGAGGACCATAGCGAAACCGGCTTCTCGGCTGCGGTCGACAAGCTGTCGCAGGGGGCCGACGTAATCGTGATCGACACTCCCGGCCGCGACGACGCGATCGCCAGGGCGGCGATCCTTAAGGCAGACATCCTTGTGACGCCGATGAACGACAGCTTCGTCGATCTCGACTTGATCGGCCAGGTGCACCCCGAAAATTACAAGGTGACCAAGCCCAGCTTCTATGCCGAGCTCATCTGGAACAGCCGCACCGCGCGGGCCAAGCAGACAGGCAAGAGTGTCGACTGGGTGGTGCTGAGGAACCGCCTGCAGCACATAGAATCGCACAATCTGAAGCGCGTCGGCGCGGCGCTCGACGAGCTCGCCCGCCGTGTCGGCTTCCGGGTCATTCCCGGCCTCGGCGAGCGGGTTATCTATCGCGAGCTGTTCCCGAAGGGCCTGACTCTGCTCGACCTCAAGCAGATTACCGACGCCGGCTTGGGCCATGTCGCCGCGCGGCAGGAATTGCGCGAAATGATCGCCGGCCTCGGCGTTCCGTCCGACGACGACGTTCCCGCCAAGGTCGCCTGACCGCCAGCCTTAGCACTTGAACCCGAGACGGCTTTGGGGTGTTGGCCGTCCGATGGCACACCGATTCAACCCCACAATTCTCCGTGAATACGACATCCGCGGAATCGTCGGCGACACGCTTACCGAGGCCGACGCCTACGCGCTCGGCCGTACCTATGGCTCAAAGGCTCATGGCGAGGGCGCGCGAACGATCGCCGTAGGCCGTGACGGGCGCCTGCACAGCGGCATGCTCGAGGCCGAACTGATCCGCGGCCTGACGGAAAGCGGGGTAAACGTGATGCTGGTCGGCATGGGCCCCTCCCCCATGCTCTACTTCGCGACCTACTATCTCGACGTCGACGGCGGCATCCAGGTGACCGGAAGCCACAATCCCGCCGACTACAACGGCTTCAAGTTGCTGCTCAAAGGCCGCTCGGTATTTGGAGACGAGATCCAGGAGATCGGCGAACGTTCAGCGGCGGGCCATTGGATTGACGGCAGTGGCACGGTCGAGGAAGTCGATATCCGCGAGGCCTATGTGAACCGGCTTCTCGAGGGGTTCTTGGGTAGCGAGTTTCGTATCGGCTGGGATGCCGGAAACGGGGCGGCCGGGCCGATTCTGGACATGCTGGTCGAGAGTCTGCCGGGACAGCATCACGTGATTTTCAGCCAGGTCGATGGGGCGTTTCCCAATCACCATCCCGATCCGACCGTCGAGAAGAACCTCGCCGACCTCAAGGCGCTCGTCGAACGCGAGCAACTGGATTTTGGGATTGCGTTCGACGGTGACGGTGACCGAATCGGCGCGGTGGACGGCCAAGGCCGGGTGATCTGGGGCGACCAGCTGCTCGCGATCCTCGCGGAGCCGGTCCTGAAGGAGCAGCCGGGAGCGACGATCATCGCCGATGTAAAAGCAAGCCAGGTTCTGTTCGACCGGGTGGAAGAGCTCGGCGGAACGCCGCTCATGTGGAAGACGGGCCACAGCCTCATCAAGTCGAAGATGAAGGAAACCGGAGCCCCGCTCGCCGGCGAAATGAGCGGCCACATCTTCTTCAAGCACCGCTGGTACGGTTTCGACGACGCGCTCTACGCGGCCGTTCGGCTGATCGAGGCGGTAAGCGCGAGCGGCAAGACCCTGATCGAGATCATGGATGCCATGCCCAAGACCATCGCCACGCCGGAAATGCGCTTCCAGGTCGACGAATCGCGCAAGTTCGCTATCGTCGACGAGGTCCGTGAGCGTCTTTCGGCCGAGGGTGCAACGGTTGATGCGACCGACGGCGTGCGCGTGAGCACCAGCGACGGCTGGTGGCTTCTGCGCGCGTCCAACACGCAGGAGGTGCTAGTCGCGCGCGCCGAGGCTCAGGACCAGGCCGGGGTCGGCCGCCTCATCGCCCAGATCGACGACCAGCTGACGAAGTCTGGCGTACAGCGGCTCGAATCCGACCATTAAGCGTCAAGCGCCGTGACGCCGTAGCGCCGTTGCTGTATTGGCGACTCGATGCTGGACCAGCATGCTCATCTGACGAGCGAGCACGAACGGCTCCAACTGATGTTCGAGCAGGCGCCGGGCTTCATGGCGCTCGTCTCGGGTCCCGATCTCAAGATCGAGCTCGCAAATGGTGCGTTTCTCAATCTCGTCGGCCGGCGCGCGCTGATCGGCAAGCCGCTTGCCGAGGCGCTACCTGAATTCGACGTCCAGGGAATCGACGACATCATGGCCGGCGTCATCCGCTCCGGCCAGGCCTTCGTCGGGCGCGCAATGCCCCTCACCATCGAGCGGCCCGACGGCACATTCGAGGATGCTCTTGTCGAAGTCGTCTTCCAGCCGATTCCCGGTTCCGACGGCCGCCCGGCGAGCATCTTCATTCAGGGCCAGAATGTCACCGAGGACCGGCGCAGCGAGCAGCTTCGCAACGCCCATAGCCGAGTGCTCGAGCTGGCAATCGGAGATGCGCCTCTCGAAACCACGCTGACCGAGCTCATCAAGATCGTCGAATCGACCTCTAGCACCGGCGTTCTCGGCTCAATCCTGCTCATGGACTCCGACGGCAAGCATCTCCGCGCTGGAGCGGCCCCAAGCCTTCCGCCCGAATACACAGCCGCCATTGACGGCGCGGAGATCGGTGCCTGCGCGGGATCGTGCGGCACCGCAGCCTATCTTGGCGCGGCGGTGTTCGTGTCCGACATCGCGACTGACCCGCTGTGGGCTGACTATAAAGCGGTCGCGCTCCCTCATGGCCTCAGGGCCTGCTGGTCGACGCCGATCCTGACCCGCGGGCGCCGGGTGCTGGGCACCTTCGCGATGTACCACCGTGAGCCGCGCGAACCGACGGTCCGCGACCTCATGCTCGTCGACCTGGTTACGCAGACCGCGGCGCTGGTCATCGACCGCGAACAGGCGAAGAGAGCGCTCCAGAACATCTTCGCTGAAGGCTTCGGCGAATCCGGGGAGGTCGAAGAAGCCTAGGCTTTCTACTTCCAGGGCGAGCGAGGACGATTGTCAGTCGTCCTCGTCCTCATAACCCACGAGATTGAGCTCACAGGCCTTAATCTGATGCGTCATGCACCAATGCTTGAGCGCTTCCTCCCGACCATGGGTGATCCACACTTCCCGCGGCTCCAGCTCGCGGATGGTCGCCGTCAGCTCGTCCCAGTCGGCATGATCGGAGATGACCAGCGGAAGCTCGACGTTTCGCTGGCGTGCCCGCTGGCGGATGCGCATCCAGCCCGAGGCCATCGCCGTCACCGGATCGGGAAGGCGCCGGGACCAGCGGTCATTGAGCGCACCCGGCGGGGCGATGACGATGTGGCCCGCCATCTCCCGTTTGGTTGCGCCACCGGCGTGGCGAAGCTCCCCGAGCTCCACCCCGAAGCTTTCGTAAAGCTGGTTCAGCCGCTCGATCGCACCGTGGAAAAAGATGGGGTCGTGGTGGCCTCGGCCGCGCAACTCGGTGATGATCCGCTGCGCCTTGCCGAGCGCATAGGCGCCGACCAACACGCACCGGCGCGGGTCAGCGTGAAGCCGGTGCAGCAGCCGGTCGATCTCGCTTCCCGTCTCGGGATGGCGAAACACGGGTAACCCGAACGTCGCCTCGGTGATGAAGACGTCGCAGGGCACCGGCACGAAACAGGCGCAGGTGGGATCCGGCCGCCTTTTGTAATCGCCGGAAACGACGATGCGTTCGCCCTTATACTCCATGACGATCTGCGCGGAGCCGAGCACGTGACCGGCGGGGACAAAACGCACCTGGACGTCGCCGACGCAGACGCTTTCGTCATAAGCGATCGGCTGGCCGCTCTGCGGGCCGTAGCGGACTTCCATGATCGCCAGGGTTTCCGGCGTCGCAAGGACTGCCTCATGTCCTGAGCGTGCGTGGTCTCCATGACCGTGAGTGACCCAGGCGCGCTTCTTCGGCTGCGAGGGATCGATCCATGCGTCCGCCGGCCGAACGTAGATCCCCTCGGGGTGGGACTCGATCCAGGAACCCAATCGCGCCATTGGAGCTATATAGGCGTAACAAGCGGGTGGTTCCCGCGATATCGGAGGAAAGATGGGACACGCCGAAGCCTGGATCATGGACATCGTTGCTCCCGCGATCTTGCTTATCGTCCTGATCTGGCTGGTGATCAGGGTGCGTTCGAACCGCGACAATGCATCGACCCGCCGCACCGAAGCCGGCACTCGCGAGCTCTATCGCGAGGAGGAGACCCGCCGGCGTGAGGGGACCGACGACCTCTGAGCGACCTGCCGCCAGTCGTTGCGCGCTGGTTCGATTCCAAAGGCTGGCGGCCGCGCCGGCACCAGCTCGAAATGCTTCAGCGCGCGCAAGCCGGCAGGAGCGCACTGCTGGTCGCGGCAACCGGCGCCGGCAAGACGCTCGCGGGCTTCCTTCCGACCATCTGCGAGCTGGCTGAACGCCCGGCGGAAGGCCTCCACACGCTCTATGTCTCGCCGCTGAAAGCGCTCGCGGTCGACGTCCAGCGCAACCTGATCGGCCCGATCGAGGAGATGGGGCTCCCGATCCGAGTCGAGACGCGGACCGGCGACACGCCCTCGGATCGCAAGGCGCGGCAGCGCGTCAAGCCGCCGCAGGTCCTCCTCACCACGCCAGAGTCGCTCAGCCTGCTGCTCAGCTATCCCGATTCGGCGACCATGTTCGAAAGCTTGTCCTCGATCGTCGTCGACGAATTGCACGGATTCGCCAAGGAGAAGCGTGGCGACCTTCTGTCGCTGTCCATGTCTCGGCTGCAAAAGCTCGCCCCCGCTCTTCGCCGCGTTGGTCTTTCGGCGACGATCGGCGACCCCGACGCCTATCGCTCCTGGCTTGCGCCGGATGCGGACATGGAGCTCGTCGACCTCGTGATCGGCGATCCCGGAGCGGAGCCCGACCTCTCGATTCTCATCCCGGGGAACAAGATACCGTGGGGCGGGCATTCGGGGCGCCACGCTGCCCGCGAGGTCATGGGCCTCATCGAGCAACACAGGACCACGCTCGTCTTCTGCAACACGCGAAGCCTCGCCGAGCTGATTTTCCAGGATCTGTGGGCGGTGAACGACCAGGTGCTGCCAATCGGCATCCATCACGGCAGTCTCGCCGTCGAAGCGCGTCGCAAGGTCGAGGCCGCGATGGCAGCCGGGAAGCTTCGGGGGCTCGTTGCAACGGCAAGCCTCGACCTCGGGATCGATTGGGGCGACGTCGATCTCGTCGTGCAGATGGGCGCGCCCAAGGGCAGCTCGCGCCTGCTTCAGCGGATCGGCCGTGCCAACCACCGGCTGGACGAGCCGAGCAAGGGCATGATCGTCCCGGGCAACCGCTTTGAATATCTCGAGGCGCGCGCCGCGCTCGATGCGATCGACGTCGGCGAGCTGGACCCGGAGCTATTCCGCCTCGGAGCGCTCGACGTGCTCGCGCAGCACATCCTCGCGATGGCGGTCGCCGCGCCCTTCGACCAGGACGAGTTGCTCCGCGAAGTCCGCTCGGCTGCGCCTTATGCCGGCCTCAAGTACGAGACGTTCGAGGAAATCCTGAATTTCATCGCAACGGGCGGCTATTCGCTCAAGGCCTACGATCGCTTCCGCCGGCTGGTGCCGGAGTCCGGCGGGACATGGCGAATCGCCAAGCCGAGCGTCGCCCAGCAGCACCGCCTCAATGCCGGCGTGATCGTCGAGCAGCCGCTTCTAACTGTCCGCTTTCGCAACGGGCGCAAGCTGGGGACGATCGAGGAGGGCTATGCCTCGACCCTCGCGCCCGGCGACCATTTCTATTTCTCCGGCCTCAGCCTCGAGGTCGAGCAGTTCAAGGACACGGACATCATCGTCCACGCCAGCTCGAAGCGGGCGCGGATCGTCACTTACGGCGGGCAGCGCATGTCGATGTCGACGCACCTCGCCAACCGGGTGCGGCACATGCTGTGCGACCGCAACGACTGGAACCGGTTTCCCGACGATGTCCGCGAATGGCTGGAAGTGCAATCGGAACGCTCGGTGCTTCCCGAGCCGCACCAGCTCCTCGTCGAGACCTTCCCGCACGAGGGGCAGCATTTCATGGTCGCCTACAGCTTTGAGGGCTGGAACGCGCACCAGTCGCTGGGAATGCTGATTACGCGGCGCATGGAGAGCGCCGGGCTCAAGCCGCTCGGCTTCGTCGCCAACGATTATGCGCTCGCCTGCTACGGGCTCGAGCCGATCAGGGATCCGAGGGCTCTCTTCTCCGCCGACATCCTCGAGCAGGAGTTCATCGATTGGGTCGAAAGCTCCTACCTCCTGAAGACGGCGTTCCGCGAAGTTGCGGTGATCGGCGGCCTCGTCGAGCGCCATCATCCAGGGAAGAAGAAGTCGGGACGGCAGGTCAGCTTTTCGACCGATCTCATCTACGACGTGCTGCGTAGGTACGAGCCGCAACACCTCCTGCTGCGCGCCGCATGGGACGATGCGCGACGGCGGATGACGGAGCTAGGCCGCCTTGTGCGGCTCGTCGACCGCGCATCGGCGACCATGCTCCACGTGGAGACCGGACGGATCACGCCGATGGCCGTACCACTGATGGTCATCGTCGGACGCGAAGCTTTGCCTCCGGGCGCCGAGGCCGACGAGGCGCTGCTGACCCAGGCCGAGACCCTCGCCGAAACCGCTATGCATTTGTGAATATTGTTCATTGCCCGTTCGCATGGCTTCTGCGACGCTGTTCGGATGAAGGGGATCGTCGCTTTTCTTCTGCCGCTGGCCCTCGGCGGCTGCGTCGTCGGGGCCGTCGCCAGCACCGCGGTCGATGTCGTCACGCTTCCGGTGAAGGCGGTCTCAGCCGGAGTCGACGCGGTGACGACGAGTCAGTCGGAACGCGACGAAAAGCTCGGCAAGGAGCTGAGGAAGCAGGACGAGGAGCGCGGCAAGCAATATCGCCTTGCCTACGAGCGCTGCCGCAAGAACAAGCCCTTGCCGACCGACAATTGCGCGTTGTTTACGCAGCGCTGATCTGGCGCGGCGCAGCGGCTGCGCTACAGCGGCTCCGATGCGCTATTTTCTAGACACGGAATATAACGGAATCGGCGGAGAGCTTTTGAGCCTCGCTCTGGTTCCCGACGACGGTGACGAATTGTACCTCACCTTCCGGACGTCGGGCCCGCTGCTCGACTGGGTCGAGCGGCACGTCGTTCCCTATCTCGATTCGGTGTCGGAGCAGCTCTCCTGCCCGCGTCTCAGCCGGCAGGACGCAGCGCATGCGCTGGAGCGCTACCTACGACACGACGGCGATACGCTCATCTTCGCCGACTGGCCGGAGGATATCGCCCAATTCTGCAACCTGATGATCACCGGCCCAGGTGACATGATCGATGTTCGCGACGTCAATTTCCGGCTGCTTCCGATGACCAATTTCAGCACCGCCGCGAACAGCAAGGTGCCGCACAACGCACTGCACGACGCGCGCGCGCTGCGCGATCATGTGCTGGCAATGGAATAGAAGCTTATTCGGCGGCTGCCCTGAAGCCGACCCTGTCCCCATCGCGATCGACCCAGGTAAGGTCGCTCAGCTTTAGCTCGCGCCCGTCGTGGGAAAGGACGCACATCTTTCGAACCGGCCGATAATCGCGGCGATCGGCAAGGACGATCTCCATCTTCCCATAGCCCCATTCCTCTCCCCATTGGCGAAGCGCGAGCACGACCGGGAGCAGCCCTTCGCCTTTCGAGGTCAGCGAATAAATCACGCGCCGTTTGTCGATCGGGTCCGGCGAGCGCTCGAGGATCCCGCCCGCGACCAGCTTCGAAAGCCGGTCCGACAATATGTTGCGCGCGATCCCGAGGCCCGCCTGAAATTCTTCGAAATGGTGAAGCCCGTTGAAGGCGCCGCGGAGGATGAGGAACGCCCATTTTTCGCCGATCAGCTCAACTGCGGGCGGCAGCGGACATGACAGAGCCGCTTCCTTGAACCGGTTGATGTCAGCAGTCAGCGTATCTCCCGGCATAGGCCGCTTTCTCTCCCCCCTGAGAATCTCATCAAAGCACACTACGGTTCCAAAAAATAGTTGCAATGTGAAACTGGACAAGTTATCAGTTGCAAATCGCAACTTTAGATCAGAGGTGACGCGATGTCGATCCGCTACGCTTCCTTCCTAGTCGGCCTGGCACTTGCAGCCGCGCCTGTTGCAGCCGCGAACTATTCGGCAACGCTCGCCTCCCCGACGACTGCCCGGCTCATCGTCCGAGACATCACCTGGAACTGTGGTTCCGCCGCATGTCAGGGCGCGACCGAGGAAAGCCGCCCGGTCGTCCTCTGCCAGTCACTCGCAAAGCGGGCGGGCCGAGTTCAGACATTCCTCGTCGACGGCCGCGCCTTCGGCCCGTCCGAGTTGGAGCGGTGCAACGCGTCGGCCAAGGGCGACCCGACGAGGACGGTCGCGCAGCAGTAAGTCTCCCCCGGGGTTGCCGGTCTCTACTCCCTCTCCGGCAGCCCCCACTCTTTCGCGCTTGCACAATCGCGCCCCCTCTGCCCATCTTAGAGGGGTGCTGAGACAGTATGAGCTGGTCGAGAAAGTCCGCTCCTATGATCCCGATGCGGACGAGGGGCTGATCAACCGCGCCTACGTCTTCTCGATGAAGGCGCACGGCGACCAGCAGCGCGCCTCCGGCGATCCCTATTTCAGCCACCCGATCGAGGTCGCCGGCATCCTCACCGACCTCAAGCTCGACGACCAGACCATCGCCACCGCGATCCTCCACGACACGATCGAGGACACGGTCGCGACGCCGGAAGAGATCGAGAAGCTGTTCGGCAAGGACGTCGCCCGCCTGGTCGACGGCGTCACCAAGCTCAGCAAGATCGAGGCGCAGTCCGAGAATGAGCGCGCCGCGGAGAACCTGCGCAAGTTTCTCTTGGCCCTCAGCGACGACATCCGCGTGCTGCTCGTGAAGCTTGCCGACCGGCTCCACAACATGCGCACGCTCTATCACATCCCGTCCGAAGAGAAGCGCCGCCGGATCGCGCGCGAGACGATGGATATCTACGCGCCGCTCGCCGAGCGCATCGGCATGTACGAGATGATGACGGAGATGCAGACGCTGGCATTCCGAGAGCTCGAGCCGGACGCTTTTGCGTCGGTCACTCGCCGGCTCAACCAGCTGACCGAGCAGGGCGGGGACCTCGTCAACAGGATCGGTCTCGGGATGCAGCTCTATCTCTCGGACAATGGCCTCAAGGCCGAAGTGACCGGCCGCCAGAAGCACCCCTTCTCGATCTGGAGGAAGATGGCCGAGCGGCACATCAGCTTCGAACAATTGTCCGACGTCATGGCCTTCAGGATCATCGTCGACGACGAGGCGGACTGCTACCGCGCGCTGGGCCTGATCCACAGCCGCTGGCCGATGGTTCCCGGCCGCTTCAAGGATTACATCTCGACCCCCAAGCGCAACGGCTACCGTAGCCTGCACACTTCCGTCATCCACGACTCGAAGATGCGGATCGAGATCCAGATCCGCAGCCGGGCGATGCACGAGCAAGCCGAACGAGGGCTCGCGGCCCACTGGGCCTACAAGGAAGGCAAGCCCAAAGGCGAAATGAGCATTCCGTGGGTCGACGACTTGGTCGAGATCTTGGACCACGCCGAAAGTCCGGAGGAGCTCCTCGAGCATACCCGGATGGCGATGTACCAGGACCGGATCTTCGCCTTCACGCCGAAGGGCGAACTGATCCAGCTGCCGAAGGGCGCAACACCGGTCGATTTCGCTTACGCGGTGCACACCGATCTCGGCGACCGGACGGTCGGGGCAAAGGTCAACGGCCGCGTAGTCCCACTACGAACAATGCTCGAGAACGGGGATCAGGTCGAAATCCTCGCTTCCGAGGCACAGCACCCCCAGCCATCCTGGCTTCGCTTCGTCGCGACCGGCAAGGCGCGCGCCGGCGTGCGCCGCTTCGTCCGGCACAAGGAGCGCGAGGAGACGATCGAGCTTGGCAAGAAGATCTATGACGAGATTGTCCAACGATTGCCCGCCGAGCTCGACAAGGAGGCGCAGAAGCGGGCGCTCAAGAAGCTGAAGATCGAGAATTCGGACGAGCTGATGATTGCGATCGCTCGCAAGCGCGTCAGCGACGAGGCGCTGATGGAAGCGCTGATGCCAGGCTCAGCCGGCGGCGACGTCGCGCCGCGACCCATCGGCCAGAAGAAGGCGATCTCGATCAAGGGCCTGACGGCAGGCGTCGCTTATCACCTCGCCCAATGTTGCCACCCGATCCCTGGCGACCGAATCGTCGGCCTGCGCCGCGAGGATGAGGAGATCGAGGTCCATGTGATCGGTTGCGATACGCTGGCGAGCGGGATCGATGCCGATTGGCTCGACCTTGCCTGGGGCGAAGGCTCAGACGGCGGCGCGGCGCGTCTGGCAGTGATTCTGCGCGACATCCCGGGCGCGCTCGGGACCATGTCGGGGATTCTGGGCGCCAAGCACGCCAACATCATCAACCTTCAACTCGTCCATCGCGACGGAAGCTTCCAGACCTTCCATCTCGACATCGAGGTGCACGATCTCGCCCACCTTCACGCGATTATCGCCGCGCTGAGGGACGCCGATCCGATTTCGAGCGTCGAGCGGATCTAGACGCGCGCAGCCTCGCGCTGCTGGCGCGCGTGGGCATCGCCGCCGGCAAGCACCGCAAGCATGACCAGGTCCGACGCACTCGCCGTCATCGGCGCAATCTGCACGGGATGCTGCAGGCCAAGGATGTATGGGCCCAACACGCTTTCGCCGCCGAGCGCCCGGAGCAGCTTCGCGGACAGGCTGGCCGATTGGAGGCCCGGCATGACGAGGATGTTCGCGGGGCCGGACAGTCGGCTGAAGGGATAATACCGGCGCTGATAGTCGTAGTTGAGCGCGACGTCCGGCGCCATCTCGCCTTCATATTCGAAGTCGACGAGGAAGCCGTCGAGCAGCTTCACTGCCTCACGCAGCCCCTCGATGTGCATACCCGGCGGATTGCCGAAGGTCGTGTAGCTGATGAACGCGACGCGCGGCTCGAGCCCCATCCGGCGCGCAAATGACGAGGAGCGCATCGCGATCGCGGCATATTGCTCGGCCGTCGGGCGTTCGGTCACAGCCGTGTCGGCAATCAGCACGGTGTGGTTTCGGCTAACGATCACGTTGATTCCAAACGGAGTCGCATCCGGCTCGTCGTCGATCACCGATCTCACCTGTTGCAGCGACTGGCTGAAGGGACGCGTCGTCCCGGTGATCATCGCATCCGCTTCCCCGAGCGAGAGCATCGCCGCGGCGAAATAATTGCGGTCCTGGTTGACCCTCCGCTCGATCTCGCGGCGAAGCAGTCCGTGCCGCTGGTGCTTCTCGTAGATGAAGTCGACCGCGCGCCCGACGAGCGGCGAATTACGGCTGTTGAGCACCTCATAGTCCTTGGCGTCCTCGACGCCCATTTCCTTCAAGAGGTCATAAACCTCCTCGCGGCCAACGAGCACGGGGGTGCCGTAGCCGGCTTCCTTAAAGGCGATCGCGGCGCGTAGAACGTTCGGCTCTTCGCCTTCGGCGAACAGCACGCGCTTCGGGTTCGCCCGCGCATTCTCATAGGCAAGGCTCATCACCGACACTGTCGGGTTGAGGCGTGCCCGGAGCTCCTGCCGGTACGCCTCCATGTTGGCGATCGGCTTCTGGGCCACTCCGCTCTGGACGGCAGCCTCCGCGACCGCCGAGGCGACCACCTCCATCAGTCGCGGGTCGAATGGCGCCGGAATGATGTAGTCGCGCCCGAAGCTCTGCGAGCGGCCGCCATAGGCCGCGGCGACCTCTTCCGGCACCGGTTCGCGCGCGAGCTCCGCGAGAGCCTCGGCCGCAGCGATCTTCATCGCTTCGTTGATGGCCGTCGCCCGAACGTCGAGCGCACCTCGGAAGATGAAGGGGAAGCCGAGCACGTTGTTGACCTGGTTCGGGAAGTCCGACCGGCCGGTCGCGATGATCGCGTCGGGGCGCACTTCCTTCGCGTCGGGCGGCCAGATTTCCGGGTCGGGATTGGCCATGGCGAAGATGATCGGCTCCTTGCCCATCGTCTTCACCATTTCGGGCTTCAGCGCACCTGCAGCCGAAAGGCCGAGGAAAACGTCCGCCCCGACGAGAGCTTCGGCCAGCGTCCGCGCATCGGTCTCGGCAGCGTGCGCCGACTTCCACTGGTCGAGGTCGGTACGTTCCTTGCTGATCACGCCCTTGCGGTCGCACATGATCACATTGTCGCCGCGAACGCCCATCGCCTTGACGAGCTCGGTACAGGCGATCGCCGCCGCGCCGGCGCCGTTCACCACCACCTTGACGTCGGAGAGCTTCCGGTTCGTCAGCAGGCACGCATTGATCAACCCCGCGGCGGTGATGATGGCAGTTCCGTGCTGGTCGTCGTGGAAGACCGGGATGTTCATCCGCTCGCGAAGCGTCTGCTCTATGATGAAGCAGTCGGGGGCGGCAATGTCCTCGAGGTTGATCCCGCCGAAGCTGGGCTCGAGCAGCTCGACGCAATCGATGAACCGCTGCGCGTCCTCCGTTTTCACTTCGATGTCGATCGCATCGACATCGGCAAAGCGCTTGAACAGCACCGCCTTGCCTTCCATCACAGGCTTGGACGCAAGCGCGCCGAGATTGCCCAAACCAAGGATCGCCGTGCCGTTGGAGATGACGGCGACCAAATTGCCCTTGGTCGTGTAGTCGTAGGCGCAGGTAGGATTCTCCGCGATCGCGCGGACCGGCACCGCGACTCCCGGCGAATAAGCAAGGCTCAAATCGCGCTGCGTCGCCATCGGCTTGGAAGCGATGATCTCGAGCTTGCCGGGGCGCCCATGCGAGTGAAAGTCGAGGGCCTCGCCCTCGGTATATTTGATGTTGGATTCAGACATTGTGTCGGGCCTTAGTCCATTTCGTCACGCCCGCAAAAGCGGGGGTCCCGCCGTCTTTCCACAGAAGTGAATCAAAATGCGGGATTCCCGCTTTCGCGGGAATGACGAAGAAGGGTAGTCAGATGCATGGCCCGCGCCGACGCTCCGACACCGATGATGGCCCAGTACCGGCGCCTCAAGGAAGAGGCGGGCGATGCTTTGCTCTTTTACCGCATGGGCGACTTCTTCGAGCTGTTCTTCGACGATGCAAAGGTTGCTTCCGCCTGCCTCGACATCGCTCTCACGAAGCGCGGCGAGGATGCCGGAGAGCCGATCCCGATGTGTGGCGTGCCCGTCCATTCGGCCGAATCCTATCTCGCGCGGCTGATCAAGGCGGGAAATCGTGTCGCCATCGCCGAGCAGACCGAGAGCCCGGCCGAGGCACGCAAGGCGCGCGGGTCGAAGGCGCTGGTCGAACGCGCGATCATCCGTCTGGTCACTCCGGGCACCCTGACCGAGGATACCTTGCTCGAATCCTCGTCGGCGAACTGGCTCGCCGCGATTGGCCGCGCGGGGGAGGACTGGGCCATCGCTGCGGCCGACATTTCCACCGGCCGGTTCGAGCTGGTGAGCTGCGGCCCGGGTGAGCTCAGCGCCGAGCTTGCGCGGCTCTCGCCGGCCGAAACCATCGCCGACTCGTCAGTGCCTGGTACCCAAACCTCAGCGGGCAAGGGCGGATTCGACAGCCTAGCTGGCGAACGGGCGCTGAAGGCGCGCTTCGGCGTCGCCACTCTCGACGGCCTCGGCGCACCGTCGCGCGCCGAACTTGCTGCCGTCGGCGGGCTACTTGCTTACCTTGACGCGACGCAGAAGGCCGCCGGCATCCTGCTCGATGCGCCGCGGCGCATCAGCCGGGCCGCGCACATGGCGATCGATGCAGCGACGCGCGATAGTCTCGAACTGACGCGCTCGGTCGGCGGAAGCGCTTCCGGCAGCCTCCTCGGCGAGATCGACCGATGCCAAACCGCCGCCGGACGACGCCTCCTATGCGAAGATATTTCGGCGCCGCTCACGGATCGGCACGCGATCGAGAAGCGCCTCGCCCTCGTTAGCTGGCTCTACGAGGATGCGATCCGCCGAGAGCGCGTCCGCTCGGCGTTGAAGTCCCTGCCGGATTTCGCGCGCGCACTCGCAAGGCTCGCGGCCAGCCGCGGCAGTCCGCGCGATCTCGCCTTGCTGCGCGACGGATTGGCAGGTGCCGCCACCCTCAGGAACGACCTCGAAGCGGAGCCCGAACGCCCACGCCTCCTTGATGACCTATTGCCGCGCCTCGCGGGTCACGCCGCGTTCGTTGACCGCCTGCGCATCGCAATCGTTGACTCTCCGCCGATCGACGCCTCGAAAGGTGGCTACATCGCTGAAGGCTATGACGCCGCGCTCGACGCGCTACGCGAAGCGGCCTCCAACGGCCGCCGCGCCATCGCCGCGCTCGAAGCGCGCTGTCGCGATTCGACCGGCATCAGCTCGCTGAAGATCCGTCACAACGCCGTGCTCGGCTACCATGTGGAGGTGTCGGCAAAGCATGCCGACCGACTGATGGCGCCCGACAGCGGCTTCACCCATCGCCAGACGCTCGCCGGAGTCGTCCGCTTCAACTCGCCCGAACTCCACGAGGAAGCGAGCCGGGTCGTCGAAGCCGGCGCTCATGCGCTGGCGGCAGAGGCCGCTCATGCGGAGGAGCTGACCACTCTCGCCGTGGCGGCCGCGCCGCAGATCACCGCAACCGCCGAAGCGATTGCCCGCATCGACGTCGCTGCCGGCAACGCCCATCGCGCCGCGGAGGACGGCTGGACTCTTCCCCACCTCGCCGACGAACCGTGCCTGGAAATCGAAGCCGGCCGCCACCCTGTCGTTGAAGGTGCCCTCCGCGAAACCGGCGAGCGGTTCATCGCGAACGATCTCGCGCTCGGCCGAGGCGATCGCCTGTGGTTGATCACCGGGCCCAACATGGGCGGCAAGTCGACCTTCCTTCGCCAGGCAGCGCTCATCGCCTTGCTCGCCCAGGCAGGCTGCTTCGTCCCCGCCGCGCGTGCGAAGATCGGCATCGTCGACCGCCTGTTCAGCCGCGTCGGGGCGTCGGACAATCTCGCGCGCGGCCGATCGACCTTCATGGTCGAGATGGTCGAGACCGCGGCAATCCTCGCGCAGGCGACACCGAGTAGCCTCGTCATCCTCGATGAGATCGGCCGCGGCACATCGACCTACGACGGGCTCGCCATTGCGTGGGCGGTAGTCGAAGCGATGCACGATCAGGTGAAGTGCCGGACGCTGTTCGCGACCCATTATCACGAGCTGACCCGCCTCTCGGGACGGCTCGATTCCCTCTCGCTCCATCATGTCCGGGCCCGCGAGTGGAAGGGCGACCTCCTCCTCCTTCACGAAGTTGCCGACGGGGCAGCCGACCGCAGCTACGGAATCGCGGTTGCGAAGCTGGCTGGGCTCCCGCCCGCTGTCGTTGCCCGTGCCCGCTCGGTCCTCGCCAAGCTTGAAGCAGGGCGCGACGCCACCGGCGGCATCGCTGCCGGGCTCGATGACCTTCCGCTCTTCGCCGCGTCCGTCGAGCCCGAGCGAGGTCCCGATCCGCTCGCGGCGGCGCTCGACGAGATCGATCCTGACGCCTTGAGTCCACGCGAGGCGCTCGAGCATCTATACCGGCTAAAGAGACTGGCTTCCGAGCAGGGCTGATGAGCTTCCACGAAATCGACCACCAGCGCGCGATCATCGATCGCCGCGCCGTTGGCGGCCGCCTCGCCGCTCTCAGGCCCGGAAAGAAGCTTACCGGCGAAGCCGTCGCGATCTTTCGCGGCGCGCTAGAATATGGCCGTGCCGAGGTCGCGAGGCGACTGACGCTGGAGCCGGGCAATGGCCGCGCCGCAGCGCAAGCCACGGCTTTCCTCCACGACCAGCTCGTCCGCCTCAGCCACGATTTCGTCACCGATCGGCTAATCGGGGAGTCGATCGAAGACCTTTCCATCGTCGGCCTAGGCGGCACCGGCCGCGGCGAGATGGCGCCGTTCAGCGACCTCGATCTCATGTTCTTGACCGCGAAGGCGCCGACGGGAGAGCAGGAACGTGCGGCCGAAGCGATGCTTCACCTGCTTTGGGACCTGAAGCTAAAGGTCGGCCACTCGGTCCGTTCGACCGCCGAGCTCATCGCCTTCGCAAAGAAGGACATGACCATCCGCACCGCGTTCCTCGAAGCGCGCTGGCTGTGGGGCGACGAGAATTTGTTCGACACCGCCATGGGCCGCTTCCGCAAGGAAGTGGTCGCCGGGACGGCTGCCGAGTTCGTCGCCGCCAAGCTCGCCGAGCGCGACGAGCGGCACGTGAAGATGGGCGACACGCGCTATGTCGTCGAACCCAACGTCAAGGACGGCAAGGGCGGCCTGCGCGACCTCCACACGCTCTACTGGATCGGCAAATACGTGCACGGCGTCGAGAGGCCCGCCGACCTCGTCGGGGCCGGCCTACTTACTACCGCTGAGTTCAAGCGCTTCGACCGCGCTGAGCGCTTCTTCTGGGCTGTGCGCTGCCATCTGCATTTGCTCGCCGGCAGGCCGGAGGAGCGCCTCAGCTTCGAATACCAACCACGCATCGCCGAGATCATGAACTACGCCGACCGGCCCGGGAAATCTGCGGTCGAGCGCTTCATGCAATTCTACTTCCTCAACGCGAAGACCGTCGGCGATTTGACCGGCCTCTTCCTTGCCCAGCTCGACGAGCAGCTGGCCAGGAAGGGTTTCCGCTTCGCACTTCCGGCGATCCGGCGCAGGCCGAAGCGGCTCGGCGGCTTCGTCCTCGATCGCGGCCGCATTTCCATAGCCTCGGATGACTATTTCCGTGCCGAGCCCGTTCGCCTGCTTGAGCTATTCGCGGTCGCCGCCCGGGAGCGGCTCGAAATTCACCCGACGACGATGCGTGCCGCGACCCGCGACGCGGTGCTGATCGACAGGGCCGTCCGCAACGACCTGCGTGCGAACGCCTTGTTCATGGAAGTCCTGACCTGCATCCAGTCGCCGGAGCTGGTGCTTCGCTGGATGAACGAGGCCGGCGTATTCGGTCGCTTCGTTCCCGACTTCGGCCGCGTCGTCGCCCAGATGCAGTTCGACATGTACCATCACTATACGGTCGACGAGCACTCGATCCGTGCGATCGGCCTCCTCGCGGCGATCGAGCGCGGAGAGCTGAAGCAGGATCATCCGATCTCGACCGCGATCTTCAAACAGATTGCCTCGCGCCAGCTGCTCTACGTCGCCGTTCTGCTGCACGACATCGCCAAAGGCCGCGGCGGCGATCATAGCGTGATCGGAGCCGAGATCGCGCTGAAGCTTTGCCCCAGGTTCGGGCTCGATCCCGCTGAGACCGAGACCGTTTCGTGGCTGGTCCGCTACCACCTCCTTCTGTCGTCGACAGCGTTTAAACGCGATCTCGCCGACCCCAAGACGATCGACGATTTCGCCCGCCAGGTGCAAAGTCCCGAACGGCTGCGGCTGCTTCTCATCCTGACGGTCGTCGACATCCGCGCCGTAGGTCCCGGCGTCTGGAACGAGTGGAAACGGACGCTCCTTCGTACTCTCTTCGAAGCCGCGGAAGAGCGCTTGCGTCTCGGCCACAAGCAGCACGGCCGGAGCGAGATCGTCGCCCATCGCCAGAAGGAGCTCGCACGCGCGCTCGGGTGGAAGGCTAGCGCGGTGAAGGCACACGGACGGCGCCTGCCGGACAGCTATTGGCTCGCCGAGCCGCTGGTCTGGCAAGTCGCAAACGCCCGGCAGGTCGCGGGGGCGGAAGCGCATATTGGCGATGCAACGCCCAATGTCGTCACCGAGGACGATGCCGAAAGCGGCGCGACGCGGGTCACCGTCTTCACTCCGGATCGCGAAGGCTTGTTCTATCGCATATGCGCAGGCCTCGCATCGGCGGGTGCGAACATCATCGACGCTCGCATCCACACCACGCGCGACGGAATGGCGCTCGACAATTTGCTCGTGCTCGACGGTCGCGGGCAACCTTATCGCGACAAGCGCCAGCGGGGTCGGCTCGCCAAAGCCGTTGAGGCAGCCCTCACCAGCGCCGATCCGCCGCCTCTGCCGTCGGCCGAACCGCCGCGCCGGACCAATGCATTCGAGGTCGCGCCGTCGGTCGCGATCGCCGAGCGCGCGGCGACACGAACCACCGTCGTCGAAGTGAACGCGCGCGACAGGCCGGCGCTGCTGGCGGCGCTTGCCTCCGCGATCCATCGCTGCGGCGACACCATCCATTCCGCGCACATCGCAACCTATGGCGAGCGCGCAGTCGACGTCTTCTACCTATCCGCGCCGGGCGGAACCAAGCTCAGCGCCGAGCAGGTCGACGAGCTTCGTCTCCACTTGCTCGAAGCAGCGAGCGAACCCCCGGCCGCGAAAGCCGCCTAGCCGCGCTCGCCCCGTTCCACCGGAGCCGGTGGCGGCGGCGGTGGCGGAGGAGGCGCAGGCTGCTCGACAACCGGCGGCGGTGGCGGCGGTGGCGGCGGGACGTAAGGGGGCGGCGCAGCGCGTTCGAAGCCGAGCTTGCCCCTCAACGTCACCCCGAACGTCCGCGGCTCGCCGAGGAAAGCATTGTAAAGCTGCGTCGCTCGCGTGAAGAAGCCGGCCTCCACCGCCCGCGTCGTCGAACCCGGGGTGCCCTGGATCGGGGAATCGAACGCGACCTGCTTGTAGGTCTTGTCGAACAGGTTTTGCGCCCAGAATTCGACCCCCCAGCGGTCGTCCGGACCTTCGATGCCGATGCGCCCGTTCACGACCGTGAAGGAATTCTGCGTCTTTTCGATGTCGAGGTCGGAGCCGGTGTTGAACTGGCTCATGTAGCGGAAGTCGCCATAGATGAGCCCGTGCATGCCGCCGCCGCCGATCGGCGGAGTCCATGCCGCCGACCCCGTCACGGTCCACTTCGGCGCATTAGAAATCTGCCGCCCGGGAAGCTGCCACAGCGCGTTCGACAAGGGCTTGCCGTCGGCACCGACCAGATTGTGGCGGTATTTGACGTCCGCATAAGTCACGCCGCCGTTGATCGCGAGATCGCGCATCGGGTGCGTGAACGCCTCGATCTCGAAGCCCTGGTCCTTGACTCCGGGGCGCACGTCGCCGGTGCAGACGCCGGTGCGCGGATCGTTGTCGGTGTCGTGCCCCCTCAGATCCGTGGTGCAGCTGTTGATGTTCTCGACGATGAAGTTGAGGCCGTTGAACGTATTGAGCTGGAAGTTCCTGAACAGCTGGTGGAACACGGCGACATTGAGGTCGATCCAGCCGCCATTATACTTGGCGCCAATCTCGACCGCGTCGTTGGTCTCGGCCTTGAACTCGAGGTCTGCTGAAGAGGCGACCACGCCGCCGCACGCTGGCGTCGGACTCACGCAGATAGAGCCGCTACCCGACAGAGGGAAATCAGGATGCTGATCGAATGCCGAGCGGAACAGCGCAGAGCGATCCAGATTGAACCCGCCCGCCTTGTAGCCGTGCGAATAGCTTGCGTAGGTGAGGAGGTGCTCGGTCGGCTTGTAGCTAAAAACCGCGGTCCCCGAGACCCTGTTCTCCGTATGCGTGCCGTCGACACCGAGGCTTCCGCCCGGAATGCCCGGAAGGACGCACGGCAATTGCTGGGTCGGCGCGAAGGGCGATGCAGCAATGATGTCGCAGATCAGGAAATTGTCGGTGAGGTCGGCATTCAGCTTCTTGCGCTCGTGCGTGAAGCGCGCGCCAACGGTCAGCTTCAACCGGTCGGTGATCGAAAAGATATTGTGGGTGAACAGCGCCCAGTTGTTCGAAGTCTGGTTGTAGAGATCGTCCTGCGAGGTTCCGGCTAAACTCAGGCCCGGATGCCCCAGCAACGTCGCGAGATTGCTGTAGCCGCTGTTGTTGAACGGCGGCTTGCTGAAGTCGACCAGTCCGAAACCGGGGAGGATGATGGGAACGCCCGCAAAAGCTGCAAGCACAGGTGCATTCCCACCTGCGGCCGGAAGGAGCGCACTGGCGAGGCCCTTGTTGAAGCAGGTCGGCGAACCTCCTGGCGCCAACGGTGGGGCTAAAAGGCTTGCTGGAAAACCTCCCGCGACGAAATTCGCCGCGATCAGGCAGTTCGCATAGGTAGGGTAATCGCTTCCGTAGGTCAGGTTGTCCGCGACCTGCAGCTTCTCGTTCGCGTAATAGCCGCCGACGAGCCAGTCGAGATGGTTGTCGAGCGCGTTGCCCTGGAGCCGAAGCTCCTCGCTGAAGGTCTTGAAGCGGTTGTAGGACCCGCCGTCGTCAGGACGGAAAAGGATGTCGAGATTGTTGAAGTCGGCATCCATGCCGCGGGTGTATTTGTTGTAGCGATAGGCGGTGATCGAGGTCAGCTCCGCGCCGCCAAAGTCATAGACGGCCTCGCCCGACAGCCCCCAATCCTTGACGTCGCTGGCATAATTCCGACCGGGCGTGATCGACACGTCCCGCTTCTCGGGATCGTCGATGATCGTTGCGCCCATGCCGCGCTCGATCGCCGCGATCGTCGATGGTCCCGTCGTGAAGTTGCCGCCGCCTGTGGCGATGACGTCCTGAGTCGGGAGGTAGACTGCAGCGCAGCATTCCTCGTTATGCTTCGAATAGTCGCCGATCAGCCGGAACGAAAAGTCGGAGTTCGGCTGGAACAGGGTCTGGCCGCGAATCATCCAGCGCCTCTTGTCGTTGACGTCGCGTCCGGAAATCACGTCCTTGAGGAAGCCGTCCCGCTTCGTCCACACGGCGTCGAGCCGGGCGGCGATCGTATCGCTCAGGGGGCCGGTCACGCTTGCTTGCGCACGCCAATAGCCGAAGTTGCCCGCATCGAGCTGGCCTTCGATTTCGGGCGTGAAGCGCGGCTTCGCAGTGATCACCGAAATGAGGCCGGCCGAAGTATTTCGGCCGAACAGCGTGCCCTGCGGCCCGCGCAACACTTCGATTCGATCAAGCGGCCCAAGATCGGTGAGCGCCATGCCCGCGCGGGCGCGATAGACGCCGTCGATGAAGACGCCGACCGAGCCTTCGAGCCCTGGGTTGTCGCCGACGGTGCCGATACCGCGGATGCGCGCGACGGCGCCGCCGGCTTCCGAGGTCGTCGAGGAGACGAGCAGCGACGGCGAAACCTGGTTCAGCTGCCGGATGTCGGTCGCACCCGTATATTGCAGCTGCTGCGACGTGACGGCGCTGACCGCCATCGGAACATCCGAAAGGGCCTGATTACGGCGTGTCGCGGTAATCACGATCTCGCCGGTGTTTGCCGGCTGCTGCTCCGTCGCCTGGTCCTGTGTCGCGGCGCCTTCGGTCGCGCCCGGAGTGGGCTGTGCCCCCTGCTTGTCGGTGTCGGTAGTCGAAACGGCCGTCTGGGCGAATGCCGGAGTCGCAACTGCGAACAGCCCAGCCGAAAGCAGCCAAGCGGACTTGAGGTTCATGTCTCTCTCCCCCTCGAGCGCATGCGCGCCCGGTCAGGCAGGAGGCTAATGCTGATCAGGAATCAAAGGAAGCAATTGCGTCTGCGGACCGGCAACAATGACGCCAGGCTGCAGCAATTTGGCAACAGCGGTGTAAGTAGCTCCGCGCTCAACCTTCGTCGGCATAGCTTTCGAGATAGCCGCGGCTTCGGCGCCGATCGGTCGCGATCTCGATCATGAACGGCTCGCCGCTATTTCGGCGCCAGCACCATCAGCATCTGGCGGCCTTCCATGCGCGGATGCGCCTCGACCTTCGCCATTTCCGCAGTCTGTTCCTGCACACGCCGAAGCACGGCCATGCCAAGCTCGCCATGCGCCATCTCGCGACCGCGGAAGCGCATGGTGACCTTCACCTTGTCGCCTTCCTCGAGGAACTCGAATACCTTCTTCATCTTGGTGTCATAGTCATGGTCGTCGATGTTCGGACGCATCTTGATCTCCTTGATCTCCTGCGTCTTCTGCTTCTTGCGCTGCTCCGCGGCCTTCTTTTGCGCTTCGTACTTATAGCGACCGATATCGAGGAATTTCGCAACGGGAGGATCGGCATTGGGAGAGATCTCGACCAGGTCGAGTCCCACTTCCTGCGCCTGCTCGAAAGCTTCGCGCGTATACATCACACCCAGGTTCTCGCCGTTTTCGTCGATCACCCTGACCTTCTGGGACTGGATGAACTCGTTGTAGCGGGGACCGCTCATCGCGGGCGGCGGCGCCATTCCTCGGCGCGGATAGGGCGGTGGTATAGCGAAGACTCCGTTATCGTTGTTGGACAGGGTGCGAATTAGGCACTCGGGCCCCGGATGAAAAGTCCGGGTGAACATTTGCGAGTCTTTTTTGCCGCAAGCTGTGGCTGAGTCGCGTCAGGCGCTCGTCGAGGATGGAGCGGGCCAAAGGCGATCCACGGGCCGGCCGAGGACGCGCGCGGCGGCCAGGTGCAACGATGCAGGCGCGAGCGCTCCCGACTTCGCCTGGCGAAGAAGCCACTGTTCGAGATTGCCGCCTGCGCTTGCGTAGCCGTCCTGCTTCATCAGGCCATAGAGACCGGCTGACAGGACATGCATCCCATCATCGACCTCATTCCACCGTTCGCGCGGCTTTCGGGCGACCCCGAACCTCTCGGCGATGAGCTGGTCGAGCGAAGACACGAGATCCTCCTCGAACAGTCCGTCGAGCGAGTTGTAGCCGAACTTCGGGTCATGCTCCTTGACGATGCGGGCAAGCAGGGGGTCTTTCTCGAGCACTTTCAAAGCTGTGGTCCAGGCGAGGCTGGCCTTGTCGAGCGGCGGGTGCAGGATTTCGTGACCGGCAGTCCGGATATGGACGTCGTCGGGCCAGTCGATCGCCGAAAGAAAGCGTTGCCCGATCACCTTGATCCCGTGCGGCTTGCAGAATTCGAGGAGGATGATCTCGATCGCCGGATCGAACCTCCGGCCGGTATAGAATTCAGCGCCGGCGATCGGGTCGAAAGCTGCGAGCTTTGTCTTCAGCTCCTCCATTCGGCTTTGCTTCGGGCCAATGATTTCGCGCCGGAACTGTGCAAAGCCCGCCGCCTTCAAAGCCTGAAGGACTGATTGGAGCGCCGGCAAAGCCGCCTTGAACTGCGGCCAGTCGCTGGCATCCGCCGGGTCCCAATAAGGACTCGCGCCGAACGCGGGCAGGATGCGCGCGTCTGGCTCTGCCGCGCTGGCGAGCAAATCGTCGATCGTCACGTCCGGCGCCGCCGAGAAACGTACGTCGACGAAGGGCGAGAGAAGGATCTTGGCTTTCTCCGCTTGTCCCTTGAGCGTCTTGAGGGTGGCAATCGCCTCGCCGGGCATTCGCGGCGCGAACCTGGCGACGGCGTCCTTGTAGTAATCGAGGTAGAATGGATCGCCGCTGAGTGGACTCAGGAACGATAGAGCGTCGAACCCTTCCGAACCGCGGACGACCCATTTCGTCCGCATCGAGGGCGCGGCCGCATTGAGCGGATCGATGGACAAGAGCACGCCCGCGGCGGTGGCGGACTTGAGGAAGGAGCGTCGCATCATCGCCCGATTTTGAATCGAACCGCGCCCCGCGGTCTTGAACGCACTTAACTCAGGCGGCGTAGCCGTTTCGGAGTGACTCCGAACAATTGGGCCATGGCACGAGTCATGTGCGACTGGTCGGCGAACCCGCTCGCCGCTGCGATCATGGACAATCTTTCACCGCTCCCGCGAGCAGTCCGCGCCGCGCGGCTGACCATCTGCTCCAAACGGTATCGCTTGGGCGTCAAGCCATAGGCCTGTCGGAAGCCTCGGCTGAGCGAGCTCGGGCTGAGACCATGCAGCTGCGCCCAATGATCGAGACGCCTCGGCTCGGCGCGCCTCAGCTCCTCGGCCAGGAGGTCCGGCCAGTCCCATTGCGATTTCGAATAGGGGGCGAACTGCTCGCCCAGAAACTCTCCTGCGGCAATCGGATCCTTCTCATGGAGACGAACGATCGCGTCGAGGTCCGCAACATGGCCGAATGGACTGCCGGCAGGATCGTCGAGCTCGAAATTGATGATCTTGGCCCCCGCTGCTCCGATCTGGTCCTGATGTGCTTCGAAAGCGAGGTGGACCAGGACATCGCCGGCAGACGCCCGGAATCGACCGCGGTCGCCCGCTTCGTCGCACGATCCGCTGACGATTAGCGCGGCATAGCCCTTCAGGTGATGGTGCCGCGCGAATCTTCTCCCCGGCTCGTTGAGGCTGACTTCCTCGCCGGGAAGGACGAGCGGCATCAGTCGGACTGAAGATCCGGTGGGACCGCTTCCGCGCGCATCATGGCGACCGCCTCATCGAGCGTCATCATCTTCTGATGCTCGTCGCTTCCAAGGCGGCGAATCGCGATGGTGCCCTCGTCCGCCTCGCGCTTGCCGACGACCAGCAATAGCGGGACCTTGGCTAGGCTGTGCTCGCGCACCTTGTAGTTGATCTTCTCATTGCGGAGATCGGTCTCGACACGAATTCCCGCTGCGGCCAGCTTCCCTGCAACCTCTCCTGCATAGGCGTCCGCGTCCGACACGATCGTCGCGACGACTGCCTGCACCGGCGCGAGCCACAGCGGAAACTTGCCCGCATAATGCTCGATCAGGATGCCGATGAAGCGCTCGTATGAACCGAAGATCGCGCGGTGGAACATCATCGGACGGTGCTTCTGCCCGTCCTCGCCGACGTAGGTCGCATCGAGGCGCTCGGGCAGGACGCGGTCCGATTGCAGCGTGCCCACCTGCCAGGTGCGGCCGATCGCGTCCTTGAGGTGCCACTCGAGCTTGGGCGCATAGAAAGCGCCTTCGCCGGGCAGCTCCTCCCACCCATATTCTTCCGTCGCCATGCCCGCGGCGATAACGGCCTGCCGGAGCTCCTCCTCGGCCTTGTCCCAATCCTCGTCGCTGCCGAAGCGGTTGTCGGGCCTTAGCGCGAGCTTGATCTCATACTTAAAGCCGAAGTCCCTGTAGACTCGATCCGCGAGCTCGCAGAACGCCCGGGCTTCCTCCACGATCTGGTCCTCGCGGCAGAAGATATGCGCATCGTCCTGAGTGAACTGGCGCACGCGCATCAGTCCGTGGAGCGCGCCATGGGGCTCGTTCCGGTGGCAGCTGCCGTTCTCGTAAAAGCGGATCGGCAGCTCACGATAGCTGGTGATCCCCTGCTTGAAGACGAGGATATGCCCCGGGCAGTTCATCGGCTTCAGCGCCATCAGGTCGGCGTCGCCTGAAAGGATCGGTGCATCTTCCTCGGTGCTCGGGATCTCGTCCGGCACGACGAACATGTTCTCGCGATATTTGCCCCAGTGGCCGCTCTTCTCCCACTGCTTGGCATCCATCAGCTGCGGGGTCTTGATCTCCTGGTAGCCCGCCTCGTCGATGCGCCGGCGCATATACGCCTCCAGAGCGCGGTAGATGACGAAGCCGTTGGGGTGCCAGAAGACGCTGCCGTGCGCCTCGGCCTGGAGGTGGAACAGGTCCATCTCCTGCCCGATCTTCCGGTGATCGCGCTTGGCCGCTTCCTCGAGCCGTACGAGATAGGCGTCGAGTTGCTTCTTGTTGAGCCAGGCGGTGCCGTAGATGCGGCTCAGCATGGGGTTCTTGGGATCGCCGCGCCAGTAGGCGCCCGACACTCGGGTCAGCTTGAAGGCGCTGGGATCGAGCTTGCCGGTCGAGGCGAGGTGCGGTCCGCGGCAGAGGTCGACCCACGCGTCCTTGCCGTCGCCGGTGCGGTACATCGAGATGGTCTCGCCGTCCGGCAGCTCCATCACCCACTCTGCCTTGAACGCCTCGCCCTGCTTCACGAAGAAATCGCGGACCTGCTCGCGCGTCCACAACTCGCGGGTCAGCGCTTTGTCGGCGGCGATGATGCGCCGTATCTCCTCCTCGATCGCGGGCAGCTCTTCTTCGGTGAAGGGGCCGTGTTCTGCGGTCGGCGCGAAATCGTAATAGAAGCCGTCGTCCGTCGCCGGCCCGAAGGTAATCTGGGTTCCCGGGAAGAGGTTCTGCACTGCCTCCGCGAGCACATGCGCATAATCGTGCCGCACGAGCTCGAGCGCGTCGGCTTCGTCGCGCGAAGTGATCAGCGCCAGGGTGGAATCCCCTTCGAACGGCCGCATGATATCGCGCACCTCGCCATCGATCCGCGCGGCGAGCGCGGCTTTGGCGAGGCCCGGACCGATCGCCGCGGCCACATCCGCCGGGGTCGATCCCTCGGGCATCTCCCGCACCGAGCCGTCGGGAAGCGCAATCTTGAACATCTTGGTCATCGTGCCCGCCATGTAGCGATGCGCCGACAGCCGCTCAACCGATTGGTCTTGCGCCATATCAGTAAAGGAAACTTGACAGCATTCACCGTGCAATGTAAAGCACACTTGTCTTAAGGGTAAAGGAGCTTGACAGATGTTCGCCGCAAAGTGGAACGATTTCACGCCCGCTCAGCGAGCGCATACCCGCCGTGTCCTGTGGCTGCTGCTGATCTACGCGATCGTCCTGCCGCCGCTGGTGTGGCTTCGCGCGACGACCTCCGTTGCCGGCTACGTTCCCGCTGCGATGGCGGTCGTCGCGTCGCTACCGGTGCTCGGCATTTTCGCGAGCTGGGGACGCTATCTGTCCGACGAGAATGACGAATACCATCAGGCGCTGACCCTACGTCGCATCGCCATTGCCACCAACGCGACGATGGGCGCGGCCGTGGTGTGGGGGTTCCTTCAGGCCTTTGGCGTGATGCCCCTGTTCGAAGCTTACTGGGTGCCGTTCGTGTGGGTCGTCATGCAGGGCGCGTTCGGCTGCATGGCCGTCTTCTCCCGCGACCGTGCCGGCGCCTGACCTCACCCAAGCGAAGGATCCTCCCATGCGCTTCAATCCCGCCATGAAACGATACAACTGGCACGTCGGGTGGCTGAGCCTGCTCTACGCCGCCTTCCTTCTCGCCGCGGTCTACGGCTTCAGGCATCACCTGTTCTCTGGTCCGGGCGCGTACGTTGCGGCCGTGCTTCCCGCCTTGCCGATCATCGGCATCTTTGGTGCCATGGGCCGCTATCTGGTCGAAGAGCAGGACGAATATGTGCGGATGCTGATGGTCCGCCAATCGCTCTGGGCAAGCGGCTTCGCCCTCAGCTTGGCGACGATCTGGGGCTTCCTCGAGAGCTTCGGCCTCGTCGGACACATCGATGCCTATTATGTCGCGGTGGTGTGGTTTGGTGGGCTCGGCGTGGGCGCCTGCATGAACAAGCTGACGCTCGGCGCGCCGGTGGGATGCTGATGGATAACCGCCTCCGCGTGCTGCGCGCCGAGCGCAGCTGGAGCCAGCAGGATCTCGCCGGCCGCCTCGAAGTCTCGCGGCAGAGCGTGAACGCGATCGAGACCGGCAAATACGATCCCTCGCTCCCGCTCGCCTTCCGAATTGCCGAGCTGTTTGACCTGCCGATCGAGGAGATCTTCGTCTCGCCCGCGCGCCACAGCTCGAAAGCGATCTAGGCGGTCGCGACCCGCCCGAATGCTTCGTCGATGATCTGTTCGGCGCGCAGGAACAGCTGGGTGTCGATCACCAGCCCTGATGAGGCGCAATTCTCGACGACCTGTTCCGGCCGCGACGCGCCGATGATCGCCGAGGCCACGTTCGGCTCGCGAAGCACCCAGGCGAGCGCGAACTGGGGCAGCGTCAGGCCGGCTTCCTCTGCGATCGGCTTCAGCTGCTGGACTGCGCGAAGCACGTCGGGCTGCATCAATCGGTCCATCCAGCCGCCCATCTCGTCGCTCGCTGCGCGCGAGTCCTTCGGCGGAGGCTGATCGGGATCATATTTGCCGCTGAGCACTCCCTGCCCCAGCGGCGACCAGACGATCTGCGAGATGCCGTTGGCCGCACAGAGCGGAATCACTTCTTCCTCCGGCTCACGCCAAAGCAGCGAATATTGCGGCTGGCTCGAGACGAACTTCGCCACGTGACTGCTTCCGGCAAGATCGATCGCCGCCTGGATCCGCTCCGCAGGCCATTCCGAAAAGCCGATGTAGCGGGTCTTGCCGCTCTCCACGGCGCGTGTCAGCGCCTCCATCGTCTCCTCGAGCGGAGTGTCCCAGTCGTAGCGGTGGCACTGGTAGAGGTCGACATAGTCCGTCCTGAGGCGCCCGAGCGAGGCATCGAGCTGCTTTTCGACCTGCTCGCGCGAGAGGCCGCGGTCGCTATCGGTCATCGGGAAATAGAGCTTGGTCGCAAGAACGTAGCTGCTGCGCTCCCGGTCCTTCAGAGCTTCGCCCAGGAACGTCTCGGCTGCGCCCCTGCCGTAGATGTTCGCGGTGTCGATGAAGTTGATGCCTTGATTGAAGGCCTCTTCCAGGCAGGCGCGCGCCTTTTCCGCTTCCACGCCGACGCCATAAGTCAACCAGGAACCGAGTGAGATTTCCGAAACGTCGAGGTCGCTGTCGCCAAGCTTGCGATATTTCATGTTGCCGCCCCTTTCCGAGGAACCGAACGCGCCATCTTGCGCACATATCCCTAGCCGCTAGGAATTCGCCGACTGCCGCGGAGGCTCGGACCGCAGCATCCCCGACGCCCTCCATTCGCCTTATCAACGAGGTCAGTAATGAGTTCCGATTTCTGGGTCATCACTTCTTACTTCAATCCTGCAAGGTACAAGACAAAGCGGCTCAATTTCGACGCCTTCATGGAAGGGATGAATGCGGTCGGCGCCAATGTCCTCGTCGTCGAGATGGCGTTCGGCGATGCGCCGTTCGAGCTGGAGCCAGGCGAGCGGGTCCTTCATTTCCGCGGCGATTCGGTGATGTGGCAGAAGGAGCGGCTTCTGAACGTCGCCGCCGCACGCCTCCCCGACTCCTGCCGCAAGGTCGGCTGGTTCGATGCGGATCTCATCTTCAAGGAGCCGGACTGGCTCGAACGTACCAGCGAGGCGCTCGACCGGCACATGGTGCTTCAGCCGTTCAGCCATGCCGTACGGCTCAACCGCGACAATTGCGACGACGGCACCGGCTCGCTCTCCGAATCCTTCGCCTCGATTTTCGTTCGCGACCCCGCGCCGGCCAGGGTCGGGAATTTCCACAGCCACGGCCATACCGGTTTCGCCTGGGCCGCACGGCGCGAGTTCTTCGAGGAGTGCGGACTATACGAGGCGAGCCTGACCGGCGCCGGCGACCACCTCATGGCGCATGCCTTCGTGGCAGGGATGGCGAACTCGCCATGCATGCGGCACGTCTTCCACGGAGCCGCTCATTACTCCGAGCATTTCATCCGCTGGGGAATCCGCGCACGCGATCTGGCCGGCGCAAAGATCGGCGTCGTACCGGGCCGGATTCTCCACCTTTGGCACGGCGACCTGGAAGACCGCGCTTATGGCGAGCGGCTGCGCCAGTTCCGCGCTCTTGGCTTCAACCCCGATCTTCACCTGCGCCACGATGAGGGCGGAATGCTCGAATGGTCGGACGAGGCGCCCGCTCACCTCAAGACCTGGTGCGAGGACATGTTCCACGGCCGCAACGAGGACGGTGAGCGCAAGGCCGCCCCCGATCCCGCTGCGCGGCAAGCTCGCCGGACCGTGGCGGCAACCAAGCGCTAGCAGGGACCCCGCGCATTGCGCTCGCGCGCGCTTGCTGGAAAAAGCCGGGGAGGATGATCGGCCAGCTCAAGCGCGCGGACGAAATTTCGGCGAGCGAGCCGAGTCCCGTCATCGACGAAACCTTCAAGAGCAATCGCCCCGCGGTCATCCGCGGCGCGGCGCGCGACTGGGCGTTCGTTAGCGAAGCGGCGCGGTCCGATGAAGCTGCCGTCGCCTATCTCGACCGTTTCTATAACGGAGAAGCGGTCAACACCGTCGTCGCTCCGGCCGAGGCGGGCGGACGCCTCTTTTACCGGGAGGATTCGAAAGAGCTCAATTACCACGACGCGCCGCAGAATCTCTCAAACGTGCTGAAGGGTCTTCTTCAACAGCGAAATTCGGACGAGCCCTTGGGTATCGCCGTCCAGGCCATTTCGGCCGCTGACTGCCTTCCCGGACTCGAACAGGAAAATCCCAATCCCTTCGTGCCCACGGGCACCCGCGCGAGAGTATGGATCGGAAATCGGGTGACGGTGGCGCCGCACTTCGACGTTGCCGATAATCTCGCTTGCGTGATGGCCGGTCGCCGGCGCTTCATCCTCTTTCCGCCGGAGCAGACGGCCAACCTCTACCCAGGTCCGATGGACGCGACCCCCGCCAACGTTCCCGTCAGCATGGTCTCTCTCGACGAGCCGGAACTGGACCGTTTTCCGCGCTATCGGGAGGCGCTGGATGCCGCTCTGGTCGCCGAGCTCGAGCCTGGGGACGCGGTATTCATCCCCTATATGTGGTGGCACGGCGTCCAGTCGCTCGGCGCGTTCAACGTGCTGATGAATTACTGGTGGAGCCGCGACGAGGTTTCGGCGAGCCACCCTTTCGGCGCGCTCCTGCACCTCGCCTACATCCTTTACCGCGACTCTCCGCCTGAGCACCGTCAGGCGTGGCGCGCGCTCTACGACCATTATGTCTTCCAGACCGGTGGCGATCCGACGCAGGCGCTTCCTCCAGGGCAGCGTTACAGGGGACGGGCGATCGATGCCGATCGCGTTGCGAAGTTGAAGGGCGCGCTTCGCGATCTGCTCTCCGAATGACGGAGATGCGCCATTTCGATGTTCAGGGGCGGCGAATTGCCTATCGCCTGCGCGACGGCTCGTCGCCGACTGTCGTCTTCCTCCCGGGCTACGCGTCGGACATGGAAGGAACGAAAGCGCTCGCGCTCGACGAATTCGCCGAAAGCCAAGGCTTCTCGATGCTTCGCTTCGACTATTCGGGGACGGGCTCGAGCGCCGGGCGGTTCGAGGACGGCACGCTCGCGTTTTGGCTCGAGGAAGCGTTGGCTGCCATCGACCAACTGACCACGGGCCCGCTCATCGTCATGGGGTCATCGATGGGGGGCTGGATCGCTCTTCACTTGGCGCTGCTTCGGCCGGGTCGAGTTCGGGCGCTCGTCGGCATCTCCGCCGCCCCCGATTTCACCGACTGGGGTTTTGCCGACGGCGGCGAGGCGGTGGCGCAGGGACTGGCGCGCGGCTTCTGGGAATCGGCGCAGCAAATGCTCTTGCTCGACAAGGAGGTCGCGATCGATTGTCCGGTACGCCTCCTCCACGGCGAGCTGGATTCCGAGGTTCCGCTCGACGTTGCATTCCGCTTGTTGCGCGCTCTCCGTTCATCCGATGTCCAGCTGAATGTGCTCAAGGGCGGCGGCCATCGCTTGTCGGAGCCGAACGAGATCCGGGCGATCCTGAGCACCGTCCAAGCCCTGCTGGAGCCCTGAAGCTTTTGATCTTTTTCTTCGCCGCCGCCATTGCAACCGCTGCTCCCGCCGCGAGCGCAGACTGTCCCGATTTGGTTACTCCGGACGCGTTGGTGTGCCGGGCGCTCGCGGCCGAAAAAGGCGGCGACCATGAGAGTGCCGCCCATACGTTCGAGGAGGCGGCGAAGGCCTCGCCCGACAAGGATCCGAGGACCGCGCGCATGTATGCGGCGGCGGGCAATCTGTGGATCGCCGCGAAGCAGCCCGGCAAGGCTGCGCTCGACCTCGACAAGGCGCTGGCAATGCCGGGCCTCGAAGCCGAGCAGCGCGGGGAGGCCCTGCTCGACCGCGCCCGCGCAGCCGAAGACCAGGACGATCTCAAGACCGCTCGGGCAAAGGCCAACGAAGCCGCCGAGACGATCTCCGACGACCCCTTCTACTGGTATTTCTCCGCCGCGCTCGCGATCCGGGAGAATGACCCGACCACAGCGCAGATGGCGATCAACAAGGCGCTGACCCTCGCCCCGTCCGATCCCACCGTTTTATTTGAGGCCGGACATGTCGCGGACTTTGTCGGCGACGACGACAAGGCGCGAGGCTACTGGATGCGCGCGGCCGGGAGCGATCCGAACGGCGAGATCGGCAAGGCCGCGGCCAAGGCGGTCGAAATGCTCGGAGTCACCCCGACGGTGAAGCTGGACCCAACCGCGCCGAAGTGAGCCCGGGCATCGTCTAGCCGAGGTCGTAGTCGATCGTCGTCACGACCCGGACTTTCTGGAAGGGCGAGCTTCCGCCGGATGAGCCGCAATCGTCGCATTCCTCGCCGTCGCGCGCGCCGACCGAGAAATAGCCCTGGCTCGCTTCTTTGATCTTGCCGACTCCGGCGCCGCTGTCGCGCGCGAACTGCTCGGCGCTGCGCCGCGCGTTATGCGTCGCCTCCGCGATCATCTGTGGCTTGAGCGCGTTGAGACCGGTGAACGTGTAGCTGACATTGCTTCCCGACAGCTCGACCCCGGCCCGCAGCAGCTCGGCCTGGCGCGTGTAGGCCGTGCGCACCTTCATCACGTCGTTGGTCCTCAGCTGGATCGACCGGCGGACGACCAGCAGCTGCGGCCCCACGGGCCTTCCCGCATTGTCCCTCTGCTGCTCCCGGCTCAGCGCAACGTCGGTGTCGGTGATCTCGTCGGCGCGAAAGCCGGCGTGCTCGAAGAAGGCCCGGACCGCCCGCGCCTGCTGGTCCACCGACTGTTGGACCGAGCCGAGGTCGGCGCCCTGGTGCGAGAAGCCGACCGACCAGGTCGCGAGGTCGGCGGTGACGTTGCGCTCGGATACGCCGCGCACCGTAACCGACCTGTGTTCCGCCATCTTCGACCGCCGAAGCCCGTCGCCGAGAGCGTAGCCGCTGGTGGTGAGGCCGAATGCAAAAATCGCTACCGCGCCCAGGAGGACGGCGCGGTTGTCCTGCAGCTTGTGGATCATCGATGTGATACCCTGCGTTCGTCCGCATAACGGGCAGCCACCGGTCACGATCGCCGGCTTGGGCTGCGACGAACCGTGTATATATAGCGATGAATTGAGTGAGGCGAAATGAAATTCCTGCATTCGATGCTCCGCGTCACAGATCCGGCCGCCACTGTTGCATTCTTTCAACTGCTCGGCCTCGAGGAACGGCGGCGGATGGACAATGAGGCGGGCCGCTACACGCTCATCTTTCTCGGAGTTCCCGGCGACGACGGCGGAGAGGTCGAGCTCACCTACAATTGGGACGAGGAAGCCTATGGCGGCGGCCGGAACTTCGGTCATCTCGCCTACCAGGTCGACGACATCTACGAGACCTGCGAGCGGCTGCAGGCGAACGGGGTAACGATCAACCGCCCGCCGCGCGACGGCCGCATGGCCTTCGTCCGCAGTCCCGACGACATCTCGGTCGAGCTCCTGCAGAAAGGGCAGGCGCTCGATTCCGCCGAGCCCTGGGCGTCGATGCCGAATACCGGCGAATGGTAGGCTGGCCCGACCGCCGCTTCGCCAACCTCGTCGGGACCGAGCACCCGATCGTCCAGGCGCCGATGGCAGGGGCGGGCGGAGTGGATCTGTGCGTGGCTGCAATCGAGGGCGGAGCGCTCGGGTCCCTTCCTTGCGGAATGCTGTCGCCGGAGCAGGTGCGAGAGCAGGTCCTGGAGGTGAGGTCACGCACGAACGGACCTTTCGCGCTCAACTTCTTCTGCCATCGAATGCCGCGCGAGGTGGACGGCAGTGCATGGCGGTCGCTGCTCCAGCGTTATTATGTCGAATTCGAAGCACGACCCACCAACGGCGGTCCGATGCGGCTTCCCTTCGATTGGGACATGGCCGCCGTCGTCGAAGACCTTCGGCCTCCGGTAGTCAGCTTCCATTTCGGTCTTCCCGGTGAAGCCCTGCTGGCGCGGACAAAGGGATCTGGCGCGGTGGTGATCGGAAATGCGACGAACGTCGACGAAGCCCGTTGGCTCGCGGAGCGTGGTGTCGATGCAATCATCGCTCAGGGCTTCGAAGCTGGCGGACATACGGGCCGTTTTATCGCGACAGACCCCACAGAAGCACTGGGCCTCTTCGCCTTGATTCCACAAGTCGTCGACGCGGTTTCCGTGCCAGTGATCGCTGCCGGTGGAATTGCCGACGCTCGAGGGATCGCCGCGGCACTGACGCTTGGAGCCAGCGCAGCGCAGCTCGGCACGGCGTATCTCCATTCGCCCGAAGCCACGATCGGCGCCGTCCATCGAAGCCGGCTGCAGGAGGGGCGGACCGTGTTCACCAACCTGCTGACCGGCGGATTGGCGCGCGGCCTTCGGGGACGGCTGATCAACGATCTGGGACCAGTGCGCAACGAAGCGCCCCCCTACCCGCTCGCGAGCACGGCGCTGGCGCCGATCCGCGCTGCTGCGGAAAAGCGTGGCGAATATGGCTTCGGCCCGATGTGGGCTGGGCAGGCAGCGCCGCTAGGCGAGGCGCTTCCGGCAGCCGAGCTGACGCGCAAGCTCGCCCAGGATGCACTGGCGATCCTGAGCGGACGAGCGTAGGCAAGCGCAGCGATGGAAATCGTTCCCGTCCCGGCCTTCAGCGACAATTATCTCTGGCTTGTCCATGACCAGGAAAGCGGCAGGACCGCCGTCGTCGACCCCGGCGATGCGGCCCCAGTCCTCGTCGAAGCTGAGCGGCGCGGCTGGACCATCGATCAGGTTTGGAACACGCACTGGCACCCTGATCACACGGGCGGCAATCTCTCCATCAAGAATGCGACCGGCGCGCGCGTTTCAGGGCCCGCAGCGGAGAACATCCCCGGCCGCGACATTGCGCTGGCGGAAGGGGACGAGATCCGGCTCGGGAGCCATGTCGGGCGAGTGATCGAGGTGCCCGGCCACACGCTCGGACACATCGCGCTCATCTTCGATCAGGAGCGAGTCGCATTCGTCGGCGACACCATGTTCGCGATGGGCTGCGGCCGCCTGTTCGAAGGAACTCCAGAACAGATGTACCGCTCGCTTCATCGACTTGCCGAGCTGCCGGAAGACACGCGCCTCTACTGCGCGCACGAATATACGCTGGCGAACGCACGCTTCGCTGCGCATGCCGAGCCCGACAATGGCGCAGTGGCCGAGCGGCTCGCGCGCGTTCAGGAACAGCGTGAGGCGGGTCAAATCACGGTTCCCACCACCGTCGCACAGGAACGTGAAACCAATCCTTTCGTTCGCTCCACTAACGTGGAGGAATTCGCGCGCCGCAGGGCCGCAAAAGACAGCTTCCGTTCATGAACGGAGGCGCTTTTCGGGACGCCTGCGAAATGTTTGAGGAGGTCAAGATGCGTGGCATTTCTCTCCTGGTCGCGGGCACGATCCTCGCGTCCTGCACCTACGGCCCAACGCCGCCGCCGCAACCGCCGAGCCCGCACGCAATGCAGGAGTATCAGCAGCTCGTCGGCAACAAGGTCGCTGGCGCCCCGGTTGGGTGCATCCCCAACTATAATGCCAACGACATGCGGATCATCGACGGTCAGACGCTCGGCTTCCGGGTCGGAGGCGGTGGCAGCAGGGCCTATATCGCGCACCTCAGCCCCGGGTGTGAGCAAATCGGGCACGGCAACTACGCGCTTGTAGGTCGCCAGGTTGGTTCACTCGGGCTATGCCGCGGCGACATCCAGCAGGTGGTCGATCTCACCAGCCACATCAACGTCGGGAGTTGCACGATCGCCGAGATCGTCCCTTTTCAGCGTCCTTAGCCGCTAGCGGCCATAAAGCGCAGCTAGCCGGTCGCCATAGGCCTGGGCGATCACGTGCCGCCGTATCTTCATCGACGGAGTTAATTGCTCGTTTTCGATGGTGAACGGCTCGTCGGCGGTGATGAACCTGCGAACGCGCTCGATCACGGAAAGCTCGGTATTCACCCGAGCTACCGCCCGCTCCAGCCGTTCGTGGACGTCCGTGGCTCCGGCGATCTCCGGATCTGGCACCAGCAATGCGACGAGGTGCGGGCGTCTGTCGCCGTAGACCATCGCCTGGCCGATCTCCGGCTGCAGTGTCAGCATTCCCTCGATCCGCTGCGGCGAGACATTGTCGCCCTTGTCGTTGACGAGGATATCCTTCTTGCGGTCGGTGATCTTGATCCGACCCTTCTCGTCGAAATGGCCGACGTCGCCGGTCGCGAGCCACCCGTCGTTAAGCACACGCGCGGACTCGTCCGGATTGCGCCAATAGCCGTGCATCACGAGCTCGCCGCGAACCATAATTTCGCCGTCGTCGGCGATCCGCACTTCCGTGTTTTTCACCGGTGGCCCGACCGTATCGAGACGGATTTCGGCGCTCGGGCGGTTGCAGGCGATGACGGGCCCCGCTTCGGTTTGTCCGTAACCCTGGAGGAAAGTGATTCCTAGCGATTGGAAGAACATGCCGACTTCAGGATTGAGTGGTGCGCCGCCCGACACCCAGGCTTTCTGCCGCTTGCCGATTTTGGCGCGCACCTTCTTGCGCAACGTAAGGGAAAGGAACCCGTCCATCGGAAGGTCCCACGGCTTCAGCTTTCCCGCCGCCTTGTCTCCCCCGATCTTGAGGGCGCGCGCCATCAAATATTTCGATAGACCGCCTCGGCTCTCCATCGATTTCATGATGCGCGTGCGCAGCATCTCGAACAGCCGCGGCACGACGACCATGATCGTGGGCTGCACTTCCTCGATGTTGGCTGCGAGCTTCTCGAGGCTTTCGGCGTAATAGATTTGTGCGCCAAGCGCGACCGGGAAGTGCTGCCCACCCGTATGCTCGTAGGCGTGGCTCGCCGGTAGGAACGAGAGGAAGATCTCATCGTCCCATCCGAAGTCGGTCGAGATGATGTCGGTGCATCCCTCGAGGTTGGCGAGGATCGATCCGTGGTGCTGTTGGACCCCGCGCGGTGCGCCGCCGGTACCGCTGGTATAGATGATGCAGGCCAGGGCCTCCCGACCAACGCCTGCGACCTGCTTCGCGAGCGCGGCCACATCCGACCACTCGCCGGCAAGCTTCGGCCAGCTATGGCAATTCACCCATTCCGGCGCCTGTCCGGTCCGTAGCGCCTCCATCGCGATAACATGATGGCACTCGCTTGAGGTCAGGACCGCGGGGATGAGGTTCTTGGCGAGCTTCTGGCTGGAGACGACGACTGCGCGCGCCCCGCTATTCTCGAGGATATGCGAATGATCGCGCGTCGTGTTCGTCGTGTAGGTCGGCACGGTCACGCAGCCCGCCGCCATGATTGCGAGGTCCGTAATCAGCCATTCGGGCCGGTTTTCGCTGACCAGGCAAACGCGGTCGCCCGGCTGAAGGCCGATGCTCCTGAGGCTGGCCGCGAGCGAAGCCACCTGCCGCGCCGCCTCATTCCAGCTCGTCGCCCGCCACGCTCCCTCGCGCTTCGCCCACAGGAACGGTTCGTCGCCCTTCTCGACCGCACGGGCCAGGAACATCGCAACGAGGTTGTCGAACCGTTCGAGTTGCCGAGCCACAGTCCCCCCGTCAGCCTATTGCGAAACCGCCACGCCTTCGCTGCGCGGGTCGGCACCGCCCATCCAGCGGCCGTCCCTCCACGCGACGGCATTCGCTTTATAGGTCCCGGGAGGCAATGTCCTGACGCTTGAATGACCGAGCGCCTGTAGCTTCGGGATCATGGCTTCGAGGAACGTACCGCTTTCAACGAAAATCGTGTCGCCCGGCGCATAGATCATTGGAAGCGCAACCGCCTCCTGGGGGGCGAGGTGGAAGTCAATGACCCCGATTATCGTCTTGATGACCTGCGCGGGAATCGTGGAGCCCCCGGCAGCGCCGACCGCCAATACGACATGGCCGTCAGGTCCGTAGACGATTGTCGGGCTCATCGAGCTGCGCGGCCGTTTACCGCCTTCGACGCGATTCGCGACCGGGCAACCGTCCTTTTCGGACTCGAAGCTGAAATCGGTCAGCTCATTGTTGAGATAATAGCCATTGACCATCAAGCCGGAGCCGAACGAGCTCTCGATCGTGGAGGTCTCGGATGCCACATCCCCCCAGCGATCGACCACGACGAAATGAGATGTGCCGCGCTCAGGCTGCACCGCCGGGGTGCACGTGATCTCCGCGCCTGCCGGCGCACCCGGACGAACGCTCGCCAGCGTCGTGGTCGGGGAAATCAGTGCCGAGCGGCTGGCGAGATAGGCGGGGTCCATCAAGCCGGCGAGCGGCACGCGGACGAATTCTTCGTCGGCGAGATATTTGTCACGGTCCGCATAAGCGATGCGCTCGGACTCGGCGATCAAATGCCATGTCGTCGGTGACTGCGGTCCCAGTGCCGACAGGTCGAACCGTTCCAGCTGCTTCAGTGTCGCAAAAACGGTGAACCCGCCCGACGAGGACGGGCCCATCCCGCAAATCCGGTAGCCGCGATACGTGCCGCAGACCGGCGGTCGCGGCTTGGCTTCGTAGGAAGAGACGTCGCCCGTCGTCATTGGGGCTGGGTTATGAGGCGCCGAGCTGACCGTTGCGGCGATCGCTTGTGCGTTCGGTCCGATATAGAAGCTGTCGGGCCCGAGCCGCGCCAGTTTTTCGAGGAAGGTCGCGAAGGCCGGGTTCCTGACCAGCGTGCCGACGGGCTTCGGTTGTCCATCCGGCTGATAAAAGATCGACCGGGCCTCCGCCGAGAGCGCGCCGGTCGTCGGATATTTGCTCAGCGAATTGTAGAGGCGCGGCGTCACCTTGAAGCCATCTCGGGCGAGCTTGATCGCGGGCTGGAACAAAGCCTCCCAGCTCACCTTGCCGTAGCGCTGGTGCGCAAGCGCCATCATCCGGATGTTGCCCGGCACGCCAACGCTCTTGCCGCCCGGCTGAGCGTCGCTGAACTGCATCGGCTGCCCGTCGCGATAGAACCAGCTGCCGGTCGCTGCGTGCGGCGCTGTCTCGCGCCCGTCGAACGTCACCGGCGCTGCGCCGCGGTCGGAATAGACGAGATAGCCGCCGCCGCCGATGCCGGAACTCTGCGGCTCCACCACGTTGAGCGCGAGCAAGGTCGCAAAGGCGGCGTCTGCGGCACTTCCGCCTTCACGCAATATCTGCACGCCCGCGGCAGCGGCTCGCGGATCGGCGGCACTGACCATTCCGGGAACTTCGGTCGTCGCGGAATGGGTGGGGCTGGTGCATCCGCCGAACGCAAGCGCGGCGGCTAATAGGAAATGATGCTGGCGCATTAAGGGCGCGCTACTCGGTCCCGACTGCCTCGGCAATGTTGGCGAAGCCTTCCTGGCTGAGGCGGTCGGCCAGCCCGCGAGCGATGCGCCGGGCAATTCCCGCCCCCCCGTAGACCATCGCGGAATAGAGCTGGACCAGGCTCGCGCCGGCGCGAATACGCTCCCACGCATCATCGGCATTTTCGATTCCGCCGACACCGATGAGCGGCATCGATCCGCCGCTCGCGCGTCGGAACCTGCGCAAGGCGTCGAGCGCGAGCGACTTCAGCGGCCTTCCCGACAGGCCGCCTCCTTCATCGGCAAGCCGCGACTTGAGTGGCGGCCGCGAGATGGTGGTGTTGGAGACGATGATCGCGTCGATCCTGTGATCGATCGCTGCGCGAACGATCCGCTCCGAATCTTCCTTTTCCAGGTCGGGCGCCACCTTGAGGAAGATCGGTTTGTCAGACCCGACACCCCGAACCGCCGCGAGCAGTTCATTCAGCGCGCCTTCGTCCTGCAGCTGTCTGAGGCCCGGAGTGTTCGGCGAGCTGATGTTGATGGTCAGATAGTCGGCGACCCGATTCATCGCACGCACGCCCTCGACATAATCGGCAATGCGGTCGGCGCTGTCCTTGTTCGCGCCGACATTGACCCCGACCAGGCCGCGAGTCCGATAGCGGCGCTTGAGGCGGCCGAGCGCGGCCTCCTGCCCGTCGTTGTTGAACCCCATGCGGTTAATGACCGCATTGTCCTCCGAAAGCCGGAACAACCGCGGCTTTGGATTGCCCGACTGCGGCCTCGGGGTCAGCGTGCCGACTTCGACGAAGCCGAATCCCAGGCTCAGCATCTGCTCGAACACCTCGGCATCCTTGTCGAAGCCCGCGGCCAAACCGACCGGATTGAGAAAGTCGAGCCCTGCCACGCGCGTTTCCAGCGTCGGCGTGTAGGGCGGCTCGGGCGTGAAGCCTGTCCCCGCTCGCAGCTTGAGCAATCCAATCGTCAGCCGATGAGCCCGCTCCGCGTCCAGCTTGAACAACTGCGGCCTGATGAGGGAGTAAAGCGACACCCATCTCGTCTGCGCGGTTGAGATTTGCAGCGCAAGAGACTAAATCGGACTGGAAAGCTCCGATTTAAACATGCGCCTAAGCCATCTCGCAGATTATGCGGTCGTTCTGATGACCGCTGCCGCCCGCAGGCCCGCGGGCGCGCGCCTCAGTGCGACAGAGCTGTCGAGCGAGACCGGCGTCCCGCTGCCGACGACGCAGAAGCTGATGGGCCAGCTGGCGGCTTCCGGACTGCTCACCAGCGCGCGCGGCGTCAGCGGCGGGTTCGCCCTTTCAAGAGCTGCGACGGAGATCAGCCTGGCCGACATCGTCGAGGCGGTCGAAGGACCGATCGCGCTCACCATGTGCTCGGACTCCAACAATCACGAATGCATCCTCGATGCGCATTGCCGGGTGAAGCCGCATATCGGCGTCGTCGGCCGCGCGGTTCGCGGCGCGCTCGGCGCCGTCACCCTGACGGAGCTCGCCCAATGAACGAGGCCGTCAAGAACCGCGAGCTCAAGGAAAAGATCGCACAGGATTACGAATGGGGTTTCGTTTCCGACGTCGAGCAGGAATTCGCGCCCAAGGGCCTCAACGAAGACACCGTCCGCTTCATCTCGGGGAAGAAGAACGAGCCCGAGTGGATGCTCGACTGGCGCCTCAAGGCATACCGCGCCTGGCTCGAGATGGAGGAAGTGAGCTGGGCCAAGCTCGACATCCCCGAGATCGACTACCAGAACGCTTATTATTACGCCGCGCCGAAGGCGAAGCCGAAGCTCGCGTCGCTTGACGAACTCGATCCGGAAATCCGCCGCACCTACGAGAAGCTCGGCATCCCGATCGAGGAGCAGAAGGTGCTTGCCGGCGTCGAGGGAGCGGCGAAAGTCGCGGTCGACGCGGTGTTCGACAGCGTTTCCGTCGCCACCACGTTCCGCAAGGAACTGGCTGCCGCGGGCGTCATCTTCCTCTCCATCTCCGAAGCGATCCGCGAGCACCCCGAGCTGGTGAAGAAATATCTCGGCAGCGTCGTCCCGCAGCGCGACAATTACTTCGCCTGCCTCAACAGCGCGGTCTTCTCCGACGGCACCTTCGTCTACGTACCCCAGGGCGTCCGCTGCCCGATGGAGCTCAGCACCTATTTCCGAATCAATGCCGAGAACACGGGCCAGTTCGAGCGAACGCTGATCGTCGCCGACAAGGGCTCCTACGTCTCGTACCTGGAAGGCTGCACCGCGCCGATGCGCGACGAGAACCAGCTTCACGCCGCGGTAGTCGAGATCTTCGCGCACGAGGACGCCGAGGTGAAATACTCGACCGTCCAGAACTGGTATCCGGGCGACAAGGAGGGGCGCGGCGGGATCTTCAATTTCGTCACCAAGCGCGCGCTCTGTTCGGGTGACCGGTCGAAGGTGTCGTGGACGCAGGTCGAAACCGGCAGCGCGATCACCTGGAAATATCCGAGCTGCATTTTGAAGGGCGATGGCAGCGTCGGCGAATTCTATTCGGTCGCGCTGACCAACAACCGGCAGCAGGCCGACACCGGCACCAAGATGATCCACATTGGTGCCAACACGCGCTCGACCATCGTATCGAAGGGCATCAGCGCGGGCCGCTCGAACAACACTTATCGCGGGCTGGTGCGCGTGCTCCCGCGCGCGGAGAACGTGCGCAACTTCACCCAGTGCGATTCCCTGCTGCTCGGCAGCGACTGCGGCGCGCACACCGTGCCTTACATCGAGGTCAAGAACCCGACCGCGACGATCGAGCATGAGGCCACGACCTCGAAGATCAGCGAGGACCAGCTCTTCTACGCGATGAGCCGTGGGCTCGACCAGGAAGCGGCGGTGGCGCTGATCGTGAACGGCTTCGCGCGCGAGGTGCTGAAGCAGCTGCCGATGGAGTTCGCGGTCGAGGCGCAGAAGCTGCTGGGAATTTCGCTCGAGGGGAGCGTGGGATGATCAATACTGCTTTTCGACTCATCATTCTCGTTCCCGCCGCGTTGCTATTCGTACTGCTTGGCGTGCTGAGTTTCGGATCTGCGGACTTCGGCATTCGAACATCTCTGATTTTTGCGCTGATGGCTTCGCTCCCAACGGCCTTGGTCATTTGGACGTTGGCAGATCACCGCAAACGCGCCCGTGCAAAGAGCGGAATGAATCACTTACCCCCGATAAGCATGCTGGAGATCGATAGATGATGCCGCTGTTGTTCCTTGCCGCGGCGTCTGCGGATCTCGATGCGCTCGACCAGGCGGTGGCGCATTGCGACCGCGCGTCGGTGAATCCGATGTTTGCGGGCGAGGCCGCGCGGCGGAGCGAGTTCCTGCTCGATGCTTATCACGAGCAAGAGGTGATCGTCGCCGACCGTCTCGCGCTTTCCGACCAGCGCCGAACGCTGCGCGAGAATGCGGACATGAAGGCTGTCGAGCGGAAGCAATCCGACAAGCAGTTGGACCTGCAGCAGGCGGCGATCGAGGACCGGCAGAAGGCGCTCAACGACAAGCGCATGCTGGAAGGAATCCGCGACGATGCGATGGATTCGATGCGTCACTATTTCCTCCTCAACTGCCCCGCCGGCGGCGGACGGGAGACGGCGCGCTGATGCTCGACATCTCGAATCTCCACGCGACCGTCGCAGACAAGCCAATCCTGAACGGCGTGTCGCTGAACGTCCCTGCGGGAGAAGTGCACGCGATCATGGGTCCGAACGGGTCGGGCAAGTCGACGCTGGCTTACGTCTTGTCGGGGCGACCCGGCTACGAAGTGACGGAGGGGTCGGTGACCTTCTCGCCAACTCGTCATTCCCGCGAAAGCGGAGACCCAGCCGAACAGGAGAAACTAGGTTCCCGCTTTCGCGGGAATGACGAATTAGATCTCTTATCCCTTGAGCCGCATGAGCGCGCCGCGGCGGGTCTCTTCCTCGGCTTCCAGTATCCGGTCGAGATCCCCGGAATCTCCTATCTCCAGTTCCTGCGCGAGAGCCTCAATTCCCAGCGCCGTTCGCGGGGCGAGGCCGAGCTCAGCGCCGGCGAGTTTATCAAGTTCGCGCGCGAGCAGGCCGCGCTGCTCGACATGGACGCCGACATGCTCAAACGTCCCGTCAATGTCGGCTTTTCCGGCGGCGAGAAGAAGCGCGCCGAGATGGTCCAGATGGGTATCCTCAACCCGCGCTTTGCGGTGCTCGACGAGACCGACAGCGGCCTCGACATCGATGCGCTGCGCATCGTCGGCGAAGGCATCAACCGCATCATGCGCGCACCCGACAAGGGCGTGCTTCTGATCACCCATTACGAGCGCCTGCTCGAGCATGTCCGGCCCGACAAGGTGCACGTCCTTCAGGCGGGTCGGATCACCCGCTCGGGCGACATCGCGCTTGCCCGCGAGCTCGAAAACACCGGCTACGCGGAGGCAGCTGCGTGATGAGGATTGGGCCTTGCACAAACTTCACCCCGGACTTGATCCGGGGCCTGCCTGCCTTTGCGGCCCAAGAACAAGGCGGATCCCGGCTCGAGGCCGGAATGACTGTTGAGGTGCGCTCATGACGGCGCCCTTCCCCACCCACAAGCAGGAGGCGTGGCGCTACGCCGACCTCGATGCCCTGCGCCCGGTCTGGCAGCAATTCGCCGAGCCACTGACGCTCACCGTCGGTCCCGGCGAGACGTTCGAGAAAATCTGGCTGCCGGGCGATGACGATGTGCTAGTGCGCCGGGTCCAGATCGCGCTCGAGAAGGGCGCGAGCGCGCGCGTCTTCGTGCTGAACGCAGCCACCGAATATGGCAGGACCGAGCTCGAAGTCAGCCTGGCGGATGGCGCGGATTTCGAGCTGTTCGGAGCGAATATCGGCACCGACGTTTCGACGAACGAGATCGTCACCAACATCAGGCACGTCGGCGTCGGCGGCCGCTCGCGCCAGGTCATTCGCAGCGTGCTCAACGGCAAGGCAATCGGCTCGTATCTCGGCAAGGTCGAGGTCGAGCGCGGCGCGCAGCAGACGGACGCTGAGCAATCGGTCAAGGCCGTGCTGCTCGACCGCGGCGCGACCGCAAATTGCAAGCCCGAGCTCGAGATCTTTGCCGACGACGTGAAGTGCGCGCACGGCGCGACCGTCGGCGAGCTCGACGCGATGCAACTGTTCTACGCCGAAAGCCGCGGCCTCGATCCGGTGAGTGCCCGCGCGCTGCTTCTCGAAGGTTTCGTCATGGGCCTTTGGGACACCGCGAAAGAGCCGGCCGCGATTTCCGAGGCAGCGCGTGAAGCCCTGCGGAGGGTCGTGTGAACGCGCCGACCCGCATCAACTCGGCGCTCAACGTGCGCGACCAATTCCCCGCGATCGCCGGCTGGCACTATCTCGACAGCGCAGCGACCGCGCAGAAGCCGCAGGCGGTCATCGACGCGATCGTGCAGGCCTACTCGCGCGACTATGCCACAGTGCATCGCGGCGTCTACGAACGCTCGGCGACGATGACCGACGCATACGAGCGCTCGCGCGCGGCGGCGTCGAACCTGATCGGCGGCCAACCGAACGAGGTCATCTTCACGCGTGGCGCGACCGAGGCGATCAACCTCGTTGCGCACACGCTGCCGAAGAACGGCCGCAACCGAATCTTGCTCTCGCAACTCGAGCATCACAGCAACATCGTTCCCTGGCAGCTCGCGGGATTCGAAATCGACGTCGTCCCGCTGACGTCTGACGGCCAGATCGACCTGGATGCCGCCGAAGCGATGCTGACGGAGGATCACTGCGTTGTAGGATTCGCACACGTATCCAACGTCTTGGGCTCGATCCTCGATGCAAGGCGCGCCGCAGAGATTGCTCATTCGAAGGGCGCGCTGCTTCTACTGGACGGCTGCCAGGCAGTGCCCCGCGTCAGCGTGAACATTGGGAAGATTGGAGCCGACTTCTACGCTTTCTCCGCTCATAAGCTGTACGGGCCGACCGGCATCGGCTGCCTGTGGGGCCGCGCCGAGCTGCTCGCGTCCATGCCGCCCTGGCAGGGCGGCGGGGCGATGATCGAGAAGGTGACCTTCGAGGAGACGACCTTTCTCGACCCACCCTCGCGCTTCGAAGCAGGAACGCCGCACATCGTCGGTGCCGTCGGCCTGCACGCGGCTGTAGACTGGGTCGAGAACCTGACGCTCGACGCAATCCACGCGCACGAATGCGCGCTCGTCGCGGAGGCTCGTGACGCGCTTCGCAACATCGACGGCGTCAGCATCTACGGCCCCGAGGACAGCGCGGGCATCGTCAGCTTCAACGTCGATGGGGTGCATCCGCACGACACCGCCACCATATTGGACGATGTGGGCGTCGCCGTCCGTGCCGGCCATCATTGCGCGCAGCCCTTGATGCGCTGGCTTGGAGTGGAGGCGACTGCCCGCGCGAGCTTCGCGGCGCACAGCGACAGCTCGGACATCGAGGCACTGGTGCGCGGCATCGAGCAGGTCAAAAGGATTTTCGGCCAGTGAGCGTGCGGGGATGAACGAGGAACGCAAGATCGAGACGGAAAGCGTCGATTCGGTGGCGTCGCCGCCGCGCGCTCGCGTGACTCCCGAATTCGAGCGCAAGCGCGACTATCTCACGGGCTTCCTCGCCGGCGAGCAGGAGGAGCCGGCCGGCGGTGCTGGCGGCGATCTGCAGGCCGCCGTCATCGATACTCTGAAATCGATCTATGACCCCGAAATCCCCGTCGACATCTACGAACTCGGGCTGATCTACGACGTCGAAATCAGCGAGGATGGCGACGCGACCATCACCATGACCCTGACGACCCCCCATTGTCCGGTCGCCGAGTCGATGCCTGGTGAAGTCGAGCTTCGCGTGCTGTCGGTGCCGGGCATCCGCGACGCCGTGGTCAATCTCGTCTGGGACCCGCCCTGGGACCCCTCGAAGATGAGCGACGAGGCCCGCCTCGAATTGGGAATGCTGTGAGAGCTTTGAATGAATAAGGAAACGAAACTCCGCGCCCGCCGGGCCGCTATCGCGCTCACTCCCGCCGCGGAGGAGCGCATCGCCGAGCTCATGGGGCGCGCCCCTGAAGGCGCAGTTGGAGTCAAGCTCTCGACTCCGCGTCGCGGCTGTTCGGGCCTCGCTTATTCGGTCGATTACGTCACCGAGGAACAGCCGTTCGATGAGAAGATCGAAACGCCCGCCGGCACCTTCTACGTCGATGGCGCTTCGGTTCTCTATTTGATCGGATCGACCATGGACTGGCGCGAGGACGATTTTGCAGCGGGCTTCGTGTTCGATAACCCGAATGCGAAGGGCGCCTGCGGCTGCGGCGAGAGCTTCACCGTTTGATTTGAGAGTGGTATTTGGCGGACCTGATCAGGAGGTACGCCATGCGAGTCCCTGTGATCTTGTTAGCGTCGGCGATGATCTTTCCGGGGGCTGGGACTTCCGCCGCGGACATTTACGCGAAGGCCGACAAACCAGAGCCCATCGTGCCGCTCTCGACGTTGCAGAAATTGAACCCAGTGCTCTGCCCGCCGAACGTCAACGATTATCTCGCCAAGCAGATGAATCAGTACCGTGGTCCGCGGCTGGCGCCGAAGAAGCTGACGGAGTTGCCGCCGGCGACGACCTACATGGCCGTCCTTCGCGAAATTGGCGGCTGCGATTCGCCGCTCACCATGGTCGAATACCGCAATCCGCGTCGGCGCTGATCTAAGCTCGCGTCCGGCGGCATTTTAGACGGCGGAGCGCATGTCCGCACTCCGCCGCCTGCCCCTCCCCAGAAACCTAGAAGCCCAGGCTAAAGCGGATCGCCGCGCCGATATCGTCGGGCGAATTGGCAATGTGATTGGGCTCGCGGCGGTAGAAGAGATTGCCGCCGAGCCACGCATTTCCACTAAGCAACTTGCGTCCGTAGCTGATCTCGCTGTCGACCTCGCGGCCGCTCGGAGTCAGCGACATGTGCGTCAGCGAGTCCGTCGCGGTCAGCGTCGAATAATCGTAGGAAGTCGGAAGCAGCATCGCGAAGCCACCGTGCTCGATCCTCAATGGCTGAGCGATCCGCAACCCGAAGATGTCGTTGCTGCTGAACAAGCCGGCCTTCGCCAGGTCGAAGCCATAGGCGCCGGTCTCGAACTTGCCGCCGTTGAAGTCCGTCCAGCCGCGGCGCGCCGTCAGCGTCGCGCTCCACCCGGCACCGAAATCGTGGCGCGCTTCGGTGTCGAGGAAGAGCGTGCTGGCCCCGCCGCCGCCCAGGGCGTTGCTCATGTGGCCGCCGAGCAAAGTCTGCTTCTCATCGAGCCGGCTGAGTCCGACCTGCAATCGGTTCCGGCCGAAGCCGTGATCGACCGCGACGCTCGAATAGCGGTACGGCGAGCCGGTCGCTTCGGTCTGGATCTCCTGCCAGACATTGCCCGTCTCGCCCGAAATCGTGACCCCGGTTCCACCAAACTCGTGGCGGATGGCGACGCTGCCGTTGTGCTGGGACGTGAAACCCGGATTGCCGGCGATGTCGTTGGCAACGAGGAAGGATCCTTGCGAGACGCCGGAAAGCCGACGCTCCATCGCCTTGGCGCCGTCGGCGAAGCCGAACGCCACGGCGGTCTTGTTATCGATCCTCGCGACGGCCGAGCCGGCGATGAGCTGCGACTTGCGCTTGTCTTCCGGTCCGACGGTCATGCGCTCGAGCTCGAAGCCTTGGGCGAGATCGTTCCGCTCTCGAACGGTCATGGCGATGCTCAGCGGCCCCGCCTCGCCGCCGGCCACCCTGACGTCATTCTGGAGCGATCGCGACAGGGGGTGATCGACCTCGGCGCGTCGAAGTGTCTTGGCGAGGTTGAGCACGTAAGCGCGCCCGTATCCGTCGAGGATGATCGCGCCCATCGACTGCGTGCCGGCATCGCCGGCTGCGGCCGGCAAGTCGCCGTTGGTGCCGGAAACCGCCATCTTGCTGCCGGCCATGCTCAGCTGGCCCTGCGGCTGGAATGCCTGGGCAATGTTGAGCGCGCCATGGCCGTACGTGGCATCCACGCCGGATAGTCCAAGGTCGGTTGCACTATTAAGCAGGATCTCGACGATCTGCTGGCCGGTCAGGTTGGGGAATGCCTGCGCCATGAGGGCGACCGCGCCGCTGATCGTCGGCGCTGAGAAGCTCGTTCCCGACCAGCGGAACAGCACGCCCGTCTGGTCCGGAGCGCGGTCGTCGACTCCGACCGCCATCAGGTAACTATCGGCGCCAGTGCCCGCTCGGTCGGAGAAGCTGGCGATCGAGCTGGTGCCGTCCAGCGCGCCGGCGATGATGACCGAGCCCGGAAACTGCTCCGCAGGCTTAAGGGCAAACGGGTCCGGGTTGGGCGTTCCGTCATTGCCTGCGGAAATGACGATCACGATCCCGGCATCGACCGCGCGTTGCATCGCGGAAATAAGCTGGAAGCTCGGCTCGGAGCCGCCGAGCGACAAGTTGATAACCTTGGCGCCAGCACTGCGCGCGGCGTCGATGCCTCGTGAAATGGCGGTATCGTCGAAGCTGCAGCCGTCGCTGGTCGCACAGCTGCCTACCTGGTCCGCGCGCTCGCTGACGATCGTCGCATCGAAGGCGACGCCCATCGTGTCCTGATTGTTGCGGGCGGCGGCGGCGACCGCGGCAACGGCGGTGCCGTGACCGCCTTCGTCGCTGACGCCGCGGTTTCCGACAACATCGCCGCTACCCGGATCGATTCGCCCGGCAAACTCGGCAAGGTTCGGATTGATCCCGCTATCGACGATTCCGATCTTGATGCCCTCGCCGCTCGCGCCCTGATCGTAGGCGGAGATCGCGTTGGCGGCGACGGCATAATTGGACGACCGATACTCGACCGTGTTGAATGCGGACGGCGTGGGGGTGGGGGTCGGCGTCGGCGTCGGCGTTGGGGTGGGCGTCGGAGTCGGTGTCGGAGTTGGAGTCGGTGTCGGAGTGGGCGAGGCCGGCGCAGGCGGGATCGGCTGCGTGCCGCTGCCCCCGGCGCCTCCGCAAGCCGATACGCTGAATGCGAGCACCACTGCGCAAGCCGTGGAGCCGAATAGCCGTCTGGTCATTACTGCCTCCGCTCAAGCCGTTGAAAACGCACGGCTTCCCCGCGAAGCTTATGGTTTAGGAATCCTTTCGATTTGCTTAAGGGATTGAATTTACTAGGGCTCTCAACCGCATGGACCCCCGCTTCGCCCACGTCCGCGACTGGATTTTCGACCTCGACAATTGCCTTTACCCGGCGAACAGCCGCCTGTTCGAGCTGATCGACGAGCGAATGACGGCCTATATCGAGCGCCTGCTGGATGTTGACGCGACGGAAGCGCGCCGGGTCCAGAAAATGCATTTCCACGGCTCCGGCACGACGCTTGCCGGGCTGATGAAGCACCATGATGTCGACCCCCATCATTTCATGGGCGACGTCCACGACATCCCTCTTGACCGCCTCGCGCGCGATGATCGTCTGGTGGATGCCCTGACCCGGCTTCCCGGCCGCAAGTTCATTCACACCAACGGCAATGCCGACTACGCCTGGAAGGTGCTCGAGCGGCTTGGTCTGGCGGCCGAGATCGACCATCTGCACGACATCTTCGCCGCCGACTTGACGCCCAAGCCGGAGATTCAAGGCTACCGAACGCTGCTCGATCGGTTCGATATCGACCCGTCGAGGGCAGTGATGGTGGAGGATATGGTCCGAAATCTCGCGCCTGCGAAGGAACTTGGAATGACCACGGTGTGGGTGGACAACGGCTCCGAGCGCGGCAACCACGGCTATGACGATGCACTTGTCGACGTCCGGGTGACTGACGTCGGCGAATGGCTCGAATGCATCTTGGGGGAAGAGAATGAACGAGCTTGAACCGCTCATCGACGGACTGTGGGAGAAGCGCGACGCGATCGGCCCGGACGCCGATCCGGAGCTTCGCCGAGTGGTTGGGCGGGCTCTCGGGATGCTCGATTCCGGCCATGCGCGGGTCGCCGAGAAGCGCGACGGCGAGTGGGTCGTCAATCAATGGCTCAAGAAGGCGGTACTGCTTTCGTTCCGACTGAATCCGATGGAGTCGATCTCCGGCGGTCCCGGAGGAGCGCACTGGTGGGACAAGGTGCCGTCAAAATTCGCGGGCTGGGGCGACAAGGAATTCTCCGAAGCTGCCTTCAGGGCGGTCCCTGGAGCGATCGTCCGCAGCGGCGCCTATATCGCCCCCGGCGCAGTGCTGATGCCGAGCTTCGTCAACATCGGCGCTTATGTCGGCGAAGGGACGATGGTCGATACCTGGGCGACGGTTGGAAGCTGCGCTCAGATCGGCAGTAACGTCCACATCTCGGGCGGGACCGGGATCGGAGGCGTGCTCGAACCGCTCCAGGCAGGCCCGGTCATCATCGAGGATGATTGCTTCATCGGCGCGCGCTCCGAAGTCGCCGAGGGCGTAGTGGTCGAGCAGGGGTCGGTGCTGTCGATGGGCGTGTTTCTCGGCGCCTCGACCAAGATCGTCGATCGCTCGACCGGCGAGGTCCACTACGGCCGGGTGCCCGCTTATTCGGTGGTCGTTCCCGGGACTCTCCCGGGGAAGGAGGGCGGTCCTGCGCTCGCCTGCGCGGTCATCGTCAAGCGCGTGGACGAGCGGACTCGCTCGAAGACCAGCATCAACGAGCTGCTCCGGGACTGATAAGCTCCGCTTATAGGCGCGATCCGAGCATTTGTTGGCGCGGATCCATCGCGTCCCATAGCTCCGCCGGGCCATGAAACCGATCGACCCGCAGGCGTTTGACCGCAATCATTTGGAAGCGCTCGTCGCTTCGAAAGGCGATGAGCGGCCCATGATCCGCACGCAGATGAACCGCAGCGACTGGACGATCCTGGTCTTCCTCGCGCTCATCTGGGGCGGGGCGTTCTTCCTCATCGGCGTCGCTGTGCGGCACGTCCCGCCGCTCACTTACGTCTGGCTGCGCCTGACGATCGGAGCAGCGGGCCTGTGGACATACATGCTCATACGCGGCGAGCCCGTGCACCTGCCAAAGCAGGTTTGGGGCTCGATCCTGCTCCTCGCGCTTCTCAACAATGCATTGCCATTCACATTGTTCGGCTGGAGCCAGACTCACATCGCGAGCGGGCTCGCATCGATCCTCAACGCGACCACTCCAATCTGGGGCGTCGTCGTCGCCCATTTCCTTACCGACGACGAGCGGATGAGCCCGCGCAAGCTCGCCGGCGTCCTGCTCGGCTTCGGCGGAGTCGCAGTGATGATCGGCCCGTCCCTCCTGTCCGACCTCGGCACGAGCGCGCTCGCAGAACTCGCCTGCGTCGCTGCTGCGCTAAGCTACGCCCTGGCAGCGGTCTGGGCGCGGCGCTTCCGTCGCCTCGGAGTGTCCCCGTTCAGCGTGACGACCGGGCAGCTGACGGCCGGTGCCATCGTGATGCTTCCGATGTCGCTGTTCGTCGACAAGCCATGGACTCACGCCATCCCGCCGGTCAGCGCGCTTGCCGCGATCACTGCGCTGGCCCTGCTTTGCACGGCGCTCGGCTACGTCCTCTATTTCCGACTGATCGACCATGCAGGTGCGACCAATGCTCTGTTGGTGACGCTCCTGGTCCCGCCGGTCGCGATCCTGCTTGGCGGCCTGTTCCTCGGCGAGACGCTCGCTCCGCAGGATTTTGCCGGACTGGCGCTGATCGCCCTCGGGCTCGCGGCGATCGACGGGCGGGTGCTTAACGGCCTGTCGCGACCCCGGCTTCGGCCAGCAGCTTAGCCGCTTCGGGGCTGGTCCAGTCCTGGTCGCCGACGAAGCGCCAGACTTCCTTGCCCTTCGCGTCGTAGAGCACGGTGGTCGGCATGACTTCGACGCCGAGCGCTCCGGACAGGCTCATTTTCGGATCCTGGTAGGAATCAAGCGTTTCGATCCTGTGCGACCGCAGGAACGCCTCGACCGAGGCGTGCGGGCCCATGTCCTGGCTGACCGCGAGAACGTTGAGCTTGCCGGCCTCGGCCTTTGCGAGCTTGTCGAGCGTCGGCAGCTCCTTGACGCAAGGCGCGCACCAGCTCGCCCAAAGATTCACCAGCGTCGGTTTTCCTGCGAACGTCTTGATGCGGGTTTCTTTGCCGTGCGGGTCGTTGAACGCAGTCGCAGGCGCCTCCTTCCCCTTGTCGTCGCGGTGGACGCCCTTGATGCCCTGGTCGGTAGCGGTGGTGGCGGCGGCGCCTTCGTCGTTCGAAAGCTGCTGCTCGGGCTTCTGGTGGCAGGCTGCAAGCGCGAGTGCGGCGCAGCCGATGATGAGCGTTCGGATCACCCGCCGCCGCTAGCCTAAGCGGCGGCGAACGGCTAGTCGGGCGGCATGAAGCTGGCCCGCGTCACCGCCCTTGCCGCCGTGCTCTTGCTGTGCGGGTGCGGGCGCCAGGTCGAACTCAAGCCCGCCCCGGGCCAGCCGCTTCCCGTCAAGCCGCTGATGGCGCGGACCACGCCGACGCCGAAGGAGCTGCTGACCATCCCGACTTATGCCAAGCCGGACCGAGTCGATGAGCTGATGAAGCGCTCCGAGCCGCGCCCTCAGGATCCCTTCAATCTGCCCCCGCCGACTGGTGGCGGAGCGCCGTCGCTGCCGCCCGGAAACGAGACGCTGCCCACTAACGAAACCGCTCCAGCCACTCCAGGAGACTGATCCGTCCATGCCTACTCGCGTCCGCAAGGCGGTGTTCCCCGTCGCCGGCCTCGGCACCCGCCTGCTGCCCGCTACGAAGAGCATTCCCAAGGAAATGGTCACGATCGTCGACCGTCCGCTGATCCAATATGCGGTGGACGAAGCACGCGAGGCTGGGATCGAGGAGCTGATCTTCGTCACCGGGCGGGGCAAGTCCTCGCTCGTCGACTATTTCGACCATGCTTATGAGCTCGAGGCGACGCTTCGGGCCAAGAACAAGAGCCTCGATATTCTCGAGCCGTCCAACGCGCGCTTCGGCGAGGTCGTCACCGTTCGCCAGCAGCAGCCGCTCGGCCTCGGCCACGCGGTCTGGTGCGCTCGCGACATCGTCGGCGATGAGCCCTTCGCCGTGCTCCTTCCGGACGAGCTGATGATGGGCAATCCCAACTGCCTCGCGCAGATGGTCGAGGCGTACGAACAAGTCGGCGGGAATATCGTCGCGGCGCTTGAGGTGCCGGATAGCGAGACCCACAAGTACGGCGTGATCGATCCCGGCGCGAGCGACGGCCGCCTCACCGAGATCCGCGGCATGGTCGAAAAGCCCGCGCCCGGCACTGCGCCGTCGAACTTGATGCTTCCCGGCCGCTACATCCTCCAGCCCGAGATCATGCGAGCGCTCGATGCGCAGGAGAAAGGCGCGGGCGGGGAGATCCAGCTCACCGACGCAATGGCGAAGGTCATCGGCAGGCAGCCGTTCCACGCCTATCGCTTCGAGGGCGAGCGCTATGACTGCGGCAGTGCGGCAGGCTTCGTCATCGCGAACCTCGCGGTCGCTCTGCAACGCGAAGACGTAGGACCCGCAGTGCGCGATTTCGTCGCCGGAGCTTAGGGCTCCAGCTCGACGTCCCAGTAGAGATAGTCGCGCCAGCTCGCGTGCAGATAATTCGGCGGGAACGCCCGGCCATGCTCCTGCAGCTGCCAGGTCGTCGGGCGGATCGGCTCACGCATCAAATGCATATGCGCCTCGTTCGGGGTCCGCCCGCCCTTGCGCAAATTGCACGGAGCGCAGGCGGTCGCGACATTCTCCCACATTGTCCGACCGCCTTGCGCGCGCGGAACGACATGATCGAACGTCAGCTCGCGCCTCGATCCGCAATAGACGCAGCTGAACTTGTCGCGGAGGAACAAGTTGAACCGCGTGAAGGCCGGATATTCGTTCGGACGCACATAATCGCGAAGCGCGATCACGCTCGGCAGCTTCAGCGCGATGCTCGGGCTGTGGACCTCACGATCGTAATGGGCGACCACGTCGACGCGCTCGAGGAACATCGCCTTGATCGCGGTCTGCCACGGCCACAGCGAGAGCGGATAGTAGGACAGCGGCGTATAGTCGGCGTTGAGCACCAGCGCCGGGCAGCTCTCGGGATGGCGGATCAGCTCAGGATGATACATGCGAGCGACAACGGCCTTTCGTTCGGTTCGAACCGAACTCCAGCTCCCCGGCCTCGTCGCACTCAAGGAGGAGAGGGCATTCCGGCCCGTCTTCCCTTGTTGCCCTCCGGATGCCAACCCGGCGTGACATGCCTATGACAGCATTTTCAATGACTCCGGGTCAAGAGTCCTTTCGGCAACACTGCGAATGTTCATAACCCGCTTTGCTCCATCGCCGAGTGGGCACCTTCATCTCGGGCACGCCTATAGCGCGGTATTGGGCCACCGGCGCGCGCTCGAAAATGGCGGCAAGGTCCTCCTCAGGATCGACGATCTCGACCGCACGCGCAGCCGACCAGAATTCGTCGACGGGATCTTCGAAGATCTGTCTTGGCTCGGGATCGAGTGGGGAGAACCGGTCCTTGTTCAGTCGCGGCGCACTGCGAGCTATGAGGCCGCGCTTGACCACCTGAGGACGCGCGGCCTCGTCTACGCCTGCTTCTGCACGCGCGCCGACATTGCGCAGTCATTGACCGCTCCCCACGGCGATGCCGCAACCTCGTACCCCGGGACCTGCCGGGCGCTTCCCGACGATCCGGAGCGTCGAACTAACACGCCGCATTGCTGGCGTCTCGATTCGGCAAAGGCGCTCGCCATCGTCGGCCTTCCTTCATGGACGGAAGCCGATGGCCAATGGTTCACTTCGAGCGAAGGCGACATCGGCGACGCCATTCTGGCGCGCAAGGATGCCCCCGCGTCCTATCACCTCGCTTGCATCGTCGATGATGCCGCAAGCGGCGTGTCGCTGGTCACGCGAGGCGCAGATTTGCGGTCCTCAACGCCCATCCAGCGCCTGCTTCAGGATCTGCTGGGGCTGCCCGCTCCCGCCTATTTGCACCACCGGCTCGTCGCCCATGAAGACGGTCGCCGTCTCGCCAAGCGCGACCTCGCGCCTACACTTGCAGCAATGCGCGATAAGGGGATCGACGGCCAAGCGCTTGCGCGCGAGCTGGCCGAGGGCCGGCTGCCCCTTGGTTTCACGTTCGTCGACGACTAAGGCGCTCCGATGCGGATCCTCCTCCTCGTTCTCCTGCTGCTTGCGATGGCCGGGGTGGTCTATGTGTTGGTGCGCGGAGTCATGGCCATGGCGTCGGGCAAGGACATGAGTGGCGAGCAATCACAGATGTGGATGCGTCGCCGGGTGCTCTTCCAGGCCGTCGCGGTCATCCTTGTCATCCTGATCCTGGTCGTCGCCGGGGCCGCCTCGGGTCACTAGAACGGGCGCGCTTGGTCAAGCTCAACAAGATCTACACGCGGACTGGCGACGGCGGCAGCGCCGGGCTCGTCGATGGAAGCCGCGTCAGCAAGTCGAGCCTCCGAATGGCCGCGATCGGCGAGGTCGACGAGGCGAATGCAGCGATCGGCGTTGCTATCGCGGCGCTCGACGACCAAGCTGTCCAGCTCCGGTTGCTCGAGATCCAGAACGACCTGTTCGACCTTGGCGCCGACGTCGCGACGCCCGGCGAAGTGGAGGGCGCACTGCGCATCGTCGCGAGTCAGGTCGCCCGGCTCGAGGTCGAAATCGACACGATGAATGCGCTGCTGGAGCCGCTGACCAGCTTCATCCTTCCGGGCGGGTCTGCCGGCGTTTCATCTCTACATCTTGCCCGCGCAATCGTCCGCCGCGCCGAACGCGCCGCCGTTACGTTGAACGAGGCGGAGCCGGTCAACCAGCATCTGCTCGCGTACCTCAACCGCCTCTCGGACCATCTTTTCGTCGCGGCGCGTTTCGTCGCCGCAGGCGAAGGAGGCGACGTGCTGTGGACTCCCGGCAAATCGCGCGGCGACTAGCCGCGAAGCGAGAACATAAAGCGAACTTTGCGCTGGCTTCGGCGCTCGTTTCGTGGCAGGGGCGCCGCTGATGGCGACCCAAGCTCACCTCGAGCCCGCCGCAACTCTGGCATCGCGGTTGTTCGCAACGCGCAAGCTAACGCTCGATCTCGCCGCGCCCCTCAGCGACGCCGACGCGACCGTCCAGCCGTTCCCGGATGCGTCACCGGCGAAATGGCACCTCGCCCACACGACCTGGTTTTTCGAAACCTTCGTCCTGCGTGATCACGTCCCAGGATATCGCGCTTTCGACGAGCGCTATGCCTTCCTGTTCAACAGCTATTACGAGGCCGAAGGGCCTCGCCACGCGCGGCCCCGCCGCGGAATGCTCAGCCGTCCCTCGTTGGACGAAGTTCGCGCCTATCGCGCCCATGTGGATGAGGCGCTCGAGCATGAATTGCCGAACCTTCCGGGCGCCGCGCTCGATCTGGTCGAGCTCGGGATCAACCACGAGCAGCAGCATCAGGAGCTGTTCCTCGCCGACATCCTCGCGACCTTCGCCGAAAATCCCATCGAGCCTGCTTATGGCGAGCTTCCGGCCGCTGCCTGTTTCGCGGCCGAGCCTGCCACCTGGCATCGCGGGCGCGAGGGAATCGTCGAAATCGGAGCGGGCGACGAAGGTTTCGCGTTCGACGCCGAGCGGCCGCGCCATCGCGTCTTCCTGACAGGTCATGAGCTTGCGAGCCGCAAGGTGACCAACCGCGAATGGCGCGAGTTCATCGATGATGGCGGCTACGCGACGCCGACGCTCTGGCTGTCGGAGGGTTGGGATTGGGTGCAGCGCGAGCAGGTGTCGGCTCCGCTCTACTGGGACGAGAAGGAAAGCGCCTTCACCCTCGCCGGACGGCGCGAGATCGACTGGGCCGCGCCGGTCGCGCACGTCAGTTTCTTCGAGGCCGACGCTTTCGCCCGCTGGGCCGGCGCGCGGCTTCCAACCGAATCGGAATGGGAAGATTTCGGGGCGGCGGCCGATCCAATGATCGGCAACCAGCTCGACCAGGCCAGGGCCGTCCTTCCACGGCCCGGCGGCGGGATTTTCGGCGACGCTTGGGAATGGACCCGGAGCGCCTTCGCGTCCTACCCGGGTTTCACTCCCGCCGAAGGAGCCGTTGGCGAGTATAACGGCAAGTTCATGTGCGGGCAGTTCGTGCTGAAGGGCGCGAGCTGCGCGACGCCGCGCGGGCACAGCCGCGCGTCCTACCGCAACTTCTTTCCGCCCTCCGCGCGCTGGCAATTCACGGGGCTTCGTCTTGCTCGCGACGCTTGATCCGCAGACGAAGGCGTTCCGCGACGACGTGCTCGCGGGCCTGTCTTCGCCGATCCCGGCAATCCCCGCGCGATGGCTTTACGACCGCCGAGGATCCGAGCTGTTCGATGAGATCACGCGGCTCCCGTCTTATTATCCGACGCGGACCGAGACGGCGATCTTCCACGACATCATGCCGGATGTCGCCACGCGTGTTCCAAAAGGGGTCGCCGTGGTGGAGTTCGGTGCGGGATCGGCAACCAAGACACCCATCCTCCTCGATGCGATCGCGCCTTCCACTTACGTTCCGGTCGATATTTCTGGCGAATATCTCGAACAGAGCGCGGCCGACCTCCAGCAGCGGCTACCCTGGCTTCGCGTGCTTCCGGTCGTAGCCGATTTTGCGCGGCCTTTTAGCCTCCCCGAGGAAGTTGCGCACCTACCGAAGCTCGGGTTCTTTCCCGGCTCCACCATCGGCAATTTCGTGCCGTGGAGCGCAACCGACCTATTACGCCAGTTCCGGGCGCTCCTCGGACCTCGCGCGCAGCTCCTCATCGGGATGGACCGGGTGAAACCCGTCGAGCGGCTCCTTGCGGCTTATGACGACGAGGAAGGCGTCACCGCCGCGTTCAACCTCAACCTCCTCACCCGCATCAATCGGGAGCTCGACGGCGACATCCCGTTAGACGCCTTTCGCCATGAGACGCGGTGGAACGACATTCTTTCGCGCATCGAGATGCACCTCGTGGCAACGCGCGACGTCGATTTCTCGATATCCGGACAGCGCTTCCACTTCGCGGCTGGCTCATCGATCCACACCGAGAACAGCCACAAATACGGGCCGCGGGGAGGCCGTGTCCTGCTTCTCGCCGGCGGCTGGACTCCGCTTGCCGAATGGACTGACTCGGACAGGGACTTCGCGGAGATCCTCGCGGTCGCCGAGCCGGAGAGGTTTGCGCCGTAACAACGGCCCGGCTAAGCGAGGCCATGCTCATCGCGCTTGTCGATATCGCCGACCTGCTGCTCACCATCCTCACCTGGGTGATCATCATCCAGGTCGTGCTCAGCTGGTTGCTTGCCTTCAACGTGCTCAACGCCAGCTCCAACGGCGTGCGCACCGTCGCGGTCGCGATCGACCGCCTTACCGCGCCTCTCTACCGGCCGATCCGGCGCATGCTTCCAGACTTCGGGGGGATCGACTTTTCCCCGTTGGTGATCCTGATTTCGATCCAGGTCCTCAAGAAGCTCCTCGCCGGGGTCGTCACCCAATATTATTTCGGCGGATGACCGCGAAGCTGATCGACGGGAAGGCAGCGGCTTTGGCGCTCCGCGAACGGGTCGCCGGTGAAGCCGCGCGTTTTCGCGAAGCGACCGGCCGCGCCCCGGGCCTCGCGGTCGTCCTCGTCGGCGAGCATCCGCCTTCGGCGGCCTACGTTCGCTCCAAGGTCAAGGCGACGCTCGAAGCGGGCATGGAAAGCTTCGAGCACAAGCTTCCGGCCTCCGCCAGCCAGGAGGAGCTCGTCGCGCTTATCGATCAGCTGAATGACGACCCCGCGGTCGACGGAATCCTCGTTCAGCTGCCCTTGCCCGAGCAGGTCGACGAACGGGTCATCATCACCCGCATCTCGCCCGACAAGGATGTCGACGGCTTCCACCCGGTGAACGCCGGACGGCTCGCGATTGGCCTTCATGGCTTCGTCCCCTGCACGCCGCTCGGCTGCCTAATGCTGCTGAAGCAGGAGCTCGGCGACCTCGCCGGCCTCGACGCAATCGTCGTCGGCCGCTCCAACATCGTCGGCAAGCCGATGGCACTGCTCCTTTTGCAAGCCAATTGCACAGTAACCGTCGCCCACTCGCGCACGCGCGACCTTCCCGCGACCGTTCGCCGCGCCGACATCGTCGTCGCCGCCGTCGGCCGCCCCGAGCTCATCCGCGGCGATTGGCTCAAGCCCGGAGCAATCGTCATCGACGTCGGCCAGGAGCGGGTCGAGCAACCCGACGGAACGCGCAAGCTGCTCGGCGACGTCGCCTTCGACGAAGCGGTGGAAGTCGCCGGGGCGATCACGCCGGTGCCGGGCGGAGTCGGACCGATGACCATTGCCTGCCTCATTCGAAACACCTTCGTGTCTGCCGCTCGGCGCGAGCGATTCGCTTACGAGAAAGAGCTATGATCCCGCTTCTCCTCGCCCTTGCCGCGACGACCGCAATCGATGCGGAACACCAATTCTCGAGCGACGCGCAGCGGATCGGTCAGTGGACCGCCTTTCGCAAATATGCCGACCGCGACGCGGTGATGTTTACGCCCCAGGCGGTGTGGGCGCGGGATTTCCTCCAGGACCGCAAGGATCCGCCCAAGTCCATCCGCTGGACGCCTGCCGACAGCTATGTTGCCTGCGATGGCCGGATCGCCGTCAACACGGGCCCGTGGTACACGCCGGACGGCAAGCTCGCCGGCTATTTCACGACCGTTTGGCAGCGCGGCAGCAACGGCTGGCGCTGGGTCTATGACGGCGGCATTCCTGCGCCGGCCAAGACGCCTGCGGCACGCGCCCTCAGGGCGCACCGCGCCTCGTGCGCCGGACATGCGCCGGGTGCTCCGATCATCCCGCCGCCGCCGCTGACCCCGAAGCAGGCGCGCACGACACCGAACGACAACGGACGCGGCGAGTCCGCCGACCGCACGCTCGGCTGGGACTGGAAGGTCGGCAAGAAGGGCGAGCGGCATTTCCGTGTCTATCAGTGGAACGGCAAGCGCTACCTGCAGGTCATCGACCAGGACGTGCCCGCCCCATGATCGAGCTGTTCGGCTCGGCGCTCGTCACCTTCCTGGTGATCATCGACCCGCCAGGCTGCGCGCCAATCTTCGCCAGCCTGACCAGCGGCGCCACCTCCGCGCAGCGCCGAGTCATGGCCATCCGCTCGTCGCTGATCGCCTGGGCGATCCTGATGTTCTTCGCCCTCCTCGGCCGCCCGATGCTCCACGCCCTCGGGATCAGCCTCGCGAGCTTCCGGATCGCGGGCGGGATCATGCTCTTCATCATCGCTGTCGACATGGTGTTCGAGCGGCGCACCGAGCGGCGCGAGAAGCGCGCCCATGCCTTCGAGCAGACGCCCGAAGTCGAGGATATCAGCGTGTTCCCGATGGCGATGCCGATGATCGCCGGGCCGGGCTCCATCGCCAGCGCGATGCTATGGGTATCGCGCGCGGAAACGCCCTTTCATATCCTCGTCGTGCTCGCGGCCATCACCGTCGTGATGCTGCTCACCGTGATCACCTTGCTCGCTGCCGGCCCGCTCATGCGCCTGATCGGCGATAAGGTCGAAGCGGCAATCACCCGGATACTCGGCGTCATCCTCGCCGCGCTCGCCGCCCAGTTCGTCGTCGATGGGCTGAAGCAAAGCTTTCCTCACGTGCTCGGCTAACCGACCACTCTCCACATCTTGTAGGGGGAGTCCGCCGGTAGCTGCACCGGCTGCAGCCATTTCGGCACCTGGCCGCGGGTAAGTTGTCCGTAGAAGCCATTCGGCACCTCGGACATGAAGATGGTCGTGGTCGAGCTGTTTTGGCAGCTCAGCACGTAGTTCGAATGATATCGATCGACGATGATTGCGTGCGCCTGGTCCGCGCTTCCGCGCCAGGCCTTCATGATGTCGACGATTTGAGGATAGGTCCGGTGATAGGGACCGGCGACCGCATCATGATGCGTCAACGCGATCAAACGCGGGCCGAGATCTACGAAGGTGAAGACGAGCCCCTTGGGCTGAAGGGCGACCGGGTGGAGGCCCCACAAGGATGCGCATTGGCTGTTCGCCTTGCCGATCGCCGCATCGGACGGCTTTCCCTTCTCCGTCGGAATGAAGTCGAGCACCAGTGGTACCACGGCGCCGGCGCCGACGATGATCGCCGCGGAGGCTCCCGCGATTCGGAGGGCGGGATATTTCGAGTTCCAGAACAGCGGGAAGAGGAACCAGACGACGCCCGCCGCGCCGACCGCCGACAACATCTGCGCCGCCGGACCGGTGCGGGTTTGCCAAAGGAGGAGAAGCGACGCGACCAAGCCTACTGAACCGACAGCGACCACCTTGCGCAAAAGCTCGGCATCGCGCCTACGGATCCAGGCAAGCAAGCCCCATCCGATGGCGCCCGTGATGGGAAGTGCGCCGATCAGCATCGCGATCCGCCAGCCGTGCCGGTAGACCGGGCGCGCTTCCTTCACATAGCTCATCCACAGCTGCTGGGCCTCAGGCGAGATATGCTCGGGCTTCTGCAAGCATTGCGGCCAGGTCCCGGCATGGAAACCGGCAATCAGCACGCCGGCGCCGACGGCGAGGGCGAGGCGGCGTTTTGCATCGCAGGGCGTCAGCCAGGCGAGCCCGTACATCAGCGCTCCCGCGACCAAAGCGTCCGACAGGAAGACTGGCGACAAAGCGTCGCAAACGGCGGCGCGATTGTCGTACGAGGCGAACAGCAGAAACCCCAGGGCCACTCCGCCGCTCATCGACACGGCATAAGCCCTAAGCCGCTGGGCTTCTTCGGCATCGGCAACCCAGAACAGGACCGTGGCCGCTCCGGCGAGCGCGAGATAGATGATCATCTCGAGCCCGATCGCGAGCGAAAGCGCCGAGGTAATCCCCAGCACGAGCCCGCCGCGGATGCGATTGCGATCGGCAATCCCCGCCATGCTGAGAGCGAGAAGCGCCAGCTGCCAGCCGTGGTGATCGATCCGCTCCGGCATGAACATGCCGTTGGTCGAGCCCGCAAAGAAGATTGCGAGCAGCGCCAGCGGATAGGCGAGCGGATGGATCAGCCGCCGAGCGGTCAGCGCGAGCGAATAGAGCAAGAGGAGATAAGGCAGGAGCGGCGCAATCGCGACCGCCCAGCGCTCCGCTCCCGCTCCGCCGAGGAACGGCCTAAGCCCGAGGATCAGCCCGGCGAGCGGAAGGTCGACGACGCGCGACCAGTGGATGCTCGCCCCGAACGGCGGGTTCATCCGGTAGTTTCGAAGATCGTACCAGCCCTGACCGTGAAGTAGCGCGCGGACTTGCATGATCCGCATATTGTCGTCGGTATCCGGCAGTCGAAAAAAGCGGATGTCGGTCCACTTTTCGATCATGAACCAGCCGCTGACGAGCAGCCATGCAATGACGACGATCCAGATCCAGTGACGCTCGACGATCTCGACCGCGAGCCGCTCCAGTTCGTCGACCTTCTTTTGTAGCGCCTTGCTTTGCAGCATTTTTCGGGCTGTAGCCGATGAAGTTCAAACGGCAAGCAGCCGGGCATGGCCACTCGATTAAACGTCAGTCAGGAAACCTTCAGTCAACTGGTCCGGTTCGCGCTGGTGGGGTTCTTCCTCGCCGGCATCTACTCGAGCATCTATTGGTATCTCGCGACCTATGTGATGGCTCCGATGCTGGCGGTGGTGATCGCCTTCCTCGTCGCGGTCAGCATTGGTTTCGTGCTCCACAGCCGCTGGAGCTTTCGCGGCCATGGCAAGCGCGAAGACCGGCACATGAAGATCAAGTTCCTGCTCGTGCAGGGCTCGGGCTTCGTCCTCAACGAGATCTTCACCTGGGTGCTGACGGGACCGCTCTTCCACGGTCCGACCTGGTGGCCGCTGATCCCGGCGATCTTCGTCACGCCGCTCGCGACCTATGCGCTCAACCGCCAGTGGGTGTTCGGCTGATGGAACGGTCCGTCTATCGTGAGATGGCCGAGCTCGACCAGCGCCACTGGTGGTATCGCGCGCGCCGTGACGTGCTCGCCGACCTCATCCGCCGCTTTGCCATGCCGCCTGATGAGGCACGCATCCTTGAGATCGGCTGCGGCACCGGCCACAATCTCGAGATGCTCGGGCGCTTCGGCCAGGTCGATGCGGTCGAGCTCGACGACGAAGCGCGCGCGGTCGCCGAGAAGCGCCTCGGGCGCGCAATCCGGAATGCCCGCCTGCCTCAGCTGGAAGGCGTTCCCGACCACCGCTACGACCTCGTCGCATCGCTCGACGTGATCGAACATATCGATGACGACCAGGCCGCGCTGGCGGCGATTGCAGCCAAACTGAAGCCGTCTGGAAAGTTCGTCATGACGGTGCCCGCGCATCGCTGGATGTGGTCGACGCACGATGTCGTCAATCATCACAAGCGCCGTTATTCGAAGGCATCCCTGAAGCGCCTGGTCGAAGGCTCGTCGCTGAAGCTGGACAAGATCGGATATTTCAACAGCTTCCTGTTCCCGCTTGCGGTCGCCGAGCGCTTCGCCTCGAAGCTGCGCGGCAAGGACGATGCCGACGTGAAGCTGCCCTCAAGGCCGCTGAATGCCGCGCTCGAGGCCGTTTTCCGGGCCGAGCGTCATTTCGTCGGGCGCTTGCCGCTTCCCCCGGGCCTTTCGCTCTTCGCAGTCGCATCGGCGATATAGCCGAGCTTCGCGTCGGCCCGTCCCTCGCCCGCGACTTCCTGGACGATATAGAGCGGCCGTCCTTTGGACTCGTTGTAGAGCCGGCCGATATATTCCCCCATCAGCGCGAGCACGAACATCTGGACCGCCCCGAGCACCACGACGACGAGCATCAGCGAGGTCCAGCCCTGGATGTTCTTCCCGGCCGCCCAGGCATAAGCAATATAAAGGATCAGGATCACCGATCCGATCGAAAGCGCGAGGCCGGCGCGCCCCGCGAGCTTCAGCGGAGCGGACGAAAAGCCGGTCAGAGCATCGAGTGCGAAGCGCATCATCTTCTTCAGCGGATATTTGGTCTCGCCGGCGAAGCGCTCCTGCCGGTCATAGGCGAAAGGCATCTGCCTGAAGCCGATCCACGCGACCATTCCGCGGATGAAGCGCGCCTGCTCGGGCATCGCCAAAAACGCGTCGAGCGCCCGCCTGCTCATGAGCCGGAAGTCCCCGGTATCGAGCGGGATGTCGACCTCGGTTGCGCTCGACAGCAGCCGGTAGAAGCCGTGCGCGGTCGCGCGCTTGAAGGCGGTCTCGCCCGAGCGGCTGCGGCGCACTCCATAGACGACGTCGGCGCTCTCGCTCCGCATCGCATCCATCATTGCCGGAAGCAGCTCGGGCGGATCCTGCAAGTCGGCATCGATGATGAGGATCGTGTCGCCGTGGCAAAGGTCGAGGCCCGCCGTCAGCGCGAGCTGGTGCCCGTGGTTGCGCGAAAGATTGACCGCGACGATGTGGCGATCCTCCGCGGCCATCTTCTGCATCAGCGTCCAGCTGCCGTCGCGCGAACCGTCGTTGACGAGAACGATCTCATAATCCTCGCCCACGGCCGAGCGCGCTGCCGCGCTCAGCCGCTCGTGAAGCGCGGGGAGGCAGGCTTCCTCGTTGAAGCACGGAACGACGATCGACAGCGCTGGCATCAACGAGTCTGATAGAGGATGCTGCCCGGGCCGCGCCAGACCGGTTTCATTCCCTCGACGATGGACGGGTCGTAGGGCGGAACGTCGACCAGCCATACATAGTCGAAATCCTTGCGCGGAAGAGCGGAAAGCGACTGGCTGATCGTGCGATGGAGCCGGTCGTGGCAATGATCGGGCCGCACGAGCTGCGACGGGTCAGCCGCAAAATAGCCCGCCGCACGATAGCGTAGATCGAGCAGGTTGACGCCCTCGAGCAGCCACTGATCGTTCGAAAATCCTTCGCGGCGGACGATCACCATCGCCCCGAGGTGGCTGCTTCGCAGCAGCGGCCAATACTCCTGGCACGGCATTCCAGTCAGCGTGATCACGCGCGCGCCGCGCGGCATCTGGTCGATTGCGTGGAGCTTCGCGCGCTGGTCGAATCCAGCCATTCCAAGGCTGATCGTGTTGGCGGCGGTGCGCGTTGCGAAGAACAGGAGCCCGAGGATCGCGAGAACCTGGGCAGTCCGGCGGTCCGGCGAGCCGCGGAAGCGGATCGCGAGCAGCCCGACCGCCATTGCGTAAGGCACCAGCCGCATGTCGGCATAGGCCGAGCCGAAGACGATGCGTGGGATGATCGCGAATGCTGCCGCAAGAACGATCCCCGAAAAGGCCAGGTTGCGCGAAAGCGTCAACTTGCGGCTGAAGATCGCGAAAGCGAACACCAGCGCCGCAGCGGTGAGCGAGGCGATATCGAACCACTTCCACCGGTCGCGCAGCGCCGAATAGATCCAGCGCCATTTGATGTCCCAATTGAACCAGTCGACCGTCTGGCCGCCGTGGGTTTCGCTCCGCCAGATCAGCATGACGAGGATCGGGAGCGCCATCACCGACGTTCGCAGGGCAGCTTCGATCCCCGCCCTCCACCAGGTGCGCCCTGCGTCGTGGAGCCGCACGGCGTCGGCGGAAAAGCACATCAACCCCAGCAGCCCCCAGCCATAGGTGTGCGTGAAGAACACGACGAGCGAGATCGGCACGAACAGCCACTCGCGAACGACTGTCCGACCGAGCCTGCCGAGCCTCAGCCACAGGCCGAAGGCGAGGAAGGCGAGCGCCACCGACAGCGCGAAGTTCACGAAGCCGAACAGGAACGGAAAGCCGTAAATGAAGGGCAGCGCGAAGAAGACGGTTGGGGGGATGCGTCCGTGAACCTCTCGAGCGACCCACAGGAATCCGGCCGCGGTCAGCGGCGGGATGGTGAGGACGATGAGCTTCACCGCCGGCTCCAGCCCGAACAGCTTGCCGAGCGGGATGATCAGCAGGTCGACCCCGAGATTGCCGATCGCCGCCCAGTGATAATCGTAATATTGCCCGAGCCAGGGCGAGTGGTTGAGATCCAGCTCGACCCGGTAACGGCCCATGTGGCCGAACAAATCGACCAGCGGCGGCACGGCCGGATAGAGCAGCGGAACGGTAGTCGCGAGGACGACGAGCGCGAGGCACAGCCGGGACTCCCACCACGGACGGCATTCGGCCGTTATGTCGGCCGTCAAGTTCGGCTCAACCCCCATCGCGTCACAAACCTGTAACCCTTGTCCCGCGGGCGCTCCTAGCGGGATCGGGTCAATTGTCCATCGAAAGGGGCCCCGGATTACAGCTTCTTAAGGCGGCGTTAGGCCGCGGCGCGCTCGACCTTGTCCTTGCGAACCTGCCACACGCGCAAACCGCGCAAGCCAGGCAACGACACAGGCTCGAGCCAGTCGGGCGACCTCCCGACGTTTAGCATTGAGGCGAGGCCATGCTTCCCGACATTGGCCCAACGGATCGACTCCGGTGCGTTCGGGCAGAAAACGACATAATCGATCTGTCGCTTGGCGATAATCGCCCGCGCCGTCGGCAGATCGCCCGCAAAGGTCAGGATCACGTCGTGAATGCCGCCGCCGTTGCGGTGATAGCCGCTCGCAATCGCACGGTGCTCGGTGCTTGCGAGGATCGCCGGAGTGATGTCGAGCGGAACCGCCAGGTTGCTCGGCGGAAGCGCGTTGAGCTTTTCGAGCTGGGAACGCGTCACACACGAATCCGACGACTGCATCGCATTCGTCAGCCGCTCATTTTCCGGCATGACCAGCGCCGGCGCAGCGTAGGCAGGTGCCATGATGAACACGGCCCCGGTCGTCGCGAGGACACGCGCGGGCATCAGCGAAACGTTGCGTGCACGCCGCAATGCATAATCGCACAGGAACGCGGTGCCGGGCAGGCTGAGAGTGCTTGCCGTCGTCGCTTCGCGGATCACGAAGCACGACGCGATGGTCATCGCGACCATGATGTAAGCGAAGGCGATCCAGCCGTTCCTCTGTTCGGGCGGCGCCTTCCAGATAGCGAACAACGCACCGGCGAGGCCGACCAGCGGTTGCGCAAGGCCGGCGGCCGCGTCTCCGGCTGCGAGGCGCCAGATGGGCATCCCCTCGTCGACACCCTGATACCAGAGGGTCGCGACGAGCGGATCGAGCGAGGAGAAGGGCCCTTGCAGGAAATGCGGATCGACAGCGAACATCGCCGCCAGCGCGATGACTCCGACGCCGGCGAGAATTGCGAGGCGGCTGCGGAGGTCGGCTATCCCCGGCCTAACCGCAAACCAACAGCACAGCGCTGCGACGGTAAAACCGGCAAGATGCGCGACGTTCAGCGCGTCGTGGAGATGGTTGAACCACACCGACGGAAAGTGCGTCGCGCAGAACAGCAGGACGCTCGTCCCGGCAAGCGCGACGAGATAGTCTTTCAGACGCTCACCGGATGCCGGGTTGGCGATCCACTGAAAAGCGAACCACGCGCCGAGCGCGGCGATGAACGGGAGCGCCTCGATCGAGATGTTCACCCACAGCGCCATCGCCAGGCCGGCGACGATTCCAGAACGCCGCGGCCGCTCGTCGAGAATGGCGAGCAGCGCCACCAAAGCGAGCACGATTTGCCAGCCGTGATGGTCGATGCGCATGATCTTCATCTGCTTCATCGCGCCGAGTGAGGCTGGCGTCGCGAGCGCGGCCAGCAGCGCGGCAGGCGTTCCGATCAGCTTGTATGCAATTCGGTGCACCAGGAACATCGCGATGCCGAGCGTCAGCAACGGCACCGCGATCAGCGCTGCGGTCTCGGCGCCGTGCTGCCCGAGGAAGGGGCGTGCGATGAGGATCACCGCGGCGATCGGCAAGTCGACCAGCCGCGACCAGTGCATCGGCCCGCCCGCGGGCGGATTCAATCGGTATTGAGTAACGTCGAACCAGCTTTGCCCCGCCAGCCAGTCGCGGACCTGGATTAGACGCATCGCGTCGTCAGGATCGGGGAAGGTCCATTCCTGAATCGTCGGGATCGCCTTGAAGATCCACCATGCGCCGACCAGCAGCCAGATCGCGAACACCAGCCACAACTGGCGCTTCAACTCCATCGGCGGGGCGGCCTGTTCGGTCATGCGAAGACGACCTTCTTCCTCAGCACATAAGTCGCCTGGAAGCTGACCACGATTGCGACGCCCTTGGCAATCCGCGGATCGAGGCCGAAGTGGCTGCCGAAGCCGACGATCGCGGTCGTGATCCCGAGGCCGACCAGTGCCGACACAACGAACAGCGCCTGTTGCTGCCGGCGCCCGACGCTGCTTGACGCAAGCTGCGCCGCGAACACCAGCCGGCTGGAAATTGCCCAGTGGCAGACGATTCCCGAAACATATCCTGTCGCCGCCGCCAGCGCGGGCGTCATTCCCAGCGACAGCGCGGCCATGAAGACCGCGAAGTCGACACCGAGCGAAACCACGCTCGCGCCGATGTAGCGCGTATAAATCTGGTCCAGCATGGCGATTAGGCCGCCTTGAGCCGCTTCGGAACGAGGCGCTCGGAGGCAAGCGCCGCCTGCTCTCCCTCGTCGCCCGACTCATGATATTCGGCGTCTTCGTTGACCGCCCAGATGTCGTAGGCACGGCGCCCGGCCTGGATGTTCCGGACCGTCAGCATGGCGGTCATCATCGCATGGTCCTGGTTGTTATAGCGGTGCATGCCGTTGCGTCCGACCAGGTGAAGCGTCGGATAAGCCGTCTCCAGTTCCTCGCGGATCGCCTCGACATTCTCGCGATACTGGTCGTCATAGACCGGATAGGCCTTCTCCTGCCGCACCACGACGCCGCCCTCGACGCTCGCCGGGTCGCACAGGCCGAGGATCTGCATTTCCTTCTTCGCGAGTTCGACCAGGTCCTCGTCCTTAGACGCCCAAAGTCCGTCACCCTCGAAGCAGAAATATTCGAGGCCGACACAGGCGAGCGACTCGTCGGGCACCATCTCGGGCGACCAGCTGCGGAAGTTCTGGATCCGGCCAACCTTTACCTTCGAATCGTGGATGTAGATCCAATTGTCGGGGAAGACGTCCTTGGAACGGATCATCAGCGCGACGGTCAGGAAGTCGCGGTATTTGAGGTCGAACGCACGCGGCATCGCCTTGGGCAGCGGATGGACCCGGCTCACTAGCTCGCGGATCGGAGCAGACGAGATCACGTGGCTCGCCTTGATGATGACGCTCTTGCCCTCGCTCGTCGTCGCCGCAACGCGCCAGCGCTGGAGCTTGCTGTCGAACGACAGCTGCTGGAGCGCGTGGTTCATCAGCACCTTGTTGCCGTGCTCGACGACATAGTCGCGCGCCGCATCCCACATCATTCCCGGGCCCTTGCGCGGGTAGCGGAAGGTCTCGAGCAGCGTCTTGGTCTCCATGCCGTCGTTCGGGCGCTTGTTCAGCCCGAGCGAGCGCTTGAGCCCGTCGAGCACCGCGCCGCCGAGGCTGAGCCCCTTGATCCGCTGTGCCGCCCAGTCCGCCGAAATCTCGTCGCACGGCATGCCCCACACCTTTTCGGTGTAGGTCTTGAAGAAGATGTTGAAGAGCCGCTCGCCGAACTGGTTGATCGTCCAGTCCTGGAAGCTTTTCACGTTCTTGCGCGGGAACAGCTTCGAATAACCGTAGGAGGCCATGCACATGGCCGAGCGGAAGATGCCGAGATTGCGCAGCGCCTCGAATCCGCGCAGCGGATAGGAATAGAATTTGCCGTCATAGAAGATGCGGCTCATCCGCGGACGCTGGATGAAGTCGTTCGGCAGGATCTCGTTCCACAGATCGACCACCTCGCGCGACTTCGAAAAGAAGCGGTGCCCGCCGATGTCGAAGCGGAAGCCCTTGTGCTCGACGGTTCGACTGATGCCGCCGACGTAGGTTGCATCTTTCTCGATGACGATGACCGAAATTCCGGCCTTCGTGAGCAGATAGGCCGCGGTAAGGCCGGCTGGGCCTGCACCGATGATCGCGACATCGGCCGCTGCTTCGCTTGGCTGTGGCATTGCTTTCCCCGTCTAGTGACGGTCGCAACCTGTCCGCCAAGTTCTAAATCTTGGTTAAAATCGTGGTCAGAATTTCAGCGCCGCCCCGCATTCAACGGGGATACAGCTTTGGAAGCTTAGCTCTCCGCCGATCCAGATGGAGGCGTATCGATGAAGAAGTTCCTGATTGGCGGCGCTGCTGCGGCCGCGATTTTCGCCGGCGGCGCGGCCTTTGCTCAGACGGTCGCGCCGGCGCCGGCCGCCCATAGCGGGCACCGCGCGCATCCTACCCAGCCGGCAACGCGCGCCGAAGCGCAGTCGCGGGTCGCGACGATGTTCGCCAAGCTCGACACCAATCACGACGGTTTCATTACCAGGGAAGAGCTGAGCGCCCGGGAAGCGGCGCGATCGCAGAGGATGGAGCAGCGCGCCGAGCGCTTCGACCCGTCGAAGATGTTCGCTCGGCTCGACCTCAATCACGACGGCAAGCTGACTGAGGCCGAGGCGGAGACAGCGCGCAGCCAGCGGGCCGAGGCTAAGCCCGGCCAACCGGCCAAAGCTCACGCCGCGGCGATGGGCGGTCTGTTCGCACGCGCCGATACCAACAAGGACGGTGTGATCACCAAGGCGGAGTTCGACACCATTGGCCAGCAGATGAAGGCGCGCATGGAGCATGCCGAAATGGCCCGAGGCAACATGGGCAGCCGGTTGTTCGACATGGCCGACGCAAACAAGGACGGACGCGTTTCGCTCGCTGAGATGCAGCAGGCTGCGCTCGCCCGGTTCGACCGCTTCGATCTCAACCATGACGGGACGATCAGCCCCGAGGAGCGCCAGCAGGCGCGCCAAATGTTCAAGGCGCAGCACAAGCCGCAGTAAGTGGGCGAGGGCTGAGCCTTTGAGGAGACCCGGCCCGTCCCCGCGGGCCGGGTCTTTCTATTTGGCGAAGGCCGCCGCTTCGCTGCGGCGGCGCTTTGCCGGAGAACGCTTGGCAGCCGCGGGCTCGGCGCCGATCTTCCGATAGCGCGCCTCGGCCTCGGCGATATAGTCGCGGGTGATCGGCAGGGCGTTGCGGTCCCGCACATATTGCACCTGGAAGTTGCAGCCGCTGCCGTTCTCGAACATCACGATGCCTCCCGAAAGGTAGAATTCCCACATCCGGAAGAAGCGCTCGTCGTAGAGCTTCACCATCTTTTCTCGAGCCGCGGTGAAGCGCCTCAGCCATTCTCGCAACGTGTAGGCGTAATGCAGCCGAAGGATCTCGATATCGGTCGAGATGAGCTTCACCCGCTGGGTCGATTCCTGCATTTGGCTGATCGAGGGCAGGTGGTAGCCCGGGAAAATATATTTGTCGGTGAACGGGTCTGGCGCTTTGATCGCCTCGCCGAACTTGCCGATCGTGTGGAGCAGCATCACGCCGTCCTGGGCCAGCAGCTCGCGGCATTTGGCGAAGAATTCGTCGAAATGCGCCTTGCCGACATGCTCGAACATGCCGACCGAGACGATTCGGTCATATTCTCCTTCGAGCAGCCGGTAGTCGATCAGCTCGAACTTCACGTGATCCGCGACGCCCTCGTCCTCGGCCCTACGCCGCGCATATTTTAGCTGCTCCTCGGACAAAGTGATCCCGAGGACGTCCACGCCCGCGACCTTGTGAAGATAGAGCGCCATGCCGCCCCATCCGCACCCGATGTCCAGAACCCGCTGTCCGGGCTTCAAATATAGCTTGGCGGCGATGTGGGCCTTTTTGTCGGCCTGCGCCTGCTCGAGGCTGTTGTCGGGGTCGGTGTAGTAAGCGCAGCTATATTGCCGGTCCGCGTCGAGGAACGCGTCGTAGAGCTCGTCGCTAAGGTCGTAGTGGTGTGCAACGTTGCGCTTCGAACGAGTCGGCTTGTTGCGGTGGAAAGCTCTCCTAAGGGCGCCCAGACGGCCCTTTCCGAACAGGTTGCGCCTCGCGCCTTTGTCTTCCCAGCGGTTCTGGCCGGTGATCATCTCCATGAGGTCGAGGATCGAACCATCCTCGACGATGAAGCGGCCGTCCATATAGGCCTCGCCAAGGCCGAGGCGCGGGTTCCTGGCGATGTCCAGGCCGACCTTCCTGTCGGTGAACCGCACGGTGAGGTGCTTGTCCCCTCCCGGTCCGATGGTCTGTGGCGGCTTCCCTGGGATGAGGAGCGTGATGCTGCCCCGTCGAAGTAACTTCCCGACAAGCTTACCAATCAGCGACATCAACCCATCTCCTCGATCGCAGCGCGATGCCACGCCGCGCTCGGCGCGGCAATCAACGCGGTCAATTTCACCTTGTCTTCCGATAGCGTTCGCCGGCGAACGCCCAGCGCAGGGTTCCCGCGACTCCATAGGTTGCAACGCGAACCAGCGGCGGCAGGGTCGGCCGCGACAGGCCGTGCATCTCCCTCGCGAATTGCGGCAGAAGGTCGACGGCCGCGTTCATCAGAAGCGATTGCACGGGCGCCTCCGTGAGGGAGCGCACCGGCGCCTTGAGCACCAGCTCGCAAAAGGTGCGCGTTCGTTCGTCGGAGCGAAGCTCGGGTCGGAATTCGCGCAGCAGCCGCTCGGCTTCCGCCCTGGTCTGGGGCACCGGGTCGGCGTCGAGTAGCTGCGCCACCAGGCCGCTTTCGGCAAAATATCGGTCCTGGTCGGCCCGGCTCATCCCGGGTTCGGCATAGCGGCGCCATCCGTCGAGGAAATTGATTGCCCCTGCGACATGGACCCAGGCGAGCAGCCACGGATCGGTTGCGCGATAGTCGCTGCCATCGTCGAGGATGCCGCTGACCTGCTCGTGGATCGTCTTTACCCTGGCGATCGCGGCCATGGCCGAATCGCGGTGCCCGTACGTCGTCGCGGCAATGAAGCGGGCCGTGCGTCTCAACCGCCCGAGCATGTCGGAATGGACGTCGCTATGGTCCCACACGCCGGCGAGGGCCCTGGGGTGAAGCATTTGCGTGAGGAGCGCGGCAATCCCGCCCACCATCATCGAGGTGACGTCGCCGTGGACTCGGCGGATGACCGATCCCGGCGGGAACAGCGCCTGGTCGGACGCGGGAACGGGCTTTTCGCCTCGAGATTGATCGTTGAAGGTGGAACGGACCTGCCTCACCAAAGCTCGGCGGACCGGCGACAGCACCTTCAGGCCGCCTCGCGGCTCCGGCGCTTGCGCTCCGCCGCTGTCTTCAGCTGTCCGCAGGCAGCGTCGATATCGCGGCCGCGCGGGGTGCGCACCGGAGCGGAGATCCCGGCTTCGAAGATGATGTTGCTGAAGGCCTTGATCCGCTCGTCGGTCGAGCATTCGTAGGGCGCGCCGGGCCAGGGATTGAACGGGATCAGGTTCACCTTGGCCGGAAGCTTGTACCTCCGGATCAGCCGGACCAGCTCGCGCGCATGTTCGTCGCTGTCGTTCTTCCCGTTAAGCATCACATATTCGAACGTGATCCGCCGTGCGTTGTTGGCGCCCGGGTAGGCCGCGCAGGCTTCGAGCAATTGCTCGATCCCGTATTTGCGATTGAGGGGAACGATCTCGTCGCGAATTTCCTTGGTCACCGCGTGAAGCGAGACCGCGAGATTGACACCGATCTCGTCGCCCGCACGCGCCATCATCGGCACGACGCCGCTGGTGGACAGCGTGATCCGTCGCCGCGACAGCCCCAGGCCGTCGCCGTCCATGACGATCTTGAGCGCGTCGCGGACATTGTCGAAATTGTAGAGCGGCTCGCCCATCCCCATCATGACGATGTTGGTCAGCATCCGTCCTTCGGGCTGGCTCGGCCATTCGCCCAGCGCATCGCGGGCGAGCATCACCTGGCCCACGATCTCCGACGGCTCGAGGTTGCGCACCAGCGCCATGGTTCCCGTGTGGCAGAAACGGCAGTTGAGCGTGCAGCCGACCTGGCTCGACACGCACAAGGTTCCGCGGTCCGCGTCGGGGATGAAGACCATTTCGAAGTCATGGCCGTCGTGCGTCTTCAACAGCCACTTCCGCGTGCCGTCCGATGACACCTGCGCCACGACCACCTCGGGCCGAGCGATGGAAAAGCGCTCCGCGAACCAGCCGCGCTGCGCCTTGGCGATGTCGCTCATCGCCGCGAAATCGGTGACGCCGCGATTGTAGATCCAGTGCCAGACCTGCTTCGCGCGAAGCTTCGCCTGCCTCGGCTCCAGGCCGGCTGCCTCGAACTCCGACCGGATGGCGTCCTTCGAACGGCCGACGAGCTCGACCTTGCCGTCCGCGCGCGGCGCCGGACCGCGCGGCACTGGCACGGGATCGATCGCGCCGGGAATCGGCATCAGGTTGGTGTCGGCACTCATGGCAGGGGGGCCATGTAGTTATCGGCGCTCGATTTTGCCAGCGCAGGCGGCCGCGGCGGCGTCGATGGCGGTGGCCGCCCCGTCGAGCGAATAGGGATCGACGACTCGCCTTCCCCCCGCGTCGCGCGATTCGATGCTCATCCCGGTGGCGCTCCGGATCGCGGCGATGATCGCCTGCTCCTGCAGCGGCCCGTCGCTCCACGCCCAGTTGCCCCGCGAAACGAGCATGAATGGCTGGTCGTCGATCCTAAGCATCACCGCCGCGCCGGGCCTCGGCATGCGGCGAAGGCGCGCGTGGAACTCGCCCCATTGCCGGCGGTCGGGCGAGAAGGTGAAGCCCGCGAGCGCCTGGACCTTCCCCTTTTCGGCGATCCGAACAGAGCGCGACAGCGCTTCGCAGGTCGAGCCGCGGTCGATCGCGGCCCATGCGCCGCCAGCCTGGAGGATGCTCGCGCCGGCGACTGCCGACGAAGCAAGCAGCGCCATGCAGGCTAGGATCGAGCCGGTCTTTCTCACCGCTGCAGGCTAACCGCTCCGCAAGGCGCGCGCCACCGGCGGCCTTGCGGCGACCCTATAGGTTTCGAACGAGTGTCAGCTTTTCGCCTGTCGACGGAACCACGAAGCCGCGGCCGGCCTTCTCGACGGCCTCGCCCGTGCCCAGCTGGAATCGCTTCCGCGCGAACAGGCCGAACAGGCGCGTCCCGTCGCGGATCTCATAGAGCGTCAGCTCGTCGCCATTGCCGTCGACGACGGCGATTTCCCTGAATTGACTCGTCACAAGTCCGCTCCCCTCGCGGACGATTCGGCGTCGCCAACCTAACCGAAGTTAAATTTTCGTCCAGTGACGACGCGATTCCTTCGCCCGCTCAAAGGGGAAATGCAATCTTGCCCTATAACTTTCGTTATGCCATGCGTCCGATTGCTCGGTTCTGGATGATTCGCCGCGTTAGGAGGGCGTGATGAACCGAGTGCTTTCTTTCCAAGCGGACCCGGCGCGCTAGCCGCGGGCTCCAACCATGGGATTGGCGGAAATACTCAGCCGCGCTGCGGCGGAGCTGGCCCTGTTCGCGGGTGCCGGCTTCCTCCTATTTGCGGTCAACGACCTGTTGGTCGACATCATCTATTTCGCACGCGGCTCTTGGCGCTCGTTGACGGTCTACAGCCGCTACCCGCGGGCTTTTGCCAGCGCCTTGCCGGACAACCCCGATCCCGCATTCATCGCAATGCTGGTTCCCGCGTGGGACGAAGCGGCAGTGATCGCTTCGATGCTTCGGGCGACCCTCGGCAGGCTCGACTATGCCAATTACCGCATCTTCGTTGGTCATTACCGCAACGACCCGGCGACGGCCGCCGCCATCGCCGCAGTTGACGACGGCCGAGTCCAGGCCGTCGAGGCCGATCGTGACGGCCCGACGACCAAGGCCGACTGCCTCAACCATCTCTACGATGCCCTCGTCGCCTATGAGGCGGAAACCGGCCGCTCCGCCGCGGCCGTTGCACTCCATGACGCCGAGGATGTCGTCCATCCGCTCGAGCTGAAGGTGTTCGATCGGCTGATCGGCCGCGCCGCGGTGATCCAGCTGCCAGTGCTTCCGCTCCCCGACCCGCATTCTCGCTGGATCGGCGGCCATTATTGCGATGAATTTGCCGAGGCGCACACCAAGGAGTTGGTTGTGCGCGAAGCCGTCGGAGCGGCGATTCCGCTTGCCGGAGTCGGTTGCGCGATCGCCCGAACGCCGCTCGCCCGGCTCGCCGCGATGCATGAGGGCAGGCCGTTCGCCGGAAGCAGCATGACCGAGGACTACGAAATGGGGCTGAGGATCGGCGCGCTCGGCCTCAAGACGATGTTCGTGCGACTGCCGGCCCGTCCAGGCGAGCGCGGAATTGTCGCAAGCCGCGGCCATTTCCCGGCGACGCTCGGAAGCGCCGTTCGCCAGAAAGCACGCTGGCTGGGCGGAATCGCATTATCGGGATGGGACCGGCTGGGATGGAGCGGCGGCCTCGGGGAACGGTGGATGCGCATGCGCGACCGGCGCGGGCCCCTTGCCGCGTTGCTCATGCTCGCCGCTTACATGGCCGCGTTGATCTGGTCGCAGATCTGGCTCGCCGAAGCATTGGGTGCGCCAATCGATGCCCGGCTCGATCCTGCGCTCATCACCCTCCTGACGATCAATGGCTGGCTTCTCGCCTGGCGCATCCTGATTCGCGCCTGCTTCACCGCACACGCTTATGGCGCGTGGGAGGGCCTGCTTTCGATCCCCCGAATCGTCATCGGCAACCTGATCGCAATCCTTGCTGCCGCAAGGGCCATCGCGATCCATCTTGGAGGCGGCGCACGCCGCTGGGACAAGACGGTGCACATCTTCCCCGCGGAGCTGCCGCAATGAAGCCGTCGCTGCGCTTCCTTGCGGTGGCAGTCTTGGGCTGGGCCGGCGTTCGCGCCGCAACGCTCGGCGCGCTTCCCGGCGCCGAGATCTTCCGGATCGACCGGAGCGAGGCGAAGCCGCCGCCGATCGTTCCAACCGAATTCCCGCCGATTGCGCCGATCGCCCCCGCGACCACTGACGCGGCTTCAGCGGACTTTCGTGAGGCCGGCATGAGCTACGGGCCGACGCAGCAATCGCCTCCAGGTGCTCGAGCGCCGATCGTCCCCTTTTATTATTCGGCTTCGTCTCCGCCTCCCGCGAGGCCAACGCCTGCGCTGCTGCCGGAGCCACGACGTCAGTTCTATTCCCCCATTCCGGCGCTCGACGAATGGCCGCTGTCGCGCATTGCGTCTGCTTCGATGCCGCTGCGATCGAGCATCGTCAGCGCGGCCCAGAGCGTGCCGGCCGCACTAAAGCGAAGCGGCATCGATCGGCTGCAGCTCACGACATGGGCACTGCTGCGTTCGCAGTCCGCGGGAGTTGCCGGCACGGGATCGCTGGCGAGCGGAGGCTCGCTCGGCGCCAGCCAGGCGGGCGCGAGGCTGAGCTACAATTTCACGCGACAGATCGCGGCGACGCTGCGCAGCACGTCGGAGGTCGGCCGCCGCGGAGGCGAGCTCGCGGCGGGGGTCAGGATCCAGCCGGTACGTGGAATTCCGCTCTGGTTCGACGCCGAGCGCCGCCAGCGCATCGGCCGCTACGGCGGAGGACGAAGCGCCTTCGCCTTGTTCTTCGAAGGCGGCGTCTATGATCGCCCGATGCCGCTCCATTTCTTCCTTGACACCTATTTGCAGGGCGGCGTGGTCGGCTTCCGGAGCCGGGACGGCTTCGTCGACGGCGGCCTGACCCTGACTCGGCCGGTGTACAAGAACTTCTCGGCCGGCCTTGGTGTATGGGGAGGGGCCCAGCCCGGCGTCTACCGCGTCGATGCCGGCCCGCGAGTTACGATGCGCGTCCGCAACAACCTCCGAGTCCACTTCGACTGGCGACAGCGCCTCGCCGGCAACGCCATCCCGGGCTCGGGCCCCGCGGTCACGCTCGCCGGGGATTTCTAGCGTCGCGAACTTGGCCGCGCCGGTTGTTTGCGGCTAGGCTCGGCGGCGCCGATGCACATCTATCTTCCCATCGCAGGTCAGTCGGTGAACGCGCTCTTCATCGTCCTCCTGGGCTTTGGGGTGGGCCTGCTATCGGGCATGTTCGGCATCGGCGGCGGGTTCCTGACCACGCCGCTCCTCATCTTCTATGGGATCCCTCCCGCTGTTGCCGTCGCTTCGGCGACAACTCAGATCACCGGAGCGAGCGTGTCGGGGGCGATGGTCCACATGCGCCGCGGCGGGGTCGACATGAAGATGGCCGGGGTGATGATCGTCGGCGGTTTCTTGGGCTCGGTGGCTGGTGCGTTCATCTTCCGAATGCTGCTTTCGAGCGGGCAGGTCGATGTGGTGATCAGCTTCCTCTACGTGCTGATCCTGGGATGGATCGGCACAATCATGCTGAAGGATGCGCTGACGGCCCTCGGATTGATCCCCGGCAAGCCCGCTGAAGCCGGCGCTCCGCGCCACAACCGCTGGGTCGCCTCGCTTCCGCTCCGCTGGCGCTTCTACAGCTCCGGCCTCTACATCTCGCCGCTGGCTCCCGTCGCGATCGGCTTCCTTGCCGGCGTGATGACCGTTCTGCTCGGCATCGGCGGCGGCTTCATCCTCGTTCCCGCGATGATCTACGTGCTCGGAATGCCGGCCCGAGTGGTGATCGGGACCAGCCTCGCGATGGTGCTCGCGGTGAGCGCCGCGACGACGATGGTCCACTCCATCACCACCCGTTCGGTCGACATCGTCCTCGCCGGCCTCCTGCTGGTCGGCGGAGTCATCGGCGCCCAATATGGCGCGATCCTGACTCTTCGGATCAAGCCCGACCTTCTGCGTCTGGCGCTCGCGCTCATCATTCTTCTCGTCGGCCTCCGAATGCTCCTCGGCCTCGCGTGGCGGCCGGACGAGATCTTCTCGATCGAGTATCTGTGAGAGCCGGTCTCCTTCCCGCCGCGCTGCTGCCGATCGCGCCGCTGCTGGTCGCCGCCGACAAGCCGGTGCTGGTCCCCGACATTTCCGCTCGGCAAGTCCAGATCAGCTACCGCTTCTCCGGTGCGCAGCTGCTTTTGTTCGGTGCGATCTCCTATCCCGACGGGCGCATGCCGGCGCGTCCGGCGGACGTCGCGGTGGTCCTTCGCGGCCCGGTCCAGCCGATCCTCGTTCGCGAGAAGAAAAAGATCGCCGGCGTATGGATGAACGCGGACTCGAGCCGGTTCCGCTCCGCTCCGAGCTTCTATGCAGTGGCGTCGTCGCGCCCGATCCGCGATCTCGTCGACGACCGCACGGCCTCGATCTACGAGCTTGGGGTCCACAACCTCCAGCTGTCGCCGGGCGGCGGCTCGCTGCCCGAACGCGATCGGCATTTCGAAGCGGGCCTGCTCGATCTTCGTTCGCGCGCCGGCCTCTATTCGGAGAGCCCGCACGGCGTCGAGATCAGCGACGGGATCCTCTACCGCGCCGCGGTGACGATCCCCAGTCAGGTTCCGGTCGGGACCTACTCGGCCGAAACCTTCCTCATCGACCGCGGCAAAGTGGTCGCCGCGGCGACCCGCGACATTCAGATCGACAAGTCAGGGTTCGAGCGCGACGTGTGGCTGGCGTCCCGCCGGCACCGCTTCTTCTACGGCCTTGCTTCGGTCGTCATGTCGCTCGGTCTCGGATGGGCCGCGGCGGTCGCCTTCCGGCGGCGATTCTAGGCTTTAGTCCTAAGCCAATTTTAACCGCTCCAAGGTAAGCCGCTCAGCGCAACAGGCACCTGGGAGCGTTACTAATGGACGAGCAGCCGAACCTGCGCGAATTTCTCAATGAAGTCAGCAGCTTCAGCGAGGAAGAGGCAGCACCAGCGCCGGCAAAATCCTCGCCTACGAAGCTCGATGCGATTGGCCAGGTGGTGGAAATCGCGGGCTCGGGATCGCAGATTCGCATGGACGGCGCCGCGCTGAGCGGGCTTCAGTCCCACTCGGATCCCTCGGTCGCCATGTCGGGCCAGGTCGGCAGCCAGGTAAAGATGGTCGTCGGCAACGCCTGGCTGATCGCCAACGTGCGCACGCTTCGCGGGAATGAATCCGGCGAGCTCGTCGCCCACGTCGACTTCCTCGGCGAGGGCAAGAACACCTCTGGGCGCCTCAGCAGCTTCCGCCGCGGCGTCACGCGTTATCCGATCCCCGGCGCCGCCGTTCTTCCAGTCACGACCGACGACCTTCGCTCGGTGTTCGCCGCCAGCGACGAGCCGAACATCGAAATCGGCACCGTCTATCCGACCGACGACATCCGGGGAGCGCTCTACGTCGACCCGATGCTGTCGAAGCATTTCGCAGTGCTGGGATCGACCGGCACGGGTAAGTCGACCTCGGTCGCTTTGATCCTTCACCGGATCTCGCAGCTTTCGCCCGAGGGCCACATCCTGATGATCGACCCGCACGGCGAATATTCCGCCGCGTTCAAGAATTGCGGCGAGCTGTTCAACGTCGACAACCTCCAGCTGCCCTACTGGCTGATGAACTTCGAGGAGCATTGCGAGGTCATGCTGACCACGCACGGCCAGGATCGGCAGCGCGACGCGGACATCCTCGCCAAGTGCCTGCTTGCGGCACGGACGAAGGGCAAGGACATGAGCCAGTTCGGCAAGGTTACCGTCGACAGCCCGATTCCTTACCTACTGACCGATCTCCACACGATCCTGGTCAACGAAATGGGCAAGCTCGACCGCGCCGGCGATTCGCTGCCGTTCCAGCGCCTGAAGACGAAGATCGAAGAGCTTCGCTCCGACCCGCGCTATACCTTCATGTTCTCGGGAATGCTGGTGTCGGACTCCATGCCGGGTCTCATCGCCAAGCTGTTCCGTCTTCCCAGCCAGGGCCGCCCGATCTCGATCGTCGATGTGTCGGGCGTTCCGTCCGAGATCACGTCCGTCGTGGTTTCGGTGCTCGCCCGCATGGTGTTCGACTATGCGATCTGGTCGCGCACCGAGGCGCAGAAGCCGCTTCTCCTCGTCTGTGAAGAGGCGCACCGCTACGTGCCGAAGGACGAGCACCAGGAGAGCGGGCAGGCCGTCCGCAAGATCCTCGAGCGCATCGCCAAGGAGGGCCGTAAGTACGGCGTCAGCCTCGGCCTCATCACGCAGCGGCCGTCGGACCTTGCCGAAGGCGTGCTGTCGCAGTGCGGAACGATCATCTCGATGCGTCTCAACAACGACCGTGACCAGGCCTGCGTCCGTGCGGCGATGCCGGAAGGCGCGCGCGGGTTCCTCGACGCGATCCCGGCGCTCCGCAACCGCGAATGCATCGTCTGCGGCGAGGGCGTCGCGATCCCGATCCGGGTAAGTTTCGACGACCTCGAACCCGAAAAGCGCCCCGCCTCTTCGGACCCGAGCTTCGCACGGCTGTGGTGCGAGACCGGCGATGAAGTCGGAATCATCAGCCGCACGATCAAGCGCTGGCGCGGCCACGGCCGGTAAGACCGTCGTCATTCGCGGATAGGCTTATCCGGGTATTCCCGGATGACATTCTTGCGCCGGGCGAACGATCATCCTCGGCATGAGGATGAAATATTTCGCGCTCGGCGCCCTTCTTCTCGCTCAGCCTGCGTCCGCCCAGCAGGTCGATCGCGGCGGAAGACCGATTCTCGAGGTCGCCTCGCAGCTGAAGAACGGCGAATATGTCTGGGCCCCCGAGCTCGCGCAGGACGGCCCGATGCTCGTCATCGTCAACCTTGCGACCCAGCGGCTGATCGCGTTCCGAAACGGCGTCCCGATCGGCGCTTCGACCGTCTCTTCGGGCAAGGACGGCTATGAAACGCCGACGGGCGTTTTCACGATCCTTCAAAAGGCGAAGGAGCATTATTCGAAGACCTACAACAACGCCCCCATGCCGAACATGCAGCGACTGACGTGGAAAGGAATCGCGCTCCACGCCGGCAATCTGCCGGGCTATCCGGCCTCGCACGGTTGCGTTCGCCTTCCGATCAAATTCTCGGGCCTGTTGTTCGGTGCAACCAGCCTTGGGATGACCGTGGTCATCACCAGCCTCACCGTCACTCCACAGGCCTCCGCACCGCCGCCGCTGGCGTCCGGCCCCGGTGCAACAGCGTCCGCGTCCCTTTCGAACGCCGCCTACCAATGGCATCCCGCGCGCGCGCGCCGCGGGATCGTCTCGGTCGTCGTTAGCACGACCGACAGGCGCGCGATCGTGCTTCAGGACGGCGTCGAGATCGGATCGGCGCCCGTTCGTTATTCCGGCGATCTGTCGAGTCCCGTCGCTTACGTCCTGCGAGGCCGGGAAGCCGGCAGCAATCAATGGCTGAAGCTCTATTATTCGGGAACGGGCGGAAGCATGGACGCGTCGCCTGAAGAGGCCCGCAAGTTCGATGCACCGACGACTTTTCGCCAGCAATTGCTGACCCTCCTCAGGCCCGGAAGCATCATCATCGTCACCCCGCAGCCTTTAAAGGCCGGGAGCCCGGGCAAGTCGCTGACGGTCATCGAAGACGACGAAACGAATCGCTAAACGGTCGGCAGCGGGGTGAAGACCTACGATTGCAAAATCTTGCCGCTTCATCGAAGCTGACCGGGTGCAGGGGCAAGATTCATCGCTGACCAGCTGCGGCTGGCGCCATTTCGATTTCGCTGGCCTCCTTTCGAGACTTTGCCCACCGCTTCGGCCGTCGCCCGGGGACGTCGAAAACCTGAGGCGGGCCATATCCGCGGGGGGCAAGCGCATCCTCTTGCTCGGCGTCACGCCCGAACTCTCGATCCTCGGCGCGGATCTTACCGCAGTCGACAATGATCAGCGGATGATCGATCATATCTGGCCCGGCGATCGTGCCGGTCGTCGGGCGCTGCTCGCCGACTGGACCGACCTTCCCTTCCCGAGCGAAAGCTTCGATGCGGTGATCGGGGACGCATCTCCCAATGCCGCCGCGGAACAGGTGGATGAGGTAATTGCCGAAGCGAGGCGAGTCCTTGCGCCCGGCGGAACGGCCGCTTTCCGCCTGTTCTGCTCGCCCGAGCAAGGCGAAACCCTCGAATTCATCCGCGACGATGTCGCTGCGGGATGGCTGGGCAACTTCCATGCGCTGAAATGGCGGATTGCGATGGTTCTAGCCGGAAAGGAGCCGCGCGGGATCGTCCCCGTCGGCGAAATCCTTGCAGCCTTCAACCGCCTGTTCCCCGACCGCGGGGCTCTCGCCGCGTTCACCAATTGGCCGCCCGAGGACATCGCCACCATCGACGCCTATGTCGGCGCCGAGCACAGCCTCGGCTTCCCAAGGCTCTCGGCGATGCGCGAACTGATCGGGCGTCATTTCTCGGCGGTCTCGGTGATAGAGGCGGAGAATTATCCCCTGGCGGAACGGTGCCCCACCGTCGTCTGCCGCCGCTGATTTCGAGTCACTTGCGATGGCCCGGCTAGTCGTCGTCATCCACGAATTCGACGTGTTCCGGATCCAGGTTCGCTCGACGGGCAAGATCGGGAGCCCCTATCTGCTGTTCGACGTCCTGAAGCAGCTGGAGAGCTTGGGTCACTCAGTCCACGTTTCGCGCGGGCCGGAACCGGCCAACGGCGATGCCGCTTTGCTCCACGTCGATTCGACCATCGTCGAGCAGCCCTATCTCGACCTCGCCAGCCATTATCCACGCACGATCAACTTCGGCACGGGCGACATTTCCAAGCGCGCAACAAGCAGGCTTCTGCTCGCGAAAGGCAATTCCTGGGACGGCCCGGTGATCGTGAAGTCGAACCTCAACAACGGCGCCACCATGGAGGACCAACACAACCGCGAAGCGGCGAGGATGGGCCTTCCGCCGCCCCATCCGGGCGTCGCGAAGGCGGAAAGCTATCGCATCCTCGATTCACTCTCGGACGTCGAAGACGCGGTGTGGCGGGACCGGACGCTGGTCGTCGAGCGCTTCCTTCCCGAGGAGGACGAGGAGGGCGGCTACGTCCTCAGGACATGGGTGTTCATGGGCTCGCGTGAGCGCTGCAGCCGGGTCGTCACCGCCAACAAGGTGTCCAAGGCCGGCGCGATCCTTCGTTACGCGCCCGCCGAGGTCCCCGACGCGCTGAGACGCGAACGCGAGCGGCTCGGGTTCGACTTCGGCAAGTTCGACTTCGTCATTCATGACGGAAAGGCCGTGCTGCTCGATGCGAACCGGACACCAGGAGTCGCCAGGAGGCTTCAGTCGGTGATGGACGAGGGCGCGCGCAATCTCGCCGAAGGGCTGAGCGAGCTACTGACGGCGGAATGAAATCCGCGGGGCGATCGGCCTAGGCCGGCTCGAGGCTCAATCGGGGATTTTCTCAAGCACGTCCTGCATCGACAATTCGATCTGCAGGGTCATCGTCTGGACTCCACGCTCATAACCGAGCTGCCGTGGCATCATGATCGGATGCTTTCCGACCGTCACGATCATGCTGATACGTCCGCGTTCCGGGCTCAGCGCCGCTGCCGCCTTCTTCGCCGCCGCATAGAGATCCTGCCGCGTGCGGAGCGACAGCTCGACCTTCGATCGCATGCCGAGCAGCGCGCGCTTTGCCTGCCGGTAGAGAAGGCCGGCCGCATAGCTGGTCTTGACCGGGTAGGCGTGGTGCTGGGTCCGGCTCGGTGCATCGTGCTGGATGATCGACTCGATGATGCTCGCAGCGAGCGGGAAACGGCCACAGCGAACCATCACCAGCCGTTCCTCGAGATCGGTGTCAGCGCCGGCGGCATAGCCCTCCAGGACCTCATCATAGCCCTGTAGCCGCCGGAACAGCGGGGCAGGGATGACATGGAATCCCTTGAGCTGGTTGGAGGCGAGGCGGATGCCAACCTCGTTGAACGTGCGTGACGTCTTGCTGTCGAAGAAGCCGAACGCGCGTTCAGGAAGGTTCTTCGAAAGCCAGTCGATCGCGCCCTCGGCCATCACCGTGTCCGCATCGACGAAAACGAGGACGTCCGAAGTTGCGACTGCGGCGCCCGCGTTGCGCGCCTTCCAGTTGGAGAAATGCTTCTGGCCCGGCACCGAGACGAGCCGGACGGAAGGGAAGTTCGCGGTTACGAACTCGCCCGTCCCTTGCGGACAGGAATAGTCCACCACGATCACTTCGTTCGCGCCCTGCGCCATCATTTTCGGCAGGCTGGCCTGCAAATGCTCCAGCCTCCCCTTGCAGGTCGTGATGATACTGAACGTGCGCGCCAACTGAGCCATCCACATTTGCCTGGGTGCGCGAGCTTTAGGGCGCGCTCTGCGGCCTCGGCAATCTACAATTCGCTTTGGCTAGGCGTTCGACCGGCCGCTGTGGTTGCCGACTCCCACGCTGAGCAGCGCTTTCAGGCGCGCCTTCACTGCGCCGGCTAGGTTCGTGTCGACGACCGGAGCGCTCGTGAAGCGGACGCTGAGAGGGTTGACCGGCGAACCGCCCATTCGAACCTCGAAGTGGACATGCGGACCCGTCGAAAGGCCGCTGGATCCGACATAGCCGATGACTTGGCCCTGGCGGACGAAGCTTCCCGGCTGGGCGACGATCTCGCTCATGTGCCCGTAGAGGCTGACGAGGCCGCCGCCATGGGCGATCTGGACCTCGCGGCCGTAGCCTCCGGCCCAGCCGGCCGCGACGATTCGGCCGTCGCCGGCGGCCACGATCGGACTTCCCCAGGCGGCGCCGATGTCGAGTCCCGCGTGGAAGCGGGTGAAGTGAAGAATCGGGTGGTAGCGATAGCCGAAATAGGAGGTGATATGCCCGTCGACGGGCATCATCATCCCGCTTTCGACCGGTGCCGGCCGCTCCGCATTGGCGGCGTCGATCCACCTCGCCTGGCCGTTTGCGGACCATCTGACGAGCTGGAGCGCTGACTGGCCGATGCGGTCGAGACCGGCATAGAGCAGCTGGTGATTGGGTCCGAGAACCAGGTCGAAGCCGTCGCCCGAGGTCACGTCACCGACGTCGATCTCGGTCGCGATCGCCGCCAGATATTCGGCGGCGACGGCGGGGCTCGCGCCGGCAGCGCGCAGCGACCAGTAGAGCCCGTCGCCCGCGCGTCCCCGGATCCGTACCGGTCCCTCGGAGAAGACAGCCGCAACCGGCTGCCCCGCAGGCTTCGCCTCTTCCTGCGGAACGAACGCCCGCTTGGGCGCAAACTCGATCGATTCGGCGGACGCCGTCGGCGCCATCGCCATGCCCGTCGCGCCGCCGTTCGACAGCGGCGCAACGCCAAGCGCCTCCCATTGCCGCTCGTCGTCGTTCGGAGAGTAGGACGGCCTCGGGAAGGAGGCCCAAGCGACCGTGCTGCAGGCGAGCGCGAACGCGCCCGCAACCTTCCAGCCAGGGCGCGGCCAGGCAGGCGCAAGAGAGCGGCGCAAAGGGTGCGCACGGCTTCGTGACGTCAACACAGGGGCGGTGATGGCGAAACAAGGTTAAAACCGCCCTAAATTCATGGGTTGGAACTTGCGCTCTCCCACCGCGCTGCCAAAGTGAGAGAGACCATGGCGCCGCGTTCAGACGCTCCGGTCCGGGCCATCCTCGGGCCGACCAATACCGGTAAGACCCATCTCGCGATCGAGCGGATGTGCGGCCATTCCTCGGGCGTGATCGGCTTCCCGCTTCGGCTTCTCGCGCGCGAAGTCTACGACCGGGTCGTCGCGATGAAGGGTGAAAGCCAGGTCGCGCTTCTGACCGGCGAGGAGCGGATCGTTCCTCCCCAGGCCCGCTATTTCCTGTGCACCGCCGAGAGCATGCCAGTGCCCGGCGGCGACACCCACCATGACGGCGGCCTCCAGCGCGATTTCGCCTTCGCCGCCATCGACGAGGCGCAGCTCGGGATCGATCCTGAGCGCGGCCACGTATTTACCGACCGGATGCTCCGCGCCCGCGGCCGCGAGGAGACGCTGATCCTCGGCTCCGACACGCTGAAGCCGGTCATCCGCGAGTTGCTTCCGGAAGCCGAGATCGTCAGCCGGCCGCGCTTCTCGACCTTGCGCTATGCGGGCAGCGTCAAGCTTTCACGCCTTCCGCCGCGCTCTGCCGTCGTCGCCTTCTCCGCTGAGCAGGTCTACGCACTGGCAGAGATGCTGCGCCGTTTCCGCGGTGGAGCGGCGGTCGTGATGGGCGCGCTCTCGCCCGCCACCCGCAACGCCCAGGTCGCGATGTTCCAGCGCGGCGAGGTCGATTATCTCGTCGCAACCGACGCGATCGGCATGGGCCTCAACATGGATGTGACCCACGTCGCCTTTGCCGGCCTGGAGAAGTTCGACGGGCGGCGCGACCGCAGGCTCACGATCGCCGAAATGGCGCAGATTGCAGGGCGCGCCGGACGCCACCAGCGCGACGGCACGTTCGGAACGCTGGGGCTCAGCGAGGAGAGCGGCGGCTTCAGCGATGCCGAGACCGCTGCCATCGAGGAGCATCGGTTCCGCCCGATCGACTGGGTTTATTGGCGCAATGCCGACCTCGATTTCTCCGACGTCGTCACCCTCATCGCAAGCCTCGAGGAAAAGCCCGACGATCCCGTCCTGCGCCCTGCGCCCGAAGCGATCGACCTCGCGGTGCTCAAGCATATCGCCGAGGATCCGGCGGTCGCCGCCAAGAAGGGCGCCCAAGCAAGGCGCCTGTGGGCAGTCTGCGGCCTTCCCGACTTCCGCAAGGTCGGGCCGATGCACCATAGCCGAATGGTGCGCCGGCTGTTCAGCTACATCGGCGAAGGCGGCCATGTGCCGCACGAATGGTTTGCCGCCGAGGTCGCACGCCTCGACAATATGAGCGGCGACATCGAGGCGCTCGCCGATCGCCTCGCAGGCATCCGCAGCTGGGCCTATATCGCCCATCGCTCCGACTGGTTGAAGGAACCGGCGAAATGGGCCGAGCGCACCCGCGAGGTCGAGGCGCGTCTCTCTGATGCTCTTCACGAGCGGCTCACGCAGCGCTTTGTCGACCGCCGCACCGCCGTTCTCGTCCGCGACATCGGCGCCCGCGGCGCCGACGCGCTGCCGGTGACGGTCGCGGCCGACGGCGAGGTCAGCGTCGGCCCGGAGCCCATCGGGCACCTCACGGGCTTCGAGTTCCGCGTCGATCCGTCCACACGCCTTGCCGATAAGCGCCTGCTTCTTGCCGCGGCCGAGCGCAGGCTGGGCGAAGAGCTCGACCGCCGCGCCAATGCGCTGATCGAAGCCGCCGACGACATCTTTTCCCTACGGGTCGAGGAGGGCGGCGGCCTCACCGTCGATTGGGAAGGACATGTGCTTGCACGCCTCGCACCGGGGCGGTCGCTGCTCGAGCCCGCCCTCCGCACGGCCCGGCCCCTCGACCGCCTCTCGGCACAGACCCGTGCGGCCCTCCGCGCTCGGCTCGAGCGCTGGCTGGATGCCGAGATTCACCGCCATTTGCGTACGCTCGAAAGCCTCGCTTCGGCTGCAGGCGACCCGGCAAGCTCGCCGGGGGTCCGGGCGCTCGCCGCCATGCTTGCCGATGCGGGCGGAATCCTTCCGCGCAAGGCGGCGCTCAGTGCCATTGCCCATCTCGAACAGCCCGACCGGCAGGCATTGCACAAGCTCCGCGTCCGGCTCGGCCCGCTCGACGTCTTCCTGCCGCCCCTGCTGAAGCCTGCCGCCCAAGTTTGGCGCGCTGCCCTGCTCGCGGTCCGCCATGGGCAGCCCATGCCGGCCCTCCCTGCCGCTGGAGCCGCGACTCTGGCCGCGGACGCGGACCCGCGCGGCGCCTCGCTCGCCTATCGCCGCACCGGCCGGACCTGGATCCGGATCGATCTCGCGGATCGCCTCGCGAGCCACGCCCGCAAGGTCCGCTCGGCCGGGGGAGCCGATCCCGTCGATACGGCTTTGGCAACCTCGATCGGCCTCGACGAGGAGGCGATTGCGCGGCTGATGGACGAGGTCGGCTTTACTCGTGCCGGCGACGCCTGGCGCTGGCGTGGCCGCCGCGCTCCCCGAACCGACCGCCGTTCGGGCGGATCCCACGCATTCGCGGAGCTGGCGAAGCTCCGGAAGAAGTGAGGATAGACCGATATCTCCACTGCATCCGGCTCGTGAAGAGCCGAACGCTCGCCCAAGGCGTGATCGAATCCGGGTACATCCGGATCGATGGAAAGCGCGTCGAAAAGCCGAGCGATGAAGTCCGGGTCGGAAGCGTCATCGCCCTTCCGCTGCATGGGCGAGTAAGGGTGCTGAGGGTGCTCGGCCTCCCTGACCGCCGGGGACCCCCCTCCGAGGCTCGGCTATGCTACGAAGAGCTGGGAATTGACGAGGCGAAGCCCGCGACATAGCGAGGGGCACCAAAGGGAGCCGCATTCAATGACCTACGTCGTCACCGACGCCTGCATCAAATGCAAATATATGGACTGCGTCGAGGTCTGCCCCGTCGATTGCTTTTACGAAGGCGAGGTGATGCTGGTCATCAATCCCAACGAATGCATCGATTGCGGCGTGTGCGAGCCCGAATGCCCGGCCGAGGCGATCCTGCCCGATACCGAGAGCGGCCTCGAGAAATGGCTCGAGCTTAACTCCAGCTTCGCGGCCGACTGGCCCAATATCACCCGCAAGAAGGACAGTCCCGCCGACGCCGACGAGCACAAGGGCGAAGAGGGAAAGTACGACAAATATTTCACCCCGGAGGGCGGCTCGGGCGACTAGCTCCGCCGCCCGTCAGAGTCGCGGGCGAAACTCACCGCCCCTGTTGGATGTTGTGCATGCAAACAGGGGGCCGAGAATGCGTTTTTTCACCTGCGTTGCGTTCGCCGCGTGCCTGGCGTCTCCGGGGCTCGCCCAGCCACAGACCGCTGGCGGTTCGCTGCCGAGCCCGGACGAACTCTCCAGCCGCGACACGCTGACCGTCGCCGTCGGCGGCGCAATCCTTCCGGATTATGACGGCTCCGACGATTATCGAATCGTCCCCGTCGGTGCGATCCGCGGCCGCTATCACGGCATTTCCTTCGATACGAGCGGCACCTATCTCTACGTCAATCTCGTGCCGGCCCACGGCAAGCTGACGTTCGAGGCCGGCCCCGTTGCGGGCATGCGGTTCGACACCCGCAAGGACATCGAGGATCCCATCGTGAAGTTGCTCCCGCACCGCCATCGCGCGGTGGAATTGGGAGCCTTCGCGGGCATCGGCCTCCACGGCCTCACCAACCCATATGACACGCTCTCCCTGCGCGTCGACGCGGCGCACGACATCGGCAACGCGCACAAGTCGACCGTTGTCGGGACGACCCTCTCCTTCTCAACACCGGTCTCGCGCAAGACCTATGTCAGCGCGTCAACCGGCGCCGAGTTCGTCAGCAACAAGTTCGCCGATTATTACTACGGCATCAGTCCGGCAGATTCACTCGCGACCGGAGGCGTCCTTCCCATCTTCGACGCGGACGGTGGAATGAAGGACTGGAAAGCCAGCCTGCTCGTCAACCAGTCCATCACCGGTGACCTTCTTGGCGGCCTGTCGATCTTTGGAATGGGACAATATTCGCACCTGGTCGGGGACTTCAGGCGCTCCCCTATCGTCGCTGACCGCGGAAGCGCGAGCCAATGGCTCGGCGCCGTCGGTCTCGCCTATACCTGGTAGCAGGAGGCCTAGCGGCGGCCGACCAGCTTCTCGACGATCAGGTCGGCAGCCTCATCCGCGCTGAGCGCGGTGGTGTCGATGTGGATTTCGGCATGCTCGGGCGGCTCGTAAGGGCTATCGATGCCGGTGAAATTCTTGAGCTCCCCTGAGCGCGCTTTGGCATAGAGGCCTTTGACATCGCGCTTCTCCGCTTCGGCGAGCGGCGTATCGACGAAAATCTCGAAGAACTCGCCCTCCGGCACCATCCGGCGGACCATGTGCCGCTCGGCCCGGAACGGTGAGATGAAGGCGGTCAGGACGATCAGGCCGGCGTCGGACATCAGCCGCGCCACTTCTCCGACGCGGCGGATGTTCTCGATACGGTCGGCCTCGGTGAAGCCGAGGTCGCGGTTGAGGCCGTGGCGGATATTGTCGCCGTCGAGGAGGAAGGTGTGCCGTCCCCGGGCCGCAAGCTTCTTCTCGACGAGATTGGCGATCGTCGACTTGCCGGCGCCCGACAGGCCGGTGAACCAGAGCACCGCGGGCTTCTGGCCCTTGAGGTGCGCGTGCGTCTCGCGGCTGACGTCGAGATGCTGGCGATGGATGTTGAGCGCACGCCGCAGCGCGAAATGAAGCATCCCGCAGGCGACAGTGGTATTGCTGAGCTTGTCGATCAGAATGAAGCCGCCGAGCGCCTTGTTCGGGCTTGCGCCCTCGACCGCGTAAGGCTCGAACACGATCTCGCGGTCGGTCGCGAGCTCGGCAACCCCGATCCCGTTCAGCCCCAGCGTCTTGGCGGCGAGGTGCTCGAGGGTGTTGACGTTGATCTCGTATTTGGGCTCCTGGATCATCGCCGTGACGGTCTGCGTCCCGAGCTTCAGCCAGTAGCCGCGGCCCGGCAGCAACTCCTCATCCGCCATCCACACGATCGTCGCTTCGAACTGGTCGGCAGCCTCGGGCGGGTCGCTGGCCAGGGCGATGACGTCGCCCCTCGAACAGTCGATCTCATCGGCGAAGGTCAGCGTCACCGACTGCCCGGCAACCGCTTCGTCCTGGTTCCCGTCCATCGTGACGATCCGGTCGATCCTGGTCGTTCGGCCCGAAGGGAGCACCCGCACCTCCGCGCCCGGAGCGATGCTTCCCGATGCCATCTGGCCGGAGAAGCCGCGGAAATTCTGGTTGGGGCGGTTCACCCACTGGACCGGCATCCGGAACGGCTTTTCCGCATCCGACGTGACGTCGATCGGAACGCTGTCGAGATGCTCGAGCAGGGTCGGGCCCGAATACCAGGCAGTCGCATCGCTGCGGCTCATGATATTGTCGCCGCCGAGCCCCGAGACGGGGATCGCGGCCCAATGCTCGATCCCGATCTGCTCCGCGAACGCGCAATAATCCGTGCAGATCGAGTCGAAGGCTGCCTGGTCATAGTCGACCAGGTCCATCTTGTTCACGGCAAGCACGAACTGCCGGATCCCGACCAGCTTTGCGAGATAGGAGTGCCGCCGGGTCTGCGTCAGCACGCCCTTGCGCGCGTCGACCAGCAGCACCGCGAGGTCCGCCGTCGAAGCGCCGGTCACCATGTTGCGCGTATATTGCTCATGCCCCGGCGTGTCGGCGACGATGAACTTGCGCCTTGCGCTGGTGAAGAAGCGATAGGCGACGTCGATGGTGATGCCCTGCTCGCGCTCCGCGGACAATCCGTCGACGAGCAAGGCGAAATCGATCTTCGCGCCCTGCGTCCCGTGGCGCTTGCTGTCGCTTTCCAGCGCTTCCAATTGATCGTCGAAGATCTGCTTGGACTCGTACAGAAGCCGTCCAATCAGCGTCGACTTGCCGTCGTCGACGCTTCCGCAGGTGATGAAGCGCAGTAGCTCCTTCCGCTCCTGCTCCGCGAGCCAGGCGCGGACGTCGCGGCGGATCAGGTCCTGGTCGGATTCGAGAGGGCGGGACATCTAGAAATAGCCCTCTTGCTTCTTCTTCTCCATCGACGCGCTGCCGCCGTCCTTGTCGATCGCCCGCCCCTGCCGTTCACTGGTCTTCGTCAGCAGCATCTCGGCGACGATGTCCTCGACCGTCGCCGCTTCGCTCTCGACGGCGCCCGACAGCGGGTAGCAGCCGAGCGTCCGGAATCGCACCTTGCGCATCACCGGCTTCTCACCGTCCAGCGGGAAGCGTTCGTCATCGACCATCAGGAGGAGGCCGTCGCGCTCGACCGTCGGGCGCTCGGCAGCGAAATAGAGCGGAACGATCTCGATCCGCTCGCGCATGATGTATTGCCAGACGTCGAGCTCGGTCCAGTTTGACAAGGGGAAGACGCGCATGCTCTCGCCCTTGTTCTTGCGGACATTGTAGAGCGACCAGAGCTCGGGCCGCTGCCGCTTCGGGTCCCAACGATGCTTGCGGTCGCGGAAGCTGAAGACGCGTTCCTTGGCGCGGCTCTTCTCTTCGTCGCGGCGGGCGCCCCCGAACGCCGCGTCGAAGCCATATTTGTCGAGCGCCTGCTTCAGTCCTTCCGTCTTCCACATGTCGGTGTGGAGCGGGCCATGATCAAACGGATTGATTGCCTGCCGTTCGGCTTCCGGGTTCTTGTAGACGAGAAGCTCGGTTCCAGCTTCGCCGCCGACCTTGTCGCGAAGCGCGTACATGTCCCGGAACTTCCACGTCGTGTCGACATGAAGCAGCGGAAAGGGCAGCGGGCTCGGAAAGAACGCCTTCTTCGCGAGGTGAAGCATCACCGCCGAATCCTTGCCGATCGAGTAAAGCATCACGGGCCGGTCGGCCTCCGCGACGGTCTCGCGCAGGATGTGGATGCTCTCGGCTTCGAGCCGATCGAGATGCGTGAGTGCCCGCACCGCTCTTATCAATTCCCCGCTTCAGGACTGCGGCGCGCGCCTTAGCACGCGCGCCGTACCCGACGAATGGTCAGGCGTTCTCTTTGACCTTGGTCTTGCCCTTGGACTTCGGAGCAGGCTTTTCGGCCTTCTCCGGCTTGCCGCCGATCGCGTCGACCAGCGGCTGCAGGCCCGGACCGTACTTCTTCCAGCGCTGCACCGAGGTCTTGTAGATCGGCTTGCGGACCTGGGCGACGCTCGCGGTCTTGACCGGCCGGTCGGACTTGTGGAAGTCGACGCACTTGTCGTTCCAGGGGAGACCCAGGAACTTGATGAGCCGCTTCGCTTCCTTTTCGGTGTCGGCGACCACGTCTTCGTAGAGGACGGTGGTCATGAAGCCTTCGGGAAGAACCTTCTCCCAATGCTCCATCACCTCGAGATACTTGCCGTAATAACGGCCGAGCTCGCCGAGGTCATAGCTGTGCGGCATGTCGTCCTTGAACAGCTTGGTGAAGCCGCTGAGGCAGGTATCGACCGGGTCGCGCCGCGTGTGGATGACCTTCGCCTTCGGGAAGAGCAGATTGATCAGCCCGAGGAAGAAATAGTTCGTCAGCAGCTTGTCGGTGATCCGCTTCGCATCCCCGGCGCCCTGCTGGATCGCCTGCTGGTAATTCTTGGCGGTGATGTCGAGCTGCGCAGGCGTGATCTTCGCAACCATCTCCGGATATTTCGGAAGCGACGGGAAGCGGTCGCGCAGCTGGCCCAGCGCACGCGCGAGATATTTCACCTCGCCGGCGCCATAGACGTCGGGATGGCTCGACAGGATTTGCTCGACGAGCGTCGATCCCGATCGGGGCATTCCAACGATGAACACCGGCCGGTCGTCGTCGAGACCCGCAAACTTGCGATTCTCGAACACTTCCTTGGGGAAGGCCGCCTTGATCGCGTCGAAGAAGCCGTGCGTGTCCGATTCCTTATAGTCGAGCTGGGCGCGCTTCATTCGCCCGCCAGTGATGTAATGGTCGAGCGCCTTTTCGTGCTGCCCGCGGTCGTCGAGCGCCTTCGCATAAGCGAAGTGCAGCGCCAGGAACTGGTCGGCTTCGGGGTTCTTCACCGATTCGAAGATCGCGTCCATGCGGTTGAACAGCTCTTCGCCGACGCCCTCGGAGAAATCGACGAGGTCGTTGAGGTTGGCATAGGCGCCATACATTCCGTCATTCAGCTTAAGCGCCTTGAGGATGTACTCGCGAGCTTCGTCGAGGCGGCCGACGGACTTCAGCGCAACGCCGTAGAAGTTCAGCGCCTCCGGATTCTCCGGCGCCTTCTTGAGCGCGCGGTCGAGCACCTCGAGGGCTTCGTCGTAGCGGTCGGTTTCGTGGAGGATCTGGCCAAGCAGAGTCAGCGCCTCGGGATTTTCGGGCTCCTCCTTGAGCGCGAGCCGCGTCGCCTGCTCGGCGGCGGGCAGGTTGTTGCGGCGAAGCTGGATCTTCGACGTCAGAAGCAGGGTCTGCACATTCTTCGGCGCAAACTTGAGCGCGTCGCCGAGGATTCGCAGCGCTTCGACCTCGTTCTTCTGGTTGAACAGCAGCTGCGCGAGATTGTTGTGCGCTTCGACATATTGCGGGTTCTGCTGGATCGCCTTGCGAAGCGCGTGCTCGGCTTCTTCGAGGCGACGGTCCTGCTGAAGGAGCGTACCGAGATTGTTGTACACCTCGGGATAGACCGCCCTCAGGGTCAGCGCTTCCTGATAGGCGTGGAGCGCGCCGTCGATATCGCCGACCATGCGTGATGCATTGCCGAGATTGTTGAGCGCCTCGGGCATGTTCGGGTTCAGAGCGAGCGCGCGCTTGTAAAAATCGACCGCCTTAGGGAAGGCGCGCCTCTCATACTGGATGATGCCAAGGTTGTTCAGCGCCTGGGCGTTGTTCGGATCGAGCTTGATCGCGGCTTCGAGCGCCTCGGCCGCTTCGTCTGCCCTGCCCGCCTGACGCAGGATCTCACCGAGGTTCGCATGATAGCTCGGGGCCTGGGCGTTGATTTTGATCGCCCGCTTGAGCTCGACCACGGCTTCCTTCGAATTGCCGATGGCCGCGAGGGACACGCCAAGGATGTTGTGCGCATCGGCATTGCCCGGGCGCGCCGCGATGATCTGTCTGCAGACCCGGTCTGCCTGTGCATATTGGCGGCGGGAATAGAGCTGCCCTGCCATCTCGATCGCTTTGGCCGGCGTGATGTTCACGCGCCCGTGCTGTGCTTTCTTGATCGTTTCATCGATCGTGCTCGGACGGCGCGCTTGCTGCCGTTGCGGATTTGCGCCTGCTGGCTGGGCTTGTTGCGGCCGGCTGGCTCCAGTGGAAGGCGCAGCCTTCTTTGTCGCGGCCTTCGGCGCGCTGCTGGTCTTGTTGTTGCTCATGGCAATTCTTTTACCCGTAAGTTCCGGCAGTTAAAGGCCTTAGCCCTCAAAAAATTCCGACACCCCAAAAACGGAAAGAAGAGGGAATCGCTTCCCTCTTCTCCCATACTTGAACCTGGTCGCTTCGTGGAGGGGTGAGGCCCGGAGGCCTCACCCACACCGCGTTGCTTACAGCCCGCGTTCCGGCGCCGGCGGCGGCGGCGGCGGCGGCGGCGGCGGTGCCGGGCACGCCTCGGTCGCCAGGATCACCGATCCATCCGCGCAGGTCTGCGTCGCCGGAGGCGGCGGAGGCGGAGGAGGCGGCGGCGGCGGCGGCGGCGGCGGCGGAGCCGCGTGGCCACCAAGCGGCAGGACAATCTTGAAGTTGCCGCTGTGGCTGGTCACGTCGCCGTTGAACTCGCCCTCGTAGCCGAGGCGGAGATCCACCGGTCCAACCTTTCCACCGACGCTGACACCGGCCAGGAACGTTCCCTTCTTCTGCGCGGCCGACACGATGTCGAATGCGCAGGTGTCGATCTGACACTGGAACGCTTCCTTGATGTCCGCGCGCTCGTCGCCGAAGCGGTAGCGGTAGCCAAGGTTGATCTCCGGAACCACGCCACCCATCTGCGTCGCCCACTTGACGCCGCCGGTGAGGAAGCTGTGGCTTTCGCTGTTGGTACCCAGGTGCAGTTCGGCTCCGCTCGATCCGTCCTCGATGAACCCGTCCATTTTGGCGTGGACGTAATCATAGTTGAGGTACGGGGTGAGAACCGAGTTCGCGCTGAGCGAGAAGCGTCCGCCACCGTGGATGCCGCCAGTCCACATCTTGACGTCAGGATCGCCGTGCACCGTCGCCGCGAACGTCGCACCCGGTGCGAGGCCCGTGAAGTCGATGTGGCGGGTCGAGTCGCCGTTCAGTGAGCTGTAGGTCGTCACAGCCTTCACGAAGAACGAGCCCGGATCGTAGACGCCATAGGCGCCGACAGTCCAACCGTTGCCCTTCATGGTGTCGCCGAACTGGTGATCCCGGAAGTTGTTGCTGATGTAACCAGCATCGACACCCAGGATACCGGCGGCGCCGACGTTCGCGTCGACACCGATGAGTCCGGTCCACCGCTTCGATCTGCTGTCCCCGGCCTCGACGTCGCCATCCGCCTTCCGCGTCTGGTAGTCGACCTGACCCCAGAGATGGATCGGCGCGGACGAACGGCACTCGAGTACCGAGCCGGCAAGTGCCGGGATCTCGCAGTTCGTCGCATGATCGACGAGGTCGTTCTCGTGAACACCCAGGCTCGGGAACGAGTTCAGGTAGTTCGCGTAGGACGAACCCGACAGCATGTTCAACGCGATGTTGTAGTTCGTGTTGTTGTTGAACAGGAACAGGTCGGCGAACAGATCCGCGATGCCGCCGGTCAGGCTGACGTCGTAGATGCACTCCAGACCCTCACCCACCTGCTCGCCGTTGCCGTTGAGCTGGTCGCCCTCTGGCTCGTTGAACGGATGGCGAGTGACGCCGATGTCGACGTTGGCCAGGTTGTCGTAGATGCAGGTTGCATCCAGGAGCAGCGAGCCCGTCGGCAGTCCGTTGATCGTGCAGGTCGTGAACTGGCCGTTCCGCGTCGTTGCGTCGATCACATTGTTGTACAGCGTCGTGTCGAACAGCCCGTTGCTCGGCGTCGCGATGTTGGCGACGATCGTTCCGGTCAGGTTGGCAGTGTCGACATAGACCTGCGGGTAGGTACCGATCGGCGCCGTTCCATCCGCTCCCGGAAGGTCGAACGTGATCGTTCCAGCAGCGCCCATGTTGAGCGTGTCCATGAACACGTAGGACGGGCCGTCTGCAGCGCTGTTGAGCAGGTGCAGGTTGCCGCCGGTGTTGATGTTCAGGATACCCGTACCGCAGTCGTTCTGAGCTGCATTGTCGAACGTCAGTGCGGTCGGCCCGCCTGCCGGCATGCACCTTGAGTTGACCACGCCGTTGAACCGGGTCTCGCCGGTCGTGACGTTGATCACATCGAGGTCGTTGCCCGCATGCAGCTCGATGTTGCCGTAGATGTCCGAAGGATTGTTCGCCGGCGCCATCAGGTTGATGACTGCCCGGTTCGGAGCATCCGACACATCGATCGCCGTGCCACGCTGGAACGTCGCGCCGCCGTCGGTCGAGATCCGGGCGATGATGTCACCCGAATTGTTGATCGTGACGACGTCCGTTCCAAGCGGGGTGACCGTGCCGTTGCCGGTGACGCGAATGCCGTAGCTGTTCGCGGCATTGCCGTTGGCGGTGATCGCATCGACGTTGATCGCGCCCGAGTTGGTGATCGTCATGTTGTTGACGCCACTGTTCGTGCGGATGCCGGTAGCCGTCGCGGCGCTGGCCCCGGTGGTATAGCCACCGGTCGTCACACCGCCGCTCGCCGAAGCGACGACGTTCAGCTCGCCGCTGTTCACGATCGAGCCCTTGAGACCTTGACCCGCACCGGCGACCGCCTCGTTGCTGAGGGCGATGCCCTGAGCAAGCGCATTGGCCGTTCCCGGAGCGACCGCAGTCGCACTGACGTTCATCGTGCCGCCGTTGACGATCGTCGCCGTCTCCGTGCCGCCGCCCATCGCCACACCATTGTAGCCGATCGCGGTCGCGGTCGCGGCGCCGGCAGAGCCGACTGCAGTTGCCGCGGCATTGACGTTGATCGTGCCGTTGTTGGTGAAGGTGAGCGGGATCGGATCCACCGACTGCAACACGCCCGTGGCGCGCGCCAAGGCGTTCGCCGAGCTTGCGCTTGCGTAGGCATGGGCGCCGACGTTCAACAATCCGTTGTTCGTCACCGTCGCATAGCCGTCGGTCGCGAAGGCAATCTGGCCAAGTCCGAGCGCAAAGGCCGAGGCCTGGGCGTAGGATGTACCGATCGCATTGGCGTTGGCCGTAGCAGTCACATAGCCATTGTTGTGGATGTTCATGTTCGCCGTGGTTGCGTACGCGACCTGAACGATGCCGTTGGCGCTGGCTGTTGCGAACGCTGCCGTGCCGGAGGCGTTGGCCGCGGCCGAGACCGCAACCGTTCCGGTATTGTAGGCGCTCTGGTGGACGGCGGCTCCGCTGGCGAGCTGGAACACGCCCGTCGCGAAGGCCGAAGCCGCAGCGACCGTTCCGGCGACCGCATTGGCGACTGCCGACACTGACACCGTTCCGTTGTTGGTCACCGTCTCATAGACCGCGCCGACACCCGTGACTGCGACCGTCGAGCTGGTGGTCACGAGCGTCTGGAACGGATGGCCGTTCGAGCCCGTGACATACTGCAGCGCCGCATGGGTCGTGCCGTGGATCATCGAGGCGTTGCCGCCCTGGACGATGCCCTGTGCACCGGCGAGCGCGGTCGCTGCCGTTGCTCCCGACGCATAGGCGCTGGCCGCGACGGCGATCGAGCCGTCGTTGGTCACCGTCAACGTCGCTTCCGTACCGCGAGCTTCCTGCCCGACACCAATGGCATAAGCCGAAGCGAATGCCGGGGTGGTCGTGACTGCACCGATCGCCGGACCGCCCTGAGCGTTCAGCGCAACCGCGTTGGCGGCGACGTTGATCGCACCGGTGTTGGTCAGCGTGACCGTTGCCGGACCGACAGGCGCATCGGTGAAGGTGCGCGTTGCGGCCGTCGTCAGGTAACTGACCTGCGTTGTGCCCGCAGTCGCGTAGTGCAGTGTCGCCGTTCCATGGAACACGGTGCGGCTCGAAACACCCGCAGCAACCGCGCCCTGAAGGACGCCGGCAGCGTGCGCAGTTGCCGACCCGGCGTTCTGGCCGGAGGCGACCGCCGAAGCCACGGCCGTGATGTAGCCGTTGTTTTCCACGTTCGCGGAAGCGCTGGAGCCCGCCGCAAGCTGGGCGACAGCCGTCGCATTGGCGTAGGCGAATGCGCCCGGCTCACCGACCGCATGGGCGTTGGCCGCCACCGCGATCGTCCCGTTGTTGGTGAGCGTCACCGATGCCGGGCCGGACGGTCCGAACGTCGAACCCGTCTCCGTCCGAGTGAAGTTCACACCGGTCAGATGCTGCGACGTGTAGGCGTTCGCAGTGAAGTAGGCGGTGTAGACGGGAGCGCCCACCACGCCAGGAGTGAACGTATTCGCCGTGGCATATTGCTGGACGCCCGTCGCATCCGCGCTTGCGAATGCATAGGAGCCGCGGTGCGCCGCATTGCCCACCGTGACGTTCGCGGTTGCTGCAACCGCGATCGTGTTGGTGTTGTAGACGCTCGCCGACGCTCCGGAACCGGCTCCGACCAACTGGTCGATGCCACCCGCATGCGCGATCGCCGTACCTTCGCCGCCGCCGAGAGCGGTTGCGTAGGCCGAGACCGTTAGCGGTCCGCTGTTGTCGAATGAAACGTTCGCCGTTCCGTTCGGAGCGAAAGCACCCTGCCACACCGCCTGGGCCACATAGGCCTCGGCATCGACGTCTTCACCGCCGACCGCAGTCGCGGCCGCCGCGAAGTTGAGCGTGCCGCTGTTGGTCAGCGAGACCGACGCGACGCCGCCATCACCGCTGGCGTAGGCAGCCTGCGAGATCGCACCCGTGAACGTTCCGAAATCGCTCCTGCCGATCTGGGCGTAAGCCGTCGCATCCTCGTCGCCCGACGCAGTTGCGCCGGCGATGACGTTGATGGTTCCGCTGTTGGTCAGCGCCGATATCGCACTATGCGAACCGCGCGCGGACTGTCCGATGGCCTTGTCGATCGTGGCATAGGCCTGGGCACTGCCCTCCTGGCCGCCGAACCCGTTGGCGTTCGCAGCCACCGTGATGGCGCCCGCGTTTGCCAGCGTTGCCGTCGCATAGCCACCGATGGCCGTCGCCGAGACATCCTGCCGGATGCCCGTTCCGACGTCCGCGTGAGCGCTGGCGCCGTGCAAGCCGGAAGCGCTTGCGTTCGCGCCGATTGCGATCGTCGCATAAGCGGCGTTGGTCAGCGAAGCGGATGCGAGGTCAATACCCTCGACATCCTGGTTGATGCCGCGGCCCACTTCGGCGCCCGCCCGTGCAAAGCCGCCGGCGATTGCCGTCGCGCTGGCCCCGACCGTGATGTTACCGCTGTTCGTCAGGACTGCCGAAGCCGTCCCTGCGAGGCCGGTCGCCCCGACATCCTGGAAGATGCCGCTGTCGACGTCCGCATTCGCCTGCGCATAGCCTTCGCTGAGGTGCGTCTGGCTGGCATGCGCCGCGGCGCCGATCATGATCGAGCCGGCATTGCTCAGGTTGGCGGCGGCGTGGGCCGTGCCGTTCGGGGCATGAGCCGTGACATACTGGTGGATGCCCGTTTCAACCCCGGCATTGGCGTAGGCGGTCCAGACGCCCGTTGCCGAAGCGTTGGCGACGCCCATTATCGTCCCGTAGGCGCCGTTGGCAATCGAGGCGGTCGCATAAGCGCCCGTCGCGCCATTGGCGATCACGTTCTGCTCGACAGAATATTCGAGGGACGCATTGGCCTCCGCGTAGCCACCGTTGGCGTTGGCGTTAGCCCCGACGTCGATCGATCCGGTGTTGTCGAGGGTGGCCGCAGCGCGCGCCGTTCCGCTGAAGATGGTGACGGTCGGGGCGATGCGCGACGTGATCTCCGTCGCAGTGCCGTAACCCGTCGCTTCCGCGTTCTGCTCGACGCCGCTTTCGACCCGCGCCGTTGCTTGCGCATGGCCGTTCACCGGCGTGCCGTGGATGTAGGTACCGTGTGCGGTCGCCGAAGCGCTCGCACCGACCGTGATCGCGCCGGCATTGGTCAGCGCAACGTTGGCGTGAGCCGTGCCCGCATTGGTGTGGGCGCGTGCATCCTGGTCGACGCCGTCGCCGACAGTCGCATAAGCAAAGCCGTTCTGCGATCCGTGAGCCGTCGCAACCGCGCCGACGCTGATCGTGCCAGCGGCCGTGTTGGCCAGGTGGTTGGTCGCATAGGCAGCCGTTCCGCCGCTCGCATAAGCGAGCTGGACGATGCCGTCGCCGACTTCGGCGGTCGCATGGGCGTTGGCGGCAGTGGCAACTGCGCCGGCACCGATGTTGATCGCGCCGTTGTTGGTCAGCGAGTTCATCGCGTCGCCGCGCCCGCTATAGGTGAAGGTCGCCGTCACCGTCCCGTATGGCCCGGCAAGGCTGAAGTCCGTCGTGCGTCCCTCACCGCCGAACGCTTCGGCGCTCTGGCGCACGCCCGTATTGATGTTCGCGTTGGCCGTAGCGTTCGGCCAGATCACATGCGTGCCGGAGAAGACGCCGTCCGAAACGATCGTGACCTTCGGCGCATGCGCGGTCGCGTTGGCGACGACGCTCAGCGTGCCCGCGTTGACGATGGAGTTGTAGGCAGTGCCGCCGTCTCCAAGCGCAAGTCCGCGCTGGGCCACGCCGACACCGACCGACGCATAAGCGACAGCTGCGCTGAGCCCGCTTGCGTAGCCCGTCGCATGAACATCGAGAACGTTGTTGGTGAGCGTGATGGTCGCATCGCCGCCGTTACCCGCGAACGCGCCCTGAGCCACGCCGTTGTTGACCGTCGAATAGACGCGCGCAACGCCGCTGTCGGCGACCGCATTGGCGATTGCTCCGATGTCGATCGTGCCGGCGTTCGTGATTGAAGCGTTGGCGTTTCCGGCATTGGCGTTGGCGCCCTGGAGGATGCCCCAGTCCACATCGGCGCTCGCACCGGCGAAGCCGCCGGAATCGTAGCCCGCGCCGTTACCGGACGATGCATAGGCGTGCGCGCCGATGTTGATCGCCGCGTCCGCGGTGTTGTTGATCGAGACCGATGCATTTCCACCGACCACCGCTGCCGTCGTGCCGTAGCCGACGACCGCTGCTCCGGCGGTCGCATATTGGTGGATGCCTTCGAAGACGCGCGCGTCGGCGACGGCGTTGCCGTTGGTGGCGGTCGCGTCAGCGGCAGCGTCGATGTTGATCGTTCCGCCATTGTCCAGCGTGACGGTTGCGTCACCGAACAGGGCTGCGGTCACATAGGTTGCGCCGCCTTCGGTCCCTCCAACGTGTGCAATGCCGAGGGAGTTCGGATTGGCGCGTGCCGACTGAATGATGCCCTGGCCGATCCCGGCTTCCGCACCCGGAACGGTGTCGAAGAAGACAAAGAATTCGCTGGTGAAGGCCTGGGCAGTCCCACCATTCGCATTGGCGTGCGCTGTGATGTTCAGCGTGCCCGTATTGCCGAGGTGTACCGTCGCGTTGCCGCCAGACGCATAGGCGTGCTGGCTGACGCCGGTCTCGATGCCGGCGGAGGCGAGCGCCAGGCCGGTGCCTTCGGTGTTGTTTCCGGCATTGGCCGTGGCCGATGCGTGGATGTTGATCGTACCGTCGTTGGTGAGGTTGACGTTCGCATCTCCCGCGACCGTCACGGTGTTGGGTCCGACGACCGACTGGTAGGTGCCGAACGCAGACGCATTCTGGTGGATGCCGACGTTGATGTGAGCGGTAGCGCCCTCGAAAGCGGTCTGTGCGAAGAGGGTGGAGAATTGCGCGCCCGCCTGCGTGCCGGTCGCCTTGGCGATGGCACCAATGTCGATGGTACCGCCGAGCGCATTGTTCACATTGGCCGCCGCCGTGAAGGCGTCGACGTTCTGCGAGATGCCGTACGAAACCGCCGCGTGCGCGAAGGCCGGACCCGAGGCCGCAACCGCGTGCGCGGTCGCATCGACGTCCAGCGTGCCGGCATTGTCAACCGACGCAGCGCCGGAATCGCCGCCCAGGACGCCCTGGCCGATGCCGTCGACGAACGCGTTCGCCGATGCGTAGGTGTTGCCGTTCGCATTCGCGATGGCGCCGATCGTCAGCGTTCCGTCATTGGTGACGTACGCATGCGCGACATTGGCGATCTCGAGCTGGCCGATGCCCTGCGCGAGCGGGCTGCCCCCGACCTGCGCATTGGCGAATGCCGCGTCGCCGTCGGCGTTCGCATTGGCTGTGATGTTCAGCGCGCCGCCGGCTGTGTTGTACACGGCTCCGGTGGCGTAGGCGCTGCCGATGCCGACCTGGAGGATGCCCCACTCGACACCCGCATTGGCGACGGCCGTGTCATAGGCGTTCGCAGTTGCATCGGCACCGATGTTGAGCGCGCCGCTGTTGGTGACATGCTGGTTGATGGTGTTGTCAATGAAGGCGAGCTGGACGATTCCGCCCGTGATGTCCGCGGTCGCTTCTGCGCGGCCGTCGACGGCGGACGCATAGGCGTTCGCACTGACGTTGAGGGCTCCGCCATTGTGCACGCCCTGATCGATCGACGTGTTGAAGATGCCGAACTGGACGATGCCGTTCGTCAGGGTCGCATGCGCCGTGGCCGTATCGCCGACCGCGTCTGCGTCCATGTGGAGAGTGATGGTGTCACCCGCCGGATTGTTGACCGCCTCGACGAGGTGGTTGTTGGACGCGCCGGTCTGGACGATGCCCGCCGGAAGCGGAAGGTTTGCGGAAACGAGCTTGGCGCGGGCGCGGGCCTGGCCTTCGCTCGCATATGCATGCGCGGTACCGCCGATGGTCAGCGCGGCGCCGGCACCAGTGTTATAAACGGAAGCCGTCGCATAGGTCGCGAGGTGCACTTCCTGCATGATTCCGAAGTCGCGGATGCGCGCACTCGCGTCCGCGCCCGTCGAGCCGTTGGCCGATGCATAAGCGTCGATGAGGAAATTGCCGTGGTTGGAAACCTGGAGAACATCCGTCGTGCCCAGGGCAGCCGACTGCTGTACCGCACTTCCAAGCCGCGCGTCGGCGCTGGCGAACGCCGGAGTGTTGGTGACGATTGCGACTGCGCCGACTTCCGCACTGCTGCCGTAGCCGTTGTCGGAATTGACGAGCTGCAGGGTGGTGTTGCCCAGGTGGGCCTGCCGAATCTGGCCGGTGGGGACGCTGTTGACGACCGCGAGGACCGGCGACGCGCTCTGCTGGTTGGAGCCGAAGAAGCAGGCCGTGTTGTCCGCGATCTCGCAGATCGTGATTATGTCGGACGTCGTGGCTACGCCGGGGTGAATGCCCAGGGACGCTGGATCGTCATGTGGAGCGGCTAGGGCAGGCGTTGCCGCCAGAACCGAGACACCAAGTGCGGAAAGCGAGGCGCCCGTGAGAAGAGCGATACGCCGGTGCGTCGTCGTCATTTTGTATTCCCCTGTTTAGCCGCGGCCGCGGACTCGTTTTACTACTTGGATCGTCCCCTCCCAGGAAGGCCGCACGGTCGGCACGCGTGCAGCCCCGCCCCCAGGGCGAAGACAATCCTCTGACTGTGACTTATCGCTGATGTTGGCGAAAAGCAAAGTGGAAAAGTTGATCCGAATTGCGAAACGAAGCGCTTTGCAGCGCCCCTTGTGGCCTTGTTGCAACAGCTGACCGTCCCTCGCGCGCGCGTCTGATGGGGGAAATGGTGTAGGTTCCGTTGATTTTTTGAGGTTCACTTCGCAGCAAGGTTGGGTCGCCGACACAGCCTAGTCGACGGCGCCCGGTCGAATCGCTACGGGGTCGCGCGTGATTTCCATTGGCTCCAATATCCGGGGGAGAATTTAGTGACCAATCGTTTCCTCATGCTCGCTGCAACCATCGCTGTCGCTGCCGCCGCGCCGGCGTTTGCGACTGCCGCGGCTCCGCAGACTGCGGCGAAGCCCGCGGCTCCGGCTAAGCCGGCGGCGCAGGCGCCGACCCGCGCCGCGCTCACCAAGCAGCTCGACGCTTCCTTCAAGGCAGTCGACACGAACGGCGATGGGACTCTCAGCGCGGCTGAGATCAGCGCCGCGGAGCTGAAGGTCCAGCAGGGCCGCGCTGCTCAGTTGCGCTCGCGCCTCGACGGCGAGTTCGCCAAGCTCGACACCAACCATGACGGACAGCTGAGCAAGGCCGAGTTCATGGCCGCGGCCCCGGCCGGACCGACCGGCGCGCCCAACGGAGCGCCCGTCCTGGCCCAGCTCGACAAGAACAAGGACGGCAAGGTGAGCCTCGACGAGTATCGCGCGCCTCGCCTCGCAATGTTCGACAAGCTCGACACCAATCATGACGGAACGATCAGCGCGACGGAGCGCCAGGCGGCGCTCGCCCGCCGCTGAGCCTGAGGCGCCGGACGCCGATGCGACCGGCGCCGCTCGCCGGGGGCGCAGGCAGCAGGATGCGGCGGCCATGACCGCCAGGCCGAACGGGCGCGTCCAGCCTCTGTTCGTGACGCCGCTCGTCCTCGATGAAGTCGAGGGCGCCGGCGACCTCAACGCCGCGCTCGAGGCAGTCATCCGGTCGCGGCGCAGCGAGCATCCGGGCCTCGCCCTTTCCAACCGCGGCGGTTGGCAGTCGACCCACGACTTCGCCGCCTGGTCGGGCGAAGCGGGCCACGCGCTTCTCCGCCGGGCGGTCGAGCTTGCAAGCGCCCACGCGCAGCGCTCCGACGGGAGCCCGCCGCGCTGGACTGTCGAAGCCTGGGCCAATGTCAGCGGGCCGGGCGCCTTCAACATGCCCCATGTTCACGGCGGCACCTATTGGGCCGCGGTCTATTACGTCCGCGTCGGCGAAGGCGAGGGCGGGCAGCTCGTGCTCCACGACCCGCGCATGCCGGGCCTCCGCATGCACGCGCCTGGCATGCGCTTCCGCAACATCGGCCCCGAGCTGAGGGCGGACATCAAGCCCAAGGAAGGCCTGCTGGTGCTCTTCCCAGGCTGGCTGTCGCACAGCGTCGAGCCCTGGCAGGGCGAGGGCGAGCGCATCTCGGTGGCGATGAACATCCGCGCCGCAAGCCCGCACGGCTGACTCTTCGCCGCACTGGCGCCCCTCGATGCGCGCGCCTAAGGACGAGTCTTCCCCGGGGAGCCGCGCCTGCGGCTGAGATTGGCGATCCGGCCAAGACCCGTCGAACCTGATCCGGCTCACACCGGCGTAGGGAGAAGGAGAGTCCCATGGGTGACGCACCCGCTCGTACCGAACTCAAAGTCACCACCGGCCCGATCCGCGGATCGCGCAAGATCCACGTCGGCGATCTGAAGGTCGCGATGCGCGCCGTCGATCTCGAGCCCTCGTCCGGCGAGCCGCCCGTCATCCTCTACGACACCAGCGGTCCCTACACCGATCCGGCGCAGCGCATCGACATCATGGGCGGCCTGTCCGAGCTCCGCCGCGAATGGATCCGCGCCCGCGGCGATGTCGAAGAAGTCGCTCAGCGCGAAGTGCGCCCCGAGGACAATGGCCAGCTCGGCCCGGACAGGTCGGGCGGCGTGCAGCCCTTCCCTCGCGTGCGCAAGCGCGTCCTGCGCGCGCGTGCGGGCAGCAATGTCACGCAGATGCACTATGCCCGGCGCGGCATCGTCACGCCCGAGATGGAATATGTCGCGATCCGGGAGAATATGGGCCGCGAGGAGCTGCTGGTCACTCGGGACGGCCCAAGGGATGGCGAATCCTTCGGCGCCTCCATCCCCGACTTCGTCACCGCCGAATTCGTCCGCGACGAGGTCGCCCGGGGCCGCGCCATCATTCCCAACAACATCAACCACCCGGAATCCGAGCCGATGGCGATCGGCCGGAACTTCCTGGTCAAGATCAACGCCAATATCGGCAACAGCGCGGTCGCCTCCGACGTCGCGGCCGAGGTCGACAAGATGGTGTGGGCGATCCGCTGGGGCGCCGACACGGTCATGGACCTGTCGACCGGCCGCAACATCCACGACACGCGCGAATGGATC
>Ga0207706_10000042_pt1 | contig 125138 bp, 99 predicted proteins | sample KBSC53metaG_FD_184318 | JGI IMG/M metagenome (GOLD analysis project Ga0207706, IMG submission 184318) | Corn rhizosphere microbial communities from Kellogg Biological Station, Michigan, USA - KBS C5-3 metaG (SPAdes) (version 2) | ecosystem: Host-associated > Plants > Roots > Rhizosphere > Soil...
GCCTTGCCCGGCCGGGCAGGTGAGGACACCTGCCCCTACGTGATTTCCGGTCGATCAACCGTCAATTGCTCCCTTTCAGATATTTATCAAACCACTCGACCGAGCGCCGGATCGAATCGATCTGGTTCTCGCGCTTTTCGAATCCGTGGCCTTCGTTGGGATAGTAGTGCGCGTCCACGGTTTTCCCGTCTTTCTTCAGGAGTTCGACCACCTGTTCCGCCTCTTCCTTGGGAACGCGGGGATCGTTCTCTCCTTGCAGGACCAGCAGCGGGGCCTTCACGTGGTGAATGTAGGTGATGGGAGAAGCCGCGTCATAGATGGCGCGATCTTTCACGGGATCGCCCAGCAGGCTTTTCTCATACTCCTGCAGCATCGCGTCCTCATGTTGCAGCATGGTCATCCAGTTGATAATGCCGTAGAGCTCCACGCCCGCCGCCCACACATCCGGAGAGCGGCCGATGGCCATCAGAGTCATGAATCCGCCGTAGGAGCCACCTGTGATGCCGATCTTTTTCGGATTCACATAACCCGTGGCCTCGAGAAATTTGGCGGCGTACACTTCATCCTGCAGATCGCCGCCGCCCAGGTCTTTGTAATTGGCCTTTTGAAACTCAATGCCGTAGCCGGTCGAGCCGCGCACGTTGGGCGCGATGCAGATGTATCCCCGGGAGACAAAGGCCGCGATGTGCGGGCTCCAGTAATCCTGGGATTGCCCGGTCGGGCCGCCGTGGGGCAGGACCAACGCGGGATTCGAGCCATCGCGCTTTAGATTGAACGGCACCCACAACAAAGCGCTGATGGTTTTTCCATCGAAGGATTTGTAGCTGATGACCTGCGAAGGAGGCCGGGGCGCGGCCTTCAGGCTGGCTATCACGGAATAGGTAAGCTGCCGCGGTTTTTGCGAAGCCAGATCATAGACCCAGAAGTCCGCGGGCTCGACCGAGCTCTCGTGCGACAACAGCAGGCGGTCTCCGGAGGACGAAAACGAGGTGGGGGAAGCGGCAAAGCCGTTCACGCCACCCGCGATGGGAATTTTGTCCGACTGGGTCGAGGCCGTGTCTCCGAGATAAACATCCGAGCGGCCGTCGGCGTTGATGGCGTAGGTGAAGCGCTTGCCGTCGGGCGAGAAGTCACCCGCACTGGCCTCCCACTTGGTGTCCGTCACCCACGTGATCTTTTTGCTTGCTATGTCGAGCAGAGCGACGTTCTGGTAGCCGCTCCTGGCGTTGGATGTGATCAAAAGCGTCCGCCCGTCTTTTGATAGAGAGGATGCAGTACTGAGAGATTTTCTCTGGTGCGAAGTCAAATTCGTGGAGTTTCCACTCGCGACATCAATGGCGTAAATGTCGGCATCGGTAAAGCTGACTTCCAGCCGGTTGGCGTAGAGCGTCTTACCGTCAGGACTCCAGGCCACCGATTGCCACAAGTGGTCGGGCGTACTTTCGTGCGTGAGCAGCGTCACCTTGCGCGTGGCCCAATCCATCAGCGCAATGTTGTAAACCGTGGCCTCTTTGGGCTTGTGGTTCAGGGCAATGGTCTTGCCGTCGGGCGACCAGCGCGGGTTCTCTTCACGAATCTCGGGAGTGTTGGTCAGGTTGATCGCCTCACCCCCTTCGCTCGGAATGGCGAAGATGTCCCACAGTTCGTTGCCGGCCTTGTCCTGTTGAAAGACGATCCACTTACCGTCGGGCGACCAGGATTCGCCGTATTGCCTGTCATCCGATTGCGCCAGTTGAATCGGCCATCCCCCATTCGCGTTTACCTTCCACAAATTCGATCGGCCGGATATGTCGGTAGTGAAGACAATCTCGTTGCCGTCTGGCGACCATGATGCGCTGGATACCGAGCGCGTGAAATATAGATCGTCAATCGGAATGGGCCGGGCATTGGGATTGATAGCCGAGACGATTGTTTTCGCGTCGGTGATTGCCCTGGTGTCCGGACCCGAGGACTGCGCGACCGCGAGACCGCAGGCAAAGAGAACGAACAGAGCAGAACTGGTGTGCCGCAGAGATTTCATCACGACCTCATTCGAAAGGGATATCGGGCAGATATTTCACACGGAATCCGCGGTCGGAATTGTACACCGGGCCGGATTGACGCTTTTGCCTGGGTTCGAGAGAAGCGTGAACCACAGAGGACACGGAGTCTAATCACGCCCAAATTCCTCTGTGTCTTTTGTACCCGGTGTGGTTGAAGGATAGAGCGAAACTACTTCGTTTTGGGAGGGGGGACGATGCCGCTGCCTTCACGGATGGTGAGGATCTGGTTGGCTTTCACCTGGGTGAAGCGTTCAATCTTCTGCGTGGTCGGCCATTTCACCTCGATGACATCCACGGTCTGCGCTTTGCCCAGGCCGAAGTGAAGGCGCAGGTCGCATTGCGACATCACGCTGGCGCCGCTGTGGACTTCGTCCATCTGGGCGTGATTGCCGGTCACCACACGTACCCGGGCGCCGATGGCGGTGCGATTACATTTGGTGCCGATCAGCTTGATCTTGATCCAGTTCTGGCGGTTGCCGCCATCGTTGCGCAGCAGCGAAGGCAGGTCGTTCATGTTCAGAATCACGGCGTCGATGTCGCCGTCGTTGTCGTAGTCGCCGAAGGCGGCGCCGCGGCTGGAGAAGAGTTCGCTGATGCCAGGCCCGGATTCAGCTGAGACATCTTTGAACCGCCCGTTGCCCAGGTTCTTATACAGCAGTCGCGGGTTTTTGAAGGTCTGCCCGATGTCGTGGCCTTCAATCTCGGGATAGACGTGTCCGTTGATCTGCATGAGGTCGGGCCAGCCGTCGTTGTCGTAGTCGAGAAAGCCGCAACCCCAGGCGACGTAGCGGTTGTTGATGCCAATGCCGGATGAGAACGTGACATCGGTGAAGGTTCCGTCGCCGTTGTTGTGATAGAGGTTGCAAGTATCGTCGGCAAAGTTAGTTTTGAAGATATCGAACCATCCGTCGCAATCATAGTCCCCGACCGCCACACCCATGCCGGCCTGCTCGTGACCATTATCGCTGTAGGCGCATCCCGCGAGCACGGCGATGTCGGTGAAAGTGCCGTCGTGGTTGTTGCGGAACAGCATGCTGGGTTGCGAGTCCACCGCCACGTAAATATCCGGCCAGCCATCGTTGTCAAAATCATAAGAGACGGCGGTGATGGAATAGCGCGGGCCGGGTTTCAGGATGCCCGACTTCTCGGAGACGTCGGTAAAAGTCCCGTCGCCATTGTTGTGATAAAGCACGTTGGTGTCGCCGGGGAGTCCGCGTGGGCCGCACATCACGGGGATGCCTTTCCACTGGCACAGAGGATCATTGACGGAAGGCGCCTTCGCCGGATCAAGTTTTATGTAGTTGCAGACGAAGAGATCAAGATGGCCGTCGCGATCGTAATCGAGCCATGTGCAGCCCGCGCCCCACCGGAATTGTTCGTCATAAACCCCCGCTTTGCGGGTTACATCGGTGAAAGTGCCGTCGCCATTGTTGTGGAACAGGATGTTGTGTCCCCAGAAGCAGCAGAAGAGGTCGTCCCATCCGTCATTGTCGTAGTCGCCGACACAGATGCCGGTCTGCCAGCCGGTGCGCCCCAGGCCGGAGTTTTCGGTAACGTCGGTAAAGGTTCCGTTGCGATTGTTTTTGTAGAGATGCGAGGTGGGGGCCTTGCCGGGCGGCCAGTTGGCGTCGAGCCGAGTGCCGTTAGTGAAATAAATATCGAGCCAGCCGTCGTTGTCGTAATCGAAGAAGGCCAAGCCGCTGCCTTTGGCTTCGATGATGTAGCGCTTGTGATCGACCGCACCCCATACGTTGGGAGCATTCAGGCCGGCTTCGCGGGCCACGTCAACAAAGGTGACCGGGGAGGCTGCCGGCGGAGTTGCTGCGGCTGCCTGGAGTGAACTCCGCCACTTCCAGAGCGGCGTAGTGAGCGCGTCCATGAGCGTGCTGCCGAGGACGATGGCGGAGGAGCCCAGAAATTGACGTCGCGGAAGTCTCATATGGGCAGTCGTCAGTCGCCGGTCTCCGCGAGTCGCATCTCGAAAATTCCTCCAACCGTATTGTCATCCCGACCGAAGCGAAGCGTAGTGGAGGGACCTGCTGTTTTTGCCAGCTTGATCGACGCGGCGTGCATTGCGTTATTCCACGAACTTCCGCGAGGACACTGCGAGTGATTAGCGGGGTTCGCACCCAAAATCCCCACCCTGTCTTTCCCGAAAGACGGGAAAGACGAGGGTGGGGCACCCATCTTGTTTTTCGTCTTTTTCATTTGCTCGGTACCTTGGGAAATTTACGGGGCACGATTCCTGCACCCTCTTTGACCGCGATGATCTGATCGACGGGGATATTCGTCAGACGATCCACTTGTCCACTGGGCCAGGTGATTTCCAGGGAGTCGATCTTGGTACGCTTGCCCAGCCCAAATTGGATTCGCGGGTCGTTGGAGGACATGTAACTCATGCCGCCCTTGGCCTGTTCAACATGGGTTGCCCCTTCGGCAGTCAGCTTCAGAGACGCGCCGACGCCGTCTCGATTGGAGCGGGTCCCAATCAAGAGAACTTCCAGCCAGTGATTGGTGTTTCCGCCATCGTTGCGCAGGAGTGACGGATAGTCACCGCGGTTGTTGGTAACGATGTCGATGTCGCCGTCGTTGTCGTAGTCAGCAGTGGCGAGGCCCCGTCCGGCGATGGGGCGCATGAAGTCCGGGCCCAGCGACTCCGATGCTTTTTCGAACTGGCCCTTACCCAGGTTCCGGAACATCAGCAGCGGTTCTTTGTAGGACACTTCGCCGTGGTAGAGATTGATATTGTCCAGCATGGCGCCGTTCAGTTGCAGGATGTCGGGCCAGCCATCGTTATCGTAATCCAAAAATTTCATGGCCACCCCGCTCAACAGGACGGCCTTGTTGCCAATGCCGGAGCGGAAGGTGTCGTCAACGAAAGTCCCGTCGTGGTTATTGTGATAGAGGCGATTCAGTTCGAAATCGAGGTGGGTGATATAGAGGTCCTGCCAGCCGTCGCCGTCAACATCGGCGGCATCGATGCCCATTCCGGCCTCGTAGCGTCCATCTTCACTCGCCGCCACGCCGGAGATCAGTGACACATCCTCAAAAGTTCCGTTGTGTTTGTTGATGAATAGAAAGTTGGGCCAGGTATCGTTGGCGATGGCGATGTCGGTCCAGCCGTCGTTGTTGAAGTCGGCCAGGACCACGCCCATGCCCTTGGATTCGGGCTTGCCCACGCCGGACTTGTCACTCACGTCGGTGAACGTGCCGTCATGATTGTTGTGGTAGAGCGTGGTCTTCTGTCCTTTGTAGTTTCCGGGATGGCAGTAGGAACGGTAGCCGGGCCGGCGTTCGCCGCACCACAGGTTATTCTTGGGCGACCACTCGATGTAATTGGTGACCAGCAGGTCGAGCCATCCGTCTTTATCGTAGTCAAACCATCCCGCGCTGGCCGACCATCCGTCTTTGTCCGCAACTCCGGCTTTGGCGGTCACGTCGGTAAAAGTTCCGTCACCGTTGTTGTGATAGAGGATGGCGCTGCCGTAGCCGGTCACGTACAAGTCGGGATAGCCGTCGTTGTCGAAATCTCCGACGGCAACTCCCTGGCCGTAGTGTCCTTCACCTCCGACGCCGGCCTTCGCAGTGACGTCAGTAAAAGTCCCGTCGCCATTGTTGTGATAGAGAGCGCTGCGCAGAGGCTGGGGTGGTTTGTAAATATCGGTGGCAGCGGACTGGACGAAATACAGGTCCATGAGCCCGTCCTGGTCGTAATCCAGCCAGGCTACGCCGGTGCCCATGGTTTCCAGGTAATACTTTTCGTCGGTGGCAGTGCCGTCCTGAAGGAAGGTGATTCCGGCGGCCTGGCGAACCTCGGTGTAACGCACGGGCGCGCGGTCCTCGGGAGTTTTCGGAGGCTGGCCTGCGAAGGCCATCACGGTGGAGGCCGCTCCGGCTAACACCGTTAGCGCCAGCCCTACCAGTCTTCCGAAGCCCGGCGCCTTACCCGTTTTCGATTTCTTCCGCATTCTCGTGATTGGTTCTGTCGGGACCTAGAGGGTCCGATCAGCCAAGGACAGCGCCAGCTGAAGCAACTGCTGCCGCGCCGCCATCGACATGGGTTCCTGAGCGGAAGAAGACTTGGCCGGGGCCCGGGACAGCACTTCTTCAATCCGATTCACATCCAGGCCGCCGGCGCTGCTTCCTTTGAAGCGGTTCAGCACTTCGCGGGCCTTGGCGATTTGTCCAGTCTGATAATAGAACACGCCGAGCGTGGAGTAGCTGCCGGGCCACTCGGGCAAAAGATCCACCGCGCGCTCCAGGCGCTCGGCGGCCTGCGTGGTGTTGCCTTCGAGCACGGAAACAATTCCCATTCCCCAGAGGATTTTGCCCGAGCCCGGAATCCGAGCCAGGCCTTTCTGCAGTGTTGCTTTCGCTCCCGCGACATCTTTTTCGCGCAACTGCACCAGCGTGAGCGAGAGGTAATACTGGTCATTGTCGGGATTTCTGGCAATCGCATCGCGGAAGATTTCCGCGGCCCGGGCCGTTTCGCCGAGATGAGCGTGAATGTCTCCAAGCAAAGCCAGGAAAGCCGCGTCCTGCTGACCCGGAGCCGAAACGTGCTGGGCCGCCTCGAGTGCCTGGGGATAGGCGCCTTTGCGGAAATAGGCATCGGCCAGGTCGAATTTTATGTCATCGGAGTCCGGGCTGGCGCGCAAGGCCGTCTGGAAATGCTGGATGGCGTCGTCGTACAGATGGAAGCGGGCGAGCAGCACACCTACTCCGGTCTGAGTGCGATAGTCGCCCGAACTTAGCTGGTCAAGCTGCGTGATCGTACTGCGGGCTTCCTCGACCTTTCCCAGTTTCAGATATGCCTCTGCCAGCAGGTAAAGGTCCTGCGGGCGGTCTGGATGTTTCTGTATCTGCGCCGTCAACTCGGTCAAATCGAGTTGCGTTCGCTCCTGAGGAGCAAGGTTGGATCGGTTGTCCAGGTAATCAAAAAGATGTTGATAAGGATACGGACCGGCTGACGCGTCTTTCGAAAGGGTCTGAAAAACGTTCAGGTCTCGCTGCGCCGCCTCGGTCTGATGGAGGCTGCGCTCGACCATGGCGAGCTTGTAATAACCGGCTGCGGGATTGCGGCTTACCTTCACATATCTCCGCAGCAAGGTGGCTGCCTCTTCAAATTTCTTATCGCCGATTCGCAGGTTCGCCAACTCGAGCAAGGCGTCCGAGAGATCGGGATTGGAGCGCAGCGCGGCCTGGAAGAGCTTCTCCGCAGCCGCCTGATTGCCCTGCCGTCCCTCGATGTAGCCCATGTTGAACAGGCAGCTGGCATTGCGCGGGTCCAGTTTTAGGCCCTGCTCGAAATATTTTCTGGCTTCATCGAAGCGCCCCAGGTGCCGGTAGGAGAGGCCCATGAAGACATAAGAACGCGCCGACGGATCCAGTTCAATCAGGGACTTGAACTCGTCGATGGCTCTTTCTGTCTTTCCGGACATGAAATAGCTTTCGCCCAGGGCGGCGTGCAGGTCGGCCCGCTTCGGCGCGATTTTCACCCCGGATTCAAGCAGCGGGATTGCGTCCTCAAAATAATTCTGCATCATGCTGACCCGGGCCAGCAGAAAGATGACGTCGGTATTCTCCGGTGCCAGCTTGTGGGCGCGCACCAGGAGGTCCATGGCATCCACCACTTTGGTCTGCTCGGAATACACCCGCGCCATCAGGTAAAGAGTTTCTGCCGAGTCAGGCTTCAGTTTCAGCGCCCGGCTCAACACCAATTCAGCTTTCTTGTATTCGCCGCCCTGCAGATACACCTGGCCAAGGTTAAATAGGATTTCGAAAGTTTCCGGCTGCAGCGCGCTGGCCTTTTCGAGTTCCAGTTGCGCCGCCGGGTACTGCGCTGCTCCCGCCAGCAATACGCCCAGAGTGAAGTGCAGTTGAACATCATCTCTCTTCTGGGCGGAGAGCTCCCGCGCCAGTTTCAGACCCTCGGCCGTCCGCCCGGCCTGAAAGTAAGCGCGCACCAGATTGAAACGCGTCGGCATATCTGCCGGGCGTACCCGTTGAAAGTGAGGAATGGCCTCGGCCGGCAAACGCCGGGCCATCAGGACGAGGCCAAGATTGTAGTTAGCCTCGCGGTTGGCGGGATCGAGGCGCAAGACCTGGCGAAACTCCTTCTCCGCCAGATCGACTTTTTCCTGGGCGACGTAAACGTTCCCCAGATTGTTATGAGTTCGAGCGGAATTGGGATCGAGCTGCAGCGCGTGCTGAAACGCCTCCAGAGCGTGGTCGTAGTCTTTTTCGCTGCCGTACGCGATCCCCAGCAAGTTGTAACCCTCCACGCTCGAAGGATTCAGCTTGAGTTGCTCCTCGATCTTCACTTTGGCTTCCGCGATCGATCCCTGGCGCAGCAGGGTCTCAGCTTCGAGGAAAGGTGACGGAGCCTTCGAAGCCGGCCGGGCGGCGCTTTGAACTGGATGGGATTGCTGCGCTTTGCATCCTGCAGCAAGAACGAAGACGACCGCGAAGGCCAGAATGCAGCGCAGTCCAGGCCTGCGGCGCATGCTTCCGGCTGATTGCTGAAATGAGGCGCCGATGACCATCTCCCGGTATATCTCCGCGGGCACTCTGAATACAGGTGTCAAAGGCTCAATGTAGCATTTCCAGCGCCTGCTGGGCCATCTTGTGCTGCGGCTGTTGACGCAGCAGCGCGAGCAAAACTTCCCTGGCCTTTTCCTTATCGTTCAAAATGACGTAGAGGCGGGCCAGATTCATGTAGGCCTGGTCGAAATTCGGGGCGACCTGAATGCATGTCTTGAATCTTTGCTCGGCTTCCGGATACCGCTGCTCACGCACGAAAAGCACGCCCAGATTGTTGAGCGCGTCGGGATAGTCGGGACGCGCGCTCACCGCCTTTTCGAGATACTGCTGCGCCCTCTGAGGTTGGTCTTGCCGGGCGTAGAGCATTCCCAGGTTGTAGTTGACCTCGGGATCGTCGGGCTCAATTTCGTGGGCCCGGTTCAGAAACTTTTCCGCGTCTGCCAGTTTGCCCAGGCGACGGTACAGGTTGCCGAGATTCAGCAGCGCGATGGTGTAGGTTGGCCGCTGCTGCAATGACTGCTGAAAGTTGCGAACCGCCTCGTCCGGAAGATTTTGGTTCGCCGCAATCATTCCGAGATTGTTCCAAGCCTCGGGATATTCAGGACGCAGCTTCACCGCCTGTTCCAGATATTCACGCGCTTCAGGAAAGCCGTTTCTCCGGAGATACAGCGTTCCCAGGTTGTAAAAAGCTTCGGGACTGTCGGGCTTGGCGGCGATGACCTGCTTGAAAGATGCTTCCGCTTGCTCCAGATAACCATGCTGAAAAAAGGACACGCCGTAGGTGAAGTCGTTGCGCTGGAAAGCGCTCTGGAAAAGCGTCCCGGCGAACGGCAGCGCTCTGCGCATCCGATCGGCGGGATCGCTGGGAACCGATTTCACATCCTCCAGCAGCCGCTCGGCAGTTACCGGTCCCTGATACACCTTGACGATCATCCCCTCTTTATTAAGGAGAAACGATGTGGGCAGGCCGAGATCGCGGCGACGGTCGAAGAGGTAGCGATAAATAATGTTATAGACGCCGGCTACATCCGGACTAGCGAGCAGGGTGGGAAACGAGAACCCTTCTCGGGCAGCAAATGTTTTCACCACTTGTGGGTCGTGGGGATCGTCCACATTGATGCCAACGATGCGAAGGCCACCAGCTGCGAGGGGCGTTCTGCCCTGGCCGAGCAGGCGCAGCTGCTCGCGGCAGGTCGGCGAGGCGGTGGACCAAAAGTTAAGCAGGAGTAAGCTGCCGCGGAACGATCTCAGGTCCCATGTCTTGCCGGCGAGGTCAGGCAGGGAAAAGTCCGGCGCGCTCAAGGGTTCGATCAGCCAGGTCTCCACCGCCGAGGGCAGAGACTCTGACGCCAGAGCGCTGCCGGCATGGGTATAAGAAGGAGGCGAGGCGGCAAAAGCCTTGGCCAGAAACTCGTTTGCTCCTTCCTGAATTTCGATGCGGCGGTTTGCCGGCAAATTTTCGAACGTCTGAGTGAGGCCGCTGGGCCAGCGAACTGTGGCGCGTACAGGGCCCTCGCCTTTCCCCAACCCGAAGAAGAGCTCCCTGGTGTGCTGCGACAAAAATCCGGAGCCGGCCTGAAGGTATTTGGTCTGGCGGAGCGTTCCTGACTCCACGGTGACTGCAGCCCCGATGGCATCGCGATTGCTTTTTTGCCCGCGCAGGCGGAATGCGAGGGAATGGCCGATGTCCTTCATCGCATTGCGCAGCACGCGCAGCTGCGGCGCGTTGCGGTTTTTGAGCACCACTTCCAGCCTTCCGTCGTGGTCGATGTCGGCAAGAACGAAGGACCTGCTGTCGTCAGGAAAGTCCATACCAACCGCGCCGGATACTTCGGAAAAGGTGCCATCGCGGTTGTTGGCGTAGAAAACGTTTCTCTCAGGGCCGGCCCAGGAAGAATCCGAGCGGATCAGTTCGTTGATGGCGTTCCATCCCTGCTCGTACCTGGACGAAGGGTTCGAATTCTGCGGCGAATTTCCCACCACCTGCCGCCAGAAAAAGCTTGAAAGGTTGCGCGGATCGGGACCGGAGATGTAGCCATTGGCGATGTACAGGTCAGGGAAGCCGTCGTGATCGAAATCCCATGCATCGGAAGACCAGGCCCAGCGGCCCATTTCGGCCCCCGCCTGGCCGCCTACGTTTTGAAACTTGCCGTTGCCCTGATTGCGATAGAGAGAATTGCCGCGGGCGTGTCGGCGGTAAAGGTCGCGGATGTTTTCGGGATCTTTCTCGTGGAAGATTGTTTGCTCTGAAACCCGCTGGCCGGCGGCCGACCACATGTTGGCCACGTAAATGTCCTGGTTCCCATCATTGTCAAAGTCGAACCAGCAGGCGCTCATGCCTGCGCCCGCGTCTTCTACTCCTGCATCAGTCGAGACGGCGGCGAAAGTCCCATCGCCGTTGTTGCGATAAAGATTGCTGCGCCCGAAGTCATTGGCTACGTAAAGGTCGGGCGTCCCGTCGGAATTGAGATCGCCCCAGGCGCAGGCAAAACTGTAGCGATCGTTGTCCACATTCAGCCCCGCAGCCGCAGTCCGGTCAGTGAAAGTCGCGTTGCCTTCATTGTGCAGCAGGAAGTTCGGCGGCCCATTGCGCGCGTCGAAGTAAGGCACGGGATAGTGATACTGGTCGAGGCCGGCGTAGTAGCTGTACAGGCAAAAATAGATGTCGAGTCGCCCGTCACGATCGTAGTCCGCGACGGCGGCATGGGTGAATGTTCCCTGGGGGAGCTGGGCAAACCTGAAGGCGTCACGCTTAAGTGAAAATTTCCCGTTTCCTTGATTCATGAACAGCAGCGGGCCGCCGCCGCAAACTACGAGAAGGTCCTGGACTCCCTTGTTCTCGAAATCAGCGAACAGGGCGCAGGCCGTGTCGTCGAGCACACCAATCCCGGATGCTTCTGTCACATCCTCGAAGCTGCCATCGCCGCGATTGCGATAGAGGCGGTTGGGAAGCCCCGCGGGCTGGCACACGTATAGATCATCAAATCCGTCGTTATCGATATCTCCCACGGCCAGCCCGTTGTTGCCATACACGTCGATCCCGGAGGCTCCGTCGAGCACGGTGCGCCAGTGGTCCACTCCGCGAAGCATCTGATTTTTGTAGGACGCGGTCTGGCCCAGCGCCTGGGCCGTGATGTCAATGAAGACGGGTTCGCGGGCGCGGGCGAGAGTCTCTTCGGTTGCCTCCCAGCGCAGCACGCGCCAGTCCTGGGTTTCAGCGCGCGACCATCGGGTCAGCCAGTGTCCCACACGCTGCTCGCGACCGCCGTTCTTCCGCATGCCCACCAGGTCATAACGAATGTCGATATCGAACGCAGCCTCGGAGCCCGCAATTCCCCTGATGCCGACGATTTCGAACTCCGCCGTCTCCACTCGCGACATCGGGGCCAGATAATTCTCCATCTCGCGGAGGAAGCGCTCGCGGCCCGGTATGACATCCCTCGCGAAACGTCTTTGTAAGATCTCGATGCCGTGGTCCGAACGCCGCGCCACTTCCCGCGTTGGAAGCAGCGCAGAAGTTGCGATGGAAGCATCGAGAAAGTTCGTCAGGGAGGCGAGCCCGGGAGGCGCCGTCCGGAGATCCACGCTCCATTGTTTGAGCAGCGCCATGATTTCAAATGCGTATTTTTCGGTAAGGTACTCGTCCGCGCCGGGTACAACCCTCAAAAGAACATCATCGAGCGCGGACTTCGCGGGATAGTGCGGAGTCAAACGGAAATCAGTAAAGGGAAACGAAGAAGAACGGCCCCGGGACGTTTCGAAAAGCGGCAACCGGAAAGGCGCGCTCTGAAAGGGCGCGGGAAGAAAGAGTGCAGGCGCCCACCGTATTCCTCTTAAGAAGGTTCGACGTGAAAACAATGTGGTCTTCGTCTTTGGTCTTTGGGACGCGCCATCTTCAAGCGTTCCCGCCATGACGGCCCACCGCAGCGCATGTTAGCACTCGCAGCAAAGTTAATCCAAACGACGGACCGCAGGGGATGTTCCCTTTGCGCCCTTTGCGGATTTCCTTCGCGCCCTCTGCGGTTAAGGGGTTCGTGGGTTGCGCGCCATCGAAGGACAACCGCAAAGCCGGCGCAAAGTCCGAAAAGAAACCCGGCCGCACGCATAGTGGAGCAGCCTCCAGGGCTCCGGGAGGATTTTAGAGGACTCGCAACCCGGAAAAGCCCCGGACTTGGGCTAGCGGCGGGAGATAGTACAAAGGCACTAGTTTATTCTTGACAAGTTCTCCGAACCTGTTTTAAGGTTGTCCCGTTTCGCCAATGTACACGTTTACATTAAAACACCTCAGTGCTGCCCACGAAGGCTTAGGAGGGAAGGTCATGAAACTACAGGCCCTTTTCACTTGGACGCTACGAACGTCGCTGGCTGTTGCAGTCGGCGCAATGCTGTTCATCCCGCGACCCCTCTTGGCCCAAGTGGATACCGGCAGCATCCTGGGAACGATCACGGACGCCTCAGGTGCCGTCATCGGCGGAGCCACCGTGACCCTGACCAACGAAGGCACCAGTGCCACCCTGTCAACCACGGCGGAAACCGACGGTTCCTACAAATTCACGCCAGTCAGGATTGGCACGTATTCGCTGACCGCGACCTACGCCGGGTTCCAGACGACGACGCAGCGCAACATCATGGTGAACGTCGGCTCGAACGTGGTGATCAATTTCACCCTGAAGCCAGGCCAGGTGAGTGAGACGGTCGAAGTGACCACCACAACTCCGGTGCTCGAGTCCCAGAGTGCTGCCGTCGGCCAGGTGGTCGATTCGCGCAGCGTCAACAATCTCCCCCTGAACGGCCGTAATTTCACCTTCCTCGCTCAACTCGCTGCCGGCGTGAACTCGCCGCAGGCGGACACGCGAGGCAACGCAGCCTCAGGCGCCTTTGCCGCTAACGGCCTCCGTCCGGCGCAGAACAATTACCTGCTCGATGGTATCGACAACAACTCCGACACAGTTGACTTCCTGAACGGCACGAACTTTGTCGTCCTGCCCCCAGTGGACGCGATTCAGGAATTCAAGGTGCAAACCACAAACTTCAGCGCCGAGTTCGGACGTTCTGGCGCTGCCGTTCTGAATGCCACGATCAAATCCGGTACGAACGCATGGCATGGCGCCGCTTGGGAATTCTTCCGCAACGATAAGTTGGACGCAGCCGATTATTTCGAGCGGAACGTAGCCAGCGACGGCACAACCACAACTCGCAAAGGACAACTGAACTTGAATCAGTTTGGTGTGGCCATCGGCGGGCCGGTGATCAAGAACAAGATTTTCATCTTCGGCGATTACGAAGGCTTGCGCCGCCGCCAGGGATCACCGCATACCGGTGGCGTTCCGACGAACCTGGAGCGCAGCAGCGGATATACCAACTTCACTGAGTTGATTACAGCACAATCGGGAACACAAACGGACCTGTTGGGCAGGACAATGCCCACTGGGACGATCCTGGATCCGGCAACCACGCGTGCCGTTGCGGGAGGTTTTGTCCGCGACCCATTCCTGGGCCCCGCTACCACGTGCTCGGCAGCCACCGCTAACTTCACGTTAGCAGCTTGCGACCTGAACATACTGCCGGCCGGGCGATTGGATGCAAATGCCATCAAGTTGTTGAATCTGTATCCCGCCCCGACGAGCGGCGGCATATCGTCCAACTTCACTACTTCGCCGGCGATCAGCGAAAATCGCAACGCTTTTGACACCCGGATGGATCTCAACCTCAGCGACAAGAACCAGATTTTCTACCGCTTCAGCTACGTGGATGACCCGCAATTTATCCCTGGCATCTTCGGGGGCGTGGCTGATGGCGGCGGCTTCCAGGAAGGCCCTCAGACCGCACTGGCGCAGCAGAGCGCCTTGGCTTGGACCCATGTGTTTTCTCCGTCGCTGGTCAACGTGGCGCGAGCGGGATTAAATTACCTTCACACCACCCGGGTTTCACCAGCGGCCAATGATCTGAGCGATCTGCCGGGGCAGTTTGGCATTGCCGGCATACCTCAGGAACACGAAAATGGCGGCCTCCCCGCGTTCGGAATCCAGGGTCTGCAAACTCTGGGCAGCAACGCTTTCCTGCCCTCGGACGAAGTCAGCTCTACCTTCCAGGTCACCGACGACTTGACGAAGATTTATGGCAAGCACACCTTTAAGATGGGTTTTGAGTTCCAGCACGTAAAGTTCTCGACCCTGCAACCACCGTGGTCGCGCGGGCAGTTCAATTTCGACGGTGTGTACACGAACATCCCGGGTGCGAGCCCCTCTTCCCAAAACACGGGCATCGCGCAATTCCTCCTGACTCCGATTGCCTCCACAGTGGGAGGACCCGACTATGTGGGCGGTCCAGGAGCCCAGAACGGAGGCAATGCGGTATTCGTTTCGAATATCTCATTGACCGACAACGGGAAAAACTACTACGGCACATACATCAACGACGACTGGAAGGTCACTCCCAAGCTGACCGTCAATCTGGGCTTGCGCTGGGACTTTTTTGGTCTGGTGTTTGAGCACCACGGCAACCAGGCCAACTTCGTGCCCGGCGGACCTCCCACCGGCGGCCCCATGTACCTGATTCCGAATGGGCCGAATTCCGGAAACTTGTCTTCCGGTTGCCCCACTTGCTTTACGGACCTTCTGGCCAAAGACGGCATCGCCCTGACGATCGGCAATAAGTACGGTAAAGGACTGGGAAATTCACAGAAAACTAATTTTGCTCCCCGCGTAGGTTTTGCCTATCAAGTTACGCCGAAGCTCGTAGCCCGGGGCGGATTTGGCATCTTCTACAACGGGTTCGAAAACCGCGGATTCTCGCCGAACCTGGGTGAAAATTATCCTTTCCAGTTCAACTTCCAGTTCAAATCAGCGGACGACAATCACCCCATCACTTACAACGGTTGCACCAGTCCCGACGCCACTCCCATCGGAAGCGCGACTCTCGAGACGGGATTCTCTTGCACTCCGCTGGATCCTCTGCTGGTCAACGCCAGCGGCTTGGCCTTGCGCGGAATTCAGTTCGACTACATCACTCCCTACTCCATGGGTGGCAACTTTACCCTGCAATATCAGCTGACCAATTCGATGTCGATTCAAGCTGGATATGTGACTTCGCTGGGACGTCATTTGGAAGTGTTCCCAGGCTCGAACAACGTTACCCAGTTGATCGCATCCGGTCAGCCCCAGGTGATTCCGTTCCCGGACTTCGGTCAGGGATCAAGTTACGCGACCACGGACGGGAACAGTTACTACCACGGACTGCAAACCAAGCTCGAGAAGCAGTTTGCCAGCGGATTGAATTTCCTGTTCACCTATACCTATTCGAAGGTCCGGTCCGACGCCCTCGACTTGCTCAACGGCGGCAGCGGACAGGGCTACCGTGCTCCCAGTGTCCCGGGCTTTGGGATTCATGGAGATTACGGCCTGGCTCCCTTCGATATTCGTAACGTAGTCCACTTCAGCGGGGGTTATGAACTTCCCTTCGGCAAGGGCAAGCGTTACATGACCGATCCTGGTTTGACGGACAAACTGGTCGGAGGATGGAGCGTCAACTGGAGCGCCACCCTGCAGGGTGGCCAGCCCATGACCCTTTCTTGCCCCTCTAGTTCAACCGCAGGCACGGGCTGCTACGCAAACGTGACCGGGCAAGATCCGAAACGAGGACTGTACATTGACTCGCACAATCAACTGAACTTCTTCGGCAACCCGGGAGCTTTCTCTTCACCCTGCACGTTTGGCGATCCTGGGTGTACGGGCTTCCAGGCCCTGGGGGGGGCGCCCTCCCAGGTTGCCGGACCGCCCTTCAAGAGACTTGATATATCTCTCTTCAAGGACTTCCAGCTCTCGGAGCGCTTCAAGTTGCAGTTCCGTTCCGAGTTCTTCAACATTCTCAATCACCCGAACTTCAACGCGCCCGGATTCGGCGGCAACGGCGTTGTGGCCATCGGCGGCTCCAACAACTTCAGCAGTTCGTCCTTCGGAGAAATTGGATCGACTCGCGACGCTCCCTACGATCCGAGACAGATCCAGTTCGCTTTGAAGCTGTACTTCTAGGCTACGAACTTACCTCCCCCGGCCAGGTGCTTACGAGCGCCTGCCGGGGGATCTCTTTCAAAACCCAGCCCTCCCGCCTGCCCAGCGCGGTGGTAACATACGAAGACGTGGCCATGAGACGCCTGTCGATTTGGTCTGCTGTTCTGGCTCTTCTGGTATGCGTGCCCATGGCGGCAGCAGGAAGCCAGCCCAGCCAACATCTCGACCGCAAATTCCAGTCCGCTGTAGCTCAATACGAATCTGGCCGCTTCGCTGAGGCTGCAGTCGAACTGGAAAGCCTGCTGCGCGAGGTTCCCTCCAGCTTCGATGTCCACGAACTCCTGGGCCTGGTCTATTCCGCGCAATCGCAGGACGCGAAAGCCAGCCCGCATCTGCAGAAGGCAGTGCGCCTGAAGCCGGATTCCGCATCCGCCCGGACCAACCTGGCGGCCAACCTGATGCGACTGGGAAAGACGGAACTGGCAGGAGTGGAATTCCGCAAGGCGGTTGAGCTCGATCCGAAAAATTTCGACACCAACCACAATCTGGGCGAGTTTTATGTCCATTCGGGAAAAGTAGCCGAAGCCGCTCGCTTTCTCGGTCAGGCCCAGAAAATTGATCCGTCTTCCTATGACAACGGATATGACTTATCGCTGGCCTACGTCCTGACCGGACGGCTCGCGGATGCCCGGGAATTGGTGCAGGATCTGTTGAAAAGAAAGAACACCGCGGAGCTGCACAACCTGCTGGGTGAGATTGAAGAGAAAGACGGAAAATTCGTCGAGGCGGCCAATGAATACGAAACCGCCGCCCACATGGACCCGAGCGAGAGCAACCTTTTCGACTGGGGAAGCGAACTTCTGATTCACCGCACCCTCGGTCCTGCCATTGAAGTTTTCCAGCACGCCACTGAGCGTTATCCCAAGTCGCCCCGGCTGGTCATCGGCCTGGGCATGGCTCTGTACTCGCGCGGCAATTACGACGACGCGGTGAAGGCCCTGCTGCACGGGGCCGACCTCGACCCTTCCGATCCCAGCTGCTATCTTTTTCTGTCCAAGGCCTATGACAGCTCGCCGGGGCAGGCCGACGAGGTCATCCAACGCTTCCGACGTTTCGCCGAACTGCAGCCGAAAAATGCCCGCGCATCCTACTACTACGCGATGAGCCTATGGAAGGGAAAGCGGGCGCAGGATACTGGGATGAATTTGCAACAGATCGAAGGCCTGCTGAAGAAGTCAATCGCACTCGATGACAAGCTGGCCGAGGCCCACCTGCAACTGGGGAATCTTTATTCTGACCAGACCCGGTATGCCGAGGCCATTCCGGAATACGTCCGGGCGCGTGAGTTGAATCCGGACCTGGCGGACGTGCACTACCGGCTGGGCCAGGCCTACGTGCACACCAAACAGAATGAACTTGCGCAGGCAGAGTTGCAGGTATATCAACGGCTCCGGGCCGAGCACCTGGCGGAGGTCGATAAGCAAAGAGCGGACATCCGGCAGTTCGTCTATTCGGCGAAAGGCGGCCAGACAGCGAAGTGATCGGGTTAATGTAGGCGCGAGCGTCCACGCTCGTGCTGGCGTGCACGAGCGGGACGCTCGCGCCCACATATAGGTTGTCAGAACTGGACTTGCAATGGCATACAGCTCTTCAACGCGAACCGAGAAGCTCTGGGCCGCTACGGCGGCTTCGAGCCCTCGAGAGCTGGCCCGGCAGCTGGCCTGCAATCGCCGCGAATTTCTGCGGACTGCCGCCGGGCTGGGGCTGGGAAGCGCGCTGCTGGGCCCGAGCGCGATGGCCAAAGCGGCGACCACTCGCAAAAAAAGAAAAGTAGTGGTGATCACCTTTGGCGGCGGGGCGCGCGACCAGGAGACATTTGCGCCCGAGGGCCAGGAAAACATCCCGCACCTGATGCGCGAACTCATCCCGCAGTCGGCCTTCTTCACTCAGGTGGTCAACCGGGGAATCCTCGGCCATTATGTCGCCACCGCCAGCCTGGTCACTGGGGTGTACGAGACTTTTAACAACTTTGCCGCCGTTCCCCCCGCCAACCCGACCGTCTTCGAATACTTCCGCAAAGACTTGAAGCGTCCCCGCTCGGATGCGTGGGTAGTGGCTCCCAGCAACGGATTCAACCGGATTGGCGAAAGCAGCCATCCTTCCTATGGCGTGGGGACGGGAGCGACAGTAATTCTGCCCAAGCACCTGTTGACCGCGGCCCTGGCGGGCGGCAGCGGCGACTACGAGCACCTGCTTCGGGACAACTATGAAACGCCGTTCTACGCCCCCGAGCTGGGTGGCCGCGAGTTCGAATTGCAGCAACTTGAAATGCTACTGAAGCTATCAGTAGATGACTTCAAGGCCCATGCCCGAACGTTGTCGAGCCCGGACGAGCTCTCGGTGTATATCGCACGCCAGTTGATGCGCCAGGTGGCGCCCAGCCTGCTGTGGATCACCATGCACGACATCGATATTGCGCACGCCGGAGCTTACTCGCTTTACATCGACGGCATCCGGCGCACCGACCGCCTGTGCGCCGAGATTTGGCAGGCCATCCAGACCGAGCCGGAATATGCCGGCAACACTACGCTGTTTATCCTGCCCGATTTCGGACGGGATTCGGACGAGGATTCCGGGGGCAACGGGTTTCAACACCATCGCACCGGTGATGCGCTCTCTCGCACCACCTGGATGATGGCGCTGGGCGCCGGCGTACGCCCGGGTGTAGTTTACGACCGCGCCACGGAGTCCACCGATCTGGTTCCGACTCTCGGGTCCATGCTGGATTTCTCAGCCTCTCTGGCGCAGGGCAGGCCGATACCAGAATTGTTGTAGCGCTTATGCTTCCAAGCGATCTCAAGCCGGAGCAGTTCAAGAACTATCCGCCAGAGGCCAGAAAGCTGGCGACGGATTACGTTGCAGCGCTGCAGCGGCTGCCGTTGACCTTCGTGGCCAGCCTGCTGCGCGAGGTCATTGATTACGATTTCAAGTTTCCTCCCGAGCGCAAGGCGATCGAAAAGGAACTGGCGAACCTGAGCTCTCTCTCCCCGGAACAGACAAAAGAATGGTTTCAGGGATTCGCCCAGATAAGTTCGTCGGGGAAGCTTGAAAAACTTGATTGGATAAACTCGCCCGCCCAGTTTGTCGAGCAGCTCTCGGCGCATTTGTGGAGCACCCATCAACTGGATGCCTTTCGCAAGGCGGCGATAGATTATGCCAACCGTCTGCAAGCAGCTGTGCCGCCCGAGCCGCCTGCGGCGCCGCGTCTCGGTATTGCGGTCATCGGCCAGGGCGCGGCTGCGCACGACGAACCTCTGTTTCGCAAACTGCGCGCTCATGGCGGATACTTCAGCCAGGTCAATCCAGAGCATGGCGTGGAGACGCTGCTGAACGCAGTGGCCGCCCGAGCCAAAGCGCAACCTGCCCCCTACGCTCACTGGTACATCGATGGCGGCCAGGAGATGGCCCACGATCCTGCGCTGACCTGCGTTTCCTACAAAGCGCTGGAGCCGGTGCGCGCGATCCTGCTGCGCAAGATGCACGGAGAGATCCAAAAGCCCGGCATGGGACCCGAGACCCTGCGCACCCTGCTGGCGCAGATGCGTCCCGTGGACCTGGGGATGGCGCCCTCAGGAGATGCAGTGCTGGACCGCTTTCAGGTCAAGCTTCTGACCGAAGGTTCGGGGACCCAGATTTTCAGCACCACTTTCGCGCAGTGGGCGGCCCGCGAAACCCTGCGCCGCGCCCAGCCTCTCACCCTGCTGGTCCGCTTTGCCCCACGGCAGCGGCAGCAGCCGATGAACGAGTTGCTGTCTGGGATAAGATCCGATGCTGAACTTGATCCCGCAGGTTCGCTGGTGGATGCCGACATGGGCTCGTACTACACCTATCTGAATCAGCAGCGCCTGACCGGGGCAGAGAGATCTTCTTTCCTGGTGTGGTTCGAAGGCCACAATGAAGCCGTGGCCATCGGCCCGGCATTGCCGCGCGGCACCGCATCGTCCACTCCCATCAACCTCAATCAACTGCTTACCTGGATAAGCTAGTATTGCTGAGAGCTTCTGGCTTCTGGCTTCTCGCTTCTAGCCAGAAGCGCTCTTGTTTATTTCGACAGTACCGCCACCCCATAGACGGGAAGCCTGACCGATTGCTTTGATCCGCCGTCGAGCACGTCCGTCATCGCTGATGGCAATGCCACGGTCTGCTCCGCCTTCGACAGGTTGACCAGAATGTACACGGCTCCGTGGTCGCCGTAGCGGGGATAAACTTCGACCCCGTCAGGAACCGTACCCAGTGCGGGTTTCACGCCGCTCACTTCCGCCATCCATTTGGCCGCCGCGTTCATGGCCGAGCCATCGAGCCAGGCGCCGATGTAAGTGATCCGCCCCTTCCCGACTTTGCGCGTGATAGCAGCGGGCTTGCCATCGAGCCAGCCGTTGCTCTTGCCATAGGTCTCGAGCACCTCGGTGTCTTTATCATTCGCACTCAAAAGCTCAGCCCATAGCTTGCTTTGTCCGGAGCCGAATTTCCCCTCGATCGCCACCGGATCGGTCAGCGCGTAGTACTGCTCAACCCGTCCACCGAGCAGGTCGGCCAGCGGTCCGGGCTGGCGCTGCGGCTGCAGCCCGTTGTCCTCGTCTTTCATGCCAGAGCGTTGACCCAGCACCAGGTGTCCGCCCCCGCGCACATAGGCAATAAGATTCTTCGCCGCTGCATCAGAGAGCACGTTCAGTCCGGGCGCCACAACCAGTTTGTATTGGCTGAGCGGGGCAACTGGTTCAACCACGTCGATGGATTGACACACCGCGCGCAACGGCCCGTAATAGCTGACCAGTTCTGCCGCTGGATCGTAGTTCTTATTATGGCGCTGCCAGTCGATGGCCCAGCGGCTGTCGTAAGAATGCAGCATCGCAACTTCGGATTTGACCGACGTTCCCGCCAGTGCGGGGCCCGCCTTGGCGAACTCCTGGCCAATCTGCCGCGCTTCTGCATATAAGGGCACCGGTGTTCCGTCCGCTCCCACTAGCGTGCCGTGATATTCCTCCTGGCCATTCAACGCGCTGCGCCACTGCCAGTAGCTGACCACGTCCGCGCCGTGTCCCACGGCGTGCCAGGCCATTGCCCTGACTTCTCCTTTGTCCAGGGAGTTGTTGACCGGGGCCCAGTTTACCGATCCCGGCTGGGTCTCCATGACCCAGAAGTTCTTGCCTTTGAATCCGCGAGTCAGATCGTGGGCAAAGCCATTCTTGGCGGGATCGAGATGTCCCTGCCCCACGTAGTCGTCCCAGGCGGCGAGGTCGAGATCTTTCTCGACCACGTAGTGATCGAAGCCGTCAAACCAGCCCATGGTGTTTGTGGTGATGAACTGTTTGGGATCGGAGTTGGCGCGGATGACCTCCAGTTGGTTCTTCTGATAACTGCGCCAGGTATCGCTGACGAATCGCTTCCAGGCCAGCAGCAATCCTGGATTTCCGTATTGCGTCTGAATCGGAATCTGGCTCCAGTCGAAAATGGTTTCGCTCCAGTAGGAAGTGGTCCAGCGTGCATTCAGGTTATCAAGGGTGCCGTAACGCGCCTTGAGCCATTGCTGGAATTGTGACTTGGTGTCGGGATCGAATGAGATGTCGGAATACTCATTATCAATCTGCCAGCCCAGCACGTAAGGGTTGTGGCCAAAACGTTTGGCGAGCTGTTCGGCGATTTTGCGAGCCAGCTCGCGGTACTTTGAGTTGGCGAAGTTGAACTGCTGCCGGTTGCCATGCTCGGCGCGGTGGCCTTCTTCATCGACGCGCAGGGTCTCGGGATATTTCTGCGTGAGCCAGGCCGGGGGAGCGGCGGTCGGAGTGCCTACTACGGTGTAGATGCCGTGCTTCGCGGCGGCGGCGACGGCGTGGTCCAGCCAGTCCAGATCGTATTGGCCTTCGCTGGGCTCCATGCGGCTCCAGGCAAACTCGCCCACGCGCACCACGTGGATTCCGGCCTGCTGCATCAGCGTGAGGTCGGCGTCCCATCGCGACTCCGGCCATTGTTCCGGATACCACGCGGTCCCCAGCATGATTGGCGGAGGTGGCGGCGCCTGAGCACTGAGGGTGGGCGCTAACAGAAGAAGGGCAGCAACAGTTCCAAAGAGCGCGAATTGTAAACCCTGTGACGATCGAATCGTGCGCATGATGACTCCTGACATTGGTTGAAAAGTGAGGCCTTTCCGCTCTCTGAGATCCGACGTCCGAAGTCTGACGTCCGAGGTCCGCCGTCCACTCAGACTTTGGTTCCGCGCCGGCCCAGGAAGAGCATCAGCGCGCCGAACAGCAGCATGACGATTCCCCACTCCAGGTTGATGTTGATGCCGAGCGAGCGTTCATAAATGGCTTTGTCGCTCAGCGCTCCGAAGGCGATCAGCAGCACCCCGAAGATCGAGAACAGGAAACCAATCGGCAGCCGGATGTCGAGTCCCATCACTTCTCCTATCGGAAAATAATATTCAACAAACCCGTGGCCGCCAGCACCACCACGGCCAGCACCGCCGGCCGCTGGTACCAACTTAGGCCCTGCTGCGTCGGACGTTCGGTCAGCGAGTACACCAGGCCCTTCAGTTCCTTTTCGTCGTGCGCCCGGGTCAGCAGGCTGACCACAATCGTGATCACGAAGCAGGTGGTCCATGCATAAATAGCGGTCCAGAAATTCTGCGCCATCTCGCTGGGATAGATGTGCAGGGCGGCGATCCATCCGCCTTTCACGCCAGGGACGCCTCCCTGCGGCAAGGTCAGCCCGTGGTGCAGGGCGGCCGCCATCGTGCCACCCAGCAACCCCGTGAATGCGCCATGACCGGTCGTGCGCTTCCAGAACATGCCCAGCAGAAACGTCGCGAACAGCGGGGCATTCACGAAGGCGAACACCAGTTGCAGCATGTCCATGATGTTGTTGAAGCGCGTTGCCATGTAAGCGGTTGCGATGGACAGAGCAATGCCGAAGATGGTGGCCATACGTCCCATCCATAGATAGTGTTCGTCGCTGGCCTTTTTATTTATGTACGACTGGTAGATATCGTACGTCCACACGGTGTTGAACGCAGTCACATTTCCCGCCATGCCGGACATGAAGCTGGCCAGCAGCGCGGTCAGGCCAAGGCCCAGGATTCCGGTAGGGAAGTAGTGCAGAAGCATGTTGGGAGTTGCCAGGTCATAATCCAGTTCGACCGTCCCGTCCTTATCCCGGATGACCTGACCTGACGCATCCATCTTTGCCGGAATCAAGCCTCGTCCTTCGATGGTGGTGGCCGCATGTGTGCCTGCCAGATTCGCCAGATTCTGGGTGGGCAGAGCAATTGCGATCAATCCTGGCAGTATGACCAGGAAAGGGAAAAGCATTTTGGGAAAAGCTGCGATGAGCGGCGTACAGCGCGCGGAATTCATGGAGTTGGCGGCCATGGCACGCTGAATGACCAGAAAATCCGTACACCAGTATCCAAACGACAGCACAAACCCAAGCCCCATGCTCAGGCCGAACCATTCCACTCCCAGGCGGTTGGTGTGGGGATTGCTCATGCCCAGCCAGGAGTGCGTGTAAGAGGGATCCAGATTGGCCTTCAGCCCTTGCCAGCCCCCGATATTCTTCAAGCCCAGCCAGACCAGCGGAAGAAATCCGGCGACGATCAGAAAAAACTGGACCACTTCGTTGTAGATGGCGCTGGTCAGCCCGCCCAGCAGGATGTATCCCAGAACCACCAGCGCCGAAATCACCAGGGAGAAGTGAAAGATCCACGCCTGCGGCAGCCCCAGCCAGGCGAAAGGCGCGTCGAAAATGTGCAGGATCTGAATCAGCTTCGCCATGGCATACATGGAAATGCCGGAAGAAAAAAGAGTCATGATGGCGAAGGAAACCGCGTTGAGGCCGCGGGTCTTCTCATCAAAGCGCAGGCGTAGATATTCGGGCACCGACCGCGCCCGCGAGCCGTAATAGAAAGGCATCATGAACACGCCCACGAAGACCATCGCCGGAATGGCGCCAATCCAGTAAAAATGGCTGGTGGCAATACCGTATTTCGCCCCGGAAGCGCCCATGCCAATCACTTCTTGCGCGCCCAGGTTGGCGGAAAGAAAGGCCAGGCCGGCAACCCATGCGGGGATGGAACGCCCTGCGAGGAAGAAGTCCGTACTGGTTTTGACGTAGCGCTTGAGGACCGCTCCGATTCCGAGCACGAAGACGAAATACACGATCATGATGGTCCAATCGATGATCCTCAACATGAATTAATTCTCCTTCGTGAATCGTGAGCTGAACTGAAAACTCGTCCTTCCGGCAAACGGTGTAAACGATTGCAGGCCTGCTGCGTCCTTGTCAACGAGTTTTACTTCCAGCGATTCTCAACGCCAGTGTCATCCTGAGCGCAGCTTATCCGTTCGCTTGCGAACGGATCAACGGAGTCGAAGGACCCCTACCTCCGGCAAACGCCATCGTTGCGCGCACTGATATCTTCCGCGCCGCCGTTTGTTGCGCTCATATGGGTCCTTCGACTGCGCGGCTGCTTCGCTCAGGACACTTTCTCAGTCAATGATTTCAAATGCGCCGCCGCGCTTTCCGGAGTGATGTCCCGTTGCGGCATACCCAGCATTTCAAATCCCACCATAAATTTTCGAATGGTCGCCGAGCGCAGCAGCGGAGGATAGAAGTGCGCGTGAAAGTGCCATTCATGATGCGGATTGCCGTCGGTGGGGGATTGATGAAAACCCATGGAATACGGGAAGGGCACGTCAAACACCTTGTCGTAAGTTGACGTCACCTGCTGCAGCAGCTCAGCCAGCAGGCCGACCTCTTTCTCCGTAAACTCCGAAAACGATCCCAGATGGCGGCGGCTGCACACCATGACTTCGAAGGGCCAGACCGCCCAGAAGGGCACCAAAGCAACAAAGCCGTCGTTCTGGCACACCAGGCGGACTTTCTGCTGGTCCTCCAAATGGATGTAATCACACAGTAAACAAGTGTTATGTCTATCGAAGTAGCTGGCCTGGCAGACCAGCTCTTTCCCGGGAATGTCGGGAACGGAGTGCGTGGCCCATATCTGGCAGTGGGGATGAGGGTTGCTGGCGCCCATCATTGAGCCCCGATTCTCGAAGATCTGCACGTGATTGATATATGGCATCGCGCCCAGTTCCCGGAATTGGGCGGTCCAGGTATGGATCACGCCTTCGATGTCCTTTGGCGACATGGTCGCGAGGGTAAGGTTATGGCGCGGAGAGAAGCAGATTACCCGGCATAGTCCGGGCTCGCCTTCGGCCACCAGCAACCCCCGGTTTTCGATGTCCAGGCGGTCGTCGCGTACCGTGGGCTTGAGAGCGGCGAAGTCGTTGTCAAAAACGAAGGTACCGGTGTAGCGCGGGTTGAGTACGCCGCCCACCCGGGCATTGCCCGGGCAAAGGTAGCAGGTGGGGTCGTATTCGGGCTCGGGCCGGGTTGAAACCTTTTCCAGTTGTCCCTGCCAGGGCCGGCCGGCGCGGTGCGGAGATACCAGTAACCAGTCGCCGGTCAGAGGGTTGAATCTGCGATGTGGATCTTCGGTAAGCTTCAATAACGTGCCTCCAACCCTTGAGTTACAATGTACCGGAAAGCCTGGCGGCGGCCGGAAAAACGATAGATAAAAGGCGTTTGACAGACCGCTTAAGGCCGCCTATTGTGTCAGATTGTAATCGCTTACAAATGCAGTATTTCATACTCCCAACCCGGATTTCACGCCCTGTTTTGTGCTTGGCCTTGGCCTTGTTCGGAACGATATGAAGTCGCCAGAATTAGCTCAACATTTTGAGAAGGCATTTGGGTCGCCGCCTCGAATCTTCTGCGCCCCGGGCCGAGTCAATCTGTTGGGCGAACACACCGATTACAACGACGGCTTCGTAATGCCCTGTGCCATCGGTTTCTCCACCCGTGTGGCCATTTCCCCCCGCCCCGACCGCAAGCTGGTAGTTCGATCGGAAGAATTTTCCCAGCAGTTTGAATTTGATTTGGACAATCTGCCCAGCCACGGCGAGGGTACATGGTCAGACTATGTTCTTGGTATTGCGGTCATGCTGGCTGAGATCGGGCATCCGACTCCGGGCGCCAGCTTGCTGGTCCGGGGTGAAGTGCCCATCGGCGCTGGCCTCAGTTCCTCGGCCGCGATTGAAGTGGCCAGCGCGCTCGCCCTGATGAGCCTCAACGGTGCCCGGCTTACACTGCCTGAAATTGCGAAGTTGTGCCAGAGGGCGGAGAACGTATTTATCGGGGCGCGGGTTGGCATCATGGATCAGTTTGTTTCCTGTCTTGGCCGCGCTGGTCATGCTTTACTGCTCGACTGTCGCTCCCTGGAATACAGGTTGATTCCCATCCCGGAGAACGTTCGCCTGGTGATCTGCAACACCATGGTGAAGCACGAACACGCCAGCGGTTCCTACAATCAGCGCCGTGACGAATGCGATGAGGGAGTGCAGATTCTGAGCGAGTGGTATCCCAATGCGCGTGCCCTGAGGGACATTTCCGTGGAGCAACTCGAGCAACACAGCGCCGCGATGCCAGCCACCATCTACAAGCGCTGTCTGCATGTGGTTTCGGAGAATCAGCGGGTGCTGGAAGGCGCGAAGTACCTGGAGGCGGGAGATGTGGGCCGATTTGGCAGCTTGATGCGCGAATCGCACCGCAGTCTCCGCGACCTGTTTGAAGTCAGCTGCAAGGAATTGGACATCATGGTGGAAATCGCGGAGTCTCTGAAAGGCTACTGCGGCGGCCGTATGACCGGCGGCGGCTTCGGCGGCTGCACCGTGAACCTGGTGAAGAGCGCCGATGCCTCCCGGTTTGCCGCGCAGATCTCGCAGCGATATCAGGCCGCCACCGGGATCAAGCCTGATGTTTATGTGTGCTCGGCTGCCAATGGCGCCAGTGCGGATTAGACTCCATTCCTACCTCGCTCAGTGGTTCGGTCAAGAATGCCTTACCCACTAGCCGCCGCTCGGCTTTAGGGGTCCTTCGACTCCGTAGCTGCTTCGCCATGCGAAGCAGCTACTTCGCTCAGAATGACAAATTCTAGAGGGCGCGGGTGGAACCGCGCATCACTAGGTGGGTGGGAATTGAGTAATCGACGTGCGGCCCTTCGTCTTTTCGGATGAGGGCCTCGAGCGCCGCAAACGCGGTGACGGCCAGCTGAGTTCGCGACAGGATCACGGTTGTCAGCGGCGGTTGGGTGAGATTCGCGAACGAAATATCGTCGAATCCGATCAGTGATATGTCGTCCGGAACTTTCAATCCGGCGTGCAGAATCGCGCCCAGCGCCCCGATTGCGGTAAGGTCGTTCGAGCTGATGACCGCGGTGGGGCGCTGAGGTAATTTCAGCAGGCTTCTCATGGCCATGGCGCCGCCCTCGATCCTGTGGTCTCCTTTTTCGACCATCGCCTTATCGGAGAGTCCTCTGGACTTGAGCCCCGAGAGGTAAGCGTCCCGCCGCATGCGGGCCGATTCCAGGTTCATGGGGCCCGCGATGAATGCGATTTGTCGGTGGTTGAGCGAAAAAAGATGCTGCACCGCCTCGTGAATGCCCTGCGCGTAATCGATGCGAATGTTGGCGCTATGTAGGCCGGTTTTGCCGGTGTCCATGAACACGGTGGGAATATTGCGGCGGGTCAGCTCGGTCACCAGCGCGGGGTCGGCCTCAGAAGTCATGATGGCCACGCCATCGACTTTGCGTTCCACCATGCGCCGGATGCATCCCGCCATGCGTTTGGGATTGTAATCTGTGTTCCCGATGATGACTTCCTGGCCGCGCTCCACCGCCTGATCTTCAAAACTCTTCACCAGTTCGGGAAAAAAGGGGTTGGTAATGTCGGAGATGATGAGACCCAGCATCCGGCTTCTTCCCGAAACCAGGGTGCGGGCGTGGGTGTTGGGATAGAAGTTCAGCTCTTCGATGGCCTGGCGCACGCGCGCTGCCGTGCCCGGCCTGACCTTCTCGGAATCGTTGATGGTGCGCGAAACCGTGGCGGTTGAGACCTTCGCCCGTTTTGCGACTTCCTTAATGTTCATGCATGTCCACGAGGGACGTCTCGGGAGGAGAGTCCATTTTAGCAACGATTGGGTTTGTGTGGGTCGGACACTCTTGCCCGACGCCTTTGACTTTGACTTTTCCTGGCCTGCTGTCCGAATCACAAAATCAGAGTCAAAGGCGTCGGACAAGGAGTGTCCGACCCACACGAGCATCCGTGTGTAAGCGTTTACAGGAACGGCCCAATATTAGATAATGCACCCCGCAATCATTCCACAGCCAGCCTCGAGGGGGAACCATGGACCGACGCAACTTTCTCAAGACGACCGGCACCGTAATCGCCGGTGCGACCATCGCCCGCTCGGCTTTGGCCAATGCCGCGGCGGACGCCAACGCCCCCGCGGGACGCCTGGTCCTGCCTATGAATCGCAACTGGCGTTTCAGCCGTGCCGTGGTGGACGGCGCGCACGCCCGCGATTTTGACGACTCAGCCTACGAGCGCGTCGTCATTCCCCACACCAACGCTCGCCTGCCCTGGCACAGCTTTGACGAAAAAAGCTACGAGTTCGTATCCAGCTACCGCCGCCGCTTCAAGCTTCCAGCCGAGGCCCGCGGCAAGCGCGTCTTCGTGGATTTCGAAGGGGCCATGACCGCGTCCACGGTATGGATCAACGGCCAGCGCCTGGGCGAGTACAAGGGCGGATATACACCGTTTTCTTTTGACCTCACCCCGCACCTTGATTTCGATGGCGAGAACGTGCTGGCGGTGGATCTCGATTCCAGCGAACGGCCTGACATTCCTCCCTTCGGTTACCAGATCGACTACCTGACCTTCGGCGGTATTTACCGCGAAGTCTCGCTTCGCATCGTTCCCGCGACATTCATCGAAAATGTTTTTGCCAAGCCAAAGGAAGTTTTGACCGATCACCCCAGTCTGGATGTGGATTGCTACATCCAGCGCATGGAGGCATCGCGAGACGCGCTGACCCTGGAAGTCAGTCTCCGCGACGGTGATCGCGTGCTGGCCAAGGGAACGCAGAAGATTCCCGCCGCCCAAGCCGCAACCGAACCCGCTGCCTACACCGTCCACCTGGAGAAGCTTGGCGCCATCAAGCTGTGGGACCTGACGCATCCGAATCTGTATAACGTGCAGGTCCGCCTGCTGCGCGGGACGCAAGCGGTGGACCAAGTCTCACGCACCATCGGTTTTCGCGAAGCGCAATTCACCGATCACGGCTTCGAGCTCAACGGCAAGGTGATCAAGTTGCGCGGACTGGACCGCCATCAGACCTTTCCCTTCGTCGGCCAGGCCATGCCGGGCCGCGCCCAGCGCCGGGACGCGCACATCCTCCGTCACAAGCTCAGGTGCAACATCGTGCGCACCTCGCACTATCCGCAATCGCGCCACTTTCTCGATGCCTGCGACGAAATTGGATTGCTGGTGCTCGAGGAAATTCCCGGCTGGCAGCACATCGGCGACGAACCGTGGAAGCTGATCTCCATTGACAACGTGGGCCGCATGATTCGCCGCGACTGGAACCATCCTTCCATCATTCTATGGGGGGTGCGCATTAACGAGTCGAAAGACGATCACGACTTCTACGTTCGCACCAATGCACTGGCCCACAAACTTGATCCCACCAGGCAGACTGGCGGCATCCGCTATTTTCAGGAATCGGAATTCCTCGAAGATGTGTTCACCATGAACGACTTCGGCTTTCCCCTGAAGCCGCCCAATCATTCCCGTTACCTCAACACCGAATTCGTCGGGCACACCTATCCCACCAAAACCATCGACCAGGTGGAACGCCTCACCGAGCATACGCTGCGCCACGCTCGCATCCACGACCAGCTGGCTTCGAACGCCCAATACGCCGGCGGCATCGGCTGGTGCGCCTTCGACTACAACACGCACGGCGATTTCGGCTCCGGCGATCGCATCTGCTATCACGGCGTCACAGACATTTTCCGCGAACCCAAGCCGGCGGCCGGTTTCTACAAATCACAATGCGATCCCGCCGAAGAGGTCGTGCTCGAGCCCGCCTTCCACTGGGCGCGGGGCGATGCCTCCATCGGCTTCTCGAACGCAGTCATGTGCTCCAACTGCGATCAGATAAAACTCTACATCGCGGACGAACTGGTGGCCACGGTCGATCCCGACCGGAAGCAGTTTGCCCACCTTCGCTATGCCCCATTCGTCGTCGAACTGGGCGAACTTTTTCACAAATGGGGAGACCTGCGCCTCGAAGGATATATTCAGGGTAAACAGGTGATTGTGAAGAAATATTCCGGCAAGGGAATCGACCAGAAATTCACCCTGTTGCCCGACGACAAAAGCCTGATTGCGGATGGAGCTGACACAACTCGGGTCGTGCTGCGCGTGACCGACGAGTTTGATGCCATCCGGCCATTTGCCAATGACGCCGTCAAGTTCGAACTGGAAGGCCCAGCCGAACTCATCGGCGACAACCCGTTCGCGCTGATAGGCGGAACCGGCGCGGTCTGGATTCGCGCCAAGGAGCAGACCGGAACCGTTAGGCTCACGGCCACGCACCCCGTGTTAGGAAAGCAGCAAGTGGAGTTTGAGGTTGCCGCGGCCGCGCCGGAAGTGGTTTAGCCCCAGAGCAAAACGCGGTTTGGTCCAAGCTGCGAAGCGGCGCCAGAACGCAGCCCCGGGCGCAAGCCCGGGGTCAACCAGCGAAATGATGCGAGCCCCAACGGGGCGAAAGAAACGTTGTCCCCCGAAAAGGGCGCGGAGCTTCGCTCCACCGGACGGACGAGGCATCCGTCCCTACGTGGTTTTCTGGCGGATCAAGTCTTCGACGTCGCCGATCTTGTCTCCCAGCAGATTCAGCTTGCGGGCCAGGCCTTGAATCTCGGACTCGGCGCGGCGATTGACATCGTAGTCGAGCTCACCCCGTAAGCGGTCCTTCGTGTCCTGCCGATTCTGGCTCATCATGATGACCGGCGCCTGGATGGCCGCCAACATGGAAAGGAACAGGTTGAGCAGAATAAAGGGATAAGGGTCCCAGGCCTTTCCGCGCAAGATGACATTGGCGGCGGTGTAGCCTGTGATGGCTACGGCAAAGGTAATGATGAAGGTCCAGGAACCGCCGAAGCTGGCGACCTGATCCGCGACCCGCTCGCCAAAGGTCATGTCCGCCTCGATGATGTCGTTGGGATTGCGGCTGGCGCGTACCCGCACCAGTTGCTGCGAGGCGTGAAACTGACGACCCAACACGGTCAACATATCCATTCCCGCGTGAGGTTTGCGCTGCAGCAGAGTGGCGATGTCGTCGCGGTCCACCTCCAGGCACACGGTTTCAGAGACGGCGACGGCCTCGGTCTGGTGTGGCGTTTGGTCGAGCATGGACGCAAAGCCAAAGAACTCGCCTTCCGCCGGTTGATCGACCACGACCTCCTGGTGGTCCTCATCCACGGTCGTGACCCGGACGGCGCCGGATATCATCACATAAGCTCGTCCGCCCGGGTCGCCGATCTTCCAGATACGCTGGCGCGGAGTAAAGGTCTTGACTTCGACCTGTCCCGCCAAAACCGCGGTCTCGTCGTCGTCCAGCAGGGCAAACAGGGGAACGCCTCTTAGTATCTCCGGACTGCACGCCATGGATCACCTCGTCAGGCAGAGTGGTCTGCGCCTGATCCGTCCAGAAGGATGTCATAAAGAAGGAACGGGAACAACTGGCGGGACAATTGTGTGAAACCTGAGCCATGAGGTTGCCAGGCATCTTTTTTTGCGGCCTTTGCGGCTTTTCTTCGCGCCCTTTGCGGTAAAGGCTCTTGACCTCGCCCGAAGCGCCAAAGACCATGAACCGCAAAGGACGCAAAGAAAGCCGCAAAGGACGCAAAGCAAACTATGGCTGAGCAAACACCCGGGAGTGAAACTCCATAATTTCGCTCATGTGAGACAGAAAATAGGTCAGGCTATGGTCACCGGGGTAGGAGTGATATTCGTGCTTCACGCCTTCCGCCTGCAGTTGACGGTGCAAGGCGGCGGCGCCGTCTTCGAACCCGAAGTCATCCTGCTGGCCGCAATTAAAGTAGATGGCAAGATTTCTCACCGCTAAGCGGTTTCTTCTTGCGAGCAGGAAAACATTGTTCTGCTGCCAATGCGCCACGTTGATGGGTTCACCGAAGGCCGGTCCCATGACCCGCCCCAGGGGCGTACCCGAACGCCCGGCATCGGAGAGTTCCTGCGGAGTCTGCTTGATCAGGGCAGCGCTCTGCGCGCTGACCGCGGAAAACTGTTCGGGATGGGCAAAAGCAAAGCGCAGCGCTCCGTACCCTCCCATCGAAACGCCGGTGATGGCTCGGCCCTTCCGTCCAGGACGGATGCGATATTTGCTTTCGATGTGAGGCATGAACTCCTGCAGGAAGAAGTCGCTGTAGCGAAGTTTATTGCCGGGCGAGTTGATGTAGAAGCTACGCTTGCCTTCCGGCGCCACCACCAGAAAATCCGCGATCTTATGCTGGCGCCGCAGGTCCTCGATTACGCTCCATCCCCCAGTGCTGAACAGGGTCTGCTCGTTTTGGCCCAGGCCGTGGAGGAAGTAAAGCACCGGGTAACGTCGTTGCGCGGAATCCTTGGCGTCATAGTCCGGCGGCAATTGCACACAGTAGTGGACGGCCTGTTTGAGGATGCGGCTGTTGATGACGTTGCAGTCAGTGCGGCTCTGCGCGTTCGCCACCAGCGGAAGCAGGATGGTTAACGCGAGCAGGGGCCGGCGAAATCGGAGCATGGATTTCAGTTTACTCGTAGCGCAGCGCCTGTACGGGATCGAGCCGAGCGGCGCGCGCAGCGGGATAAAGGCCCGAAACCAGGCTGACGATAAAAGCAAACACGATGGCTGCCCCTACCAGCCACCACGGCACCGACCAGAAAGTTTCGGGCGGAAGCGCCTGGCGCTTCAGGTAAATATTCGTCCCCAGGTTGATGACGTGGCCGATGGCCCAGCCTAGCATTACTCCCACCACCCCGCCCAGCAGGCCCATGGCTCCGGCCTCGGCGAAGAAAAGTTTCTTTACGTCGCTGTCGCTGGCGCCGATGGCTTTCATGATTCCGATTTCGCGCCGCCGTTCCAGGATGGCCATGACCAGCGTGTTCACGATGCCGATCGAAGCCACGGCCAGCGCCAGGCTGCCAAAGATTCCGAGAAAAAGATCGAGCACGGCAAAGAATTGCCGCAGGCTGCGGGTGGCGTCCAGAATGGAAAACGTGTTGAATCCCAGCTTCTTGATGGCCTGCTCGACCGCCTCCACGTTCTTGGGATTCTTTACCCGCACGCTCACCGTGGAATAGCTGGGCTGTTTGCTGAAGCCCCGCATGCTGTCGCGTACATCGGAAGGCTGCATGACGCGCAACTCCTGGGCCAGCTTCAGGGGCAGGAACACCCGCGCCCGGGCTGCGCCGCGCATGCTGTCAGGGTCGAGATCGGAAATGCCCACAATTTTCAGCTTTTGTTCGCGCGAGATCACGGAGTAAGCCGCGTCGGATTCGGATTCATCCGCTGCCCCGGATTTCGCGGGAGTGTTCTCAGCGGACTCTGGCGCGGAAACCCGCTGCGCGTAGCGCATGGTCAACTCTTGCCCCAGGAGTGGCTTGGCCAAATCGCCGACTGGGATATCGTCTTCGTGGCCAGGCGGGGGCGTCTTGCCCAGCAGTTCCAGGGCAAACGATTTTTGCAGGATGACCTCAGGCGCAGTTTCAGAAGAAAAAAAGCTGCCCGGGATTCCAGTGAATGCGTCATTCGATCGCGCCGAGTCCGGTATGCCCGAAACCATGGTCAGGTGGGGCTTATCCTGATACCTGAGTTCGGTAATGAAACGGATGTCCGGATAAGCCTCCAGCACGTCGGGCAGGCTTTCGATCTCCTGGCGCGCCGGTTCATCCAGGGTGCGGCTTTCGGCGGCGGAGGCCGTACTTCTTTGGTCCTCACGATTGAAGCCACGCAAATCGCGGCGCGAAGTCACAACCACGGTATCGAAAAGGCCTGACTTGGCCAGGTGGCGGGTAGCCAGCTTTTGCAGACCGATCCCGAGCGAAAGCATGGCGACCAGCGAGGCCACTCCGACCGAAATACCAATCGTAGTCAGCGAATTACGCAGCGACGACTCGCGCAGGTTGCGTAAGGCAAGCTCGGAGAGATCGTAAGTCTTCATCGCTGCTCCTCCGGCAGGCTGGCGTTGGCCGCCGTATTGGGTCGATCGTCCACCAGTTTGCCGTCAGCCAGCAGGATCATGCGCCTGGCGTAGCGCTCGGCCAGGGCCCGCTCGTGGGTCACCATCACAATCGTCATCCCCAAAGATTGGTTGAATTCGCGGATGAAATTCATGATCTCGGTGCCGGTGTGGCTGTCGAGGTTGCCGGTCGGTTCATCGGCCAGCAGAAGCTTCGGCTGATTGATCAGTGCGCGGGCCAGCGCGGCCCTCTGCTGCTCGCCGCCGGATAGTTCGCTGGGCCGGTGGGTCATGCGGGCGCCCAGCCCGACCCGTTCCAGCGCCTGCCGGGTGAGCGCCTGGCGCTGGCCGCGGTCCACTTCGGCAAATCGAAGCGGCAGATCGACATTTTCCGCCAGGGTCATTCGTGAAACCAGGTTGAACGATTGAAACACCATGCCTACGGTGCGCAGGCGATGCTTGGCCAACTCCTCGCGTGAGAGTTGGGCCAGATCGCGATCTTCGACGACTACCGCTCCCGAGGTCGGCCGGTCCAGGCCCGCGATGAGGTTCAGGAGGGAAGACTTGCCCGACCCGGAACTGCCGAGCAGCGCGACGAACTCTCCCGGCTGAATTTGCAGAGACACGCCGTCCACGGCGCGTATCAGCGCCTCTCCCATCTTGTAGTGGCGGCAAAGGTCAACGATTCGGATTGCGGGCGCGCCGTTCGGGCTGCTGGATGAGTTGGAGTTCAGGGTCATTTAACGGGGCGGCTTATCTCTGTGTCCTCGGTGTCCTCTGTGGTTCAAGCTTGAGGGTTGGAAACTGCGCCAACACCAGAGGTCCCTCCGCTCGTTTCGCTTCGCTCCGGTCGGGATGACAGAGTTAGCAACTAGCGGACCTCTCCTCTTATTAGACGCAGAGCCTCGGCTGAGCTTACGTCGCCGTCACTATTTTTTGCAGGGACGCCTTCTTCGGCAGGCGCTGCCGCATCGCCCTCGCCCGGCGCCAGGAACAGATTGTTTTGCAGGCCTTGCTGCCTGGTGTAGAGATCGAAGTAGCGGCCCTGCAAGGCATACAGTTCTTCGTGAGTGCCGCGCTCAACGATTTGGCCCTGTTCTACCACCAGGATCTGATCAGCGCGCCGGATAGTCGAGAGCCGGTGGGCAATCACGAACGTGGTGCGGCCCTGCATCAGATACGAAAGCCCGTGCTGGATCATCTCTTCAGATTCGGAATCCAGGCTCGAAGTCGCCTCGTCAAGAATCAGGATGCGCGGCTCGGCCAGGATGGCGCGGGCAATCGAAATTCTCTGGCGCTGCCCTCCGGAAAGCTTGACCCCGCGTTCGCCGACGATGGTGTCGTACTTTTCCGGAAAGCTTTCCGCGAATTCGTCCACCCGGGCGATGTGGCAGGCGCGCATGATTTCTTCCTCGCTGGCCTGGGGGCGCGAAAACGCGACATTTTCCCGGATGCTCCCGTCAAATAAAAACGACTCCTGAAGCACCACGCCCAGGCGGGTGCGATATGAGTCGAGGCGCGCTGTGCTGAGATCGACCCCATCGACCAGCACTCTGCCCTCGGTAGGCACATAAAACGCTGAAATCAGCCCGATAATTGTTGACTTGCCCGAGCCCGACGAACCCACCAGGGCCGTCACCGTTCCCGGTTCAGCCAGAAAATCCACATCATGCAATACCATGCGGCTGCCATCGTAGCTGAAGCTCACGTGGTCGAATTCCACTTTGCCGTAAATGTCCGCCAGCGTCACAGTGCGCTTGGGATCCTGGTCCTCGGGCCGCTCGCGCAGAATTTCCTGGGTGCGCTCCAGGCCGGCGAGGGCCTCCGTGATCTGTGTCCCGATGTTCACGATCTGAACGATAGGCGCAACCAGGAACCCGAGAAAGAGCGTATAGGTAAAAAAGCTGCCGATGGTCAGCGTGCCGGCCATGATCTGGTGCGCGCCCATGTACATGATGATCGCGCCCACCACGCCCATGAGCAGGCTGGCGGAAAGGCTCATGACGGAGGTGGCGGTCAGGGTCTTCATTACATTGTCCAGCAACCGGCGCACGCCGCTGGAGAAGACCGCCTCCTCGCGCTCTTCCGCGTGATATCCCTTAATCACTCGCACCCCGCCGAGCGACTCCGCCAGGCGGCCCGTCACTTCGGCGTTGATTTTTCCGCGCTGCCGGAAAATCGGCCGAATCGTTCTGAACGCCTTATTCAGTGCGATGGCGAAGCAAAGCAGGAAACTGAACGCCAGGATGGTCATGGCCGGACTGATGCGAAAGAGCACGACCATCGCGATGCCGGACGTTAGCAGTCCGCCGACCAGATCGACCAGTCCGGTCCCCAGCAGGTTCCGCACTCCCTCCACATCGGTCATGATGCGCGAGACCAGGGTCCCGGTCTTGTTGGAATCGTAGAACGCGACCGGCAGATGCGAAATGTGTACCTGTACTCTCTGGCGAAGTTCCGCGATCAGGCGCTGCGCCGCTTTCGATAACAATTGCGTGAGCGCGAATGACGTGATTCCCTGAATGAACGTGGCCACCAGCACGACAGCAACCAGGCGCCGCAACAATTCGACGTGATGTTTGGCGATAACGCTGTCGATCAGAAATTTGGTCGAATATGGAAGCACCAGCCCGGACACCCGGTTGATGACCATCAGGACAAAACCCAGGGCCAGCAGGCCCTGGCGGGGTCGCATCAGCTCCCAGACGGCGGGCAGGACGTTCCGCAGCCGTTCGGTAGTCATTGCCGGCTTGGGCTTCGTGCTGGGAGGCGCGCTCACTGCTGTGTTTAGACTTGCCGGGGGAGTGGAAGGGTTCATTTTTGCCGGATGCCAGGCGCCGCGGAAAGTGAAAAAGCGCGGCCGGTGCAGCCGCGCTTTTCATGCCTTTGAATCGAAGGATGCCCGGCTACTCTTCAAGGTGCGAATTCGGAAGTGCCATTTGTGCGGCCGCGGCTGCGAAATCTTCTTCCGAGAGTTCAAAAGAATCGGATCCGGTTGCCGGTTTCTCCAGCTTTCGCTGGACCTTGCGCTCGGCTTTTTCCCGCTGCTTTTCCTGCCGGGAGCGCTCTTTTTGACGCTTGGTGAAGCTGGAACGGCCTCGACCAGACATAGACACCTCCAAGGGACATTTTTTTGGCAGATCGTTTTTCCGGCAGATCGGCGTTCGTGAAGCCCGCAACTGCTCTACCGGTCTTGCTCCTTACCAGCGCGGCTCTCGAGGCTGTCGCGCATGGCCCTGATAGTCGTCACGCCCACCACCCCCGCCGCTCGAACGTCCACCGCCTCCGGGACGTCCCCCACCGCCGCCAGGGCGTCCGCCGCCGCGGGGCGGGCCGCCGCGATCGGTCTTGGGACGGGCTTCGTTAATGTTAAGTGCGCGCCCACCCAGTTCCTTGCCATTGAGCGCCGCAATCGCTTTCTCTGCCTCGGCGGAATCGGTCATTTCGACGAAGGCAAAGCCGCGCGACCGGCCGGTGTCGCGATCGGTCACGATGCTGACTTGCTCGATGGCCCCGTGGGGTTCGAACAGCGCCCGCAACTCTGCTTCGGTGGTGCTGTGGGGGATGTTGCCAACAAACAGCTTCTTCATGATAGTTCCTCGTGTTGCAGGCTAAAGTGTAACTCAAATTTCAGGATGCGGGTTTTTCCGCAGTGCTGCGCGGCTTCTTGCCCGACTCGGGTTTGCTCACGCTGAGTCCGGCCGCCTGGAGCAGTTCGCGGGTGCGCTGGCGGCGGTGAATATTCTGTTTCCGTTCCCGGTTGAATCGGGCCTTGTCTCCGTTGAATCGCGACATCTTTTTTCTCCCTTGAGGCCTACGCTCACAGCCATGCAGTCCGAGGCTTCCCTCAAGGCTGGTCCAACCCTACCGATTCTTAAGAAGCGCTCTTGCATGCGGTCTAAGGACTGGACTTTGGGGCAGCGTAACGGTGCGCCTACAGAGAAGCAGGTCCTCTCAATCGCGAAGGCGCAGGGTAATTTTAGCGATGTGTCTTCGTGGTTAAGTATCTTCTAGCCTTAGGATTATACCTGCTGGATACGGAAGTGAAAGAAAATACTGGGGGGGCCGTTTATCGCAAACCACGTGGGGACAGCCGCCCTCGGCTGTCCAGTCGAGCGAAGCTCGACCATGCTTTTGCCCGGCCGGAATTTGCGTATCTTGGCTCCGCCAGACGGCCGAGGGCAGCTGTTCCACGTGGTTTGCGGTAGTTACCGAAGTCTTGGTTGCCTGAGCGACCATCAGCATTTTGTCCACCTAAATTTAGACTTTTCTGCTAAACTAAGGGTGCGTTTGATTAGAATCGGTTGTTGAGCAGCTTCTCGCATACCAGCTTGAACCGCCCTTTAGTACCTCCGATCTCACAGCGTAAATCGATTGAAAAGGAAACAGTAACAAAATGGCAGAACAAGGAACAGTAAAGTGGTTTAACGACGCCAAAGGCTACGGCTTTATCAGCCGTCAGAGTGGCGAAGATGTATTTGTGCACTTCTCGGCGATCCAGGCAGGCGGCTTTCGCAGCCTGCAGGAGGGCCAGAGTGTAGAGTTCGATGTGACCAAGGGGCCAAAGGGCTGGCAAGCTGAGAACGTCCGTCCGCTGTAAGCAGAGCGGAAACTCTAGATAGAAAGCGTGCCCGCAGCGTTAACCAACGAGCGGGCACGCTCTTTCACCAACCAAACGCAAGTGTTTCCACCAGCCAGGAACGGGGTGTCTCTGACACGCGACGAAACCAAGGCTTCCTACGCCATAATTCGCCACAACATCCGGACCTACGAATCCGGTGGAGTTGTGCTGGTGGTCAAGGGCAAAGAAAACGCAGAACTTAAGGTAAAACACTTCGAAACCGGGCAGAGCTCGGAAGATCGTCACGCCGGATGGCGCTACTTTGTGGAGAAATCAGACCTCAAAGCCGGCATGGACCCCGCCGAGGCGACCAACCTTCGGCAGATGAAACTGGAAATCAGAGAATCAGAGGCGCAACCCGACCCCATGTCGGTCGCCAACCCTCCGCGCCAAAACTGACCTCAGCTCTTAAATCATCAATCTACAAATCGCCCACGTAGGCCCGGACGTCCTCGTCCGGGCGGACGAGCGAAGCTCGTCTGGCTTTGCAGGTCTCTTCCAACCAGCATCAGAAGACCCAAAACCTCCCGGCTTCACAACGCCACAAAAACCCTGCCGAGTTGCGTTCGGCTGGGCGGAAGTGGACGTCCGTCCCTACGCATTCAGTGCCGGCGCTCGGTTTCTTTCAGAATGACCGCAAAGCTGCGACCCCCAAAACTGAATCCCTGCGAAATCGTTCCTCGGACGCCTACCTTGGCGCCGTTGCTGGGCACTCCATATCTCTGGCTGAACACCCAGATCTGTCCGGTCCCGTCTTCCACCTGAAAGACACCGGAACCGAGCAGCCCGAAGGAATTGCTCACCCGCCCGCCGATGGCAACTTCCCGTCCGGCGTAGCGCCCAGGGTCGCGATTGATTTTTTCGATGCTGGTGCGGGTGGGACAACCCGCCAAGACCAATGTCGCTGCCATGAGCAGCAGGGCTATAGAGAGCCTGTTGTGCAGTCTGACCACGCCAACCTCCCGAACCATCAAGTTTGAAGTTCCAAGCGGCATTTTATCCGAACCGCCACCAGCTTCCAGCTATGATGCATTCTGGAATCCTGTTGCTGGCCGATATTTTCCAGTAGTATATTTCCGTAGCCGGATTGCACACGAATTCGCAGTCAAAGGGAGCGCCGCTGGTGGCGCTCCCTTCGCATTTTAAGGCTGGCTTAACAAAACAGTGTTTCGTCTATGAGGAGGAGCGCCATGCAGGAAACGCCGCAGCAGTACACTGAACGCATGCTCAATCACAGCCGCGGGAAGGAGCCGCTGCGCCTGCAGCAGGCCACTCCGCGCAAGTTGACTGCCCTAGTCAAGGGACTCAGCAAGAAGCAGCTGACCCGGCGTCCGGCGCCGGGAAAGTGGTCCATTGCTGAGATTCTCGCTCACCTGGCTGACGCGGAACTGGTTGTCGGCTTCCGCCTGCGTCTTATGCTGGCGTCCAACGGCACCCCGATTCAGGCCTTCGATCAGGATGCCTGGGCTGAGACTTTCAGCTACAACCGCCGCGACCCCAGGGTTTCGATCGAAACCTTCAACACCCTGCGGAAGAACAATCTGCGGCTGCTGACGTCCGTGCCCCGCCGTTTATGGGAGAACTACGGCCAGCACTCGGAACGCGGCAAGGAAACCGTGGACCACGTCATGCGAATGATGGCCGGCCACGACCTCAATCACTTGCAGCAGTTGGAGAAAATCGCAAAAGGCTGAACCCGTGTGGCGCGGGCTCCCTCGCCCGCGGCTTTTGACCTTAAGCTTAACTCTCGAGGGCGCGGGCGCCCGCGCCCGCCAGACAGCCGGCGGGACGCCGGCGCTACAGAGTCTCCGCGAACAGGTTTGTCAGCTTCTCAAACGCCCGCTCGGCCTGGGGCTGGTTATAAACCGGACTGTCGGGCACGGTCCAGCTATGGTATGCGCCGTCGTACACTTCACTCTCATAGCTGCCTCCCCAGGCTTCGAGGGCACGGTTGAGCCTGGCGATGGCTTCGGCCGGCATGCCTTTGTCGCTGACGGCGTGTCCGAAATATAGCCGGGCCGTGATCAACGGTCCCAGAATGAGGTGTGGGCTATTAGGCGCGTCTGTAGCCAGCCCTCCGCCGTGGAACGACGCGGCAGCGGCAATCCGGTCCGGCCGCGAAAACGCTGTGTAAAGCGCCATCTTGCCGGTAAAGCAGTATCCCACCACTCCCATGGGGCCGGGTTTGACTGAATCCTGCCGCGCCAGGAAGTTCACGTAATTCGAGGCGTCGCTTGTGATGGCCTCGGGAGTCAGGGGAGCGGAGAGTTCGACCAGGCGTTTTGTAGTGCGCTCTTCGCCAAACTTCAAGGGAAAATCGAAAAGCGGCAACCCTCGGGTGCGGAAGAATACATTGGGCATCAGGACGACGTAGCCTTCCGCCGAGAGCCGCCGCGCCATTTCTTCATGGGAAGCCCGAATGCCTCCGATGTCGGTGTAATGAATCACACCCGGCCAGCACCCTGTATCTCCCAGAAAATAGATGACGCCTTCGGTGGTCCCGCCAGCGGTGGGAATCTGGATTTTATTTTCCATCATGAGTTCTCCTGAGGGGCGACGGTTCGCACAGTGAGTTCATTCGCTTAAAGATATACGTCCCTATATAATTATATCACAGTGCAGAGACTTTAACAAGTGATATCTGGAGGGTGCCCGTCCAAGCTCCGCTTGGGCGGGCGTTCGTGCTGAAGCATGAGCTTCGGTTCGCCGGTGGAAAACTAAAATCCCCGCCCAAGCAATGCTTGGACAGGGCACCCTCAAGATTACCGTCGTGAGTGCTCGCTCCTCAATGGCCGGACTGTCCCAGGCGCTGTGCCTGGGTCAAGCCGAGTTGCGCTTCTGCACTCTTGGGCTGCAATAGCAGTGCGGCTTCAAACTGGTCTTCCGCGTTTTTGGGATCCTTGAGAGCGAGATAAACCCTACCTAGCAGAAGCCGTGCCGGGAACTGGCTGGGAGTAAGTTTGAGGCTGGCTTCAAGCGCATCGCGCGCTCCGGCGAAGTCACCAGTCTTTTCCCGCGCCTGGCCCTCGTAGAAGGCAGCAGTCGAGTCCTCGGGACGGACCTCCCTCGCCTGCTTCAAGTGCTCCGCGGCGCGGGTGTAGTCTCCGGAGTGAAATTCCAGCTCTCCCAGTTGACGCAGCGCCGTCGGCGATTTGGGATCGAGTTGCAGGACCTTTTCCAGAGCCTGCCGCGCTTCGCCGGTGCGATTGTCATCCGAAGCCATCATCGCCGTGTGCAACAGGTTCTGCTCGTCGATTTTGTCTTTGGGGTCAGGCAGGTTTGAAGCTGTCGCGGATGCACTGCCCTTGATCTCCCCCAGCATTCCGCGAAACTTCTGTACGGTTGCGTCCGACAGCTGGTAGCGGTTCGTCAACTCTCCCGGATCGGCGTGGAGATCGTACAGTTCCGGCCGCGGAGCCTCGATGAACTTGAATCCCCCGGCGCGCACCGACCGCAGCGGCGCCCAGCCGAAGCGCAGGGGATAGTCGGTTTCGCCGATGGCGGTGCGATCTTTACTCTCGGCACCACTCAAATAGGGCTGCCGTGATTCGCCATCGAGGACCTCGGGCGGCGCGACTCCCACCAGGCCCGTGACCGTGGGCAGGATGTCCGTGGTTCGTACCTGCGCGTCAACTGTCTTCCCCGGATTGCCGCCACCGGGCATCTTCACGATGAGCGGCACGTGCGTGGTGGAGTCGTAGAGAAAAATTCCATGCGTGTCCTCATGATGTTCACCCAGGCCCTCGCCATGATCTCCGACCACGACGATGAGTGCATTGTCGTACCGGCCCGTCTTTTTCAGATACCCGACAAATCCAGCCAGGACGGAATCAGCGTAGGCAATCTCCCCGTCGTACAGACGGTCTTTATAGGTCTGCGAATACGGTGGAGGCGGCTCGTAGGGATCATGGGGATCGTAGAGATGGACCCAGAGGAAATGCGGGCCGGCGGGATGCGCGCCCATCCATGCTTCGGCGTGCTGCACTACATCCGCGCCTCGGCGTTCAACCCGGCCCCAGCGCGATTTTGTTTTGGGCTGGGCGGGGAAGTTGTCGTAGAAATCGAATCCGCGGTCCAGACCCGGGGCGAGCGTCTTGCTATCCAGGATGACTGCGCCGATGAACGCCGCGGTGTGGTAGCCGTTCGCCTTCAGCAGCGTTGCCAGGGTGGGATGGGTCGGTGCCAGAGGCACGGCAAAATCAGTGACGCCATGGCTGCTGGGCAGCAGGCCGGTCAGGATGGTGGTGTGGGATGTGTTCGTGATCGGGCTGGGAGTAAACGCGTGACTGAAACGAATGCCGTCTTTTGCCAGACCATCCAGCGCCGGCGTCTGAATGCTTTCGTAGCCGTAGCAATGGACGTGGTCGGCGCGGAGGGTGTCGATGGTGACCAGAAAAATGTCAGGCTTGGCGGCATTTTTCTGCCTCTGTCCTACCCCAAGAACAGCACAGGCGAACCAGAAAACTACCAGTATTCGAGCGGCCTTCACGCATTTCAGACTAGCATAATCAGCCCATGCGATCGTGCTGGAGCGCGGCATTGCTGGGATATAATTTTGCTATCCGATGATTTCCTACCGGTCCCTTGCAGTCCTCGTGACCGCCAGCCTGCTGCTCTGGTCATCTGCCGCATTCGCGGCGCCGACTGCGGCGCCGAATGTGGTGGTCATCACCATCGACACGCTGCGCGCCGACCATCTCGGCTGCTACGGCTACAAGCAGATCCGCACACCGAACATCGACGCGTTGGCCGGCGACGGTGCGCGCTTCGAGCGGGCCTACACCGCGGTGCCGGTCACGCTGCCCTCGCACACAGTGATGTTTACCGGAACTTATCCCATGCGGAGCGGCATGCACGATTTCGCCGCCAACAAGCTGGGCCAGGGCCAGCCCACCTTGGCTTCCGTGCTTAAGGAACATGGATATTTAACCGGCGCCGTGATCGGATCGGCGGTGCTGGATTCGCGCTTTGGACTGAATCGCGGATTTGATTTCTACTACGACCACTTCGATTTCAATCGCCTGCAGGAATCAAATCTGGAAGAGATGGAGCGCCCCGGCAATGTGGTGGCCGATGTGGCCCTGGACTGGCTCAGCAAGAATGATCAGAAGAAGTTTTTTCTCTGGATGCACTTGTACGATCCGCATTATCCCTATCATCCCCCGGCGCCGTATGCAGCCGAATACCGGGACCGCCCCTACGACGGAGAAATCGCGTTCGCGGACTCGCAGGTGGGGCGCCTCATTCATTTCCTGAAATCCAAGGGTCTGTATGACAACACGATGATCGTTCTCAGCGGCGATCACGGCGAGAGCCTGGGCGAGCATGGAGAAAAAACCCATGGCTTCTTCATCTACAACGCCACGCTGCATGTGCCCTTCATCATTCATCTGCCGGGCGCAGTTTCTCCCCACGTGGTGCCCGGCCTGGTGAATCTTGCTGACCTGATGCCCACGGTGCTTCAGGAATTGAAGATCGACGTTCCCGCCCAGTTACAAGGTCAAAACCTGCTTCCCCTGATGAAGACAAAAGAGGCGGGCGAAGACCGCACTCTGTACGCTGAGACCTTTCTGCCCCGCCTGCACTTCAACTGGAGCGAACTGCGCGGCGTCGAGACGGAAAATTATCACTTCATTGACGCGCCCAAACCCGAACTCTACGACCTGACCAAAGATCCGGGCGAAACCCGCAATCTGTTTGCCGACAAGAAGGCCGTGGCGGAGGTCATGCGGGCCCGTCTGGCCAAGCTGATTCAACTGTACAGCGCCGGACCCGAGCTGGCGGAGAAGACCGGCCTCGATCCCGCATTGATGGAGCGGCTGAAATCCCTCGGCTATGCCGGGTTTTCCGGCGGCGGCACTCCCACCATCACCGACCGCGCCTTGCCCGATCCCAAGGACCGCATCCAGGTGTATGAACTGATTTCCGACGCGATTGCCGAAAGCCAGCACGGCGACTACGTCGACTCCACGGAGAAGTTCAATCAGGCGCTCAAAAGCGATCCTGATTCCGTCCCCGTGCACTATCTGCTGGGATTGAACTACTATCGCATGCACGACTTTCCCAAATCAGTTGAACACCTGCAGCGGGTCATGCAGCTCAGCCCGGATTATGCTCTGGCAAGTTTTCAATTGGGTCTGGCGTATGCCCGCGCCGGGGACTTTGATCACGCAATTGCGATCCTGAAAAGGACGCTGGAACTCGACCCCAGTAATTTTTCCGCAGCTTACAACCTGGGAGCAGCGTATGTGCAGAAGCAGATGATGAGCGAAGCCGCGGGCGCGTTTCGTTCCTCAGTCACGATCGCGCCCGAGTATGCTCCCGGGCACCGCGCTTTGGGAGAAATTCTGCTGTACCAGGGCCAGGTGGATGATGCGCTCAGCGAGCTGCGGCGTGCGGTGGAACTGGCGCCGCAGGACCCCGGCAATCATGCGGCGTTGGCGAAAGCGTTGTCAGCCAGGGGACTGACCGCCGAGGCTGAGGAAGAGATGCGCAAGGCCCAGCCGGGGCGCCCGCAATAAGTCGATCTGTAGTCAAAATTCATTGAAACACATTCTCCAACTTCCGATGCTGCTGGCGGTTCTGCTCTCAAGCGGGTCTGTGGCCGCCGTCCCGCCCCGGCGTGCGGCCCCGAACGTGATACTTATCACCATCGACACCCTCCGCGCCGATCACCTCGGCTGCTACGGCGCGACCGACGTGAAGACCCCAACCCTGGACGCCCTGGCTCGCGATGGCGTTGTCTTCGAGCGCGCCATCTCCCAGGTGCCACTCACCTGGCCGTCGCATGCCGCGATCCTGACCGGTACTTATCCTTTTCAGAACGGTGTGCAGGACTTTACAGGGCAGCCTCTCGACCCGCGCTTCCGTTCGGTCGCCCAGGTTTTCAAGCAGCAGGGCTACGCCACGGGCGCCGTGGTGAGCGCATTTGTACTGGACCGCAGCTGGGGGCTGGCGCGTGGCTTCGACTTCTACGACGACGCTTTTTCGGCCCAGGCATTTCTACACAAGGATGTAGGTCTGGTGGACCGCAAGGCGGGGGAGAGTGTCACGCATGCGATTTCCTGGCTGCAGAAACCAGCTCGACGACCGTTCTTCTTCTGGCTGCACTTGTATGATCCGCACAGTCCGTACGATCCGCCGGAACCCTTTCACACTCAGTACCGCTCGCATCCCTATGACGGCGAAATCGCTTACGCCGATCACGAACTGGGGCGCCTGATCGCCTGGCTCAAGCAGAACCGGCTTTACGATCGCACTGCCATCGTCGTGCTCAGCGATCATGGAGAGTCACTGGGCGAGCACGGCGAAAAAGAGCATGGCTTCTTTGTCTATAACTCGACTGTTCACATTCCGCTGATCGTGAAACCGCCCGCGGATAGCGGATTCCGGCCGGGCCGCGTGTCTGCGCCAGTGGAGACGGTGGCGGTAGCCCCAACCCTGACCCGCCTGGCCGGAATGAAAGATGAGATTCAAAAACAGTTCCCACATCCCGGGCTTCTGGGCAACAAAGCAGAGAGTGAGGATGCCGCTTACAGCGAAAGTTTCTACGCCTTCAGTTCATTCGGCTGGAGCCCGCTGCACGCCCTGCAGACCAGCCGCTATCACTACATCCAGGCGCCCACCCGCGAACTCTACGACGTGATCGCTGATCCTCAGGAGAAAAATAACCTGGCTCCACAACAGACGGCGACGGTCGCGGTGCTGGAGGATAAGCTGCAGGCACTGCTCCGGCAGAATCCATTCAAGCCTGGTGAACCCGCGACCTCCGGCCTGAGTCCGGACGCCCTCGAGAAACTGCAGGCCTTGGGCTATGTCGCCTACCGCTCGCCGGTCTCGCCCGAGGCATTAGCGGCGGGCCTGCCCGATCCCAAGAGCAAGTTGTGGGAGTTCAACGCCATCCTCGAGGCGGCCGATGCCTTTCAGGCAGGCAACGTTGATCGCGGCAAGGGCCTGCTGGCGAAGGTCCGCGAAAGCGATCCCGGAATGTATGTCGTGTCGTTCATGTTGGGGGAGAATGCGCTTCGCCGGCAGGCCTGGGACGAGGCCGCGACCGAACTGCAAAAGTGCCTGGACTTGAATCCGAATTTCGATCAGGCCATGGCCGCACTGGCGCGCGCCTTGCTGAACCTTGGCCGAACAGACGAAGCCAAAGCATGGCTGGACAAAGCGCTGAAGTTCAATCCGCAGAACTACCGCGCCTGGTACGAGCGCGGCTTCATCAAATCGAAGACGGACAAGGCCGCTGCCATCGCCGACATGGAGAAGGCGGTTTCCATCCAGCCGAATTTTGCTTCTCTGCGACGCGATCTCGGCATGCTGCAATTTCAACAGCAGAATTACCCGGAAGCAGCGAAACACCTGGCCAAAGCTGCCGAGTTGGGTGTGGACGAGGCGCCTCTCTACAATTTTCTCGGCATCTCGCTGAGCCGGACCGGACAATTACGGAAGGCAATTGACAGCTATAAGCATGCCCTCAAACTCGACCCCAATCTGGCCGAGGCCCATCTCAATCTGGGGTTCGCTTACCAGCGTTCGAACAGTCCGCAGGCCGCGCGCAAGGAGTATCAGGAAGCGTGCCGGCTGGAAAAGAAGTTCTGCGAATTTGTGCGTCCCTAGCCGGTTGCGGAAAAATCCGGGAGGCTTGAGCGCGAGACTCTGACGATGCCACCAAACCCGGACTCGGCGTGGCTAGGGAAGGGCACGACCTTGGTCGTGCCATCAAGCAAGGAAAACGCGTGGCGCTTTAGCGCCTGGGGTTCGCTGTTCCAAGCTCTACCGATGAGACTGCCGCCGCGCGGGGTTCAACGCAATCCGCGCGGGCGAGCCGCCCGCGCCCACACCTTCTTGCCGAGCTGCGCGCGGCTTGGACGTCAGAGACCCGTCCCCACACGGCCAGTGCTGACCTCTTCCGCTCCTGGCCTATTGCTTCGCCTCTCCAGAATTGCTCTGAAGCCTTTTCAACACTTCGCGGACCTTCGGCGCCAGGGGATCGTCGGGAAGAAGCTTGAGAAAAGCCTGCAGTTCAGCCACAGCCTCCGTGTTTCGCTTCTGCCGCAAGTAGAGATTAACCAGGGCGAGATGTGCCTTCCCCAGCTTGGGGTCAAGGTCCAAAGATCGCTGCAACTCTTTTTCTGCCTGCACAGAGTTGCCGGTTGCCGACGTCAGCGAACCCTTGAGAAAGTGCCCAAAAGCCGAAGACGGCTCCTTGTTCAATCCCTGGTCCACCCAGTTCAGCCCTTGGTCGTAGCGATGCGTGAGGTAGTGCAGGTTTCCCAGGTTGAAATAAGCGGCGGCATCGTTCGAGTTCAAGCGGATGGCATGCTGAAACTGTTCCTCAGCGGCCGCGTACGATCCCTTGTTCAGGTAAGCAGTGCCCAGATTGTTGCACGCGGGATAAAAATCAGGCGCAATCTGCAGTGCCTTTTCGTAATGCTTGATAGCCTCATCCGGCTTGTGGTGTGCGTCCGCTTTGACTCCAGCGTCGAATTCCTTAATCGCCGGCCGGGGAAACAGTTTTTTCAGGTCCGCTGAACTGGTCAGATGAGGATTGCCGCCCGTCACCGCGCGTGAGTCTGACTTCGGCTGGTTCCGGGGGGTCAGGAAAATGTTGAGCATGCGTACCGAGGTGGTTTCCGGGTCGATGCTTACGGTTTCGCTGGCAGGAAAGTAGGCTTCGTCGTCGATCTTGATGTGGTAAATATTTCCGGGGAGACTGTTAAAGCCAAACCGGCCTTCACCATCGGTATAGACGGTATTGATGACCGTTCCCCGACCCTCGAGACTAATCAAAACGGGATTGGGAAGCTCGGTACCCGGACTCACTCGCACCTGCCCGGCGATGCTGCCACCGCTTACCTGCGCCGCCACATCTTTGCAAGAAAAAAGAAGAAGCGCGAGACAGGGCAGGAGCAACCCGTGACATCGGGCGTTGAAGAGTCTGTACATAGCCGCCCCAAATAAAAATGGGGTCTGCTCCGTAGCGGCGGAACAGACCCCAGTCAGATCACCGAGCTTGGTTAGAAAGCGATCTTCAAACCAAACTGCAGGTTGCGCGGGTTAAAGGTGCCGCCCGCTTGGCCAAAGCTGCCGGAGTTGGTCCGCATATTGGTTGCGCCGCCCGCTCCGGGAAGTAAAAAATTGGTGTGGTTCAGTACGTTGAATGCTTCCGCACGGAATTCCATTTTTACCCTCTCCGTGATCCGGATGTTCTTGAACAGGGACGTTTCCCAGGACACGAAGCTCGGACCAACGAAGCTGTTTCGCGCCATGTTTCCGTTGCAACCCAGGCAAGGCACGCTGAACAAACCGTTTGCACTGCTCAGGCTGCTGGCGTCGTTGGTGTTCGGAGCCAACTGGAAGGCCGAACCCCATCCGTTTGCCCACTGATCGTGGCTGGGCGTGAAGTGGTCTACGGAAGCATTTGGCCGGTCGTTGCGAATGCCGTCCAGGTTGTAGTCGCCACCAGCGTTAACGCAGACCTTGCTGTCGATCTGGGCTTGACTGCATCCCGCCACGAAAGTATTCGGGCCGGTGAAGACTCCGATGCTCCCTACGGGATCTCCGCCGTTGGTAAACGTCCAGGGCTCCCAGTGGGCGCCGGTCTGCCAGGAAACAATCCCGTTGTACTGCCAGCCGCCGAGAATGTGCCCCAGGATGCCTTCCTGCGACTTGTAGAAGGGAAGCTCGAAGATATAGTTCGCAACCAGCCGCTGCCGGACATCGTAAATCGAGTTGCCGCGGTCGAGGCCTGGGAGCAAAACGTCAGTGGTATAGCCATCACCGCCGCCGGCGCCATTGGAACTGGTGGAACCGCTATGCCAAGTCGACCCGTCATCGATGGAATGACTCCAGGTGTAGTTGACATTGAACGCCATTCCGTGGCTGACCTGCTTTTTCAGGCTGAGTTGCAGTGCATTGTAGTTGGAGTTGACCTGGTTTGCCCACACCCGTAAGGTGCCGAAGTTCGGATTCAGGCGGCCTACGGCATTACCCGGAGAGTTAACGGTGTCAATCTGGCTGCACAGTCTGCGGCCCAGGTTGTCGGTCACACAATCGCCTTCGGGCAGGCGCTCGCCGGGAATACGGTTTACGTTCTGGGCCCGGAACAGCTTGTGCCCGGTGGTGCCCACATAGTTGGCTTCCAGAACCAGCTTGGGCAGCAGCTCCCGCTGCACGCCCAGGTAGTAGTTATAGACGTAAGGATCGCGAATACCTTCCGGAAACACGATTCCTGTCAGAATGGCCAGATTCGGGTTGGTCGCGTCCCAGCCAGTCAGATTACCGGCGGCTTGCGCGCCCGTGCCCTGGTTCGGGTTGGTGGGCGGGCCACTGAACGATGGTGCTGAGACCGTATCCGGTTGGCAAGTTGGGTTGCAGGTATACGGCCCGTAAATAACCGTGTTTACGTCGCCCGCAAGGGAATTGGTCGCCGCGTTAAATGAATAATACGGTAAGTTCCAGCGCGAGTTCGAGAGTGGGTTGTACAGGGTCCCTTCGTAGGACACGCCGAAGCCGCCGCGCAACGAGGTCTTGGCGTCTCCAAACACATCCCAAGCGAAACCTACGCGGGGTCCGAAGTTATTGTGGTCACCCGCGCCCAGGCTCTTGGCGGTGGTGAACCCTCCCGGACCGCAAACGCCTGCCAGCTGGGCTTGCGGATCGTTGCAGGGCACGCTGGCGTCCTTGATCTGACCGGCGCCGGTAGTAATGTTGTCTATAAAGCTGCTGCCCGGCCCTTTGATGAAGGTGGTTACCAGGTCGTTCAGTTCATTGTGCCGGCCATAGAGATCGTAACGCAGGCCCAGATTCAGGGTCAGGCGGCGCGTAATTTTCCAGTCGTCCTGGAAGAACGCTCCCGTCTCCAGGTTCCGCCAGTGGCGGACGTTGCTGGCTAGGTGGGCGGGCTGATTGGTCAGGATTCCCGGATCCACTCCTGCCGACATGGTATAGGGCGAATCCGCCGCAAAGAACAGGAAGTCGGTAAAGTAGTACGACGGACGGGCGACGCTGAACTCGCTGTTCTCGATATTCCGGCGCACATCAACTCCCACCTTCATGTTGTGATTGCCGTGCGAAATCGAAACCATATCGGAATAGCTGTAAATATTCTCGTGAAACGTCTGCGGGTATCCCGAGTACGAACCAAAGCCCATGGAGCCGTCGTCGAAGCGGATATCAGGGACTCCGGGCAGCGCGGTATTGACGTCAGGACTGAGGTTTCCCGCATACCCCGCCCGGAATTCGTTCAGAACCGATGGGCTAAAGGTATGGGTCAAGCTTATTTGGCCGTTGGGATTTCGGATCAGAACGGGATTAAGGAAGCCCACTCCCCGGCCGTTACTGTTGCTGGTGTTGGGAAATCCAAATCTGTCCGGCAAACGGTTCCAGGCAAACTGCGCAAACAGCCGGTCCTTGGAAGAAAGGTTGTAGTCCAGGCGTCCCGAGGCTTCACGTCCGTTATACAGGTTTCCCGTACCGGTATTGTTCTGATTCTGCGAACCGCTGATCGCGATGGTGCTGAGCTGGAAGGGAACTCCCGTGCGGGCAAAACTGCCGGCCTGAAGTCCCGGGATGGCCCCGCAGCCGGCTGTAGCCATCGCCGCCTGATCTTCAGCGGTCACTCCAATGATCGCCGCCATACGGCTCGCAATTAGTGCATTCGAGTTGTCCGGGCACAAATATCCGGAAAGAACACCCTCTGCGGCCGCATGCCCGCCATAATAGGTTTCCATGTCGATCGCGTCGTGTCCGCCCGCCGTTGGAGTGAAGTTCCTATACAGTAAGGCGGCGGCTGAGTTCGGGAGCCCAGTGATGACGGCTTGGCGGAATTCTGGAGTCTCCGCCGTGACCGTGGTAGGCGGTTGAGACTCGGTGAACCGGCTGTCTTGGTACGACAAGAAGAAAAAGAGCTTGTCCTTAATTAGCGCGCCGCCGAAGGTTCCGCCAAACTGGTTATAGCGCAGGGCCTGCCTCGGTGTCCCGGTCTGGTTGCCGAAGAAGTTGTTGGCGTCGAAGAAATCGTTACGGCCGAAGTACCAGCCGCTTCCGTGGTACTGATTGGTTCCTGACTTTGTGATCAGATTGGTCACGGAACCGGCGCTGTTGCCATATTGCGCCGACATGTTCAGGGTCAACTCCTGAAATTCCTGGACTGTGTCTTCAATCGGCTGGTTCACGGCACCGCCGCTCAACCCCTTGTTGGAGGAGCCGTTGATCAGGAATCCGTTGAAGTTCTCCCGCAGACCATTGACCACGGTGTTAGCGCCAGCCTCGGACACGACCCCGCGCACATTCACCGCACCGGGCGCCAGTTGGATCAGGTCGTAAACGTTGCGACCATTCGACGGGAGGTTCGCTACCTGAGAGATGGCCACAGTGTTTGCCAGCTTCGAGTCTTCCGTGTTTACCGCAGGCGCTTCGCCGGTGACTTCAATCACCTCTCGCGTCTGCCCTAATTGCATGGCGAAGTCGGCACGCTGAATAGTGCCGGCGTTCAGTACCAGGCCTTTGTTCGTACTGGTTTTGAAGCCTTGCGCTTCGGCCGTGATCTGGTAGGTCCCGGCGGGCAATTCGTTAAACTTGTAGAGCCCGGCCGGCCCAGTCGTCGTTGTGACCGATAAATTGGTTCCAACGTTGGTCACAGTGACCTTGGCGTTCGAAATGGCCGCGCCCGACGGATCGGTGACGGTCCCGGTGAACTGGCCGTTCTGGATTTGCGCGAACGCGCCCAGGGACAGTGCCAACAGCGACAACGACAGAAGAATCAAGTGCAGTTTCTTCATTGACCTACCCTCTCGCACTATCAAGATGTTTTTCCAACTTAAACCCCGGAGCCCGAGCTTACCGGCTGAGACATTGGGTGTGCCGGATAGCTTTCTGACAACAGACTGTCATTGTCTGTTATGTGTATCTTGCTGATTTAATTGAACTAAAATCGCTGGGTATGGCAAAAACACGTAACCCCCACGGGACAAATAATTGACAATTATTTGGCACGTAGCCCTCCAAAAGGTTTGCGTAATGCTATCAATGGTTTAGGGGATGACGGGTCGGTTACAACTATGGCGAATTATAGACGTTCCCCGACAGCACTCCAGAATTTGGAAGATTGTTAGGTAAGTCAGCCACATTTCATCGATAGTGCTGTGAAATTTTGTTATGCCGGTTCGCGCTAGGTATGGGCTCCTCCGCAGTGTTTGCCGCCCCTTGTTTCGTGGCTTCGGGCCTCCGGCGCCCCACAACTCCGGCCCCTTCCTCGATGACCAGTTCCTGATCAGTCTCCTGGCTGGCAATCTGATCGACGCTGCCCGAGGGCCAGCGGACGGTGATGGAATCGACCCGGGTGGCCGCCCCCAGGCCGAAATGGACCCGGGGGTCGCTGGCCGACTCGAAACTGCTGTTGGCCCGTACCTCGGCGCTTTGCTTCATGGCGCCGGCCGTCACTTCCACCCGGGCCCCGAAGCCGTCGCGATTTGACTTTTTGCCCACCGCCTTGATGCGCAGCCAGTGTCCCTTCCTGGCCGACTGATTACGCAGGAGAACCGGAGAACCGTCCAGGACCGTAACCAGCAGGTCTTGACTGCCGTTGTTTAGGAAATCGGCGGTGGCTGTGCCGCGGGCCACATAACGCCGGGAAAGGGCAGGCCCTGCCTGGAGGCCCATCTCGGCAAACTTTCCATCCCGCAGGTTGCGGAACAGCAGCGGCCGCTCGGCATAGGTGACGCCGAAAGAATGCTGGTCCACCTGCGGATTCACGTGCCCGTTGGCGACGAATATGTCAGGCCAGCCGTCGTTGTCGAAGTCAAAAAACTTCACCCCGAAGCCCAGGAAGGGGACGCTCACCGGACCAAAGCCGGTGCCTCCTGCCAGGTCGGTGAACTGACCATTGCGATCATTGTGATAGAGGTTGTTGGTGTCGTCGGAAAAATTGGTCTTGACGATATCGGGCCAGCCGTCGTGATCGTAGTCGGCGGAGTCGATGCCCATCCCGGCTTGCTCGCGTCCGTCCGAACTGTAGGCCACCCCTGACTCCGCTCCTACCTCGCTAAAGCCGCCTTTGCAGTCGTTGTGGGAGAGCAAACTGGGCGAGGAATCGTTGGCCACGTACAGATCGAGGCATCCATCCTTGTCATAGTCCAGCCACAGCACTCCAAGCCCGTAGTAGCTGTCGGGATCGATATTCAGTTTCTCGGTTACATCGGTGAAAGTGCCGTCGCCGTTGTTGTGATACAGGCGGTCGCGGCCGCCCTTTAGGCCGCGTGGGCCGCAGGACACCGCGATGCCGCGATAGGTGCAGAAGGGGCCTTGCCCGAATTCGGGGAGATGATCGAGGTCAAGGTCCACGTATCCGGCCACGTAAAGGTCGAGATTGCCATCGTTGTCATAGTCGCCAAAGGCCGCGCTGGTGCCCCAGTGTCCGGCGTTTCCTACGCCCGCTTTGCCGGTGACATCGCTGAACGATCCATCGTGGTTGTTGTGGTAAAGCACTCCGCCATCGAGATAAGTGATGTAGAGATCTTCCCACCCGTCATTGTCGTAGTCGCCGACGGCAATCCCGAAGCCCCAGCCGCAGTGCGTGATTCCAGCGCGGGCGCTGACGTCGGTGAAGGTTCCGTCGTGATTGTTATGGTAGAGCTTGCCGGGATGACACTTGCCGGAGCGCACGTCTTCGAGCGTGGAACCGTTGACCAGGAAGATATCCATCCAACCATCATTGTCGTAGTCGAGAACCGCCACCCCGCCGCACATGGATTCCATGATGTAGCGCTTTTCAGCGCCTCCACAGGTGAGGCGGAAATCGATGCCGGAGGCGCGGGTGACGTCGGCAAAGGACACGGAAGCTGCGGCCCCGGGCTTGGCCGCTCTTGAAGGCGCCGGCCGCGCGGGTCGAGCTTGCCCCTGGGCTGCGCCGATAAACAGAAAAAGGGCCGCGGCAATTGCGGTCGCGGTGACCCCTGAGGGAAGGAAGCGCTTAGCCAGGCTCACTGAGGTCGGCCCGTGGCCATGCCTCCCATTTCCGGCTGGGCTTTCTTCAGTTCCGCAAAGCGTTGCCATTCCTGCCGGGCCTGGTCTGTCTTGCCCAGCTTCTGCAGGGCGCGAGCCAGTTGGTAGTGCGGGCTGGGATCGCCGGGCTTCAGCTCAATACAGCGCTGCAGTTCGGTCACGGCGGCTTCAGTGTCGCCGCCAAGCAGCGATGCCTTTCCCAGATCATAGGCCGGGTCTGCATTGCCGGGATCAAGTTCGGTGGCCCGCTTCAGGTGGGGCAGAGCTTCCTTCACTTCGCCGGTTTCGAGCAGACAATGTCCGAGCTGGTAGAGAAGCTGAGGATTGTCGGGAGAGCGGACAAGTTCTTTCCGGTATTCGGCGATGGCTTCCGGGTTGCGTCCCAGGCTGGCATAGGCGAAACCCAGGTGATAGTGCCCGAGCGGCGTATTGGGATCAATGCGCAGCGCGGTCTGGAACTGTTCGATCGCCTGCACCGTGCGGTTCGTGTTCTGGTAGGCGCGTCCTAGGAGGACATGGGCAACGGGGTGGGAAGGCTGAAGTTTAATGGCCTTTTCCAGTTCGTCGGCGGCGGGTGCATATTGACTCTGCTGGAGCGACACCAAAGCCAGGTCGAAGTGAATGTCGAAATGGCCGCCATCGAGGGCTTCTGAACGCCGCAGAGTCTCCAGCGCCAGCGCGTTCTGCCCCGCCTTAAAGTAGGCGAGTCCGAGCCAATGCTGGAGTTGCGCGTCTTGCGGCCAGCGGGCGGCGGCTTCGCGCCCGACCTGGATGGCCTCTGTCAGCCGGCCCAACTGGAGAAGGCTCAGCACCAGGCCCCGGTTGGCGGGAAGATTCTCCGGAGCGATTTGCCGGGCGCGCTCGAAGCTGGCGGCGGCGCGCGGATAGTCGTCGGCATCGAGCGCAGCCTGGCCGCCGCGCAGCAGCTCCTGAACCCCCGGCGATTGCGCCCAGGTGATGCTGCCGGCCAGCAAAGCCAGGCAGACCGCGAGGCGCCGGAAATTTGGCCGCATGAGCACCACCGTCCAGAATCCTAATAGTTCGGTGGGGTGGGCGCAATTCGCCGAGGAAAGAAAGTAGCGCCGGCATCTTGCCGGCTGTCGCGAGGGCGTCCCGCCCTCGACGCGCCGGGCGCGCCCGAGGCCGTGTTGCAAACCTGGGACGCGAGCAAGAAGTGGAGTAGCGGGTCCACCAAAAGCCGCGAAACGGCGCCAGATTAATAAGGCCCACGGCGCAAGCCGTGCGTAAAAGCGTCCCGCCCTCACCCCGGCGGGCGGGACGCCCGCCGGACAGCCGCCGGGACGGCGGCGCTACCAAAACCAGAGCTGCTAGAATCTCCTGCGATGCGAAAGCGCTTTCGATTTGTCTTACTGATCCTCCTCGCGGGGTTCCTGTTTGCCGAGGAGCCGGTGAAATTCGACCCCCTGCCGGTCCCCGCCACCAACAATGCGGTCACCAGTGTAAAAAGCCGGGGCTCGTTGTTGATCTACTCGCTGATGGGTATGGGGGCGAAGAAAACCTGGGACGCGGTCAGCAATGCCGCCTACACGCTCGACCCCTACACCGGAAAATGGGCCGAGATGCACTCGGTCCCCGGCACCGTTGGACGCCTGGCGGCTACCGCAGTTGGCGCCCGGGAGCACGTGTTCCTTTTCGGCGGCTATGTGGTCGATGGTCAAGGGGGCGAGAACACTTTGCCCGACGTCAATGTGTACGAACCCCTGACCGATCGCTGGTTTCGCGCCGAAGACCTGCCGGTTGCGGTGGACGATTCGGTCGCCGGGGTCTATCGCGATCGCTACATCTACCTTGTGAGCGGATGGTCGAAGACCGACGCGGTGAACAACGTCCAGGTCTATGACGCGCAGAAAAACAAATGGTCGCAAGCCACGCCGATCCCGGGCACGCCTGTGTTCGGCCATGCCGGCGCAGTGGTCGGAGACACGATTGTGTACATCGACGGCGTGCGCAAGAACCCGGCGCCCGGCCAGCCCAAGTACACCACCAGCGATGAATGCTGGATGGGAAAGATCGATCATCACGATCTCAACAGGATTCAATGGACCAAGTTGCCCAATCATCCGGGGACGGCGCGTTACCGCATCGCGGCGGGAGGTTCGGAGAAAGACCAGAAGATTTATTTTTCCGGCGGGACCGACAATCCCTACAACTACAACGGCATCGGCTACAACGGAGAGCCGGCGCAGCCTTCCCCGGTGACCTTCGCCTTCAACCTTCGTACCAGCAAGTGGGAAACCATCAACCTGCATACGCCCCAGCCCACCATGGACCATCGCGGCCTGGTGGTTATCCCCGAAGGTTTAGTGGTGATCGGCGGCATGGAGAAGGGACAGCAGGTCACGTCGCGAGTGACCATCCTTCCCAAGCCCGGGAAAACAAAGTAGCCAGTGTGGGTCGGACACTCTTGTCCGACGCCCTTGACCTTGGTTTTGACTTGTCCGGCGGTTGACCTTGGTTTTGATTCTTCGGCAAGGCGCGCAACCCAGGATCAAGTTCAAAGGCGGCGGGCGAGGGTGCCCGCCCCACACTTCTATTCGGTTGACAGGGGGCGCGGGAACGAGTAATTCTGGCTTCAGCAAGAGTGTAATTCATGAAGCGCTGGCAGTTATTCATCCTGATTTTCGAATTGGCCTTGTTCGCCGCTATCCTGGTTTTGCCGCAGGTGGCGTTGCCCGATCTTGCCTTCCATGAGGGGACCGCGCCGGTGGCGGCGCGCTCACGTGTTGGTGCGCCTGCACCCGGAGCGGCGATTGTGATTGCGGCACGGATTCTGCCTGCGGGGGCAATCGTCCAGGTGCGCGCCGAGACTCTGGCTGTTTCGTCCCCGCCGGCGGTCCATTCCCGGCTTTCAACGCTGTGCGTTCTGATCTGCTAGCCCGTCCTTTCTTCCAGTTCACCCGAATTTATTTTCTGTAAAGCTTGCTCCGCGAGGGGCGTGCCTGTGTTGCGTTGCGGGTCCGCGGAGCTTCGGGGATGGCGGCGCCGGCCTGCTGCCCGGCCTTGCTGTAAGAGACCTGGGCGCGGCCGTGCTGCCGCCGACTCCGAATAACGGCCCACTTTTATGTCTTGTGTTGGCAGCTTGCTGCTGGAGCACGAGCGGGGCGCTCGCGCCCACATTTGAATCTATTGACCTCGGGCCAGCACCAGGGTGATATCGTCGGGCTGCTCGTTGGCGCCGATCCAGTCGTCCACGGCGGCGGTCACGATCTCGCAGATGCGGGCCAGTGGCTGCTCGCGATGCTCCCACACCAGGTCAATCAGGCGCTGTTCTCCGAACTCTCCGAAATCATTTTCCGGCTCGGTCACGCCGTCGCTGTAGGCCAGGAAGAGTTCCCCTGGGCGCAGCGCGACCGTTGCTTCCTCATAACTTCTGCGGTCGAACAGGCCGATGACCGTGCCGCCCTGCTCCAGTCGTCGCACCGACCCATCTTCGCCCAGGATAATGGGGGGCAGGTGGCCGCCGTTGCTGTAGGTGAGCTTGCGCTCGTGGCCGTCGTACACTCCGAGAAACAGAGTCGCGTATTTTTCCGCCGGGGTGCTCTGGTAGAGCTGATGATTGAGCAAGGAGAGCATGGCGCCGGAGGACAACTCGGCGCCGGTTGAGCTGGAGGGCAATGCGAGACTACTTCCCGCGGCGCCCGCACCCACCGGTTCACGCATACTGGGCGCGCCTTCCAGGCTGTAGGCGCGGACGGCCGAGTGAATGGTGGCCATCAGCAGGGCGGCGGAAATACCTTTTCCGCTGACGTCGCCCACCGCCAGGATAACTCTGTCTGAGTTCAGCGTAAGAAAATCGTAATAGTCTCCACTCACCGTGCGCGCCGGACGGCAGAAGCCGTACACCTCCAGCGATGCCAGCTGCGAAATATGCTGCGGGTAGAGCTGCTCCTGCACCTCCTGCGCAATGGTCAATTCATTCTGCAGCCGCTGCTTCTCTTTTTGCTCCTCGATCAGGTTCTCGATCGACTCAGTCATCGAATTGAACGAATTCGCCAGGGTCGCCAGCTGATCATGCGACTTCACCGAAATGCGATGGCTGAAGTTTCCGCGATTGATGTGTTCAGTGGCGTTGTAGAGTTGGGCGACCGCGCCCGTCACCGTGCGAGTCAGGCGGGTCCCGATGAACAGTGCCAGCAGTTCGATGATGGCGAAAACCACTGCCGCGAATAACAACAAATACTCAACCCCGGTGGCGAAGTCACCCAGGGTAGCGAAGAGGCGGGTATAGAGCACCGACGGCCGGGTCAGGACCCGCAGCAGCGCGCCGGTTTTTTTGGGCGCGCCGGTTGCCCAATCCACGACCGAGAGCGGCGTGGCAAAGGCTATTTCGCGATCAAAAGTGCCGCCTGCGGCCGGCAACGCGCCGGCGCTGAAGGCGAGACGAAGCTCTTCCCGTCCGCTGCCGGGAGTCACGCCACCCTTGCCGCCGCCGGGGGTCTCTTGCTTGTTCTGGCTTTCCAGTGAAATGCGAGGGGCGGATATCCCTGCCGGAGTCGGTGCTCCGGCAACCATCCGGGAGGAGTAGAGCGTGACCTCACCCAGGTCCTTTGCCAGCTTCTCCAATAACTCCCGGTCGAGCGCCTCACTCGAGACCATGGACAGCTTCTGCGCTCCGGAACGGATTTCAGTTCCCGCTCGCAAATACAGTTCATCGTGGTCCCAGACAATGGCACCGAAAGTTGGACTCAGGAACGAGGGAAATGCAAATGGAGTTTTACCCGGTGTGGCAGTGGTACAAGCCGCGATCGGCTTGCCATCCTTCCAGGCACAAATCTGGCGCGACGCCCACGCGGGATCGTTCCGTTTTAAGCCCTCCAGGGATTCTGCAACTGCCGGCTGACCATGTTCCAGTCGCGCTGCCAGTTCATTGGCAATGGCCGCATTTGCCGATTGCAGGCTGCGCAGCCGGGAATCCAGCTCCGAGGTCACGACGAAGTTCGCGAACTGGCCGGCGAACAGATAAATCGTAATGAACGCCATGGCCACCAGCAGGACCACCGGGATCACGCCGATGAACACATAGGTCACAATCAGCCGGTTGCGCAGACGCCATAGCACCTTGGCCTTGAGCCAGCGGAAGGCAAGCAGGGAAAAAAAGATGATGGCGAGAAAGCTCAGGATTCCGATCCATACACTAAGCGCCAGACCGAAGGAAACTTTGAACAGGCCAAGCAGTTTTTGCAGGGCGAACAGAAGCAGGTCCAGTCCCAGCAGATAACAGGCGGCACGGGCCAGCCGGGTGCGAGGCAGCACGCCTGCTGCCTGCAGTCGGAAACGCAGCGTACGCAGAGATGGCTCCATGGCGAAAGGAGATTATAGAGCCGATGGCGGGTGCCGGGCGTCGGCGGCAGCCATGTAGCGCCGGCGTCCCGCCGGCTGTCCGGAGGGCGTCCCGCCCTCCGCCGCGCCAGCAGCCGCGATCAGGCCAGCAAAGGAGGATGCTGAAGGTTGAAGTCTGAAGTCCGACGTCCGAAGTCTGGAGTCTGACGCCCGAAGTCCGAAGTCCGCCTTCAGATTTCCGGGTAGAAATCGAAGAATGCTTCCAGACTGGTTTTTAACTGCTTCTCGATCTCCTCCTTGCTGCCCTCGAGGACGTGCATGGTGACGTGGGCCTCGCGTCCGTTCTTCAGCTTCAGGGTTGCATCCCCTACTTCAGCGACTTCTTCTGACGGAAGCAGGCGCATTCCATACACCAGTGTCAGGTTTGCCATGACCTGATTTTAAACCCCGCGCCGGAGTGGGGCCCGCGGTTGGTGCGGCGCGGGCGCCCCGCCCGCGGCCTTTGACGTCGGTCCTTGATTCTCGCGAGCGAGGGCGCGCGCGCCACGCAAGTCACCGTTCCCAGTCCGAACGCCTGATAAAATCCCTGAGTGATCCGAAACCTGCCAGCATCGATGATCTGCCTGGGCTTCAGCATTCTGGCGGCTGCGCAACAGCCGGCGCCGCCAAAGGTCAAGGTAAATGTGCTTAACGTCTGTTCGCCTTCGGCGGCCGAGCAGCAGGAAATTGCGTCGGCGCTGGCGCGCGTTCCCAAGCAGCCTTTGTTTGGCGTTGATTTCGAAATTGACCGCGGGCGATCCAGTCTGGAGGTCGGGCCGGGATTTCTGCAGCCGGGATCAGGCAGCCAGATGTCGTCCGACCCCGGCACCGCCAGCTGGGTGCGCATCCGGCGGGAATTTTCCGTGCAGGCTCTGTTTTCGACAGTGCAGTACTCGTTCAGCGTCGATCCCAAGAATATGGTGGAGACGCTGGTCTTCCGGGTGCGCGAGCCGAAAGACCTGTTGCAGGTCGCAATCGAGGACAGCGCTTCGGTGGTTACGTCACCGGCCACCATGCTGACCAGCAGCACGCCGGCCAGCCGCATCAAACTGGAGCGTTTCGGCAAGTCGTCGGTGGTGCTGGCGCGGTGTACGGGATCGGAGGCAGGACCGGCGCCGGATCAAAGCGCCTACGAGCCGTTATTTCAGAGCGCGTCGGCGATCCTTTCAAATTATCGGGGCCTGCTGGGAGCGCGAACTACCGTTCCTGCTGAACTGGAGCGGATCGGTGGCGCGGCGGAGAAGAAGGCGGAGCGATCCCCCGCACCCAGAAAGCCTGTGACGAAGAAGAAATAAGCGCAGCAGCGGAGGGCGGGCCCTCCGGACAGCCGGCGGGCCTGTCCTGAGCGAAGTCGAAGGAACGCCGGCGCTACGGAACCCGGTTGCATCCAAATTTGAACTCGGCCATCTAAAACTGCACGCGTCTGCCGCAAGTCACTATGGAGAACATTCGCAACGTTGTCATCATTGGGTCTGGGTGCTCCGGTCATACGGCGGCCCTCTACACCGCCCGCGCCAACCTCAAGCCTCTGGTGATTGAAGGCCACGAGCCCGGAGGCCAGCTCTCGCTCACTACTCTGGTGGAGAATTTCCCCGGCTTTCCCGAGGGCATCCAGGGACCCGAGCTGATTGAGAACATGCGCAAGCAGGCGGGACGCTTCGGCGCACAATATCAGCTGGGCCATGTGGTCAGCGTCGATCTGAGCCGGCGGCCCTTCGCGGTGAATTTTGGCAAGGAGACGATTCACGCCCGCACCCTGATCATCGCCAGCGGCGCCTCGGCGCGCTGGCTGGGATTGCCGGGGGAGAAGGCGTTGATTGGGCACGGAGTTTCTTCTTGCGCCACTTGCGACGGCTTCTTCTTTTCCGGAAAAGAAATCGCGGTCATCGGAGGCGGCGACTCGGCCATGGAGGAAGCCATCTTCCTTACCCGTTTCGCCAGCAAGGTGACGCTGATTCATCGTCGCGATCAGTTCCGCGCGTCGAAAATCATGCTTGATCGCGCCCAGCAGAACAAGAAAATCGACTTTCTTACCGACACCATTGTCGAAGATGTACTCGACCCCGCCAGGAAAGAAGTCACTGCCCTCAAGTTGCGCGATGTGAAAACCGGCAAGGTGCGCGACTTTCCCACCAGCGCCATGTTCCTGGGCATCGGCCACATCCCGAACGCCAGGATGTTCGAAGGCCAGCTGGAAACCGATCAGGACGGATATCTGGTGACCACCAACAACGTCTTCACCCGGGTGCCGGGCGTGTACGCTTGCGGTGACGTGCAGGACCGGCGTTATCGTCAGGCGATCACCGCCGCCGGTTCGGGCTGCATGGCGGCCCTCGAAGCGGAGAGATTTCTGGAAACCGCGGGAGAGTAGCCGGGGCCGTCGCCCGCTGTGCCTCGCGGCTTCTGCAAAAATTTGCGGAGGTAATTCCAAATGGCGCGTCCAGCACCAACCTGTTCCCACCTGGGAGAAATCCGGCAGGTCAAACCCAGCGGCCAAGGCTGCAAGGAATGTCTGGAGATGGGCGATACCTGGGTCCATTTGCGGGAATGCCTGATTTGCGGCCACGTGGGCTGCTGCGATTCTTCCAAGAACAAACACGCCACCAAACACTTCCATCACACCAAACACCCCATCGTGCGATCGTTCGAACCGGGCGAGAACTGGCGCTGGTGTTACGTGGATGAAGTCTTTCTAGACTGACCTCGGGCGTCCGGCGTCGGCCAGGTCCTGGAAGACCAAACCCCGGTTTTTGTAGCGCCGCCGTCCCGGCGGCTGTCCGGCGGGCGTCCCGCCCGCCGCGCCGAGGGCGGAACGCCCTCGCGCCAGCCGGCAAGATGCCGGCGCTCTCGAGCAATCTGCTGCAACTTACGTCTGAGATCGCCGTGGTTACCTAGGTCATCTTTCCCCAATCGACAGAGCCGAATAAGCTGCACATGGTTCTGGACGCCCTATGAATCGATTCCTGACGGCTGTTCTCCTGGTGCTCTTCGGGGTCCTCATCCTGGTTCCGGTTTCCTTTGGCCAGCAGCAGACCGAGGGCACGCGCCGGATCCTGAACCGGGTCACGCCCCAGTATCCCGAGATGGCCCGTAGCATGAATTTAAGAGGGAACGTGAAGGCCGAAGCCGTGGTCGAGCCGAACGGCGTGGTCAAGTCGGTCGAAGTACGCGGCGGACATCCGGTGCTGGTGCGGGCGGCGCAGGACGCTATCTACAAGTGGAAATGGGCGCCGTCGGCACGCGAGACCCGGGAGCCCATCGAAGTCAGGTTCGATCCTCAACAATAAGAACAGTGCGGGTCGGACACAAATCCAGACCCACGCTCAGTCCGCCTCGGATTTTCCTCGAGTGTGATACAAAATTCTGTGATCCTGATGCGCCTGCAGCGTGCCTGCTATCTCGGTCGTCTGGAGCGAACGCGGTGCTGAGGGCGCTCTTTATTTCTCTTTCGGAGAGCCGCTGGTTGCGCGGGATGGCCGAACGCTCCGGCGTGGGGCGGCGCTTGTCCAGCCGTTTCGTGGCTGGCACCCAGGTCGAAGATGCCCTGCGGGTTACACAAGTCGTCAACCGGGCAGGCCTTAGCGTTTCGGTCGATAACCTCGGCGAGAACGTCACCAACGCCGATGAAGCTCGCGACAGCGCCCAACTCTACCACCAGATGCTGGATGAAATCTCGAGCCGCGGGCTCAACGCCAATGTCAGCCTGAAGCTGACCCACATGGGCCTCGACGTGGACGAGCAACTTGCCCGCGATCTGGTTACCGGACTGGTGGCGAAGGCCGCGGCCATGCAGCCGCCGAATTTCGTCCGGGTGGACATGGAAGGCTCACCCTACACCCAGCGCACCCTCGATTTTGTGCATGAACTGCACCGCATGCCCGGCCATGCGGGCGTGGTGGGCGCGGTGATCCAGTCTTATATGCGCCGCGCGGAGAGTGATATCGAAAAGCTGCTGGCCGAGCGTATCCGCATCCGCCTGTGTAAAGGGGCTTACAAAGAACCGGACGAAATCGCTTTCCAGAAAAAATCGGAAGTGGATGCTAATTACGTCCGGCTGATGAAGGTCCTGATGAAGAGCGGCGTCTATCACGGGCTGGCGACGCACGACGAAAAGATCATTCAGCAAGCCATGTCCTTTGCCGCGCAGGAACACATTCCACCCGACGCCTTTGAATTCCAGATGCTGTACGGCATTCGCCGCGACTTGCAGCGGCGCCTGGTGCGCGAGGGCTGGCGCATGCGCGTCTATATCCCGTTTGGCACGGAGTGGTATCCCTACTTCATGCGCCGCCTGGCCGAACGGCCGGCGAATGCGTTTTTCCTGGCTCGGAACCTGTTCCGCTAGTGTGCCGCGATCGAGTGCGCCTTGATGACGTACATAATGTCGAGAAGGGCGACTTCAAGTCGTGCCGCGAATGCCAAGCAGTTTGGGAAGGGCTCTACTTCAGTCGTGCCACAAAATGCTGGAGATTTGGCGGCGCTTTAGCGCCTGAGGTTTGCTTTTCTCGACCGTGAAGCTCACCGCAGACGCTAAAGCGCTCCTGCGTTCCGGAATCAGCGGCACGACTGAAGTCGTGCCCTCCCGTGCCCTTGCCAAACCGCACATGCCCTTCCCAAACCGGTTGCACGAATAATTCAGCGCCTCCTGAACCCTTTGCTCTACATGATTCACCGTATTGGAAGGTCTGAGTGTTGCTGTAACAATCTCAATCTACGGAATTTAAAGTATGAGTATCAGTGACACTCCGGTGACTGCTCCGCTGGCGCCGCCGGCGCAGTGGCACGACCATGATTCCCATGGTCATGTGGTCCAGTTTTATACCGGGGACGCGGCCCTGCTGGGCGCGATCAGCCGCTTTATCGGTACCGCGCTCGGGGCCGGCGATGCGGCCGTGGTGATCGCGACCCGCGCCCATCGTGATGGGCTCTTTCAGCAACTGAAGGAACGCGGCTTTGACGTATCCGGCGCGGTCCGGCAGGGACGGTTGATCGCGGTCGATGCGGCCGAGACGCTTTCCCGGTTCATGCTCGATGGCTGGCCGGACCCGGAGCGCTTCGCCTCCGTGGTTGGAAGTTTTTTCCATCAACTCAGGGCCGTCACCGGTACCGGGCAGCCGCGAGTTGCCGCCTTTGGAGAGATGGTAGCCCTGTTGTGGGCGGAGGGACATTCCGAAGCTGCGATCCGGCTCGAAGAGCTGTGGAACGATCTGGCCCGCACTCATTCCTTCGCTCTCCATTGCGCCTATCCCATCACTAACTTCAATCGCGACGAAGATGGCGACGCCTTTTTGAGAATCTGTGCCACGCACTCCGCGGTGATTCCGGATGAGAGCTACACCGCGTTGTCCACCGATGAGGAACGCCTGCGCAGCATTTCTTACTTGCAGCAGAAAGTGCAGGCGCTCGAAACCGCGAAGACCGAGCGCAGCCGCGCTCAGAACTCGCTGCGCAGCAAACAGTCAGAATTGGCCGATTTCCTGGAAAATGCCGTGGAGGGGGTGCAGCGGGTGGGCCCGGGCCAGAAGATCTTGTGGGCCAATAAGGCTCTATTGCATCTGCTGGGATATTCCCCGGAGGAGTACGTCGGCCATCAGTTCTCCGAGTTCCACCTCGATGAAAATGTCTTTGCCGAATATTGGCGAAGGCTGATGCGGGGCGAAGATATTTACGATTGTCCCGCCGAGCTGCGCTGCAAGGACGGTTCCATCAAGCAGGTGCAGATTTACTCCAACGGACTCTGGGAGAATGGCGAGTTTATTCATACCCGGTGTTTTGTGCGTGACGTTACCGAACAGAAGCGGGCGGAACAGGCACTCCGCCAGAGCGAAACCAATTTGCGCCTGGCGAACGATCGGCTGGAATCGCAGGTAGAACAGCGCACCGCCGCCTTGCAGCAGCTGTCCACCCGGGTGCTCAGGTTACAGGACGCGGAGCGCCGCCGTGTTGCGCGCGAACTGCACGACAGCCTGGGACAGTACCTGGTGGGTTTGAAACTCAATCTTGACATGCTCCGACAAGCGCCGGACCAGGCCGGCCTGTGGACTGAGTCGCAAGAGTTGATGGAGCAATGCGTCTCTGAAATCCGTACGCTCTCCTACCTTCTGCATCCGCCGATGATCGACGATGTGGGACTGGCCTCCGCCGCCCGCTGGTTGGTTGACGGGATCGCGCAGCGCAGCGGAATCCAGGTCAGCCTGGATGCGCCCGGCGATATGGCGCGTTTGCCGGCCGAAGTGGAAATTGGCCTTTTCCGCGTCCTGCAGGAGGGCTTGACCAACGTACACCGGCATTCCGGTGCGTCAGCGGCGAATGTGTTGATCCGGCAGGAGGCTCGGCAGATAATTCTGGAAATAAAAGACAACGGGCGCGGCATCAGGCAGGAAGCGCTCAGCCGCTTTGACCTGACCGGCGCGGGCATGGGCGTTGGGCTCAGCGGGATGCGGGAACGTGTGCGTGAACTCGGTGGCCGGATGAAGGTGAAAGCAGACAGCCAGGGCACCTCGCTCTTAATTGCGATACCTCTGCCGCTCGAGTGCGCTGCCACCCACGTGTAATCCTGAGCGGAGCATCTGCATTCGCTTGCGAATGGAGATGCGGAGTCGAAGGACCCCTACCCCCGATCGACAATGTATGCCCTTGCGGGTTTTCCTTTCCGCTATCAGAACTTGAGAACATTCATGCTATAGGGGTCCTTCGACTGCGCGGCTGCTTCGCTGTGCGAAGCAGCCACTTCGCTCAGGATGACAGCACGCTTCTCCGGAGAAAAAGTGGAACCCCGAAGTGGGTCTCCGAATCGAAATTACTAAAACCAATCCTAAGCAGGAGAAATTCATGGAACCACGTATTGACTACTCCAAGCTGTCACCCGAAGGTTACAAGGCCATGCTGGGCCTGGAACACTATCTCAACCACAGCAGCCTGGAGAAAAAACTGCTGCACCTGCTCAAGCTGCGGGTCTCGCAGATCAATGGTTGCGCCTTTTGCCTGGACATGCACTGGAAGGACTTGCAATTAGAAGGCGAAAACGAACAGCGCATGTACTCGCTCGACGCCTGGCGCGAAACGTCTTATTACACCGAGCGCGAACGGGCTGCGCTGGCCTGGGCGGAAGCAGTCACCAACATCCGGGAGGGACATGTGCCGGACTCGGTGTATGAGGAGACGCGCCGGCACTTCAATGAACAGGAAATAGCGGACCTGACTTTGGCCGTCGTTGCCATCAACGGCTGGAACCGGGTCAGCATCGCATTTCGCGTAGTGCCCGGAACCTACCAGCCGCCGCAGAGGCTGAAGAAAGGCGCGCAACCCGAAGCGGTCAGCGTGTAACCTCGGCCAGCAGCTGTTTCCACAGCGTTAAGTTTTTCCAGTACTCGACGTGCGCGACCAGGGGAATCAGGGCATCCTTATCGCGCACGTTTTCTATTCCCGGGGGCGCGGACGTGCCCGGCAAATCATAAAAGTCGAGCGAACCGCAGATAATGTCGTTTCGCGAATACACATTCACCCAGCGGAAGGTTCGGTTCCGGTAGTCCTGGATCATGGGTTGCACCACCGCGGCCAGTTGCTCGCGGATGTGCTGAGTGTTTTTTCCCATGACGCTGAAGAAGAAAGCGATTTTGTCCAGCGGGCTGCCGAAAGTAAGAAACAAACCCGTGCGCCGAACGATCCCGGTCGTTTGCGAGGCTAGGGCATCATCGGCGATCAGGCGGTTAAGCGTGTCATAGGCGATGACTGATCCCAGAGAGTGTCCGACCACCGCCACTTTTTCGTATTCGAAATCGTCACTGTCCTTTGCCTTCGCCAGGTAAACCGCGCCTGCTGATTCCTTGGCTGCGTCCTTGATCTTTTTCCGTATCTCCTCGAAGCGGTCAATTTTGTTGGACGAAATATACGCCGTTACATCGCCCACAAACTGCACCAGGAGATTTCGCACCACCGCGCTGATCAGAAACAGAAATGGCCAAATCCAGAATTGCGAGGTCAGCGTGCCCTTCAGGAACCTGCAGACGCAATCCCACAGGGCAGCACCGAAGAGCCACCGCAGCCAGTGGGTGGGCCAGCCGCACAGCCAATCCAGCACGGGTGGGAACGGGATGGCCCAGGCCTGTCCCCGGCATGCCAGCCAGATGATTATGGCGACGGTGCTCACATGCGCCAGAAATGCGATATAGAACAGCGCGTGCAGCGTGGGGCTGGTCTGGCTTTCCTTTTTTTCTTTGCGCGAGGCGCCTTCCCTCAAACCACTTTTATGTTTGGACACATTTCGCCACTCGACGATATGGGCCAGAACCATGATCAGGATGACCGCCAACACCACCACATTGGAGAAGTGGATTACGGAGCTCTGGAAGTTCTCGGGTGTGAGCCAATGCGGAACGCACTTCACCCATACGATGAGGGCCATGATCTTGGCTCCCGCCAGTATGGTTACGATCGTGATTACGAAAGCCACCCAGATCAAATCTCTAACTCTCCGTCCGTACGACAGCGATCTGCCGCGAGTGGGCCGGCTCATCTCGGCCAGAAACAGCGCTGCCCCGAAGGTGATAGCTACGGCACAGACTATGCTGGCCACTGCGGTAAGCGTCTGAACCTGCGCCGCAGGGACAAATTTCTGAACGCTGCCGAGACCCGCAAGGGACGCGCCCGCGCCAATCACGATAGCGTTGATCACGGTCAAAGCCGCAAGCACCGCCAGGGTCACCAGCAGGTAGGTGGGAGTCCGCCAGCTCAGCGGAAAGTTGACCATGTTGCCGAAAAGCGCCCGGGCAAATCCGGTAAAAAAATTGGCCAGCCCATGTGTGCCGCCATCCCACAGAAAGCTGATGACGTCCGTCAGTTTGACCGCACCCTCGGTCTTGGGAGCCCAGTAGCATTCGTACAGGTGGACCTCTTGCGGGTCGGCGCCGGGGCGGGGCAGGGCCAGTTCAACTCGCTGCAGCACAGTGCTGCCAACCCGCACCTCGCGAAACTTGGGCGGAGCCACCGGCAACGAAGGACTGGAGCGCTCGGCCGCATTGATCAACCCCTCGGCCAGTTGCTCCAGGGTTTCAAAAGGCACCTGCTGGCCCATGCCGTGGACGATCCAGACCGCGCGCTTCCGGGTTGTGCCGGGCGGACGGGCGGCCATCCTGGCTCGCAGCGTTTGGGCTGCTTCCGTGATTTCTCCCGCGGCCGGCGCCAGCGGGAAGGATTCGTAGGATACCGGACTCTCCACCGAAAACCGGCCTACGGAGCGTTGATCAGACATTGTGGGATTAGACATTGCAGTCGCTCCTTAAACAGACACAAGGCCTCCGGCGAGGAAGCCGATTTCAGTTTCTGTTTGGGTCCGGCCCGGTCACACAACCACGGGGAATTTTTTTCGGCGGGGAAAGTGAAGCGATTCTCCTCTCAGAGCGAGAGCGAGTCAATATGAAAATTCCGCGCGCATTGTCCGGCACTTCATAGCGTGAGCTCCCAGATTTCCGACACCAGATCGTCGCGGCCCCAATCGCGGTGCGGCTTTTCCTCCATCAGGCGGAATCCGGCTTGCTGGTAGAGGTGCCGGGCGGCGGGCAACTCACTTTGCGTCCACAAAACTATTTTCCTGTAACCTGCCTGGCGCGCGAAGCGCACGCATTCGCCGACCAGGTGTTTGCCGATGCCCAGTCCGCGCGCTGACGGTTCCACCAGCAGCAGGCGCAGCTTGGCAACGGTCTTTGATTTCTTCACCAGAAATACCGAGCCCACGATCCCGCCGTCTTTTTCAGCCATCCAGCAGCGCTCCCGCCGGGGATCGAAGTGTTGAATGAATTTCGCCGCAATCTCAGCCACCAGGGCCTCAAAGCGCTCATCGTATCCGTACTCCTGCGCATACAGCGCGCCATGGCGATGGACCACCCATCCCATGTCTCCAGGCTGGTGCGAGCGCAGAATATACGGGGTCCGCGGTTCAGGCCCAGGATTGAGCAGGGCTTCAATGGAGCGCATGGCCTCGCCCAGTTGCACCCGCTGCGCGGGCGAGAGGGGCTGCAGCAAGGCGGCGACTTCCTGATTCTGGCGTTGGTCCAGGGTGGCGAAAGTTTTCCGGCCGCGCGCCGTCAGTCCCAGCAGGCTCAGGCGGCCATCCTTTCGGGACGGCGATTTGCTGACCAGGCCGCGCCTTTCCAGTCCGCGCAGGATACGGCTGAGATAACCCGGATCGAGTCCTAATTCCTGGCAGAGTTCGGTGGCAGAAGGCTGCGGGCGGTGGGCAAGTTCGTAGAGCACGCGCACCTCGGCGAGGGAGAACGGGCTCTTGAGCAGGCCGTCTTGCAGCACCCCGATCTGCCGGGTGTAGAAACGGTTAAAGGCGCGCACGGCGGCAATGGCGGAATCCATAATGTGACAGTGTCAAGCATATACTTGACCATGTCAACTAATCTGGATTTTCCGGGGTCTGCGTGGCTATCGTTGAGAAAGGCGGCGTGCGAGTGCACTGACTTGGGCGTAGCGGAAGCACTCCACGCTGTGATCATTGACCATGCCCACCGCCTGCATGAAGGCGTAGCAGATGGTTGAGCCCACGAATTTAAAGCCGCGTTTCTTGAGATCTTTGCTCATGGCGTCAGACTCCGGGGTCCGTGCCGGAATTCGCTGGCCGGTGCGCCATGCATTCACCCGCGGACTTCCTCCGACAAACTGCCAGATGTAGGCGTCGAAAGAGCCAAACTCTTTCTGGATGCCGAGAAAAGCCTTCGCATTGTTTGCCGCGGACGCGATCTTGAGGCGGTTGCGAATAATGCCCGGGTTCCGCAGCAGGCTCTGCCGTTTGCGGCTATCGTAGCGGGCGATGCGCTGCGCATCGAAGCCGTCGAAGGCCAGGCGATAGTTCTCCCGTTTCTGCAAGACGGTGTCCCAGCTCAGGCCGGCCTGGGCGCCTTCGAGAATCAGGAATTCAAAGAGCACGCGATCGTCGTGCTGGGGCAGACCCCACTCTTCATCGTGATAACGAATAGAAAGGGGGTTGCTGGGCCACGAGCAGCGGGTCAGATTGCCGGATTTTGCCTTCATAGTGCTCGTATCTTACCGGGGAGCGGTCGGTTTAGTGTGGTCGCGGGCGACCTCGCCCGCGGCTTTTGAACTTGATTCATTTCCTCGCGGACGAGGGGTCCCGCGCCGCGCCCCCGTCCTGCCCGGCCATGACCAGGCGCGTGCTCCTTTTGTAACTTGGCTTTAGCCAGGCCGTCCCCTAGAGTTCAGACTGTAGTCAAAGCAGGCGCCTTCGGCCCCTTACGTGCATCTAATTGAAAGACGAAGCTGTTAGGGGCGGTATGGCATGAAAATTTGGGATGGGCTGGGAATGAACTACACGAACTGGTGCCGGGGGCTGGTGACAGCCGTTGTGCTCATGGCTGGTTTGCCGGCGCTGGCCCAATCGTCTTACGTCGCCGCATCCAGCATGGCCCTGCCTGACGCTTCCGCTTCCACGGGATCAGATCCCTCCGATTCCGTCCTTACCATCAAGAAGCAGGTCAGCGAAGTCAATGTGCTCTTCATCGCCACTGACCATCGCGGCAAGTTCGTGCGCAACCTGAACCAGGGCGATTTCACCATTCTGGACGACCACAAGCCGCCCCAGGCCATCGTAAACTTCCGCCGCGAGACCGACCTGCCCCTGGAGCTGGGCCTGCTGGTGGATACCAGCGGTTCGGTCCACGGCCGCTTTGATTTCGAGCAGGAAGCCGCGGTGAGTTTCCTGCAGCACACCCTGCGGGCCAATTTCGACAAAGCTTTTGTCATGGGTTTCAGCAGCCACAGCCAGGTCACGCAGGAGTTCACCGACAACGTGCAACTGCTCGAAACCGGAGTGAGAAGCTTGCGCAATGGCGGGGGGACCGCGATGTATGACGCCATCTACCGGGCCTGCCGCGAAAAGCTGAGCAAGGATCGGGGCGACCATCCGGTGCGGCGGGCCATCATCGTGATCAGCGACGGCGAAGATAACCAGAGCGAGGTCACCAAGGCCATGGCGCTCGAGATGGCACAGCGCGCCGAAGTGATCATTTACGCCATCTCCACCGACGACAGCGGCCTGATTCTCCGCGGCGACAAGGCTATGCAACAGATTGCCGACGCCACCGGCGGCCGCGCCTTCTTTCCCTTCAAGATGAAGGACATCAAAAATTCCTTTGCCGCAATCGAAGACGAATTGCGGAGCCAGTACGTGGTTTCCTACAAGCCGGCTGATTTTGACGCCGACGGCCGCTACCGCTCGATTGAAATCACCGCGCTCAAGAAAGACCTCCAGGTGCGGGCCCGCAAGGGCTACTACGCGCCGCGTCAGTAGCGGAGATCAAACCTCTCAGTCGCAACTCTGTAGGAGAGCTGTGTGGGGCGGGCCCGCCGCTTTTGATTTGCTGCTGAGACAGCTGCAATCCTAAATCAACTTTAAAGGCGGCGGGCGAGGGCGCCCGCCCCACATGGTCTGTCAACGGCCGTCCATGGGTGCCACGGTCAGCGGAGTCTCATGGTCGCAAACAAAGAAGGCGATCAGTTTCGCCGGTTCCTTGTCACTGGCATTGGCCGATACCTGATGGACCCCGGTGGGCGCCTCGTAGAAACTCTCGCCCGCCTTGTAAACTGCCTCGGGGGCGCCACCTTTCACTTGAAAGCGGATCGCCCCCTGGGCGACATATCCGATGACGGTGCAGGGATGGCTGTGCGGCTTGTCTGCTTCTCCGGGAGCATAATTCACTTCAACCACGGTCGCCCGCAGGTGGCTGCCATCCAATTGAGGCAGGACATGAGAGAACGGAGTTCGAGGACGGGCTCCCGCGCCGGACTGGGCAAGAGAAAACTGGATGCTGGCGGCAAGGACAAAGGCAATCGTCATTAGTGATGCAGCGATGAATCGCGACGTGTGCTGGTGGGTTCTGATTCGGACCATGCGTGCCTCCTTCGGCGTCTGACAAACGATATTATCCCCGCCCACGAATCGTGGCCCAGTGTGGTCGCGGGCGACTCGCCCGCGAGATCTGAAAGTCCAGGTCAAAAAGCCGCGGTTCGAGGGCGCCCGCGCCGCATGGTTACGATGCTACAATTTCGTTAAGGCCTCAGTCGGCATCCAACCTGGTGTAAGGCAGGTACCGTGGTTCTCTTCAAGTTACGCCCGCGCGCGAGAGTCTGGCTGGTTCTGGCGGCAACCCTGATTCCGTGGTTGGTGCCGAATACGGCCCTGGCGGCGCAGCAACAACCGCATAAGCGTCCGGCCAAGGCGGCGAAGAAGGCTGCTCCCGAGCCCGCGCCCGTACCTGTGCCGCCTCCTCCGCCTCCCACCCCGGAGCAGCTGCCGGCGGTTCCGCCCCAGGTCCACTACAGCCAGGGACAGCTTACGATTGTGGCCGAGAACTCGACCCTGGCTGACATTTTGCGGGCGGTGCGGGCACAAACCGGCGCCGACGTTGAGGTTCCTCCCAATGCCACCGAGCGGGTGGTGACGCACTTGGGTCCAGGGCCGGCTCGCGATGTGCTGGCAGCGCTGCTGAATGGATCGCACTTTAACTACGTGATGCTGGGTTCCGCAGCCCACCCGGACAGTGTGGACAAGCTCATCGTCACTTCCAAATCCGGCGCCGTCCCGGAGCCCGCTCCGCCCGCAGCCGCAACCCCGGTGGCGCAGGGCACCGACGAGGGGCAGATGGATGATCCCGGCCCCCCTGGTGTGGATATCGCCGAGCAGCCCGTGGATAACCCGGCCGGAGACTCCGGTAACGAAGAGAACCAGGAGCAGCCGATGGAGGGTCAGCCGAAGGTAAAGACTCCGGAAGAATTATTGCGCGAGCTGCAACAACAGCAGTTACTGCAGCAACAATTGCAGCAGCAACAGCAGCAACAGCAGGCGCCTGCGCCTCCGCCCAATCAGTAGATCACTGTTCCCGGCAGACGGCTTCGAATGGTCTTGTAGCGCCGGCATCCTGCCGGCTGTCCCGAGGGCGTCCCGCCCTCGGCTTCCTGAAATGACATGAAGGAGAAAGGCTCGCTCTTACAGACCAATCAGCAGATCACTGTTCCCGGCAGACGGATTTGAATGGTCCTGTAGCGCCGGCATCCTGCCGGCTGTCCCGAGGGCGTCTCGCCCTCGGGCTTCCTGAAACGACCAAAAAACCATGCTTGCTATTACAGAGAGTTTATTGGATCAATTATGGACACGCGAGACGGGCGGGGACGCCCGTCCTCCATCGAAGACTGCATGAATTTCCTGAGGTCTGACGTCCGGCGCCGAGGTCCGCCCTCAGTCGCCGCCGGCCTGGCTCTGGCTGGGAACGAGGACGGGGGTGCCGGCGCTACGCCGGCGTGAACCGTAGGCAAAGGCGTACAGGATGCCGGTAACGACGGCATAGGCCGCCAGGATTCCCACCACTACGACTGTGATGGCAGTAAAGGACATAACGAAAGCAACCAGTAACCCGCCCAAGCTCGGCCTACTTTCCAGTTAAAGTACCGGACAAATCGTCCCGGGACCCGTTTGGCGCAATCGATCACTTTACCCGCGTTGACGGTAGCTGCTGTTAGCAACTAAGATACGTGAGTAGAGTCGCGCAAACCCACTTTCCTTCATTTCTGTGGGGCCGTCCAATTACGGAAGGCCAGTCGCAACTCCCGCCAATTTCATGCCTATTACCAAGATTTCGGTGCGGGGGGCGCGGCAGCATAACCTCAAGAATATAAACGTCGAAATCCCCCGTAATACCCTGACCGTAATCACCGGATTGAGCGGCTCGGGAAAGTCCTCCCTGGCCTTTGACACCATCTATGCCGAGGGTCAGAGGCGCTACGTGGAGACCCTCTCGGCCTACGCCCGGCAGTTTCTGGACCAGATGGAGCGTCCCGACGTGGACGCCATAGACGGGCTGAGCCCATCCATTTCAATCGAGCAGAAGACCACCAGCCGGAGCCCCCGATCCACCGTCGGAACGATCACCGAAATTTACGACTATCTTCGCCTTTTATTTGCTTCGATCGGGGTGCCGCACTGTCCCCAGTGCGGGCGCGCCATTGCCCGCCAGTCGGCGGAGCAGATCGTGCAGCGCGTGATGAGCCTGACTCCGGAAGACCGCGTGATGGTGCTGGCTCCGATCGTGCGCGGCCGCAAGGGTGAGTTCAAGAAGGAGATGGAGAAACTGGTGCAGCACGGCTTCGCCCGGGCGCGGATCGACGGCGAACTGGTCAATCTCGAAGATGACATTCCCCTGGACAAGCGCAAAAACCACACCATTGAAGTCGTGATCGACCGGCTGCTGGTGAAGCCTGGGATCGAACACCGTCTGGAATTGTCAGTGGGCCTGGCTATGAAGCTGGCGGGCGGGTTGGTCCAGGTTGCGGTGGTGGGCGGTGATGAGCAGCTTTATTCGGCGAAGCTGGCGTGTCCGGATTGCGGCATCAGCGTGCCGCAACTGGAGCCGCGGTCGTTTTCCTTCAACAGCGCTTACGGCGCCTGCCCCGAGTGTCATGGCCTGGGCAGCCGCTATGAATTTGATCCGGCGCGGATCATCACCGACTGGTCGAAGCCGTTGCTCGAAGGCGGACTGGGGCCGGGATCGGCCTCGCAGAACCTGATTCATCAGCTGCAGATCACCGCGGCCGCCCACGGATTCGACCTGGCCACGCCCTTTGAGAAGTTTCCCGAGAAGATTCAGAACCTGCTGCTCTATGGCGAGGCGGGAAAGAACGGCGGCTTGGCCGGCAAGAACAGGAAGACCGGCTTCCGCGGAATTCTGGGATATCTCAAACAAGCCGTGGATGATTCCACCTCCGACACCTATCGCGAATTTCTGCTGGACTACATGTCGGCCACAAAATGCCCGGCGTGCCAGGGCAAGCGTTTGCGGCCGGAGAGTCTGGCGGTGAAAGTGAACGGCATGTCGATTGCCGACTTCACGGCTTTGCCGGTGTCGAGGGCGCTGGCGACGGCGCGCAATATCAAACTCAACGGGCGCGAGGCCATCATTGCCGGCCGCATCGTGCACGAGATTGTGGAGCGGCTGCAATTTCTGGATGCCGTCGGGCTGGGCTACATCTCGCTGGAGCGCTCGGCGGCAACCCTTTCCGGCGGCGAAGGCCAGCGCATTCGGCTGGCCACGCAGATTGGATCCAAGCTGCGAGGCGTGCTCTATGTGCTGGACGAGCCTTCGATCGGATTGCATCATCGCGACAATGGCCGGCTGCTGAAGGCTCTCGAGGAATTGCGCGATCTGGGAAACACCGTCCTGGTGGTGGAACACGATGAAGAAACCATCCGGCGGGCGGATTATGTGATTGATCTTGGTCCGGGAGCAGGCCGCCATGGCGGTGGACTGGTGGCGCACGGAACGCCGCAGGAGATCGAGCGCGTGCCGGAATCGCTGACCGGGGCTTACATTTCGGGGCGGATGCAGATCGAGATGCGCCCGGAGCGGCGGGCGCCCAACGGGGCGGCCATCACGCTGCTGGGTGCGCGGGAAAATAATCTCAAGAACCTTGACGTGGTATTTCCCCTGGGCGTAATGACGGTCGTGACCGGGGTCTCGGGATCCGGCAAATCGACGCTGGTCAACGACATTCTTTACCGCGCCCTGGCCCAGAAACTCTACCGCTCGCGGGAGGAGCCGGGCACGCACAAGGCAATTTCCGGCACCGAGAATATCGACAAAGTCATTCGCATCGATCAGTCGCCGATCGGGCGCACTCCGCGCTCGAATCCGGCAACCTACACCGGCGTCTTTGCCCAGATCCGCGATCTTTACGCGATGTTGCCGGAGTCCCGTGAGCGGGGCTACAAGCCGGGACGCTTCTCTTTCAATGTCTCAGGAGGGCGTTGCGAGGCTTGCGGGGGCGAAGGGCAGCGGCGGATCGAGATGAATTTTCTGCCGGATGTTTACGTGCTGTGCGAACTTTGCGGCGGTAAACGCTACAACCAGGAAACACTGGCGGTGAAGTACAAAGGACAATCGATCGCCGATCTGCTGGAGATGCCGGTGTCCGATGCCTTGCCGATTCTCGAGAACATTCCCCAGGTCCGGCAGAAGCTGCAGACCCTGGTGGACGTGGGCCTGGGGTACATTCATCTGGGACAGTCCGCGGTCACGCTGTCCGGCGGAGAAGCCCAACGCATCAAACTGGCGCGGGAGTTGAGCAAGCGGCAGACCGGCAAGACGATGTACCTGCTGGACGAGCCCACCACCGGCCTGCACTTTGATGACGTGAAGAAGCTGCTCGAAGTGCTGCACCGGCTCACCGACCTGGGAAATACGGTTATGATCATCGAGCACAATCTGGATGTGATCCGCAATGCGGATTGGATCATTGATCTCGGTCCGGAAGGCGGAGAAGAAGGCGGACGCATCGTAGCCCAGGGTACTCCGGAGCAGGTAGCGCGCAACAAGAAGTCATACACCGGCCAGGCCCTGGCAGGATATTTTGCCAACGGACAGAAGAGTTCGATCGCATAGTTGTTGTGTGGGGCGGGCGCCCTCGCCCGCCGCTGTTGCAGTTGATGTTGCTTTTAAGAATTGTGCTGGAGTTCCAGTACTCAACGAAAGTCAAAGGTGGCGGGCGAGGGCGCCCGCCCCACACGGGCTTGTGTAGGTCGGACACTCCTGTCCGCCGCTGTTGCAGTTGATGTTGCTCTTAAGAATTTCAGTACTCAACGAAAGTCAAAGGCGGCGGGCGAGGGCGCCCGCCCCACACGGGTTCAATTGTCCTTACCAGATCAGCCTCTTTCCGAATTGCAGATAGAGCCGCCGGCGGAAGCGGTCGCCTCGATCAATCCGGGCGCCGAAAATCCGCCCTGGAGTGGGCTCGATCTCCTGATTGTGGGGATGGTCTTGGTGGCGGCCCTCTTCTTTTTCAGTTCGATATTTTTCGTCATCGTCTTGCATAGCTCGGCCGCGAACGGCATGTCGGCCGCCGAACTGGGCAAAAATCCCGGGCCGCTGGTGATTGTTCCAGCCATGACCCTGGCTTACCTGGCCATGCTGATCGCCATGTATGGTCTGGTGACGCGTCACCGGCAACGCCCTTTCTGGCAGACGGTGGGATGGCGGTGGCCGGGGAACCTGAGTTGGCTGGGCTTCATGGGGGGAGGCGCGCTCCTGGCTGTCGTGCTGGGGGAACTGTCACGGCTGTTGCCGATTCCCAAGTCGTTGCCCATGGACAAGTTTTTCCAGAACCGCCAGGGTGCATATCTGATGATGATTTTTGGCGTGGCCATCGCTCCCCTGGCCGAAGAGATGCTCTTCCGCGGATTCCTCTACCCGGTGCTCGACCGGTGGCTGCAGACGCTGTTCATGACACCGCATCAGCTTCGCCGGGGGTGCATCTGGGTCCTGATCATGTCCGCCTGGGGATACCTTGAGCACCGGCTTCCGCTGCCGTGGGCGGTGCTGCTGGCTGCCGTGGTTTTTCTGGTGGCCGGCGGGCTGGTGGTCGCGCAAAGCTTGAAGTCGGGAGAGCGTCCGTCCGGCCTTTGGTTGCTGCCGGCCGCCACCACTGTGTCCTGGGGCCTGGCTGCGGGAGCGATTTCTAATCATGCCTTCGGAATCGCCACGACAGTCCTGCTGGTCCTGGCCATTCTGCTCGGAGGGTTCAGCATGGCGTCGGCCCCGGACCCCTCGGTCGCCGGCCGGTGGGGCCGGTTGCTGGCGGTGCTGGCTACCAGCATCGCTTTTGCCATGGTGCACAGCGAGCAGCTGGGACAGGCCTGGGGCCCGCTGCTGGTGCTGTTCATGGTCGGCCTGGTCCTGACCATCACCCGCATGGTCACCCGTTCGGTGACGCCTGGACTCCTGATTCATGTGGGCTACAATCTGATGCTCTTTGGCGTGCTCTATATCGGGACGGACCACTTCCGGCATTTGGAGCGCATGACTCAATAGCGGGCTTCGAAAGTGATATCGTTAGGCTGCGATGGCTTCCACTCGTCAGGATTTGCTGCGCTTGCTGGCTTCCAAGTCATTCCGGCTGGGCCAGTTCAAGCTTTCTTCCGGGGGCTCAAGCGACTATTACATCGACTGCCGCACCACCACCCTGACGGCCAAGGGCGCGCGCCTTACCGGGCAGGTAGTGCTCGACGAGATCCGGAACCGGGGATGGAAGCCGAAAGCTGTCGGAGGCCTTACCATGGGCGCCGATCCCATCGTGGTCGCGGTTTCCGTGGCCAGCGGCGAAGTGGATGGCTTCCTGGTGCGCAAGACGGAAAAACAGCATGGTACGGGACGGCGCATCGAAGGCTTCCAGGAAAAGGGCGCGCGGGTGGTGATCGTGGACGACGTTTGCACCACGGGAGCCTCGACGGTGCAGGCCATTGAAGCGGCGAGAGAGTTCGGCTTTCAGGTGGTAGGCGCGCTCTGCCTGGTGGAACGGGAGGAGGCGGGAGGGCGTCCCAGCGTGGAGCAAGCCGCCGCACCGGCCCCGTTTGTTTCCGTCTTTACCGCCAGCGAAGTGCGGCAAGAGCACCTGCTGCAAAACGACGAGACCTCACCAGGCATCCCCGTGGCAGGCTCCGGTTGCGAAATCTGCGGCAAGCCGGCGGTGGTGCACAACCCGAGAATCCGTTGCGAAGTGCACAAAAACTAAATAGTCGTCAGTCGTCGGTCTTCAGTCGTTAGTCAGACTTGAGACGGCGTGGTTGCTGAAGACTGACGACTGAAGACTGAAGACTGACGACTTACGACTGCCCCTATGATTCAAACTCTCGAATGGACCGATTCCGGCGTACGCTTCATTGACCAGACCAAGCTGCCTACCGAAGAGACCTACGTTACCTGCAAGACTTATACCCAGGTGGCCGACGTGATCCGCAACATGGTGGTGCGAGGCGCGCCGGCCATTGGCGTAGCGGCGGCCATGGGCATTGCGCTGGGGGTGAAGAATTCCAAGGCTGAAAATGGCGGAGATCTGAAGCATGACTTTGACCAGATCTGTGATGTCATCGGCAAGACCCGGCCGACCGCCGTAAATCTTTTCTGGGCGATCAAGCGCATGCGCGACAAATTTGAAATGCTGCGGGTGCGGCCGCTGCCACAGATCAAGCAGGCTCTGGTCGAAGAAGCCCAGCGCATGCATGCTGAAGATATCGCCGCCAACCAGGCCATGGGCCGTCACGGAGCGACCCTGATGCCGTCCAGCGGCGGCGTGCTCACCCACTGCAACGCCGGGGCCCTGGCCACCTGTGGATACGGCACCGCATTGGGAGTGATCCGCGCCGCCGTCGAACAGGGAAAGACAATCCACGTCTATGCCGACGAAACCCGTCCCTTCCTGCAGGGTTCACGATTAACGGCGTGGGAGTTGATGAAAGATGGCATTCCGACCACGGTGATTTCCGACAACATGGCCGGCGCCATGATGAATCAGGGGAAGATCAACGCCATCGTGGTCGGCGCCGACCGCATTGCCGCCAACGGCGATGTGGCCAATAAAATTGGAACCTATTCGGTGGCGGTGCTGGCCAGGGAACACGGCATTCCGTTCTATGTTGCAGCCCCGTTATCGACCGTGGATTTCGAGACGCCCGACGGCAGCGGAATTCCCATCGAGCAGCGCGACGGGAAAGAAGTCACTCATATCGCCGGCCGGCAGATGGTGCCTGACGGCGTGGAAGTAGAGAATCCTGCGTTCGACGTTACCCCGGCGAAGTACGTTACCGCGATCGTGACCGAGAAAGGCATTGCGCGTGCGCCGTATGAAGAGTCGTTGCGCCGGCTGGCGCCTGAGAGGTCGGCGGGCTGAAAAGGTGCGAGACACTTCCTTTAAATCTTGAGCGAAGTTTCGATAACCACAGACCGGATAGCACAAAACCGGTTGTCAGTTTCAGGTTGTCAGTTCTCAGATTTTGGGCTGTGGTCGCGCGGAACTTTCCGGGTCTTTTCCTCGTAGAATAAAGCAGGAGATATACGGCCATGTTAGCTTTTCTTCTCTGGTGCATTCTTTTTGTGGTGTGCTGGCCGCTGGCGCTGCTGGCCCTGGTGCTGTACCCGTTTGTGTGGGTGCTCCTGCTTCCGTTTCGTCTGGTTGGGATAGCCGTCCATGGCGTGCTGGCGTTGGTTTGGGCGGTAGTCATGTTTCCGGCCAGGCTGCTGAGTGCGCCGTTTCGGGTGTGAAGCTCCAGATCCTAGCGAACCTCAAGGGCTGAAGCCGCCATTCACGTGGCATGTGGTGGCACGACTGAAATCGTGCCCTTCCCAAAACCGCGCAGAACTAGAAACTAGAAACCAGAAACTGCCCTCATCCCTCCCCCTGCATGCCGGCTTTCACTCCCTTCAAATCCAGGTTGCGAATCAGCCGCAGCAGCGAATTGGGATGCATTCCCAGCGTCCTCGCGGCTTCGATGTAATTGCCATTCGCCTGCTGCAGGGCTTGCAGGATCAATTGCTTCTTGGCCTCTTTGATGCTCCCGTGGTATTTGTCGGACGCTGCCATGGTGGTGGAAGCCGCCTCGAGAACGGCCTCGGGCAGGTCATCGGGAAGAATGGAATCGGTCGAGCCCAGCACCAGTGCCCGCTCCAGGGCATTCTCCAGTTCACGAACGTTCCCCGGCCAATCGTAGTGCATCAGGCAGGCCAGGGCCTCAGCGGACAGCGATTTCACCCGCGTGCGGCACTTGCGGCTGGCTTTAGCCAGGAAATAGTCGGCCAGCACGGATATGTCCTCGCGGCGCTCGCGTAACGGAGGCATCTGCAGGCTGACCACGTTCAAGCGGTAATACAGGTCATTGCGGAAAGTGCCGGCCTTGACCGCTTCCGGCAGGCTTCGGTTGGTCGCCGCCACCAGGCGAATATTCAGCTTGATCGGCCGGGTGCCGCCCAGGCGCTCGAACTCGCGTTCCTGAAGCACGCGCAGCAGCTTGGCTTGCAGGCCGGGAGCAAGTTCGCCGATCTCGTCCAGGAACAGCGTTCCCCCTTCGGCCACTTCCACCTTGCCTTTCTTTTGCCCCGCCGCGCCGGTGAAGGCGCCTTTTTCGTGGCCGAACAACTCGCTCTCCAACAGGCTCTCGGCGATGGCAGCGCAGTTGATGGCCACGAAAGGCCGCTCCGCGCGGGGACTGTTGCGATGGATGGCATGGGCCACCAGTTCTTTCCCCGTTCCACTCTCTCCCTGGATGAGGGCGGTGGAATCGGTGGGTGCGACCCGCCGAATGAAGTCGAATACTTTGCGCATGGCAGGACTGCTGCCCACCATGTTAAGTTCGAGATCGATTTCGGCGCGCAATTCCTGGTTTTCCTGCCGCAGCTTTTCCCAGTGACGCACGTTGTCAAAGGCCAGGCTGGCGATGCCTGCCACCGCGGTCATGACTTGCAAGTGATCTCCGTCGAACTCCGTGGTTGGGCTGGTGCTGTCCAGGTAGATGGCGCCCAGGACCCTTTTTCCCACCAGCAGCGGAACGCAAAGCAGGGAGCTGACTTTCAGCTCCGTCAAGGTCTTGACCTGGCGCAGAGCCTCGTTGCCCAGGACGTCGCTTACCAGCAGGCCGATGCGGTCTCTCAAAACCCGCTGCACCACGGTGCGGCTGACCCGGACCGGATGGCCGGGGCCACGTACCCGGTCCCAGGCGGCGGTCGAAGTGAACTCTTCCGGATGATCGCAAAGCAGGACGGCGCCGCGCTCAGCGGGGACCACGTCGAAAATGAAACCCAGAAGCTGCCATTGCAGCGAGTCTCGATCGCGAATGCCGCCAATTCCGGTGGCGATCTTCAGCAGGGAATTAAGGTCCCGCGCCCGGCGGGCACTGGGAGGCAAATTGGCCACGATCTTGTCGGGCTGCAGGTAGAGGGAGTCTTCCGCCCGAAGCAGAAGCGGAGAACCTTCGAAACGCGTGGTCTCCAGAAATTCAACCGGATTCTTGTCGAAATGTTCTCCGTCCTCCTTGAGCAGGAAGATGAGCACGGAATCGCCGATATAGATCTGGTCGCCGTGCCGTATCTGCTGTTGCTCCACCGGCACGCCGTTGACCAGCGTTCCGTTGCGGCTTTTCAGATCACGGATGGAGAACTGGCCGCCGTCGGCCAGCACCACGCAGTGCCGGCGTGAGAGTGCTGGATCAGCCGCCCAAAGCTGGTTCGAGGAATCACGGCCGATCGACACTTCGCCTGCAGGCAGAGAGAAGGCCGTGCCCTTTAACGGACCGCCGATTCCAATCAGCCTGGGATTTTTCTCCGACATGCTGGTTGCTGTTTAGCATATATCGTGCCGCCGTGTACACGTGGAGATGTTCCTGGGGCTCTAGGACGTGTGATTGTGTGAGACGCGGTGATTGTGTAGGACCGGTGATTGTGTAGGACCAGGTCTCTGACCCGGTCAGGCGGCCCGAAGGGCCGCAGGCTTAGGATTCAAGCCTCGAGTGACCGGCTTGCGTTCTGAGATTTTGTGTCAGGCAACCGGTATTCCGCACCGCCGACCTGGTCAGAGACCCGGTCCTGCACAATCAAGATCCGGATCCCATCGCTGTCATTAACCTGAGTGGTGACGCAGCTAACACTTGGGTTAGCGGAACCGTGTGTGGAACCCGCTTTCAAATTCAGGCGGGTGCTGGCCTTCCATAGACAACCTCAAATCAGTCAGGCAGTTGAGAACACCAGGCAGCATGGGCTGGTTCCTGCCGCAACTCTGGCACGCCGCTTGCAATCACCCTCTGCAGCAACGGTTTTCAACCCGCTGCCAAAAGTCAGAGACGGCCGATAGCGAAACAAGGCAGTAAGGCATTTGAAGACAGGCTGATCCTGCAGTGGTTTCACCGTCTCGAACACGAGGAGGATTTATGAAAAACCAACTGTTTGCTTTAATCGGCCTGGGCCTGCTGCTGGCCACCGCATCTGCCTATGCTCAGACCGGAGTGGTGAAGGCGAATGTTCCGTTCAACTTCATCGTTAACAAAGCCGAGCTTCCCGCCGGACAATACACCATCCAGTCTGTTGGCTCCTCTGCAAGCGCGATGTCCATTCAGAGCCTGGACAACCAGATCGTAAAGCTGGTTCTGCCGCATGCCTGCGAGTCACCAAAGACGCAGGAAACCAGCAAGCTGGTCTTCCACCGCTACGGCTCGCAGTACTTCCTGGCCCAGATCTGGACGGCAGGGAACAACCGGGGACAGGAGCTGCCCAAGAGCGGCCGCGAGTCCGAAGTCGCGATGGACTATCCGGTCCAGAATGTTGTCGTAGTCGCGGCGCTACGCTAGATGCGCCCATCGGGGGATGGCGCACCTCAGCAATAGCGAAGCATAAAAAAGGGGCACATCCGGTGCCCCTGTTTTATTTCCCCTCCCGCCTTGAAGTGCACGCATGTACTCCCGCAACCGGGAAGCAACTGGCGACGCCGTGCCGTGCCTGCTAACATCGCACCAAGATGGGGCGCAACGGGAGTAAGAAAAAAGTTCGAATCGAAACCAAGAAAGGCCGCCGGAAAAGCGATCGGGCGTCACTGCGCCCGCCCGGCGAGCTGGTCATCATCACCGGCATGAGCGGGTCGGGCAAAGCGTCCGTGCTCAAGGCCTTCGAGGACCTGGGCTACTACTGCGTGGACAACCTGCCGGTGGAGTTGATTCCGCGCTTCGCGGAGTTGATCGGGCAGTCTCTCGAGATCAGTCGCACCGCCCTGGTGGTGGACGTTCGCGAAGGCTCGCAACTAGAGTCGCTGCCCGCCATCGTCAACTCGGTCAAGCGCATGCTGCCGACCAAGGTGATTTTCCTCGAAGCCTCGGAGTCCATCCTGCTGCGCCGCTTCAGCGAGACCCGCCGGCCGCATCCGTTGGGCGCCGACACTCCCGTGAAGTCGTCATTGGCTGCCGAGCGCCGGCATCTCCGCTATATCCGGGCCATGGCGGACCTGGTCATCGATACCTCCAGGTTCAATGTCCACGAGCTGCGGGCGTACATCACGCAACGCTTTCACAAGAAGGAGTCGGGCAAGAATATCCTGGTTTCCTGCGTGAGTTTCGGATTCAAGCACGGAGTGCCCGACGACGCCGACCTGCTCTTCGATGTTCGCTTCCTGCCCAACCCGCACTTCGTGCCCGAGTTTCGTCCGCTGACCGGGCGAAACCCGAAAGTCGCCAAATATATCCGCTCCTTTCCCCAGAGCCGGGAATTCATCCAGCGAATTTCAAAGCTGCTGGTGTACCTGCTGCCGCACTACATCCGCGAAGGCAAGAGCTATTTGACGATCTCGTTCGGCTGCACCGGAGGCCAGCACCGCTCAGTCATGATCGCGGAAGACGTGGGCAAGCGCCTGCGCAAGGCGGGATACCGGGTAAAGGTGGTGCATCGCGACAGTCCGGGGTAGGGCGACGTCGGACGTCAGACCTCAGACGTCAGACTTCGGCTCCCCAAGGCCTTTGGGGAAGATGGCGTTGGATTTTTGCCTTGCTGATTGAATCGTCACTCGATGAATCTGACGCCTGACGCCTGACGTCCGACGTCCGACGTCCGGCGCCCGACGCCCGACGCCCGACGCCCGACGCCCGATTTTGGTTACAATGACATCTTGCGACATATGCTGATTCCATCAGGCGCGGGCCCCGGCGGGCCGCGCAGCGAGAGCCCCGAATGCGGCAACTGACCCGCCTTTTGCGGTATGTTCTGCCCTTCGGGCTGCAGTTGGTGCCGGGTGTGGTGCTGTTGGCCGCAGTCGGGTTTCTGGAAGCGTTCCGGTTGGTACTGGTCAAGCCCATCTTTGACCGCGTCCTGAACCCATCGACGGGCTCGGAAAACATTCAACTCTTCACCATTCCCGGCAGCGGCCATGTGGTCTATCTGCAGCAGTTCGTCCCCGCCCATTTTCATAATGCCTGGACGATCGTGGCCTACGCGCTGGTCGCGTCCACTATCCTGAAAGGCATTTTCGATTATGCCGGCACTTACCTGGTGAACCATGCCGGGTTCGGCATGATCACCGACCTGCGCAATGACCTGTACAACTCCGTGCTGCGGCGCTCCGCCGCCTTTTTTCAGAAGCACACCACGGGGACGCTCATTTCAACCATCATTAATGACATCGAACGCGTGCAGTACGCCATGTCGAGCGTGCTGGCGGAATTCCTGCAGCAGTTCTTCACTTTTCTGTTTACCGCCGCCGCGGTGATCGTGCTGGGCCGGAAACTGGCGTGGGTGCTGCTCCTGTTTATCCCTTTCATCATCTACTCGGCGGTCAGGATCGGACGCCGGGTACGCAGCACCACGCGCGGTGGCCAGGACAAACTGGCTGACATTCAGAACATCCTGCAGGAAACCATCAGCGGCAACCGCATCGTGAAGGCCTTCAGCATGGAATCCTGGGAGATGGCGCGCTTTCGCCAGGCCGCGCAAAGGCTCTTTAAAGCCAACCTGCGCTCGGTGGCGGCAGCGGCCATGAGTTCTCCCCTGATGGATATTTTCGGGGCGATTGCGATCGCCATGCTCCTGCTATTGGGCCGCGACCGCATCGCGCACAACGAATTTACCCTGGGGACGTTTGGCGCATTCATCACCGCCGTATTCAGCCTGTATAACCCGGTGCGGAAGTTTGCCCTCTTTAACAACAATTTCCAGCAGGCGCTGGGCGCGTCCTCGGAAATCTTCAAGTTCATGGATACCGAGGACGACGTCAAGGAAAAGCCCGGGGTCAAGCCCCTGCCTCCTTTTGCCGATAACATACGGCTGGAGGGTGTTTGCTTCTCCTACGAAGCGGACGGCGACGAGGCGCGGGAAATTCTGTGCAACATCAATCTGGAAGTGCGGGCCGGGGAAGTGGTGGCGGTGGTGGGATCGAGCGGCGCGGGCAAGAGCACGCTGGTCCACCTGATCCCTCGCTTTTTCGACGTGACCGCCGGACGCCTGCTGATCGATGGACGCGACGTGCGCGATACCACGCTGGCCTCGCTGCGCTCGCAGATCGGCGTAGTCACCCAGGAGACGGTCCTGTTCAATGACACGCTGCGCAACAACATTGCCTATGGACAGCCCTCCATTTCGCAGAAACAGGTCGAGGCCGCGGCCCGCGCCGCTTTGGCGCACGACTTCATCATGGAATTGCCGAACGGTTACGAGACCATGATCGGTGAACGCGGGGTGCGGCTCTCCGGCGGCGAACGGCAGCGCATTGCCATCGCTCGCGCATTGCTGAAGAATGCGCCGATTCTGATTCTGGACGAGGCCACGTCCGCGCTCGATAGCGAGTCGGAGGCGCTGGTGCAGTCGGCGCTGCAGAATCTTATGACCGGACGGACCGTGTTCGTAATCGCGCACCGCCTTTCCACGGTCCGGCGCGCCGACCGGATCGTGGTGCTGGAGAACGGGACCATCGAGGACATCGGGCCGCACGAAGAACTTATGCAGAAACCTGGGACCTACCGGCGGTTGTATGATCTTCAGTTCGCCGAGGGGGAGCAGCCCAAGGCGAATGCGGTTCGGTAATTCCAGAGTCTGACGGCGAGACGAGGCCGTGTCGCAACCTTGGACGCGAGCCAAAAGTGGAGTAGTGAGTCCACAAGAAGCCGCGGAGCGGTGCAAGAATAAAGCCCACGGCGTAAGCCGTGGGTAAGAGGGCGAGCCCAAGGCCAATGCAGTACGGTAGTACCAAGTCCGAGGGCGAGACGCCATCGGGACAGCCGGCAAGATGCCGGCGCTACGAAAATCATGCCTATTCGTTCCATGACCGGGTTTGCGCAGGTAAAAGGGCAGGTGTCTGATCCGCAAATCAGTGTGCCGGGCAAGAGTCCCCTGGGCTTCACTTTGTCTTTGAAGTCGGTGAACCACCGCTTTCTCGATGTGCACTTCCGCATGCCGTCGGACAGCGATGCGCTGGAGATGAAGTTGCGCCGGCTGCTCAAGGAGAAACTGGCCCGGGGACACGTGGAACTGACTCTCAACCTGGAGCGCGGCGGCAGTGAGAACTTCGCACTCAATCGCCAGATCGCCGGTGGCTATATCCAGGCCTTCCGCGCGGCGGCGGCTGAGTTCGGCCTGGCAGCCGAGCCCGACCTGAACGCGGTCCTGCGGCTGCCCGGCGCGCTGGACACAGCCGCTCTTCCCGCGGATGGCGCGCTGGAAGCGTCTGTCCTGGCCAAGGTGGAAGAACTGCTCAACCACCTGAACCAGATGCGGGAAGAAGAAGGCCGCGGCATCGACCGCGAGTTGCGGCAGCGCATGGCCCATGTCCACAAGGCCGGCGAGGGTGTCGAGAAGCATCGCCAGACAGTTTTGCAGACGTACGTCGAAAGGCTGAAGACGCGCATGCAGGAACTGATCGGAAGCCAGGTGGAACCGGAGCGCCTGCTGCAGGAGGCGGCGCTGCTGGTCGATCGCAGCGACATTCAGGAAGAGTTGGTCCGGCTGGATACTCACGTAAAGCATTTCCTCGGCCTGCTCGATCAGGGCGGAGAAGTGGGCAAGAAGCTGGATTTTCTTCTGCAGGAAATGAATCGGGAAGCCAACACGCTGCTCTCGAAGACCTCTGGCCTGGCCGGCGAGGCGCTGAAAATTACTGAGATGGGACTAGCCATCAAGACCGAGATCGAGAAGGCCCGGGAACAGGTGCAGAACGTCGAATGAGTGGCGTGTACATCATTTCAGCGCCCTCCGGTTCGGGCAAATCCACGCTGGTGGACCGGGTGCGGCAGATTGTGCCCGGCCTGAAATTTTCCATCTCCTATACCACCCGGGCGGTGCGGGGCGACGAGCAGGACGGGAGAGAATATTTTTTTGTCTCGCGGGCTGAATTCGAGGAAATGATCGCCAAGGATGAGTTTCTCGAACATGCCAACGTGTTCGGCAATTACTACGGAACCGCGCGCCGCTTTTTGCGCGAGGCCAGGGAGGAAGGGAAGGACCTGTTGCTGGACATTGACGTGCAGGGCGCGGCCCAGATCAAGGCCAGGATTCCGGAGGCGGTGAGCATCTTCGTCCTGCCCCCTAACCGTCAGGAACTGGAGAAGCGGCTGCGCACCCGCAGCCTGGACGCGGAAGATGTGATCCATCGTCGTTTGGTCACGGCCTCTCGGGAGATTGAGAATTACCAGAAATACGACTATATTTTGGTGAACGACCGCCTGGAAGAATCTATCGACGCGCTGAAGTCGATCCTGCTCGCGGAGCGGCTGCAGCGATCAGGAGTTCTAGGACAGGAACAACGACCCGCTGACGACACCGACCTGATGGCCAAGGCAGAGCGCTGCCGGCTGAATAACGTGCGGGAGCGGCTGCAGCCGATTCTGGCTTCGTTTGAGAAAGTAGCGGCGCCCGGTGGACGCTAGCGGCAAGGGGAGAACACGATGAAGTTGATGGATGGATTTGACAGCAACTATCGGTACATCCTGGTGGCTGCGCGCCGAGCGCGGCAATTGCAGGGTGGCGCGCCTCCGGTCATCGAAACGCCTTCCCGCAAGCCTTGCCGGATTGCGCAGGACGAAATCAAGGCGGGCAAGGTGAAGTGGGTGATCCCCGAAATGCCGCGTTCGGCGGCCGAGGTGGCCAGCGAGATGCTGGAGAAGGCGATTGCCAAGGACGTCTGAACTGCGGATTGTAGATTTCAGATTTTTGATTTCAGATTTGTCCCCCTGCGGCCAGCGTTGCGGGAAAGGTCAATCTGAAATCTGCAATCTGGAATCTGCAATCGCTGTGATCTTCCCATGAAAGTTGCGCTCGGAATTAGCGGCGGCATTGCGGCCTACAAGGCGGCCGAAGTTGTGCGCCTGCTGCAGGACCGCGGCATCCGGGTGCAGGTCATCATGACTCAGGGGGCGCAGCAGTTTGTTCGACCGCTCACCTTTGCCGCGCTCTCCGGCGAAAAAGTTATCACTGACATGTTTGCCGGGGGCGGCGACGAGAAAAGCGCTCAGCCCAATATCGATTCAGCCATCGAGCATATCGCGGTAGCGCAATCGATCGATGCCCTGCTGGTGGTGCCGGCCACGGCTGACCTTCTCGCCAAATTCGCGCAAGGCATCGCCAACGATTTTCTGACCACGCTTTATCTGGCAACTACCGCGCCGGTGGTGGTTGCCCCAGCCATGAACGTCAACATGTGGAATCATCCCGCCACCCAGGCGAACCTGGATCTGCTGCGCCAGCGCGGCGTGCGGATTGTTGAACCGGGAGAGGGCTACCTCGCCTGCGGCATGACCGGCCCGGGGCGGCTGGCGGAGAATGAGTTGATTGTCGCGGCCGCAATGGAAGCGTTGGGAGCTTCGCAAGAGTTAGCCGGCGAAACCGTGCTGATCACAGCCGGTCCCACCCGCGAGAAGATCGATCCGGTGCGCTATCTTACCAACCGCTCCAGCGGACGTATGGGATACGCGCTGGCCGAGGCTGCGCTGCGGCGCGGAGCCCGGGTGTTGCTGGTGAGCGGGCCTACCGCGCTGACCCCCCCGGGCGGCGCTGAAGTCACGCCCGTCGAATCTGCCGAGCAAATGCGTCTGGCTGTGCTCAAGCTGCTGCCCGAAGCGACCATTGTGATCAAGACCGCCGCGGTGGCCGATTACCGGCCAAAGAGTGCGGCCGAGCAGAAAATCAAGCGTAAGGGTTCGATGTCACTGGAACTCGAACCCACGGCCGATATTCTGGCAGAGATTGCCCGTAGCAAGAGCTCGCAGACCATTATCGGATTTGCCGCCGAAACGGAAAATGTGCTGGAAAATGCACGCAAAAAGCTAGTCTCGAAAGCGCTGGACGCCATCGTGGTGAATGACGTGTCGCGCGATGGCGTCGGCTTTGATTCCGACCGCAACGCAGTCACCATCATCACCCACAGCGAGGTGATCGAGGTCCCTGAAACCACCAAGTGGGAAGTCGCTCAGCGCGTGCTCGACCAGGCCGCGCGCCTGCGAAAGGTGTCACAGGCCAGGTAACCACGGGATTTCAGATTGTTGATTTTAGATTTAAGATTGGACACCAGCCCCTCGTCACGAGGAAGTTCAGTCTGAAATCATCAATCTGAAATCTGCAATCGTTCTTGAATCCCATGTCCTCAACCCTGGACCCACAACTCAAGCGCGCCCTGGCCGACCGCATCCGCTACTACAATGAACTCGGCATCTATGATTTTTACCGGCGGGATTTCCCCCGGTGCGAGACTAACCTCCAAATTCAGCCCGAAGAGCGAGACCCATTGCCCAGAGCCAAAGCCGCAGCCGTATTTCCCGCAGAGGAATTGATCGAAATTTCGGCCACGCCCGACGCGCTCGCGGACCCTGCCCAGGGGCTGCGCGCCATTCGGGAGGACATCGGCGATTGCACCCGCTGCCGCCTGGCCAAACAGGGGCGCAAGCAGATCGTTTTCGGCGTGGGCAATCCGCGGGCGGAGTTGATGTTCATCGGCGAAGCGCCGGGCGCCGACGAAGATCAGCAGGGCGAACCCTTCGTGGGCCGCGCCGGACAGCTGCTCAACAACATGATCAAGGCCATGGGCCTGCGGCGCGAAGACATCTATATCGCGAACATCATCAAGTGCCGGCCGCCGGGAAACCGCACGCCGGAGCGCGACGAGTGCGAAACCTGTTCGCCATTTCTCATGCGGCAGATTGCCACCATCAAGCCCAAGGCGATCGTGGCCCTGGGCGCGGTTGCGGCCAAGACGTTGCTGGCCATCAATGCTCCGATGACTGAGCTGCGTGGCAAGTGGTACGACTTCCGCGGCACCAGGCTTGCCGTCACCTATCATCCCGCGTTTCTGTTGCGCGATCCACGGCAGAAGAAGGAAGCCTGGAAAGACTTGCAGATGGTGATGAAGGACCTGGGGCTGGTGGCTCCGCCCAAGAGCTTCGAAGAAACAAAGAGCCCGGAGTAAACTGCCAACGATTCCTCACTGCAGCAAGCACGAGCGACGACGCTCGCACGTACATTGACCATGCCTGAATTCTGCGACGTAGCTTTGCCGGTGCCGCTGGACTTCGTCTTTACCTACGCCGTTCCCGATGGGATGCAGTCGGTGGTGGGTGGACGCGTGCTCGTACCCTTCCGCCAGCAGCGCATGTCGGGCATCGTCACCGCTGTGCACGATCGCAAGCCGGAAGTTAAAACCAAAAACGTAATCAGCGTGCTCGATGCTGCGCCGGTGCTTGATGAGCAGTTGATCCGGCTGGGCCAGTGGATTGCCGATTATTATCTCGCTCCCGTCGGCGAAGTTTTCCGCACCATGCTGCCGCTGGGCGCGGAATTCAAGAAGGCTATCGGCTACCGCATCACCGAACAAGGGCACATGGCTCTGCACCTGGCTGGAATGTCAGGATCATCCGCGCGTTCCCAGAAAACTCCCGAAGACCAACTGGCTGAAATCCGGGTGCTCGATTACCTGGCCGAACGTGAGATGACGCGGGAAGAAAGTTTGCGCGCCGCAACCCGTGCCTCCAGGGCCTTGCTTGCGGGAATGGTGCGGAAGAAGTGGATCATCCGGGAGGATTTGTCTGAAGCTCGCGAGGCCTTGCGGACCGTCAGGGTCGCAGTCTTAAAAAGCGTCGAGGGCAAGCTCAATTCCAACCAGCAGACTTTGGTTGACACTCTGGCCGCCACGGGAGGCAAGGCGTCTGTCGATGTGCTGAAGTCGCTTGAGGTCCCGAAAAGCACTTTGAACACTCTGGTACGGCGCGGGCTGGTGGAAATCATCGAGGAACCGGCGGAGTTCACCGTGTCGGTGCTGAAAGCCAGGCCCAGCCTGTTTGACTCGCAGTTCAGCGCGGCGCAGCAGGTGGCGCTGAAATCCATCCAGCAGAATGTGAACGCGCGCAAGTTTTCCGGCATGCTGCTGCACGGCGTTACCGGGTCGGGCAAGACGGCGATCTATCTTTCAGCTATGCGGGCAGTGCTCGAGGCCGGCCGCTCGGCCATTTTGCTGGTTCCCGAAATCGGGTTGACTCCGGCCGTCGCCGCTGATTTGCATCAACTGTTCGGTGAAGGAGTTGCCATCCTTCATTCGGCGCTGTCGGATAAAGAGCGTGCCGAGCAGTGGCACCGCATCAAGCGCGGAGACGCCCGCATGGTCGTGGGCACGCGTTCGGCGGTGTTCGCTCCCGTCACCGATCTGGCGCTGGTCATCGTGGACGAGGAGCAGGACCCATCCTACAAGCAGGAAGAGACGCCGCGCTATCACGCCCGCGATGTGGCCGTGATGCGGGCCAAGATGGCGAATGCGGCGGTGGTGCTGGGTTCGGCCACGCCGTCGCTCGAGTCCTACTTCAACGCCAAAAAAGGCAAGTACAGGTTGCTGGAATTGCCCGACCGCGTGGAGCAGCGGCCCTTGCCCGAAGTCGAGATCATCGACATGCGGCAGGAATTTCAGGAAACCGGAAGCGAACAAGTCATATCGCGCAAACTGGCTGAAGAAATCAAGGAACGGCTGGAGCGCAAAGAACAGGTCATGGTCTTGCTGAACCGGCGGGGATATTCACCGGTGGTGCTCTGCCGCGCCTGCGGCAAGACGCTTGAATGCAAGAACTGCGCCATCGCGATGACCCATCACAAGCGGTCCCGCCGCATGGAATGCCACTATTGTGGCTACACTGCGCCGGTGCCCAAGGCGTGTGTGCATTGCGGCAGCGAGTATGTCTATTTCCTCGGCACGGGTTCGGAGAAGCTGGAGGAGTTACTGCACGGAATGTTCCCGCAGGCGCGCATCGGGCGTCTCGATCGCGACACGGTGCGCGGCCGCGAAGATTTCGAACGCGCCCTCAACGCTCTCGACGAAGGCGAACTCGACCTGCTGGTGGGCACGCAGATGATCGCCAAGGGCCACGACATTCACGGAGTCACGCTCGTCGGTGTTGTGGGCGCCGATATGGCGCTGGGCTTCCCGGACTTTCGCGCAGCCGAGCGCACGTTTCAGTTGCTGACCCAGGTGGAAGGCCGAGCCGGGCGCGGGCAGACTCCGGGAAAAGTCGTACTCCAAACTTATTTTCCTGACCATTATGCGGTGCAGTACGCGGCGAACCACGACTTTGTTGGTTTCTATGAAAAAGAGCTGCGCTTTCGCAGCTGGATGCACTATCCGCCATACAGTGCCCTCGCCAATGTACTGGTGCGGAGCGACAAGCTGGATGAGGCGTTGCGCTGGTCAGGAATTCTGGGAAAGTGGTTTGAGAAAACCCGGCACGAAGGCATCCGGGTCTTGGGGCCCGCGGCCGCGCCCATCGTGCGACTGAAGCGCGATTATCGCTATCACTTCGTGCTGAAGTCCGCCAGCCGCGAGAAGCTGAATACGTTGCTGCGGACAATGCTGGTGTACGCGGCACAGCAGAAGATCCCACGGACGCAGGTGATCGTAGATGTCGATGCAGTGTGGTTGATGTAAGGTAGCGCCGCCGTCCCGGCGGCTGTCCGGCGGGCGTCCCGCCCGCCGCCGAGGGCAAGATGCCCTCGGGACAGCCGGCAAGATGCCGGCGCTGGAGAGTGTGCGATGCCGGGCAATGCTGCAACGATTGGAGTGCCCGGTTGACGTAAGGTAGCGCCGCCGTCCCGGCGGCAGTCCGGCGGGCGTCCCGCCCGCCGCCGAGGGCAAAGATGCCTCGGGACAGCCGGCAAGATGCCGGCGCTGGAGAGTGTGCGATGCCGGGCAATGCTGCAACGGATGGGAATGCCCGGTTGACGTAAGGTAGCGCCGCCGTCCCGGCGGCAGTCCGGCGGGCGTCCCGCCCGCCGCCGAGGGCAGGATGCCCCCGGGACAGCCGGCAAGATGCCGGCGCTGGAGAGTGTGCGATGCCGGGCAAGGGTGCAACGGATGGGAGTGCCCGGTTGATGTAGTGTAGCGCCGCCGTCCCGGCGGCTGTCCGGCGGGCGTCCCGCCCGCCGCCGGGGGCAAGATGCCCTCGGGACAGCCGGCAAGATGCCGGCGCTGGAGAGTGTGCGATGCCGGGCAAGGGTGCAACGGATGGGAGTGCCCGGTTGACGTAAGGTAGCGCCGCCGTCCCGGCGGCTGTCGGGCGGGCGTCCCGCCCGCCGCCGAGGGCAAACATGCCCTCGGGACAGCCGGCAAGATGCCGGCGCTACGAAGAGCGCGAGGCCGCCAAAGCCCGCTCCGAGCGAGTCCAAGGGACAGCCGGCGCTACAAACCCCTCTGCCGCAAAAATTCTCTTACCACTTCCTTCACATCACGGTGCTGGCCATCGACCGCGTAGTTGAGGCGGCGCATGTCGTCATCGGAAATCTTTCCTGCCAGTTCATTCAGCGCCTTTCCCACCTCCGGATGGCGCGCCAGCATCTCCGGCCGGATGATGGGCACGGCTTCGTACGGCGGGAAGTAACGGCGATCGTCTTCCAGGACGAACAGGTCAAGCGCGGGAATCAATCCATCGGTAGTGTTTCCTGCCGCGAGGTCCACCTGCTTGTCCTTGAGGGCGCGCGCCAGCAGACCCAGGTCCATGATGCGCGGAGACTCGGCGAAGCGCAGGCCGTAGGTTGCCGCCAGCCCCTTGTAGCCGTCGGGACGCTCCATGAACTCGTAGCCGAAGCCGGCGCGCCACTGCGGCGTGTAGGCGGCGGCCTGGGAGATGGTCTTGAGTCCGAGGCGGCGCGCGTCCTCGCCCCGGATCTCGATGGCAAAGGTGTCGTTGAACCCAAGAGTCTGGCCGACCTCGAGATTGAAACGCCTGGCGTACTCGGTCTTCACCTGGTCGTAAACTTGTTGCGGGTTGCTCGAAGGCCGCGCTTTCAGGATCGCAGTCAGCGCGGTCCCGGTGTATTCGGGATAGATGTCGATCCGCCCGCCGAGAATCGCCTGGTGGCAGATGTAAGTCCCGGCCAGATAGAAGCGGCGTTCAACCGGAAGATGAGTTTTGTTTTCGATCTGCTGGGCGATAATTTCACCGAGGACAAGTTGTTCGGTGAAATTTTTGGAGCCAATGACGATGCGGTCCGCGCGCGGCGGCCCGCAGGATGCCAGGAGAAGTAGAGCCGCCAGAGCGGCAGCGAATTGCCGGATCGCGATGAGCATGGACACGCGCATAATATCGGCGCTCACAGTCGGATCGGTGAAACGGCTTTCTTTCGCCCCGTCGGGGCTGGCCCACCCTTGTTTCGCACCCACGGCTTACGCCGTGGGCTGTATTCTTGTGCCGCTGCGCGGCTCCATCGTCACCACGCAAAGTGCAGAGCAGGCTTCTCGCTGCATCACACCCCGCAATAGCAAAGCCTCTAGCGCGGGGCCAGACGCTTTTCCAGCCACCCCAGGCTGGTGTCTGCAAGGATGGCCAGGCCCGCAGCGGGAATCGCGCCCGCCAGAATCACCTGATTATTGACCATGGCCAGGCCGCGAAAAATATATTCGCCCAGGCCGCCGGCGCCGATGGCGGCAGCGATGGTGGCGACCCCGATCGAGAGTACGGTGGCAACGCGGATGCCCGCGATGATCACGCTCAACGCCAGCGGGAATTCCACCTGCCAGAGCAGCTGGCGGTCCGTCATGCCCATGCCGCGTCCAGCCTCCACAATCGCCGGATCCACACCTCTGATCCCGGTGTAAGTGTTGCGAATGAGAGGAAGCAGCGCGTACAGCGTCAGCGCCAGGATCGCGAGGCGGTCGGCGCGGGCTCCAATCCACGGCGCGGGCAGAAGAAATCCGAACAGAGCAAGGCTGGGAATGGTCTGAATGATATTTGCGCCGCCCAGCACCGGTTTGCCTAACACTGGCCAGCGCGTGATCAGAATTCCGAGCGGAATTCCGATGAGTACCGCCAGGGCAATGGAGGCCCCCACCAGCCAGAGATGCTCGGCAGTGAGCTCCAGAACCTCGGTGTGGTTCTGTTGGATAAATTGCAGGACGTTCATTTTGACCTCGATCGACCCGTTTCTCTTCATCTCCGAGGGCAGATGCCCTCGGGATAGCCGGCGGGACGCCGGCGCTACTTTTAAGGTTCATCGCGCCCCCCTGGTGCGGGAGCGACTTCGGTTTTGAAGGCATCTACGTAGGCAGCGACCATGGGGTCGCTGGAATTCATGAATTCGCCGGGCTTGAGTGTGACTATCAATTGACCTGACTCCATCAGCGCCACCCGAGTGCCGAGCAGCAGGGCCTCGCGCAGGTCATGGGTGACGAAGACCACCGTTTTTCCCAGGCGCTGTTGCAGGGCCCGAAATTCGCGTTGCAGTTCGGCGCGGGTGATGGGGTCAAGGGCTCCAAAAGGCTCATCCATCAGGAGGAATGCCGGGTCTGCGGCCAGGGCGCGGGCCACGCCCACTCTCTGCCGCTGTCCGCCCGACAATTCGCGCGGGTAACGCGCTGCCAGTTGAGGCTCGAGGCCGACTAACTGAAGCAGCTCCGCGACCCGCTGCTGAATGCGATCGGCAGGCCATCCCTCGATGTGCGGAACCACTCCGATGTTGCGGGCCACCGTGAAATGGGGAAAGAGCCCGACTTCCTGGATGACGTATCCGATCATGCGGCGCAGGCGGATTACATCCCACTGGTCGAGGGATTGGCCGTCCACGTAGATCGCGCCTGCACTCTGCGTAAGCAGGCGATTGATGAGCTTCAGCGTGGTGGTCTTGCCCGAGCCGCTGCGGCCCAGGAGTACGAGGGTTTCGCCGCGCTGCACTTCCAGATTGAGGTCGCGAAGCAGAATTGTCCCGTTATTCAGCCGATAGCCGACGTTGCGGAACTGGATGGCTGGGCCGGCGTTGGGAGAGTCGCTCATGCACTGTTTTTTGTCGTATCACTGCTGTGAGGGCAAGATGCCCTCACGACAGCCGGCTGAGCCTGCCCTGAGCGTAGTCGAAGGGCTGGCGCTACAAGAACCTATACCTTGTACGCCTTTTCTGGCAGGCCGGTGATGCGGATGCCGGAGTGGCCCTTGTGACGAATATTGAGGCCGATCAGCAGCGCGGTGATCTGTTCCAGGACGCGCGCGTTCTCCAGCTTTCCGCCATCAATGGCGCGCACGCCGGGAATTTTTGCCGCCAGCGTTCTTACCGTCATGGACGCGTCGGCGTCGTCGCTGCAGACTATGACGTCGCAGTCGATGGGAGCATCGCCATTCAGTACATCTGCCGACGTATTGTGGAACGCGGCTACCACCGACACGCCCGCAGGCACGAGTTCGGCGGTTTGCTGTGCCGCGGAGCCTTCCCAGAGGCCAAGAGTGCGAGTGGCTCGGCCGCCGACGCTGGCGGCAAGGGGCACAGTGGTGTCAACCACGATGCTGCCTTCCGGGATTGCCGGCTTGATTTGCTTGAGCAGGGCGCTGTGGCCTTCAAACGGAATGGTAAGCACCACCAGATCAGCGGCAGCGCAAGCGGCGCTGTTTTCTTCGCCTGAGATCGTTGCGTGGCTGCCGACTGCGGCCCGGATTTTTGCTGCCGCTTCGCGGGCCCGCGCAGCGTCCCGCGATCCGATGATCACGCTCTCGCCCGCCCGGGCCCAGCGCAGAGCAAGTCCAAAGCCCTCTGCTCCGGTTCCGCCGAGGACAGCGATGACGCCGGGCATGATTACTGGGACTCCATCAGGCAAACTCCGCTTCCAGTGCTTCCTCGATCGCCACCTGGTCAGGCCGCAGTCTGAGGCTGATTTTCGTATAGACGGTATTGCGTTCGGCGGGAATGCGTCCAGTCTCAAGAATCAGCGACTGGAATTCCTCGCCGCTGGTGTATTGTCCCGCCGTGGCGCCGGCCTCGCGCGAGATGTTCTCCTCCATCAATGTTCCACCGTAGTCATTGGCGCCCGCATGCAGACAGAGCTGCGACAGGCGCCGGTTCAGCTTTACCCACGACACCTGAATATTATTGATGGCGCCGGCCAGCATGACCCGGGCCAGGGCGTGAATTTTGAGATGCTCGGCCAGAGTGGGGCCGGGCCGCGCGATTCCCTGATGATAGAGCAGCGTGTTCTGATGCACGAAGCCGAGCGGAACAAACTCGGTGAAGCCTCCGGTTTGCTGTTGAATGTCCCGGAGTAGCTCAAGCTGATTGACCCAGTGGATTGGAGTTTCGACATGCCCGTACATCAGGGTGGACGTGCTGCGAATGCCGCACTGGTGGGCCGTCCGGATCACCTGTTTCCATTGTTCGGTGGAGAGTTTGTTGCGCGAAAGCACGAAGCGCACATCGTCGTCGAGAATTTCAGCGGCGGTACCCGGAAGAGTGTCGAGGCCGTTGTCGCTCAGCATCGTCAGATAATCAGACAGCGGCATGCCGGTGAGTTCGACGCCGTACACGATCTCCATGGGCGAGAAGGCGTGAATGTGCATGTCGGGCACCGCCGTTTTTATGGCGCGCAGGATGTCACGGTAGTAGAAGGGGGGCAATCCGTGGGGCAGCCCGCCCTGGATGCAGACTTCCGTCGCGCCCAGCGCCCGGGCCTCGATGGCTTTCTGCGCCATGGTTTCCAGGCTGTGGAAGTAGCTGTCTTCCTCGCGGGGGCCGCGGCTGAAAGCGCAAAACTTGCAGCCGACAAAACAGATATTCGTAAAATTAATGTTGCGATTGACCACGTAGGTGACGATATTTCCCACTAGATCGCAGCGCAGCATGTCGGCTGCCACCAGCAAGCCGAGAAGGTCGTCGCCTTCGGCATGGGCCAGCAGCAGGCATTGTTCGCGAGACAGGACGCTGCCGTCCTGCGACGCCATAACCTGATCAAGGGCGTTGCGTGCCTCCGAGGACATGCTCTCAGCCACAGTCGTCCATTCGAGGGCAGGAAACATCTCCAGTTCGGAATCTGTTAGGACTCGGATCACGGCTCCTCCTCGAAAAACACGGCTCAGCGAAACAGGTCGCTGGCAGCCGGACGAATCAGGTCACGCGCGCTGCCCCGGCCGGGACGATAAGCGAACCCTCGAATGATACACGCCGGGGTACGAGCTAGCTTGCCGCAGACCAGGCCCGCCGCGCAAGCCAGCTGATCGGCGTCGGCTTCAATACTAGCCTGCAGTTGGTATCCGTGCGAGTCAGGCTGGCCCCGGTAATCGTGAAGGGCTTGCATGCCAGCCAGGCCGATGGCGACTTCGGTCAGGCCTTCGCGCCAGGGCCGGCCGAAAGTATCTGTGATGATCACCGGGATGGAAAGGTGCAAGGTCTTTTTAAGCTCGCGATGAATTCGCGCAGCGGAGCGGTCGGGATCGTTGGGCAAAAGAAGCGCATGGCGTCCTCCGTCAACGTTGGAAACGTCCACCGCGCTGTTGGCACAGATCAGGCCGTGGCGAGTTTCAGTGATCAACACGCCGCGCTTGCGCCGCACGATGCGGCGGCTCTGCCGGATGGCGAGCTCGATGACGCGGGCATCGAGATGATAACGCTCGGCCCAGCCGCGGGATGCTGCGGAGGGCGTGATGGTTTTCAGGTCCACCAGTTGGCCTTCCGCCTTGGAAACAATCTTGTGTTTGATGACCAGGATGTCGCCCGGGCGCATTTTGTGATGCTTCAGGGCCTGGAGGAGAAGTCTGATGAGAGAATCGCCGGGTTTGACCTCGGTTGCAACGGTGAGCGGGATGATGCGGAGTTCGGCAACGGGCCGGCCTTTCTTTCGCCCCTGCGGGGCTGTCTCTCGAAGCGGGGCGGGCGGCCTATTCATTCGCGGCTACGGGAAGCTCGGCCAGTTGCCACTGCCGGACTAGCCGCTGGGCGCGGGTTTCGCCGGCGGCGTCGGCAAGAGCGCGCAGATCAGAAGGGTTGTCGATGTCGAGTGCGATGCCGGGCAAGGAGAGCACAACGCACGGCTTCCCCGTGGCCTGCGCCGCGGCATGGTGGGGCGCGAAACTGTCGTTGCCGAAGCGCGCCGGAAATAATCCGGCGGGGCGTCGCCAGATGGCATTGGTGCCGCGTCCGTCGGCAGCGCGCACCAGCACCGAGCCTTCAGCGGGCGCGGATTGCAGGATCTGCTCCAGTTCCCAGCTTTGGATGAGAGGAATATCGCCGGGAATTACCAGCGTGCTGTCCACGCCCTGGGCCTCGCAGTAGCGGGTTGCCATCTCGATGGCGTCGGTCTGGCTGCGATTCACGTTGTCGCGGATGACGGAAAAATGAAATTGATCCGCCAGTTGAATCGCAAAGGGATCGCTGCTCACGATGGCGACCTTGGGACGGTCCGTCCACGTGCCCAAGGTCTCGAGCACATCGAACAGCATGGCTTGCGCCAGTTCGGTGCGGGTGGGTTGATCGAACAGCGCGGCGAGGCGCTGTTTGGCGCCCGAAAGATTTTTGACCGGGACCAGAATCATGACAGGTCCGAGCCCGCGTGGGCGGCGTTTTCGTTGGACGTAGGTGACTCAACCTGGGACAGAATCTGGCGCGCCAGATCAATCTTTTCGTCGGCCGTGCTCATGATCGTGTTAACGCAGTGGACGCGCAGCCCAGTTTTTCTTAGTTCCTCTGCCGCCTTGGCATCACGGCGGTCAACCACCAGAAGGTCGAGAAATTCCCGGTAGGCCTGGGCCACGCCGCCGATTGAAACCGGCAGACCCTGGGCGGCCATCAGAATCCCGGCTGGCCCCGAGACTGCGGTGTTGCCGATAATCGGACTCACGGCCGCCACCAGGGCGGGAGTTTGCTTGAGCGCTTCCGTGATCCCGGGCACGGCCAGGATGGGTCCAATGCTGGTGACTGGGTTGCTGGGCGCCAGCAAGACCACGGAAGCCGACATGATGGCATCGATCACTCCCGGGGCGGGTTGGGCGTTTTCAATGCCGGCGAAACGAATCGAGTTCACCGGGTCCTGATACCAGCGCTGCACAAAATATTCTTCGAAGCTGAGTTCGCCGATGGGTGTATCCACGCGGGTTTCCACACGGGCGTTGCTCATGGGGAGGATGCGGGCCTGCACTCCCATTTTCGCCGCGATTTCCGCGGAGACTTCAGACAGCGTCTTGCCCTGCTTAAGCAATTTCGTGCGCAGCAGATGGACGGCAAGATCGCGGTCGCCGGTATGAAACCAGATGGGCTCTCCCAGGTCGCCCATGGCCTGCAGGCAAAAGAAAGTGTCGCCCTTCACGCCCCAGCCGCGTTCCTTGCTGAGCAGCCCGGCCAGCACGTAAGTGATGGAATCGAGATCGGGCGAAACGTACAGTCCCCACCATTCCAGATCGTCACCGGTGTTCACGATGATGGTGAGGTCTTTGGATGGAACGACCTGGCGCAGGCCATCCACAAACTTCGCGCCTCCCGTCCCGCCACTGAGTACGACAATCATGCAGCCATGCCCCTCCCTGCGTAGCCTTCGCGATCGGCGGCTGCCTTGACCTTTTCGGCCAGCAATCCACTCCGCGAAGTAAGCGATGTCAGGAACTCAGGATAAACCGGCAGGCGCTGGCGCAAAATGTATCCTCTTGATTCCGTGCGGGACCTGAGCTGCTCCAAGTGCGGCCAGGGTCTTTCTGGATTGATGAAGTCAGGGGTCAATGGCGAAACCCCGCCCCAATCGTTAATTCCGGCGTCGAGCAGTTCGTCGTAATAAGGCGCGGAAAGATTCGGCGGCGCCTGGATATTGACTTCCGGCATCAGAAGCCTCGCCACCGCAATGGTTCGCAACATCTCGCCCCGGGTGGGTTCCGCCCAATCGCGCATGGGAATCTCCGGCTTGATCCGAAAATTCTGCACGATCACTTCCTGGATGTGCCCGTAGCGGCGATGCAGTTCGCGGATGGCGAGCAGCGTGTCCACCCGGTCTTCCGGAGTTTCGCCGATTCCAATCAGCAGACCGGTGGTGAAAGGCACGGACTGCTTGCCGGCTTCTTCGATAGTTCGCAAGCGTTTGGATGGGAGCTTGTCGGGCGCGTTGTCATGCGCCGCGCCGGGCGCGAGCAGCGCAGTGTTGGTAGTCTCCAGCATCAGGCCCATGCTGGGGGAAACCGCGGCCAGGCGAGTGATCCACTCGGCGCTCAGCAGCCCGGGATTGGGATGCGGCAGCAGGGTAGTCTCGCGCAGCACCCGTTCGCACATGGCTTCGAGATATTGCAAGGTCGAGTTGTAACCCAGATGGCGCAGGGTCGCACGCATTTCAGGGAAGGCCAGCTCCGGCTTGTCGCCCAGGCTGAAGAGAGCTTCGGTGCAACCCATCTTCTCGCCGGCGCGCGCGACTTCCATCACCTCGTCTGGGGTCATGGTGTGCGCGCCCGGTTCGCCGGGGTCGCGGCGGAAAGTGCAGTAGCCGCAATAGTCGCGGCACAGGTTCGTCAGGGGGATGAACACTTTTCGCGAATAGGTGACGACGCCGGGCTTGAATCGCTGTTTGAGCTCAAGGGCGGCAGCGAGAAGGGCGGGGAGTTCATCGTCCGGACAGCGCAGCAGCAGGCAAGCTCCCTCGCGCGAGAGCGGCAGCCCGTCACGCACTTCGTCGAGATAAGCGGTGAGCGAATTTTCCTGCACCCGCATGTCTTCTTGCGCTCCCGGACCCGGCACAAATGAACAACCAGAATGATACATGAGAGGGATTCGGAACGCCGCGCCGTGCACTGCGTTGAATTGCAGTCCGGGTTGAATTGTCCAAGCCCACGCGTTTAGTGGTAAAACTCTTAGGGCGGAACCGGCAATTCGGCTCTGCCGGAAACTCTACGAAACATCAGGGCTCCAGCTTGCACATGGCCGTCACGCAAACCGAATTTCGCAGCGCGCTAGGCAGTTTTGCGACGGGGGTGACTGTGATCACCGTGGACTATGAGGGTGAAGTTCACGGTATGACCGCCAACGCGTTCAGTTCGGTGTCGCTCGACCCGCCGCTGGTGCTGGTTTGCGTTGACCATCGCGCCCGCACTCACGCTCACCTCCACGCCCGGAAGCGTTTTGGGGTAAACGTGCTGGCCCAGGACCAGCAGATCATCTCCGAATACTATGCCCGCCCGGCCCAGGACCATCGCCATGCCGAACAGGAGGCGGGAGCGCACTTTGATCGCACGTCGCACGGCACCCCTGTGCTCAACGGCGCCCTGGCCTATCTCGAGTGCCGGCTGCATAGCGCCCAGGATGCCGGCGACCACACGATCTTCATCGCTGAAGTCGAAGAAGTCGTGGTGCGCCCAGGCGATCCCCTGCTCTATCACCGCGGAGAATATCGCACCATCGGAGGCTCTGGCGCCTAGTCGTCAGATTCTGGTATGGCGCGGGCGCCCTCGTGTGGCGCGGGCGCCCTCGCCCGCGTTTCTTGCACGCCCGCGTTTTACGCGCGGCGGGCGAGACGCCCGCCGGACAGCCGGCGGGACGCCGGCGCTACGAAAGGCTCTTAAGAATTGTTTCCTCGGTGGCGAGCCCAGCCGCTCTGCGGCCGTAGGCTTCTTCCCATGAAATTGCAGGACTGAAGGCCTGCTCCACTCAGAATTCCGACACCGATACCGCCCGACTGCCAAAGCCGGGACGCGCCCAGGTAAGCTAAGATGAGTCGCTCAAAATTCCAGGCTTTGTTCCAGGCGGAGGCCCTATGGCGAATCGAAGGCAGTTCATGCGCACGCTCTCCGGCGTGGCAGCGCTCAGTATCACCACCGATGTGAGCAAGTTGGGTCGAATGCACTTCCTCCGCATGGCCACCGCCATGCCGGACCCCGGTCCGCACGACCGCCTCGAACCGGACTGGTACCGGCGCAAGATTGCTCAGGTGCAGCAGAAGATGAAAGAGCGCAAGCTCAACGCTCTGCTCCTTCTGGACGCGACCAACATTATTTACACCGTCGGATATTTCCATCTCTCGACCGAGCGCCCACTGGCGGCGCTGATTCCAGATTCAGGCGACCCGGTGATGTTCGTTCCCGGGCTGGAGGTTGACCAGGTCAAGACCTGGTGGGTGAAGGATTACGAGTCCTACTTCGATTTTCCCGGCCCGGTGAACCGGGTGCGTTGGATCTTCGAGCGCGTAGCCAAGCGCGGACTCAATCGGGCGCGCATCGGCATCGAGGAGCCTAAGCCCAGCCGGCTGCATCAAATAAGTCTGGGCGCTCCGAAAGCCAAAATTGTGGTGGCCGGAGACCTGGTCGATGACCTTCGCCTGGTCAAGGACGAAGACGAAGTCCGCATCATGCGCCGGGCCATGACCTACGCTGATTTCAAGGTGCAGGCCGGCCGCGAATTCGTGCAACACAACGGCAGCGTGACCGAGGACGAGATCCTGAAAGTGACCGCCGACGCCGTCGCCGACCGCATGTCGAAAGAACTGCATGACGTGGTCGGCGTTGGCATTGATCCTCCCTTCGGAGGCCTGGTGCCCTTCGGCAAACGTTCCGCGTTCCCCCATGCGGTCCCGAGCAAAGACCGGCTGAAGACTGGAGACGCTCTCATCCTCAGCTTCGGCGCCCGGGTGGGAGGATACAACGTGGAGTGCGAGCGTTCGTTCTGCGTGGGCAAGCCCACCGACTACGCCAGGCGCCTGTTCGACGCCATGCTCGCGGCCCACGACACCGGCGTCGAAAATTTGAAGGAAGGCGCAGTAGCGGAAGAAGTGGACCAGAAGAGTCTTGACCAGATACGCAAGGCGGGCTTTGAGAAGTTTCTGAAACATCGCACCGGGCACGGCATTGGCCTCGAAGGCCACGAAGCGCCGTGGATCGCGGAGGGCGACAAGACTGTCCTGCAGCAGAGAATGGCTTTCAGCTGCGAGCCCGGCGTTTACGATCCGGATTGGGGCGGCTTTCGCCACTCCGACACGGTCATCGTCCGAAAGGACAAGGGCGAAGTGCTGAACACCTATCCCACCCGCCTGGAGGACATGGTCATCGAGATTTGAGCAGCTATGCACGATCAACAACAAAAACGATTCGGAGAAATGCAAATGGCAGAGAAAATTGATAAGCCCGAAGCAGAGTGGCAAAAGCAATTGTCCCCGGAGCAGTACTACGTGACCCGCAAGGCTGGGACTGAGCCCGCATTCAGCGGCAAGTACTGGAAGACCAAAGATGCGGGTACCTATACCTGCGTCTGCTGCGGGCAACCCCTGTTCAGCTCAGAAACCAAGTTCGAGTCGGGCACGGGCTGGCCCAGTTTTTTTAAGCCCGTGGACGAAGCGGCGGTGGTCAACCACACCGACCGAACCTACGGCATGGTCCGCACCGAAACCCGCTGCGCGCGTTGCGATGCCCACCTGGGCCACGTCTTTGAAGACGGCCCGGCACCCACCGGCCTGCGCTACTGTATGAATTCCGCAGCTCTCGATTTGAAGCCGGAAGAAAAGAAATAAACAGGTAAGTAGAGTGTGGGGCGGGCGCCCTCGCCCGCCGCCTTTGACTTTGTTTTTGACTTTGACTTGTAGTTTTTCAAACAACGAAAGTCAAAAGCGTCGGACAGGAGTGTCCGACCCACCCCCGCAAACTAGACGCCGGCGACCGCGGCTGCCGCCCTGGGCTGCTCGCTTGCAGCGGGCTTGCTCTCCGTTTGTGCCTGCTTCTGCGCCTGAGACTTGTCCTGCTTGTGCTCCACCGCGCGCACCTGCACGCTGCCCTTCAGAATGGCTCCATCCTCAACGCTGATGCGCTGCGTGATGACGTCGCCGGTCAGCGCGCCTTCACTGCGGATGTCCAGGCGGTCGGTGCACTGAATGTTGCCCTGCACCTTGCCCAGGATCACAACTTCGCGGGCCGTGATGTTGGCGGCGACGCTGCCGTTGCGTCCCACGGTAATGCGGTGATCGGCAAAGTTGACGGTGCCCTCGATCCGCCCATCGATGTAGAGCGATTCGGTTCCGCTGACTTCGCCCTTGATGACCACGGAACGGCCGATCGTAGCCTGTTCCACGGGTACGCTGACGGTTTTGCTGGGGCTGAAGGATGGGTTCGAGGGTAACTGCGATTTTTGAGAATCTGATGGCTGCAGCATCGGTTGCGGCGCTCCTTATTGTGTTCCGCGCGGCGCGCACCAGGGGCGTTACCGCATGCGGCGAGTCTTATCTGCTCTATGGCCGATTGGCCAAGCTGACTATCGCACGGGAGCAGCCCACAGGGCAGGTTACGGAAGAACGGTGTACGAGTTCGAAAATCAGGTAACTGAGGAGTATTGGGGCGCCCAGCACCGCCAAAATCTTATCCCTGAAGGGCTTGGCCCAACTCCTCCCACTCCGCCATCCGGCTCTGCAATTCCGAGCGCCGTTCCCCCAATTCCTGCGTAATCCGCTGGGTTTCCTCGGCGCTGACGAAGGTCTGGAGGCCGGCTTCGCACTCCGCGATGGCATCTTCCAGGCGGTTGATTTCGGACTCGAGCTCGTGAACGCGGTCTTCCATCTGCTTGCGTTTGATGGGATTCAGGCGCCTCCCCGCGGACTCCTCGGACTTTGCCGGCTGTCCGTTGGCATTGCCATTCGCCGGCTGCGCCTGGGCTGGTGACGTAACCGCTTTCTGCAGCGCCGCGGCGCCGCCCTCCTTCCGCCACCGATAGTCCTCGTAGTTGCCGGGATAGACTTCGACCCGTCCATCCCCCACCTCCAGCACCCGCGGGGCCAGCTTGTCGATGAAATAGCGGTCGTGCGAGACAAAGACCACGGTTCCGTTGTAATCGGTCAGCGCCTTCAGCAGGACGTCCTTGGCCCGCATGTCGAGATGGTTCGTAGGTTCATCGAGCAGGAGAAAATTTGCCGGATGCAGCAGCATGCGCAGCAGCGCATAGCGGTTGCGCTCTCCGCCCGAAAGCACGCCAATGCGCTTGAACACGTCGTCGGCTGAGAACAGAAAGCATCCTAGCAGGCTGCGCAACTCGGTCTGGGTGGAGCGCGGAGACATCTCGCCCAGATCGTCCAGAATGCGTGCATCGGGATCGAGTTCCTTGTACTGGTCCTGCGCGAAGTAATCGGGATCGGCGTTGTGTCCCAGCCGGTACTCGCCCTTGCTCAACGGTTCGGTCTGCGCCAGCAGCTTGATCAGCGTGGATTTCCCGGCGCCGTTTACTCCCACCAGAGCAATCCGGTCGCCCCGCTCGATCATGAAATTGACATCGCGAAATACCTCCTTATCGCCATAAGACTTCGCCACCCCGATGAATTCGGCCACGATCCGGCCCGCGGGCTTGGGTTGCGGAAAGGAAAAGTGAATGGTCTTCTCTTCCTCCGGCAACTCGATGCGTTCGATCTTCTCCAGTTCCTTGATCCGGCTTTGCACCTGCTTGGCCTTGGTGGCCTGGTAGCGGAAGCGGTTGATGAAGACTTCGAGTTGCTCAATGCGCTCGCGCTGATTGCGGTATGCGGCCTCGAGTTGCTCCAGCCGCTCCGTCTTCGCGTTCAGATACTTCGCGTAGTTGCCGTGGTAAAGATGAATGCGCTTGTTCCATATCTCGACAATCTTGGTGATGGTCACATCGAGAAAGTAGCGGTCGTGCGAAATCAGCACAAAAGCGTAGGGATAATTGCCCAGATACTCTTCCAGCCAGTTGCGGGCTTCGAGATCAAGATGGTTGGTCGGTTCGTCCAGCAGCAGCAGATTGGGCTGCTGCAGCAGCAGCTTGACCAGCGCGATGCGCATCTGCCAGCCGCCGGAAAATTCTTCGGTCTGCCGGGTCCAGTCTTCCTTTCGAAAACCAAGCCCCGAAAGCACGGTGCCGACCTGCGCTTCGATGGCATATCCATCGCGCGTGGTAAATTCGTGCTCGATGCGCTGGTAGCGCTCCGCCACCTGCGCGTACTCCGCTGACGAATGGTCGAGCTCCGACATGCGTCCGGTCAACTCTTCCATCTCCTGTTCCATGCGCCGCAGATGCGCAAACACCGACATGCACTCGGCAAACACGGTGCGTCCGGAGAGCGCCAGCCCGTCCTGCGGAAGATATCCCGCGCTGATGCCCTTGGCCCGGCTGACCGAGCCATAGTCAAGGCTTTCGGTGCCGGCCAGAATCTTCAGCAAAGTAGATTTGCCGGTGCCGTTCGCGCCCACCAGCCCCACCCGGTCGCGGGGCGTAATCATCCAGTCCGCTCCTTCGAACAGGAGCTTGTGGCCATACCGTTTGCCGGCTGAGGAGAGTTGGAGCATCCCTTCAATCGTCTCACGAGAGAGGCGATTTGAAGTAGCGCCGGCGTCCCGCCGGCTGTCGCGAGGGCATCCTGCCCTCGCAGCGGGGAGCCGGGACGGCGGCCGCTACCTTTGTCAATCAGCCCCCGCAAGCCGGCAAAGATCTCTTCCGATCCCGCAACCCTGTCATCCTGAGGAGCAGTAAGCCCGCTCGCGGGCTTCCTGCGCAGTCGAAGGACCCCTACTGCACGAGTGAACTATTCAAATGGATGCGGTTTTTTCACGGCGCCCTGCGAGGAAACAGGAGTACTTCGACTCCGCCGGCCCGGTCGCAAGCGACCGCCCCGACTCGCTCAGCATGACAGTTCGTAGTGGGTGGTTGGCGTGCTAGCGCGCGGCTGCAGCCTGGGCCAGGCCAATCTTCTCCAGCGCGCGATCGACCACTGCCTGCAGTTCTCGCGCGTATTTCACTTCGCGGCCCTTAGCCAGAATTTTCCGGGCTTCCTCGGGGCTGAACCAGGTGGGATTCCGGCTCTCCTCGTGCGGCTCTTCCGTGCGCTCCACCTCGAGCAGAAACGCCTTGATCACATACTCCCGCACGCCGGGTGGTTTCCAGAAGACTCCTTTAGAGTGGATGTAGAGGCAGAAATGCCGGGAGTCAATGCGGCCGCGGACGCCGGCTTCTTCGTGGGCTTCGCGTTCCGCCGCCTGTCCATGGGAGAGATCAGACTCGGGGTCGCCCTTGGGAAACGTCCACTTGCCGCCGCCGTTCGTGTTTACCAGCAGGAACTCGATCGAGGCACCGCGCCGGCGATAGCAGACCGCTGCCACCTGCAACGGCAGCGCGTGTTGTGGAATCCGGGCCGCTCCCATCCTCGAGGCCTCCGCAGAACTTTCCCTGCCACGATCCTAATCCAGAAGATATTTCAGTAGTGTTAAAGTGCAACGGAAAAGGTGCAACCCAGTATTACCAAAGGGTTACGGGCACTTTTCAAGTTGGGAGGCTGCTCCTCCGGCGGTCACCGGTTGTTCCAGCAGCCGCATGGTATCGAGCACCGTTGAAATGACGATTTCATCCCCGACGGCGGTGTTGATCATCATGTGGTAAAGACAGCGGGTGGGCCAGTCGGCGCCGAAGTAGTGTTTTACAAATTCGATGCGATCCCGGTCCACGGTTTCGACCAGTTCTTCGGCTTCCTTATCACTATGCCCGATCTGCCGCAGGCGCCGCAGCTTTTCTGACCGCGGCGCGTAGAGGAATACGTGGAACACATCCGGAAGCTCGCGTAGAAAATAAGGAGCGCCCCGACCCACGATCACGCAGTTTCCGGCCGTAGCCACACGGGTCATTACTTCCTGCCCGATCGAAACGAAGCGGTCAGTATCGAAGGGTTCGGTGCCCTTGAGGGGCATACTGCGTTCGTAGCTGCCCCGCCAGAACGTCTTGGCCAGGCGGTGGAAGGTGCTGTCCAGGCGCTCGTCGCAGTACATGACGGCAGAGCGGTCAACGTGGGCTTCGCGGGCAATCTCTTCGGTGAGGGCCTGGTCCCAGAGCTTCCAGCCCAGGCGCTGGGCGATTTGGCGGGCAATTTCCGCGGCGCCGCTTCCGAATTCCCGCTCGACCGTGATCACTCGAAACACGGTGCCTCCTCTGCTAAATGGCCTTCCCGATGGGTTACGGGAAGGGCACGGCTTCAGCCGTGCCATCACGCTCGTTCCGGAGCGGGCTTCAGCCCCTGGGGTTGGCCTTTCCGCTGGACGCGATAACTTCCGCACAAAAGTGGACAGCGGCCCTCGGCGGCTAAAGCCGCGAGATACGATGTCCTTGTGGCACGGCTGAAGCCGTGCCCTTCCGACCACTCTTCCCCCTCCACAAGCCCACAAAACGCATTGCCTAGTGGACCGCCATCTCGCCGCCGGTGGGTGGGCGTTTCATCAGAAAGACCAACGGAACCATCACTAGAATAGCTACTCCCAGGAGCCAGAAGTTGTCAATGTAGGCCAGCATCCCGGCTTGTCGAAAGACATTGCCCTGCAACAACGCGTAGGCCCTATGCATGGCGTCCGCCGGGGAAAAGCCCCGGGCCTCGAGCCCTTGCGCCATGCTCTGGAGTGTGGACTGGACCTGCGGGTTGGCGGGCGAAAGATGGCTCGACATCCGGGCGATGTGATATTGCGACCGGCGGTCGAGCATGGTGGTCACAATCGAGATGCCGACACTCCCTCCGATGTTGCGGGCCAGGTTCATCAGCCCCGAGGCCGCGTTGTTCTTCTCCTTGGGCAGGAACGCGTAGGCCGCGGTGTTGATAGGGATGAACAGGAAGGCCAGCCCCATGGTCTGGATCATGCGGGCGTACACCACCGTCCGGAAATCAATTCCCAGGTTGAAGTTGGTCATGTGAAACAGAGAGAAGGAGAGCACCACCAGCCCGTACACCATCAGCTTGCGGGCGTCGTAACGGGAAAGCAGAAAGCCCACCAGCGGCATCAGCAGCATCAGGCTGAAGCCGCCCGGCAAGAGCGCCAGTCCGGCCTGTTCAGCGGTATAGCCCAGCAGGGTCTGCATGAAGAGTGGGAGCAGCACGGTGCTGCCCAGAAGGGCAAACCCCAGCATGAACATCAGCAGATTGGAAGCCGCAAAGGTCCGGTTGGTGAACAGGTGCAGGTCGATGACCGGGTCCTTGCGCGTCCACTCCCAGTAGATGAGAAACAGCAGGGAAGCCGCCGCGATGACCGCCAGTACCACGATAAAGTGCGATTCGAACCAGTCCTCGCGCTGGCCTTTATCCAGGACAATCTGCAGCGCGCCCAGGCCCACCGCCACCAGGCCGAGCCCGATGTAATCGATTTTCGTTTCCGAAAGCTTCTTGCGCTGCATGAAGGGCGGGTCCTGGATCAGGCGCGAGGTCAAGATCAGGGAAAGAATGCCGACGGGAATATTCAGAAAGAAGATCCAGCGCCAGGTGAAGTTGTCCGTGATCCAACCGCCCAGAGTGGGGCCGATGGCTGGCGCCAGCACCACCGCGAGGCCATAGACGGCGAAGGCCATGCCGCGTTTCGCGGGAGGAAACGTGTCCGCCAGGATGGCCTGTTCGCTGGGCTGCAGGCCGCCGCCCCCCACGCCCTGCAGTACGCGGAACAGAATCAGCATGCCCAGGTTCGGCGCCAGCCCGCACAGGAAAGAACTGATGGTGAAGATGGCCACGCAGCTCATGTAAAAACGCTTGCGTCCAATGATGGAAGAAATCCAGCCGCTCAGCGGCAGGACGATGGCGTTTGAAACCAGGTAGGAAGTCAGTACCCATGTGCTTTCGTCGGTGCCCGCGGAAAGGTTGCCGGCGATGTGCGGAAGCGCGACGTTGGCGATGCTGGTATCCAGCACCTCCATGAACGTGGCCAGCGTGACCGCCAGCGCGATGACCCACGGGTTGACGGCCGGGCGCGGCAGGGCCGAGCCGTCCGCGGTCAGAGCGGCCGAACTCATCTGACCCTACTCATCTGACCCAGACCTTGGGCTCGACCGACATTCCCGGCCGCAGAATATGTTCCTTGGTCTCACCCGGATCAAACGTAATCTTCACCGGAATGCGCTGTACCACCTTCACGTAATTGCCGGTGGCATTTTCCGGGGGAAGCAGGCTGAACAGCGCCCCACTGGCTCCCGCGATGCTTTGCACGTGCCCGTTGTACTTCTTTCCGTAAGCGTCCACTGAAATCGTCGCCCGTTGTCCGGGCCGCATGTAGCGCAGCTGGTCTTCCTTGAAGTTGGCGGTCACCCAGATGTCGTCAAGGTTGATGATCTTCATCAGCTCCTGGCCGATCTGAACATTCTGGCCGACTTCGACTGACCGGTTGCTGACGATTCCGCTCACCGGAGCCACCAGCCGCGTGTACTGCAGATTCAGGTTGGCCTGGTCCAACTCGGCCTTCTTTTGCTGGGCCTGGGCCACAGCGGCCTGGGCGCGCGCGCGAGTGGCGGACATCTGTTGCGGCGCGGTCCCTGCGGATCGCAGATTGGCTTCGGCCTGCTCGCGCTTGGCCTGGGCCTGAGAAACCATCTGCTCGGCGGCCACGGCCGACGCCCGGGCGGCAGCAACTCCCGCGGCGCTGGAGCGGGCCGCGGCGACCGCCTGGTCATACTGCTGATGGGAAATTTCCTGCTTGTCCACCAGCTGTTTGTAGCGGCCGACATCGTTCTGCGCCTTGATGTCATTAGCGATGGCCTGCTCCAACTGTGCCCGCGCCGCCTCCAGTTGCTGGCGCGCCACCGAAACCCCAGCCCGCGCGCCCTCTACATCCGCCTGAGACGCCGACAATTGGCTGTCGGTATTCACCGACGTGATCGGAACATTTGCCTGCAGCGATTCCGCCGTCGCCTCGGCATCGCGGTAAGCCGCACTGGCCTTCGCCACCGCCACCTGGTAGTCCCTGGGATCGATCTCGACCAGCGGCGTGCCCGCCTCCACAAACTGGTTGTCGTTCACCAGAAGCTTGATGACGTGTCCGGTAACCCGGGTGCTGATCGCATTGAGATGGCCGTCGATCTGTGCGTCATCGGTGGACTCGTAGCTGCCCAGGTAGCGCCACAGAAAAAATCCGGCCACCAGCAGCACAATTCCGCCTACGATCAGGGCCAGGCGAAAGCGGGGATTGCGCGAAGCTTGCTTCCAGCGAAGGTCCCTCTCCGAAGCCGGCAAGGGAGGATGCTCCCGGGTTTCAACTGCAGGCGTGTCATGCACGGTTGTCGTTGTAGTGTGTTCCATATCACTTGCCACTCAGATATTGCCTTACGCCCTGCTCTGCGTATCCCATGGCCCGCACCAGTTCAAGTTTGGCCAGGTTGTGAGCGTACAGGCTTGAAATATAACTTTCATGGGCCGAGGCGACGGTCTGCTGTGCCTCGACCACCTCCAGGTTGTCAGTGACCCCGGCGGAAAATCGGTCGCGGGCCTGAATCAGCGTCTGCTCTGCCAGATCCACCGAGCTGCGCGCGACTTCAACCTGTTCGTCCGCCGCCGCAATGTCCAGCAAGGCAGTACGCACCTCATATTCAATCTGGCCCCGCAAATTGTCCAATTGGGCGCGGGCCTGGCGCAGGGTCGCGTCAGCCTGCAGCACGTCGGCGTGAGCCTTGCCTCCCTGAAAAATAGGGATGTTCAGCCGCCCGCTCACGCTGTACGTCCCGTGCGAATTCCCAAAGTTGATTCCCAGGTCGCCATAGTCGGCCAGCAAATCCAATGTGGGATAGTGCTCCGCCGTGGCCCCTTTGCGATAGTGTTCCGCGGCCCGCACCTGTTGCACCGCCGCCAGATAATCCGAGCGGGAAGCATAGGCGCGCTGCAGGCTGGCCTCAATACCGGCCGTGGCCAGGCGGTCGTACGGTGCCTTGGATATGAGGGCGATTTCCTGTCCCGTCGGCAGCCCGATGGCGCGCACCAGGGCCAGTTTCCGTTTTGCATAGTCGTTGCGCGCCACGATCAGCTGTTGCTGCCGGTTCTGGAATTCCACCCGGGCGCGAAGCGTATCAATGGCGGGGCTGAGCCCCGCGTTCTGCTGGTCGGTGGCCTTGCCGTACAACGCCTGCGCGCTTTCCAATTGCGCTTCCGCGGTTTCCACCCGCGCCGCGCCCGAGAGCGCCTGCAGATAGGCGTTACCGGTCGCCAGCACCACCAGCTCGCGGGCGTCCTTGTAGCTGTATTGCGCGGCCCTCTCGTTTTCCACTGCTCCGCGCTCGCGGTTGAGAGCTTTAAGGTTCAGGATCGACTGGGTAAGGTACACCCGCGCGTCAGTAAATCCGTAGGGCCCAATCACCGTGGGAAATCCGGGGAAGCGCAGCCCGCGGGCAGCCAGATTGTCCTGCACCACATTTACGCTGACCGCGCCGCTGACGTTGGGGAGAAGCTCGCTCAGTTCCTTCCATTTCTCCCCGCGGGCGGCGATGGAGCTGTAGCTCTGCAGCAGCACCCCGAGGTTATTTTTCAGGCCAAGGTCAATCGCATCCTGGAAAGTAAGCGACATGACTTCCGGCTTGACCGTCCCCTGGGCGACGCTGCCCCCGAACGGGTTCTGGTTTGAGGGAGCCGTGATCTTTATAGACGCTGCGGGAGCGGACTCCGAGTTCGTACCGGAGTAACCGTTGCTGCTTTGTGCTGGCGCTTTTCCCGGGCACAACGCGAACAAACAGAGAATGACAGCGGTCGAAACGGCAATTCCATTTACTGATAAACAGCGAGGTTTATGGTCTTCCATATCCTGAGAAACAGAACATAGCCAGGGCAGTAGATTAACTTGATTCCCGGTGCCGCATTATAGATGCAAACGATTGCTGGCAGGGACTGGGCAGCCTTTCATTTTTGAGGATTGCGGGGCAGCTGGCGGGCTGATTACAATTTTTTTCACTTACCCCCGGGCAGCCCATTGCATCTAAAGTGCATATCGCCCCGGAGGGTCACTTGAGAAAGCTCAGTTTACTCGCGGTCCTGCTTGTCCCGTTCCTCATCATCGGCTCGGTTCATGCGCAGCAGTTCGATGTCGCAATTGGCGTGGGCACGCTCACCGCGCCTTCGGCATCGAGCGCCTCGGGAGACCACAACCCGGTGTCACTGACCGGCGGAGCCTACCCGGTCTTCAGCGCGGACCTGCTTTTGAAAGGGCCTCTGGGAGTCAGCGGCGAGTTGGCCTGGAGGGGCAGTCGGAACCTTTATGCAGGCTTCCAACCCTACCGCCCGCTTTTCTATGATTTTAACGGGATCTACGCTCCCAAGCTGGGCCCGCACGCGGCCGCTGAAGTGATGGCCGGCATCGGCTGGGAGAGCCTTCGTTTCTACACGGGAACCATTAATTGCGGCGCCATCACTTGTACCGACTTCGTCAGCAGCAATCACTTCATGGGTCACATCGGCGGCGGCTTCCGCTACTACTTTCACGGCCATTTCTTTGTTCGCCCGGAAGCTCACCTCTACATGATTCACAACAATTTTGAATTCAGTTCGCCCTACGCGACCCGCTTTGGAGTATCGCTGGGCTATACCTTTGCGCCGGGATTCTAAAGCCTGGCGCCTCACTCTGGTGTAGTGCATCAAGACCGACGACATTTATGAATCGCCGCCTACACCTCTGTGATCCTCTGTGTCCTCTGTGGTTGAAGCCTTTGACCTGCTTGCCGAACGCCACAGATCATGCGGATCGAGGCGCAACATCTGGCGCTCACTATTTCCCGACGCACTACTCTACTGCGCTGGCTTGAGGGTCATGAGGCGGTCCTCCTTGGGATCGACTTCGACGACCAGGTCCTTGTACTCGACCTCGGACGCGCCGGTGTGAATCTGCAGGCCGATCGGCCCCTTGCGCAAGCGCGTGGGATCCTCGTCGGTGTAGCGCGTGACCTCCACGCCGTTGACCGCCATCCGGATGGTGCCGGTTTTAAGGTGCGCCAGGATTTCGGCTTCATGCCAGACATGTGGATCAAAATCGGGATGGGGTAGTTTTTCGCGCGGCGGACCCTTCTTGCCCGGGTGATAGTCCCACATCCCGCCACTCGACGGAATGACGAGGATGCAGTTCCCATACCCCCAATCGGCCATGCGCGTTCCCCAGAAGCAAACTCCCAGGTGGTTCTTCTCGCTGACCAGCCGTGACTTCAGAGTCAGCCGGAAGTCGGCGTAATCGCCGGCGGTAAGAATAAGCTGGCCGCCGTGATCCGTAACGCCGTGGATGGCGCCGTCCTTTACAGACCAGATCGCGGGATTGCCGCTCCAGCCCTGGAGCGTCGCCCCATCGAAAAGCGTGGTGCGCGCTGGGACCGCGTTGACGGGAGCGGCTGAGGACTTGTGGGAGTGCGAGCAACCCCCCCAGAAGCAGACTTCCCACCAGCATGGCGATGATGTATTTATTCATCGACTGTCATCCCGACCGGAGCGGAGCGAGCGCAGTGGAGAGCCTGCCCTGAGCGAACTCCGAATGCACACGAGGGGGAGTCGAATGGGGACCTGCTGTTTCGGCCCACTCGACCGCGTCGCTTACATCTCGATAATTCACATATTTTCGAGACAACACTAGGAAGAACGCGGCAGGAACCGCCGGATGCCGAAGTCATACACCGCCGCGCCGATCACTCCACCCACCAGCGGCGCCACAACCGGCACCCACCACGCCTGGCTCCCGTCGGTAATGCCGTTATTGCGAAACCCGGCAAGCACCGTGAACAACCGGGGACCAAAATCACGCGCCGGATTGATCGCATATCCGTGCATTGCCCCAAAGCTCATCCCGATGGCCACCACCACCAGCCCAATCATCAGCGGCGCCAGGTTCGCTCCCGGAGGCATGTTGAATTCATCAATAATCGCAAAGACCAGAAGCAGCAGCAACGCCGTGCCGATGACCTGGTCCAGAAACCCAGCTTGCGGCAAGTTGGGAAATGCAGGGAAGGTAGTGAAGATGCCCGCCGTTTTTTCCAGCTGCGGGTCCACCCGGTGGAACGCAGGTAAATAGTTTCGATACACCAGCGCAGCGGCCGCGAATGCTCCGGCAGTTTGCGCCATCGAGTACGGCAGAACTTTCCGCCAGGGAAATCCTCTGAAAACCGCGAACGCCAGAGTGACGGCGGGATTCAGGTGCGCCCCCGAGATTTTTCCGGCGACGTAAATCCCCATGGTCACGCCCAGCCCCCAGCCCAAAGTGATGTTGGTGTAACCGCCGTGAATCACCTCGCCCGGCGTCTGGGTGGGAAACAGCACCACCATCGCGACCACACCCGTCCCAAACATGATCAGTACAAAGGTTCCGAGAAACTCGGCAACCAATTCCGCCAGCAGTGAGAACTTGGGATTCATCAGGACGCTCCAGTAGTCTGGCCGCGACGTAGTCTAACAACGATCGGTGCGCGCCGAATATATCTTCCTGAGCGCCGGGGTCTTGAGCACCGGGGTGCCCCACCCTCGTCGCGTACTTTGCGACAGGGTGGGTGATTATCTAACGAGTGCTTCCAGAGTGCACCGTCAGAATCACGCGCCGGTAAGAAGTCAGCCGCGGTGATCCATCGTCTGTGACCGCCAGGATGATGTGCGCTGTCCCATTCCCCAGGCATTGCCCCCGAGGCAGCCATTGCGGACGGCAAACCCCGGTCGCCGTCACCGTGGCTTTTGCCGTGTCGGCGCCGCTGATGGTGACGGAGGCCAGGTTTGCATCTGTACTTCCTGCTTCGCCGTAATGAAACCAGTGGTAATGCAGGCCCTGGCCGTCCGGATCGCGGCTCTGGCTTGCATCCAGCAGAAGCTGCTTGCCGACTTCAGCATCGATCAGAAGGGGAGCCGTTCCGGCCTGGCCATTCACCTCCACCAGCGGATTATGATTGGCATGACTGTAATCCTTAACGGTCCAGTCCATTCGCGCTGCGAAGTCGTTTTGATAAGCTTCGCGCCAACGCCAGATGGTTGCCTGGTCGGAGGTGTACTCTCTGCCATCCACGCCCGCCACCGTGTCCTGCGACGTGACCCGCGAAAACGTGTTGCCGCCCTGCGTCCAGATGGCATGCGTCTCGCCGTATGGTTGCCGGTAAATGTAGCGGCCTCCCCACCCGCCCCAGTCGGGGCGGCGATAAGCGTTCAGACCGTTGTCGATCAGCCCCAGAAAAGAAGGCGTGTCGCCTTCCATGATGAAAGCAAACCTGGGATACAGTTTTCCCATCGGCCCCTTGCTGCGGATGTTCGCGTCCAGCCACTCGTTGGTGACGATGGTAGAGTCTGCGCCCGCGCCATTGCGGTAGTAAACGTCGCCGCTGATGCCCGTCCAGGTCGCGTAGTAGTAGTCGTCTCCCTTCTGGGTTGAAGGCTGAACGATGTAGAACAGGTTAGGAAATTCCCGCCGGATCCATGGGCCGGTATCGTCCTGATCAGTGATGGAATAGACCCGCATCTTTCCGACGAATCTGTCCGCCTCGCCGGCCGTTCGGGTGGCGCGTACATGCAAAAGCGCCTGCGCCAGGGTGTTGGCCCCGCCCCAGATGCAAATCCACAACGGCCGAGCGTCGTCGCGGTCAACCGCCCGTATGATCGCCTCCGCGCCCGCCGACATCTTGTCGGCGCCGATGGCGGCCAATCCGTATCCTGGCTGCCCGGTGAATACTCGGCCGTCAAGCTCCTCTGCGGTCGGCCACCCCTTGGCGTGCAGCAGAAGATTGGACCGCACCTTCCCATAAGCTTCGATCAGGGCATGCATGGTTTCAGGATGCACCGCACTCTTCTGCCAGGTAGAGGTTGTGGCAACGATTCCTTCAATCTCAAATTCATTCGAGTACAGGAGCAGGCGAACGAACGACATCTGATCATCCGGCTCGTTGCCGATGTCGCTCATGATGACCACGCGCGGGCGCCCATTGAAATCGTCAACATGGGTTGGGGGAAGCGGCTCCGCCGCGAATGAAAAGCAGGTCAGGACCAAGCCCTGCAGGAACAGGACGATCAGACCAGTCCACCGCAGGACCCCATTGCCCGCCGCACTTTCGGACTCATTTGCTCGACGGTGCGTGGCTGAATCCATAGAATCTTCTCCGAAAGCCGATTCAGCTAAGCACCCGGGTCGGGTGAGCTCTTCCGCTCTTTCCTCACGCGATCCAGAGCAAGCAGAGTACTTACCCAGAGAGCCGCTGCAAGATATCCCGCAATCACATCGCTGGGATAGTGCACCCCCAGGTAAATCCGCGAAAGACCAATGGCTGCCACCAGAAGAGCAGCCAGCGTCCAGACTAGAATGCGCCCCAGCCGGGACTGCATGCGTCCCGCCAGTAAGCCCGCGAGCACGCCATAGAAGCAGAATGAAAACAAGGAGTGCCCACTGGGAAAACTGTAGGTATAGGGCACCGGCACGAAAAACGGGACAGGGCGAGGCCGATGGAAGGCATATTTCAGGCTCAAGTCCAGCACGACCGCGCCCAGTATGGTAACGGCCATCCACACCGCCTCCCGCCTCCAGCGGAAGACGAGGAACGCAATCACCGAGAGGATGGAGGCCGCGGTCAGTCCGTCCCCGCCCAGAAACGAAATGAAAATCATTGCCTTGGTGAGAGAGGGAGAGGCGTAGGCATGAACCTGGTTCCGTATCGCGAGATCAAGGCCGGCCGTTCGGTCGTGCGCGACACCATCCGCGATCCACGCGAACAGAAAGAGCGAAAGCACCGCAACCATCAGGCTGGTGAACGCTGCCGCTTCAAAGATGATGTTTCGCTGGGAAACAACCGCCGGTTCGGTCGGCCGGGATTGATCCGCCTTCACTTACCCCTCCGCCCCGCATTCCCGGTGCGCGCCGGCGCGTACTGGGCGATAAGCTTACAGAGTTTTTCCAGCAGTGCCGCATTTCCCCGCCGCGGATACGTCCTCAGGCGCTCACGGTAACCCGGCAGGTTATAGAGAAACGACTCCACCCGTTCCTTGTTCAGCTCGTCCCAATAGGTTCCGTATCCCATCTTGTCGAGCCAGTATGCGTTAAAGATCTGTTCAAACTGATGTTCGATTGGTATTGCCAGGTACGGCTTCCCCAGGTGAAGCGCCTCGGTCAGAAGAGAAAACCCGGCATTGGCGATAACTGCCTTTGCACTGACTAAGTCCTCCAAAAACTTGTCCATGGCCGGCTTTCTGTAGATCACGTTGCCGCTCTGTCCTTCACGCCCGAAACCATAGGCGACGAATGAACAGCGCACCGAACCCAACAGTTTGGCGAGCGCCGGCGCCGGAGAAGTTACATAAACCAGCACATGCTCGCCGGTCGTGGGGGCGGCCTTGAGTACCTGCTCGCGCAGGATCGGAGGAAACAGAAACGTGCGCGGACGCTTGACTCGCGCCTCAAAGAACGAAGTCACCAGATACGCATCCGCCCGCGGAGTCATGATCCGCGTCACCAGCTTCGCCACGGCAGCGTCGCGCCGGTGCTTCCTGGGATAGGTCACGTCGGTGTTGGTAAGGCAGTGCTGGTTGTCGATCGAGATGACAGGCAAGCGCAGGTGGTGGCCCACGTGGCAGGTAAGTGGTTCAAAATCGGTGATGACTACCTGGATTTTCCATTCTTCAACCTGTTCGGACAGCAGCGCAATGCTCTTCGCACGCTGCCGCACCGAAAGCAGGTTCCGGGTCAGCGTGCGTCCGTACCTGACCTGGTTGTTCACGTAGGTCAGCCGCAAACCGTAGATTTCGGTCACTTCAAATTTTTCCCGCAGATTGCGCAGCCCGCGATCAAAAGACGCGACGTGGACGGTATGTCCCCTGCCGATCAGGTGCGAAATCACTTCCTGCGCCCTGGTCGAATGTCCTGACCCCTCGCCATTTACTCCATAGAGAATGTTGGCCATGAGATGCCGCAGTATATCGCGCGCACCGTGTGCGTCAGACACTCTTGTCCGACGTCGTTGAAGTTGATTTTTGTATGGGCCGTCAGAAACTGCAGCAGGAATCAAAACAAAATCAGAAGCGGCGGACAGACCCGAGCGAAGTCGAAGGGAGTGTCAGCCACACAACCATTGGATTTCAAAACATTTAAGAGCAAAACCTGGGGTGGGAGACGGGGATTGAACCCGCAACGTCCGGAGCCACAGTCCGGTGCTCTACCAATTGAGCTACTCCCACCGTTTCTCCTCGATTATAGCAACTGGGGTGAGAGCTGTCAGAGGCGCGGGGAGGGTTGTGCAGACGAGCGAAATAAGCCTAGTGCCGGCCGACGCCGACATACTGGAATCCCATGGCGCGCAGGCGCACTGAGTCCAGAAGGTTTTTGGTGTCCACAATCACGGGGCGCTTCAGCAGGTGCTTGATGCGATCGAAATCAAGGCTGCGGAACTCGGGCCAGCCGGTGCCGACTACCAGCGCGTCCATGCCCTCGGCTGCTGCGTAAGGCGTTTCGCAGTAGTGGACCGTGCCGTTCAGTTCGATGCGTGCGTCCGGAATGGCCACCGGGTCGTAAGCCCGGACCCGCGCGCCCCTCGCAACCAGATTCTGCGCCAGGCGCAGCGAGGATGATCCGGCTACCGAGTTGGTATTGGGTTTGAAAGCCAGGCCGAGAATCCCCACGTCTTTGTTCTGCACCGATTGCACAATGGTTGAAATCTTGTCCACAATGCGGTCGGCCAGGCTGAGATTCACCTCTCGCGCCGCGCTCAAAATCTTGAGCGAGACTCCCTTGGCGCGAGCCAGTTCGGCCAGCGACTCCATGTCCGACTCGGCGAAGATTCCGCCCATGCCCGCCCCGGGTTGCAGGCAGCGCGGAGCGATTTTCTTGTCCAGCCCCAGCGCCATGGCCAGGCTGACCGCATCGGCGTTCACCTTCTCGCACAAGCTCGAGAGCTCATTGATGAAGGAAATCTTGGTGGCGACGAATGCCGTGGCCGATTCCCGCACCAGCTCCGCGGTTTCGTGATTGGTCACGATCACGGGAACGCCCCGCATCACCAGGGGATGGAGAATCTGCTTCAACGCCAGCACCGCGTCGTTGACGGACGTACCCAGAATGATCCGGTCAGGCCAGTTGAAATCTTCGACCGCGCAGCCCGGAGTAAGAAATACCGGCTGCGACACGATGGTCGCCTTCAATCCGGCGTCCTTCAATCGTTTCTCTACGCTGGTCGCGGTACCCACCGGCACCGGCGTCATGATGGTCAGAATGGGAGGCTTGGGCGCCAGGCGGGCAATCCGCACGGCCAGGTCGGCCAGATGCTGCGGCGTGTCCTCAGCCAGAAAAATCACCTGGGCCTTTCTGGCGAAGGATTCCATGTCGGTGGAATACGCCAGGCGCCCGGAACGCACATTACGCTTGATGACTTCGGTCAGGTTCTTTTCGAAAAAGGGCACATTGCCCTGGGCCATCTCGACCATGCGGGTACTATCGGGGTGGCAGCAGGTTACCGGAGTTCCAAAGTCGGCCAGACAGGCTGAAACCACCGTCCCGAGATAGCCGGACCCGTAAACTCCTGTCTGCATAAGCCTCCTGGCTGTGGTGTCCTGAAACCCGCGCGGGCAGCGGCTTTACGCAGCAACCCCACATCCTATGTACGCCCTGAATGCGACCTTGGCAATAGACGGGAAGGCCATGTACTTCGGAGGTTGAAAGGGGGCGCCGGACGCCGGACTTCGGCCCTCAAAGGTCTGAAATTCAAAGCCACGGATTTCACGGGTTCACACGGATAAGGCAAAAAAGATGAGCCAGACAATGAAGAGACGAAATTGTCGATGTTGATCCGTGCAAATCCGCGAAATCGGTGGGTCGATTTTCCCGAAGTCCGAAGTCCGACGCGCGAGGTCCGCGGTCCGCCCGCCCTACGACACCAGTTGCCCGCCCAGTGGGACTCCGGCCAGATCGACCCAGCAGTTCTGCTCGTCTTCGCGCACGAAGGTCAGTTCGCTTACCTGGATGTCGCGGCTGCACTCGAAGTGGCTCCAGCGCTCAAAAGCAATGCGATAAGCCTGCTGCGCCTGGGCTTCGGCACTCATCTTTATGATGGTCAGGTGAGGCATGTAAGGCCACTCTTCCTGGGCGGCCAGGGCCTTGGTGTTGAGCTGTTCGTGCAGTTCACGCATGCGGTAGGAGCCGTTGCCCACGCGGATAAAAACCGTGGGCGTGCGCGGGATGAAAGTCTCGACCTCGCCCAGCGTCACCGTAAAGGGCGCCACCCGGCTGCAGGTTTCTTCCAGCATTTCCAGCGCCGAGCGCTCCGTCCCTTGCAGCAGGCGAGGCGGAAGCACGGTCAGATGAGCTGCCAGATGAGGGAGTTCGGGGTGCAGCTGGCGGCGCAGGCGTTCGACAAATTCCCCGACGGGATTTCTTACGTAGGCCACCAGGGCATAACGCGGAGTCAGCATGGTCCAGTGCGAATTATACGCCGTGAACGTAAACGGAGCACTGGATTGGGCCTTCAGGATGGCTGTGAGAGTTTGGCCGTGCCTGCAACTCACGCCAGGCGGCCATGGCGTTTCCACAGGTCGAGCATGTCACTGCGGCAGACCCAATTGCTTCAGCAGATCGATATAGAGGGGATCGTTATGCCACTGGTCCAGGGCCTTGACGATTTTGACGGGCTCCACTCCTGAGGATTTTTCGGCACGCGCTTTATCCAGCCAGGCAAAGGCTTGCTCTTTGTCGCCGATGGAGGCGTACAGGTAGCCGATTTCGGCGGGGTCCTGGTAACGGCGTTTGCCCAGTTCCTTCCGCATTTCGATTTCGCGGGCGACGGCGGCCTTGATACCCGACTTGGCATAAACTTTCGCTGAGTCCGCCGCGATGGCGATTTCCTCGGGATCATTACTGATCGCCGCGCTTTTCTTCCACCTTCCATGGCCAGATCATATTTGCCCGTGTCCCGGTAGATTTGGCGCAGCTCGGCATGGGCATAGTTGAAGTTCGGATCCATGTCCAGCGCTTTCTTCAACTGTTCCACGGCGGCGTCTGACTGCCCTGCATTGTGCAGGACCTGGCCGAGGTTGCATTGGTATTGCAGGTTCAGGGGATCGAGTTCGATGGCGCGGCGCAGGTGGGTAATCGCTTCCGGGTGACGTGCCTCCCATGACAGAAAAAGCCCGTACCAGTGATGGGCATTGGAGAGATTCGGGTTGAGTTCGAG
>Ga0207706_10000043_pt1 | contig 124186 bp, 92 predicted proteins | sample KBSC53metaG_FD_184318 | JGI IMG/M metagenome (GOLD analysis project Ga0207706, IMG submission 184318) | Corn rhizosphere microbial communities from Kellogg Biological Station, Michigan, USA - KBS C5-3 metaG (SPAdes) (version 2) | ecosystem: Host-associated > Plants > Roots > Rhizosphere > Soil...
GCTTGATGTGGCATTTGGCACGCTGATCGTATAAGTATTCGTCCCGCTTGAAAACGGAAAGCTTATCCCGGCGAGAACCAGGTTGGACAACGTTGCATCTGACTGCGCAAAAACACTTGAGGGTATTAATAGTGATGTAAAGATCAATAGCATCCAAAAAACCTTTGACCACAAGCGTTCAACCCCACCGTTATCAACTATTGCTGCTCGGTTTGTCTCCCTTGCGACTTTGCTTTTAAGTAATGTATTGTAAGATCCCAGTATAAGTTTGCCCATTTACTTCAACTAAAATGTCATCCGGAAAGCCACTGCCATCCGAAACATTGTTATTCTGCTATCACCGGTAAAAAACTGCCCGTGAATAATTACCCCTCAATGGTCTGCATAGGAAGAAAAGATGGTTTAAAGATAATTATAATCTTTAAAAGAAAGGTTACTGAAACAGAAGGAGATAGAAAATATAGTTAAAGCTAAATTCTATTGTCGCCTAAAGATAAAAAATGACACAATAAGCAAAGCAAAAAATAAGATCGTAATAAAAACTTCAATGAATTGCTCATTCGTTGCATCCCCTCCAAAAACGGCTTTGAATGCTTCTTTCAATTTTTGGACGATAAGTTTTGGATGCAGATCTTTCACACCCCCTTATACGAAATGGTTACAAAAAAGTTACACGTTTTTAAATACAAGTATTTGAAAATGAGATAATTAACAGGAACACAGTTAAAAACAGCGATAATATAAACCTGTTTTTTTCAGGAATAACGGTCCTTTAATAGCTGCATCATAAATACATTTACATCCCATTGGTTAGCAATGGGTGTATCTGTTCCCGGCAAATGTACCATATATGGGTGCGGCCCAAACTCAGGCGTTATCGTCACTTGATTATCGCCTGCATGATCGTTAATTCTGTAAACAACCTTATCCCACCATTGCAAATGATAGTTCAGCGCATCCTGCCATTCCGGGGAACGTGGATCGGGAATTTGAGGGCCTTCCGGATAACCTGCGCGGGTATGCAAATGTCCTGCTCTTTCTAAAGCCAACTCAACCGCTTCGGGCTGATTTTCAAGAAAAGATTCAGCCACATTTACCCAATGTGATATATCCAGTGTTAACTTCAAATCAGGCAGCTTTTGCAGGTATTCTTTTGTGATATGGGCGGCAAAGCTAAATTTTCCTCTGTGCGTTTCATGATATACTGGAATACCCGTTCTATCGGCATAGGCCGTCGCCACATCGATAAGTCTTTTATTTTGTTCAAATGAGAAAAAGTCCTTACCTGTTTGTGAGTTGACTTTTATCCAATTAAATGGTTCTATTTTCCTGAACCATGCGGCAAAATTATCAGCGTGAAGATTAATATCGAGGTCGCTCGTGTCATGATGCTGTGCGATAAGCAGCAACCCTATCTGTTCGGCTTTTCTGCATACCATTTCGATCTCACTTGCAGGTGTGCTAGCAGCAATCCCATATTCGACGCCATCATAACCCGTATCTTTCACTTTAGAGAGAAACTCATCCCATGATAAGCCGGCGCTCCCCCAGCGCGGACAAAAGAATTTTATGTTCATCGGTGTCTATAGATTGATGAAGTGCAAGTTTACTATAAATAATAAAACATGTTAAACCGCATTCATATTAAATGGCAGTTTCCGGATGCGCTTTCCCGTCAGGTCAAAAATTGCGTCGGTCAAGGCCGGAGTAAATGGCGGTAAGCCTGGCTCACCAACGCCACCCGCATCTGCATCGTTATCCATTACATATACATCTACCACCGGTACATCGCTCATTCGCGGCATCTGGTAGTCGTAAAAATTTTTCTGCTCAGTCAAGCCATTTTTAAAGGTAATCTCGTGAGCAGTAGCTGCGCCCAAGGCCATCACTACGGAACCTTCTACCTGTGCTTTAATAATATCCGGGTTAACATACCACCCACAATCCATCACTGCCCATACATGATCGATTTTGATTCCCCCATTGCTTTTTCGCGAAACTTTTACTACCTGGCCCACGGTACTGCTAAAACACTCAGTAATAGCCACACCAAAGCCTTCATTTTTACCGCGTTTTTTCCATCCGGACACTTCTTCCATCTTATCGATCAGGCGCTGGCAACGTTCATCCTTTAAATATTCGCGACGAAAATCAAGCTGATCCTTGCCTGCCAATGCGGCCATCTCGTTCATAAAACTTTCATATGCAAACCCATTGGTTGAAGCGTAAACCGAACGCCACCACATATTAGGCAACGGCATTTCATAAGGTACGTCAGCAAAACTGATGTTCTTGATGCTATCAAAATAAGGTTTTAGAAAGCCTTCAGAGGTACTGCCGTTTGCTTTATCCCGTTTATCGGTTTGCCAGTGGTCAATATTTTGACCAGCCATTTTAAACTTTAAAGCAGTGATATGACCGTTTTCAATGGCACCTTGCCCACGGTACGAAATTCCCGCACGATATGGTCCCTGGGTCATATCATCCTCGCGTGTCCAAACCACCTGCACAGGGCCGCCTATCTCCTTCGAGATCACAACCGCTTCATGCGGATAATCCATAAACGCCTTTCTGCCAAAACCTCCACCGAGGAAAGTCATATTGACAATCACTTTATCCTGTGGAATTTTGAATCGGTTACTAATATCCGCCTGAATCCAGTCGGGCGCCTGTATCGGTCCCCATATTTCCACTTTATCTCCCTGGTAATGAGCTACGCAATTCAATGGTTCCATTGCGGCATGTGTTTGATAGGGTGTTTGATAAATCACATCCAACACATTTGAGCTTTGTTTCAAAGCTGCATCCGGATCGCCTTGTTTTTTAAAGGATAACCCTTCGCTTGCTTTTAGCAATTCCTGGTGCTTTTTAAAAATATCGGGAGTATTCACATGCTCAAAGCCGCTGTCATCCCATTGCACGCGCAACGCTTTTTTCCCTTCCATTGCAGCCCATGTAGAATTTGCCACTACAGCAACGCCTTCGCGAGTGGTATTAAAAACAGCCATCTGCACTTTAAAAACATGCTTCACACCGGGAATCTTTTTTGCTGCAGTATCATCAAAGCTCTTGATTTTACCCCGCTGCCTGGGACTTCTTTCAACCGCAGCATATAGCATTCCGGGCAGCTTCTTATCTAAACCGAATATTGCCTGGCCATTGGTTTTCAATGGTGTATCCTGGCGGTTCAATGGTTTACGAATCAATTTATATTCCGAAACTTTTTTAAGCTGAACATTTTTAGGTGCGTCTAACTTTGATGCATCGGCGACCAATTCACCATAATGAAATTTTTTGTTGGATGGTTTATGGACTACACTACCAGATTGCGCATAACACTCCGATGCTGGAGCATTCCATTTAGCGGCGGCGGCGGCGATCAGCATTTCTCGCGCCGATGCGCTAAGCTGTAATAGCTTTTTATAAGAACCTCTGATCGTTGAACTTCCGCCAGTGATCTGGCTTCCGTATTTTTTATTGTCGCCCTGGCCGAAAATGATATCGATGTCTTTCATATCCACCTCCAGTTCCTCGGCAATGATCTGAGGTACCGACTGGTATGACCCCTGCCCCATTTCGGCGCGATGGTCCGTGAGGGTCACTTTGCCATCAGTATCAATCTTGATCCAGGCATTCATCTGGACACCCGACTTCTCAGCATCCATACCGTGTATAAGTTGTTCCTCTTTTGCATCTGCAGAAGAATAAAAACCTAAACAAAGAGCTGTCCCGGCGAGGCCGGAAACCCTGAGGAAATTTCTTCTCGATATTGCGTTAGTTCCCATTTTCGAAGCTATTTGCGGGAAGTTAATCCCGGTTCTCAAGTAATTCCTTTAATATCTTTTATTTCGCCTTTGCGCTTGGCACGTAAGCGCCTTTCGCGATCCACAAACGTGTTTGCGTGACCAATGCCGCCCTTGTCATCGGCGGTAAAGTGCGACCTTCTCCCGGGTGCCATGCCCAACCTACCAAACCATCATTGGTTATATGATCAAGCACCTGCGCTTTGGTGCGGCCACCGTTTTGCTTTGGGTCGAGCAGTTGTATCGCTAACTCACGCGGAGTACGTCCCTGAAATACCATACGCATTTTAGCGGGTGGTAATCCCCATTTAGGGTTTCCTGGCGGCAAATGTACCCCCGGATCATTTTCAGCCTGATGGCAATTGCTGCAGCGCATGGAATAAACGCCATGCCCGTCCACCCCCCTTTTTACATTCATAGTATGTATATGATTGTCGTCGCCCTGCAAGGGTTGGTCACCTGCAGGGTGGCAATTCATACACCTGGGACTCATCAATACTTTATAAACCGACATAAAGGCCTTAACAGAACCTATGCTGTCTTTCACTATCGTTGGATTAATCTTTTTCCTGGCCGGTTCCGTTTTGAAAGATAACGCTATGATACTTGCGATCATCAACATTATGCTCAAAAAGATCAGTTTTTTCATGATTTGGCGCCCTCCTTTGCCAATTCTGCCGCTCTATGAATGGCTGCCCTGATACGCTGATACGTACCGCAACGGCAGATATTGCCAGACATTGCATCGTCAATATCCTGATCGGTTGGATTAGGGTTTTCACGCAACAGCACAGCTGCCGACATTAATTGCCCGGATTGGCAATAACCGCATTGTGGCACGTTCATTTCGTTCCACGCTACTTGCAAAGGATGATTATTGTTAGCAGAAAGCCCCTCAATCGTAACAATCTGTTGTCCTGCCGCGCGGCTTAGCCTGGTACAGCAAGAACGTATCGATTCTCCGTTGAGGTGTACGGTGCAGGCACCGCACTGGGCTGCTCCACAACCATATTTTGTACCCGTAAGGCCAAGAATATCCCTAATGGCCCATAACAGGGGCATATTGGGGTCTGCGTCTATATCGTGCCGCTGCCCATTGACTGTGACGGTAATCATAAGCTTTTTGAATTGGTTTGAACTACAACTATGCTGATATAAAGTTGAGAAAAATAACCCATTACCGGTTAATAATATTCAAACAAAAAAATAAGTTTATCAAACAATTTACATAAAATCCGCCTGTGTTATAAGAAAGGGAGAATCACATTTATGGCAATTGTTCTTTAAGGGGCCTACCCTCAAGCGCCAGGCCAATATTGGTCAGCAGTTCAGGCTCGACATGGTGTCCATCAACAACCCGCCATACACCCGACCGGTTTGCGATAAAAAATCGGTTTCCCATCGCATTAATAATATGGAAACCATGATCGCCGCCCAGTCTTTCCGGTCTTGCTTCAAAACGCAACAAGGCGCCTGTAGATGGGTCTTTAACAAAAAGTTCCATAATTAATAGTTTTGATTATTGATATAACCGAGATTTGGCCAGCTGGTTTACCAAAAAGTCAGATAACATAACGTCGGTCGCATTTGCTATAATTTCTTTTGCCTTCTAAACATTTATCGTTGGGCGATAAAAATAAGTGCCGGATACGTTGCCATCCACACCCAAAAGAATTTTCCCATCCTAAATCCGAAAGCAATAGCGAGATGTAAAATAATTCCCAAAACCAAAAAACACCAGAAAACTATTTGACCGGCAAAAAGTACCATCGGAAAAGCGCACTCGAAAAGAATGATTAGCCAATTAACCAATTGGGTGAGTACTTTATGCTCGTCAAAAAAGGTGTTTATTTTTTTGAAAGGTATCATCTCCACTGACGCAACGACGTATTTGAACCCATTTCCTCTTCGCCAATCCCGATTCCCCAACATAGAAATCCCGGCTATTAAATAAGAAAGGCAAACCAGTAATGCAATGAACCATAATGACGCGAGAGTTACCCTATCCGTCGGCGACAAACTTCGAAGTAAAAGCGTCCCAATGATTATAAGCGAAAATCTATTTTCGGTTTCTGCGCCGTAAGCCTGGTTACGCAAACTCACCAGAAAGCCAATTATAAATAAGCTTGCATATAAAAATGCAAAAAACGGCGAATTAAATGGTAAAACAAGTAAGCCCAAGCCACAAATCATTCTAAATGCAATCAAAAAGAACCATGGGCGTATGGGAAAAATGATATCGATGAAATTTCTGAAAGACTCCGATTTGGAAGTAAAAGAAGAATTTTTCCGGAGCAGGCTCCAACTCAGTGCCCCCCCTGTTAAATACTCTTTGTAATTATAGAACTTTTCAAAAGAATCAATCAATGTATAAATAACCAGAAAGAGGTTAATTGACCCTAGTATTTGTGCAATTGATAGATTCATTCTCTATAGAAATCAGAAATAAAAACCTCGTTATTTTCCTTATCCTGAATTCTGAACTGCCTTCCCAAGCTGTCATCATTTTTAGGGTAACGTTGCAAAAAGTAGAATAATGCATGGTAAATAAACCTTTCTTTTATTTTTTTACGCCCTAAACCTGATTGATCTTTTCTGGCGTAATGTGCAAGATCGCTCAGCATCGACTTAACACATTCACCTATTGTACGGGCCGGAAACCAGATAGCATGATATGGTCTCCATGGCTGATTTAGAGATACCGATTGCCACAGCATAAGAGATTGATCGGCTAACTTATCACGATAGGACAAATAAAACGTTTCTGATCTCGAAAAAAGCTTCACAGTTGATAACCATCTGAATAAATCGCTGCGATGGGTAAAATCTCCTCTCCTTTTATTAATAAACAGGTAGCAAATATTAGCAGTCAGCCAAAGAATAAAAATCAGGGCGATGATCAGTTCTCGAAACGGCATAAATTGTAAGTTGGTTGATCGTTATGGTCAATTAAAGCTGCTTAGCCTCCTCGGCCTTTGAATGATATATTAACCGGATCGTAAACTATATGTTTTACCAATAATGGCCCTGTCTTTTATTTATTGCTAATTAAGAAGGTTATTTCTGGTCATCAGATTATCCTGATGCAGTTGTTCTTATCAGGACAGTAAGTAATGGAGCGTCTGAAAATCGACTCATTGTTTGCTTATTTTGGAAAACTACTGGATGCCTTCAACCTAAACATCGTAAACAAATGATGTGCCTCATGCAAAAGGAAAAATTCAGCCCACTCAGTAATTGTCAATGTGCCATATTTGGGGTGGATACCTTTTAATAACAGCTGATCGTCAGGCAAATTGGTAATTAATTCCAGTATTTGACGACGGTTACCGTTCAATTTACTAAGTAAATCTTCCAGCGGCCATCCTCTTGCTTCAATAAAATCGCCTTCGTCATCTGCACGGTAAGCGCTGAATATAGGTTTATCGCCCTTTAGCATCTGGTGCACCCGGCCGATAAATACAGGCTGATAACTTACCAGATGAGCAATATTGTCCTTAATGCTCCATTTGCCGGGTTCGGGTTGCTGGGTAAGACGTTGTTCGTCTAAATTTTTAATAATCTCGGCCACGGCGAGGTGTTGTGTTTTAAGACGGCAGACTAATGAAGAATAAAGCATGATGATTAGATGGATTAACCACCCAAAGATTATAAAATTTCCTGGCTTTGTTCAACTGACCAGTACTCTCGTTGCATCACCCTCGCGGTTTGGGTGCTGCCATCGTGACTCCACCCCGGCGGGTTGAACAGATATTGCAACTTAGTTTTGAAGGATGGCGCTTTCTTTATATCCCGGAATAAGGCTTTCCATTCATGGAAAAGAATGTTTACAGGCCCGGTATTTTCCGGTTGTTTAGTCAGACCAAATTTAATAGGCTCGGGGATGTTTTCTTCCTGAAATGTACCGAACAGTCGATCCCAAACGATAAACATCATCCCCATGTTTTTATCCAGGTAAGGAACATTGGATGCATGGTGCACCCGGTGATGCGATGGCGTTACAAATATCCAGCCATACCATTTGGGCAGCTGCACCTGGTATCGGGTATGCACAATATTGCCGTATAATTGGGTTATCAGGTAAGCGTAAAGGATATCGATCGCATTAAAACCCACCAGTGCCAGGGGCAAATAGAAGAACACCCGGTATAGTGGTTCAAAAACGGTCGAGCGGAAGCCGGTGGTCAAATTGAAATGCTCCGACGAATGGTGCGTAACGTGCATCGCCCAAAACAACCTGCAATAATGTCCTACATAATGCAACACCCAGTATAAAAAGTCCTGCGCTATCACCAATATCAACCAATAGGCAATAGCATTCTTAATCTCGAATAGGCGGAAATGCCACGCATAATCCAAAATAAAGAAAGTAGACGTTTTTGCAACAAGGTTTAAAACGAAGGCCAGCAGTGTGAGATAGACATTGGTAAAAGTATCGCGCTTTTCATAGTATTTGCGGTTTTCCCAATAACTAAGACCCATCTCCATAAGCGTAAGCACCACCAGCACAGTCACCAGAACCGCTACCGCTTCGCTTCGTCTATTAAGAGAATACATTGTTCAATGTGGAATAATAGTTCAATCCGGCATAAAGTTCGTCTTCTGTACAGATATTGTCAATACGGCATTGTCCGATGCTTGTCAATAAAGTACAATTGATCTTACCCGATTGATTTTTCTTATCCTTCTGCATAATGCTGTACAACTCTTTGTAGCAAGATTCAGAAATAGTATAACGTGGATATAAACCACTAATTACTTCAACGATCTCCGCCAGGTCAGCATTGCTCATGCCAACTTTCATGTTGGATAGTTTTGCTTCGCAGATCATACCAATAGCAATAGCTTCACCGTGAGTGAGCGGATCTTCGTCATGCATCAGTGAATAGGTTTCGACGGCATGCCCGACGGTATGACCGAAATTGAGACTCTTGCGGATACCTTTTTCGTGTGGATCTTCGATCACTACTTTATTCTTTATCTCAACAGACTTGTGAACCAATTCAGCAGATGGATTGTGCAAGTCGCTAATTTTTAATTGGTTCCAATATCCAGCGTCGAATATCAAACCATGTTTCAACATTTCTGCCAAACCGGAAAGTACTTGTCTTGCCGGAAGTGTTTTTAAAAACGAATGCTCAATAAAAACAGCCTTAGGCTGAGTGAACGTGCCGATAATGTTTTTGATGTTATCCAGGTCAATTCCTGTTTTACCACCTACAGATGCATCAACCTGCGAAAGCAGTGTAGTTGGTACGTGAACAAAGTCGATACCTCTTTTGTAGGTCGATGCGGCAAATCCGCCCAAATCGCTGATTACACCGCCGCCCAGGTTAATTAACAAACTCTGACGATCGGCACTAAAATCGATCAGCATTTTCCAAACGCCAACGCAGAAATCGATATTCTTATTTTCTTCGCCTGCATTGATCTCGATAATATCGAAATTATCCAGTTTATCAATATATTTTCTGATCAGCGGGAGGCAGTGTTTGCCGGTATTTTCGTCAGTTAAAACAAAAAAACGGGAGTAATCGCCCTTATTGATAAAATTAACCAGTTCGCTCAGTGTATTTTCAAAATAAATCGGATAACTGATGCTATTAAGTGTCTTCATAAACTATATAACCTTGATCTTCGTCCCACGAAATTCAACCAGATCGCCCTTTTTTACTTTTAATCTCTTGCGATAATCTATTTCACCATTGTACTTCACTTCGCCCTCAGCAACAACGATTTGCGCTTCTCCGCCGGTTTCAACCAGGTTAGTGGCCTTTAGCAATTGTATCATCGGGATGTAGTCGCCCTCTACTTTAAACGTTATCATGGGGCAGCAAAAATAAACTATTCAAAGGATAATGAGTTATTTGGTTTGCATTTTCTAATTTTGTGCCATGCTCAATAATGAAACTGTTGCTGATCCCGGCAAGGGCCGGCTATCTTTTGAAAATACCGAAATAGCCTTTCGCAATTCTTCAAACACCGATCTGAAACGCGCCTACTGGCTTTTCAGGATGATCAATATTAATTTCTTCGTTAAAATAGGCCCTCCGATAACCAACTTTGCTATGCAGATCGGCTTGCCTGTTAAATCGTTAATCAAAGCTACCATATTTAAACATTTTTGCGGTGGCGAAACCATTGAAGAATGTGATAGCACGATAAAAAAGCTATCCAATGGCGGTGTAGGAACGATCCTCGATTATTCTGTGGAAGGGGAAGAAGAAGAGCACATTTTCAATGCCACCCGAGACGAGATCATCAAAACTATCCAGCGCGCTATTGGGGATAAGGCGGTGCCCATCACTGTATTTAAGGTGACCGGTGTAGGCCGATTCGGCTTGCTGGAAAAATTAGATGCTAAAGATCAGCTATCAGAACAGGAAATTGCCGAGTGGGAAAAAGTACAGGCCCGGGTACTGGCAATTTGCAGCAAAGCTTACGAAAGTAGTGTCCCGGTAATGATCGATGCTGAAGAAACCTGGATCCAGGACACTATAGATATGCTGGCGCTGGATATGATGCGCAAATTCAACAAGGAGAAGATCATTGTTTATAACACTTACCAGATCTACCGTCACGATAAACTAGCCCTATTAAAACATGACCATAGTATAGCGGTTAACGAAGGATTTATCTTAGGGGCGAAACTTGTTCGCGGCGCCTATATGGAAAAAGAGCGTAAACGCGCTGCGGAGATGGGTTACGAATGCCTGATACAACCAGATAAGGCTTCAACCGACCGTGATTATAACGCAGCTTTGCATTTCTGCATGGATAACCTCGACAGTTTAGCCTTTGTGGCCGGAACACATAATGAGAATAGCTGTCGTTTACTTGCTGATTTACTGAATGAAAAGCAAGTGTCGCACAATCACCCGCATATTTATTTCTCTCAATTGTTAGGCATGAGCGACAACCTGAGCTTTAACCTGGCCGATGCGGGTTACAACGTAGCCAAATATGTGCCATATGGTCCCGTAAAAGCTGTTCTGCCTTACCTGTTCCGCCGTGCTCAGGAAAACACAGCAATTGCCGGACAAATGAGTCGCGAGCTTAGCCTGATCATGAAAGAGATAAAGCGAAGGAAGCTTTAGCCTCTCCAAATCTTCCGCCAACTGGCGGACAGATTTAAAATCTGATGATATCAGTATCAACCGGCGTATAACCCAAAAGCCGGCTCATGGTTAGTATTTGCCCTTTGTGATGAAACTCGTGTGTGATTACGTGAGTAAATAGTTGTAGCGGCGAAAGCGTTAAAGTAATACCCTTGCGTTCGATGTGTTTTGTCACAGACACTTGGTAATTATCGCTATATTTTTCAAGGAAGTCATTAACCATCAGATCGACCTCATCAAATATGGTTTTGATTTGGTAAAGCGTTTGCGCATCTTCATTACCATGAAAAGCTCGGGAGCCGTCTAATCCAAAATTATCGAGCCAACTGATATAGGTGTTGATAATGTGGACTAATAAGTCGCGGATTGAGTTATTATTAAAGGTTTGTACTGGTTTAAAAAAATCTTGACCCGTAGTCGCACAATAGGCAAACAATGCGCCTCTTGCTCCTTTAACTAATTCATACTGACTTGATAACAATTCTTTCATCAAAGTAAACCTTCGCGTTTAATAAAGTCCTGGATGGTGTCTGGGGCTGCCATCATAAAGGTTTGGATGCCTAACTCCTTCGCAGGTTCCAGGTTGGCGGCGACATCATCAATAAATAATGTTTCCTCAGGAACTAAGCCATTCTCACTCAAAACTCTTTCAAAAATAGCTCTATCCGGTTTCCTCATGCCTATCAAATGTGAGTAATAAGTCTTCTCAAAAAGATGATCGTTACTTTCAAACCCAAATTCATCTTTCAGGTAATTCATAATATAATCGTAATGTATCGGGTTGATGTTGCTCAGCAAAAAGGTGCGGTATTTTTTGTTCAGTTTTGCTAAAAGCTCATGGGTGCCTTCGTCAACACCTAAAAGCAAGCTGTTCCATGCGGCATCAATATCCTCATCGGTTAGTTTTGGATTGCCAATCTTATTTCGGAGAAAATCCCTGAATTCAGTTTCGGTAACCAGACCGCGGTCAAACCTATCAAAAATGGGTTCCTGTATGCCGTGACTAAAAAATTTGTCCGGATCCTCAATAGCCAGGCTTTTCCAGCCTTCTTTTAGCTTCTGAAAATCAAGAAGAAAAATCACGTTGCCATAGTCGAATATGATGTTTTTGATGTTTTGCATGCGCAAATATGTAGAAACGCATCGAAATAAGATATTTTCGCTTCTTAAAAAAGTTGATACAAACAGGTCTAATGATACTTGTCGTTATATATAATGCTATATCCATTATTTCTCCAACATTCTTACAAAATCTGTGTGTAAATAGCATAAAAAGCCAAATTATGAACACGCTGAAAAAAATCACTCCAATACTGTTTTTCGCTGTTGCAATAGCAGTCCCTTTTAAATCCTGGTCACAAAAAACAACGGGTTTTAAAGTTTTGAACGATTATAAAATCACCAGTCCGGGCGGCTGGGATTATATTTTAGTTGATGGCCCTAATAAACGTGTATATGTATCGCATGGCATGCAGGTGAATGTTATAAGCACAACCGGCGACTCATTAGGATATATTCCTAAAACGAACGGTGTACATGGTATTGCACTAGTGCACTCGCTCAATAAAGGTTTTACCAGCAACGGCAGAGGTAATTCAGTTACGGTATTCGATTTGAAGACGCTTAAGGTAACCAATGAGATTGCTTTACCTGTGAAAAACCCGGATGCTATTTTTTTTGACGATTTTTCAAAGAAGATCATTACCTGTAACGGCGGTAGCCACGATTTATGTTTCATTGATCCTGCAACTGAAAAAGTTGTGGGGACTGTGCAATTGGGTGAAAAATTAGAAACTGCTGTGTCTGATGGTAAAGGCAAAATATTTGTGAACGGTGAAGATAATAGCGACGTGCACGTGGTGGATGCGACAACCCTTAAAAAAATTATAACTTATAGGATTGATGGCGGCAGTTCACCTTCTGGATTGGATATTGACCGTAAAACTAACCGTTTGTTTATTGCTTGCGGCGATAGTAAAACCATGGTTGTAATGGATGCGTCAAATGGGAAAACCATTAGCAAATTTCCTATTGGCAGAAGCGATGGTTTAGTATTTGATCCTGCGTTAAAAATAGCTTACGCTTCCAACGGGGAAGGTACCATAACAGCAGTAAAGGAAATTAACGCCGAAAAATTTGAGCTGATCGAAAACATCACCACCGAGCCAGGCGCCCGCACCATCGGCATTGACCTCGTAACACATCACCTGTATCTGCCAACAGCAAAAATGGAACCGGTGGCGCCAACAGCGGAGAATGCGCACCCGCGGCCTAAAATGGTACCGGGAACATTTCATGTAATTGAGGTCGGGAAGTGATGGTTAGTTAAGTGGGTTGATTAAGTTACGTGGTTGATTGGGGATTAGATGAGTCTTGCTGTAACCTTCAATTTCTGCAACTTCTCTAACTTTTTCAACTCCTACAATCTTTGCAACCTCTACAACTAACACAACCATTCCAACCAATACAACCAATTTACAGCCCTAACAATAAGCCCCTTATAAGTATAACTAAAAAACGTTTTTGAAATTCGGCTGTGATTCCGTAATATTGCAGCCGAAATTTCAACACGATTTCAGCGCCTATAGCTCAGTCGGTTAGAGTAGAAGACTCATAATCTTTTGGTCCCTGGTTCGAGCCCAGGTGGGCGCACAATTAAAGCCTTGTATTTCAAGGCTTTAATTTTTTAAATCCCTGTTTTTATACCAAACTATGTTTGGGTCTAAATTTAACGTAAGTCATTATTTTACAACACGTTACGATTTTTCGCTCAGGTAAAAATTTCATAAACCTTTACGAATACTTTACAACGAAAGTCGGTTGTGCTGCTTTCGGTTTTGTAAATTATTGAAAATCAGGTAATAATATTAGGGAGTTAGCTTTGCGAATAAAAGATTTTTTGTCTTCTGTCTTTTTTAAATAAAAAATTAGAATAACAAGTTATCCCATAGGTCGTTATTAACATTTTAAACTTGTAGCTTGGTTTTGGCTTCGGCAAGCTTGGTTTTTTCCTCCTTGGATTTGCCAACTATTTTAACATGTATGTTGCGGCATATTAGTAAGATAAATAGTTTATACTGCTCATTAATTACACGTTTTTATATTTAAAAAGTTCACTCACCATGGTGAAATTTTTTAGCTTAGGATGGCCGTTACTTTGAATTAAGCGGATGATAGCTTATCCTTCCAATTGAACGCCACATCGCCAGCTCCTCTTTATACCTGTCATTAATTACTTCGCAGTTAGCATCAATCCGCATGGTAGGCCGTTCTGTTAAATTGTGGGCTGGCCACTCAGGAACGCCCTCCGCAGCGGGCTTACCGGTCCTGGCAAAAGTTGTCCATAGTTCTGCCATATGATGGGAAGCGACGAATCGTTCAGGCTTATTCCCGCTTAAAAACCCGGCCCGTGCTCCCGGCACTTCGTTGTTGAATTTGAACGTAATATCCATGGCATGCGGCGTACCGAATGGATAGTCGGTATCAGGTATCTTCGCCTCGGATTTATAACCAAAGTTGTACAGGTATACAGGGGCGCCATGTTGTTCGGCTTTCCTTTCTGCGATGGCAATCGTGCCAAGCCCCATCATATTAATTGACTTAACAGCCATCCAGATATCACTTGCCGACGCGTTCGGCCTGGTCCTCCTGTACGTCTCAATTATTTTTTGTGTATCAGCGCCGAACTCCGGTTCAAATTTCGCCTGCAATGCTTCAAATGTAAAATCATTTTTCAGCGCACCGGTATCGTGCGAATACATCGCAAAAAATGCCCATTCATCTTCGTTCCAGCCGGTCATCAGCGGCTTGTCTTTTGATATTTCCGGCGCAAAAGGATCGAAAGGGTCATACGGCAGCGCAACGCCGTCTACTACCGGCGCAAAATTGTTTGGAACGAACCCTACCACACCATGTTTGCGGATGTAGTCGCTGGTAGCCATAAGGCGGGGAACTTTATTTTGAACATCGATCAGATCCTTCACCGGAACATCAAGTATTTTTTTCCAGTCTTTCTGATCGATGTTGAGTTCCTTGAATACCAGCTTTGTCATTTCCATCGCTGCTTCTTTTGGCAGCATCCTAAGCCCGGGGCCGCTTTCGATAGAGGCCTTATTAAAATAGGGTGCCGCTGCCGGCATAGCATATAAACAGCTCGTTTTTGCACCGCCTCCCGATTCTCCCCAGATCATCACATTATCAGGGTCGCCGCCAAAAGCTGCAATGTTCTTTTTCACCCATTTTAAGCCGTCGACAATGTCCAGAAGGCCGTTATTGCCAGAACCAGCATATTCCGGGCCTGCAATTTCTTCCAAATACAGAAAGGCCATCAACCCTAACCGGTGGTTTGTTTCAACGACTACCACATCAAAGTTTTTTGCAAGATTTGTCCCGTCCTGACCGGGCGCCGCGCCGGAGCCGTTGGCAAAGCCGCCGCCATGATTATAGACCATGACCGGCCGCCTTTTGCCGTCATTCGCCGGTGTCCAGATATTAAGAAACAAGCAGTCCTCCCTTGATGAAGGGTTGAAAGTGTCGCCCTGAATTGCGGGCGGCCCGAACTCCAATGCATCCCTGACACCCTGCCAGGGCTCCAATTTTGCAGGCCTTTTAAACCGCCTGTCACCCGAGAGCCTTCCGGCGTAAGGAACGCCCTTGAATAAACAAACGCCATCTTTTCTGATACCCCTAAGCTTGCCATCAGCGGCTTCAGCCACTACGAAATCATCTTCATCCGGAACTGAAGAACTAGCAAATTTGGGGAGAGTAATTGCAGCGGTAAGAACTGACAACTGCCCTAAGAATTTTCTTCTGCTTGACATGTACATAATTTTGTATTAAATGTTTTTGGACAAATCTTTATTTCAATCACCCGGATTCGCCGGTCGGTAATTTCGCTATCTGTATTTTTCCGATTTGAACCAGTAGAACAACGTCGTATTAATTCTTTGTTTTTTGAGCCCCATCCCAATGTTCTGCGAGTTTTCCGTTTTCAATACGAAACATGTCACACCAGGTAGTGGTATAGGTTTTCGAACTGTTTGTTGGTTCCGGCAATTTCGCAGAAAAACTTATTACCACCAGGTCACGTTCTGCTATAATAGCGACAACAGGCGCTTTTATAGTGTCAACAATTGCCTGAGGTTTTGCAAATTTTGAAAAAAACTCAACAAATCCTTTTCTTCCTGTCGGAACATTGGGATTATGCTGCATATAGTTTTCAGCAAGATATTTATCTGCCAGTTCAAAATGACCTCCTTCCAGTACTTCCCGCCAGCAATCGTACACCAGCTTTTTATTAGCCGCAAGTTTAGGGTCGTTGCTTTGTAACAAGGATTTTTGATTTGCAAGCGGTATTACAGGTAACTGTGCAAACGCTTGGTTGGCGATAAGGGTAGTTAAAACAACTGCAATGGCAATTATGTATTTTTTCATCATATTATAGTTTAAGAAAAACGACAGGTTTGATTTCATAATGACCTGAATTTTGCAGAGAGCAACCAAAAGATCCATTTAATCGGATTATAGCTTTGATCAGGTGATTGTGTGCAATATGCAGACGCAGGAAAGTAAATTGCCTGAGCGGAATTATCAATTGACTTTTGCGAACTCGCCGTCAGCTGCAATTTCTACCTCGTCGCTAACAAGTACTGTAGGGGTGTTTGTACCAATATTAAAGTCTGAACGCTTTAATGTACCCCGCAATTTAAAACCGGCATCGTTTTTCTTGGTATTTGGGTTCTCTTTTGTGCCGCGGTACCAAAGATCCATTGTTACAGGTTTAATAACACCATGCATGGTAAGGTTGCCGGTAAGTTTATACTTGTTAGTTCCATCTGCCTTTATTGATGAACTTTTGAAAATGATAGCCGGGTATCTCGCAGCATCAAAAAAGTTAGCACTTTTTAAATCATTATCACGCATTTCAACTTCCGTGTTGATTGAAGACACATCAGCTGAAAGTTCAAAAACGGCATCACTAAAATCAGGGTTTGTTGCAGTTATGGTCACGTTAAAATTTCTGAACAGACCGTCTACATCCGAAAGCAAATGATGGGTAACCGTAAACTTAAGTTTGGAATGCATTTTATCATTTTTCCACGTAGCCGTTTGGGCAAATAATGAGGTTTGTAAAAGCAGGAGAACCGCAAATAATAATAATTTCTTCATGTTTAATAATTGTTTTGAGTTTAGTTAAATGAATACTTAAAATTTTACAAATTTGAATTCCAAATGCTTAATTTGAGATCAGGAAGCCTGGGGTAAAAATAGAGTGGAATTCATTCCAATATCTTGATGTGAATCAAGAAATTATATTGATTTCGGTCAATGAATCGATGGTTAAGATTCAATCTTTTTAACAGAAAGTTTCTTTCTGATGCGGCTCAGCGTTTCGGGGGTCAACCCGATATAGGAAGCGATCATATGCTGCGGTACGCGCTGCATAATATCCGGATAAACACTTAGCAGCTTAGTGTATTTTTCTTCGGTTGATAGTGTGAACATGTCTATTAACCTTTTTTGCAGAGAAATATATGCGCCTCGATACTGCGTGTAGTTAAATTTGAAAAATTCGGGAACTGCGGTCTCCAGATGTACATGTGCAGTTTTGCTCATCAATATCAATTCAGAATCTTCTAATGCATCAATATTCATATTAGATCTTTCTTCAGTGATAAAACTGGATATATCAGAAATAAACCATCCCTCCGGCGCAAATTGAATAATTCGTTCGTTGTTTTTTTCATCTACCAAATACGAGCGCAGCATGCCCTTACTGACAAACGCCACCGATTTGCAAATGTCTCCTTCCTGCAAAAAATATTGGTGTTTTCTTATCTTCTTTACAATAAGATGCTGCCTGAAAATTGCTTTATCAGCGTCTGTGAGTGTAATCACTTTTGATAGCTTATCGAAAAAATTATCGAGCATGGTTGTCTAAACTGCTAATTTAACTTTTTTTGTTCGATGAGGTACATTGGCCTGGGTTATTCTTGAAAGGGATGCAGTTTTGCTTAACTATTCATAAAAAAGCAAGTTTAACATTGCTGATTTTTATTAAATACTGATAATAAAGGCAATCGATTGGGTGAAAAACCTTTACAAATACTTTACAACGAAATTTTTCGCTTTATATATTTTTAACCAGGCCATTTGCGCTAAGCGGTACACTCAAACATATCACTCGCAGATGTGTATATAGGAAAACGCACTCAAAAAATGCCCGATCATCCCAATTACGATTTATTGCTGAAAGAAGTGGAAAAATTCGTGGTTTCTTTCTACAAGAATCATCACGATGACAGATTATTTTATCATAATCTTGAGCACACACAAGGCGTAGTAAAAGCAGCCGTGCAAATTGCCGCCCATTTTCAGCTTAGCGAATCCGATCAGTTCACGGTTCTGGCCGCCGCCTGGTTCCATGATTGCGGATATTGCCAGGGCGGCCCTTCCGATCATGAAGAGAAAAGTGCGTTGATCGCGGCCGATTTCCTGAAGGATTGTGGTTTGGATGAAAAGGTATTAAATAATATAACCGATTGCATCCTGGCGACAAAACTCCCACAAGACCCTAAAACCCAGATGGAGTCTATTCTGTGTGATGCTGACTTATATCACCTTGGCAGTGACGACTTTATACAAAAAAATAAGTTGCTGCGCAAAGAGACTGACGCGCTGAATGCGTCGAAGACGAAAAAAAAGGTATGGCGGCAAAGAACCATACAGTTTTTAAAAGAACACGAATATCATACGGACTTCTGCCGGCTTTTACTCACCGCAAAAAAAGAAGAGAACATTCGGAGGTTAATGAAGGGCGATGATGTGGTACGGGAAGAAGCCGACGCGACACCTCAAACTGAAACTGGTTTCCCAGCGCCAGAACCTATATTTAAAGATGAAAACAACGAAGACCGGATACTGAAAGGCGTTGATACGATGTTCCGGATCATATCCAATAACCAGCAAAGATTGAGCAATATGGCTGACAGTAAAGCGCATATCATGATATCTGTAAATGCTATCATCATATCACTCGTAATTAGTTTGATATTGCGGCAAATCGAGAAACACCAACAATTAATCATACCGGCAATACTGCTTTTAACGATAAATCTTGTCACCGTCGTTTTTGCCATACTGGCAACCAGGCCGGTTTTGCCCGATGGGCAGTTTACTCCCGAAGACATCGAAACTAAAAACGTCAATCTTTTGTTTTTCGGCAATTTTTACCGGATGAAGCAGGACGAGTACCTATCGGGCATGGTTAAAATAATGAATGACAAAGAGTTCCTATACAGATCTCTGGCAAAAGACGTTTACGGGCAGGGTATTGTGCTGGGCCGCAAATACAGGCTGCTTAGAATCGCCTACAATGTCTTTATGTTTGGTTTAATTGTCTCGGTAATTGCTTTCGTTCTCGCTGCGCTAAGTTAATTTTACTGCTTAAGGGGGCGTCTTTTGGCCTTCGTTAAAAAGCTAAAACAATCGGGGCTCTGCATTCATTTTAACATAGATAATTATAATCTGAATCTGTTAAACATGAAAATTATAGCCGGAATAACCGTGGCTGCTTTTGGCGCAGCAGTCGTTTTGTCAGCCTGCATACAAAAATCGTCTTATAGAAGTCCCGCGGGTTTTGATCTCGGTAAACCTATTAAATATGTTGTTCCTGCGGAATTAACAGAAATTTCAGGCGTTGCCTTCAACAAAGGTAAAAACGATATTATTTATGCTGAAGACGATGAAGAAGGCAGGGTCTATTACTTTAAGCCTGGCGATAAGGCAGTGAAATCTACCGTTTTTAAAGATAAAGGCGATTTCGAAGATATAGCGGTATGCGGGCCACAGGTTATTATGCTGCAAAGTAAGGGGGTGTTGTTTACCATACCCTTTTCAGAAATCGGAAAACCCCAAACGGGCAGCGCAAAGAAATTGGAAAACTTGCTTCCTGAAGGCGAATACGAGGGGATGTATGCTGATGAAGACGCAAACCAGGTATATGTACTATGCAAACATTGCAGCATCGATAAAACCAGCAAGCAATGCAGCGGCTTTATCTTTAATGTGACAGCTGACGGCAGTTTAAAAAATTCCGGCGATTTTAAACTTAACGTTAAGCATATCGAGGATCAGCTACACACAGATAAAATAAACTTTCACCCTTCAGCACTGGCAAGAAGTCCGCTTACTCATGATTGGTACATTCTCTCATCGGTCAACAAACTACTGGTGGTTGCGGATGAAAAATGGAAAATTCACAATGTGTGTGTATTGGATCCGGATATTTTTACGCAACCGGAAGGGATGGCCTTTGACAGCGGCAACGACCTGTACGTTTCCAACGAAGGACATAGCGCCACCAGCGGCAATATAATGAAGTTCGCTTATAAAAAATCAGCCAAATAATGAAGCGGATATTATTGACGGCGTTTTGGGTGCTGCCGCTTGCGGTATATGCACAAGATAATATTGTCTACCGCGTGATATTGATTGGCGATGCAGGGGAATATAGCAAAAGACAAAACGGCGTTATTATTGATGCCGCCGGTAAAATCCTGAAAGGTAAAACATCAGTATTCTATCTTGGCGATAATGTATATCCTATCGGGATGGGTTTGCCGGGCAGTAAGGAAGAGGATACCACAAAAAAAATTCTGCAGTCGCAATTTCAGCCAATGAGAAAGAACGGCGCCCGTGTTTATTTCGTGCCTGGAAATCACGATTGGGACCGCATGGGGCCAAAGGGCTTGGCCAAGATCAAAAGGCAATGGGAATATTTGACTGAACAAAAAGACTCTTTGCTTAAAGAAATACCGGCAAACGGCTGCCCCGATCCAACCGAGGTCCAGGTATCCAAAGACATGGTGGTTATTGCGTTCGACTCCGAATGGTGGCTTTATCTTTACAATAAGGATAATCCGGATGGGGACTGCGACTGTAAAACGGATGGCGAAATTATTAATCGGTTCAGAGAACTGCTTTACAAAAACAGGAACAAGATCATTATCCTGGCAGATCATCACCCATTTGAAACCTATGGCCACCATGGCGGTTCTTACATCTGGCAGGACTATGTATTCCCGTTAACGTCTGTTAAAAGCAGCCTGTATATCCCGCTACCCGTTATAGGTGCGTTATATCCTCCTTTGCGAACCTGGTTTTCAAACCCGGAAGACAGCGGTCATCCTCTGTACCGGAATATGGTCGGGCAAATCGACGGTGTTTTTGCCGGCGACCCGAATGTGATCCATGTGTCCGGCCACGAGCATGGATTGCAATTCATTAAGGATAAAAAACGGATCCAGATCGTCAGCGGCGCAGGAGCCAAAGGAGCTGTAGTACGAAAGGGCAAACATGCGCTATTTGCCCAAAGACTACCCGGGTATGTCATCATCGATCAGCTGGCAGACAAAAGTTTACATTTTTCAATTTACGCCGATCCGGATAGCAGCTTTAAAGCGTTATTTACCTATCGGAAGCCGTTTGAACCAATAAAGATCCCTGTTAAAAAAAGCGAAGAGGTAATAGCTGGGGACAGCATTATGGCGGCTGCCCGTCCGGATTTTGACCGGGTTGGGAAATTACATAAGCTTTTTTACGGCGAAAATTACCGTAAAGAATGGGCGACACCCGCAAAGCTGCCGATCATCAGGATCAGCTCCTACAAAGGAGGGCTTACTCCTGTCAGGTTCGGGGGCGCCCACCAAACCAGTTCGCTGCTGCTGAAGGACCGGGATGGAAAGGAATATATTTTAAGTAATATTCAGAAATACCCGCTGATTTTATTACCGACTGCCTTAAGGGAGACCTTTGCCAAGTCCTGGCTGAAAGATGCGATGTCGGCACAACATCCTTACGCAGCTGTTATGGGGCCGGTGATTGCCAATGCGGTAAAAGTAAAACATACCAATCCCACCATAGGCTGGATAGCACCCGATGACAGATTGGGTTATTATGAAAAGGAATTTGCCGGAACCATTGGCATTATTGAAGACAGGGAGCCTGGGGACAGTTCAATAAACACCGGTAATATGTTGAAGCAACTCGACAAGAGCTATAATAACCGGATAGATAGTGTAGAATTCCTGAAGGCCAGGCTGCTGGATTGGTTTTTGGGCGATTGGGATCAGCATGAAGACCAGTGGCGCTGGCAAGCTACTCATCGCGGAAGAACAAAATATTATACGGCGATACCTCATGATCGCTCGGCTACTTTTTTTATTAGCGAAGGTATTATTCCTAAAATAGCATCAGGGCAATACGTTGCAAGGTTTTTAAAAGGATATAATGCCGGTTCACATACCATTAATGGTTTTTATCTCAACGACCATGCGCTTAATACGCGGTTTATGACCCAGATAGGCTATGAACAATGGATGAGTATTGCAAAAAACTTTGCGTCCGCTCTTACTGATAGCGTCCTCGAGGCCGCATTACGCCGTTTGCCGCTTAGCATTTATAAAATACATCACCAGCGGTTAATTAAACAAATGAAGAGGCGAAGAAATGAATTGGTAAAATCTGCCGATACTTATTACCGTTTTTTCAATAGGCGGGTCGATATTAAAGCCTCGGATGAGACAGAATATTTCCTGGTCAAAGATACGCTGCAGGGAAGTCTGATGGTACGGGTCAGTAAACAAAAAAACCAGAAGCCTTCGGAAGTGCTTTTTGCAAGGGTGTTTGATCCGGCCATAACTAAGGAGGTCCGTATCTATGTTTCTAAAGGCGATGATTCCATTACGGTAGATAACAAGTCATCTCATATCAAAATACGGCTAATTGGCGGCGTCGGGCATAAGCTATACGATTTGGAAAGCGGCAACCGTAAAGTAAATGTATATGAAAAACTTAAGTCGGCTACATTTACCGGTCCCGATGCTTCCCGAATTGATAAGCACTTGTCCAATGACACTACCAATGTCAGTTATGTACCCACTAATTTGTATCACACCTTTATTCCCCTGTTAAAAACCGGCTATAATGCCGATCAAGGTTACTATATCGATGCTGGATTTCATTTTTTGCACCAGGGTTTCAGAAAGCAACCCAACAGTTCCCAGGAAGTTACTGCGGAGCATTCATTTGGCAATGGATCGTCGCGGCTGAGTTATACCGGGTCATGGCTAAATTCAATAGCTAAGGCTCATGCAGAAGTCCAGGGGAGCATCTACTTCCCCAAAGTCATCAATTTTTTTGGCAGGGGTAATTCCACCGCCTATCTTAAAGAACAGGAAGGCGCAAATTTTTACCGGTATAAATTTACTTTTTTTACTACAGACGCCACGCTGAGGTTTCAAAACCTGGCTGGCAACACCATCTTAAAAATAGGCCCTTCATTCCAATACTATCATTATGTGCCGGGTGACGAAAATCACTTGGTCGATCATAGTGCACTGATCCACAGCTATGACAGTGCGACCATCTCAAAAGATAAATATCATCTTGGATTTGTGGCAACGTATACGGACGACAAACGGAATAACAAGATGTTAACTTCGTGGGGAGTATATGTCAATATCAGACTTCAGGCCTATGCTGGCTTAGGCGATTATTCAAAGTCTTTTATACAGGTTATCCCGGAAGCAATTCTTTATGAAAGTTTCGATACCCGCTCAAACTTTGTTTTGTCAGAAAGGCTGGGCGGTGGACTTACCGCCGGTAAGACGGCTTCCTATCAGTCTTTATTTCTTGGCGGGGAAGCAAATCTGCCGGGCTTTAAGGAAGAACGTTTTGCCGGTCAGCATATGCTATATAATAACCTGGAGTTACGGGTTAAGCTGGGCACTTTTGCATCGTATATTTTGCCGGGTCAATTTGGTGTAACCAGCTTTCATGCTATCGGCCGCGTTTGGGAAAAACGCGAACCGTCGGGTGGATGGCATAACGCTGTTGGTGGTGGTCTTTATTTTTCGCCTGCTGATATGGCCTTGTTGCAGATTAGAGGCGCATTTTCTTCAGATGGATTTTATCCTTATGTGAATTTTAGCTTAACATTTTAACATGAAAACAAAAGTGATCGGCACGAAGGCAAAACAGAGGTCGCAAGAAATTGTGAAAGGCATTTTGTCGATCAAAACTTTTGTGGACTACCTTAAAAAGAGGATTGGAAATGAACAGACTATCAAGTCAGAGTTTTATCGTTTCGTACTTAAAAAGATTGCTCGATATGAAGAGCTTGCTGACGGTGTGATCGGCATGGACAACATAAAAAAATACACCAATATTTTTGAACTGATTTATGCAGCGCTGACCACGGCGACAGAGAGCAATAATAAATTCTCCTGGGCCATTGCGGCACCTACGCTTTCAAAGGTTATCTATGGTACTGATGATTTTTTTTATTTTCTGGACCAACATCAAAAGGGCGAAAATGAAGCCGCGCGCGGGACCGACGCATTATTTGCTTCCAGGGCCATTGACTATGTTTACCGCCTGATCCTGCAGAAATTGTATCATTTTCCGGCGGATATACATAATGACACCGTTTATTCATACAGGCAGCCAAACAGCGATATTCTCAAATATAACCGGCTCCATATTGATACCACCTTTATTGAGGTCATATCCAATGCGGAATTGCCCGAAATAAATGCCGAAAAAATAGAAATTTGTTTGTACGAAGGGCGCGGCATGGAAACGCTGAGCGATATTATACCGTTGTCCATGTTTACGTTGGAGGGGTTTGCGATCATTACAGTTGACGATTTTTCAGCAGAACAGGCGCTGCAAACTATCCGGGATTTGTTAGTAACCTATACCTCCAGCCAGGAGCGTTTATACAGGCAGGTGATCAAAGCACTGCAAATTATCGCCGGTAATACTTCGGTGGAATTCGGGCTCCTTCCTTTTATCGAACTGAACGGGCGACTGTTGCTGAAAGGGAAAGAATGCAGCAACAGTCTCATCGTTAAGTCCGGGCGTAAATTTGGCCGGGGTGACGATGATAGCGAAGCTTTTTTAAATGAATATGTCAAAAGGCCAACCGCGCTTTTTTTCAGCACAATTTCCACCGGGAAAATAGAGCGATACCCTTTTTTGGAAGCGATAAAGAAAGCAGGCGTTACTTCTTATGCTATTCTGCCTATTTTTTATAACAGCCAGATAGCTGGTATCATGGAAATGTACTCTGCGCAGAAAACGATCTTTTATGAAAAATTATTATCCCGCCTGCAAACAGCCGTTCCCTTATTATCCCAATTGCTTCAGGACAGCGCTTTACAGTTCGAAGCCAGGTTGGATCGTGTCATAAAGAACAAGTTCACCACAATTCAGCCGTCAGTTGAATGGAAGTTCAATCAGGCAGCAGGCGGCTATCTGTCAAGTAAAACACAGGGGAACGATTTGGAAATAGAACCGGTTTCCTTTGAGAACGTGTTTCCCTTATTTGGTTCGATTGACATCCGTGATTCTACTATTCAGCACAATAAGGCTTTAAGAGGCGATATTAAAATATTGAATAAAATATTGGCTGCGTTCTCCAAAAATTACAAAAAAGTTGCCGGCAAGACCGCACACATGCAGTCCGTTTTAAAATCCTGGAAAAAGGAATTAAAAGAGCAGCTCAAATCAAATAATGAGAACCAGATCAATGATTATATACAGCATGTGATCACGCCGGAAGTGGAAGAATTGGCTTCCTTATTTCCTCAGCTTGGCAAGTCCTTACAGTACTACCGGGATGCAATAAATGAAAAAAACGGCCTGATATACAGCAATCGCCTTGCGCTTGAAGATTCATTGAGAATGTTAAACAATTCTCTGGCTAAATACTTTGACCGTGCACAGGTGATACTTCAAAAAATATATCCCTGTTATTTCGAGAAATTCCGATCGGATGGCATCGAATATGATATTTACACCGGCCAGTCCATCGCCCCCGGTCGCCGGTTTACCGCCGGACACCTGAAAAAATTCAGGATGTGGCAGTTGAAGTCTATGGTTGACATTTGCCATCTCACCAGGAACCTGATGCCCAAATTATCTCGTCCTCTCAGAACGGCCCCCCTTCTATTTATTCATTCCGGCAAAATCAACATTTGTTTCAGAAGTGACGAAAGGCGCTTCGACGTCGAAGGTTTTTACAATATAAGATACGAGGTGATCAAAAAAAGAATAGATAAGGTCAGAATTAAAAAAACGGAAGAGCGGCTGACGCAGCCTGATAAGATAGCCCTGGTCTACTTTAACGATTCGGACGCGGAAGATTTCCTAAATTACATTTCGGTTCTTCAAAAGGACAAAGTTTTGAAAGATGACCTGGAGCGCGTTGAGCTTGAAGAATTACAAGGTGTTACCGGATTAAAAGCATTAAGGGTAAGTGTAAACTACCAGGAATGATATCATCCTGAACAATCTTCTCTGTATCGTGTTAAATAACTGGCATTTGTATTTGTGGAACCGGGAAGGCGAGTTATAGAAAGATCAACTGCCGGTATACATTATGAAATGGATATTCTTTCTGGCGATTTTTTTTTCACTGACCCGGACCACTAAGTGCTATTCGGCTTTACGGCGGGATACAGACAGTGTAAAAGTAGCGGCGCAGCCCGCATTCAATAAAAAAAACGGTATTCATAAAGTACTTTTCGGCAAAAACTACCGGGCGATCTGGGCAACGCCTGTACCGATGAGAGTTGTACATATTGCGTCGGAAAAAGGCGGATTATCAATTACCGGCCTGGGTGGCGGAAAGCAAACCCGAACGATTCAATTGAAGGATTCTGCCGGACATGAGTGGGTGTTGCGCACCGTTGATAAATTCCCCGAGCGTAACCTGCCGGAAGTCATGAAACACACCATCGTGCAGGATATACTGAAGGACAGGGTTTCGACATCCAACCCCTTCGCGGCACTAACCGTACCGCCTATGGCCGAAGCTTTGGGTATTCCGCATACCCATCCTGAAATCGTGTTTGTTCCGGATGATCCGGCATTGGGGAAGTACCGCAAAGAATTTGGTGGCCAGGTGTTCCTGCTGGAAGAAAAGGAACCCCTGGATAGTACGAAAACAGAAAAAACGGAAAAAGTACAGGAGGAGTTAGAGAAAGACGATAAGGTGCGGGTTGACCAGAAACTATTGCTGCGTGCAAGACTGCTTGACATGATTATCGGCGACTGGGACCGCCACGGCGATCAATGGAAATGGGAAATGTATAAAGATTCGGCAGGCATCATCTATGAACCCATGCCCCATGACCGTGACAAGGTTTATTATTCCACTTCTGGCGTATTTCCCTGGTTTGCGGCGCAAATCAGGCCTCAGCTACAAACCTTCGGCGAACACATCAAGCATATCGCCAAATGGAATTTAAACAATATTTACTTTGATTTCTATTTCCTGAACCGGTTAGATCGCCGTGAATGGGAGGAGCAGATCGAATACATACAGCGCAAACTTACCGATAGCATTATCAATGCGGCCGTAAAACAATTGCCTGCAGACATTTACGCGTTATGCGGCGCTGAAACCACCCGGGAAACCATTGCCAGGCGAAACCATATCAAAGACGACGCGATGGCTTATTACCATTTCCTCGCCCGTAATGTGGACATCCCGGCATCCGATAAAAAGGAAAAGTTTTCAGTAAAACAAGAGGACGATGGCGCAGTGAGCGTCCGCGTCAACCGGCTGGAAAAAGATTCCGTCGGTGAGCAGCTGTATGAACGAAAATTTGATCCTAACGAGACAAAGGAAATCAGACTTTATGGTTTGGCTGGCGATGACCTTTTTTCCGTCAGCGGTAAACAATCGTCTCCAATTATTATAAGAATGATCGGCGGGGATGGTCATGACGTGTTCCAGGTGGATTCTGCCTTAAGAAAACCGGGCAAACATATTATTTACGACCGTTCTGATCAAAAGAACACCTACCCCTTGCCCGGCACTGCCAGGTTACTGGCCTCAACTGATTCAACGGTTAATATTTATGATAAAAAGGCCTATAAATTCGATCATTTTCACCCGCTGGTCAGTTTGGGTTACAATACAGAAGATGGCGTCCGGTTGATCGCCGGCTACACCGTCGAAAAATATCGGTTTAAAACAGAACCTTATTTATACAGGCAGGAATTCCAGGTTGGTTATACTTTGTCCAAAAAGTCATTCATTTATACCTACAAGGGCGATTTTAAAAAAGTAGTAGGGAATAACGACCTTGGAATAAACATCCTTGGACGCGGCCCCAAAAACGTGAACAATTTTTTTGGTCTTGGAAACGAAACGGTGTTTGTTAACCAGGGAGAAAAACGATTTGACTATTACCGGAACAGATACGACTACATTGTAGCAGACATCCGGTTATATCATCAGTATGGCAATTGGCGGGTAAGCGGTGGGTTCGTCGGACAATATTATACCAGTTCTGCCGGCAACAACGGCAATAAATTTTTCAATGAATATAACCAGGAACATCCCGGACTTAATTTGTTTGCAACCAAACTTTATGCAGGCCTTATTGCGGGGGTGAACTACGATACGCGCAACAGCAGCTCATATCCCACCAGTGGTGTATACTGGAAAAATACGCTTACCGGACTAAAAGGGCTTAATATTGCAGATCATACTAATGGGCAGTTATTATCAGTATTCTCCTTTTACTTTAATCCAGGCAAAGATTCAATATTAGTTATAGCCAACAGAATCGGAGCAGGGCATTTTGTAGGCCAGGGCGAGTTTTTTCAAATGATGAACCTGGGCGGACTGCTTAGTTTGCAAGGCTTCCATACCAGCCGGTTTATTGGCAATTCTATCCTATTTAACGATCTGGAAATGCGCCTTAAGCTTTTCGACTTCAATAACTATGTTCTTGCAGGCAAACTGGGCGTGATCGTTTTTAATGACGCCGGCCGTGTTTGGTTATCGGGGGAATCCTCGAACACGGTGCATGATAGCTATGGTGCGGGTTTATTTATAATTCCCTATAATAAGTTTATTCTTTCAGCTGTAATAGGTCAATCCCGTGACGGTAATCTACTTTATTTGACTACTGGATTCAGGTTTTAAGAGTTGATTCTTCGTAAATCACCCACACTAAACAAGATACAACTCCCCTGTATTGCAAAAACTTTTGTTGTGCGTTGGCTTCTATCTGAAATGAGGTACTTATTGCTGGTTATAAATAATCTTTCCATCTATCATTATTAATAAACTTTTTGTTGAAGGCAGCTGTTCTTTCGGCCTGGCTAATGGCACAATGTAACTTCCTTGACATTCATACTTTATTAACGCTAACCAAATTCAGCATTAATAAACATTGTTTATAATTGCTGAACATTTCCTGATACTTAATAATATCAGTTTATAGCTATGAAAATTTCACAATCTATTTTTATTGCAAGTGCATTTTTGCCCTTTTTATTTTTAGGCAGTCAAAGTATACAAGCTCAAGCACCAAAAACTCCTGAATTACGAAAGGATGTCAAGGCCCCTATAGACACGTCTTGGAATCTTTCTGCCGGCGACAAAATGTTTGCAAACAGCCAAACATTCGATCCTGCAGGGCAAAGCCTTGACTTAGCCAAAGGCACCAGGGTATTGAATTTGAAACTGGCCCGGCAAAATGAATTTCTCATCTCAAAAAACAACAATGGTTTATCCGTTATTAATGCGGGCAACTTTAAAGTAGTTAACCAGTTTGAGTATGAAAAAGGCGAATCAGGTTCCATGTATGGCCTCGCGGTTTGTAGCAACGATTCGACTGTTTACTTTACCGGTGCGAAAAAAAGCTTATATATAGGAAACATTAATAAATACGGCGTATTTAACCTTACAAAAAAAATTGATTTATCTGTTGACAAGAAAACTGCAGCACCCTTAGGTATAGGGCTGATTGATAACAATATTGCTTACGTGGCGCTCGCGATTCCTAACCAGGTAGCAGTTGTAGATGTTTTTAAAGGTAAAGTGCTAAAAAAAATCCCGGTTGGCGTTTGCCCTTATGCAATCATTATAAGTAAAGATAAAAGGTTTGCGTTTGTAAGCAATTTCGGTGGCCCGCAAGCCAAAACGGGAGACAGAACACAGGAATCTGCCGGAACAAAAGTTGCTGTAGATGACCGTTCTATAGCGTTGCGCGGTTCTGTTACAGTAATTGATATTCGTTCCAGAAAAGTAATTAGTGAGATTACGACCCGCATATACCCTGAATCAATGGTATTATCGCCCGATGGCAATCTGCTTTATGTAACCGATGAAAGTGGTGACGGTATAAGTGTGATAGATGTCAAAACTTTTAAGGTTGTACAAACTATTGATACAAAACCAGATCCGTCTCTGCCTTATGGAAGCCTTACGACGGCATTAACGTTCAGCCCAAACGGGAAAGTATTATACGCTGCTAATGCAGGTAATAATTCAATCGCGCTCATTAACCCTAAACAACCACAAAAAGGCCCGTATGGGTTTATAGCGGGCGGCGGATTTCCTGGTGCGGTGTGTGCGACTGATCACGATCTATATATCGGTAATGTCACCCCCCTTAAACAGGGTTCCTTACAAAAGGTTGCACTTCCCGGCAATAAGTCGCAGTTGGATGAATATAGTGCAAAGGCCGAAAAAGGGTTTCATTTTATAGAAATGCTAAGGGCGCAGGCTGAAGCGAATTTAAACGCCATGCCTGAGCCGGTTCCAGCGAACGTAGGCGAGCCTTCCCCTATAAAACATGTTGTTTACATTATTAAGGAAAATAAAAAATTCGACCAGGAATTAGGTGATCTTGGAAAAGGAAATTGCGACTCCTCGCTCGTTGAATTTTCAAAGCAGGTGACACCCAATGCGCACAGTCTTGCTGAACAATTTGTTTTATTGGATAATTATTATTGTAATGGCATTAACTCAAGCGATGGCCATCAATGGGCAACCCAGGGTATTACCACGCCGTACCACGAAAAAGATTTTTCAGCCGGGCGTTGTGCTTATGATTTTGGCACAGATCCCTTATGTTTTGCCGGCTGTGGTTTTATTTGGGATCACCTGTTGCGTAAAGGCATTTCTTTCAGAAATTTTGGAGAATTTGATTTAGCAGAAGTGACCAAAGGCAAAAGCTGGAAAAATTTATATAATGGATGGAAAGATAAAAGCGACTCCATTTGGTACAAATGCGCCTACCCGATAAAAAGCCTCGAAAAATATAGTGATTTGCGTTTTCCTGGTTGGAATTTGACTATTCCGGAACAAATCAGGACTGATGTATTTATTAAAGCGTTAAAGGAATATGAGGCAAAAGGTAGCTTCCCTGATTTTACTATTATTTATCTGCCTAACGACCACACCAGCGGGCACGACGAAAATCTGCCTACTCCACGCGCTTATGTAGCTGATAATGATTTGGCTACCGGCAGGGTAATCGAGGCGCTTTCAAAAAGCTCTTTTTGGAAAGATATGGCCATTTTTGTAAATGAAGATGACCCGCAAAGCGGCACAGACCATGTTGATGGTCACCGGTCGGTATGCTTTCTTGCAGGCCCTTATGTGAAACGTAATATCATCGTTAGCAAATTTTATAACCAGGCATCTGTGCTACACACAATTTGCCAGATATTTGGCGTGCAGCCCATGAATCAAATGGTGGCAATGGCTCCGTTAATGACAGATTGTTTCAAGGAAAATCCTGACTATACGGCTTACACTTCTTTAAGGCCAGCCATTGCTATAAACGAAATGAACCCGCCGAAGAAAAAGATAGCTAGTAAAACAACGGCAAAGTTGGCGCCTTTAACAGAGAAAATGGATTTTTCCAGACCAGATCTAAATGATAAAGATGCTTTAATATTTAGCGAGTATATATGGTCTACCATTTACGGTGACAAGCCTTTTCCCAGAAAGTACTTCGGGGCGCATGGAAAGGGTTTAAAAGCACTCGGGCTTAAAGCAGACCCTAAGTCAAAGGATGATGATGATTAACGCTAATTCATTTATAAAATAATTCAAGAAATTGCCTTTATTTACATAAACATTCAACCCCATATCTTGCCGGAGATGAAAACTAATTTTTTAATTATAGCGCATCAATATTGAAAAAATAAAAACGATATTAGATGATTATAAACCCATGAGGGTTTCCAAAGAGTATCGGAAAATAATGAAACGCTTACCTTTCCTTGCCTGTATAGTCTTACTGGCTATTAGCTGCAAAAAGCCTTTTACACCTGTACTCAATCAGTCAGATCGAAAATTCCTGGTTATAGAAGGAATTATAAATGGGAATGATTCAACATTTATAAGGCTCAGCCGTACCAAGAAAATGGACACATTGAGAACTGTTTTAGCAGAAACCAGTGCACAGGTAACTGTCGAAAATAATGCAAACGCGCGTTTTCCATTGACCGAAATCCGAAACGGCATATACGCCGCGGGACCTTTAAATTTAGATGCGTCGCACCAATACCGCCTAAGGATCAAAACGTCTGATGGTAAAGAGTACCTGTCGGATTTTGTACCGTTAAAAAATGCACCGCCGATAGATAGTGTTGGCTTTATTGCCAAAAGTTCAGGTGTTCAGATCTATGTGAATGCGCACGATGATGTTAATGCAACCCGCTATTACCGCTGGGATTTTACTGAAACATGGCAATTTCATAGTCAATATCCCTCAGGGTATTACAGCAACGGGGATAGTATCAAAGCCAGGATGGTAGTTCAGCAGGTACACAACTGCTTTGCAAGCGATAGTTCGACCAGTGTGCTGGTTGCATCAACAACCAAATTGAATAAAGACATCGTCAGCCTGGCGCCGATAACCATAGTACCTGCCAGTTCTGAAAAGCTTGAAACCAAATATTCCATACTGGTAAAACAATATGCGTTGACAAGCGATGCGTACGAGTTTTGGGAAACTTTGCAAAAAAATACTGAAAAACTCGGGAGTATATTTGATGTCTTACCTTCAGAAACGCAAAGCAATTATCATTGCGTTTCAAACGCCGGCGAATTGGTGGTGGGTTACCTTTCCGCCGGTAATATGACCCAGAAGAGAATATTCATTACCGCAGCTCAGCTTCCTGATTATGTAACAGAGTACCCTTATGGATGTCAACTGGATACCGCCTGGTTAAATCCTCCCAAACCGGGATCTTATCTGGAAAGTATTTTAATACCTTTAAATTCACCTTATGGCATTGTAAATGCGCTGTACCTTGAGCCGCCAAATCCGTTCGGATTGCCGACCGCCTACAATTTCTCTACAAAGCCATGCACCGATTGCACATTGCGTGGCAGGACAAGCCCTCCGCCTTTTTGGCGATAAACTAATTTTTTAATTACAAACGATCGATTTCGACAAAATAAAAGCGATATTAGATAATTATCAACCTTAGGGTTTGCAACAAGCATCGGAAATAATGAAAAGCTTATCCGCCTTGGTCTGTATCGCTTTATTAGCTCTCGGCTGCAAAAAGCCCTTTACTCCTGCCCTTGATCAATCCGGCAATAAACGGTATTTGGTTGTGGAAGGCAGCATCACAGGAACAGACTCCACCATTATTAAACTGAGCAAGACCAAATTGATCGATACTTCGAAAACCGCGCTCCCCGAAACAAATGCAATAGTTACGATCGAAAATGATGCCAACGATAACATCCCATTAAGCGAGGTAAAACCGGGGATCTATGCCGCCCAGCCATTTAACCTTGATGCAGCTCATAATTATAGGTTAAGGATAAAAACTTCAGACTCGAAAGAATATGTCTCGGATTATGTGACTGTAAAAAACTCTCCGCCGATTGATAGCATTGGATTTGCGGCTCAGGCATCAGTCTTACAGATTTACGTAAATTCACATGACGATGCTAATGCCACTCGCTATTATCGCTGGGATTATTCAGAAACATGGCAGTTTCACTCCCAATATAGTTCATCCTGGACCAAAAGCGGCGCACGGAAGGTCGAAGATCAGATATATCATTGTTTTGCATCCGATACCTCTACAAGTGTTACTATAGCCTCCACGATAAAGCTAGGGAGCGATATACTTTACCACGCCCCGGTAACATCTATTGACCCGGCTTCTGAAAAAATAGAGACGAAATACAGCATCCTTGTTAAGCAATTTGCGCTGAGCTCAGATGCCTATGCTTTTTGGCAAAATCTTCAAAAAAACACCCAAAAGATAGGAAGTGTATTTGACGTGTTACCATCTGAAGCACCAACGAATTACCATTGCGTTACTGACCCGGGTGAGTTGGTGGTTGGCTATCTAAGCGTGGGCAATGTATCTTATAAGCGCATATTTATTACAAAAGACCAACTTCCACCATCCTACCAAACGGTATATCCTACGGCATGTGAATTAGATACCGCCTTCATTGTCAACCCTCCCAAAACTCTGAATGAAGAATTTCAAACCAACCAATTTCTTACACACGACGCGCTTTATGAGGTTGTACAGGGTTTGTACCTGCCGCCACCCAATCCATTTGGCGGGCCAACAGCACTGAGTTATTCAACAAAACTTTGCGTTGACTGCACAATACGGGGAACTACCAAGGCTCCGCTTTTTTGGAAATAGCTTATTTTTTTACCTGGAAAGTAAAGATACTACTGCCGGTTTTACCATCGGCGGTAATGCCTTCTATTATGCCGATATATTGTCCAGATTTATCACTTGTGAAAAAGGATAAATCGGTTTTGCCATGTGCATCAGTATTTATACGAGGATTCCAGTATAGCGCCGTTCTGAAATCAGGAATGGTACTGTTTATCTGCTCTTCTGAATCATACACAGGAGAGTAAAATTTGCGCTGTTGCTGTAACCCCTCATAATCCAGCACGACAGCATGTGGGTCTAACTCGATGTTGCTGCCATCACCTTTATAAGTAGTAAAACTCATTATCCCACTAAATAGCATTGGCCCGTAAACGTAATTCTGAGTTACTACATCAAGTGCTTTAATCCTTAATGGATCCCACTTAAATAGTTTATCGGCATCAAATACAGGTATTCCATCCAGTAGTATCAATGGCTCCCCGAGCAACTGTTCGCCGTTATATGCGTGGATTACGAATTTGCCCTGGCGTTTAGCCACGGTAATAGAGACTACATATTCCCTCAATACTTCCTCCATGGTCGTAAAACGGGTGTAGTCGTCCAGCTTGTAACTCTTGGTTGGTTTGCCGAAAAACCAGGCGCTGTCCGTTAACGGCGGATAAAAAGGTTTAATTTGACTTATCGCAAAAATATTTTGCACCTGCATATCTAAACTGTTTTCTGCAAGCGCTTTTTTAGTCAGCTGATTGAAGGCAATTGCTTTCAAATGAATTGTCGTGTCACGTTCAGCAAAAGGGCTTTGAATATCAATATGATAACTGGTATCAGCCTTTGTATTGGTTTGGGCAACCATCTCATGAAGCCCATAAAAATTTTGCGTATTGAATAATATTCTTCCTGTCGAGTCGCTTTGCGCCACATAAAACTGCTGCGGATTACCATTAACGGTAAGATAAGACGTAATGCCGGCAACTTGCCTATTACTTGCTGTATGTATGACACGACCAGTGACAATTGGCCCGATGTATTCAGGCAAAAATTTGATTTTAAACGCATTGCCGGAGGATATGTCGTTCCAGTCAAACTGGGTCCATCCCTGCGAGATCAATAAGTTATCCAGGGCATCATTTGCTTCCTTATCGGTGTTTTCAAGATAATAATCAGGCGATTCAATATGTCCTTTTAAAGCCGCACGCAACCATAAATACCCGCTGATGTGGTCGGGGTTTCTACTTTGAAGTTCATCCGCCCGAAAAACCGACACTGAAAGATCTGCCGCAGTAAGGTTGTTGCTCTCAGTCGTTGTTGATAAGTCTAAAAGTACCTTCTTTCGGGTGTCATATAGCGGTTTATCTGTCTGGGCGCGTATAAGCAGCTTGCCAGCGGGTCTTTTAAACACCAGCCTTTCGCACAAAGGCCTATGTTGTTCATCAAACAAGGTGATATAGCTGAGGCCTTCATCCAGCTTACTTTTTTCGACCAAAAGGTTGCCTGCGCCTTTAATCAGATGTATCTGGTCAGCTTGCTTAATCGCATAGTTGTTATGAACTAAAATATAAACGGGGCGGGTGAATAAACTATCAGCGTTTTGAACAGCTACATTCAATTTATCCCCGCCATCTGTTACCTTCAGCACATAACCAGACGGATATACCTGGGGTAGGTCCCTGGTTAAAGTTTGATCATTTACTTTGATAATCACTTTGTAAATTTCACCGGCTTTTGGACTGAATGTAAAACTCCCGATTCCGAATTTGAGCGTATTAAATTTCGCGGCGGTATCACCATGGCTGGTTATTATTGCGCCCAAACATGCTACACCTTTGCCATCACTTCCGGTTGTTTTGAATGCCACTTTATTACTTACACCCTGAACCAGGTGGCCGCCCTCGGGGAAAAAGTGAACATCATATTCTACAGGGGAAGGTTTTGTGTCTGATGCAGACTTACGCGGGTTGATAATATCAACCCTACCCTCAAAGAAAAACCGCGAATCAAAGTTCTTCATCCAGCTAGTATATGACCTGATAACATAATGCCCCGTATTGAGCGAAAATGGCAGGTACAGCGAGCCATTGCCGTAACCGTTATTAAGTTCTACCATACTTTGTACTACGGCATTATAGTTGTCGTCTACTAATTCAACATAGGCCACTTTGCTCATATTAAGCGGTTTATTATTGCTGCCGTCGGTACAATATATTTTAAACCAGAGGATCTCGCCAGCCACATAAAAGCTCTTGTTGACATGCAGGAATATTTTTTCGCGCAGGTTCCATTTCTGGCTTGCGGCAAAATTATTTTGCAGACCGGATAAAACCTGCGCATAGCCGCCGGATGCCGGGATGCCAAGCGACAGAAGCACTACTGCAATCAATATTTTATATTTTTTTATCCCTGTCATCAGAACCTGATATTATAATTGACAAACGGAATTGGATTAGCAAAAATAGACAACTTGTAACCCTGTATATTCCCCCCTTGCTCCACAAAATAAGTAGAGTATGCATTGTTATGACCAGTGACGTTGTAGACGCCGAATGTCCACGAGTTATGAAACCGCTGATGAACTTTATGATTGCCGTCGAGAATGAAGGAGAAGTCCATTCTAAAATAATCCGGAATACGATATTGGTTTCTGTCCGAATAAAGTACCCGTTCTGAACCGTCATAAAAATATTCGCCAATTGGATAAGTAATCGGTCTTCCGGTGCTGTAAACCGCATTAACCGAAAAACTATACCGGTGCGTAAAACGGTAATTGCTTATCAGGTTAACGGCATGTGGTTTATCGTAATTGGCAGGATAGTAATTACCGCCATTTATAGGAATACCGCCTCCCGGGTCATCTTGCTTAAGAAATGTACGGGAATAGGTATAACTGATCCATCCATTTAATTGCCCGGTGTTTTTCCTAATCAGGAACTCAACGCCATACGCTTTGCCCTTGGTTTCGACTACATCAGTTTCAATATGCGGATTTAAAACAAGCGTTGCCCCGCTACGGTAGTCCAGATAGTTGTGAAGGAATTTGTAATACCCTTCAATTGATGTTTCAATGGTATTTGAATTAAAATTTTTATACAATCCTAACGATAGCTGGTTACCGGTTTGTGGTTTGATGTTCGGATCACTAAGCTTCCATATATCTGTCGGCGATACGGCCGTAGTATTCGACAGCAGGTTGATATATTGGCGCAATGTATTATAGCTGGCCTTAACCGACAGGTCATCATTAATGATATATCGTACTGAGGCGCGGATCTCAGGTCCTTGGTAGGTATTAATGATGCCGTTACCATGATAGGTGCTGTCGGTTATGTTACCCGGAATGCGCGCCACTCCCTGCCTATATTGCCGGATGAGCTGAGGCCCGAGGTAGTTATACATAGCGTAGCGAAGTCCTAAGCTTAGCGAAAGTTCCGGGGTAATATCGTACTTATCGCCTAAGTACAATGCACTTTCCAAGGCCCGCTCAGCGGGTACTGTAATAGATGAAGTTTGTGAAGCAGTGCCTAAAGGCTCATTACTGCCCGGGTCTATTTTATAATGAATTGATCCCAGGCCGAACGATAGGGTGTGTTTAGGACTTAAGTAGTAGGTAAAATCGGTCTTCAAATTGACTTGAGTAATATCGAAATGAAAACGGTAGGCATTAACCGGGTTCTCCTGGCTTGATATACCGTAATCATAGCTGTCTAACCCACCTGCCACAATTCCGAACAGCTTATTGCTGAAGTTGTGTTTCCATTTCAAAATCACATTCCGGTTGCCGTAGCTGTAGTCTGTATCGCTGTTCAGTTTAAATTTGTCTTTGCTCCAGTAACCCGACAGATAGATCGAGTTATGTTCGTCAATATGGTGATTGATATTAAGATCGAGGTCATAAAACGAGGCACTGCTGTTTTTGTAAGCTGCCGGAAGCGCCTTTAGCAGCCAATCGGCATAAGTAGTGCGGGCCCCGAAAATGAACGAAGTTTTATCTTTTACAATAGGGCCTTCTATATTAAACCTGCTGGTGAGCAGCCCTATCCCCGCTGAACCTGTGAACTTCTTGTTGTTACCGTCGCGTTCGGTAATATCGAGCACAGAAGATAACCGCCCGCCAAATTTCTCGGGAATACTGCTCTTATAAAGTTCAATGTCTTTCACCAGGTCGGGATCGAAAGCTGAAAAGAAACCAAAAAAATGCGATGGGTTGTAAATCGTTGAACCGTTTAGTAAGATCAGGTTCTGATCAACTGAACCTCCGCGTACATTAAAACCGGTACTTGCTTCACCTACCGTTTGAACACCGGGTAGTGTTAATACGACTCTTAAAACGTCTGCTTCGCCAAAAACAGTAGGTACCTGTTTGATACTTTTTATATCCAATTTGGCTACTCCCATTTCGGTACTGCGGACATTGGCCACTTTTTCGGCCGATATTTTTACCTCTTTGAGCGAGATCACTTGTTCCTTCATGTCGATATTCAGGCTGCCATTAGCATAAAGTGCTACGTTTCTGTGGGTGTCGCGCATGGCCGGCGCCTTAAAACTCAAGACATGGTGCCCGGCTGGCAGGGAAATAGTATAAAAGCCAAACTGGTCGGTAACCACCCGGGTATGTGTTTCGGCATCGTAGATACTGGCACCAACAACTGCTTCCCCTGTGCTTATGTTGCGTACATAGCCGGTCATTATCATCCTGCCTTTGGGATGACTGTTAGGGTTCCCCACATTATAAAGCTTATTTTCGGACGATGCGCCAGAACTTATTTTGGTTTCATTTGGGTTTGAGTAGTCCGTTACAACGTTACCCGCCGGAGTAGGTACCAGTTTATTATCCGGTTTATTCTCTTCAAATCCGGCCATATCCAAACTGATCTGAAGAGTTTTCGTCAGTATCACTTCCCCGTCATCGGTAATAAAATAGTGATAATTCGTTTTTTCAAAAACCCTGTCCAGTACTGTGTTTAGCGGTTTTTGGCGCAGCGTGAGCGTAACCTTTAGGCTGTCGAACTGTGCAGGATCATAGTAAAAATGAAAACCGGTCTTTGATTTCAGGTCGTTTGCGATTTGAGAAATACCTGCCTGATTATAATCCACATCGATCAGGTTACGCTGACTTCGCTGCGCACGAGCCCAGGCAGATAACCCGATGATAAGAAGTAGGGCCAGGTAATATTTTCTCATGCTATTGATTATTCTGATCGTAATAGGCTGCTAATTGAGCTATCGAATGTTCCTTTTCGTTCCGAAATGAAATCTTGTTAGCAGATATATACTCTCTTAATTGTTTCGCCTTGTTTTTAAATACATTCAACACCGATTTTTTACTGCTTACAGGTACGTAATCGGCGCCCTTCTTTATATAAATTACATCATCAACCTCATAAATCACCTGCACGGATTGTTGCTCAACGCGCTTTACCACTCCCCGACCTCTTTTAACCAGTACTTCAGACCGGCCATCATATAACCGGTCGTAATACCCGGTTGGTAGTTTGAATTCTTTTGACTCCGTCCGGTAAATGAAATGATGCCCCGCTACAAAAACGTCTGATAATTTTTCACTGCGAACCGCAAACAGAACGCTATGCGATATGGAAACCATCAAGTCATTTAAGGCATCATATAGTATTGGAACTTCTTTGTACCAGGTACTGTTATAGCGGATATTGGATGGCTGAAGAGACGCTGAGTCCAGAAAATATGGAGAGCCCCGGTAGGCTTTAGCTGGTGGATTATATTGAGGACCATTATAAAATTCTTTTTGGTCCCCGATGGTGCTATTGTAAAGATCAACCACTTGCGTTTCCGCCTTTGCATTAAAAAGCGTATCCGGCGCATTTTGGGCAATGGCACGAACAATAAGCAGACTTAAAGTAATAAATGGCAGAAATCTTTTTAAGGTCATTGAAAATGAAGGTAACGCCAAAATTTCAAACTTAAAAGTTAGGTTGAATTTATAATTGTCACAATTTAAGTTTTTTGCACGGTTCAAAGGCTAAATTATAACTATTTTTTTCGTTATTCAATAAAGACAGGATTAGTGCGCATTTTATTTTGCGGACGCTCATACAGGAGTTTAAACCAAATCGTCCGGATGCAATTCAGCGCTCATCAATTGTTCGAAAGGCATTAAGCTACTTTCCACGATCAGCGCACTTTTGCAGAATCCAAGCAGAGAAGGCCCGTCGAGCAAACTGTACAGTTCGGCAAGATCTTTATCCTGCCCCGTTTTACTGATCACAAGGCTATTCTTATCGATACTACTGAGCGTTGCACCATATTTTTGAATTAGCTGCCATAGCGGCCCGTCAAGCACGCCCGTAGATAAACAGTAAAAGCCCGTTTTCTTCAGGCCCGCATGGCCAGATGTAACGGTTACCGAATAAACCTCGATGATCTTTTTAAGTTTTTCCTGCAGTGTAACTACCTCCTGAGCAGACAAGGTTACTTCAATGGTGATCATCACCAGGTCGCTGATATCCGTTCGGGCGACATTCAGGCTATGCACTTCATAATAACGGCGGTTAAAGAAGACCATTAACTGCCCGATAAGGCCCCTTTTGTCCCGGGCGTAAACGGTAAAGATGAACTGGCTGGTGGCTTTGGATTGCTTTTTCATACTATTAATAAAAAAAAAGCCCCCCGGGATGATCCGGGGGGCCGTTATGTGGTTTTATGATTTTACAAAACGAGCGGCTTACCCCGGTGATTGAGTAATAATAATACTAATAATAATGACAACAATGACCAGCAATCCGCCTGTGCGATCTGCGCTTAGCTTGTTAAATGTATTGAGCGTTGTTTTCATTATCAGGGCAATATAGGGTTTATTTTGGATCAAATACAAAGTAAATAATCAGCGTATAGAAATTGAATAAATACAGTCGCAAAAGTCCCCCCTGATTGGCGCTTTCTCCCCTCATTTTCATATCTATTTAATTGATAATTTTAATAATTAAAACAACAAATTGATTCTTAACCGTTTAATCATGCAGAATTCATATAGTTTGCCAAATAAAAGCATCAGGAGTTTTCTCCGATTCTTCGCTTCGGCTTTATTATTACCCTCAGTTTGCCTTTCCCAGGAAACAGCTGCCACCAAGCTTGAAAAAATGCCGCCCGACCTGGAGCGCGACTTTGCTTTAAGCGCACTCCCGTTCCACCTTCGAAAAGAGGCAACTGTTTATTTATTAGATCCGGGGAAGGGCTATTACCTGGCAAAGAAAGGAACGAATGGCTTCATCTGTTATATTGAAAGAACCGCATGGGAATGGGGGGAATTCAGGAATGACGTCGCCGCACCCATCAGCTATGATGCCGAGGGTGCCAGGAAAATTTTTACTGTAGCAATGGATGTGGCTGCTATGCGTGCATCCGGAAAATATACGGCGAAACAGGTTCAAGGCATCATAAAAGACCGCATCAGCAAAGGTATATATAAAGCACCGTCGAGATCCGGGATATCCTATATGCTGGCCCCACTTATGCGTGTATACACCGGCATCCCACCAAATAATCAGGTTATGACTATGGCCATGCCGCATTATATGTTTTACGCTCCGTATTTAAATAATGCTGACATTGGCGGCGACACGACAAATGGCCCTTTTGTAAACAACCCGGACAATGCCGTTTTGGGAGACAGGAAAGGACCGTACGGCTTTATTATTATGCCTGCAGGGAAATCGGAACGGGCGGAGATAATTAAGGCAAACGGTGATCTGTTAAAAAGGCTTGTTGCTTACAAATCCTATTATAAGATTAACTCAGGCGGGATGTAAAGTTTAGCGTGCTATATTAAAGTAGAAGGCTCCTACCTGTCGGTTTCCGGCCCCGAGTCCGGGTGGGGTCATATTATTAAAAAATCCATTTTTTACTTCCCATTTGTTATTTTTAACGCCAGCAAACGGCAACCGCTGGTTTCCGGTAATTGGAATTCAAGTGTACTTGAGAGGTAAAATGAAAAGATTATTATTAACCGCCGTTTTATTAGGAGCGATGCTATTAGCAAGAGCTCAGGATAGTCTGATTACTAATATTCCGGCGCGTAAATCCATCAGTCTCAATGGGGAATGGCAATACATAGTTGACCCGTACGAGACAGGGTTTTATGATTACCGCTATAAGGAATTAAAGGAGAACAACCCGGATGCTTACTGGAACAGCGATACACCACTGAATAAATCTGATAAAAAGGAGCATGGCTATATTGATAAATACTCATTGGCTGTGCCGGGCGACTGGAATCATCAAAAGCCTGAATTTAAATATTATGAAGGCACTGTCTGGTATAAAAAATCGTTTGATTACATCAAAACACCCGGCAAACGCTATTTTATCTACTTTGGGGCGGTAAATTACCGTGCCGATGTTTACCTGAACGGAAAAAAATTGGGGATGCATATAGGTGGATTCACGCCTTTTAATTTTGAAATACCGCCCGATCTGTTGAAGGGAAAAGGGAATTTCCTGGTGGTGCATGTTGATAACAAGCGCCATGCTGACGAAGTGCCGACCTTAAATACCGACTGGTGGAACTATGGCGGTATCACCCGCGATGTTAAATTAGTGGAGTTGCCCGGCAATTTTATCCAAGATTTTGTGCTCCAATTGAAGAAGCCAGAACCTGGTAAGGCCCCGTTGACAACGCCTTTTGTTGAAGGATGGATCAGATTGAACCGGCAGCCTGCTGTGAGCGAAATGTTAACGATTGAAATACCTGAACTTAAATTCAAAAAGCAGATTTCCGCTGCCGGTACGCTAACGCCCATACAATTCAGGTTGCCGAGAATTGAACTTTGGTCGCCCGACAACCCCAGGCGCTACGAAGTTATTATCAGTTCGACGGATGACCGCACAACAGATAAAATTGGTTTCAGGACTATTGAGGCCTTTGGCAAGCAGGTATTGCTAAATGGCAAGCCCATATTTATGCGCGGCATCTGTATTCATGGTGAAATTGCGGAAGAGGAACGACGGGCATTTGGCTATGATGATGCCCGTAAACTGTTAGGACAGGCCCAGGCTTTGGGGTGCAATATGGTTAGGCTGGCACATTATCCGCATGATGAGGCTATGATACGAGCAGCCGACTCATTAGGGATATTAGTATGGTCCGAAATCCCGGTTTACTGGACGATCGAGTTCGGCAACAAGGATGTGTTAACGAAAGCTAAGGCCCAATTGCATGAAATGATTGGCCGCGACCATAACCGGGCCAGTGTTGTTATCTGGTCGGTTGGGAATGAAACTCCTGTCAGCCCAGTCCGTACCGATTTTATGCGTAATCTTATCACAGAAGCCAGGCAACTTGATCCGACAAGGATGGTATCAGCAGCGCTTGAAGTAAATTATAATTCGGGTAAAAGCCTGAATCTTGTCGACGATCCGTTGGGCCTGTATGTAGATATTGTTGCCTTTAATGAGTACCTGGGGTGGTACGGCGGCCAACCGGACAAATGCCGCACAACAAATTGGGGCACCGTTTACAACAAGCCCCTTTTTATCAGTGAGACAGGAGCCGGAGCGAAAGGTGGATTCCACGCTGATTCGCTTACCCGCTTCAGCGAAGAATACCAGGCATGGTATTACAAAGAACAGATCGCTATGTTTAAACGTATGCCCGAAAACTTCGTTGGGCTTTCGCCCTGGTGTTTAGCAGATTTCAAGTCGCCTAAACGGAATAACCCTATATACCAGGAAGGCTGGAACCGCAAGGGCCTTTACGACGACAAAGGCAATAAAAAAGAGGCTTTTTACATTTTGCATGCTTATTACACTGAACTCAAGAACAAGCATAATCGATAATTTTTAAACTGATGGCTTTTGTTTTCTGGCAAATAAAATTCTGTTCTCCCCCTATTTTTTCAAAAAAATAAAATTTTCTATTGACGGTACATTTTTTTAGCGTACATTTACGCCACAAAACAAAAACAATGAAGTTTAACAATGCATATTTTTATGGCTACTACTTTTACTTTACCAGTAAGAGCCGGGACTAATATGCACTAAAACATATAAGATGAAACTGAAAGTCCCGGCCGAACAAGCCGGGACTTTTTGCTTTAAATGGGTTTATGAAGGATAAAAGAACAAGAGTAGCTATCCAGGGGATAAAAGCCTCATTTCACGAAGAAGCCGCATTTCTGCATTTTGGCGAAGAGATTCAAACTATTGAATGTAACTCATTCAAACAAACATTTGAAGCTTTGCAGAACAAAGAGGCCGACTATGTGGTGATGGCCATCGAAAACAGCATTGCCGGCAGCATTCTGCCTAACTATACGCTGATGATGAGCTATGGTTTCCCCGTGGTCGGCGAAGTGTACCTTCCCATTCAGCTGCACCTGATGGCGTTGCCGGGCGTTAAGTTCGAGGACATTAAATATGTAACCTCCCACCCTATTGCTATCCGCCAGTGCGTTGACTTCTTTGATGAATATCCTCAATTAAAGATCGTTGAAAGCAATGACACCGCCGCCTGCGCAAAACGTATTCGCGAAGAAAACTTAACCGATACAGTAGCTATCGCTAACACCCTGGCAGCTAAACTATATCAATTAGATATACTGGAGCGCCGTATCGAATCAAACAAAAAGAACTTCACCCGCTTCCTGATCCTTACTCATCACGACAACGTGCAAAAGCAGGACAATAATAAAGCTTCATTGTGCTTCCAGGTCAGCAACCAGGTAGGCGCTTTGGCGAGGGTATTGCAAATATTCGCGGAGCAAAACATCAACATGAGCAAGATACAGTCGATGCCGGTGATTGGTAAGCGCAACGAGTATAACTTTTATGTGGATGTGGAGTGGGAAAACAATAAGCAATATGATACCGCCATACGCCAGGTGCTTAAGTATACTCACAACTTCAATATCCTGGGTGAATATCAGCGCTATGAAGATGAAAACACACAGAATGAGCGCGAACAAAAGCTGAGGGCCCAGGAAACCATTAGCCGTAAGTACATTAACGTAAAGAAAATCGTAAAGTAGTCGGAGAAGTCTGAAAGACCGAAAGCAAAAAATAAAACTAATTAACCCAAAAAGAAAACCTTCCGGACTTGCCGACTTTCGGACTTCCGGACTAAACAACAAACAAGTATGAAATTAGATCTTAACATACAGCCGCTCGAGTCGTGGATCAAAGCCAAATCCGAGCCTCTTTTAATTGCCGGTCCTTGCAGCGCCGAGACTGAAGAGCAATTAGTAGCCACCGCCCATTTACTGGCCAAAACAGGAAAAGTAACCGCTTTACGCGCCGGCATCTGGAAACCACGTACCCGTCCGGGTGAGTTTGAAGGTATAGGCAGCATCGGCCTTAAATGGCTGAGCCGTGCAAAAGAAGAAACCGGTTTACCAACCGCTATCGAAGTTGCAACAGCAAAACACGTTGAAGAAGCTCTAAAAGCTGGTGTAGATATCCTTTGGGTAGGTGCACGTTCAACTGTGAACCCGTTCACCGTGCAGGAAATTGCTGATGCGCTTAGAGGTGTCGACGTACCTGTAATGGTTAAAAACCCGGTAAACCCTGACCTGTCATTGTGGATCGGTGCTTTGGAGCGCATCAACGGTGCTGGTATCACTAAACTGGCAGCTATTCACCGCGGTTTCTCATCTCATGAAAAAACTGCTTTCCGTAACGAGCCGATGTGGGATATGGCCATCAACCTGAAAACACACGCGCCTAACCTGCCGATCATTAACGATCCAAGCCACATTTGCGGTAACCGTGAATTACTGGGCTATGTTGCTCAGAAAGCGCTTGACCTGGACATGCAGGGCTTGATGATGGAATCACACATTGACCCAAGCGTAGCATGGACAGATGCTAAACAGCAGGTTACTCCATCAGCATTAGCTGACATCATTGACCGTTTAACGCTGCGTCAGCCTGAAGTAAAAGGTGCTGACCTGAAAGATAAATTGGCGGAACTACGTAGCCAGATCGATAAGATCGATGATATCGTTTTCCAGAAAATGGGCGAAAGAATGCAGATCGTTGAGAAGATTGGTAACTACAAAAAAGAAAACGGCATCACTATTTTACAGGTTAACCGTTGGGAAGAGATCCTGAACAGACGTATTCCGTACGCAAAAGCGTTGAAATTAAGCCCTGAGTTTGCTGAAAAATTATTGGAATTAATGCACAGCGAATCGATCCGCAAACAAACCGAGATCATGAACGAAGGGCAATCAGGACAGGCACAAGAAAAACTGACCCACGCTTAATTAGATTTGAGACTCGAGATGTGAGATAAAGAATACCCATTATCACATCTCTGTAGCAAAATAAATATGAAGGAAAATATAATCCTGACAAAAAAAGGCAAGTCAGTTAACGGCACCATTCACCTTACCGGCTCAAAAAGCGAATGCAACCGCGCACTCATTATTGAGGCGTTGAGCAAATGCAAAGTAAAGGTGGAAAACATCTCTGATGCAGCAGATACGGTGACGCTGTTGGAAGTCCTGAGTCAGAAATCGGAAATCGAAAGTCAGAACTCAGAACTTAAGACTCAAGACTTAAGACTTGTAAACATCGGTCCTGCCGGCACTGCTATGCGCTTCCTGACTGCATATTTCAGCTTTCAGGATGAAGAGGTGATACTGACAGGCAGCGAACGGATGAAACAACGTCCGATCGGCATACTTGTAAATGCGCTGCGCGACCTGGGTGCTCATATTGAATATGTTGAGAATGACGGCTTCCCTCCTCTTAAGATCAATGGAAGCCTGGGTAAACAGCAAAAAGAAAAAATCAGCATTAAAGGTGATATCAGCAGTCAGTACATTACTGCACTGCTGCTAATCGCGCCAACTCTACCACAAGGTCTGATACTGCATATTGATGGGGAATTAACTTCGAGGCCTTATGTTGAAATGACACTCGCGATGCTTAGACAAGCGGGAATTCAGCACCAATGGGTTGGCAATAACATTCACATCGAGCACCAGGAATTTAAAGAAACTTCCTTACCTGTTGAACCCGATTGGAGTGCGGCTTCCTACTGGTATTCTATTGCGGCACTGGCTGATGAGGCAGAACTATTCCTACCAGGATTAACTGCCTATAGCCTTCAGGGCGATAGCGTTATTACAGAGATCATGGCGAATTTTGGTATCACCTCGCAGTTCAAAGATGGCGGCGTGCACCTAAAAAAGGAACCAAAACCTCTTGGACGGAAGATATTTGACCTAAAATCATGCCCTGACCTGGCGCAAACAGTTATTGTTGTATGCGCAGCCTTAGGACATGATGCAACTTTTACCGGATTAGAAACCTTAAAGATCAAGGAGACCGACCGCGTTAAGGCATTGCAGAATGAGCTGGCTAAGATTGGCGTAAAACTCATCGAAAAAGGGCAAGTTTACAAACTCGATTGCAGTGAAAAGTTCATCCCTGAAAAGATATTCGTTAATACGTATGACGATCACCGTATGGCGATGGCATTTGCGCCACTAGCTCTACTGATCCCGGAAATTGAGGTTGAAGATTATATGGTGGTAGAGAAATCGTATCCTGCATTTTGGGAAGACTTGAAAAAGGTAGGGTTTGAGTTTTGATAAAAACTGGAAAGGTTGACTAACTAATAATATTTCGAGTTCAATTATTAAGCTGGCTGGAAATAAAAACGCTTAATTTGTTAAATTATGTTCTGGGTAAACGGCGGCAATAAACTAAGGCACATTAGGACGTTGAGATAAACGGAACAGTTGAAATAAGTCAGTTACAACACTAAATTATCACAGAAAAATGAAAGCATTGCTTAAAAAGGTTCTTTTTGCTTTCCATGCAACTTTACTCTTTCCTGCAATTCTCCTTATGAAGTTTCATGGGGAAAAAGACATTATCAGGCAAGACATCGATCGTTGGATTAATAACAGGGACCTACCATTGAAGAACAATGTATTCGGTTTCGTAAATCTCCTGGCATTTTATAAGGAATGCAGGAATGTTTTCTATTACCGTATTGGGAAATGGAGGTACTTCACTTGTTTTTTTTATCCAGCAATGCCTACAGCCTTTATTTATTCAGGCCGAGGAAAGATCGGGCCTGGATTTGATATCGCCCACGGTACCAGCGTACATATACTGGCCAAAAGCATCGGGCAGAATTGTACCGTATTTCAGAACGTTACTATCGGCAGCGGAAGAAAGGGCGATCTGCCGGTTATTGGGAATAACGCGTGGATTTGCGCGGGTGCTAATGTGCTTGGCGGTATCACGCTTGGGGATAACGTCATCGTTGGAGCAGGCACCACTGTAACGAAAAATATTGAATCAAATTCAACAGTGGCAAGTCAGCGCTTATGTTATATTATGCGCGACGGGGAAAAAGTCGACTGGATGCCAGTCTGACAAAAACTTATAATCCTAATTAATCGGTTTTTCTATTTGTTTATAGAATAACCTATTGTTATGCAAATTTGCTCATCTAAAAATCACTCGAATTATTCGGTGTAACTATAAGAATATATCATGGCTGGCAATTCATTCGGACAATTATTTAAAATTACAACTTTTGGCGAATCGCATGGAGAGGCGATCGGTGTGATCATCGATGGCTGCCCTGCTCAACTTCACGTCGACCTGGAGTATATTCAGTCCGAACTGGATAAACGTCGTCCCGGTCAATCGAAGATCACCACACAACGTAAGGAAAGTGACACCGTAAAGATCCTTTCGGGTGTGTTTGAGGGTAAAACTACCGGCACACCAATTGCTATGCTCATCCCGAATGAGGACCAGCGCTCCAAGGATTATTCGCACAATGTGGACGTGTTCCGCCCATCGCATGCCGATTACACTTACCAAACCAAATATGGTATCCGCGACCACCGTGGTGGCGGTCGCTCCTCTGCTCGCGAAACTGCGGCACGTGTTGCTGCAGGCGCTTTGGCAAAACTGTTGTTAAAATCGCAGGGCATTGAGATTGTGGCGCATGTAAGCAGCGTAGGTAAGATTGATGCGCCAAATGTAGAGATCATCAATGCGCAGGACTTTATTGATGCACGTGAGCAAAATATTGTACGTTGCGCCGACCCCGCGACTGCTGAAGAAATGATCGAGTTTATTGATTCTATCCGCAAACAAGGCGATACTGTTGGCGGTAAGATCAGTTGCTATGTGCAGAATTGCCCTGTCGGTTTAGGGGAACCTGTTTTTGATAAACTTCATGCCGACTTGGGCAAAGCCATGCTGAGTATCAATGCTGTGCATGGTTTTGAATATGGTTCAGGCTTTGCAGGCAGCGAAATGCGCGGTTCTGAGCATAATGATATCTTCATCAACCAGGCTGATCAAATTAAAACTATCACCAACTTCTCAGGCGGTATTCAAGGCGGTATCAGTAATGGTATGCCGATTGAGTTCAAGGTAGCCTTTAAACCTGTGGCTACTATCATGCAAAGTCAGCATACCGTTGACAGCCATGGCAATGCTGCCGAAATATCCGGCAAAGGCCGTCACGACCCGTGTGTTGTCCCGCGCGCAGTTGTTATTGTAGAGGCAATGGCTGCTCTGGTTATTGCGGATCATTGGTTGAGGAACAGGAATTCTATTCTTGGGTAAAAAGGTTAAAGGACGTATACCACATATCTTCTCTTCGTCATATTTGTGCATCTGCACATCCTCCCATCTGGACATTTGCACATCAAAAACTATATTTGTGTAAATGCTCTCGCGTACTATCCAATTATACAAAAAAGCATATAGTGGGTTATCGATAAATAGCTGGTACCTGTGCCTGGTGATGTTCATCAATCGCAGTGGTACCATGGTTATTCCTTTCATGACCATTTACTGCACCCATGTACTTCATTTCACCGTGGAACAAACGGGAATTATTATGGGCTTATTTGGTTTAGGCTCGATTGTCGGTGCGTTTATTGGCGGGAAAGTTACAGATAAATATGGGTTTTACTATGTGCAAGTTTTTGCCTTATTGGTTGGCGGAATATTATTTATTTTCCTGGGCTTTCAGCAAACATTCGTTTCTGTAGGTCTTTACTCTTTTATTTTAAGCGTTTGTAATGACGGCTTCAGACCGGCCAACTCTACTGCCGTGGCTTATTACAGTACTGAGCAAAACCGTACGCGTTCTAATTCGCTTAATCGCCTTGCAGTGAACCTGGGTTGGGCATTCGGCGGCTTTTTGGGCGGCACACTGGCGCATATTAATTACCACTTATTGTTTTGGGTTGATGGCTGCACTAACATTTTAGCTGCTTTAATGTTGATGAAGCTACTCCCCTTCTCCAAGATAACTAAATTGGCAAAAAATGCAGTGAATAAAGTCGCCGGCGCGTCGGCTTACCGGGATGTCATTTATTTGATATTCATCGGCTTACTGATACTTTATGCAACTTGTTTCTTCCAAATATTTACGATGATGCCTTTGTTCTATAAAACACAATGGCATTTTAACGAGCAGTTCATCGGAGCGTTGATGGGGATTAATGGTCTGCTGATCGTTTCTTTTGAGATGGTCATCGTCCATAACCTCGAAGGTAAGAAACATCCACTACGATATATTTATAAAGGCATTATACTGGTCGGCGCCGGTTTTGTTTTATTAAATTTTTTGCCACCACAATCATATTCGGCATATATTATCCTGCTTTTTATTACCGTCGGTGAAATGTTGTCCATGCCTTTCATGAATTCATTTTGGATCATGCGCACCAATGAAAACAACCGCGGTGAATATGCTGCGTTGTATTCTATGGGTTGGTCGGCCGCTCAGATCATGTCTCCTATTATTGGCGGACAAGTAATTACTTATGTAAGTTTTAATTTATTATGGTGGATCACCGGTGCTATCTGTCTGGCTGCCTCTTTTGGCATTGTTGTACTATATCGATCTGGAGTTAAGAAGACAATTGTTGTTCCTATTGAAGAAACCGTATTTTAACTGAATGAAAAAGGCCCTCATACTTGATCTTGATAATACCATTTACCCGGTAAACTCCATTTCAGAAAATCTATTTGCTGCTCTATTCGCCAGGCTAGACCAAAATGCAGAAATAATAAATGCAGACGATGCGGATGCTATAAATAAGATAAAGGATGAAATGACGCGCAGGCCATTCCAGCATATTGCTGATGAGTTCGATCTGAATAAAGAAGTTCGGAATAAAATGGAGGATCAACTTAGGAATATGACCTATGAACTGCCAATACGGCCATTTGACGATTACCAGCATGTGCGCTCCATTCCTTTGGATAAATTCCTTGTAACCACAGGCTACCCCAAATTACAATGGAGCAAGGTGAGAATGCTGGGGATTGAGTATGATTTCAAACAAATCCATATTGTCGACCCAGATGTAAACCAGCAGACCAAAAAGAACGTTTTTGCCGAAATCATGCAAACCTACGATTATACTCCCGGCGATTTGCTTGTAATAGGTGATGACCCTGAATCGGAGATAAAAGCGGCAAAAGCTTTGGGAATCGATACTTTTCTTTATGACCCAACAAACAGGTATCCTGATGTACAGGTGACGTATCGGTCAAATAATTTGCAGGATGTATTGAAAGTGATCGGCTAACTTTAATTCTTCAATATCCTTGTTGTCACTAATAATTGCCCAGTATGACGCATCATATGTTCGGCGGCATGAAACAACAAACCTTGTACCGTAGATGGAATTTGTGCCCGCCCTACTCCTCTGACTTCGGTCAAAGTAGTTTCGTCGGTATTGCTTAATTGTTCTATAGCCTTGTCAACCTGTTTATTCAGGACGTCAAGCAAATCATGAACGCTCCCTCCACGCTCAGGCTCATTACCTTCGTTGGAGAGGTAGGCAAATTGCTGTTCGTTTAATGACTCGCCTCTGGCATAAGTAAAAAGCCGGTCGAGTATGCCGGCTATATGCTGCAAATGAAACCCGGGGGATGCGATTGGGCCAGGCTTCACCCAAAGAAATATTTCAGGAAAGTCAGCCATATAACGATTTATCTCCTCCCAGGCTTGCAATATGGTGTGTGCCACAGGTTGCAGCAGAGGAGGTATGCCAGGCATCGGCCCGCGTAGCCAAACTTCTCTTTTATTGTTATCACTTTCAGCCATAGGGATTTATTTACGAACAAAACTTAATTCTTTAATACATTATAAGTAATTTATAATGTTCAACTTTGCGACCGGAAAAACAGACTTTAACGTCTGCTCAAATTTATAGTAAAAATAGGTATATTAGTTTGGTATAGTGATTGCTGAATTTGTACTGTGTAACTAAAATTTTTATATGATAATATCTACAGGTACTAAAAGAAACACCTGTTTTGCTTTAGTATTAATATTTTTCTCCTTTATAACCATTATTCAGAGCTGTAAGAAAAAACGGTCTGAAATGTCTTCCCTTCTTTATAAAAAAACGCACAATGCCGTTTTTAAAGATATTGACCCAGACGAATTTGCCGCCTATTTCAAAAGGGAGCTTAGAAGGGAACGTGATAGCATAACTAATCCCGATTGGATTTCAGCCCACTATGCAGGAAACGATTACGAACCTGATTTTGTATTATACCAGCTTTGGGACGGCGGATTAGATGCCATGATTGCAAAGTTCAGAAAATCCGATGAGCATGGCCTCGATCCGAAATTGTTTAAGCCTGATCAAATAGCCGCATTGATGGATAAGTTTTATAATAAAACTGCCATTAAGACGCCACACGATGCTTACAAGTATATCTCTCAGCTGGAAATATTAGCCGCCAATTCGCTGATCGATTATTCCAACGATTTGCAGTACGGGATAATTAATCCGAGGAAAATATATTCCCGCTATTTCATTAAAACAAAACGTCCGGATAGCGCGTCCGCCAACCATGTATTTGCCGTCGAGAATATCCCTGCTTACCTGGACAGCATACAGCCAAAAGATCCGCAGTATCTTTCTTTGCAAAAAGCTTATTTAGAGGACTACCAAGCGCCTAAAATGTCCAAAGAAGAAACCAAACGTGTCTTATTAGTAAACATGGAACGCTTGCGCTGGAAAAATAAGCCTAATTATAATGAATATGTTTATGTGAACATTCCAGACTTTCGCCTGGATGTAATAGACAGTGGCAAATCCATTTTGGGCATGAAAGTCTGCGTGGGCGAAGGGCGCAATAAGAAATATTTAAATAGCCTTGAAAATTACAATGATACCTGCAAGGTCGATAACCCCAACTCTCATGAAACACCGCTACTAAGCAGCGTGATACATAGTGTGCAGGTAAACCCGATATGGAACATTCCCAAAAGCATTGCCACTAAAGAAATTATTAAGGAAGCAGCCGACGACCCTTATTACCTGGCAAACAAGAACATTAATGTCTATGTTAATGGCAAACAGATCAAGGACCCTGAAACTATTGATTGGTCAAATGTGACCAAAGAAAATAACGAATATGAATTTAAACAGCAGCCGGGTGCAGATAACTCTCTGGGCAAGATCAAATTTTTATTTGAAAACGGAAGCAGCATCTACCTGCATGACACTCCCGCAAAAGATGCTTTCAAATACTACATGCGTGCGGTGAGCCACGGCTGTGTCCGATTGGAAAAACCACTTGACCTTGCTCATACCCTTTTCAAGGATACGGTAAAATATAACCGGATAGTTAAAGATATGGATGAAGATGACAGCACATCTCAGGACATTGCATTACGGCCCAGGATTCCGGTTTATATCACCTATGTCACTTGCTGGTCTGATCCAAACGGGCAATTACAATTCAGGGGCGACGTGTACGGATTGGATATTGTTCTTTACGAGCACCTGAAAAAGTATCTCCCTACGGAATAATAATCGAAATTAAAGGCTCGCAGTTTCAGGATAAACATAGCTGGTAGCAACGTTAGTATCAAGATATTTTGAATTATAGCTGCTATCGTTTCCGTTTATAAACAATACTGAACCGCCTTTTATGGTGTTGATTACCTTTGCGGCAACCCTTGGCGACACAGCCGGACAACCTTCGCTGCGGCCCAGGCGACCTAACTGATTAATCGATCCCTGCGAAACATACGGTGCTGCATGCACAACTATGGAACGCGCCCGTGCATTATCATTAAAACCGGCATCCATGCCGTTCAACTTAAGTGATTGGCCGTGCTTGCCATGGTATACACCTTCAGTAATATAAAAACCAAGGCTACTGGCATGAGAGTCATTGGCATTTGAGAAATATTCGGGCACATCACCGCCACTGCCGTTACCATGAGCTACCCATGTGTTTAAAACAAGATCTTTATTGATCAGGTCGACAATCCACATGCGCTTGGTACAGCTTGATTTAGCCAGATCGACAATAGTAATTACTGAGCTATACTGCGGCACCTTATTGGCAGCTTTCAGATTAAAATAGCCGGTTACTGCTTTTTGAAAAACGGCCATATCCAATCCTGTTTCATTTAATTGGGCTGTGTTATAAATATCTTCAATGTATTGAGCAAAATGCTCCTTTGCAGAGAAGGTTTTTGTAGTTTTAGTAGTAGTAGTTTTCTTGGATTTTTCCCTGGTATCAGGTTTCCAGCTTATACTAACAATAGCAATAGTGAAGATCAATGTTGCACACAATATTCCCCAGAAGCGTCTCTTCATAATCCGTTGATTTGTTTTTAAATTTAATCAATAAAAATTTCAACTGGCTAAGGCTAAACTAATTAGGTCTATTGTTGTGAATTTACAAATGTATAAACTAAATTATACTAAACCTATTAACGAAAATAAATTTGAATTATTTTACACTAATAATTAAATAAATTACAACAAGGTTAAACCCAGAGCCAATCAATGAATTCTTTTACGGCAAAAACGCTTCGTGGGTTAGCAGAAATTTATTTCACCCACGTAATTTTTTCTTCGAGAGGAATAGCACGGTTACCTTCGGGATTGCTATCTGCGTAACCCAAATATAAAACGCCAATCACATGATCATCTTCGGCTAATTTCAAAAACTCTTTCATTGGTGCTCGAAGAGCCATACCACCTGTGCTCCAGAACGATGCAAGGCCTAAAGCGGTTGCTCCCAACAGGATATTCTGTACCGCACAGGAAACTGCTTCCACTTCCTCAATAACAGGAATTTTAGGCAGATCACCGCGTTTCATAATGGCCAATATCACATGCGAGGCCCTGTCGCCCTGATCATATAGTTTGTTATAAACAGCCTGATCAAAGTTTTCTGGTATAGTGCTGCATTTATATAATTCGGCATGCTGATGAGAAAAGTCGGAGGCGGTGCCATAGACCACAAAGCGCCATGGCTCTGTGAAACCATGTGTAGGTGCCCAGTCGGCCAATTCAAGCAGCGACTCCACCTGATAATCGGGTATCTTTTTACCATTCATTGCCACAGGCTTTATACTGCGGCGGGTTTTAATGATAGTTGATATTGTAGAAAATGCGATATCCATAAATAAAAATAGTGCCCGCAAAAATACAGGCACTATCGATACAATATTCTACTAAAATGTAATAATTAATATAAGTTGGGGTATTTCGCAGGATTAGCCTCGTTCATCATATTGTAGACCACCTCTACTACATCATCCATTGAAGGTTTACTAAAATAGTCGCCGTCAGTTCCATACGGAGGACGGTGCTCTCGGGCAGACAGTGTTTTAGGCTGCGAATCCAGGTGATAATAGCCGTTCTGCGTTTCCAGTATCTTTTGCAGGATGTACGCCGATCCCCCTCCCGGCATGTCTTCATCCACCACCAGCAACTTGTTTGTTTTCTTTAACGATTCGTCACAAACATTCTCTGTATCAAAAGGATATAGTGTCTGAGGGTCTATCACTTCTATGTTGATACCCATCTTTTCCAGCTCTTCTGCCGCTTCCATTACAATACGCAAAGTTGAGCCGTAAGAAACGACAGTCATATCGGTACCTTCTCTTAACACTTCAGCCTTTCCTAGCGGAACGGTAAACTCTCCTACGTTAGATGGTAAGCGCTCTTTCAGGCGATAACCGTTCAGACATTCGATCACCAAAGCAGGCTCGTCACCGCGCAGTAAGGTATTGTACATTCCCGCAGCTTGTGTCATATCGCGAGGTACGCAGATATGCAGGCCACGCATTGCGTTCAATATCAAACCTAACGGTGAGCCCGAATGCCAGATGCCTTCCAGCCGGTGCCCACGTGTACGCACGATTACAGGTGCTTTTTGTCCGCCGCGTGTGCGGTAGCTCAAAGAAGCCAAATCATCGCTCAAAACAGTGGTGGCATATATAAGGTAATCCAAATATTGAATCTCAGCTATTGGCCTGATGCCACGCATAGCTAAGCCCATGCCTTGACCGATTATTGTCGCTTCTCGGATACCGGTATCAGAAATACGTAAGTCAGAATATTTAGCTTGCAAACCTGCAAAACCCTGGTTTACATCACCAATTGCGCCAACATCTTCGCCGAACGCCACTATTGATTTATCGCGTTCAAAATTACTGTCAAAACAAGCGTTCAATATCTCGCGGCCATCTAGTAATTTGGTATCGTCATCATAGATTGCCTTTACTACAGGAACATTTAACGGTGACGCAGCAGTACCTGTGAATAACTTTGAGCTAAAACGTTCATTATTCTTTACTCTTTCGGCATTCAGCCAATTAACCAGTTCTTGTCTGCTGCTTAGCTTTTCTTTTACCGTTATACGCAAAGCTTTCCGTCCAGCAGAAATAGCATCCCTGCGGCCTGGGTCGACAGTCATTTTTAATTCAGAAACAATATCTTTTAGCTTGACATTATTCTGGCTTTGTGCAGCAACCTGTTCGATCAAAGCAGAAACTTGTTTAATCTCTTCATTGATCTCTCCCGCAAAATCGTTCCATGCCTCCCGCTGAATTTCGCGTACATATTTCTTAGCGATTGCTTCCAACTCATCCATCTCCTCTTCGGTAGCAATAGCTGACTCGATCATCCATTTGCGCATTTGCAACAGGCAATCATGTTCGTTTTCCCACGCCAGGCGTTCTTTTGACTTGTAACGCTCGTGAGAACCCGACGTAGAATGTCCCTGCGGTTGAGTCATTTCAGTTACGTGGATCAATACCGGTACATGCTCGCGGCGACAAACCTCTATTGCTTTTTCATAAGTTTCGCAAAGGGCTACATAATCCCATCCACGTACCTTGAATATCTCATAGCCGTTAGTGCCCTCTTCTCGTTGGAAACCTTTTAGTATTTCTGAAATATCTTCTTTCGTAGTCTGGAGTTTGGCCGGAACTGAAATGGCATAAGCATCGTCCCAAATAGAAATAGCCATTGGCACTTGCAATACGCCCGCAGCATTAAAAGTTTCGAAAAACAAACCCTCAGAAGTGGACCCGTTGCCTATTGTACCAAACGCCACCTCGTTACCATTAGCAGAAAACTGTTTCAGGTATTCCAGCTCTTTATTCTGCCTGTATAATTTAGACGCATAAGCCAAACCCAGCAAACGCGGCATATGTCCCCCGGTTGTTGAAATATCCGATGCGCAATTTAACGTCTCGGCCTGGTTTGCCCATGTACCGTCCGCATTTACAAAGCGTGTGGCAAAATGACAATTCATTTGCCTGCCAGCCGATGCTGGATCTTTTTCTATATCAGGATTAGCATATAGCTGTGCAAAAAACTCCTTTAGGTTACTGATACCTGTAGCAAACATAAATGTCTGATCGCGATAATATCCCGCGCGCCAATCACCCGCACGAAATGCCTTCGCCATAGCCAGTTGTGCCACTTCTTTACCATCGCCAAAAATTCCAAACTTGGCCTTCCCGGTCAGTACCTCTCGCCTGCCAATCAAGCTGGCCTGCCGGCTTTCGAAACCAATCCGATAGTCGTTTATAACTATCTTTTTGAAATCTTCAAAACTGAGTTCAGCCCCACTGAATTTACTTGTAGCACTTATTACACTTTCAGGCATAATAATATTTTGTTTAAGGGACAAAAGTATAAAATTCTATTTTGTATCCGTCATATGTAACACACAAAACACATTGTACGTTTAATAGTTTTTTATTGGTGTTAAACCTTTTATATTTGTACTAATCAAAACGAAAATATGAAACGAATACTATTAGTTTTTGCGGTTATTTTAGGCTTCGCCTTCACCGCTTCGGCGCAAGATAGCGAAAAAGCCGAATTTAAGTTTAACGAGGAAAAACACGACTTCGGTAAAATTCCGCAGGGTACTCCTGTTACCACTATTTTTGAATTTACCAATATTGGCAAAGAGCCTTTGATCCTAACAGAAGTAAGACCTACATGCGGCTGTACTATTGCCGATTACACTAAGACCCCTGTAAAAAGCGGCGAAAAAGGTGTTATCAAAATCACTTATAATGCAGCGGCTGTAATGCCATTTAATAAAACTATTGTGGTTACCTCAAACGCTAAAACTCCTACTAAATATTTAAATATTGTAGGCGAGGTTATTGCGAAGGCACCACCGAGCAGCAGCAAGTAAGAGATTTACAGAAAACATTTGAAAGCCTTCTGATATTCTCAGAAGGCTTTTTTGTTTTTAGCCGCTTTTACTATAACGAAAATTTTTGCTAAAATTTTATTTAAATCCATTACACTATCTTTTGCTAATTTTGCACCATGCCAAAAATATCAGAAAAGGGACAGCTGATGCCGGCTTCTCCCATACGTAAACTTACCCCATATGCTGATAAAGCAAAACTGGATGGTAAGAAAGTTTATCATCTTAATATCGGTCAGCCGGATATTGAAACGCCCGAGGGAATGCTCAACGCTATTAAAAACATCGACTTTAAAGTGTGGGCGTATACTGCATCTGAAGGTACTTTATCCTACCGTAAGAAGTTGACAGAATACTATAATAAACTAGGGTATAACATCACTCCGGATAATATACTGGTTACCACCGGCGGATCAGAGGCAATTATAATTGCGATGATGGCCTGTATGGACCCCGGCGACGAAGTAATTATTCCTGAGCCATTTTACGCCAATTATAACGGGTTTGCCTGTCAGAGCGATGTTGTGGTGAAACCCATTTTATCTTTCATCGATAATGGTTTTGCTCTTCCTCCTATCAGCGAGTTTGAGAAACTGATCACCGAAAAAACCAAGGCTATCTTTATTTGCAGCCCCAATAACCCGACCGGTTACCTCTATTCAAAAGAGGAAATGGAAGCATTAAAAGACTTGGTTTTGAAACATGATCTTTACTTATTTGCTGACGAAGCCTACCGCGAATTTTGTTATGATGGGCGTACTTTCCTTTCGCCAATGCATTTAAGCGGCCTTGAAGAGAATGTGATTGTAATGGACACCGTGAGCAAACGTTACAGCGCTTGCGGTGCACGTTTGGGCTGCATAATCACCAAAAACAAAGAAGTATGGCAAACCGGATTAAAATTTGCGCAGGCACGTTTAAGTCCGGGAATGGTGGAGCAGATTGCTGGCGAAGCCGCTGTGGATACACCTGATAGCTACTTTGAAGCAGTTAACAAAGAATATACCCATCGCCGTGATACATTGGTGAATGCATTGAATAACATGGAAGGCGTTTATTGCCCTAACCCAGGTGGCGCATTTTATGTGGTGGCGCGTTTACCGATTGATAATGCCGATAAATTTTGCCAGTGGATGCTGGAAGAATTCAGCTACGAAAACCAGACGGTGATGATGGCCCCTGCAACCGGCTTTTACAGCACACCAGGAGCAGGACTGAATGAAGTTCGGTTAGCTTATGTGTTGAACAACCAGGACATTGAAAAAGCAATGACCTGCCTGGAAGAAGCCCTGAAGGTTTACCCGGGACGGACAGTTGACAGCTCGCAGTTGGCAGTAAATAACAATTAGCAGTTGACTGTTAGCAGTTAGCAATCGTTAATCATAAAAAAGACCAGCCCACTAGGGTTGGTCTTTTTTATGATAACTATACATATTCTTATCCCTTTTGCAATACGCCCTGCCCTTCTTCCATAAATTTAAACAGGCTCTTTTTGATATAATGGTTCCAGCCGGTCTGGCAGTTTTCAAAGCATTCTACTTCAGGCGTTAAACCCACGTGTGTCATATCAATTCGGGTAGCATTATTTTCTTCCGAAATTTCAAATACCACTTCGGTACCTGTCCACTCTGTTTTGTCATTTTGCCAAGGCAGGCAACAATCGGTAACCAGCCAGCTAACCTTCTTGCCGGGAATGGCTTCAGCAATTTTGAAGGTAACAAATGTATCTCCCCATCTTACGCTAAAAATATCACCTAAATTTTTGGCGCTGCCCTCGAAATTTTCAGCCCACCATTCGTTTACGCGACTGATCTTGTTGTAGGCTTCAATAGCGCTTTCATTTACCACAATGCTGGTACAGTAGCTTTGTTCTGTTAATGTTGCTGTTTTCATGACTTCTTAATTTTATTGTTTAATAGAGTTTCCAAATTTTTCAATTTTGTCTTCCAGAAGTTATCGAAGAAGCTGATCCATTTTTGCAGCTCGTCAAAACCATCCTTTTTAAGCGTACAATAGCGTTCCCTGCCAATGTCCTCTATCGAAATAAAGCCCGCATTGTACATGATCTTAACATGCTTTGATACCGCTGGGCGGCTCATATCAAAATGCTCGGCCAGCGAATTAATAGGCAGACTTTTCTCCGACAGCATGCGCAGCATCTCCCTCCTGCTCGGATCGGCTATTACCTGGAATACGTCAAGCTCGGGTACTGGCATCTTTTGTTTCGTTTAAGATCTTGCTAATTTTATTCATGTTGGCCAGCCATCCCTGATCCATCGCATTAAAAATCACAACGTTGAAATCGGCTTCCTTAAAGCCGCTGTTTTCCAGCAATAGTTCCGTTCCGTTGTCTTTAGCCTGTAAGGTCCAGTAAACAATGGAGTCGATGGTGATCTTGCCGTCGCCCGGACCACATTTCCACGAATAAGTTAGCTTTTTCAGCGGCTCTATCTCCAGCACTTTGCAATAAACAATGCCGTCAAAATCAAGGCTTGGTATTGGCCCTGTGCTGAACTGGAAATCGTGCCCCAGTTTTAATTCGAAATTATTTTTCATCAGCCATTGCTCCATCAGTTCGGCTTTGGTGAGGTAATCCCAAACTACTTCGGGTGGGTGTGAGTAAAATACCCGGTGGTTTATGCTTCTTTTCATAATTGGTAACTTTTAAGTTACTCAAATGTATAGGTAACTTTTGAGTTACGCAAATTTATTTGAAAATAGTTTGTTCATGTTCACAACAACATGAACGCTCGAGAATAAAATGAACATGCTCATTAATAGCAGTTTGTATTTTGTCCGTTTGTAAAAATGAGATTTGTCATGAACAGGTTCGGCCCAACTGACAAAACACTGTCACCACTTCTTCTATCCTTATGAGGTATATTTGGGGATAAGTAATACGTTTTACGTCATACGTTTAAACGCCAGTCGAAACGCACAAGGTAGCAGGGAAATCGCTTTTAAAATTTATCGGCGATTTTGGTAAAGCCGACTAGATTGTTTATTATTTCCGCGAGTACCCGGGATATTGGCCGCAAAATGTTTTGCGCGTCCTTGCTAAAAAAACACGTCGGCCACACAGAGCTTCCTGGGGACTAGCTATTTGACACGATATACGATATAACCATCGAAGCGATTATCGCGAAAATAAATACATAACTTTTCCAGATCGCAAAGTTTAATGTATAACCAAAAAATCTCGATCTTTTTGGCACAACCGTTCTAATGTCGTTTTTATTGCAGTAAAAAACTCCGAATTTATAGTTTGTCGGGTCGTCTATGGGGTCTATATTCATTTTTTTGATAGAGATTCAGGTAATCTGATAAATAGTTATTCACCGCCTAAAATAAACATAATAAATCCATTTTCATGCTATAAACAGGGGGACTCCTGTGGGCTCAGCCATTTTGTTGACTAATTCTTAATGAACATCGACGAATTACCATCCCAACATTTTACAACACCTTCTGAAACAATTTGAAACATTAGAAATTATACTTAAACCCAGGTAACAGTTTCCGTAATTACTGATCTGAGCGTCAATACTTTCAATGCAATATTATGGAAGCAACAGACCGGCCATTCTTTTTCTCCGTTAAGCATATCATCAAACCATTTGCTAGCAAACTAATCTATGGCATCAAGTACAATGGCCTCGACTATTTCCTCATTAAAACTTTGGGCATGAATGACTGCCAGCATTTAGACACTCATCCGATGATCGACCAGCCCACTTATGATAAAATTTGCGATGTAATCACCGTGATTGAGAAGGAATACAAAAAGACACCGCCAATTGAGTATATCAATCTGGATATCCATAATGTCCTGGTTAAAATGAAGAACCCGCGTTATAAAGGGGATTGAGAGCGTCCTGGCAGGCTGTTCATTTACACCACAGAGGCGTTGTCCCAATGTCATTAGGTTAAGCTCCTCGTACAGTCGACTCACCCGGTCATATTCCGCTAGCCAGCGGATCGACCACCCTCTCTAAGCTTTGCTTAAAGAGGAGAATTTTTATTTCTCTCCTCTCCCTTTTTACCGCTTGCGGTAGAGAGGGTCGAACAGCGTAGCGCATTCGGGGTGAGTCGGCACGTGGCTATAATTGAAACGATATTGCAACACCTCACCGATCTCTCACGGACGAACCCGAATGATCATCTTGCCCTTAATTGGCTTGCCGGGATTGAAAGCGGCAACGGCATCGTCGAGGGAAGCGACATGGCCCACGTTTAGCCGCAATCGTCCATCCCGTACCCGTTGCACAAGCTCGGTCAGTTGGGCGCGGTCTGACTCGACAACGAAGTCTATCGCAATGCCACCGACAGGCTGCCCCTCGGTTGGACCGGCGACGTTCACCAGCGTTCCTCCGGGACGAATCACGCCCACAGACCGTTTTGCGATGTCTCCACCGAGGACGTCGAACACCAGGTCCACCTTGCCAACATCTTCCAGCCTGTCGGTTTCGAGGTCGATATAGTCCTGCGCGCCAAAGTCGAGCGCCGCCTGGCGACTACCGCCGCGCCCTGTGCCGATAACGTATGCGCCGGCCTCACGTGCAAGCTGTGTCGCCATTGAGCCGACTACACCGGCCGCACCGTGTACAATTACGCTCTGCCCTGCCCGAAGGCGGCCGTGATCAAACAATCCCTGCCACGCGGTGAGGCCCGGCATTACGAGGGCCGCGCCAACGGTAAAATCAACATCGCCCGGCAGCGGTGCGAGGTTACGTGATTCAACGGCTATATACTCCGCCAGCGTGCCGTCGCGGTACCAGTCAGTGAGACCGAATACCCGCTGCCCTATTGTAAGTCCCGTTGTGCCATAGCCGAGGGCGGTGACCACTCCGGCCAGTTCGTGGCCGGGGACCGAGGGTGTCCGGCTGCGGTTGACGCGATCGGTCCAAGTGGAGGGCCAGGTAAGCTCATCGAATGTGTATCCCGACGCATAAACCTGAACGACCACATCGTTTATCCCTGCTGCAGGCTCGGGCCGCTCCACCAGCTTCATCCCGGCTGTTCCGGCAGCCTGATCTGTTACTACAATCGCCTTCATAACACACCTCCTTTTTTGCGTCCAATCAATAGAGTGCTATTGCCCCACACTTTTGTTTTCAATTTTGTATTCAGCATGATCCTGATATTTATTTTGTACAATGATTCTTCTATTAGCAGGACAAATTAACTTTCAATTTGATTTACCTTAAGGGTCCAGTTTTAAAATATATAGGGGGCCAGTTCCTTTACACCAGATGAAAAAACATTGTTTATTACAAGCGGTACTGATTTGATGCGGGGTCAAATTGAAATAACTGTTATTTATAGTAAATTACTAATTAATACAAATAGCGCTATGGAAGAAGAGCAAATACACGAAGCGCTGAACGCGCACTGGCAGGCATCAGCAGATGGTGATGCAGACACTGAACATGATATCTATGATGATAATGCTATCTGCGATTATCCTCAATCGGGCGAGCGGATAATTGGGCGAAATAACCTGCAGGCTTTGCGAAGTCATCACCCCGGTAAGCCAGCGGGTTTCAATGTCAGGCGAATAGTTGGAAAAGGTGATCTCTGGGTTACCGAGTATACTATCACTTATCAAGGGCAGCCGGCTTACACAGTAAGTATTATGGAGTTCAGGGATGGTAAAGTTGTGCACGAGACCCAGTATTTCGCAGATCCATTTGAGGCGCCGGCCTGGCGAAGTCAATGGGTACAACAGATTGAATAATACCCTTGTCTGGCGCTAAGATAGGCACAAGTAGCTTTTACCCACTTGCCTCGCTCCCTCATACTTGCGCCAGGTTGTTGCTTACTAGATTAATGGTCTTGCTAACCCCGTGAAAACACCCTATTTTGATCCAAGTATTTGAATTACAAATAATTATGGTTACGTTTATTCCGCACCAGTTTAAACCATAATCATGACGCGAGGCACAGAACCAAAATTCACTTTTGACCTTGATAAGGTATCAAGTTTCAAATTTGATAATCTTGAATTGAAAGTAGAATCACCCTATCTTTACGGGAAGCACAAGATATTAGGATTTTCATACCAAGTGTATGTAGACGGAAAAGAACTTGGAGTAGCTACAGCATTGGTGACGGATGATTTTTTTAATAAGCTTGCGATAGAAGGTAGCATAGGGCTAGTCATTACAGATAGATCGTCTTTTGGGATTAACATTCCTTTGAATGTAACTAAAGCTATGTTAAACTTATTTCGTTATTTCAAGCAAGAGAAAATACTAATCACTACAGAAAATGAAGGCGGAAGCATCCATCAAATGTGTGAGGATCTTAATGGCACACGAATTGATCCCGCGATATCGAAGGAAGGCAAGACGATGATAAGGTATGAAATAGACGTTAAGTAAAATGGCTTGCTGTGACCCCGCCGGGTCAAGTGTCTCACTTGATCGCATAATGTTCTGAGCGTCCACGCTCAAGAAAAAAGCTTATTCTGGCAATCTTTTTCTTTTCTAAGTAACTTGCTTAAAAATATGGGTATAAATTTTAGAGATCTATCTCCTAAAAAAACCGTGAATGAGCCTGCTTTATCACTAAACGATCCGCGATGGGCAGAACTTGAAGGTGGTTACCACGGAACTACTTACGACGCTTCAATTGCTTTAAGAAAACTTGAACAGGCGGACAGCTTAGAAGAAGTCTGTGAAATTTATCAGGAATTATGGAATGAACTTCATCATCAGGGCGACGTGGGCGTCGCTTCATATTATGCGGTTCCTCATATGATTCGCACAGCAAAAGAGAAAGGCCTGATAAATTGGGATGTTTTAGGCTTAGTTTCAATTATTGAAATACAACGCCGTAAGAAAAATCCAGTCATACCATCGGCTCTTTATCCGGCTTACTCCAATGCTATCTCGGAATTGTTAGAACTCGCAACACTTATGTTGGCCCAAAATTGGGACTCAGGTACCGCGTCGGCAGTGCTCACGGCGATTGCTGTTGCCAAAGGCCATATTAAATTAGGCAATGCAATTCAAAATTTGGATGATGAAGACGTGATTGATGAGTTTTTGGAAAACCATTGTTAAGAATTCTTTAATCTGGCGCAGGTAACCTGGACACCTTTCGGTGTTGTGACTTATAGCGGGCTATGTTCCGGTCCTCGTTCAGTAGCGTCAACTCGTGGTTGATTGCCTGCTGCATCAGCATGTAATAGCTGAAAGCTCTTTAGTATTGCAGAGTCCCTTTGAAGATACTGCGGGCTCCCAAAGGGAATTTATAAAAAATCCCCCTCGTGAGGAGAGGGATTTAGGGTGAGGCGCTATTAAATTAATATGCTCTATATTTTCACAAATGCCCATTGCTGATTTTTGCCGCCACTGTAATCATATTGATCGGCCGCAGAGCCATTTCTTAATGGAACCGCCGGATTGTTCCCTAATGTAATTTCCAGGGCCTTTCCGCTATTTAAATTGATAATCTTATAAAACCCATTATCGGTAGGCTGAATTAGCCAGTTTTGATTGTTCCCGCCGGTGCCCGAGTAACTCCACATATCCACAGTACCGCCGTTGGCGCCAGACCAACCCAGCACTTCCAAACACTTGCCGCTGGTATGCATAGGCGTTAACAGGTAACTGCCATTTGCCGCGCTTTGAACTTTAAATTGCTGGTTGTAGTTGTATCCGCCTACATAATCCCATTGATCTGCCAGCGATCCATCAGCAGTGCCCCAACCGGCAATTTCTAAAGGCTTAAAACTGTACCTGTTAATGATCTGGTATACACCACCAACCTGAAATGTTTGCGTTGCACCGGTTTGCGCTCCTTGTACAAGGGCCGCTAATTCCCGTTGGTCCTGTACGGCGTAAGTCGACCGGTTAATGATCGACCCGGTATCCCAAAGAAATGGTATCATACCCATTGACGATGCCTGGTGCATATTGTAATTATACCAATATGCCTTAGACGCAAGATTGAAGTTTAAAGAGTCTCCTGTAAGGTTCCGGTTCGTCACGCCAAATTCACCCATTATTACCGGGATCCCTTTATTAATGAACTTGGTCTTCATCAGTTGGAAATAGCCGCTAAGCGTCGATTCCTCGCCCCAGGTAGGATTGTGTGCAACATCGAAGGTGGTATGATATCCCGATCCCCAATAAAAAAACCTATTGCCCCATGATGCATCCGCGTCCATGATACAGAAGTTGTAGGGATCGTATTCGTGCACCTCTACCATTAAACGGTTGGCTACCTGATCAGTTGGCATCGTATTCATCAGATTGTTGGTTAACGTCATATTGGTATTGGGTCCCTGAACAACCAAAGTTCTGTAGCTGTTGTGCCCACCGGTTGACCTTACCGCGTCAATAAAAGTTTGATGATAAGAAAGCAGCACGTTCATTGCGGCAGAAGTGGTTGCCGCCGGTTCGTTTGCGCTGGCAAAAATTAAATGTTGGTCAAAACCACGCATTTTTGTTGCAATTTGCTCCCAAAGAGCCTTTTGTTTAGCATTAACTGCAGCCTGCATGGTAACGGTATCATTTCTCTCCAGCCACCCGCCGTCATAATGTATATTTAGTACCACATACATGCCGTCGTTAATGCAGTACTGCACAACCTGCTGCACACGATTGAGCCACGCCGGGTCTATCTGCTCGGTTGTTGTATTTATTATATGCGACCAGTCCCAATTACAAGGGATCCGCACGGCGTTAAAACCCCTTAGTTTATAATTGTCAATAAGTGCTTGGGTAACACTGGGATTTCCCCATGCGTTTTCGTTACCTTGTGCTTCCATTGTGTTGCCGATGTTGATTCCCACCGTCATATTTGCACCGAGCTGGGCGGCGGTACTGGTCATCCCGGTTTGATCCGGTGGAAGAGGATTAGTGTTCCAACTCGGGTACGAATCCAAGGATTTTCTAATGTTGTTGGAAGTAAACGGTTTAGCGCCCGAAGCAGCAATTTCCTGCTTCTTACATCTTGTCAACGCCACCATTGCCAGGATGCACAAAAAATAATTTAAGATTCTCATAAATGAAGTAAAATTGTTTAACTGGATGTAAAATTGTTTAACCATGAAAGTATTGAGTTACCAATAAGGCAAACGGTGCATTTGTAATAATAAATAGTACAAATGTTAAACAGAAGTTAAATAATTGATAAACAGAGGAATAATTATTTAGAACTGGGATTGGATCAGTGATCTTCCCAAAAATGAAGGATTGAGAATTATTTCGCGTGGGTTACAGCCATAGGCAGAGTAAACCAAAAAGTGCTCCCCTGGCCAAGTTTACTTTCCACGCCCATTTGACCGCCATGCTTTTCGACGATCTCGCTGCAGATAAACAGGCCCAAACCCAGACCGGAAAAGCGGGCGCCGGCGTTGTCGACCCGGTAATAACGGCGAAAAATATAAGGCAGCTTATCAGCCGGTATGCCCGGACCGTAGTCGGTTACCGAAACCTTTGCGAATTCGCCTTCGGGCTGAAGCGAAATGAGTATCTCTTTGGATTCAGGCGCATACTTAACGGCATTATTAACCAGGTTAACAATCACTTGGTCAATAAGCTGGACATCGGCATCAACCTCTAAATGTGGGTCGCCTTCAAATTTAATAACACTATTATCTGCATTCCTGATATGGTGACAGCATTCATGGATCAGGTCAGCTATCTTAAATTTAATTTTATGCACCGGGAACCGACCCTGGCTAATCCGGTTGCTGTTGAGGAGCGATTCCACGAGGTCAGTCAGTTTGTTCATACTCTTATTGGATTGCGTTACAAGTTTGGCCAGCATTTCGGGTGAAATATTGTGGTGCAGTTTTTCAAGCAATTGCAACGCTCCTTTCAGAGAAGCGATAGGTGTTTTCAATTCATGACTTGCGACACTTATAAAATCATCCTTCTCTTGTAATACCCTCCTACGGTTGGTTACATCGGTAAAGGTTACAATGCCGCCAGATATACTATCGTCATCATCCAACAATGGCGCAGCATTTACCGAAATGTAAATTTTCTCCCTGCCTTCAATAACCACGGCTATCTCCTGGTCATACACAGACAAGCCTGTTCGTACTGCAACATACATAGGATGATCTTCTTTTGGTATCGGCGCCCCATCAAGCCTTTCGCTATGCCATTTGTTGTCATGATAACTCCGGCCTATGATCTGCTCTTCAGTAAGTCCGAGAATTCTTTGCCCCATCGGGTTAACATAAATTATTTCTCCCTCATTATCTGTTATCACTACCCCCTCTGCCATCGTATCCAAAATATCCTGCAATCGCTGCTGATTTGATTGCAGTGTTTGCTCCAGTACTGTTTTTTCAGACACAATAGCCTCCACGTGTTTACGTGCCATTACAAGGTCGGTCACTTCAACAGCGATATCCATCACGCCAATAATGTTTTCACCTTCACGCAGAGGACGGTAACTGCAATTAAAGTAACGGGTTTCAAGTTGTCCATTGCGCATCAGTTGTACGGGTACCTCGCTGCCGTTTGATTCTTTTCCCGTTTCAAACACCTCAAACAACATTTTAGCTACATGTTCATTTTTTAGTTCGGGTAACGCTTCCAGCAACGGACGGCCGATAATGCTGCTATCCCTACCTATTATTTCCAGCATCTGGGCGTTTACCAGGTCAATGATCATATTCTTACCTCTTAATACAAGAATTGCCACGGGCGCCTGCTCCACCAGGCGTTCAAAATCGGTTTGGGATTCCCGCAAACGCTGGGTTAACCGGACAACATCTGCATTTGAGGATTTCAGAACGCTGCTGGCCGCCAGCAGATGCTCACTGGCATCTTTAATTTGATCGTTGCTCATTGACAGCTCGTTAATAAGCTCCCATTCGCGTTTTTGCTTTTCGGCCACTTTCTGCAGGGCGGCTACCCGACTGCTTACATCTGTGGCTGTGTTCAGTATTGCAATTGTCTTACCCGAATTATCGCTAATGGCGCGAAATTCAAAATCGAAAAAGGAAGTTTTCGGAGCACCGCCTATTATCAATGTTGCCGGCGTATCAGTAGCCCTATAGGTTTCGCCCGTTTGCCAGACGTTTTTTAGCAGGTCTGTAAACGGCTGCCCCTTAATCTCGGGCAAGGCGTTTTCTAAGGTCTTTCCCAAAACATCGCTATCTTTCCCCCACAGATTCAGCATACCCTCATTTACAAAGCGTATATGCAGGTCGGCGCTATCATAAATTGCGGTCGCATCTTCTGATTGGGCTAACACATCTAATATGTCCCGGTCAGATAGCATTGCAAATAATCAACATTTAAGACCACTAAATGGTTTGCATAACCAACCGGAAGTCGCTGAATATTTGAACGATAAGCCCTGGCCGCGAGTCTGATAGTCAGCGGCAGGTGGATAAGCAGCTAACCCGTCATACTTTACTTTGCTATAAAGCAGTTAACGGCGACCGTGACTTAATAAAATCGATGATCTCAACTTCGGCATCGCGGTCAAGCTCGCTTTTAATTTTCCATTCCGTTTTATCTTCTGTGAAAGCAATCGTCGCTATTCGGTTTTCTCTGACAGCATCCTTCACCAGGTAGATGTCTGCGTTTTCAAATCCACTTTGCCCGTTGTTCCAGTGTTCGGGTATAATGATCACATTGGTTGGGATTCCGTTAATGTTGATTGATACGATCTTATCCATAAGAATTATTGATTTTGGTATTAATAAATACAAGATTGATCGATTATTTGTTTAGCCGAAAAGCAAGATATTATTAAACAAAAAGGCCCCTCTTTAAGCGAGGGGCTTGGCTGAATCTAGGTCGAACTTGTCATTATGCAACCAAGCGATCAGTTATTGCAGACAATTTTGCAAGTACAAATGCACCGATAGCCATTACGATGTCACGTACAGCTACGTCAAGGTAGTGACCGCTAAAAATCAAAGTGAGCGCTATCAGCACCAGCCATGCGCTTACTATCCACGCGCCTATTGTTGGTTTGGCTAAAACAATAATGCCGGCAACTATTTCGATCACACCTACAATCATCATAAAAGTATGTTCGCCAAAAGGCAACATATGCTTAATTCCCGGATTAAGATATTGTTCCCAGTTAGTGAGAATATTGGTAAATTTATCGGCGCCGGCCACAATAGGCACCAGACCGTAGGTGAATTTTAGTAAGGTTTGTAAAGGCTTAATTTGAGTTTCCATAATCTTCTTTTTATTTACCAGTTAGAGTTTTATCGATAAAAAAAGGTCACAAAAAATATTTTCATACATTTTGTGACCTTTTTAAGCTTCAATACTCCAATAGTGTAACATTCTTCTTAAAGCATGGTTCCATTTAGTGACGAAGAAATAGTAAACAAAATATTAGGCGGCGAAACTGCTTTGTTTGAGGTGCTGATGCGTAAATATAACGAGCAGCTTTACCGTATTAGCCTATCGATAGTTGGTGATAGCGATGCTGCCGAAGATATTATGCAAACGGCTTATATAAATGCCTATCGGCAATTGGTCAATTTTGAGGGGCGGTCAAGGTTTGGCACATGGCTTACGCGCATATTGATCAACGAGAGTTTATTGTACAAAAAACGGGAACAGAGAAAACAGCAATTAGTGATGGAAACAAAATTTACCGAAGAACACGACGAAACGCCATTAAGCGGTTTACTGAATAAAGAGCTGAAGGATGTTTTGGAAAAAGCTGTAGCCAGGCTGCCCGAGAAATACCGGGTAGTGTTTGTAATGCGCGAAGTGCAGGGCATGAGCACCGGTGAAACGATGGAAGCATTAGACCTGGGTGAATCGAATGTAAAAATGCGTTTGATCCGTGCCAAAGAAATGCTGCGTAACAGTCTTCAGCATTTATGGAACCCGCGCGACATTTATGAATTTAACCTGGTGCGCTGCGACCGTATAGTAGATAAGGTGATGCATCAAATTAATAATAACAATTAATTACGCCCTCATCTCTACCAAATCACTTTCAAGCTGGGCGATAATATTTAATATGGTTTGCTCATGTCGGCAACACCCGGATCATAGCAGAACAACTAACAGATTATGAAGAAAGGCTGCTAAAAATCCCGAAAATGGGGAAAAAATAAGTCATAGATTGCCAAATTATGTTATTTTTGAGAACGGTCAATCTCTGCGAACAAAGATACCGCCCGATTATATATGCGTATTTTTACCAACCTGATTAATGCCTGCTTAATTTTTCTGATGCTAGGGCTGTGCTCTTGCTTCAAGCAGCAACCTACGTCAACATAAAATATCCCTGGAACCTAACCATCGGCGACAATGCCTGGATAGGTGAAAATGTATGGCTGGATAGTTTGGAGATGATTACCATTGGGGCAAACGCCTGTATTTCACAAGGCGCTACCATACTCACCGGCAACCACAATTACAAAAAAGCTACGTTTGATCTGATTACTAGCCCGGTAACCTTAGAGGAAGGTGTTTGGATTGGTGAAAAAACCCGGCAATTGTAACGGCCGGACTTAAGTTGACTTCAAAAGCCTTTGTCTTTCCGCTGGCGTCTCCCCTGCTTTCAGCTTCTTCTATTGATGACATTTGCCGGGGATTAATTTATCATACTGGCAAAGCCATTCTTAATGACGCCCAGGCAATGGTCGTCTTAATACTGTTGGCAATATTGAGTTTGTGGCTGGTGAGTATTATTCTTAAAAAAGTGCCGGATCAGAATTACCGATTACTGGTTATCATCTTTTACGGCGTTTCATTCTTCTTCTTCAGCTATGTATACCTAATGCAAAAGGCCATTTCCTATGAGGCTAGACATTTCAGGTTGCTCGGCCTGCTGGTGATACCGGGAGCCTTTTATTTATTTAGTCAGTTTACCACCTCCTACCGGCTGTTTTTTTGCATCTTATGGGCAGGGATCACTCTTTTCAGCACAATTTACCTCGTAAAAGGCTATCTGTATAATAAAAACCAAAGTGCACATGGTATATCAGGCTTTGCCCAACAAAATATTGATCAAACAGCTTTAGACAAAGTAATGGCCATTGACAGACAGGTGCACAACGCCACTTTCGTTTTCGTAAACAAAGAGCTCTGCCTCGAGATTAAAAACAACAGAGTGGTGGGCCTGGAACCGATCAATGATGACCTAAAGATTGACATGGACGATTATGAATATGACGGTCACGCTGGACCTCTCTATATCATTCTGCCTGATAACTATGCGGGCCCAAAAGAAAAATTCATTCTAAAAAGCTTCCCAGGTTATGAGGGGTGGTATGGCGAGAAACTAAGTGATAAATACGTCCTCTACAAAGCCTACTGAGCAACAACCATGGCGCTCGCTTAACCAAACCCTATCAATTATAAGATTAGGGTATTTTTAAGAGCATTGTGTTTTCTTATGTGACACTGTTGGTAGTTCTTTCCAATCTAGGTACCATGTTTCCTTATCCATTGCAATATGGTTGTGTTGCCTTATATCCATATTTCCTACAAGCCTGATTCTGGTTTAATTCTCCTCCTTCTACTTCCCCGACTACCTGCAATTTAAAGGCCATCCCGTAATACCGCTGGTTTCATGGCTACTTGTTCCTGCTTTTTCATATCTAAGTTGATTTGGGGTCAACTTATTTCAGGACGAGAGAATGCTGCAATAAAGACCCTTGCTTAAGAAAATTCCCACGAACGATTCATGTATATAATACAATCAAACAATCTGATTTTTATTTATCTTCTTAGTTGTGACGGTTTAGTCTTTGAAAATAAGGCCGGCAAATTGACGCAGTGACCTTCGCCATGATTGCCATTCGTGCGATGTGCCAGGCGACTCGTAATAAATGTGTTTAATCCCGGCTTTTTCAAGTGCTTCATGAAAACCCTTTACCCCCGCGTACATTCTCTCCGGTTCGGCTGTACCGATACTGATGTAGAGTATTTTTACCTTTTTATTAAAAGCACCCGCATCAGCCCATACACCATCAAACATCTTGGTAATATCTGCGCCTGGTTGAATAAAGCTCGCTCCGCTAAAACCACCTACATAAGCAAATTTATCAAGGTTGGTCATAGTTGTTTGAAACGTCTGAAAACCGCCCATTGAAAGCCCGGCCATCGCCCTATGGTCGCGGTCGGCAATGGTTCTAAAAGTCTTATCGATCATTGGGATAATCTCATTAACCAGCACTTGCGGAAAGACGTTGCTAGCGATAACCCTTCCGCCGGGACCGGTGGTTGTTGGGTTAGCCGGATCAGTTGCATATCCACGGTCCATCACAACTATCATCGGTTTCGCGCTCTTGTCTGCTATAAGGTTATCCAATATAAAATTCATTTTACCCTGTGTCGTCCAACCTGTTTCATCCTCACCAGATCCGTGCTGAAGGTATAAAACAGGATATCTGTTACCAGTATTTTCATCATAACCGGGAGGTATATAAACATTTGCCCTTCTCCATGCTTTGGTCATATAAGAGTAGTAATGAAGAGAACGCACCTGGCCGTGAGGAACATCTTTAATGGCATAAAAATCACCTGCGGGATCTGGAATATCTATTCCACTGGCCATCCTTCCCATACCATAAAAGGTTTGACTGGAGGGATCTACCACAGGTACACCATCTATTATTAACGAGTAGTAATGAAACCCCAGTACCACAGGATCAGTTGTAACAGTCCACATGCCGGCAGTGTCCTTTTTCATATCATACTTTTTCATCAGGTCGATTTTCACGTCCTGTGCGCCAGGGGCCTTAATCTTAAAAATTACCCGGTTATCAGGCAATATTTGCGGATAATTTAATCCTGGAATATTAGTAGAAGCCGGCACAGCATCCTCCGGATAAACATATTTAGGGAAACTTGAAACATCGACAGGTTTAAAAATCAATTGGGAAAACATATATAGCCCATTCTTCCAAACCTTGAAATCATGTATTCCCGGCTCGACATAATAAATATGCGGAACATTTTTTTCGACCAGGTAATCATGTGTGCGTTTGCTAAAGGTTATTAAGCCGTCGCTTGATCCACATGATATCCATAGCAGTTTTAGTTTCTTTTTTGCGGCTGCCGGGTCGGGCATTAACATTTCCGGGGTTTTAGTATTAGGTGCTGCAGAAAAGCTGCCCACCCAGGCAAATTTGTCGAGGTTACCGAGGCCAAAGTTCAGAGATTGTCCGCCGCCCATTGAAAGGCCTGCAATCGCGCGATGTTCGCGATCAGCTATTACAGGATATTCACTTTCAACATAGGGGATCAGATCATTCAGCAAATCCTTTTCAAAAGTTGCGAATGCTGTCACCTTATCAGGCGCCATTATATTGCCTGTGGCACGATCATCCTTCATTGCGCGGCCGTTAGGCAATATCACAATCATGGGTTGAATTTTACCGTCAGCGTAAAGGTTATCCAGGATCACCTGGGGCCGGCCGCCGTTAAGCCACTCCTTTTCATCACCTCCAATGCCATGCAAAAGATACAGCACAGGATATTTTTTTCCTTTAGAATATCCCGGTGGCGTATATATTAAGGCTCTTCGGGTAGTTCCAACCGTTTTCGAATTATAACTAATGGTATCAATTTTCCCATGCGGAATATCCGCCTTAACAATATCAAAACCTGTAGTTGCCTGTTTAACTAATCCTTGCGAAAAAGCAGGTATACTAACTGCTAAAAGCGCCGCTACATTAAAAATCCATAGCTTATATTGGAGTAATTTTTTCATTTTCGTTCTGATAAGATTAATTTATATGTGGTTTTATAATTTGGTATTTCCCGCTTAAGTGCATCAGGCTAAATAGATATAGTAACCCATCATAATATGGGTCGAAATAGCCATCATCGTAGGGCTGCAGTTTAGCATTCCATAGCGCATTAACAAAGTCCAGGCTTTTAACATCTTTATTCATTATGGAAGCGGAAGCTGCTGTCGCTACCAGACCTATCGAGTGCCGAAGTTTTTTAACATTTCCGGCGGGTAGGATAAACTCCGGACGGGAACCATCAATGTTAAATTGGTCGTCAAAGGTATTTATGCCTTTTGACCGCAGAAAGTTTTGGAAACGGCGTGCATAATCTTCCTGCCACGATTTGTCCTTGCCAAACCAGGCATAGTCCATTGTAATATTCATTGGTACGCGCCAGGAGTCATAACGGAATGCTGCCGGCATCCAGCGTGTTGAATGAGGCTTGCCGCTAAAATCTGCGTAATCAGCATTCAGGCCAGTTACCGGATCGCAGGCCCTGTGCAAAAAAACACGCGACGTATCGGCACAATCCCTATAAAACTGTTCGTGGCCATCCTTAGCATATAAAGCCCATATTTCATAAAAAGCCGGCAGATGGTACGATGGGTCAGTCCAGTTATAACCATCTCCCATCGGAACAAAGCTTATTTGCTTATGCTCTATATTAATTAAATTGTAAACCCTGCCAGTGCCATCTTTTTTCCACATGGCATCCAATATTCGCCGGGCTTCCTTATAATAATCAATACCTGTATTGTTCCCCCACCGGTTTGATGCAAATAACAAATCTGTTATAAAATATAGTTCGCCGTCAGAAGCGGAACCTTCCGAGTTTCGCTTCATAGTTTGCGGGTTAATACTCCATGCAAAATACCCTTCCATAGGGCCATCCTGGTGCTGTAAATATTTTTTAGACCACCGCCAAATGCGGTCAAACACATCCTTTTTGTTTAGCTGTACAGCGATCATCATTCCGTACGAAAGTCCTTCGGTGCGGGCATCGTGATTTTTGATATCAGTAACATATCCCATTGTATCGCCCACCTCAAAATAAACACGATTAGGCCCTTCAAATACATCATGATACGTTGTTGCTACTTTTTTGTCGATGTCCGTTTGGGCGTAACCTGCTTCATGAAACAGGTTGCGGTAAATGCCAGACTCAAATGCAGGCGTCCGGCTTTCTTTCTTTTTATTTGCCTTTTGTGCCATGACGAATGCCGGCAGCAATGCGAGACTGAAAAGCAGTAAAAATATTTTCTTCATATTCTGATGTTTAATTGAGGTGCGTTTATTATTTATTCACAAACTTTATGCTTTTTATGTAGATGTTTTGCGGCGGCCCGGCCTGGAACTTTACAAACACATCATGCTGGCCGCTAACATTGTCAATGGATTTGTTAAAAGCCTTCCAGTTATTTTCGCCTGTTGCATTAAGGGGTATTTTCGCCAACAACTTACCGGTTCGCAAATCGTCCAGCCATACTTCAAGTTGTCCCTGTGCTTTGGTCATAGCAGTAACCTCTAACCTCGAAGGGGACGGTTTACTAAATTCAACGCCAGATATCATAAACCATCCACCATATTTTGAGGTATTGGTCACTACTTTGCCGGCTTCGCCAGTTAATGTTGTTACTCCATAGTAATTATTATAACCCGCGGCCCGCAATGGGGATGAGCCGTCATTGCAAACAAAGAAATCAAAATCAGCAGGTTTTCCCTCGGCAAACAAACCAACACTGGTGCCCACCCACGAATTAAAATTGGGTTGCGCTTTATCCAGGTTTACAGAACTGATGGCCGTACCCAAAGCTATCCACGATTTCCCATCGCCGCTATAGTAACCAGTTAAATGGTGCTCGTTTCTTTCCAGTTTTAACCAAACTACATTTCCTAAAGGATTAGCAACAGAACGAATCGCTGTATCTGATTGTAAAATAATTTTCCTGCCGCTTTCATAACCTGTGTAGAGCCGGACATTGACCTTTTGGTTACCGTTGGTTAAGTATATGCCGGCCTTATCATCGGCACGGGCGGCATTTAAATCGACCCTGGTAACTGCTGAGTAAAAATGATCAGTTTCCTTTTGTACCAAATGAGTGCGAGCAGTGTCGGGGATTAACCGTACCCAACCTTTACGTGCTGTGATCGAATAGCTGTTAGACGCTTTCTTTGTCAAGAAATGCCACCAGGGGCCTAATATATTTCCGTCAAAATAGTCGGTTTTAATGCTCCTCCATAAAATGCCTGATTGTGGCAGGTTTGGTTTTATGATGGGTTGAGTAGCAGGCGGCATGCCCCATGGCCGGTCGCCCTCCCATATTACCGGATACAGGGCCGTTTGGCGTCCCATTCCAGACCAATCGTCATTATCATATTTCTCATAGCTTTGCCCTATCGTCCACCATGTGCCGTCGGTTAGTTGAAAAGGTGCTGCAATGTGGTTCGGTCGTCGAAATCCTACCTTAGGATCGGTAACAGGTTTAAAAAAATCGCCTAATCTTTTCCACTTGGTCGAATCGCTTGTCAGTGCCCGGCTTCTTAAAACATATTGGCCGCCGGTTACATCGCCTGCCGGAAAATAGTAATAGTAACCATTGCGCTTACACATTACCGGGCCTTCGGCCCAGCTGTATTGCAACCCGGCATTTATCCAGTCAAGATTTATCACCGTGTCTGTTAATTGCCCGTCTTTGCCCAATGCCTGTATGCGGTTAACTTTCTGTCCGTTTTTAATAACCATATACGGCTTGCCGTCATCATCCACAAAAATGGAATTATCATAACCGAGATCACCCGTAGTTGGATTTGATTTTACTTGCACCGGGTCAGACCATGGCCCCATGGGTGAACTTGCCTTGCAAAACCATTGCCCGCCGGCCGAAAAATAAATCCAGTAAGAGCCATAGAAGTAAGTTAAGGCGCCCTGCCATATACCACCAGAAGGGCGGTCGCTAACCCAGCCTGCTTTTGAGGACGGTAGCACCCTGCTGATTATTTCCCAATGAACAAGATCCTTTGAATGATAAATCGGCAAGTATGGGTTAAAATGAAAAGTAGAACCGCAATAATAAAAATCATCCCCCACTTTTAGCAGGGTTGGGTCGGGATGATCACCAGGCAAAACGGGGTTAACATATGTTTTAACTGACTGATAGAATGATGATGAATCGGCGGGTCTGTTACCCTGGGCATACAAGTATGTAGCTTGTGCTAGTAGAAAAATCAATACAGCCAAGCGATAAAAGTGCTTCATAAGGAAAAATGCAGTTTTGGTTAGATGTTATTTATTATGCAGGTCGAACATATTGCTTGTGTGCCCTTACTTTTCATTATTATAGTTTGTTTCAGGACTTGAAATGGCATCACTGATGTGAAAGAAATCAAAATCCACATAGCCCCCTGGCAACTTTGTTGCATAGTTGAACAACCCGAATCGGTAACCCATAAAATGCGGAATAGTATAAGACATCTGCAGAGGGGGCCCTATGGAGTTCCAGGATTTGCCATCAAGGCTGTAATAAAAGTAACCCTTATCCAGGCGGTTGCTAAAATCACAATCTGCTTTCAGATAAATTACATTTCCATTTAACGGGATGGTTGCAGCATCTACGGCACCTCCGGATTGTGCGGTTACCATAACTATTGATTTAATACCGTTGCTGACTTTTACACCTACCCAACCATATTTTTGCTGCAATAGTACCAGGCCGGCGCAATCACCATCTTTCATATGCGAAACATCGACTGTAGTAGTCCCCGAACATACAGGTCCAAAAGTGCGCTGGGTAAGCGTATTTCTGGCTAATAACAGTGTAGTATCAACGCGGCCGGTGGTCAGGCGCAGATAACCCGGACGCTTACCAAGCGACCACAAATTATTATCAGGGTTATGGTTCCACTGCCATACCAGGGATATTTTTGACACGTCAGCAGGCTTGTTAAATTCGTCGGAAGACACAATGCCCGGATACAAGGGCTTGTTTGCGGGCAACTGCAGCGTATCAGGCGCTTTATAATCTATCCCCAATACCGGCCATCCATCCTCCCATTTTACAGGCACCATATATGGCACGCGGCCCACAGAACCTAAATCACGAAATAAGTACGCAAACCAAATGCCTTTTGGCGTAGTTATCAAACCACCCTGTGCGACCCCTTTGTCCTGGAAAGCAACCCGGCCTTCGTAAGGACCGGTAAGTTTGTCTGCCCGGTCGACAATAACCGTCCGCATACCACCCCTTGGCCAGGTTATATTAAACAGATAATACTTGCCGTTTATTTTAAACATTTGCGACCCTTCAGCCGGCAGGCCCCCGTTTATCCCGGAAATAATGCTTGCATTTTCAATGATGACCTGCGGTTGAGTGCCCGATTTTATACCCGAAAGATCATCGTTGAGTTCAGCAAGCATTATCCTGCCGCTGCCGTATAGCATATATGCCTTTCCGTCATCATCAAAAAACAAGGAGTGATCATGTAATGAAGGCTTGAAGGAAATAGCTTTCCAGGGACCTTTCTCTATATCATTTGTACTGTAGATGTATGTTTTGCCCGTTGTACCCGAGAATGTAGAAACATAAAAAGTACCATTATGATACCGTAAACTACTGGCCCATGAACCCTTTCCATAGGTACTTTTCCCGTTGTTAAGATTGAGCTCGTCAACGTTGTCCAGGATGTTGTATGCATAACTAACAATTTGCCAGTTTACCAGGTCTTTTGATTTCATAATCGGCAGCCCCGGGCTCATGTGCATTGTTGTGCTACTCATATAATATGTATTGCCCACCCGGATTATCGACATATCGGGTACGTCCGCATAAATGACGGGGTTATGGGCATTCTGAGCAGTTGCTTTTAAGGAAAAAAAAAGAAATAAGATTACTGGTAATTTTAACCCAGTTAAAAAATACCTCATATATTTTAGGCGATTGTTTAAACTTGTGCTAATTGGTTTTAATATATGCCACCACTGCTTACAGGGCAACAAACTGATTTATAATTGGGGCATTATTCAAATATACCAATGCCATCCTCACCATTTATATCACGTTTTATCAATTTGATACCACAAATGTATTTACTACAGTTATACGGCTAATACATTGTCAACTCCAACCGGAAGTCTCCCTCTACTTAATTGTAATTTTTATTGATTTTAGATCTTTGTTATCAGAGCTTTCACCATAAAGCAATTCATACTCGCCTGGCATTACCTTAACCATGGCATCTGCGGGGTCAAAGAGTTCAAAAGTTTTAGAAGGCAGATTAACCGTTACAAGTTCTGATTTCCCGGATAAAATCTGTACCCTTTTAAAAGCACGCAGTGTTTTGGTTGGCCCCGTTGTATCATTCAATTTTTTAATATATACCTGCAGCACTTCAGTGCCGTCGCGTTTGCCTGTATTAGCCACCGGAACGGTTAATGTAATATTTTCATTTTTAGCAAATGTTGGTTTGCTAACACTAGCCTTCCCGATATTAAACGTGGTATAACTTAATCCAAACCCAAAAGGGAACAATGGATCTGAAGTCATGTAACGATAGGTACGACCTTTCATAGAATAATCGCTAAAATCAGGCAGTTGTTGCAGGCTTTTATAAAAAGTAACAGGCAAGTGCCCGGCAGGATTATAATCGCCGAAAAGCACATCGGCAACGGCTTGTCCCCCGGCTTCTCCGCCATACCATGCCTGCAAAATCGCATCACAATTCTGTGTTTCGGGCACCATAGCGACAGCCGAACCGGAGCAGTTTACGAATACAACTTTTTTTCCGGCCTTTTTCAACGCTTCAATGCAGTTACGCTGTACAGCAGGTAATTCAATATCAGTACGATCGCCTCCTTTAAAACCCGGTATATTTACGGGCATCTCCTCTCCTTCCAGTTTAGGCGAAATACCACCCGCAAAAACAACTACATCGGCATCCTTCACTTTTGCAATCAAAGCATCGTAAGTAACAGGTACCTCTTCGCCGAAATTAAATTTCAAGTTGGCAGCCCAATTATTCAGCTGGCGGTAACCTAACTCTATAGCATATTTTTTGCCGGCCTCAACATGCAAAGCTAACCGGGTCGGGATTGATCGCCAGCTACCGGTTCTTAATGCCGATTTGCCATCAATAAATAATTCAGCAGAGCCAGTACCTTCCAGTTTGAATACAATTTCCCCACTCGTAGATGGTTGATAGATGGTTTCATATTTGGCTGAAAAATCTTCAGTATTAACTCTCTGTGCAAATTGATGTGCTCCAAATGTGGTTAATGCAAGCGGACTTGTTAACTGCTCACTAATAACAACCGGCGCCTCAAAATTCCGATTATTCCAATAAGTAGCACGCATTCCCTTTTTACCGTCAATTGAACATTCGCCCAGGGCGCTTACGGTAATTTTATCTTCGGTCAAGTCGCAGGCCTGATCATAAATTATCTGATCAGGGCTTAGCTTGGTTTTAATACCATCCAAAATATTTATGGTACTGAAAGGCGTGCCGTTATAATTGCCCCAAAGCATTTGCGAGTCGCCGGCATTTGGGCCAATAATGGCTACTTTATGCAGGGTTTTACTAAGAGGTAAAATATCGTTTTTGTTTTGCAGCAGCGTCATAGTTTCTTTAGCCATATCAAGTGCAAGCTTTTTATGAGCCTCAGAATTTACAACCGATAAAGGGATTTTTGTCCATGGTACAAGCTCGTCTTTGTCCATCTCTCCAAGTTCAAAACGCTGAGTCATAAGCCGAATAACACTTTTATTTATATCCGATTCCTTTATCAGTCCGTGGGCCACGGCATCAGGAATTTTATCGAATGCATATCCAACACATTCAACATCTGTACCTGCGAGAACTGCTTTCGCTGAGGCATGGGCAGCGTCTGACGAAGAATGGTGACTGTGATAAAAATCGGTTATGGCACCGCAATCTGACACCACAAGATATTTAAAACCCCAGTCTTGCCGAAGAATCTGGCCGAGCAGTCGACTACTGCCGCAGCAGGGTTCATCGTCTATTCGTTGATAGGCACACATTACTTCTCTTACATCGGCTTGCTGAACCAGTGCTTTAAATGCCGGGAGATAAGTCTCCCAAAGATCACGGGGCGCAATGTCGGTAAGGTTAAGCTGATGACGGGTTGGCTCAGGACCAGAGTGTACGGCATAGTGTTTGGCGCAAGCAAGCAATTTGCGATATTTGGCATCTGCAGGCCCTTGTAAACCTTTAACAACCGAAACCCCCATGCGTGATGTCAAGTACGGATCTTCCCCGTATGTTTCCTGGCCGCGTCCCCAGCGAGGGTCACGAAATATATTTACATTTGGCGTCCAAACCGACAGATCGTGAAACCTCTCGCTTTCTCCGTGTTTTTTATAATCATTGTTTTTAGCGCGCGCCTCGTCTGACACGGCGTCAAACACATCGAATACCATTTGGTCATCAAACGAAGCTGCCATGCCAACCGGTTCGGGAAATACGGTAACAGGCCCCTGGTTGGCATAACCGTGCAAAGCCTCACTCCACCAGTTAAATTTTTTAATCCCTAACCGCGGAACAGCATCTGAAACATCTTTCATTAGGCCGACCTTTTCTTTTAGTGTAAGGCGCGTTACAATATCTTTTGCTCTTGCTTCTGATGACAAATCAGGGTTTTGGTAAGGTAGTTTTTGTGCCGTTGAGTAGAGGGTGCCCGTCAGGCACAATAGGATAGTTGCAAAAAATTTAGTCATTTTATAATTGAAGGTTTTTACGTTTAAAGTCAACGCTGATGATCAAGGCCAGAATCTTATTCTTTAAAGCTTAAAAGAGCTGAAACAAGCACGAGGTAAAGGTATTTCTGCCAGTGAAGACGGAGGCGCAATTTCTATCAAAAATATACAACATTTGTCTCTGGCGGATATTGAGCCGCCAGGAGTAAAAGGGCTAAAATATTGTTATCTAATAATTTAATTAAAGTTCAAACTTTATCCAATCTATAGCTACCGGGCTTGAATTCTTGAGTATCACAAAAAGATCGTGCTTTCCCGATGGCGTTTTTAGCAGGTTTGCTTTTGATTTATCCCAACTCAAGCTCTTATTTATTTTTGCGCTGCTAACCAATGTGCCATTTAACTTGTCAAGCCTGATTTCTATTTCGGCCCCTTCATGCGAGTTAGCCATTAGTATTACTTTTCTAAATTTGTCTTGTTTGAAATCAACAGCATTATACCTTATCCATGCCCCCTTCTGGTTAAAGTTTGCTGCCCAACCCTTCATCCGGTGTGCAGTGTCAACAAATTCAACTGAAGCACCCGGTTGACTGAGGTCACTGTAACGATCTATCTGTATTTCCCTGCTTGCAGGGCTTAACCCAACCCCTCTTAGTGTAGGGATAACCTTACGGATCGTTCCGTCGTTATTAAAAAAAAGGCTATCTGCCCGGACCGATCTGTTTTTATCGAAATTAGGAGACAGATCATCATTATGATAAAATAGGTACCATTGACCTTTAAATTTAATAACTGACTGATGGTTTGTCCAGCAACCCGAAGCCGATTCGTCCATGATGACCCCGCCATACTTAAATGGGCCCAGGGGGCTATTTGACATGGCATATTCCAGCCTTTCAATTTTATTGGCCACGTGGGGGTAGGTCATGTAATAAACACCGTTGTGCTCAAACAAATACGGACCTTCTTTAAGCCCTTTATCAGGAAATCCTTGAAGTGGTACAGGTTCAGAAGCAAGTTCAAGCATGTTTGGTTTCAGCTTTGCGCCATACAGATTACCCTGGGCCCAGTAAATGTATGCCTGCCCATCTTTGTCTATCTGTACGTTAGGGTCAATGCCATGTATCCCGACAATAGGTTGCTGCTCCGGAATAAATGGGCCATAGGGTTTATCGGCTATAGCAACACCCACAGCAAAACCATGCCCATTACTTCCAGGTTTTAAAGTAGCAGGGAAATAGAAATAATATTTGCCATTGCGTTCTATACAATCAGGCGCCCACATACTATAAGCGGTAGAATCGGCCCACGATACTTTGTTTTGACTCACAATTACGCCGTGATCTGTCCAATCGGTAAGGTCTAAAGAAGAAAACACATGATAATCTTGCATGCAAAACCAATTTAACCGGCCATGTCCCGGGGTTGCTACAATATCATGCGATGGATACAAGTACACCTTGCCATCAAAAACACGGGCAGAAGGGTCAGCCGTAAACTGATTGGTTATCAGGGGATTTTGGGCTATCAAATGATCGGTTAACAATATTAACGCCGATAGCAATATGCATTGCTTAATGTATTTCATTCTATACTGATTGTCTGTTGGTTGAGCTTATATTTTATGGTTGGTTGGTTTAAAAGAATGGTATATGTTATGAATTTTTATCATTGCCGATTGAATATTAGCGGCTTCCGATAATAACATATGTTTTACCCTTTTCCGTTTTTAAATCATACATCCAGGTTTTTGGCAGTGATACGTGTAAGTCTTTATCGTTCGGCTTAATTATGGGCGATTTCACGTTTACGGTAGCATACAACGGGTTCGGGTTGATACCTTTAGCCGTTTTTAAACCTTGGATATTTACGACCTGGTTCAACCTGATGCGGCAATTACCACCTAACGTTGAGTGAATAACCAGGCGCGTTATATGATGCTTCTCCCAAGCTATGTCAACCTTAAAACCGCCCCTGGCCATTAAGCCGGTTACGTTGCCTTTTTGCCAGGCATCGGGCAGCGCCGGAAGCACATAAATATCCCCGTCATAACTCTGCATCAACATTTCGGTAATACCAGAAGCACAACCAAAGTTTCCGTCTATTTGGAAAGGCGGGTGAGCATCAAAAAGGTTTGGATAGGTACCCCCCCCACCCATCATTCCTTTGCTATCGCCACTTGCAACCGGAGATATCTGATCGGATATTAATTTATACGCGTGGTTGCCGTCCAGCAAACGGGCCCATAAATTAATTTTCCAGGCCATTGACCAACCGGTCGAAACATCGCCCCGATAAATCAGAGAGCTTTTAGCCGCGGCAAAAAGTTCGGGGCTTCTAAATGGTGAAATCTGGTTGCCTGGGAACATTCCATATAAATGCGAAACATGACGGTGGTTATCGGTAGGCGAGTCCCAATCATCAAGCCATTCCTGCAATTGCCCGAATTTGCCTATCTGCATTGGAGGCAAACGGTCACGATAATTTTTTAAGCTGTCAGCAAATGGTTTATCAATTTTCAGATCGTTTGCAGCGTTAATTAGATTAGTAAACAAACCATACACCAGTTGATTATCCATCGTTGCGCCGGCCGTGACAGATATCTGAGTTCCTGCCTTGGTCATGTACTCATGTTCTGGTGATACAGAAGGAGACACTACCAGCCAGTTATGACTGGCCTCCGGTTGCAAAACATCCATAAAATATACTGCCGCGCCTTTCATTACCGGATAATATTTTTTCAGGAAATGCTTGTCGCCAGTAAATAGGTAATGCTCCCAAACGTGTTGGCATAACCATGCATTACCAGTAGGCCACAAACCCCAAAAGGGCCCGTCAACAATCCCGGTGATCCGCCATATATCGGTATTATGGTGCATTGCCCAGCCCCGTGCGCCGTACATATCATGAGCGGTTTCCTTGCCCGTAGCAGACACATCACTTATTAAGTTAAAAAGTGGGGTACTCAGTTCAGATAATTGCGTTGTCTCACTCGGCCAGTAATTCATCTCCGTGTTGATGTTGATGGTATATTTACTGTCCCATGCGCCTTTTAGGTCGCCGTTCCATATGCCTTGTAAGTTGGCCGGCTGAGAACCTGGTTGCGAACTGCAGATAAGCAGATATCTTCCAAATTGAAAATATAGCTCGGCAAGTTGAGGATCATTGCCCTTTGCAAAGTTTTTAATTCGGATATCAGTAGTTTTTTTTGCTGCATCGGTAACCCCAAGATCAAGCTTAACTCTGTTAAAGTAACGCTTGTAAAACAGTGTGTGAGAATCTAACAAGGCCGAAAAGCTTTTGGGGAACGCCCGATTTAAAATACTATCGGCCCGCGCATACGGATCTGCGCTTAAGTTGTGATAATTTACAAAATTGGAAGCTATAGACACATAAATGATGGCCGTATCTGCTTTATTAATATTAATACTTGTACTATCGGCCAGCTCCGAGCCGCCAGCTGTTTTTACACGGGCAACGACATTGAATTTGACCTCGCCCTTCTGATTTTCATGGTCACTGCCAAGGCCGGACATTATCATGTCGCCATTTTGGGTACGGATTGTTTGTTTAAGCGGGCTTTGTATGTTTACCTGGCAAGTGATCATGCCAGGTTTATCGGCACTTAACCGTACCATCAAAATGTTATTAGTAAAAGAGGTAAAGTATTCCCTTTTATAATGAACTCCGTTGTTGGTGTAAGTTACAGACGCGGTTGCATTGTCAATATCTAAATCCCGGTAATAATTTGTAATTTGATCATGCCCCGGAAAATTAATGTATAAATTACCAGCCAGCTGATAGGGCATGCCGCTGTTTCCCTTAGGTGTTAAATATTTATTCGCCATTAACTGGGCGGCTTCATACTTTTTTTGGGAAAGTAAAATACGGACGCTGTCAATATGCTTACGTGCGGCGGCATTAACAGTATTATTAGGACCGCCACCCCATATAGTGGATTCATTCAATTGCAGCCTTTCCTGTTGCGGGCTCCCAAAAACCATGGCCCCAATAAAACCATTGCCAATTGGCAAGGCTTCGTTCCAGTTAGCTGCTGGTTTATCATACCACAATATATTTTTTTGTTGGGCAAAAGCTATGGCGTGATAGGCAAACAAATAGGTTAACAAAATAATTTTCAGAACGTTAATTTTCATTTATATATAATTAATGATTTTCACTGATTTAAGTATTTACCCCGTAGTATTCAATTCATATTGATAAATACGTGATCGGGCTCTAAATGGCACAATTAAAACAAAAATCGAACATGAGGGCAGAATTATATCGCACGAATTGCAGTATTTACACAACAAATGTTCAGAATAGAATTTTTAATTTCTAACCGTCAGTGAAAAATATTTGAAGTACTAAATCCAATTTTCACTACATCTTCATTGCACCCATTTTCCTAAAAGGCATGTCATTAAAAATGAGCTTTTTTAGGTCATACCTCAAGAAATGCTGACTTCCTTCTTTTATTCTGATATTTTGGTTTGCAGGAATATCTGCAAAGTTTTGGTGCTGACCACTGGCGGGCCAAATAATTTGTAACTGATCAATTTTTTTTGCTGTGCCAATCCCAACATGTTGAGTTAACGGGTTGGCACCGAAGCTACCGCCGGAATTTATATCTCTGTAAACGCTTCTTTGCTGTCCATTTTCTAAAAAGACGGCTTTAAGCCGGGCGCCTATTGCAGCTTTGTTGGATATGGCACCTTCCAAAGTAATATTAACCCAGTTGTTTTTACCTTCACCCGGGTTAATATACAGGGCGTTTTGATACGCATCGCCCGGATAAGCACCTCCCAGGTTAACAAAAATATCTTCGTTGCCATCATTGTTTAGATCGGCGAAAGCGACTGCATGCCCTTTTTGTAAACTACCTACACGGGCTGCACCCGTAATGTCGGTAAAATGCTTTCCCTTTTCATTTATAAATAGCTTGTTTGGAACCAGGGAGGTGAACAACGGATTTCCTGTTGCTAAGTAAAAATCCAAATAACCATCATTATTGATATCTCCGAAATTAGATCCCATCGAAAAGGAAATTTTGTCGAAGCCCGCCTCCCTAGAAACATCTTTAAAAGTGCCATCGTGCTGATTACGGTATAGTATTACTTTACCGTTATCGCTTTTATTCTGGTTTAAAGCTTCGGCACCTGCTATATCAGCTATCGGATAGTTGCCATAACCACAGGCTAAAACATCAGGCCATCCGTCGTTATCATAGTCCCAAAACCAGGTTGAAAAAGTACTGTTAGTTTTTTCTGCCAGTTTTGCTTGTTGGCTAACATCAATAAATTTGACAGGGCCATTTTTTGTAGTTATATTCTTTAACAGTATTTTTTTACCGTTCATAGTTGAGATGAAAATATCTGTTCTGCCGTCATTATCATAATCAGCAGAAGTTACCCCTTTAACAAACAACTTGATTGCGCAACCAGCCTGGGCAGCAACCTCTTTAAAAGTCCCGTTTTTGTTATTTATGTACAGTTCGCTTGGGTTTACATTATCACCGTCGCTTTCATTGCCAATAAATACATCAAGCCAGCCATCATTATTAAAATCGGCCCAGGTAGCAGTTTGGGTTGGATGGAAAGAAAGCAAACCGCTTTGCTCAGTAACATCCGTAAATGTACCGTCTCCATTATTCCTTAACAAGGAATTGGGCTCGTTACCAAATTTGCCTTTCCATGCGCCCCGTAAAACGAAAATATCCTTTAAGCCGTCATTGTTATAATCGGTTTGCATCATATTCAAACCACCTGTGAACTGGCCCAATCCTGATGACTGAGATATATCATTAAACGTTCCGTTTTTATTGTTTCTAAAATAATGCATGTGTTCTTTCAAATTGAACCCACTGGTAACAATATCAGGATAGCCGTCATTGTTAAAATCTTCAACGACAGTTCCACCCGCCATCTTCCGGATGTCTAATCCCAGGTTTATGGCAACATCTTTGAATGGTTTTATAGTTTTATTATATGATGTGGTATCATCCATTTTTAACAGATAGGCGGCCGGCACGTTTTGCGGATATTCGCCGATTGTCATATAAGCCAGATTGAGCAGCCATCGCGACTCGTAGTCTGCGGGATATTCCTTAAGTATTTTTTCATAGAGCGCTATCGCTTTTTGAGAACCATATCTATCTATGTGAGTACCGCTCCCTTGTATAGGAAATATACAGGATTCTGCCGCATGGTTATTTATACAATTGTTTCGTTCACCTAGCCTGAGGTATGCAAGTGCCAGGGTTTTGGCAACCAGTTCTCTGTTGGTGTTTCCCAATATGTAGGTACGCGACAGGCTGTCCATCAAATTAACTGCCTGTTGTTCTTTACCTAATTGCAGCAAAACGGTGGCTTTTTTGGCGTACACCTGTACAATATCAACATCATTCGGGGAAGCTTTAATTACAGAATCTAGTCGGGTTATTACCTCTGCGCAACTGTATGGATTTGCGGGATTAGTTTCAAACTCATCCTGCTTTTTCAGGCGTTCAACCATTTCCTGATTACTATTTACATGCCGCCCACAAGCAAAAATGAGTAGACTGCAGTAAAAAAATAAAGCGCAAACTCTATAAAATTTCATTTTTAAAATTCTTTTTCACCCAACAGTACCCTGCTTAACAACCTATAGAAATTGCCGTTATTCCTTATCTATTCTGTAACTTCTGAGACATCGTTTTTTCTATATTCGGAAGGAAGTAGGTTAAATTTATTTTTAAATGATCTGGAAAAATAATGCGGAGTAGCAAAGCCTACTTCGTAAGCAATTTGTGAAACGGTCATATCACTTTTCTGTAATAGAAATGCGGCACGATCAAGACGGAATGATCTGATAAACTCGACAGGCGGTTTTCCTGTAAGCTCAAAAAGCTTGGCATAAAGTGCACCGCGACTCATTCCAAGTTGGTTACTTAAGTCGACAACCGAAAATTCAGGGTTATTTATGTTCTTTTCCAGACAGGTAATTGCTTTATTTAACAATTTTTCGCTACTTGATTCAATCTCCACATCAGCTGGCAGTACTTTTAATTGTTTTGTGTAAGTATTTTTAAATGAAGTATTTAGCAATAATAAGTTTCGTATCTTAATATTTAATATCTCAAAATTGAACGGTTTAGTCAGGTAATCATTGGCTCCGGTTTCCAGTCCTTTTAATTGTTCCTCTTCGCCGGTAAAGGCTGTTAACAAGATTATCGGAATATGGCCTGTGCGTTTATCGCCTTTAATTTTTTTACTCAACTGTATTCCATCCATATATGGCATACTGATATCACTAACTACAAGATCCGGATGGAAAGAAAGTACTTTATCCCATCCTTCTTTACCATCAGATGCTTCATAAATCTTATAGTATTTTTTTAAATTTTCTCTGATATAAAAACGCAATTCATCATTATCTTCGATAATAAGCACTTTTAACATATCAACTTTATTTGCATTTGGCAAATCATTTTCCAGCGTTTCGATAGAATCATCGTTTTGCTCTAAAACCGGATAGAGAGATACATCGGCTTCAATTGAATGTGATTCAAAAATTTTTAGCGGTAAAACTATTGTAAAAACGGAGCCATAGCCATGTTTACTGGAAACTGATATGTTTCCTCCATGCAATTCCACAAACTCTTTGGTTATCGACAAGCCAATCCCGCTTCCCTCATTTAATCCTGCAGATAAATCGTCCACACGGAAAAACCGCTGAAATATGCGCCCGACATTTTCTTCACTTATGCCGATTCCAGTATCAGCAACACTAATAGTTAATAAAACATCTTTAGAGGGATCGATTTCCTCCGTTTTTGAAACCTCGACGGTCACCGTTCCGCCCGGCGGAGTGAACTTAAAACTATTTGAAAGCAGATTGAAAAGAATCCGCTCAACTTTGTTGTGATCGAACCATACAAAAAGAGTTTTATCCTGTCCCTTATAAACCAATTCAATATTTTTATTTTCCGAAAGGTCCTGGAAAGAATCAATGATATCTTTAATGAAAGATATGATTTCGCCTTGCATAAGGGTCAATTTCAATTCATGTTCCTCCATCTTCCTAAAATCAAGCAATTGGTTCACCAGGTTCAATAACCGCCGTGCGTTCCTTTTAATAACTGCTAACTGGCTGCTTGTACGATGATCATTTTGTTCTCCAAGTAATTTTTCTGCCGGCGCCATGATTAAAGAAATGGGGGTACGGAATTCATGACTTAGATTAGTAAGAAATTTGATTTTCATCAGATCCAGTTGGTGCAATTGTTCCGCTTCTCTTCTTTCCTGGTTCAATAAAATCTTGCGTTCCACCTTTTTTATTCCGAGGTGACGAATAAAAAAAAGCGTAGCTAAAGCAATTATAATATAGAAGGTAAATGCATACCACGTCATCCACAACGGAGGCAGGACAATAATTTCAATCCCGGCACCTTTGTCATTCCACACACCATCATTATTACTTGCTTTAACCATAAATTTATAGGTTCCGGGGTCAAGATTGGTGTAGTAAGCTGTCGTATTATTTCCAACGTAATTCCAATCTTTATTAAAACCTTTAAGCTTGTAAGCATAGCTATTTTGTTGAGAAAGAGTAAAGTTTATTGCGGCGTAATCAATTGAAAAATCTTGTTTATAGTTGATAGTGATTTGTTTTGCAATTGAAATATCCTCCTTTATCGGGGCATCATCCCCCGCTGTCACTTCTTTATTATTGACCTTGAGTGCAGTAAGAAGTACAACAGGAGCGGTTTTATTTTTTTTGATCTCAGTAACAGGATCAATGTAATTAAATCCCCCGCCGCCCCCGAAGTAGATTAAGCCCTGTGAGGATTTCAAACCCGATCCATTGAGGAATGGTTCTTTTTGAAGGCCGTTATTATGCGAATAGCAGGTGAATTTGTTTAGCTTAATGTCAAAGCTGCAAAGTCCTTTGTTTGTGCTTAACCAAATATTGCCATTATTATCCTCTAATATCTTATGAATCGTGCCGTCTGGAAGGCCATCATGGACGGAATAAGTCAGAAATTTTTTCTTCTTTATGTCATAGTAGTATAATCCATCCCCGCCGGTTCCTATCCAAAAATTCCCATACTGATCTTCCAACAATGAAAATACACGATCAATGGGTAACCCGGTATTTGCATAATTGAAGACGGTATATTTGAGAGTTGCGGGATTTAAAACAGCCAGACCGGTGCCATAGGTGCCGATCCACATATTTTTATTGCGATCCTGTTCTATTACCCTTATAAATCCATTTACCGGGAGCTTATTACTTCCGGTGCCGGGTTCCATTTTTGTAAACGTGGATGTTACCGGATCAAAGACATCGATTCCTTTCCCGTTTGTCCCAATCCAAATTCGACCCAGATTATCTTCCTTAAAGCAGAATATATCATTTTGATTGATATTATTTACGCCGTCTGCAGCACGTAACTGCTTATACTTGCCGGTATTAACATCGACTATAAAAAGGCCATTCTGAAACGTACCTATCCATAACCGCTGGCGTCGATCCAGTATCATACTCATTATAGGAAGGTCCGAAGTGTTCGCTTTTTCCTTCGTTTTTAAATCAACATGAGTGAATAGCCCGCTTTTTAAATGAAAAAGGTTTAGCCCACCGCCATCTGTACCAATGTAAATATCACCGTCTTTACGTTCTGCGAAAGAAGTTACAGAGGGCGAACTTAAACCATAAGCGTCATATTCATTATGCTCTTTAAGGTTGAACAACGTTAAATTGCGGTCATATTTATATACCCCCCCTGAATAGGTGCCTAGCCAGTATATTCCTGCCGGGTCAATAAATACATACCGGATCGACTTGCTATTCATACTAAATTTGTTTCTTCCATCGTGATTAAAACGACGAATCTGAGCTGTTTTGCTGTCTATTATATTAAGCCCGCCTTCTGTACCTATCCATATTTTATCATTATCAACGGCGACGCTATATATTAGATTACCGCTTAGCGTATGATTGTCAGTTGGGCTGAAACCGAAATTCCTGACTTTTTTCATGTCTTTCGAAAACCTGCTTAAACCATTGGAAGTACCCACCCACAGATATCCATCCGCCGACTCTGCTATAGCCCTTATTTGATCGGAACACAAACTTTCAGAATTTTTATTATCATGAAAATAGGAAATGAAATTATGGTGAATGGAATCATACACATAAAGGCCTTTGTCTGTTCCAACCCACATTCTTTTTCTACTATCTTCAAACAGAGATAATATATTTCCTGACCTCAGTGCTCCCGGTTTGGTGTCATCAGGCATATATTTAACCGATTGATTAGTCCTAGTGTCAATTACGGTAAGACCTGAAATGGTACCCAGCCAAAGGCGTCCCGAATGGTCGCCGCAAATTGCTCTTATTTTTAAATTGTTTAAATAGGTCGAATCCTTAGTACCGGGGTAAGGTCGAAACTGATCGCTGAGACGATCATAGCGGTAAAGGCCGCCGCCCATTGTGCCCACCCAAAGGTTACCGGAATGGTCTTCGTAAAGAGCGTCAACTTCATTAGATTGAAACACCGGACCTCTGCCCGTATTGAAATGATATGTTTTGGTGTCCTTACCATTAAATCTGTCCACCCCCTCCAGTGTAGCAAACCAAAGATATCCGGAATGATCTTTCAATATACTATTTATCGTATTTGAAGACAATCCTTCGTGGGATGTAATCGCTGTAAATTTTATATCCTGGCCATTTACGTTTGCAAATCGCAGAAATACTAAACACAATATTAAAAAAAACCGATTTACTACGCTTTGCCATTTTTCTCCGCCGCTTTTCATATATCTCACTATATAAATCATTTTATAATGGTTGCTTTAAACAATTGAAACTTACTTTCATTAAAATAGATAATTATAAAGCCTTTAAAATATCAATATTTAAATTGACAAAATGTAGTTAAAATTTAATAACCCTTATTTTTCCTAAAGAATTTTTTATTGCTACCTGGGCTATTTTATTATTAACCAGGATAAACCTTGATGATTGGGATAAAAACGAACTCCCGTAATAGAACTCCTGCTTCGTAGAGCTACCATCTCTATAGCTAATAACTGCGCTTTGATCTATATGATTTAGTTTTAGAATTGAAACCTGAGTGTTAAGTTTAAAAATTTTTAAGGGTCCGGAGTGTTCGCTTGCTGCCAGCAAGTAATTATTTCCTACCCCGCGCAATTTAACCAGTGCTTTCCCATTTCCCGGTAAATATATTCCACTTTTCAAGATGGGTACGGGCACAAATTCCCCCTTTCCATTGCCCTTTAACAACAATCCGTTTAAAGCATCATATCTTCCGATAGAAACGTCAGTACCGAAATCATTTCCATTCGCAACCAGGTCCAGGTTCCCGTCCCCGTCAAAATCTTCGGCTACCATCCCATTTAAGGCAGAAACCTGTGCTTCGATGGGTAAAGGAGTTACTGTGAATTTACCACCGCCATCGTTCCTGAAATAACAAGACCGCAACTCGGTGGCTTTAAGCCTTAAAGCATTTTTCATCTGGTCAACACTTAGCAAATCCTGCATAGTCGCTTCCGCATAAGAGCGATAGTTGGTAAATTTCCTTCTCAACGTTATCATTTGTTTAAATGCATCGTCACGTACATTCGCCGGATACTCGCGCTTTATGCCATCTCTTCCAGGTAAATACAAAGACGGAAACGCATCGAAGCGGCCGGTTAGGTCAAAGTTACCGGCGGTGATAAAAACAGGATTTTTGTTGCTTGCCTTAAAAAGGGAATTAAGGCCTAAGTTTCCAACGATATAATCCATCCTTCCCGTGTGCCTAAAATCACCGGCAACTATGGAATTCCACCACCCGGTTTTGCTGGCTATTCCGGTATTTTCGGTCACATTTATAAATTTCGCTCCAACATTTTTTAAAAAAGTTACAGGCATCCATTCTCCGGTCAATACCAAATCGGTTTTCCCGTCATTGTCAAAATCCGTAAACAGCGCATCACAAACCAAACCTATCTTTTTTAGAGATGGAGCTATTTCATCAGTGACGTCAGTAAATTTGACGATACCATTTTTTGAATCATTCCTGAATATATAGCTATTCACGGGCTTAGGATATCTCCACGGCTCAACCCTTCCTGAAACAAACAGATCCATCTTTCCGTCATTGTTATAGTCAAAAGCTCTGACACACAACTTGCTGGTATGGCATATAGGTAATGCGTTCTCATCTAAGCTAAAATGGCCTTCCCCATCGTTGATATACAACTTGTCCTGATAGAGTGGACTATCAGGGGATGAGAGATAACCGCTTCCTGTAATATATACATCCAGCGCTTTATCTCCGTTGGCGTCAAAAAGAAGTATGCCGCCATCTTGCTGATAATTTATTGCATTTTTATTTTCGACCAGGGATCTTTGTGTAAACGTTCCGTCCGGACGTTGGAAGAAAACCTGCGCTGATTGTTTAGAATTGCCACCAATTACGATGTCATCTAAGCCGTCGCCATTTAAATCTCCTGCAGCTAAGGCAGGGTTGTACTGCGATAATTTGTGTGGTAATAATTTTTGAATATTAAAATCTATGAAATCGCTGTCTTTATGCAAATAGGTTATTTTTAATTTACCGGTGACATTTTCAAAAAGTGAGTTGCCAATAGGTTTTGATTGTTTTGGCAGAGCAGGATCTTTGGCATCTTTTATATCAACCAATAAGTTTTGGTCCGCGCGGATTTTGTATAAAGTTTGGCGCTTGTTATTTTGCCAGTTGACAACAACTGAGTCGATGAGTTTGCAATTTCCTAAACCAAAATGTGCTCTCGCCTGAACTGTTGAAAGATACCCCCTATAAGGATTATTCTCATAAACCTGGGTGCGGTTATGTTGATAATAAATTTGCACAAACGCTCCAATTCCATTACGATTTAGTTCATTTCCGCGGAATTGAACATTTAAATAGTGCGCCGCTTTGTCCCCGGCAACAATACCGTTATTCTTGTAAACCGAAGCTTCATCACCAATATTATTGATAATCAGGTCAAGTTTTCCATCATTGTTTAGATCTGCATAAACTGCACCATTTGAAAACGTCGGCAAAGTTAATCCCCATTCTTTGCTAACGTCGTGAAACTGCACGCCACCAGTATTTTTAAATGCATAATTAGGGATTTTCACCTCTGGAATTTGCTCAATAATTTGCTTTTTAGTTGCTACCAGAAATGCCTGCGAACGGTAAACCTCAAAATCATGATCCGTAACATCGCGGGGGTACCCATTGGTGACAATTAAATCACGAAAACCATCGTTATCGAAGTCAGCAATCATAGGAGTCCAGCTCCAATCCGTTTGAGCGACATCGCTCAAGAATCCAATCTCGCTGAACGCAGGGCTGCCCACGGTTCCATCATCATTGATACGGGGGCCCTGGTTTAATTGCAAAGTGTTTCTTACATACTGATATTGATAACCATAGTGATCAAAATTTTGATTATTTTGATCACTATTAGGAATCATCATCATTTTTTTCCGATAGTTATCGGCAGGGTTCATATCAAGCTCAAAAACATCGGCGAGACCATCGTTATTAATATCCTGGATATCCTGTCCCATTGCATTGTAGGAGGTATGCTTGAAATATTCTTTTAACCTGTCTGTGAATGTTCCATCGTGATTATTGATATATAAAATATTATTAGATAAAAAGTCATCTGTTACATAAATATCCTTCCATCCATCACGATTGATATCAGCAATGGATGCGGCATGGCCATATCCCTCTAATTTTATACCTGCTGATAAGGAGACATCCTTGAATACAGGATGCTTAAGTTTAGCGTCCCATTCATTTTTATAAAGGTGGCCCATACTTTTGCCGGTCCCATTTGTAATAATTGGGCGGAACATATTGGGGTACTCTGAAGGGTTGGGTTGATTTACCGTAAGATACATATCCAAATCGCCATCATTATCATAGTCGAAGAAACTAGCCATTGTAGAATGGAGCCGTATATCCAGCCCGTATTCTTTTGCTTCTTCTTTAAAAACCGGAACACCGCTCTTATCCGGCCCCGTATTAATGTATAGCAGATTTTGCCTCTTCGCAGAATCGTTTAACAAGGAATTGCATACATAAATATCCGGCAACCCATCATTATTTATATCGACAACCGATACGCCTCTTCCCCAGCGCCCGAAGCCTTCTACACCAGCCTCTTCAGTAACATCCTGAAATTTAAAATTGCCTTTGTTAATATAAAGCTTGTTGGATACCATGTTACCTGTGAAATAAATATCAGGCAAACCATCGTTATTGAAATCTCCCACCCCAACACCGCCACCATTATAGATATAAGCATTATCGATAGGATTGATTGAATCGTTTTCTACTATTTGATTCCTGAATTTAATTCCTGATTTTGAAGATGGTATCTGCTCAAATAGCGTTGGTTTCTTGCAGCTGCAAAAAATAAGAATTATAAAGGTCACCAAGTAAAATTGCTTCATATCTATATATCATAAAACGACCATAAGCTATTAATATAGCTAATGGTCGTTAAAAGTTTAAACTTATTGCTTAATTAATAACCTGGGTTTTGATGCCCTGCTACAAGCGGATTATTATCAAGCTCTGCTTGTGGTATTGGCAGTAATTCATCCCTGCCGGGTTTAAAGTTTGCAATAGGTTCAGTAGTAAAATATCCTGCCTTGCGCCATCTTAAAATGTCGATGTTACGCACTTCTTCATCACCCATCTCAACCATTTTCTCATGCATAATCGCTTTAACAACATCTGATTTCGATGCCACCGGGAATTGAGCTGTTGGATAATGCGGCATGGCAACATCGGCCCGGTCACGTACCTGGTTTAGCAGGGCCACGGCGCCTGAGATGTCACCTAACTCGTTATCACACTCGGCCAGGTCAAGCAAAATTTCCGCATAACGTATAATGCGTTGATTATTTCCTCCGGGATGGAAGCCTGCAGTACTTGCACTTTCCTGGTAGATAATCATGAATTTACGCCAGCTTATTTTTTTAGTAACACCATTAACAACCGAAGAATTTCCATTTTGAGCTCCATCTGTTAATACATCATTGCCATTGTTGAATGTATCGCCGGTTTGATAAACGCTGTAAGAAAAACGCGGGTCTGTTTTTGCTGCACCAGTAGCTGTACTTTCAAATTCATTCAAATATTTGTTTGAAGGTATCAGATTTCTCCAGGCCACAGGGCAATATTCCTGGTTTCTAACTGTAGACTGTTCTTCCGACGCGCTTTCACCGCCCCAGTTATAACCATTATCGCCTTTGTCTACAAACACAACTTCAAAAATGGACTCGGGGTTAAATTCTGTCGCCAATTCAAAATTATCAAGATAGCGAGGCGTTAAAGTATAACCATCCGGACCCGATGTAGGTATTTTAAGAAATGCTGCTTTGGCGCCGGCAAAGTCGCCTTTCTGCATCAATACCCTGCCAAGCATAGCATTGGCAGCCGCCGCTGTGGCCCGGCCTTTATCTGTTGCCGATTTTGCGGGAAGAACTGCGGCTGCATCTGTTAAATCCTGGATGATCTGTGCGTAAACAGCATCAACAGAGGCGCGTGGCTTAAATTCGCTTGGACTTTTTGGAACTGACGTTACCAGCGGAACGCCGCCCCACATAGAAACTAGGTCAAAATACGCCCAGCCACGTAGGAATTTTGCCTCACCAACTGATTCTTTTACGTCTGCAACATTATCGGTAACTTTTGGTGCATTATCAGTTACGACGTTTGCACGAAATATAACGTTGTACCAACCATTCCACACCGAATTCATAACAGAGTTTGTAGGGTCATCAGTATTGTTTAGTAGCTGCCCCCTCGGAACTTCCAATTGGCCCCCACCGGCTGCAACTTCGTCACTCCGGGTATCGTGCAAGTAGTACCACTCACGCGACACAAGATTATTTTGGTGCAAAATCGCATAAATGGCGTTAACCCCTTGTTTTAACTGCGCTGCTGTTTTATAGTAGTTCCCGGTAGTAAGGTTATTGGGGTCTGAAGTATCTAAAGCAGACTTTTTACAGGAGAATATGATCAACGTTATCGCTAACAGGATACCTGTTGATAACAAATAAATTTTTCCGTGTTTCATAATATATTAATTATTATTGATTTTTTAAAATGTTGCCTGTAAACCTACCTGGAATGTTCTTGGGGTAGGATATTGACCGTAGTCTATACCGTTGGTAAGCGTTCCATTCTTAGAGCCGATCTCAGGATCAAGCCCGGTGTACTTGGTAATAGTGAACAGGTTTGTTGATGATAAATAAATCCGCACTTTGTTTATATTATTATTAGTGGCTGCTTTAAGCCATGTCGTTGGTAAACTATAACCAAATTGGAGATTTTTTAAACGGAAATATGAGCCGCTTTCTATCCACCTGCTCGACGGTCTCACGTTGCCGTTAGGGTCGCCAGAAACAGCTCTTGGGATATCAGTGTTTGTATTGCCCGGTGTCCATGCCTTTAACACGTCAGTACTCGCGTTAAATAACCTTGGCATACCCTGGAGGATGATTTTTTCAGCATTAAATATTTTATTGCCATATACCCCCTGGAAAAATAAGCTTAGGTCGAAATTTTTATAGGTGGCAGCATAATTTAATGAATAAGTGAATTTAGGGAGGTAGCTGCCCAGGAATTCACGATCGTTAGCGTCGATAACGCCGTTGCCATCCCTGTCTTTAAATTTAAGGTCGCCTGGAGCTGCTCCGGTTTGGGTAGCATGCCCGCTTACCTCAGCTGCATTTTGGAATATACCTTGTACAACATAACCGTAAAAAGACTGGATAGGTTGACCAACCACGGTATTTGTAAGCGGACCGCCGCCGCCAAAATCTGCGTCGCCTCCTGACACTATCGAACCATTTGCGCTTCCAGTCAATGACAGTACTTTATTTCTGTCTAAGCCGAACACACCTGTGATATCATATTTAAAGTCGCCGCTTGCTTTATGGTAGCCTGCAGTAAGCTCAATACCTATATTTTGCATTGATCCAACGTTTGAATTTGGATTACTGCCAAAGCCAAAGCTGGGCGGCAATGGTACATTTAAGATCAGGTTGTCGGTTTTCCTTTTATAAACTTCTGCGGAAAAGGTAAATGCGTTTTGGAACAGCCCCAGGTCAAAACCAATATTTGTTGATTTGGTTATTTCCCAATGAAGAGAATAATTACTTAGACTATTGTAAAAAGACCCGTTACCCTGATTAACGCCTGTAGCCAGATTATTAAACGGATAGGTTGTACCGCCCGCAGAAACATTCGACACGTACGGATAATTCCCCAACACAGTTCCGTTTATACCGGTAACACCATAACCGGCCCTCAGCTTAAATTCACTAATCGATTTAATATCTTTCATGAAATCTTCCTGATCAACTTTCCAGCCTATTGAAGCCGCGGGAAAGTTTTGGTATTTATGGCCGGGGGCCCAAACCGATAAACCATCACGGCGTATTGAACCGGAAAGTAAATATTTCCCCTCAAAGTCATACCCTACACGACCTACTAATGACTGTAGTACGTTAGTACTGTAAGTGTAATTAGTAGTTGTGTTAGTGGCATTTTGCAGCGTTCTTATTGTGTTGTTATTTTGATTGCCAAAAGAGTTTTGGCTATCACCGCGGTTTGTTTGCACTTCGTAAACTGCTACAGCCGAAACGTGGTGTTTGCCTGCGAAAGTTTTATCGAAGGTTAATTGTTGCGAATACAGTGTAGAGGTACCGCTATTGGTATTTTCAGTTATCGAGGCAATCGGGGAACTTCCGGTACCGCCATCATTAAATATTGGTGTGTACTGTTCTTGCCTGTTTGTTCCGTAGTCTATTCCATAAGTAGATTTAAAAGTGAGCCATGGCGTAAACTTTGCTGTTAAATAGGCATTCCCGTGTATACTAAAACCATAATTACGATTTTCGTTGATCAGTGCAAATTCTACGGGGTTAACCGGATCGGCACCATCAAAACTATTTTGAGGACCCATAAAACCACCCGGATTATTTGGATTGTAAACCGGTATATAAGGTAACATCCTTACTACATTGGTAATACCTGTCCTGTTGCCCGGATCAATAGTAAAACGCTGGCGGGTAGAGGAAACGTTAAAAGTTTCGCCTATGGTGATAAGCTTGTTCACATTATGATCAGAATTCATGCGGAAGTTTTTCCGGTTGTAGTATGTTCCTTGCGTAATACCGTCCTGGTCAAAATAACCGGCGGAAGTAAAGAAGCGGGAACGTTCCCCACCGCCACTTAAGGAGACATCATGTTGTTGCAGAACCCCTTTTTTGAAATAGGCACTCTGCCAATCTGTATTGGTTTCTGCAAAAGTTTGTTTAGCCCCAGGATAAATAGGCAAATTAAAGTTTTGGTCTTGCAAACGCGGGGGAACTCCAATAGGAGTAGGAAAAGCATTGCCATCTAAAGCCCTTTCGTATTTAACATATTGCTGTGTATTAAGGAGATCATATCGTTTGGTAAGCTCCTGAAAACCTACATACGAATCCACGTTTAGGGCTACATTATTATTGTTTGATCCTTTTTTTGTTGTGATAATAATAACACCATTAGTCGCCCTCGAGCCATAGATGGCCGCGGAACTTGCGTCTTTGAGTACATCAACCGATTGGATATCCCTTGGATCGATTCCCCCGATACCACCCGGGACTCCGTCAATAATGTACAACGGATTAGAATCAGAATTTACCGAACTCACACCACGTATTTGTATAATGGGCGCATTGCCAGGGGAGCCATTGTTAACAACCGTTAAACCGGCCACCCGGCCTTGTAAGGCCTGGTCAACACCGCCCACAGGCAACGATGAAAGCGTTTTACCGCTTACAGATGAAACCGCACCTGTTACTGCCGCACGCTTCTGACTTCCATAACCAATAACTATTATTTCATTTAACGATTTGTTATCCGCTTTGAGCTGAACATTGAGAACGATATTTCCATTGATGTTAACTTCTTGCGAAAGATACCCCACAAAAGTGTAAACAAGTACCGCCTGGGCGTTGGGTACACGAATATGGTATACACCATTGGGATCTGTGGTCGTAGCGACGGTAGTACCCTTTACGGTTATAGTTACACCAGGCAGGGCAACACCAGATTCGTCGGTTACTTTTCCATTTACCAGTAGATCGACATTGAAGTTTTTTGCCTTTGCTAATGCCTTTGCATGCTCTATTTTGGGCAAAGCAAATGCAGAATTTAATACAACTACGCTAAGCAAAACCGGCAAAAATATTGTTAGCGAATAGGAATTTAGTAAATATTTTCTTTTCATAATATGTTTAAGTTTAATGTAAGATTCATTAGAACCAACCTGATTTAAATGCGGTTACCATCTAATACAGGTTAAAATATTTTATTAGCAACAGGACCCTCCTGACACTAATACAGATTGCATTAATTTCTCTACATACTTTTTTGGCTATTAATGTGTACTCGTCTAAATTGGATTTTCCAAAATGTTAAGGTTTGGTGATTCATAAATACTTTTCTAATGCTTTTGATGGCATATCAGACACTTGTTAATTTCAAAAACGGCGCCCCGGGGGCCGTTCCTAAGAAAAGTTGATATCTTTTATCTCATTGTGTATTAGCAAATTACTTGTTCGCAATCGATTGCAATATGATTGCGAACGCTACCTCGTTCAGCTATATAGTTCAGGCATGATCCACGCCCTAAATACATAGCCAGACATTATGCAAATATTATTTACTGGTTTATTGGTTTATATTGTCTACAGGAATCAGAATTTAATACGTGTAGATTTGAGGTAAAAGTAGGCCTGGTGTCAAAAACCGGCACTCATATTTTATCATAAATAGACAACATTTGTTCAATTTGAACTGAAAAATATGCCTTAACAAGGCTTTAAGCCTATATTCTCGTTTATACGGCTATAAATAAATATCAATTTGGCTATGCTTAGTCTTGAGCTTATTGCTAAACATTAAATCCAAATTGATATTATATCAGAAACTATCAAAAAATGGGGACGCGAAAAATAATAGAACTGAAAATTATCTAATTCTCGTTCAATCCAGGTCTATTTGCTTATTCAAAAGCATCGAATAGTAAAAAAAATGACTAACGCTTATTTGCTGGCGCTCAAAATGGGATGAATAAGCTGTATTGTACCATCAGCGTTATGGTGAAGTTCAGTTACTTTAACATTTCTTAAATGTGTTTTTCCTGAAATCTGGGTATCATGATAAAAAATATACCATTTACCTTGAAATTTAATAATGGAATGATGAGTGGTCCATCCCTGTACCGGATCCATAAAATGCCCGGCGTAAGTAAAAGGCCCCAGCGGTGATCTACCAATGGCATATGCCAGATAATGCGTATCGCCAGTGGAGTAAGTTAAATAATATTTACCGTTATAAACATGCATCCATGAGCCTTCAAAAAATCTTCGGTTATGATCACCGCCCAGTAATGGATGACCTGCACTATCAACTATCAAAGCATCCCTTACAGGTCCGTCAAATTCCAACATGTTGCCTTTTAACTTTACTACTTTGCAATTTAAAGCAGGAGCTTTGTCATTCTGCAAATCGGTCTTGGAACCATTTAGATTATATTTACCCAATGCCCATCGCTGAAGCTGACCACCCCAAATCCCACCAAAATACATATAAGCTGCACCATCTTTATCTATAAATACCGCCGGATCTATACTGTAACTGCCTTTGATAGGCTGAGGCTGTGCTTTAAACGGACCTTCAGGAGCTTTTGCGGTAGCTACGCCGATATGAAAAATGTCTGACTTGTCCTTTACCGGGAAATAAAGGTAATATGTACCATTTTTAAAGGCGGCGTCCGGCGCCCATAATTGTCTTCCGGCCCATGGAATATTTTTAATATCCAATGCCACACCGTAATCGGTTACTTTACCACCAATACGGTCCATGGATAGAATGTGATAATCGCGCATGGCAAAATGGTCTCCGTTATCATTCTCAGGAATACCTGCGTCAATATCATGTGATGGGTAAATATATATTTTCCCGTTAAAAACATGTGCCGAAGGGTCGGCTGTATATATATTACTGATCAGCGGTTCAGATAAAAACTTTGTTTCAACAGGTTTTTTTTGCGCGAATGCGATTGAATAACCACATGAACAGATTGCTAATATAATTGTTAACGACTTTGTAAAATCTGCACTAATTTTTTTCATCGAATATTAAATTTAACAATGACTTTACCTCTTGTAACGCACCATTGTATCGGTTTCCATCTTGACAAAAGTAGTGCTTCAGTAAAGAACACCAAACAACAAATGTTCATATAGATAACACAAAAGTTTAAAATAAACGCCATTCCTTCAACATTAAGAAAGGGCGCTCATGCACCGAAAGCCGTAATGAAGATTCCGGAGGGTGTCATTTACATGGTTAAATCAAAATGAGGCTTATCTGCTTGCCGACATATCAAAAATTTCTTCATCAACTTTAATCCAATCCATTTCTCCATTCCGTCCTGCTACAAACCCGTTAAGCGATATGTGCATAAATGAAATTATTTTTCTCCTATAGTTCTAATTTATATGGTTGTCTATAGTTTGTTGCCACGACTTGCCCCTAAAATAAAAAATCCTCATAAATTGTTAATTTACAAGGATTTGAAACGATTAACCGTGGAGCCGGAGAGATTTTTTCAAACCTACAACTATCTGACTATAACAGCTTTATATCAATTCAGATAATCTATTTTAATCCTGATAGAGTCGCATATCTTCCGGTTTTTCCAGGTCCTCTATCCAGCTTTGAATATATGTGTACAGGTCGTTCAGCTCCGGGCACGATTTTAATTCGCCATGCGAGCCAAATACGATAAGACCGAGTGCGATACAATGCCCGATATCGAGCCCCATAAGCACACCAATGCAGTAACCTCCAATGAAGTTCAGCCGGGCATCTGAAGCAATTTCTATGCTTTGATCTACCTTCTTTCGCGAAAGAACAAATTGTTGGTCGTCCGAATATACGATGGCGTCGTTTGCCGAATAGATCAGCAAGTTGGCGATATTCATTGTTCTGAAAATTGAGAAATATTTCTTTTTCAGGTCTAAAGAAGCCTGTTCGGCAATTTCCGTCCCTGCTTGAACACCATTTAATATCATCCATAACCGGATGGCCTCATTTTCGTCCAGTGCAAATGTTACTTTTCCATGAAGCGAAAAGGCACTGATGATGTCAAGGATTTCATCCACTTCAAATGAAAGCTTTTGCATAGGGTCGCCCAGGTAGAAAATAAACTCCAGATCGGTTTTACCAAGGGGCTTTATGACATCTGTCAGTAATCCATCCCACAAAACAGAAGCTCCGCTTACCGTTGCCCAATCATCAAAAGCAATAGTGCGGCAATTGTTGAAGACCGATTGAAGGTCTTTAATAACCTCATCATCCTTAAAAAATTCCCATACATGTTTTTCCATTACTGTTGCTGGTGCGATGACATCGAGCCGGAAAAGTGCCTCCAGATCATGAATAGAATTTAAAGTCAGGCTGCGTATTCCCAAAATGTCTAAAATACCAGGTAAAGGTAATTCCCTGATACTAAATGCACCCAAGGTTAAACCGGGTGCCGATGTGGCCGGTTGATCTTCGGATATCCGGCGACTTACATACACATGCTCTTCAGCATTAAAACCGTGTATTGCAGTTAACAGATCCGATAATATCGGACCTGTATTTTTGATTTCCATATTGTAGGTTACCATGACTATTTTTTTAAGAAGTTAACGATATAAGATTTGCCGGCTTAAATAAACATTAAGGCGGCCCTCAATACTTTAAATATTTCAATCAAAGGGTTGCTCTACCATTCTTAATGAGTCGTCCACATATTCGCCACCCTCGCTTAAGCTTTCCTCGTTGGGATCGAAATCTTTTGACAACTCGTCATCGGTTTGCTCACTCTCTTTAGTTTTAGGATCCACGTAGGACCCAAATAAAAAGTAATTCATTTCGTTTGACTTGTAATGTTTAACAATATGTATTCTGCTGTTGACACTTAACTTTTGGATTCATTTAAACGCGCACCATGGATGACTCCTTGACAACCTGCCATCTTCCAGATAAATACTCCCATATAACGGTAAAAAATTTCCTATTCAATTTTCCATCAAATACCAATTCACGGGTAATCACAACCATACCGAGGTTTTCATCGCATACAGCATAATGGTACTCCGTTTTGGTAGATAGCGGCTCTATATTGGCATCTTTATTCCCCTGTACAAAGCTCATGAGCTGTTCCTTGTTCATAGTGTCTACCGCGCCATTTTCGTCAACTTTAACTATCAGCAGATTATCCGAATAAATTTGCTCGACGTAGGGCACGTTAAAATGCGTCGCATTATAAATGAGTTCTTTAGTCAATTCAATTAATTGGTCACTGTTCATTTTTTTACTTTCTAAGATGTTATATAATTATTGGTCTGCAGCCTGTTAACCTGCCGTGTTGCTGACCGGTTTTTGTAAGGATCATACACCGGCGTAGGGATATCCTCATGCACGAACAGGTAGAAAGTGCATTCCCGTTACAACAGCCTCAGCAAGCTGCCACCTGTCATCTTCGTTTTAACAGGCGGCAGACCTGAAAAAATTTATGCTGGTTGTTTTTGACTGCTAAGCCACTTTTCAAAGGTGATGGTTCCCAACTTTGCTTGTCCGGCAGGCACCAATGCTGTAATGCTTACTTCTCCCCCATAATATTCAGATTTACCGCTGGACACAACGTTTCTCGGGTCATTTGTACTACGAAGGTACTGGGCAACCATCTCGTACATTGTAGATCGATTTGGGCCTGCAATTTCTATAATACCATTAACAGGTGCTGCCAACGCAGCTTCGGCTACAAACAAAGCCACATCATCTGATGCAATAGGCTGGAATTTCACATCGGAAATATGCACTTCGGTTTCTTTTGCAGCCTGGCTGGCTATACCCGGCAAAAATTCGAAGAACTGTGTGCTCCGAACGATCGTGTAAGGTACTTTTGATTGTTTGATCAGATCTTCCTGAACCTTTTTTGCCCGCATATAACCGATGGTTTGCATCAGGTCAGTTCCAACAATTGACAGTGCAACATGATGTTTTACCCCTGCGTTAATTTCTGCCGCCAGCAAATTATGCCCGGATGTTTCAAAGAAGTCCATTACAGCCTGGTCTTCCCATGAAGGTGCATTGGCAAGGTCAACAACAACATCCGTATTGCTGATCGCTTCTGCTAAACCTTCTCCTGTAATAGTATTAATGCCGGTGGATGGAGAGGCGGCAATCACCTGGTGCCCTGCCTGACGAAGATGGGCAACTACTTTGGTTCCGATGAGGCCCGAGCCTCCAATGACTACGATTTTCATGATTGATTTTTTTAATTGTTTCCACCAATAATCCAAACGGGATGCCAATCAATAGAATCGATTAATAGTCAGCAACATAGCAAAAAATGACCATCTTGTTTTTCACTATATTCAGTGAAAGCACTACTTAACTCACTTTATAAAGGGATAATTTGCGGTGTTATGAAGATCGATTAACCAAAGTAATCTTTCTTGCTGATGTTTAACTTTTTCAATTTGGAATGCAGTGTATTGCCGGGAATTTTCAATATTTCAGCCGCGCTGCCGGGGCCGGAAATTTTACCGGAGCAACGCCTCAATATTTCGATGATGTAACTGCGTTCAACTTCTTCCAGTGAACCATTTAAAAGATGCGCCTGCTCCTGTTTATCCGTAGCAGTATTTTGTGGGATATACACATCGTTTAAAACCCCGTCGGTTGCAAGTAGTATGCTGCGTTCTATCATGTGTTCCAGCTCACGCACATTGCCAGGCCAGGTATAGCTGCGTAATTGTTGTAATACCTTGGGTGCCACCTTTCTGATCTTGCGCCCCGTGTTCCTGCTATACTTCTTTACAAAAAAATGTGTAAGGGGTTCAATATCTTCAGGCCGCTCGCGTAATGGAGGCAGGTTGATGGGAAATACATTTAACCGGAAATATAGATCTGCCCGAAACCGCCCTGCCTTTACTTCTTCTTCCAGGTTGCGGTTAGTGGCTGCAATTAAACGTACATCCACCTTTATAGTCTGTTTACCCCCCAAACGTTCCAGCTCGCGTTCCTGGATGACACGCAACAACTTTGCCTGTGCCTCTGGTGGTAATTCCCCAACCTCATCAAGGAACAAGGTACTGTTATTGGCCAGCTCAAATTTACCTATACGCCGGTCGATAGCACCGGTAAAAGAGCCCCGTTCGTGGCCAAACAGCTCGCTTTCTATTAAATTGGCAGGCAAAGCAGCACAATTTACCTTTACCATCAATTTGTCATTACGCGGCGATGCATTATGGATGGCCCTTGCAATCAATTCCTTTCCTGTACCTGTTTCGCCCAATATTAAAACTGTAGTGCTAGATCCTGCCACCAGCGACATCAACCGGTATATCTTCTGCATCTGCTCACCGTTGCCAATAATTTCAGAAAAATCATAAATAGTTTTGATCTGCTCTTTCAGATAGTCGTTTTCTACTTCCAATTGCTTTTTGTAAGCCAGTAATTTTTCATTGGCCTGTATATTGGCAATAGCAATGGATATCTGTGCACAAATACCTTTCAGCATCAGCTTACTCAGCCGGTCGGCCAATAGCCAAATGGTACCGATATTTTTGTTGCCTACCCGCAACGGTAAACCGTACATGTTTTTTAAGCCGCTAGTTTTCCATAACCTTGCGTATGCATTACCGCCTTTTAGTTCCTCCTCTATATTAAACACGATACCATCCTCACTGGCGAGTACAACTGCTGTATAAGTTTCGTCGATGGTGACACGATTGGCCATTAACTCCTTGAAATGTTTTTTCGCTGTTTCCAATAACTTTTCGTCATACATAAAAGCCGACAGGTTATAACCATCCTCATCAATTACCCTGATCATAGATAATTGAGTATGCATAGTCTTGTCGAGCACTTTGAAGATCGCTTCCTGCAAATCAGCCTTCGTTCTTATCTGCGCTACATCGCTGCTAAAATCAAGCAGAAAAGCCTGTTCCTCCTGCTTTCTGATGATCTGCTCGTTAGCCATGATATTGGCCATAGCGATGGATATTTGCGAACAAATGCCCTGCAACAACTGGACATTGATCTCCTGTATGTCCAGGAACAAAATTCCATGGTTCGTTTCTCCGTTACGCAAACGGATGCCCACTATTTCTTTGAATCCCATTGCCTTCCAATACTGCAAATAGGATGAGGTTATACCGCGTTCAATTTCCCGGTCTACATTAAACAATAAAGGAATGGAACTATTTAATACACGGTCCTGAAGCCCGTCATTGATGGGGTACCTGGCTTGCTCCAAAGCTTTTATCATCTTCGGATCGTGCGTTTTAACAAGATCATAAACATAGGGCCGCATGGTAGCCTTGTCTTCATTAATCCTGCGAATGACAAAGCCTCCCGGCGGATTCAGTTTTTTTAATGCAGTGCGAACAGCAAGCGCCAGTTCTTCTTTCGTTCTTACCGCGGCAATGTCATTACTAAAATCGAGGAGAAAGGATTTTTCCTTTTCCTTTTTAAGTATCTCTTCATTTTTAATAATGTTGGATACGGCGCTGGATAGCTGGGGTGCAATACCTTTAATAATATCCCTGAATTCGTTGCTAAAGCTGTTGTGTTTATCGGAGTAAATATGAATAAAGCCCATTGGCCTCCCCTCCTTCATAAGCCTCGTCATCAATATTTCCCGCACACCTGCGTCATAGTTAGCTCGTAGAAAGGAAGGGCTTTGCGGCCGGTCCATAACATCTTCCAGCAAAAAAGATATTGGCTCCTCGGCACGCAATACCGCCTGAATAAATGGTTCGTTCAATGAAAAATGGGCCTTTATCAATTCCGGGTAAATAGGATACTGCCGGACGGGAGATGATTCATCATCGAGCAGGAATGGCGTATAGGTTTCGTCTTTAGTATCAATAAGGGTAACTATCGTGTGGGTAAAATAGAACAGGTCCTTGATCCGTTTTGAGAAAAGGAGGAGCAGATCATTTTTATCACGCACACTTGTAATATCGTTACCCAGGTCTGATAATATCTTTCTTTCCTGTTCAAGTGTAGCCAGGGAAGGAGTTGAAAATCCGGGAACCTTATCTTTTACCCTTTTCATGAAACCTTATAGGATAGCTTATTTGAGCCGGCAATTTATGGAAAATTAAGGTAGATTGGCGAACATCACCTGAATAAGAGAATAATCCACATTCATGTATGCGTCCTTTACTACCTCGCCCCCGGTCAGGTGTATTCTTGACCGCAAAATATTTTGAGCGTTCACGCTCATGAAAAAAAGCCTTCAGAAATTAATCTGAAGGCTTTCCAATCCGTAATTTCTAATTCTACAATAGTCCCCTAATTCATAAACGACATGAACAATCTAATAAATAGTTGAGTGTCAAGATTTACCTTCAGTGCGATCGATCAATTCCCGGCACTGCAGGGCAATTTCCAACTCTTCATTGGTTGGGATCACCAAGATTTTTACGCGTGAAAATTCAGAATGAATTTCCCGTATGGCAGTTTCATTGGAAGAGTTTTTGAGGCGATCTAAACGGATACCCGAATAGTCCAAATCATGACAGGCCATCTCGCGAATCACGGCATCGTTTTCGCCTACGCCCGCTGTAAACACGATTGCGTCCAATCCGTTCATGACTGCTGTGTAGGAGCCGATATATTTTTTTATACGGTAGGCATACATTTCATAGGCGAGAATGGCGTTGTCATCTTTCATTTCGATTAACTTTCGAATATCACGCATATCACTATAACCGGTAAGTCCAAGCATTCCGCTTTGCTTATTCAGCAGTTCAGTTATTTCTTCGTGGCTAAGGCCCATATCTGACATCAGAAACAAAATAACAGAGGGGTCAATGTTGCCGCAGCGCGTTCCCATGATCAGACCGTCTAAGGGTGTAAGGCCCATGCTGGTATCAAGACAATTCCTCCCACTGACCGCGGCCATGCTGCAGCCGTTGCCAAGGTGAATGGTAATGATTTTTGCTGATGGTTTTTCGAGATAATCCATCGCTTTTCTTGCCACATATTGGTGGCTTATACCATGAAATCCATAAACGCGGATACCATGTTTGGTATAAAAGATTTCAGGGATCGCATATTTGAAAGCCTTTTCCGGTATTGTTTGATGAAAGGCGGTATCAAAAACAGCTATATGAGCGGCATTTTTAAAAAACTTCTCTGCAATGATTATTCCCTGGTAGTTTCCCGGGTTATGAAGGGGAGCTAAAGAAAACAATCGCTTAATTTCTTCTTTTACAGTTTGGGTTATGACGGTTGTTTCTTTGAGCTTTTCCCCTCCGTGCACTACTCGGTGACCTACAATGTGTATTTCTTCAGGGTCATGTATAACGCCGTTTTCCGCATTTGTCAAAAGCCTGCCTATTTCCAGCATTCCAGTTTCGTGGTCAGCAATATTTAGTTCCAAGCGCAGTTTTTTTTCTTCGCTATGAGCATAAACCTTGTGCGTTATTGTTGAATCTTTGAGCCCGATCCTTTCCACCAAACCGCTGCAAACAGGGTTTTGGTCAGGCATGCTAAACAACTGATACTTGATTGAGCTACTGCCCGTGTTAATGATTAAAATATTCATAAATGTCAGGCTAAGACATCGACAGGATGCGGTACCTCCTGGCTTTGTATTGCTGTGATAACAATAGTGTTAAAAATGTCGTCGACTGTGCATCCGCGGCTCAGGTCGTTAACGGGTTTATTCAACCCCTGTAACACCGGGCCAATTGCAAGCGCTCCGGTCTCGCGCTGAATAGCCTTGTAAGTATTATTACCCGTGTTCAAATCGGGAAAAATCAGGACGCTGGCCTGGCCTGCAACTTCCGAACCTGGCAATTTTTGGTTCGCTATAATTGGATCAACGGCAGCATCATATTGTATGGGGCCTTCTATTTTTAAATCCGGCCTTTTTTCCTTGGCGATATTCGTGGCGTGGCGTACTTTTTCAACCTCCTCGCCAACGCCTGAGCTCCCGGAAGAATAGGACAGCATGGCAACGCGCGGTTCCAGACCAAAATTCCTACTGGTTTCTGCGGATGAAATGGCGATCTCCGCTAATTGTTCAGCTGTAGGCGTAGGATTAACGGCACAGTCCCCGAATACGCAAACCCTGTCTTCCAAGCACATAAAGAACACAGAGGACACCGTTGAGATACCCGGTTTTGTTTTGATGAATTGTAAGGCCGGCCTAATGGTATGCTGAGTAGTATGTGCAGCTCCCGAAACCATTCCGTCGGCATCTCCCTTAAAAACCATCATGGTGCCGAAGTAAGAGACATCTGTCATCTGGTCCCGCGCCATTTCCATGGTCATACCTTTATTTTTTCGTAATTCAAATAATGTCGAGGCATAGTTTTCAAAACGTTCAGAGTTGGCCGGATTAATAATGGAAACACGATCGGGGGCAAGATTGATCGCCAATCTTTTAACTGATTCGGCAATTTCATCCGGATTCCCTAATAAAACAACACGAGCAACATCCTGGTTGACGATCCTGGCGGCAGCTTTCAGTATCCTGTCATCGTTTCCTTCGGGCAATACGATGGTTTTCATTTGTCGTTTTGCCCAGCTTACCAGTTTATATTGAAACATATACCGTGTAAGAACATCTGATTGATAAGTGATTATGCTATTGTCGAGAGCAGAAGTATCAACGAACTTATTAAATGTCTCAATTGCAAGCTGAATTTTCTTCTCGTTTTCAGGCGCTATTTTCGATTTAATGGACCCAATCCGCATGCTGGCCTGGAAAGTTCCCATATCAACGGAGAGTATGGGAACTACGCTATGCAGCCCCTCAATGAGGCGCATGATGGGTTCTTCCGGTACCGTCCCCGCTGTCAGCACAATTCCGGCGATCCTGGGATACTTCAACGAGAGATTGGCCTGTAGCGATCCAATAATTATATCTCCCCGGTCACCGGGCGTGACAATTAAACTATTTTCCTTGATGTGATTTAAAAAATTGGGCAGCTGCATTGCGCCGGTTATAAAATGGTCAACCGGATTATCTAAATATTCTTTGCCAAAAAGCAATTTGCCATCCAGTGCGCTAAATATTTCTTTAACAGTTGGGTTTTGTAAAACCGGGTCGGCGGGAATAACTGAAAGTATTGTATCGCCGGGTAGTTGACCCGATAGTATTTCCTCTACCATCTTTACCTGTTCGGGATCTGCCTTATTAACGATCATCGCTAATACCTGGACATCGTGGTCCTTAAAATTATGCAGGAAGTTCAGGCTTTCATTCAGAATTTGACTGATCGTTTTATGCTCACCGGAAACGACGAGAATAGCCGGACAGCACAAGTTTTTTGCAATTAATAAATTCAACTCAAATTCAATGGCAACTCCTTCGCCGGAGAAATCACTCCCCTCCATAACAGTGAAGTCAAATGTTTCCTCCAACACTTTGTATTTACCGATAATAGCGTCAATCATTTCACCATGGCTCTCATTTTCTATGAATTGGAGAGCTTCCTGTCTGGTAAAGGCAAAGGAATCTTCATATAGAGTCGGGAGTTTGAAATGATTAATAATGGTTTCGATATGGATGTCTTTTTTTTCTTTTGGGTCGGCGTTGATAATAGGTTTAAAATATCCTATTTTCTTTGCTTTAAACAGGAGGGCATTTATAAGTCCGATAGTAACCAAGGCTTTTCCCGTTCCCGGTTCGGCTGCTGCAATCAAAACAGATTTGGCCATAGTATAAAATATGCTAATTTTTATTTCTGAACCTTACTACCCAACAACATCGGTAATGCCTACTATTGGTATGGTAATCGGCGAATGATTTGATAACAAGTGATAATGAGCCTGGTTCATATTTATTTAGATCTAAATTTTACTCAAATATTCCATTTAATTTTTGTGCAGGCAATGATAAATGTCAGAAAAAATAACGACACAAATCACATCCAGCCTTTCGGCTTGCACATCTCTCATTTCGGATATTTCTACTAAAATGTGGTATCCAAACTGCCAATTTATCTTACTGAACATCTCAATGATCGGTACCATTTTTTAAAAATCTCTGACGAGCGTCATTTTTTGAATTAACCGACGTCATTTTCTGAGATTTTATTGACCTGTAGCTTTATATAACAAAACTTATTGTTATGAAAAGTGTGATCAACCCCTGTTATTATATTACAGCAAAAAAGTTATTTTCTGTAATCATGGTCTTCTCGCCATTGCTTTTGACCAACATGTGGTGTTCTGCACAGCAACGCACGCCCTGGGTCACTCCCAAACCAGCCCAGGAGGTTAAGAACCCTTGGGCTGGGGATAAGACGGCCCTTGGCGATGCAAAGACACTATACACCACCAACTGCGCGCCATGCCACGGCGCAAAAGGCAAAGGGGACGGACCGGCCGCCGCGGCCTTAAGCCCTAAACCAGCCGATCACTCGTCCTCGCTAATTCAGGGCGAAACGGACGGTTCACTGTTTTGGAAACTCTCTGAAGGAAGAAACCCTATGCCGTCCTACAAAAAAATACTAACAGATAAGCAACGTTGGGAACTGGTCAACTACATCCGTACGCTGGCAAAACCATTAGCTAAGTAACCGGCGCACCAAACAAGAAACCGATCATTATGAAACCTTTACACAAATCCATTTATAGATTGCTTGGCACAATTGGCCTTATGGCAGCCATAACACCTGTCTACGCTCAGCAAACGACTGTCGACTCAGCACTGCTCGACCGTATCTCAGCGCTCGAAAAGGACGTTGCCGATCAAAAACCAGGGGAAAGCCATTTTATGGTTGTCGGGCTTGCCACATTCGGCTACGTAAGCAACAAGACTACCTTTACGGCGCCAGGGGCAGCGGGCCAGATAACGAGGACTAATAGCCTTGGTGACGCTGATCATTACGAGTTAAGTCCAATGCTTTTATGGCGGCATAGTAACAACCTTTTAGTGGAGTTTGAACCATCGTTTGATGGGAATACTATTGGAGTTAACTGGGCCAATATCACGTACTTAGCGGCACCTGGGCTACAAATCCATGCCGGCTACTTTGTCGTGCCTTTTGGCATCTATAATAAAAAATTGGCGGCAGGCTGGATCGATAAATTAGCAGGAGATCCTAACGGGTTCGATTCGCCCGGGACCGATTTCGGCATCGGTGTTAGCGGCGGCTTTCCGTTGGGTGATATGAAATGGGGCTATGACTTGAGTCTCACCAATGGATTGCAGTTATTACCGGACGGTGAATTACAAAACGCTGGAGTAGCTGATAATAACAAGGGTAAAATGGTCAGCGGCAGACTTTCCCTCCTGCCATTTTCCAACTCGTGCCTTGAAATCGGAGTATCGGGGTTGCACAGTAACGCAGGCGACGCGAATTCGGCGTTCACTTCTGCAAATGTGACCATGTATGGCGCAGATCTCAATTTCGTTAAAAACATGACTCCTGTTCTGGTGAACGTTAAGGGGCAATACAACCGCATAGAAGTTTCCCGCCAAACCTATCCGGGGCAGAACGGGGCGCCAGATTACACATTTAGTAATAATTCATCGGCGGCATTTGCACAAATATCTTTGCGTCCTTCCGGTGTCGAAAATAAGTTCCTTAAGAATATAGAGATAGCTTACCGGTATTCCACTAACGAAACCCCTACAGGTTCAACGTGGGGCGCCAAGTCCCATCAAAATGACTTTGGTCTGGATTACTGGTTGACCTGGCGCACCGTGCTGAAGTGTACCTATTCCCTGTCTCATTCGGCTAGCACCGCGAATTCCGATCAGGGCGGAACATTGGGAATAACCAACGTCAATGCGATCTACCTACAGTTCTCTGTTGAATTTTAGACCTGAATATCATGACCAGAAAAAACATAAAAGCCAAGGTCTGGGTAGCAATTGCCGGAGCAATTGCCTTATCCCTTATCATACTTAACGGCTGCGTTGAAAGCAAAAAATTAGCTGAGAAAAGCGGCGCACAGCTCTGGGCCGAAAATTGCCAGCGGTGTCATAACACTCCTTCTCCTGCATCTTTCTCCCATCTGCAATGGGTGACCATAGGGATGCATATGCAGACAAGGGCGCAGCTTACCGATAAAGAGCGGGATAAAATAGTCGCTTTCCTTCAGCAATAGACGACCAATGAGTGAAGGCCCACTTTTCAGGGCTTTGCCTTTATGTTTGGCTGGCGATCGATGAAACGAAATCCGAAAAAGAGGATAGCCATAACCCGCAAAGGGCAAGAAGAGAGGTTCAGCGCAGAAGTTAAAACCCCGTAAAAACAACAATGGTAAATCAGACTGTGCTATTTCATGGAAAAACAAGGATTCGGCCGGTAACATGAACCGCTCATTCCGAAAGTAATCAGAATAAAACAGAAAAGCGATGGTAAGGCGAAGCAAACTGATACTCCAGCTTAAATTCATAGTACAGGCAAATATTTCTGGCTATCGTTAAGCCGAGCCCGGTACCCTCTGATGAAGTGCTTTTTCGAAGCGTTCGAAAATCCGCCGTGTGTCCAGGCATTGCCCACTCCCTGTGTTTTCGATTGAGAGCATGCTTTCATCGAGGACGATTGTAATTTCCCCTCTTATGTAGTTATGTCTGCTAAAACCAGCTCATCTTCAATAATTAAAAGTTTCAAATTATATTGGTTAAAGCATGAAATTAAGGGGAAATTTTGAAGCAATTCTGATTTTTTTAATATGAAGCATTTGTATTGATCACTTTTTGTGTCTCTTTTTTAGATTATTGTAGAACCATTTTTTAGCTAGTTCAGCCGAAAGAAGATAAAAACCGATAATAACCAGCATCCAGCAATAGTATTGCAATGGCAGCCGGGAAAAACCCAGCCAGTTTGCGATGGGTAGCATAGGAGTAATCAAAACAAATATCAGTACTAAAACAGTGGCCATCGATAGCAATTTACCTGGGAGACTTTTAAAAAATGGCAGCCTGGTGCGTACTACCAGCACAATCAGGATAGCAGATATTACTGATTCGGTAAACCAGCCGGTTTGAAACGCTTTTTCTTTTGCGTGCATGACAAATAACAGTAAACCAAAAGTGAGATAATCAAAAACAGAGCTTAGCAGGCCAAATATTACCATAAAACGGCGGATAAAACCTAAGTCCCATTGCTGAGGGGACCGTATATTGATATCGTCCACCCTATCGGTAGCGATGGCCATTTCGGGGAAATCAGTCAGTAAGTTGGTGAGTAATATTTGCTTAGGTAACAGCGGCAAAAAAGGCATCAATAGCGATGCGCCGGCCATGCTGAACATATTGCCAAAATTGGCGCTGGTTGCCATAAAAATATACTTCATGGTATTCGTGAAGGTTTTACGGCCTTCTATTATACCATCCAACAGTACATCAAGACTATTGCTTAACAGTACGATCTCAGCTGCTTCTTTTGCTACATCTACAGCGGTATTTACCGATATGCCAACATCGGCTACATGTAGAGCAGGAGCATCATTAATGCCATCACCCATAAAACCTACTACAAAACCGGCCCTTTTCAAAATAATAATAATCCGTTCTTTCTGATCTGGCTCTACCTCCGCAAAGATGTCTATGCTCCTGGCTTTATGCGTCAGCGCCGTATTACTCATTTTATGCAGCTCTGCTCCTGTGAGAATATTGGGCTGATTGATTCCCACCTGCAGCGCCAGGCTTTTAGCAACCAGGGCGTTATCGCCCGTGATGATCTTTAAGCTGACACCAAGTTCATTCAGCTTCTTAATAGTTGCATCAATACCCGGCTTGGGTGGGTCAAACAAAACAATGAAGCCAAGAAATATCATATCTCGTTCATCGTCCCTTGTTATCTTGTGTTCTTTATCGACGCTTCTATAGGATACACCGAGCGTGCGGAAGCCGGAGCTGCTTAGTTGCTGGTATTGTTCATCTATTTGATTATGATACGCGGCGATGTCCGTTATCCCGTTTGCCGTCTCAATCTTATCGCAGATATGTAAAATCATATTTAAGGCTCCTTTTGTAATCCCAATTGTTTCATCACCGTTAGTTACCTGGACCGTGAGACGTTTTCGGTTAAAATCATATGGTACTTCCGTGATCGCTGTAAATTTTTCCGACGGCAGCTGATAGGACTGACAAATGGCTGCATCAATCGGATTATGAAATCCCTGTTGCAACGAAGCATTCAGCCAGGCATATTTCAGTACTTTATCATTATGATATCCATGGATATCGAGCGCATCCTTTAGTCTGACCTTGCCTTCGGTAATCGTACCCGTTTTATCCGAACACAGGATATTCATGCTCCCGAAATTTTCTATAGAAGATAGCCTTTTGACAATCACCTGTTTTCGGGCCATTCGTCTGGCTCCAGTTGAAAGATTTACGCTGATAATAGCAGGCAATAGCTGAGGTGTAAGGCCAACGGCCAGTGCGAGCGAAAAAAGAAATGAATCTAAAACCGGTTTGTGCAGGTAAACATTTATTGCAAATATAACGAAGACCAGCAGCAAGGTTATTTCCATCAGCATGAAGCCAAACCGACGTATGCCCCGCTCAAAATCTGTTTCGGGCGCCTTATGCTGCAAATCGGAAGATATTTTGCCAAACTCAGTTTGCCGCCCTGTTTTTATGACCAGAGCCGTGGCTTTCCCGCTGATAACATGCGATCCCATAAACAAGGAATTGGCTCGCTTGGAAAGCTGCACGTCCGCAGGTAATACGCACTCATTTTTCTCAACGGGATAGGTTTCACCTGTAAAAGCCGCTTCATCCACAAACATTTCCTGAGACTCGATGATCAGGCTATCGCCCGGAATCATGTCGCCGGCTGCAAGGTAAACGATGTCACCTGGAACTACCAATTCCATTGGCATTTCCTTCTTCTCGCCATCGCGCAAAACCGAACAATTTAGCCGTACCAACTTCAGCAATTCATCAATGGCGTTGGCCGCGCCTTTCTCCTGCCAGAAACCGAGCAGGCTGCTGATCAATACAATTACCAGGATGATGATCGTGTCTGTTACGTCACCTAATCCAGCAGATAATAAAGCAGCAGCAACAAGCAATAAAGTGATGGGGCTTTTAAACTGCGACAGGAAGAGTACCGCCACCGATACCCGCTTCTTTGATTTGATGTTATTTAGGCCATATTTTTTAAGCCGTGACAAGGCTTCGGTTTGCGATAGCCCATGGAGATTGCATAACAAACCCGCCATCGCCTCTGCCGTTGTGAGACTCCAGAAATGTTGAAGTCCATTATTCTGCTTTGTCGTGTCCATTAGTCATTGGCCAATTTCTATAGAGGCAACATCATTAATAAGCCGTCCATCCGCCATCTGCAGTGACCACTGCCCCGTTTATAAATGCAGACTTATCAGATGCGAGAAACAGAGCCAATTCAGCTATATCATCAGGATTAGCTGCTGGCGGAGCATTGTTTGAACCGGCCATCATTCTTTCTAATCCGAAAGGATGCGCTTCCATGCCATGAGTGATGTTCGTATGGACTCCTCCGGGGGCAATCGCATTGCAGCGTATGCCTTTTTGTGCATAGTCGTAGCCAATATTTTTTGTAAGACCAATTATTGCATGTTTGGATGCAGTGTAAGCGCAACCAGCCCGTCCGCCAAATAGGCCACCAATTGATGCAACATTAATGATTATACCTTTTTTCTTTTTGAGGAATATTTTAATGGCACGCCGGCTTGCATAAAATGGGCCATTCAGATTTACGCCCATTACAAGGTCCCATAGTTCGCTGCTGACAGCTTCGATCGGCGTGAAGTTGTCCATAATGCCTGCGTTGTTCACCAGGATATCCAGCGTTTTAAAATTGTGAATAGTAAAATCAATCAGCTGGTCAATATCGCTTTCGCGGGATATATCGGCAGCAAAACACAATGCCGCGCCACCACTTGCTTCGATATTTTTTGCTACCGCTTCAATATTTATTTGATGCACATCAGCCAGGACAACCTTTGCACCATTAGCAGCAAACAGCGTCGCGATTGCTTTTCCTATGCCTGATCCTGCGCCGGTTATCAGCGCTACTTTGTTATCCAATATTTTCATTTTGTATTTATCGACTGTTACCTAATTGGTTAAACTATTTTTTCGGTATTCATATGATGAAGTACACTTTTTATTAGTAGGTTAACATTCTCCCTTTTTACCGCATCATAGCCCCGCGTCATTAGATACCTCTTCTGAGGATCTTTTTGGATCAGGGCTCCCGCTTTGATCATGAAACGGTCAAACCAGGACAGCCTGGAAATATCGACACGTCCCGGCAGGAAATATATTTCGCAATACTTAGCTAAATTGTCGCGTAGATTTTGCCTGACAATCAAATCTTGTGCGGGCTGGTCTCCTGTTGAACCACAAACCACAAAAAGTTTAACAGTTTTTTTAAGCAATAGGCTTTTGTTTTTCGAAAGCCAGTGTTTTAGCAACAGCTTACCAAAATAAACAGGGCTGCCAATGATCTGCAGGTCATACTCTTCGAGGCTATCCGTAAATTCTTTATCGATATCGATAACCGGCAGATAAAGCGCTTCAGCTATCCATTTGGCATATTGGGCCGTGGCGCCATACTTCCCCTTATAAATCACAATTCCTTTCATAATCCATTCTCCTTTACATTATCAGGTTTTTAAGCCCGGCAAGTTCATTGTCTATTTCTGTCTGTCGGTCATCCTTCAAAACCTCGTTAATATTATTTATACCGTTGATCAATGCGTCCGGATTAAAAGCAATGCTATCTATCCCGGCTTCAACAAGCATCCGAGTAAACTCCTTTGAATCGCTGGGTGCCTGACCACAAAGTCCAACCTTTCGGTGCAGCCTCCTGGCTTTTTCAATCATCATTACTATCAATTGCTTGCTTGCCTCATTTTGCTCGTCAAATAAGTCTGCAATCAACGATGAGTCCCGATCGATTCCCAGGGTCAATTGTGTCAGATCATTAGATCCGATAGAGAATCCGTCGAATATCTTGGCAAATTCATCAGCGAGTATCACATTGCTAGGTATTTCGGCCATGACAAAAATCTCCAGGCCGTTTTCGCCGCGTTTCAGGCCAAATTTTTCCATTTGGGCTAACACTTTTTTGCCTTCGTCCACAGTGCGGCAAAACGGGATCATCAATTTGATGTTGGTCAACCCCATATCGTTCCGAACCAGTTTCATCGCTTCACACTCGAGCCTGAAACCTTCGCGATAGCGGTCATTGTAGTATCTTGATGCACCACGAAATCCGATCATTGGATTCTGTTCTTCGGGCTCGAAAGCCTTCCCTCCTACCAATCCCGCATATTCATTGGTCTTAAAATCGCTCATGCGAACAATAACCTCTTTTGGGTAAAATGCGGCTGCTATAGTAGCTACACCTTGCGACAATTTATCAGTGAAATAATTTTCCTTATCCTGATAGTTCCTTGTCAGATTTGCGATTTCAGACCGTTCGGATTCATCGGTCAGTTTGTCGAAATTCACCAATGCCAGTGGGTGCACTTTAACATAGTTACTGATGATAAATTCCATACGCATCAATCCTACACCGTAGTTAGGATAACGCGCCAATTCAAAGGCCTGGTCAGGCTCACCAATGATTAATTGGGGCTTTACAATTTCAGGTAATTCGATTTTGCTTACATCGCTAACGGTTTCTTCCCACAAACATCTGCCACGGTAAACTAGGCCGCTCTTCCCTTCCACGCAGCTTAAAGTGATTACTTCACCATCTTTGATGGTTTGTGTGGCATCTTCTGTTCCTACAATAGCCACGGCACCCAACTCGCGGGCGATGATGGCGGCATGGCTGGTCCGGCCACCTTTATTAGTCACTATTCCTGCTACTTTTTTCATAATAGGATCCCAGTCTGGGCTGGTGATATCGGTCACCAAAATATCCCCCCGCTTTAGTTTATCGGCTTCAGCAGGCGACGAAAGTATACGCGCGCAACCGCTCGCAATTTTGTCGCCAACAGCCTTGCCTGTAGTGATTACTTCTCCCTTATCTTTGATCTTATAAGATGTTATTTCGATAGATCTTTCGCGGCTGTGAACCGTTTCCGGGCGCGCCTGAATAATATAGAGTTGATGATTGTTCCCATCTTTCGCCCATTCAAAATCCATAGGCTTCCCGTAATGCTGTTCAATAATGAGTCCCCATGCAGCAAGTTTTTCAATCTCTTTATCGTTGAGCACAAAACGTTCGCGCATTTCACAGGGGGTATCTTTATTAATTACGGTGTTTACATCATCCTCCTCATCGGCGTAAACCATCATTTTAGTTTTTGTTCCGAGGTTCTTCTGTAGTATGGCTTTCTTCCCCTTTATTAAAGAGGGTTTGAAAATCAAAAACTCATCTGGCGTCACGGTTCCCTGGACAATATTTTCGCCGAGACCCCAAACACCCGCCAAATGCACTACTTCCCTGAAACCTGATTCCGGCTCGAGTGTAAAACCTACACCTGAACAACCTAAATCCGCACGGATCATCTGCTGAACACCAACAGAGAGGAATACCTTGTTATGATCAAAGCCTTTATCTTCCCGGTATTTGATAGCCCTATCGGTATATAACGAGGCAAAACATTTTTTCACGGCGTAAAGCAAAGCTGTATGGCCTTGCACATTCAGGTATGATTCATGCTGACCGGCAAAACTTGCATCGGGCAAATCTTCGGCGGTGGCGCTGCTGCGTACGGCCACATGCTGATTGTTGTTATCGAAGAGATAATCGTAAGTGTCGGTAGCAGCGAAGCCCAATGAAGCGGGTATACGGGCATCCATAATAAGCTTCCGCGCCTGAGCCCCGGTCTTCCCAAGATTCGAATAATCTTTCCGGTCCAGTCCCTTCATCAATTCAGCAAGCTGGTCTCCCAGCTTATTTTCATCGATAAAATACCGGTAAGCCGATGCGGTTATGGCAAAACCATCAGGTATCAGCAAGCCCTCTGCCGTTAGGTGACTGTACATTTCGCTAAGCGAAGCGTTTTTCCCCCCTACCTCGGCGATGTCATTTATACCCGTCTCACTGAATTTCTTGATAAATGCTTTCATAATGATTTCGAATGACTTGTTGTTCAAAGCTACTCCAGCCCTGCAGCAATGGCGATGACCGGCGTCAGCTCCGATGGTCGTGCTCGCGCCAGCAGCACGTAGGTGCGATTGGCGTCAGACCATACCACCGCTTCGTGGCCAAACTTCTCCACCACTTCCTGCTGGTCGTGCAGGCCAATCGAGTGCGGCACGACAAAGACCGACAGCGGATGGCCGTGCCACTTGTACATGACGTGAGCGACGCGGCCGCTGGTCATCGTGCAACGGCGGACGCCAAGCAACTCCAGATCGGACGTTGACGAGCTCGCTGGAATCTCGATCGCCCACCCCTGTTTTTCAGCCCAGTCGTGAGCAGCCGTAGCTGCGTCGACATGCTTGAGGCGCTCGGGCGCAAACTGAAAACAGGTCACGTGATCGAGCGTCAGCTGTGCGGCGAGCGCCTCGACGTTGTTGCTCACGCCAAACAGGAATGCGCCGGCGGCCGCCAGGAGCAGCGTCGCGGCGCGCGAAAGCGGCATCCATCGCGGGGAGGTGAGCTGGCTGGCGACCGAAGGTCTCGAGGTGGACGTGCGGGCCTGAGCGGCGCAGCGCGCGCGAAGCTGCGCGGATGCATCGGGTCGAAGCGCCGAGCGATGGGCCAGCATGGCCCCCCGCACGGTCCGCTGGATCGCGACCCGATCGCGACACGGAGGGCAGCGCTCGAGGTGCGCCTCAACGGAGGCACGCTCCTCGGTTG